>WNGF01000018.1_pt1 | contig 202089 bp, 199 predicted proteins | sample 5400641 | NCBI WGS metagenome assembly WNGF01 (sample SAMN13153371, study PRJNA577476) | soil metagenome | isolation source: 80 cm soil or saprolite under grassland replicate 2 | place: USA:California | collected 2016-06-15 | reverse complement strand
CCCAATTTCTTCGAGAGCCTGCCCCAGATGGTCCAGTGGCGTGAGTCGCCCCGGGGCCAGCACGTGGAGCTGGGCATCGCCGAGCACAATCTCTTCCTCGCCCTCGGCGCCTTCGGGCTCATGAGCGAGCTGGCCGGCGAGGCGCTGCTGCCGATCGGCACGCTCTACGATCCCTTCGTGAGCCGCGGGCTGGACGCCCTCTACCACGCGCTCTACGCGGGAGGAAAGTTCGTCGTCGCCGCCACGCCCTCGGGCGTGAGCCTGTCGCCCGAGGGCGGCGCTCATCAGTCCGTGATCACGCCCGGCATCGGCATCGCGCTTCCCGCCATCACCTATTGGGAGCCCGTCTTCGCCCGCGAAGTCGAGTGGATCCTGCTCGACGGGCTGCGGCGGCTGTCGCGCCGCGATGGGGACAGCCTCTATCTCAGGCTCTCGACCAAGCCGGTGGACCAGTCGCTCGCTCCCGAGCCGACGGCCGCCTCTCGCGAGGCGGTGCTTCGCGGCGCCTACCGCTTGATCGACGCGCGCCGCGAGCCAGGCTGGGATCCCGAAGACAATGCGGTCGCGATCTTCGCCGCCGGCGTCATGGTGCCCGAGTCTGTCGAGGCTGCCCGTGCGCTGCGGCAGGTTGGGATCCTGGCCACCGTCTTCGCCGTGACGAGCCCCGATCTCCTCTACCGCGGGCTGCGCGGACCGCGGCCGTATCTGGAAGAGCTGGTGACGGCGGACGAGGAGGGCGTGCCCGTCGTCTCGGTGCTGGACGGCCACTCGCACGCGCTGGGCTTCATCGGCGCGGCGCTGGGCGTTCCCCAGATCCCGCTCGGCGTGGATGGCTTCGGCCAGTCAGGAGCGCGCCGCGACCTCTATCGCCATTACGGCATCGATGCGGCTGCCATCGCCCAGGCGGCCCGCATGCTCCTCGCGCGCTAGAGAGCCGAGTCCCATGCGTCCGCTTCGGCGTTGTGCGTTTCTCATCGGTGTCGTGGGGTGGCTCGGCCTGGCGGGCTGCGCGGCGCTGTTGTCGGATCAGCGGCGCAGCGAGTCCGAGATCCAGACGTTCGCCGACGAGACCGCGCGAATCTACGAGCTGCCGAAGCTCGAGCTGCTGGTCAACGAGGACGTGCCGGGCACGACGGCCCTCTACCAGCGCGGCCAGCTCGTGGTGAGCGCGACGCTCCTGCAGTCCGCCTACCGCGACGCGGTGGTGGCCCACGAGCTGGCCCGCTATGTCCTCCGCAACGACGCGCCGCTTCGCGCCTCCGGCGGCTACGAGCGCCAGCGCGAGCATGAGCTGCGGGAGATGGAGGCCAATGCCAAGGCCGTGGAGGTCTTGGCGCGCGTGAAGGGATTGAGCGAGGAGCAGGCCGTGCGCGCCACCTACGCGCTCGTGCTCGCGTATCAGCGCGCGGTGCAGCAGGGGGTTAGGATGCCGCCGGGCCACCGGACACCATGCGAGGAGATCGCGGACCTGCTGGCCCGCTTTCCCCAGCACGCCGAGTGGACGGGCTCGCTCGAGTGCGCGCCCGCGGCGCTGGCGGCCGTGGCGCGCCCGCGTGGTCACCGCGAGAAGGAGAGCCGCCTGCCGGGACGGGAGGGCAGCACCTCGAACGACCTCGTCTTCGCCTATTTCACCGACACGCCGATCACCCCGGCGTTCCGCCCCGGGCCCGGCAATATGCCGCGAAGCACGGCGGAGTTCTACGTGGACGAGGACAAGCACCTGGCCCTCTTCCTGGGGATCAAGAACAGTCACCGGAAGACGAAGATCGTGAGCCGGTGGTTTTCGCCTGATGGCGTCCAGCGCCGGCTTCTGGAGCGCCGGATCGACCAAAGCGGATCCTCCGGAGCCTGGACGTGGCTCAGCGACGGCAATGACATCAGCGGCGTCTGGCTCTACCCCGGCCGGTGGGAAGTCACGGTCACGATCGACGGTGAAGAGGCCGGAACCTTCCGCTTCCTGCTTCATCCCGGCGCGGGACAGTAGAGCGCTCCGGTCCGTCGCGCGCGCCCTGCCTTGCCTGCCGGGCGGCGCTGGAGTAGCATCGCGCCAACCCCCCAAGGGGGCCCATCATGGATCATCGTCTACGGGATCTCGCAGAGCGGCTCGACGCGGGGGGCGGCGTCAAGGGCTGATTGGGGTCAGGTCTTGAATTACGACATTTAGTGACGGCAATTGCCGTCACCTTTTGTCGTAATTCAAGACCTGACCCCAAAAGGTCTCGGTCATCAACCGCCGCACCCATTCGCGGTGCTCCCATTCGAGGACCTGCTCGCAGCTCCAGAGCGTGCTGAGAATGCCGTCCGGTGACTGCTCCTTCTTGAGCGCGGCCTTCAGACTGCGGAGAGTGACCGCCCCGGCGCGATTCCGTGGGCGGGGCCGATCCTCTTCGCCGCTCAGCCGGAGCGTGCGGAGCGTCGCGCCCAGGACGGGCAGGAGCACGGCGGCGATGAGCAGCCACTCGGTGAGCACCTGGGGCTTGCCGTCGGCGAGCGTCACGAGGAGGAGGTGACACACGACCGCGACGACCGCGAAGAAGAAGAGATAGGGAGTGGCCCAGAGGGGCACCCACTGCACGAGACGTCGGTGCCGACGGCGGCTCGTGACGGAATCTCTCCGGACGCTCAGCCGCCGGTCAATATAATAGCGGACGAGGTCGCGGAGAACAGGCCGCAGCGGCTCGCGGCCTGACGGTGGGATGGGCGCCTGACGGGCTTCCTCTCGGCGGGCCCACAGGGCGATATCGCGGCGGCTGAGCCGATCGATCTTCCCGAGCTCATCCCTGATCCATGCCTCGGCCGTCTCCAGCTGTACCGGGGCGCCGGTCCATCGGGCCGGCTCGATCAGCAGCCGGAACTTGAGCGCCCGGATCCGCTCGGCGCGATGCCGCGTCCCGACCCAGCCGTCTCGCCGCGCCGCCACGCCTCCCAGGCCGATCGCCGCGAGCGCGACCGCCATGGCGATGAACTCCGCGACGGCCCACGGCTGATCGCCGGCGCTCCTGCCATGGTGCACGAACTCGAACAGCGCGATGCCGATGGCGAGGAGACCGGCAAGGGCGGCGCAGAGGGTGAGGCGCCGGTGGGAGGCTTGGCTGTTGAGCGCGTCGGCTTCGGCGTCGAGGAACGGCTGGATCAGGACGTGGGCGCAGAGCGTGAGGACGGGACCAAGGGTCGGCGACCTGAGCCAGACGGGAGCGTCCCGCATGTCGTCCGGCGACTCGGTCTCGGCGCCGACGTCGTAGAGGCGAGCCTGATGCTCAGCCCTCAGGGCCCGTTTCCGGGTGAGGTCATCTCTGGGCGGGTGCGTCACTGGAGGCCCCTCGTCGCGGCGCTGGCGGGATTCTCATTTCAGCAGGCGGGCGTAGGTGTCCTCGTCGAAGCCGACGATGAGGGTGCGTCCCTTGCGGATCGTGGGCGCGCGCAGGTTGCCCGTCGGCCCCAGCACCAGCGCCTGCAGGGTGGCGCGGTCGGGCCGTCGCGTTCTGAGATCCAGATGGACGATGTCCCGGCCCTTGGTCGCATAGAGGTGATCCACGCCCCGCAGCACGCTCAGGACGCGAATGCCGGCGATGGGCCGCTTGCGGGCGTCCACCCGCTCGATCACCGCTATGTTGCGCTTCGCAAGAAACTCTTGCGTCTTGGCGCAGGTAGCTCAGCCGCCTCGGTGATAGCTCCAGTCGACCGGCGACATGGACCGTCTCCCCTCGGACCACCGTGATGACCGCTGCCTCGATTCTACCCGAGGCCTGCGGCGGCACAAACCCCTGCTCTCGGCGGCCGGGGGGGGCGGGTCGTCAGCTTCAAACGGCCAGCAACCGATGCTTGAGCTCCCGGTCGGCGTCGAGATCGGCGGCGCGAGCCGCATAGACGATGCGGCCGTCATCGATGACGTAGGCCCGGTGTGCGATGCCGAGGGCGAGCGACGAGTTCTGTTCGACCAGGAGGATCGCGATCCCTTCGTCCCGGATCTCTTCGATGACCGCCATGATGTCCTCAACGATCCGGGGCGCCAGGCCCTGGGATGGCTCGTCGAGCAGGATCAGGCGGGGGCACATCAGGAGCGCGCGCGCGATGGCCACGAGCTGGGCTTCGCCGCCCGAGAGATGCTCGCCGGTCCGCATCCGGAGCCCTGCGAGGATGGGGAAGCGCTCCCAGACCCGTTCGAGCGTCCATGCCTGCACGGCCCCGTCCGGCGGCAGCGCACGGTTGAGCGCCATCGCCAGATTGCGCTCCACCGTAAGCGTCGGGAAGATGCGTCGGTTGTCCGGAACCCAGGCGATGCCGCGCCGGGCGATCGCATGAGTCGGCAGCCGCGTGATGTCGGCGCCGGCGAAGAGGATGCGTCCGGCGCGCGCCGGCACCAGGCCCAGGATGCACTTGATGGTGGTGGTCTTGCCTCGCCCGTTCCGGCCGAGGAGGCAGACCGTTTCTCCCGCGGCGATCTGGAGCGTCAGGCCGTCGAGGACGCGCGCGTCACCGTAATACGTGCTGACCGCTTCGAGCGCTAGGAGAGAGTCGGCCACGCTCACCTGCGACCCCCCACGTATCGGAGCGTGCCCAGGTAGGCCTCGCGCACGTCCGGGTCGTCGCGCACGGCTTCCGGCGGGCCCTGAGCGATCACCTGGCCCCGGTGGAGCACCGTGATGTGGCGCGAGAGCCGCAGTACGAAGTCCATGTCGTGCTCGATCACAACGATGGTCAGTTCGTCGGCCAGGCGCTGGACCAGCTCGCGCAGGGTGTCCATCGGACGGCTGCCAAGACCGCTCGTCGGCTCGTCCATGAGCAGGAGCTCTGGCTCGCCGGCCAGCGCGACGCCGATCTCGAGCAGTCGCCGCTGCCCGTAGGACATGAAGCGCGCGGCGACGTGCTCGCGGCCGTGCAAGCCGATCAGCCGGATGATGCCCGCGGCCTTGTCCTCCGCCTCGCTCACGTCCCCGGCCGGCGTCCAGCAGTCGAAAGCCCGCCGCCGCAGGGCGGGGACCGCGACGCGGACGTTCTCGAGCACCGTGTAGTCGTCGAAGAGGTTCAGGATCTGGAAGGAGCGACAGATCCCGAGCCGCGCTCGTCGGTCGGGGGCGAGGGCGGTGATGTCGGCGCCCTTCCAGAGGATCCGGCCGCGATCAGGTCTCAGCACACCCGTCAGCAGGTTGAAGCACGTGGTCTTGCCGGCGCCGTTCGGGCCGATGAGGGCCGAGAGCTGCTTCGGCTCGAAGGCGAGATCCACGCCGTCGAGCACCACATGGCCGCCGAAGGCCTTGTGGAGACCGCGCACCTCGAGAAGGGCGGCGGTCACGGATCGTGGCCGGCGCGCGCGGCCTCGGCCTCGCGCGTGTCGTGGAAGCCGGCCGGCTGCCGCAGCCGCTTGACCACACCCAGGATGCCCTCAGGCATGAACAGAATGATGGCCATGAACAGCAGCCCATACAGCAGCATCCAGTGGTCGGTCATCGTCGAAAAGAAGTCGCGGAGCACCAGGAAGACGGCGACGCCGAGCACCGGGCCGTAGAAGCTCGCGAAGCCGCCCCCGATCAAGCACATGAGCACCACATTGCCCGATTGCTGCAGGCTCATGGGCTCTGGAAACGCGCCGAATCGCGCGAGGGCGTAGAGCCCGCCCGCGAGGCCGGCGAAGGCGCACGACAGCGTGAACACCGCCCATTTGTACCGGGCCGTGTCGTAGCCCACGGCCTGGGCGCGCGTCTCGCTCTGCTTGATGGCGCCGATGACCTGGCCGAAGGGCGAGCGCACGATGCGCCAGAGGACAATGGTCGAGGCCACGAAGAAGGCGTAGACGAAATAGTAGAAGGCGAGATTGCCGCGCAGATCGATGCCGGCCGCCGCGCCGCGCTGGAGTCCCGTGAGCCCGTCCTCGCCGCCGGTCCAGGGATCGAGGACAAAGACGCCGAACCAGAACATGACGCCGAAGGCGATGGTCAAGAGCGCGAAGTAGATCCCGCGCTTGCGCGCCACGAGGAGCGCCACGACCGCGCCGCAGCCCGCCGTCCCGAGAACGCCCATCAGGAGCGGCAGCCAGAGTCCGCCCGTCCACCACTTCTGGCTGGCGGCGAAGAAGTAGCCCGCCATCCCGAAGAAGGCGCCGTGTCCGAAGGCGGGCAGCCCCGTATAGCCCAGGAGCAGGTTGTAGCCCAGCGCGAAGATCGCCCAGATCATGACTTCGGTGCCGAGATACGTATAGCCGCCGATCCAGGGCAGGACGGCCGGCAGCCCCAGGAAGACGGCGAACATCGCGAGCATCAGCGGCGGGGCCCAGGCCTCGAGGTGTCGGCGCACGGGCTCAGAGCTCGAGCATGCTCTTCTGGCCGCGCAGCCCCCGCGGGCGCCAGAGGAGGATGACGGTCATGAGGGCGTACATCACGAGGATGGACCCGCGCGGGACGATGAGGTTGCTGAGTCCGCTGGTGAGCCCGAGGAGCAGGCCGCCGATGACGGCGCCCGGGAACGAGCCGATGCCCCCAATGACCACCACGATGAAGGCGGGCATCACAGCCTCCGCCCCGATCGTGGGCTTGAGGCTCCACATGGGCGCGGCAATCACGCCCGCGACTCCGGCCAGCGCGGCGCCGAGGGCGAAGACCACGGCCCGAAGCCGGGTGAGGTTGATCCCGAGGGCGCGCACCATCTCGTGATCGTGGGCGCCGGCCTTGATCATGGCGCCGTAGGGCGTCCGTTCGAGGAAGGCCCAGACGAGCGCGAGGAGCACGAGGGCGAGCAGGGCGACCAGCACGCGGTACTTCGAATAGAAGAGAAAGCCCCAGTGGAAGGGGCCCGCCACGAAGGCGGGGGCGCCCACCGTATAGCCTCGCGGGCCCCAGACGATGCGGATGACCTCCTCGAGCGCCAGCGCGGCGCCGAAGGTGAAGAGCAGCCCGAAGAGCGGATCCCGCCCGTAGGTGCGCCGAACGCCCAGCTCGAGAAGGAGGCCGACGCCGCCCACGATGAGCGGCGCCAGCAGGAGCGCGCCCCACCATCCGACGTAGGGACCCAGCGCCAGCGCCGAGTAGCCGCCGAGGGCGAACAGGACGCCGTGGCTGAAATTGATGACCTCCATCGTGCCCAGGATCAGCATGAAGCCCAAGGCGATGATGGCGTAGAGCAATCCGAGGACGACGCCGTTCAGCAGCTGGGTCACGAGCTCGGCGAGATCAGGCATGGAGCAAGGTCCAATCGCCCCCTCACCCTGCCCTCTCCCCATTCGAAGGGGGAGAGGGGGTTCATCTCCTGCTGGGGAGAGGGGTTTTGTCTCCCTCGCCCCTTTGGGGAGAGGGCAGGGTGAGGGGAGACTGTTATCCGCCGTACACCGGGGTCTCGGCGACGGACTGCATCTTGCATTTGCTGATGCTCTGCGGAGGCGCCGCCACCTCCGGGGGAATATCGGAGAGCATCTCGATCATATCGAACTTCTCCTTCATCTCGCTCTCCTTCTTGGTCCGCGCGAGATAGAGCATCTGCCCGACCAGATGATCCCAGGGCCGGATCGTCGAGGGATACTTGCGGTAGTTGTCCTTGATCACGTGGCCCTCGAGCGCCTTGATGACCTCGTGATTGCGCGTGGTGCCGGCGCGCTCGATGGCGCGCAGCAGCTCGCGCGCGGCGATGTAGCCGTTGGACGACACGTTGTCGGGCACGGGGATCGACGCGCTGGCCCAGCGCTTCTTGAAGCGCTCGGTGAACTCCTTGACGCCGGGCTCGTTGAGCGTGTAGTGCCAGGTCGTGCAGAAGTAGCCGAAGGCCTTCTTGGGGCCGAGCGTGACCATGTCGGGGAAGTCCTGCTGCGGGAAGACCCAGGCGGCGTCCTTGTCCGAGCCGAACTCGTAGGCCTGCTCGCGGAGCGCGGTCTGCTCGATGCCCGCCACGTTGGCGATGACGACCTGGGGCTTGGCGCTCCGGATGCGCAGGAGCTGGGCGCTGAAGTCGCGGGTGCCCTGCGGGATCATGAGCTCGCCGAGCTCGTCGGCGCGGACTTTCTTCATGTTCTCGCGTGTGGCGCCCGTGGCGTTCTTGCCCCAGACGTAATCGTGCGTGAGGATGAACCACTTCGTGCCGAGGTTCTTGGCGACCAGCGGTCCGAGCGCGTTGGCGAACATCCAGTTATTGGCGTCCCAGACAAAGTTCACCCGCTGGCACTTCTCGTTGGTGACGGTATCGGCGCTCGAGTTGCTGTTGAAGTAGATGATCCCGTAGCGCTGGGCCAGCTCGGACAGCGGCGCCGCCACGCCGCTCGAGAGCGCCCCCATCATGAAGTCGATCTTGTCGCGCTCGATCAATCGCTGGGCCTTGCGGACGGCGACGGAGGCATCGGTCTCGGTGTCCTCCCACTTGTGCTCGATGGGACGCCCGAGGACGCCGCCCTTGGCGTTGAATTCTTCGATGGCGAGGATCATGCCGCGGCGCTCCGCCTGACCGCTGTCGGCGAAGGTGCCGGTAGCGTCGCAGGTCAAGCCGATCAGGATCGGCTTCTTTGGCTGGGCGCGCGCCCACCGCCACGGCCCGACGAAGCCCACGCCGGCCCCGATGCCCACTGCCGTCTTGAGAAGCGCGCGTCGCGTCAGCGTGAATCCGTTGCTCTCCATGAGAGCCTCCTTTGTGGGTGTCGGGCCCGTCGGCGTTGGCCGTGCCGCCGCCATCTCCTTACACAGCCGGGTGCTTGTCAAGCCCCTTCTGCTAGACTCGCCGCGTGGAGATTGAAGCGCTCGTCCGCCGCGACCGCGCCATCGCCGGTGCCGGCGTCGCCGCTCTGGCGCTGCTGGCCTGGGCCTCTGTCGTCGGGCTGGCCGGCCGCATGCCGGCGATGGGCCTGGCGCCGGCGACGGGCGCGGCCATGCCGATGGCGATGCCGGAGCCGTGGGGCGGCGGGCAATTCGCGCTGACCTTTCTCATGTGGGCGGTGATGATGGTGGCCATGATGATGCCGGCGGCCAGCCCGATGATCGTGACGTTCGCCACCATCAATCGGCGGCGGGCGCCGTCGGGGACGCCGCCGGTGCCTACGGCCGTGTTCCTCGCTGGGTACCTCGTGATCTGGTCAGCCTTCAGCCTGGTCGCCGCCGGCGCCCAGTGGGCCCTTCAGCGCGCGGCGCTGCTGGCGCCGGACACGCTCAGGGTCGTGCCCTGGGTCGGCGGCGCCCTGCTGCTGGCCGCCGGCATCTACCAGTTCACGCCGCTCAAGCGCGCCTGCCTCGCGCGCTGTCTCTCGCCGGTGGGATTCGTGCTCACCGAGTGGCGCGACGGGCCGCGTGGCGCCTTCGTCATGGGCCTCCGCCACGGCGCCTTCTGCGTGGGCTGCTGCTGGGCGCTGATGGCGCTGCTGTTCGTGGCGGGCGTGATGAACCTGCTCTGGGTCGCGGTGCTCTCGGGGCTGGTCCTCGCGGAAAAGCTGGTGCCCACCGAGCGGCTGGTCAGCTGGACCAGCGGCGCCCTGCTGCTGGGCTGGGGCGCCTGGATTTTCCTGCAGACCTTCTAGACCCAGATTTCCGTCTTGAAGGGTGAACGGACCAGTTTGAAAGGTGAACGGACCAAGTGGTAATCCCTCAACGTCCGCGACCGGATTCGGGCCGGCCTGCCCATCGCGCCCGACGGCTCGATCCGCTTGATCGCCCGCGCCTGGGCTATGCGCGGCACGGTTGCTCAGCCGGGCTAGAGCGCCCGGCCGGCCGCAGGCCGCCCGGGATCAACCAGGGGAAGAGTCTTCCCCACGCGCAGGTCGAAGGAGGTTTGCGATGAAAGCACAGAAGGTATTTCTGCTGGCGGCGCTCGTGAGCCTTGTCTCCTACTCCGTTCCGATGGCGCAGGAGCGGGGGACCGAGAAGCTCGGGACGGTCGACTTCCCCGTGTCGTGCACCCCGGCGGCCCAGCAGGAATTCAATCGGGCCGTCGCCCTGTTGCATTCCTTCTGGTTCGACGCGGCGGCCCAAGGCTTCGCCGCCGTCACCAAGACCGATCCCGGCTGCGGGATGGGATACTGGGGGGAGGCGATGGCCACTCTGTTCGCCCCCAACCCCTTCGTCGGTACGCCCACGCCCAAGGGGTTGGAAGACGGTTGCCCCGTGGTCGAACGGGCGAAGGCCCTGGTCGGAAAGATCCAGCGGGAACGAGACTACATCACCGCGGTGGATTCGCTCTGTAAGGACCGCGACAAGGTCGATCAGCGCGCCCGCGTGGCGGCCTACGCTCAGGCCATGGAGCGCCTCTCCGGGAAGTATCCGGCAGATCGGGAGGCTGCGATCTTCTACGCCCTTGCGTTGAACGTCGCAGCCTCGCCGGCCGACAAGACGTACGCCAACCAGCTCAAGGCCGCCGGGATCCTGGAGAAAGTCTTCGCCGAGGAGCCGAACCACCCCGGCGTAGCCCACTACCTAATTCATAGCTACGACTACCCGTCCATCGCCCAGCGCGGGCTCCCGGCGGCGCGTCGGTACGCCGGCATCGCCCCCTCGGCGCCTCACGCGCTGCACATGCCCTCGCACATCTTCACCCGCGAGGGGTTCTGGCAGGAATCGATCGAGTCCAACCGCGCCTCCGCGGCCTCCGCGAAGAATCACTTTGATCAGCTGCACGCCATGGATTACCTGGCCTATGCCTACCTCCAGGGCGCGCAGGACCAGGCGGCCAAGCGCGTCCTCGATGAGGCCCGGGCCATCCGGAAGGTCGTCCCGGAGCACTTCGTCACGGGTTATGCGCTGGCGGCAATCCCGGCCCGCTACGCGCTGGAGCGGGGCCGCTGGGCCGAGGCGGCGTCTCTGGCGCCGAGCCCGGCGGACTTCCCCTGGAGTCGGTTCCCCCAGGACGAGGCCATCACCGTGTTCGTCCGCGCCCTGGGTGCCGCTCGCAGCGGGGATCCCGCGCGGGCCCGGCAGGAGGTGGACCGGCTCCAGGCGCTGCGCGACGCCCTGACCGCGGCCAAGCAGGGCTATTGGGCGGAGCAGGTCGATATCCAGCGCCGCGTGGCGTCCGCCTGGGTGGCCCGCGCCGAGGGGAAGAACCAGGAGGCCCTGCAACTCCTGGGCGCCGCGGCCGACGCCGAGGACCTGACCGAGAAACACCCGGTGACGCCGGGCCCGATCGTGCCGGCGCGCGAGCTGCTTGGGGAGATGCTGCTTGAGCTCAATCAGCCCGCGCTGGCGTTGAGGGAGTTCGAGGCCTCGGCCGCCAAGGAGCCGAACCGATTCAAGGGGCTCGCTGGCGCGGCGAAGGCGGCCGCGCTGTCGGGCGACCGGGAAAAGGCGCGGACTCTCTACGAGAAGCTCGTCGCGCTGGCCGGCCGCGCCGACACCGAGCGACCCGAGCTGGTGGAGGCGAAGGCCTTCCTCGGGAAAAAGTAGAACGTGCCTTTTTCGGCAGCCGACCCCGCCTCATCGCCATCCTGGAGGATCCGGCTGCTGTGGCCCAAGAGCTGTCTCGACCTGGCTCCGACGGGTTGTCAATGCGTGGAGGGGCCGACGTTGTGGATCGCAACCAAAATAGAAAAGGGGAGATCCGAGCATGGCAACGGTGAAATGGCGGCTGGAAGCCACGTGGATCAAGAGCCCCAGCTGCGATTTCGGTTGCCCCTGCGACTTCTGGGTGCCGCCCACCCGTCACTCCGGCGACGGCATGTTCGCGATGAAGGTGGACCAGAGCTCCAACTGCCACAAATCGCTGGCCCACGTGGCGCAGACCGAACGCGGGCTGACGCGCTGAGAGGCGGCACGATCCACCACCGGCGGCGGACGTTCCGCCTCACCGCACTGGCCGCGCTCCTGCTGGCCGGCTGCGCCTCCCTCACGCCGGCCCAGGAGCAAAGCGTCGCAGAGATCGAGGCCTTCGCCGAGCGCACCGCCCGCTCCTACAGCCTGCCGCCCATTCCGGTGCTCGTCAGCCACAATCCGCGGAGCCCGGCGGGCAGCTACCGGCGCGGTTTCTTCTCGGTGAACGCGCTGACGCTGACGTCCAGCTTCCGCGACGCCATCGTCGCCCACGAGCTCGCCCACTACGTGCTCGGCCACGACGCCCCGCTGCGCGGGCCCACGTTCGAGGACTACGAGCGCGAGCGGCAGGAGCGCGAGCTCGAGGCCAATGCCAAGGCCGTGGAAATTCTCACCCGCGCGGCCGGGCTCGACGAGGAGCGCGCGCTCAAAACCGTGTACCTCTATCTGCTCGGCGTGCACTGGGCGCTCGAGCGCTACCCGCGGATGGACCTGGTCGGCCACAAGCCGCCGTGCGAGGAAATCGCCGATCTGCTCGGCCGCTTCCCGCTGCAGCGCGGCTGGACGGCCGCGCTCGAGTGCGCGCCGACTCAGTGGCGGACCTCGGGCGGCTGAGCCTTCACTCTCCTCCGGCGCCGTTGCCTGGACTTCGCTCCGGGTGCGTGGTATAAACATCTGTTTTTGCTCGGGCTCGTGGTGCAGCCTGGTTAGCACACTGGACTGTCAATCCAGAGGTCGCGGGTTCAAATCCCGTCGAGCCCGCCATTTAATCGATGGTTCAGAGGGGGGCGGTGCCCTGCCGCCCCCTTTGGTTTTTCTCGCCCAGGGAAGCGCTGATTTCCGTCGTGTGGATGCCAATCCTTGTCAGGGACGCACGAAGCCGCCTGCTGGCGAACCGCGGCAAGCGGCAGTCCGGCGGGCACTTACGCTCCTGAGGCGGCTTGGCACAGGCGCTGCACCGCCGTGCGATGGAGGACCGGAGAGCGTGGAGAAATTCGAAGCCTTCATGAGGCGCCTGCCCCTGCCGGTACGGATTCTCGTCGCGGTCGTCACCGTGTCCGGGGGACTGCTGTTCATTACGCATGGCCGCGATGAGGTCAGCGGCTCCTCCACTCAATTCCAGTCGCGCGCGTCTGGCTCCTCGGCAGCGGACGGGTTGATCGTCCTGACGCATGAGTGGGGCGCCGATCAAGCCGGGAGCCGAATCGTCAGGGGAACCGTCGTGAACAGAACCGCTCGGCGCGTAGTTGCGACGATCGAGGTGGGCCTGTACGGTCCAGACGGAAGCCAGATCGGCACCGCCTCGGCGAAGATCGACCAGATCGAGCCGGGAGTCATCTCGCGGTTCGAGGCCGCCGTGAGGAGCGATGCCGCGGCGTCCTACAAGATCATCGGCGTTTCTGCGCTCTAGTCTTTTCCGCCCCGCCTGACTCTCCTCGCACGCTCGTCCCTCGGGCTCGCGTCCTCTCCCCCGCCGTGGGAGCATGTGGCAATCATGACGTTCAGTTGCGCGTTCTGCGGTGAGGAGAACGAGATCGTCGTCGATCCGAGCGCCGGCCGTCGCCAGGCCTTTACCGAGGACTGCTCGGTGTGCTGCCGACCCAACCTCATCACGCTTGACGTCGCGGACGATGGCGGCGTGCGGCTCTTGGTGAGCCAGGAGTAGGGATCGTGAGCGCCCCGGGCGCAGCATGCCCAGGCTTGACCGGGGTGCTACAAGTGAGACAGGCGCCGAAGAGCGGTAGGCTGACAGAGAGGCCCGCACACGAGGCGGCCGCAGGCCGCGGGGGGAACATGACGGACGAGCGAGAGAGGCGCGTCAAGGTCTACCACGAGGTCGACGGACCTGGCGGAGGGCTGGCCGGCGAAGCAGTGGCAGTGCTGGGCTATGGCAATTTGGGGCGAACCGCCGCGCTGAACCTCCGGGACTCGGGCGTCAAGGTCCGGATCGGCAATCGGGAGGACGGGTACGCCGAGCTCGCGCGGCAGGAAGGGTTCGAGGTCGTTCCGTTCGCGGTGGCGGCCTCAGATGACGTCGTCCTCGTGCTCCTTCCCGACGAGGTGATCCCGGCCGTCTTCGCCCAGGACGTCGCTCCCGCGCTGCGGCTCGGGAGCGCGATCGGGTTCGGCTCGGGGTACAGCCTGGCGTTTGGTCTCGTCCGCCCGCCCGACAATGTGGACGTGCTCCTGGTGGCGCCCCGAATGGCCGGCAATACCGCCCGGAGGCGATACCTGGCCGGCGAGGGCTTCTGGGGGTGCGTCGGAGTGGAGGCGGATCGGAGTGGCCACGCCCAACGGCGCATGCTGGGGCTGGCCGAGGGCCTCGGCATTCTGCGCGCGGGAGCGGTCGAGATGAGCGCCGCGGTGGAAGCCACGCTCGACCTGTTCGTGGAGCAGACCATGGGGGACCATGGACCGACGGCCGTCTTCGGAGGCCTCACGCGCACCCTCGAGATGGACCGGGAGGCGATGGCGGCATCCTTCCGCTCGGTCCTCGAGGACATCCGAAGCGGAGGATTCGCCCGTCGGTTCCAGGACGAGGCCAGAACCGGCTACCCTGTGCTCGACGTGGCCCGGGCGATGATGCATGGCAGCTCCCCGATCACCGACGCGGAGGAGCGTCTGCGGCGCTTGGCCTCCCCGCCGCCCAAGCCCGGCTCGGAATAAGGTCGGTCAGCCCGGGAGGCCCGGCAGGACCTTCTCGCCCAGCAGTCGAATCGAGCGAAGCACCTTCGCCTGGTCCATGCCCGGCCACTGAAGCCTGAAGATCATCGTGGTGACGCCCAGCCGATCGCGGTAACGGGCGATCTCCTCCCCAATCCGAACCGGATCGCCCAGCAGGAAGCGGTCACGGGCCAGAGTCTCGAAGTCAGGATCGAAGCGCTCCCCTTCGGGCAGCGCCTTGTCCTGCTCCCACCGCCGATACGCCTCGTACTTGGCTTCGAGATATGGCCGCGCTTTGGCCACCGCCGTCGCCGTGTCGGCAGCCACGTAGCATTCCTTGATCAGCGGGATGTCGGGAGCCGGCGGCCGACCGAGGACACGGCGCGTGTCGCGAAAGAGCGCGAGCTGGCCCTCGAGCGTCGCCGTGGTGGAGTGGGGATTCATCAGCCAGGCGTCGCCCAGACGGGCGGCGCGCTTCACCCCCGCGTTGCTGTTGGCCGCGAGCCAGATCGGCGGGCGTGGCCGCTGCAGCGGCGGCATGGAGATCCGAACGTCGTGCAGCGAGAAGTGCCGGCCAGCATAGCTCACGGGCTCGCCGCTCCATAGCCGCTCGATCACTTCGAGGCCTTCGACCAGCCGGCCGACCCGGTCCTTGGGATCCTGGCCCATCGCCTCGTTCTCCGCATCGCGATATCCGAGCCCGACGCCGAAGACGAACCGCCCGCCGCAGATCACATCAAGCGTGGCGATCTGCTCCGCGACCTCGACGGGATGGTGCAGGGGGAGCAGCAGGCAGCCGGTGCCGAGGGTCATGGAGCCCGCCTCCGCGGCGACCCGGGCCAGGACAGGGATGGGCTGGAAGTAGGTGAAAGGAGCCGAGAGATAGTGCTGGCTCGCCCAGACGGAGTCGAAGCCGACGGCGGCAGCGAGCCGCACCTGCTCGACGTGCTCCTGAAGCCGCTGCCCCTGCGAGTCATGCGGCGGATGCTGCACGGACAGACCGAGGCCGAACCTCATCGGGCGGGCGCGGGCACCAAAGCTGGCATGAGTGCGTCCGCCACGTTACGGGAGGCGGCCGCTCGCTGTCAACACGGTCGCCGGCGCTCGATGATCAGATATTCTGGTGGTGATGGCGCGTGAGACCCGCACCGTCCGCACTCCCGTTCTGGAGATCGCCTACGAGGCGCAGGGCGATCCGCAAGGCTTCCCGATCATCCTGTTGCACGGGTTTCCCGACGACGTGCGGGCCTGGGACGGCGTGGCCGCTCCGCTCGCCGCGGCCGGCCATCGCGTGCTTGTCCCCTACCTGCGCGGGTATGGGCCGACGCGCTTTCTGGATCCGGCGGTGCCGCGAATGGCGCAGCAGGCGGCGATCGGCCAGGATCTGCTCGATTTCATCGGGGCGCTCGGGCTGCCGCGCGTCGCCTTGGCCGGCTACGACTGGGGCGGCCGCGCCGCCTGCATCGCGGCGATCCTGGCGCCCGACCGGGTGCGGGCGCTAGTCACGGTCACCGGCTACAACGTGCAGAATACGGTGGCGCCGTCGCGGCCGGCTCCCGCGGTCGAGGAGCGGGCGTACTGGTACCAGTGGTACTTCAACACCGAGCGCGGCCGCCGGGGGCTCGAGCAGAACCGGCGCGAGATCTGCCGGCTGCTCTGGCACGAATGGTCGCCGAGCTGGCACTTCAACGATGCCACCTTCGACCGCACCGCTCCGTCGTTCGACAATCCGGACTTCGTCGACGTGGTGATCCACTCGTATCGCCATCGGTATGGCAACGCGCCCGGCGAGCCGCACTTCGAGGTCCTCGAGCGGCGTCTGGCCGACCGGCCGCGAATCGACGTGCCGACGATTGTGCTTCACGGCGCTGAGGACACGGTCGATCCGCCGCACCGTTCGGAGCGCCATCTGGGACTTTTCCCCGCCGGCACCGAGCGCCGGGTCGTCGCCGGCTGCGGACATTTCTTTCCGCGCGAGCAGCCGGCGGCGATCACCGAGGCGATTTTGGAGCTGCTGGCGCGAACCGCCTAGCGGGCCCCTCTTACCGAGCCCGCGTCAGACGTTCCGGTAATGCCTTCCCATGTGCCGGGCCGGCGGAAGGCCACGCCAACGATAAATTCAGTACTTATGTCCGTGCCGGTTCTTGGCATTCGACATGCTCTCCCCTCGCAGGCTTTGGCCTCGGCGGGCGCGGTTTCGCCAGCCGATTGCGCTCGCAAGGGCGCGCGAGGAGGAACAGAACGTGCGTGAGGGACATGCTCCAGATTCGCTCAATCTGCGGGCCTCCAGGGCGGTCTTCCGTCCTGTGGGCCGGCTGCTGGCGCTTGCAACGATTCAGGCTGCGCTCATCTTCGGCGTCCACCCGGCGCTGGCCGAGGACAGTGTGGCCGCCACTCAACCCATGGTCACCACCGCGCAGCCCCGGCCGCTCGACGTCGTCAAAGTGTCGGTCTTCCGTGTGCTGGCGCTCGCCCGGTCTCAGCCCGGGGGTGAGGGCGACGGCAGGCAGCAACGGGCCGAGATTCGCCAGGTCGCAGAGGGGCTCTTCGACTTCGACGGCATGGCCCGGCGCTTGCTGGCGGACCGCTGGCAGGACGGCACCCCGCAAGAGCAGAAGGAATTCGTTCGGCTCTTCACGGATCTGCTCGAGCGCTCCTATTTGACGATGGTCGCGACCCACCCGCCCCTGGCGGTGACCTTTCAGGATGAGTCGATCTCCGGCCCGTACGCGCAGGTCCGCTCCCGGCTCGTGACGGATCGGGGCGAGGAGATGCCGATCGAATACCGGCTGGCCGACAGCAATGGGCGATGGGCGGTCTATGACGTCGTCGTCGGTGGGGTGAGCCTCATCTCGAGCTACCGGAGTCAGTTCACTTCGATTCTCCGCCGCTCGTCGTTCGCTCAGCTCCTGGAGAGGATGCGGGGGAGGGAGGCGTCCGCGACCGCGCGGGCAGAGCAAGGGCCCTAGCGCCGCGGACCTCGCGCTCGGACTACGCCGAGCCCGCCGGTCCCGCAGGCGATCGCGTCGCGGCACGGTCATCGCTGCGCGGCTGCCCGCATGTCCGACACGTCCGCTCCAGCGTTCGGGCTCGTGCGGAAATGCGGCGGGTGACCTTCGTGGCGATCAGCACGAGCGCCTCGGCATTCTCGTACAAGGCCAGGCCGAGCCAGACCGCCGTCGGGATGAGCAGCAGGACGAAGATCCAGCTGAGGGCGATCCCGGCCCGATCCTTGAAAAAGGGGTGCAGGAGATTGTAGTACCCCGGCAGGATCACGAGCGTCGCCAATGGGGGAAGCGCGTGATGGAGGAGGCGGGGCCCGGGACGGCTCTCCGGGAGCTGGGCGGCCGCGCTCCAGGCCGAGGTCCATATCAGGGCCAGAGCCGTCCCCCAGCCGACGACATGGACGACCTCAGAGGCGCTCAATCCATTGCCGCCAAGCGAGGCGTCTCGAAATACCCGAGCGTGACTCAGGATCGCGGCCAGGAAGATCGCCGCGACCACCGCGACGAGATTGCGGGCCGCCCACATCCACTCCCATTGGCTCACGCGCGCCGGCATCTCCTTCCCTCCTTCCGGTATTCGTCTGTCGCCACCGTTGCTGAGGAGAGCAAGAGCCACGCCAGGGCCAGAGTAGCGCTGAATCCACCACTTGCGTGACGACGCGATCGCCTTCACCCCTGAGAGTTTTCTCTCCGGGGCGTAGGAATGTCCGTTCACCACGAACGCCGTCTCATGCGAAACGCGCGCCGGGGGCGCTCGTGCCGGCCCCACAGCAGCCGCGCGAGACATGTTAGTCTTCGTAGCGTGACCGAAGCGCTGACCTCCGGATCGAATGGGTTGGTTCCGCGGCTACGGTGGTATTCGCACCCGTACAATCGCCCTGATCTGTACCGCCTCGCTGAGGGGCTCGGATGGCTGCCGCGCCGAAGTCGCCTGGCCGTAGCCCGTCAGATCGGTCGCCTTGCCGCCCGGGGCATGCCAGCCGAGCGTGCGGCAATTCGAACAACGTTGACGCGCCTGACCGACGCTGACGGCCCTCGCCTCGAAGAGCTGACGACGGCCGTGTTCACCGATTTCGCGATGTGCTTCAGCGATCTGGTCTCTACGAACCGACGGCCGGTGGCGCGGCTCGCCTCCTGCCTGGCGAGTGTCGAGGGCGTGGAGCACCTTGCTCCGCTGACGGGCGGACTGATCTCGCTCACGGCGCACGTCGGCAATTGGGAGCTGGCGGGTCGCCTGCTCGCCGGACGCATGGGACGACTGACGCATGTGGTGGTCGCCGAGGAGGAAGTCCGCGATCTGGAGCGCTGGGTGCGCCGGAACGGGGACGGCGTGCGCTTCGTCCTCCGCTCGCGCGCCACGGTGTCGCTGGAGCTCATCGCCGCGCTACGCCGCGGCGAAGTCGTGGGCGTGCAGGGAGACCGCGCCCTGGGCACCCGCGGCGACCTCGTGCTCCCCTTCTTCGGGCGGCCGGCCCCATTCCCCTTGGGGCCGTTCCTGCTGGCCAGCGCCGTCGGCGTGCCGCTCGTGCCCGCGTTCTGCCTGCTCGAGTCCGACCATCGCTACGCGGTGCGCGTGGCCGAGCCACTGACCGTCGCCCGCGGGGAAGAGGAGGCCGCCGCCCGAGCGTGGATCGCCGTCCTCGAGGGCGTGGTCCGCCAGCACCCAACCCAGTGGTTCAATTTCTTCGACATCTGGCAGCCGTTCGGCCCGTAAGTGGGCACCACGCTCACAAAGGAGACACGCTCGATGGAGCCGGAGAAGGTGCTCGCGGAGCTCAAGGGCATCATGGTGGAGCGACTCAAGTTCGATCCGAGCCGGGTAGCCGAGCTCACGCGGGACACGGTCTTGCCGAAGGGGATGGACGGCTCGCTGGGGCTCGACTCGCTCGACTTCATCGAGATGTCGATCGCGATCGAGGAGCGGTTCGGCTTCGTGATCGACGAAACACAGGGCCTCGAGCCGCACTTCGAATCCCTGGGCACCTTGACCGAGTACATCAGGGCGCGCATGAACGGGCGCTGACCCGGCCGAGCGCGGCGAGCCACTGAAAGAGGCCTCATGCCTGACGTCACCGCCAAGGACACTACCAGCGGCATTGGGCGTGACGTGGCCGAGAAGACCGTCGCGCGGCTTCGGCTCATGCTTCCGCCGGAGCTCGTGCCGTTCTTCGGGATATCGTTCATCCGGTCGCACGTCCTCTACGACGAGTTCGTGTATCGGCTCGCGCTGCGGGTGCTGCGCGAGAGCGGACTGGAGGCGCCGCTCCGGGAGCCGGGCAGCGCGGAAGAGATTGCCGCGCGGGCGAACCTCGAGGCCGGCCGGGGGGTGGTGCCGCTCGATTGGATGCTCCGCCTGCTGGCCGAGCGCGGAGCGCTCGAGGAGCGGACCGACGGGTCGACCCGCCGCTACCGCGCACGGGGCCCGTTGCCGGCGCCCGATCCGGGCGAGGTCAAGGAAGAGCAGCGTAGGCACGATCCATCCGGCCTCCCCTCCTATGTTCTGGCGGAGACCGTTGCGAATGACTACCCCGCATTCCTCCGCGGAGAGGTCGTGGGCGAAGAGGTGTTGTTCAAGCCCCGGCACTTTCGGCTCTGGATCGACTATTTCTCGAACGCGAATAGCCTCTACGTGGTCAACAACCGGGTCGGCGCAGTGGCGCTCGAGCAATGGCTACCGCGGGCCGACGCGGCGGTCCTCGAGCTCGGTGGAGGGCTCGGCAGCGGCGCTGTGGCGGCGCTCGAGCGGCTGAAGTCCGCCGGGCGGCTTGACGCAATCAAGGAATACCGTTTCACCGAGTTTGTCCCCGCGTTCCTGCGGCGCGGGCAGCAGGCGCTCGAGGCGCGCTACCCCGGGCTTCCGTGTCTGGCCTTCGGCTCCGTCGACATGAACCACCCGTTCGCCGAGCAGGGGATCGCGCCGGCGAGCCTCTCGGTCGTCTACGCCGTGAACACCCTCCACGTCGCGCACGACCTCGATTTCACGCTGGGCGAGATCCGGCGGGCGCTCGAGCCCGGCGGCCGCCTCATCGTCTCCGAGTGCGTCCGGCCGCGCCCCGGACAGGCGATCTACGCCGAGTTCATCTTCAATCTCACGGAGACGTTCCGGTCGCCGCGCCTGCACCCTCGCTACCGCCCCGGGGGGGGCTTTCTCACGCCCGAGCAATGGCAGGGGGCGATCGAAGCCGCCGGTTTCGGCGATGTCCGGTTTCTCCCGGACATCGTGCGGGTCCGCGAGCAGGTGCCCGACTTCCTCGTCGCGGTCATTGGCGCCACCCGTCCGGCTTGACCCCGGGCCCAGGCTCCCGCTCGCCTGGCGCCCCCGTCCTCTGGCGCGCCGCGGTGAACAGGAACCCCTGATCTCAGTCCATGCAGAGCCCCAAGCACATCTATGCACTCCGCTGCACAGGCCGCTCCTCCCGGCGGCCGCCAACACGCGGATAAATCACGATGATCGGAATTGGTACGCCGGATGCTGAGGCCCACGTCGAGAGTGTCTTTTGCTGTGGTCCCGACGAGGCCCAGGGGCCTCGGAGAGGCGGGATGGAGAGGCGGACCCTCGCAGCCCTCGTCAGTGCCGCCGTGCTGCTTGGCGTGGCAACCGAAGCCCGCGCCATCGTCTGGGATTTCAGCAATCCGAGCGGGCCGAACGGCAGCACGGCGCCATATACGGCCTCGGGCGTCACGATCAGCCTTTCCGCCTTCATTGACTCCGCCACGCCCGGTATCCTCTGGGGCAAGCAGGGGGCCGGCACTCAACATGGCGTGGGCGTGTGCTCCACGAACACCACCGGCTGCGCGGGGGAGATCCAGCCGGGGAACTTCATTCGCATCGATCTCGGGAACCAGGGCCTGACCAACCTCCGGATCCAGATCGGCTCCGTCGGGGAAGGTGAATCGTTCAGCATCCTGACCAGCGGCGACAGCAGTCTGCCCGGAGCCACCCCGTGTGTGAGCAATGGAACGACCGAGGCGCCGTTCGCTCTGGCCTGCAGCGGCGGAGTAAAGAACTTCCTCTTCGTAGAAGATGGCGCGAGCGGTGGCGTGCTGCTGTCCGGGCTCCAGGCCGATCTCGTCGCCAACCCTGAGCCGGCCACCCTGCTGCTTGTCGGATCGGGCCTGGTCGCCCTCGGGGGCGTGGGGCTAGGACGCCTTCGCCGACGGAAGCCGATCGTTTGACCACTCGGTAGCTCTCGCACCTCCCGGAAGGTCCTCTCCGCAACCGGTTCGCACGACGTTACCGCCGAGAAAATACGCGGGGCCGGCCAGCCGTCGTAGTTGGCAGGAGGTGTGCTATGCGGAGACTTTGGACCGCGCTCTTGCTCTTGGCGATCTCGCTGACCGCTTCGTCATGTTTCGTCGTCGTCGACGACGGCCGCGGCCATCGCCACGGCGGGCACCATCGCGATTGGCGTTAGCAAGCTCCGGACGCAGTGATCGACTAGATCCAAACGGCGGGGGCCGAGGGGCCGGGCGGGCGGCTCATCGGCCTCCGCCTATCCCCTCAACGGGCCGCCGCCCGCCTCCAAGCGCCCCCCGAAGGCCTTTCCATTGGCGCGAGAGCCACACCCGCCACCGCTCCATGTAGAGGTACACGACCGGCGTCGTGTAGAGCGTGAGCAGCTGGCTCAGGAGCAGCCCGCCGATGATGCTGACGCCCAGCGGGCGGCGCAGCTCCGAGCCGGTGCCGGCGCCGAGAGCCAGCGGGAGGGCGCCCAGCAGGGCGGCCATTGTCGTCATCACGATGGGCCGGAATCGCTGCAGACAGGCATGGTGAACCGCCTCGCGCGCCGGCCGCCCCTCCCGCCGCTCGAGATCCAGCGCCACGTCGATCACAAGAATCGCGTTTTTCTTGACGATCCCGATTAATAGGATGACGCCGATCAGCGCGATGATAGTGAAGTCCATGCGGAAAGCCATCAAGGCCAATAGGGCGCCGACGCCCGCCGAGGGCAGCGTCGAGAGGATGGTCAGCGGGTGAACGTAGCTCTCATAGAGCACGCCGAGCACGATGTAGACGGCAACCAGAGCGGCCAGGATGAGCAAGGGCTGGGTGGAGAGGGCGGCCTGGAATGCCTGCGCCGTGCCGGAAAAGCTCCCCCGGACGGTGGACGGCAGCCCCATCTGCCGCTCGGCGCTACCAATTGCGGCGACGGCGTCACCCAGCGCCACGCCGGGAGCGAGATTGAAGTAGATGGTCACGGCCGGGAAAAGCCCCTGGTGGTTGACCTGAAGGGGGGCGGGGCTCGGCTCGAATCGGGTCAAGGCAGTCAGCGGGACGGTCGTCCCGGTCGCGGACCGGACATAGATGTTCCGAAGGGCGTCCGGATTCTGCCAGAAGGCCGGCGCGACTTCCATGACGACGTGGTATTGGTTCAGCGCAGTATAGATCGTCGAGACCTGGCGCTGGCCGAAGGCATCGTAGAGGGTCTCGTCGATCAGGCGGGTGCTCACGCCGAGCCGCGCCGCCGTGGGCCGGTCGATGGTCAACGGCACCTGCAGCCCCGCGTCCTGCTGGTCACTGCTCACGTCGCGGACCTGGGGAATCATTTTCAGCGCGTCGAGCACTTTGGGAGCCCACGCGCTCAGATCCTCGAGGCGATCGGCCTGCAGCGTAAACTGGTATTGCGCATTGCTGATACGCCCGCCGAGCCGGATGTCCTGCATCGCCTGGAGGTACAAGGTCGCGCCCGGCACCCGCCCGAGCTTCGGGCGCAGCCGCGTGATGATCTCATCCGCGGTGGCGTCTCGCTGCGCGCGCGGCTTGAGCGACACGAACATGCGGGCCGTGTTGACCGTGGTGCCGCGTCCCCCTCCACCGCCGGTATAGGCGGTGACCGTGGCGACCGCCGGGTCGGTGCGGACGATCTCTGCGAGGTGGGCCACTTTTTCGCGCATGGCCTGGAAGGAGATGTCCTGGGCGGCCACCACGATGCCGGCGAACCGGCCGTTGTCCTGCTGCGGAAAGAACCCCTTCGGGATCACCCAGAAAAGGCCCACGTTGACCGCGAAGGTGACGGCAGCGACGAGGAGGACGGTCAACGGATGGCGGAGGCCCCAGCCGAGAGTCCGATCGTAGAAGCCAATGATCCAGTCGAAGATCCGCTCGCTGGTCCGATCGAAGCGCCCGCGAGGGCGCCCGTGCCGGGAGCGAAGGAGCAGGGCGCACATCATCGGCGTCGTGGTCAGCGAGAGGACGAGCGAGATCAGGACGGCGATTGAGAGCACCATGGCGAACTCGCGGAAGAGTCGCCCAACCAGCCCGCCCATGAGGAGAATGGGAATGAAGACGGCCACCAGCGACACGCTGATCGACAGCACGGTGAAGCCGATCTCCTTGGCGCCGGTGATCGCCGCCTCGAGCGTCGGCATGCCGGCCTCCAGATGGCGCATCACGTTTTCGACGACCACGATGGCGTCGTCCACGACGAATCCCGTCGCGACCGTCAGGGCCATCAGCGAGAGGTTGTCCAGGCTGTAGCCGATCAAGTACATGAAGGCGAAGGTGCCGACGAGCGAGACGGGAACCACGACGCCCGGGATCGCCGTCGCGCGCGCGTCGCGGAGGAACAGGAAGACCACCAGCACCACCAGCGCGACGGCGATCGTGAGGGCGATCTCGACGTCGTGGATCGAGGCGCGAATGGTCACGGTCTGATCCATAACCGGGGTCAGCGTGACGTCGGCCGGCGCGAGGGCGTGCAGCTCCGGAAGCTCCGCCCGGATCCGGTCGACGGTCTCGATGATGTTCGCCCCTGGTTGCCGGAAGATGATGATCAGGGCAGCCGGACGGCCGTTGGCGAGGCCGATGGATCGCAGATCCTCGACGGAGTCCACCACCTCCCCGAGGTCGGAGAGACGCACGGGGGCGCCGTTCCGCCACGTGACCACCAGCGGCCGGTATTCTGCAGCGTATCGGAGCTGATCGGTGGTGCGAATCTCCCAGGAGCGCTCCGGGCCGTGGATCTGCCCCTTCGGACGGTTGACGTTCGCGGTCGCCAGCACCGCGCGCACGTCCTCCAGGCCGATGCCGTACCGCGCCAAGGTCGTCGGGTTGAGCTCCACGCGCACCGCGGGCAGCGAAGCGCCCCCGACGAAGACCTGGCCGACACCGTCGATCTGAGCCAGCTTCTGCTGCAGGATCGTGGACGCCACATCGTACATGCGGCCGGTGTCCACCGTGGCGGAGGTCAGTGCGAGGATCATGATCGGCGCGTCGGCGGGATTCACTTTCCGGTACGTCGGATTGGCCGGCAGGTTTGACGGCAGCTGGCCCGCGCTGGCTGCGATCGCCGACTGGACGTCGCGGGCGGCGCCGTTGATGTCGCGGGCCAGGTCGAACTGGAGCGCCACGTTCGTGGACCCCAGGAAGCTGCTCGACGTCATCTCCGTGACTGCGGCGACGCGGCCGAACTGGCGCTCGAGCGGCGTGGCCACGGCGGAAGCCATGGTCTCCGGGCTGGCGCCGGGCAGCGCCGCCGACACCGTGATGGTCGGGAAGTCCACCTGGGGCAGCGGCGCGACGGGCAGCAGCCGAAAGCCGATGATGCCGGCGATCACGATCGCGAGCGTGAGCAGCGTCGTGCCAACCGGTCGGCGGATCGCCGGGGTGGAGAGGTTCAGGGCGTCCCCCCGCGGCGCTCGGCCGCGCGGCCAGCGCCCGCGCGCCGACGCGTCGCGCGCCGGGCCAGGCGATCAAAGGCGAGATAGATGACCGGCGTCGTGTAGAGCGTCAGGATCTGGCTCATAATGAGGCCGCCGACGATGGCGATGCCGAGCGGCTGGCGGAGCTCGGATCCTACCCCCTGGCCCAGCGCCAGCGGCACACCGCCGAGGATCGCGGCCATCGTGGTCATCAGGATCGGCCGGAACCGAAGCAGGCAGGCCTGGTAGATGGCCTCCGGAGCCGGTTTCCTCTCCGTGCGCTGCGCATCGAGGGCGAAGTCAATCATCATGATCGCGTTTTTCATGACGATGCCGATGACGAGGATGATGCCGATCAGCGCGATCACGCTCAGGTCGAGACGCCACGCGAGCAGCGCGAGCAGCGCTCCGACGCCCGCCGAGGGCAGCGTGGAGAGAATGGTCACCGGGTGGATCCAGCTCTCGTAGAGCACACCGAGCACGATGTAGACGGTGACCACCGCCGCCAGGATCAGGAGGGGCTCGTTGGCCAGCGAGGCCTGGAAGGCGCGCGCGGCTCCCTGGAAGCGCGCGTCGATGGTGATCGGCAGTCCGACGTCGCGCTTGGCCCTGTCGATGGCATCGACCGCGTGGCCGAGCGAGCCGCCCGGGGCGAGGTTGAAAGAAATCGTGATGGAGGGGAACTGCCCCTGATGGTTCACCGCCAGGGGTGTGGCGCGCTCCTCGATGGTGGTGAAGGTCGAGAGCGGCACCTGGCCGGCGCTGGCGGACCGCAGGTAGACGTGCTGCAGCGCGCCCGGATCCTGGCGGAAGTCGGGCTTGACCTCCAGGATGACACGATACTGGTTCAGCTGGCTGAAGATCGTCGTGATCTGGCGCTGGCCGAACGCGTTGTAGAGGGCGTCGTCGATCATCTGGGGCGTGATCCCGAGACGCGACGCCGTGTTGCGATCGATGCGCACGGAAGTCTCGAGGCCCTGGTCCATCTGGTCGCTCGCCACGTCCCGCAGTTCGGGTAGCTCGCGCAGGCGATTGACCAGGCGGGGCGCCCACGTCGTCAACTCGCCGATATTGGAATCCTCGAGGCTGTACTGATACTGCGTGCGGCTCACCCGATCTTCCACGGTGAGATCCTGGACGGGCTGCATATAGAGCGTGATGCCGCCGACCTGCGCGAGGGGGGAGCGCAGTCGATCGATCACCTCCACGACGCCGACTTTGCGCTCCGCGAGCGGCTTGAGCGTGATCAGCATGCGGCCGCTGTTGAGCGTGACGTTGGTGCCATCGACGCCGATGAAGGACGAGAGCGTCTCGACGGCGGGATCGCGGAGGATGACCCGGGCCAGCGCCTGCTGACGCTGGGCCATGGCGGGGAACGAGACAGCCTGCGGGGCGTCGGAGATGCCGAGGATGACTCCCGTGTCCTGGGTTGGGAACAGCCCCTTCGGAATGAAGACATACAGAACGAGGGTGAGGAGCAGCGTTCCCAACGCGAAGACGAGCGTCGGGCGCTGGTGGTCCAGCACGACCCGAAGGGTCCGCGCGTAGCCGTCGCGCAGCCGCTCGAAGAGGCGCTGACTCGTCCGGGCAAAGCGGCTGAGCTCCGCCTCGCTGTGTCGCCGCAGGAGCTTCGCGCACAGCATCGGCGTCAGCGTGAGCGAGACGACGGCTGAGACGAGGATGGCGACGCTGAGCGTGATGGCGAACTCCCGGAAGAGCCGCCCCACGATATCGCCCATGAAGAGCAGGGGGATCAGCACGGCGATCAGGGAGACGGTCAGCGAGAGGATCGTGAAGCCGATCTGGCCCGAGCCCTTGAGCGCCGCCTGAAGCGGAGGATCGCCCGACTCGATGTAGCGGGCGATGTTCTCGATCATGACGACCGCATCGTCCACGACGAAGCCCGTGGCGATCGTGAGTGCCATGAGCGAGAGGTTGTTCAGGCTGAAGCCGAGCGCATACATGACGGCGAACGTGCCGATGATGGACACGGGGACCGCGACGCTCGGGATGAAGGTGGCGGCCGGACTGCCAAGGAACAGGAAGATGACGAGCACGACCAGGATCACCGCCAGCATCAGCTCGAGCTGCACGTCGCGAACTGAGGCGCGGATGGTCGTCGTGCGATCGGTGACCACGGCAACCTGCACCGCTGAAGGCAGCGTGCCCTGGAGCTGCGGCAGGAGCCGCTTGACGCGATCCACGACCTGGATGAGATTGGCGCCCGGCTGTCGCTGGACATTGACGATCACGGCCGGCCGATCGCCCATCCACGCGGCCTGACGAATGTTCTCGGCGTCGTCCACGGTCTCGGCGACGTCGGAGAGAAGGACCGGCGCGCCATTGCGATAGGCGATGACGAGCGAGCGGTAGTCGTCGCTCCGATGGAGCTGGTCGTTGGCGCCGATGGTGTAGGCCTGCGCCACGCCGTCGAGACTGCCCTTGGCCTGATTCACGTTGGCGGCCGCGACGGCCGCGCGCACGTCCTCGAGCGTCAGGAGGTTGGCCGCCAGGCGGGCGGGATTCGCCTGGATCCGGATCGCGGGCTTCTGGCCGCCGCTCAGGGTCACGAGACCCACTCCCGGCAGCTGGGAGATCTTCGGCACCAGGCGCGTGTCGGCGAGATCCTCGACGATCGTGAGAGGCAGGGTGGGCGAGGTGAGCCCAAGGGTGAGGACCGGCGCGTCGGCCGGATTCACCTTGCTGTAGACGGGCGGGTTCGGCAGGTCCTTGGGCAGAAACGACGTGGCGGCATTGATCGCCGCCTGCACCTGCTGCTCGGCGATGTCCAGCGAGAGGCTCAGGTCGAACTGGAGTGTGATCACCGAGCTCCCGCTTGAGCTGGTCGAGGTCATCTGCTTGAGGCCCGGCATCTGGCCGAACTGCCGCTCGAGCGGCGCGGTGACGGCCGACGCCATCACGTCGGGGCTCGCCCCCGGGTAGAAGGTCTGCGCCTGGATTGTCGGGTAATCCACCTGAGGCAGCGCCGAGACGGCAAGGAGCCGGTACCCGACAACACCCGCGAGGACGATCGCGGCGGTGATGAGGGAGGTAGCAACCGGCCTGAGGATAAACGGCCGGGACAGATTCATGAAGTCTTGCGCGGAGCGGGACGATCCCGGCTGGTCGGCTCGACTCGCGAGCGGTCCTGGACCTTGTCGGCGCCATCGACCACGACCACATCGCCGGCGGCCAGGCCCTCGCGGACGGCCACCACGCCTCCCTCGCTCGGGCCGAGCGTCAGTTTGCGCAGCTCGACCGTCTTGTCGGCGCGTACGACATAGACGAAGGGGCCCTGAACGCCGCGCTGGATCGCTTCGGCGGGGACGAGGACCGTGTCCCGCAACGTGTCGACGAGGACGCGCGCGTTCACGAACTGGTTCGGGAAGAGCGCGCCGTCCGTGTTGGCGAAGGAAGCTTTGAGTTTGACCGTGCCCGTGCCGACGTCGATCTGGTTGTCCACCGCGAAGAGCACGCCACTGGCGAGCTTGGTCCGTCCCTCCCGGTCGTAGGCGTCCACCGGAGCTGGCGTGGCGGACCGCATGCGGGCCAGGACGGAGGGCAGGTTGTCCTGGGGAAGCGTGAATACCACGGCGATTGGCTCGACTTGGGCGATCACGAGGAGCCCGCCGGCGTCATTGGCGTGCACCATGTTCCCAGGATCGACGAGGCGCAGTCCCACGCGCCCATTGATCGGCGCGAGGATGCGGCAGTAGACGAGCTGGAGCTTGATGCTGTCGACCTGTCCCTGGTCGGCCTTGATCGCCCCTTCGAGCTGTTGCACTGTGGAGGCCTGCGTGTCGAGCTGCTGCTGGGCGATATAGCCGTTCCTCACCAGCGTCTTGAAGCGCTCGAGGTCCAGCCGGGCATTCGCCAGCGTGGCCTGGTCGCGGGCGAGCTGGCCTTCGGCCTGAGTGAGCTGGGTTTCGAAGGGTCGAGGGTCGATCTCCGCGAGCAGATCGCCCTTGTGGACAGTCTGACCCTCGCGGAAGAGCGTTCGCATGAGCTGACCATCGACGCGGCTGCGGACGGTGACGGTACTGAGTGGAGTGACCGAACCCAGGGCGGTCAGGTAGACCCCCAGATCGCCCTTCCCAGCGGTGGCCGTCACGACGGGCACTGCCCGAGCCTGCCCGGTCGGCGAGCCTGAGCGGCCCGTCGGCTGCGCCCGACCGGGCCTGTTCAGGGCGAGGTAGGCGCCGATGGCCAGGAAGCACGCGAGGATGAGACAAATCGCCCACGCGCGCCGCGAAATCCGGTGCGGGGAGGCCGGGACGGCATCGGCGGCCTCTCCGGATCCGCTCTCGTGGGTTGGCATCTGACTCGTCCTCGCTCCGTTTTGTAACATATTTCGACGCGCCGCCGAGGGGATCATTCGCCCCGGATCCGGCGCGCATCGCGACGGTCCGGTTGCGGCGAGCGTCATCACGCGCCATAATCTCGAGCCGGAAGACCCGAGGCGACTCCAATGAAACGGATCAGCATCGTGCCGCTCCTGGGACTGCTCCTCGGCGCGCTGGCCGGCATCGCCCACGCGCAGACCTTTATCGCGTCACGTCCTCGGCCGGACTTCCAGATTGGCCCCCTCTTCGTGTCGACGTCCGTGAAGAGAGACGATGTCGGCGAGCACCTTCGCCCGTTGCCCGTGGCGGTGGCCTGGAGCCTCGTGCTGCCCCCGCACCGCAAGGCGACGGACATCGCTCAGGACCTCTATCTCCTGTGGCCGGGTGAGGTGGTGGGCACGTCCGGCGCGGCGGGCGCAGATCCCACGCTCGTCCGCCAGGTCGAGGCCTTGGGCTTCAAGATCAAGGAGCATGGCAGCCTGCGGCTCTCGGCGCGCAGTCGAACCGACATGGGCACGGGCGCGGGGCTCAAGCCGCTGGGCGAAGCGCCGTTCGTGACCTTCGCCCGAGAGGCGGGGCCCGCGGCCGGGGCCCGCGGCGCGACCTATGTCCGGATCCCATGGACCCCCGAATCGGCGAGCCTCGACTGGCTCGTCCGGCTCGAGCTGCCGCTGCGGGACGTCATCGTGACGAAGCGAGTGAGCTGGGTTGAGGAGACCTTCTGGGGACCGCGCTACGTGATCACGCTCGGGTTCGGCGACGTCGGTTACGTCTCGCTCTACCCGCTCTACTTCGGAGCGCGTGACCGCGTCATCTCCCTCGCTCGCGATTTCTCCATGGTCACGATTAACTTCGCCAATCCGGGTCATCTCAAAGTGGACGAGGTCATCCCTCCGACGACCAGCCGGCGGATGAGCGAGACGCGGAAGGACACCGAGACGTTCCGCCTGCCGCTCGTGGCGTCGGAGGGCTCAGCGCCTCAGCAGCTGAAGGTTCAGTTCAATTACTTTTCGGGACGGATGCCCTGGCGCCCCATCCTGATCTCGGCGCTCTTCCTCGGGCTCGGAAACCTCACGGGCCCGCTGTTCCTCGCGCTGGCGCGGCGTGTCGCCCGCACCCTGCGAACGCGCGTCCACGTCGGGCGCGCCGTGGAGGGCGGCCGACAGAGCGGCACGATTCCATCGCGTGAGGCGCTGGAAAAAATCCGCCCCGGCGAGACGAGCTACCAGGACGTCCTGCGGCTCTGCGGGCCCCATGCCGAAGAGCAGGAGCGCCTGCCATCGGGCGAAAGGCGGACGCTGGTGTACCGGGGCCAGCGCGTGGTGCCGAACCGGCGGCGATCCTTCGGCTGGTTCTCCACGGTCAGCCACTGGGACGTCGAGCACCACGAGGTTCAGATCGATTTCGAGCGGGACCGCGTGCACGACATTCAAGCCCGCGTTCGGCGATCGCGTTTGAGCGAACAGCCGGTCGCCTGATTCAGCCAGCTTCCTGCGCGTAATTTCTGCCTCGTAATTTCTTCATCGCTCCATGAAATCCTTACGCGGTGGCCGCGGCTGAACCTCGCGTCATCCTGTACTTTTTTCCATACCGGTCCAGCGAGCGTCGAAGATCCGACATCTGAGCGCGCTTCTCATCGCCTGGCATGGCCGATGCTCGCTTCATCTCTGGGGCGGGCCCAAAAGCCCGGTCACCGGCCTCTCGATCGGCCAGACTTCCCCAAAGATCGAGAATCAAACTCCCGTGAGCGCGTTCTCGCTCACGGTCCAATAAGGAGGTCGACATGATGAGAAGGACGCTTATGGTCGGCACGGCGTTACTCGGGCTCGCAGCCCTCGCGGTTCCCGCGGGATGGGCGTGGGCCAATCACGTTCGGATCGAGGTGAGCGGCGAGACGGTGGCGCCGCCTCCGGGCGTGATCTACGTGCCGCCTACGGGGACCATGGTGGTGGTGCCGTCTATGCCGCAGACGCTGCGGGCCGATGAGATCAAGGCTCAGCAGGTGCGCGCTCAGACCATCTACGCCAACAAGATCGAGGCCGATGAGGTTCACGGCGTGATCTATCAGACCCGCAGTGTCAAGATCGGCGACACCAAGGGCGACATCAGGGCGCCCGAGGTCTCCGCGTCGGTCATCTATGCGGACGAGATCAAGGCGAATTCGGTCGTGGCTGACGCGATCTATGTCCGCAGCCTGCACCGGAGGTAAGCAGGAAATCGTGGCAGTCGAATCAGATTGACGGCTGCGGCAGGGGCGGTCGAGAGCATTCGTCGGCCGCCAGAGAAGCAAAACGCGCGGTGTCAGAGCACCGCGCGTTTTCTCTTTTCCCCCAGACCGCGGCCCGAGCGCGCCGGGACCCTACCATCCACGACGGTGATGATGATGCCGCCATACCGGCGCCGTGTAGTGACGGTAGCCGTAGCCATAGACCGCCGGCGGGGCTGGATACGAGTACGCGGGGTAAGGATACTGATAGACGGCGACGGGCGGGGGCGGCGGAGCGACGACGACGGCTGCCGGGGGGGCATAGGCACGGCCAAACACGCCGACTCCTCCGAGCATCTGATTGAAGACGGCGAAGGCGCCCAGGCCAAGCGCCGCGTCGGTTGCCGAACCCGCGAACGCGACGGTCGGAGCCAGCAACGCGATCACAAGTCCAAGGCCGATCACAGCTGCCGCAACATGGTTTTTCATGGCTCATCCTCCTGGTTCCTTCGTCGGCCCAGGGGGGTCCGCTATTCACGACTGCGGCGGCTTCCAAGGAGCAGGAGCTGGAGGCCATCCCCGAAGCAGTGCCGGGGGAAGGCAAAGCTTACATGCTGTAGGTGTAAGTTTTTCCGTTGTTTTGCCCCGGAGAGGCCGTGGCTGAAGATGAGGTCGCGGATTTACTGCGCTGTGGACGGCTGGCACGCGGAGTGAAGGGATCGAAGTAAACGACGAGGTAAACCTTGTCGTCTACAACGCGGGACTGCCTCGAGCGCCGCGTCGCCTCCCGGCTGATCGGTCCCGAGCGCCGGTGGACTCGATGGTCGGATGGCGACGACCCCGGCGTTGTTTACGTCGCGATGGAAGGAATGGAAGCGCGTCCCGGCCCGTCTCAATGGTGAACGAACGGGAGGAGCCTGACATGATCACTCACGCGCGACGACTGATGGCGGCGGTCTTGGCCTTCGCGGTACTACTCGGTCCCGTCCCGGTCGCCCGGGCCGCCACTCCGGTCGGCGAGAGCGAGGGCGTCGGGAGCACTCCTCCGCGCTTGAGCTATGCCACGGGCGAGGTGTCGTTCTGGCGGCCAGGAGCCGCGGACTGGGCGCCGGCTCAGATCAATACCCCGTTGGCCCCCGGCGACGAGCTCTACACGGGCCATCAGGGCAACCTCGAGCTTCAGGTCGGTCCGCGAGCCTTCGTCCGCGCCTGGGGCGACACGCAGCTCGGGCTGGCGAACCAGGAGCCGGACTTCCTCCAAGTCAAGGTCACCAGCGGACATGTCTCCGTCGACGTGCGCAGTCTGGAGCCCGGCCGGACCGTGGAAGTGGACACGCCACACGCCGCCTTCATCATCGAGCGCACAGGCTACTACCGGGTGGACGTCACCGAGCAGCGCACCGCCTTCACCACCCGGCGCGGCGGCCGGGCCACCGTGACCGCTCCCGGCGGGCAGGCGGTGGCCATCGCATCCAATCAGACCGCCATCCTCGAAGGCGCGCCCACCCCGATCATGCAGAACTACGCGGCACCCGAGCTCGACACCTGGGACCGCTGGAACTATGCCCGCACCGATCAGCTGATCGCCTCCGCGAGCGGGCGCTATGTCCCGGCGGGGGTGTACGGCGCGCAAGAGCTGGATCAGTACGGCAGCTGGCGCACTGTGGAGACATACGGCTCGGTGTGGGTGCCGGCGGGGGTACCGGTAAACTGGGTCCCCTACAGCACCGGCCGGTGGATCTGGGATCCCTTCTACGGCTGGACATGGGTTGACACGGCTCCGTGGGGATGGGCGCCCTATCATTACGGTCGCTGGGTCTTTGTCAGCGGGTACTGGGCGTGGGCACCTGGCCCCGTCGTGGTCCGGCCGGTTTACGCGCCCGCGCTGGTCGTCTTCTTCGGCTCACCCGGCATCCACGTGAGCATTGGTGCGCCGGTGGTGAGCTGGGTTGCGCTCGGCTGGGGTGAGCCGGTAGTGCCGTGGTGGGGCCGGTCTGGTTTCGTCGGCCGTCCGTGGTGGGGCGGCTGGGGCGGACCGCGGGTGGTCAACAATGTCGTCGTCAACCAGACGACCGTCGTCAATGTGAACAATATCACGGTCTACCGGAACGCCGGTGTTCAGAATGCCGTCGTGGCGGTTCAGCAGGACCATTTCGGCCGGCGCGGCGTTCACGAGGCCCGTGTGGCTCCGGCGCAGATCGACGTGCGCCGGCTCGAGCCAGTGCGCGGAGATCTGCGGGTCGCCCCGGCGGCGGCCAGCTTTGTCGCCGCGAGCGGCAAAGCCGCGCCTGCGCCCGAGGCTGCGCTGACCCGCCCTGTGGTCGCCACTCGGCCTCATGCCACGCGCGCGGTCGGTCCGCGCACTGAGGCTCAGGGTGCCGCTCCAGCTCAGGGCCAGGCAGCCGCACCGGTTGTCAGCGCCCCCGCCCAGCGAATCGTCCCGGCGCCGAAATCGGTTCAGACGGCACCGGTGCAGACTCGGCCACCCGAAGCTGGCGTGGTCGGCCCGCGCGAGGGTGAGCGGCGTCAGGAGGTCGCGCCGCCGCGCGGCCAGCAGCGCGCTCCCGAGGTCACGCCCGCTCCCGAGCGGCCTGGCAGGCCGGAGCGGAGCAATCAGGAGCGTGGCGGTCAGGTGCGCCGTCCGGAGGCGACGCCTCCGGTCGAGAATCGCGGCGCGGAGCCGAAGGTGCAACCGCCGCAGCCGAACCTCGGCCGTCCTGAGACGCCGCCGGCGCCGCGCGGCCAGCAGCGCGCTCCCGAGGTCACGCCCGCTCCCGAGCGGCCTGGCAGGCCGGAGCGGAGCAATCAGGAGCGGGGCGGTCAGGTGCGCCGTCCGGAGGCGACGCCTCCGGTCGAGAATCGCGGCGCGGTAGAGCCCAAGCGGCAAGCGCCGGCCCCAAGTGCTCCAGCCGCTCCGGCGCCAGTGCCCCAGCGTGTAGAGCCGCCACGCCCGGCGCCGCAACCGGCTGAGCCCGCGAATAAACCTCAGGGTGGGGCACAGATGAGACCGCCGCGGCCGGCCCCGGGGCCCGTGGCGGCTCCCCAGCCGGCTCCCCATCCGGCTCCGCCGCAGGAGCAAGGTCAGCGAAAGGACAAGGAGAAATCCTGAACGAGAGCGCTCGGCCGAATCCGGGCCGGGCGCTTATCGAGGCTCGAGCGGGCGCTCACTCTTGAGGGTGGGCGCCCGCTCTGTTGAGCGCGATCAGCTCAGCGCTTGAGGCCGTAGAGCCGTCGCGCGTTTTCGGCGAGCAGCTTGCCCTTCTGGCCCTCGGTGATGTCGCCCCGATTCTTGATCTCCTCGATCGACCCCGGGTAGCTGTGGTCCCAGTGGGGAAAGTCGGAGGCGTAGACGATTTGATTCTCGCCGACCAGCCGCAGGGCCTGGGGGAGCAGCCACTCGTCGGCCTCGCACGAGAAGAAAATCGTCCCGCTGCGGACATACTCGCTGGGGCGCCTGCGCAGCGACGGCGCCTCGACCGCGCGCTTGTCGTACTCGTCGTCCATTCGCTCCATCCAGTAGGGCGCCCAGCCGCAGCCGGCCTCAAGGAACGCGAGGCGGAGCCGGGGGAAGCGCTCGGGGATCCCCTCAAAGACGATCGAGGTGAGTTGGCGCATCTGGCCGAAGGGGTGAGACACCGTATGCGCCTGAATGAAGCGCGGGAAGAGATCGACGCCGGCGCCCCCCAGATGTGAGCCGGAGGCGTGTACGCCGAGCATCACCTCGAGCCGATCGGCCTCTTCGTAGACGGGGAGGAAGCGCGCGTCGCCCAGGAGATGGCTGCCGTCGGCGGCCAGCATGCCGCCCACCAGTCCGAGCTCCCGCACGCCTCGCCGAAGCTCGAGCGCGGCAGCCTCGGGATCCTGGACGGGCAAGAGCGCCACGGCCTGCAGGCGCGGGCTCAGCCGGATGAACTCGTCGTGCAGGAACGAGTTGTACGCGCGGCAGAGCGCCACCGCCCACTCCCGATCTTTGAGGAAGCTCATGAACAGGCCGAGGGTTGGATAGAGCACGGTTTGCTCGACGCCCCCGCGGTCCAGCGCCCGCAGCCAGGCTTCGGCAGTACCGGCGAAGTCGCCGAGCGTGCCGAGCAGCCGACGGTCCCAGCCGTCCCACGGATAGAACGGGAAGGTGAGCGGGCGGCGCCGATAGGGTTCATCGAGGTACCTGGCCAGCTGCTCGGTCGTTTCGGTGACGTGGCCGTCGGCGTCGAGCACGGGGAAGGCCGGCTGGGTCATTGGCGCCCCCTCATTGATGTCCTCTCCAGCGGGGAATCGCCTCCGGATTGACGCAGTGAACGGGGACCTCGCCCCGCCCGGCGGCGAGGATCTGCTCGAGGGCGAGCCTGAGATTGGCGCGACGGCTCGCCTCGCTCTGGCCCACATTGTGGGGTGTCAGAATGAGCCGCTCGGGGTCGACGCTCCGCAGCGGGCTCGCGGGCGGCAGCGGCTCGCATGCGAATGTGTCCAGCGCCGCGCCGGCTATCCAGCGTCCGTTGAGCGCTCGGACCAGCGCCTCCTCGTCCACCAGCTCCCCGCGCGCGGTGTTGATCAGGAGAGCCGTGGGCTTCATGCCCCGCAGCTGCTTCTCGCCGATGAGCCGGCGAGTCTCGTCGGTGAGCGTGGTGTGCAGCGAAACCATGTCGGACCCGGCCAGCAGCGTGTCCAGATCGACGAGCGCCACGCCCAGGCCGTCGGCGTGGCCGGCCGACACGTACGGATCGGCGGCGACGATCCGCACGTCCCAGCCGGCGAGCCGGCTCGCCACCCGGGAGCCCACCCGACCGAGGCCGACGATTCCCACGGTCTTGCCGAACAGGGAATCGCCGTGGTCCTGCCGCTGCGCCCACTCGCCACCGCGGAGCTTGGCCTCGTTGTGCTTGATCCGCTTGAGCAGCATCAGGATGAGGCCGATGGCCGCCTCGGCGACAGCGACGAAGCTCTCAGGCGTGGGACTGTTCGCGACGAGAATGCCGAGCCTCGACGCCGCAGCGACGTCGACCTTGTCGACGCCAATGAATGGCACGATCACGAGCCGGAGCCGGCGTGCGGCCGCCAGGACGGGGGCGGTGATGGACTCGAGGTCAGAGGCGAGAATGACGTGGGTATCGCGCGCCGCATCGATCAATTCGGCCTCGGCATAGGCCCGGCGGCCGGGCTGGTCAAGCGGGCGGCCAATGTCCACCTCGTGGCCGGCCTCGCTCAGGAGATCGAACTCGTGCTCCGGGCCGCTCGGGCCGGTCGCGAGGATCCTCATCGGCAGTCCGATTGTGGGCGCATCATGGGCCCCATCACAATGATCGGAGCGAAGCCGGTGCCGGCATTGGCGAAGAAGTACTCGACGCCGCGCGCGGCGAGCAGCTCCAGATAGGCGTCCGCGGTGCTCTCGCCGGTCGCGCGCTTCATCATTGAAAGCGTGGCGAGCTTAGCGCCGGGGCATCGGGCGGTCAAGAACCATGTCGGCGGCGCGCCTCTGACGGCCGAGCTCTTCGCGGAGCGTTGGTGGGCTGAGGTATACTCGGACATTCCAGCGGCCCGGCGCCAGCAGGGTGGCGCGGCAGAAGGGCGGAGATGAAGACGTCGCGACTGTCCGCAAATCTCCTGATCGCTGCGCTCCTTCTTGTCGGCTACGTGGACGCCGGCAAGCTGGGCTTGCAGCTGGCCTTCGTCAATGCCAGCACGACGGCCGTGTGGCCGCCTACCGGGATCGCCATCGGAGCGCTCCTCCTGCTCGGCCAGCGGGTCTGGCCCCTCATCTTCGTCGGCGCCTTCCTGGTCAATATCACCACGGCCGGAACGATCGCGACCTCGCTCGGGATCGCGGCGGGAAACACGCTGGAGGCGCTGGCGGGCGCCGCCCTCGCCACGCGCTTCGCCGGCGGGCACCAGGCCTTCGTCAGGGCCCCCGACGTCCTGAGGTTCACCGTGGTCGCCGCGATGCTGAGCACGACGGTGAGCGCGACGATCGGAATCCTCAGCCTGTCACTCGGCGGCTTCGCCCGCTGGAGCGACCTGGGCTCGATCTGGCTCACGTGGTGGCTGGGGGACGCGACGGGCTGCGTGCTCGTGGCCCCGCTGCTGATTCTCTGGGCGACCGAGCCGATGGGACGGTGGACGCCCTCGAGGCTCCTCGAAGCCGGCCTCCTCCTGCTCTCTCTCGCGGTGGTGGGTGAGGTCGCCTTCGGCGCGATCTCGCTCATCGGGGCCAGAAATTACGAGATCGGCTTCATCGCCATTCCTCCGCTCGTCTGGGCCGCGTTTCGCTTCGGCCGGCGGGAGACGGTGACGGCAACCTTCCTTCTCGGAGTGATGGCGTTGTGGGGCACGCTGCACGGCCTGGGGCCCTTCGCCCGGGAGGATCCCAATGAGTCCCTGCTCCTGCTGCAGGCTTTCCTAGGCGTCAACGCGGTGCTCGCGCTGGTCTTCTCGGCCATCGTCTCCGAGCGGAATCGGGTCGAGCTCGAGCGCCAGGCGCTGCTCAACGAGACCCAGAGCGCCCGCCGAGCCGCCGAAGCCTGGGGCGCGCGCGCGGCCTTTCTGGCCGACATCACCGCTGTCATCGGCTCCTCGCTGGACTACGAGGTCACGCTCGCCCGCATCGCCCGGCTTTGCGTTCCCACGCTCGCCGACCAATGCTCCGTTGACTTGCTCGGCGATGATGGCACGCTGCGCCGCGTGGCCTCCGCCCACGTCGACCCGGAGAAAGAACCCCTCGTGCACGAGCTGCGGGCCCGCTACGGATTCAATCTGGACGACCCTGGCGGCCAGCACGCGGTCATTCGCTCTCGCGAGCCGATTCTCAAGAGCGAGCACACCGACGCCGATTTCGTGCGGGCGGCACAGAGTCCGGAGCAGCTGGCGATGCTCCGGCACCTGGGCGCGACGTCCCTGATGATCGTGCCGCTGATCGCGCGTGAGGCCGTCCTGGGCACCATCACCCTCATCCTCACGGGCTCTGCCCGGCGCTATGGCCCGGACGAGCTCTCCCTCGCGGACGGGATCGCGAGACGGGCGGCGATCGCGATCGACAACGCGCGTCTCTATCGAGACGTCCAAGCGACGCGGACGGTGGCCGAGGCGATGTCCGAGGAGGCGCAGCGGCGACGGCATGAGGCTGAGATCTTCGCCGAGGTGGCGGCCTCGACCGCGACGTCCCTGGAGCTCGATCGCATTCTGGAGCGCGTCGTGAACGGCGCGCGGGAGCTCTGCGGCGCGGATGTCGGGCGGATCGCCCTGCGGGATCCCGCATCGGATCGGATGCTGTTCCGCCAGTGGGTCGGGTCGCGGCTGGGGGATCACCATCCCGTCGAGGTGGACCGCGGCAAGGGGCTCGGCGGCCACGTCTGGGAGACCGGTCAGCCGTACCGGAGCGAGGATCATCGGCAGGATCCGCGCGCCCGCGCGGATTACCTCCCGCTGATCGCCGAGGAGGGCACCGTCGCGAGCCTGGTCGTGCCCATTCGCCTCGCGGGCCAGGTGGAAGGGTTGCTGTATCTCGACCACCGGTCGCGGCGCGCCTTTGCCAAGCACGATGAGGAGGTGGTTCAGCGGCTCGCCGATCATGCCGCGGTGGCGATTCAGAACGCGCGCGCGCTGGAGGCGGAGCGGGCGGCGCGCGCCGAGGCGGAAGCGGCCAATCGCGCGAAGGACGAGTTCATCGCGATGCTCGGCCACGAGCTGAGGAATCCGCTCGGCGCCATCAGCAATGCCGTGTACGTGCTCGACTTCATCGGCGCGCGCACGCCGGCCGCCGTCCGGGCGCGCCAGGTCATCTCGCGGGGCTCCGAGCAGCTCGCGAAGATGGTCGATGACCTGCTCGACATGGCGCGGCTGACGCGGGGAAAGATTGCGCTCGATCGGCAGCTCGTGAATCTCGCCGAGAGCGTGACGGAGTGCCTGGGGGCCTTGCGCGCGGCGGGCAAGACCGGAAAGCACGAAGTGGCCGTGGACGTGGAGTCGGTGTGGGTGGAGGGGGACCCGGTGCGGATCCAGCAGGTGTTCTCGAACCTGATCCTTAATGCCGTCAAGTACACCGGGACCGGGGGGACGATCGCTGTCAGTGTGAGCGCCGGCGATGATCACGCGATCGTGCGGGTCCAGGACAGTGGGCTCGGGATATCGCCCGAGATGCTGCCGCGCGTCTTCGATCTGTTCCAGCAGGGCGAGCACTCCATCGAGCGCTCGCAGGGCGGCCTGGGCATCGGACTCACTCTCGCCAAGCGGCTCGTGGAGGCGCACGGCGGCACGATCGACGCCTATAGCGAAGGGCGGGGGCGCGGCAGCGTGTTCACGGTCCGGCTGCCGAGGGTGCCCGCGCCGGCCGCCCGGCCGGCGCTTCCGTCGGCGGCGCACGGGCCGGCGGCCGCCCGCCGAATTCTCATCGTCGAGGACAGCGAGGACGCGCGGGAGATGCTGCGGCTCTACCTCGCCGAGTCGGGCCATCAGGTGTACGAAGCGGTGGACGGTCCGCGCGGGCTGGAAGCGGCCCTGCGCGTCCGGCCCGAGGTGGCCCTGATCGACATCGGCCTGCCGGGCCTCAATGGCTACGAGGTGGTGAAGCGGATCCGCGCGACTCCGGAGGGGAGGAAAATCTTCCTGGTGGCCTTGACAGGCTACGGCCAGCCCGAGGATCATCGACGGGCGCGGCAGGCTGGCTTCGACGCGCATCTGGTCAAGCCCTTCGATCGTGGCCGGCTCGTCGCCATCTTGGCGCAGGCCAGCCGGAAGGCTTAGGAGGACGCGGATGGCGGCTCGAGTGCTGGTGGTGGACGACGAGGAGGACTCCCGCGTCGGCCTGTCTCTCCTCCTCACCACCCTTGGCTATGAGGTCGAGGAGGCGGCCGAAGGCGAGGAGGCGGTGAGGCGGGCCTCCGTATTCCGGCCCGCGGTGGTCATCGCCGACCTCCTGATGCCGGGGCTGGACGGACTCGGCGTGCTCAAGGCGATTCGCGCCGAGCTGCCGGCCGTCGCGGTCATCCTGCTCACGGGCCATGCCAGCGTCGAAACGGCGGTGACGGCGATGAAGGAGGGCGCCTACGACTACTTGACCAAGCCGGTCGAGCCGCGCCGGCTCGGTCCCTTGTTGGAGAAAGCCGTTGAGAAGGCTCAGCTGGCGCGAGAGGTGATCGCGCTCAGGCGGCAGGTGCGGGACGTGCGCGGATTGGGCTCGCTGCTGGGCGGCAGCCCCGCGATGCGGGAAGTCTATCGGCTGATCGATCAAGCGGCGCCGACGGCAGTGCCGGTGCTGATCTCGGGAGGGACGGGAACGGGCAAAGAGCTGGCGGCCCGGACGATTCACGATCTCTCCCCTCGGCGCGCGCATCCATTCGTGGCGGTGAACTGCTCCGCGATCCCGGAGACGCTGCTGGAAAGCGAGCTCTTCGGCCACGAGAAGGGGGCCTTCACGGGCGCGCTCCAGCGGCGGGAGGGCTACTTCGAGCTCGCCGACGGCGGGACGCTCTTCCTCGACGAGATCACCGAGATGAGCCCGCGGCTGCAGACCAAGTACCTGCGCGTGCTCCAGGACGGCGCGGTGCGGCGGCTGGGCGCCAAGGGGGAGGTTCAGGTGGACGTTCGGATCATCGCCGCCACGAATCGGGACCCTGCCGAGGCAGTCAAGGACGCCAAGCTTCGAGAGGATCTCTACTACCGCCTGAACGTGCTCGCCATCGAGATGCCGCTGCTCCGCCAGCGCCGCGATGACATCCCGCTGCTGGTCGAGGAGTTCATCCGGGAATTCAATGACAAGTACGGCAAGGCCGTCAGAGCGGCGGACGAGGCGAGCCTGCGGCTTCTCCAGCAGCACGACTGGCCTGGTAACGTGCGGGAGCTGCGAAACATGATCGAGCGGGCAGTCGTGCAATGCGCGGGGCCGGAGATCACGGCTGACACGCTCCGATTCGGGCCGACGTCGTCCTCACCGGCGGCCGTGACGCCCGAGGAGCGACCGGACGCCGTGGTGCTGCCGCTCGGCACCAAGCTCGATCAGGCGGAACGGGAGCTGATCCTCCGCACGCTGAAAGCGAACCACGACAATAAGACACGCGCGGCAGAGGTCCTGGGGGTGAGCCCCAAGACCCTGCACAATAAGCTGCAGCGCTACGCCGCCGAAGACGCCGGCGCCTCCTCTCCCTAGCGTCCGCCTCCCGTTCCGCCCGAAGAGCTCCCAAGATCCGAGTAATTTCTACCGGGTAGTTTCCCTCCGTTCTCTTCAACGCTCGGCAGGACGGCGCGGCTCGCCATGGGCCAAACCCGCGCCCCACCGTCAGTTACCAGGCGCGAAGGCGACGACGGTGATTGGCACACGCGATGCTGTTCCCTGGGCCGAGGCCAGTTCGTTTGCCCATGCGTACCCGGCTCGTCCAGATCGCGTGCGACATCGCGTCCTGGCTTTTCCGCCGGCCAGTGGCGACGCTCACGCTCGGGACCCTCCTTCTCGGGTTTGTGGCCGCGTCGTGGCATTATTCGCTCCCCCGGCCGGACAGCATGGCTCCGGCGATCCGCCTGTACGCGGACGGTCAGCTGATCGGAGCGATCTATCCGTCGCACCGCATGCAGAGCTGGGTTCCGCTCGATCGGATTCCCCGCTCGGTCGTCGCCGCCACGCTGGCGGCCGAGGACCGGCGCTTCTGGAGCCATCCGGGAATCGATGTGGTCGCCATCGGCCGCGCGCTCCAGGCCAATGTCAGGCATCGCGAGGTCCGCGAAGGCGCCAGCACCATCACCCAGCAGCTGGCGCGCACCCTCTTCCTCGGTCCCGGACGAAGCTGGAGCCGGAAGGCTCGCGAGGCGGCCATCGCGCTCCTCCTCGAGCTGCACTACTCGAAGTCCCGCATTCTCGAGGCCTATCTCAATAGCGTGTACCTCGGACAGAACGGAGACGTCCCCGTGCACGGCTTCCCCGCCGCCGCGCGCTATTTCTTCGGAAAGGACGTGGCCGAGCTCCAGGTGGAGGAGGCGGCCTGGCTGGCTGGGGCGATCCAGGCGCCGAACCGCCTGCTCGCCGGCCCGCGGCCCGAGGCAAAACGGCGGCGTGACGAGGTGCTCTCGGCCATGCAGGCGGAGAAGCTCATCGAGCCGGCGGCGGCGAAGCGGGCGATGGCCCAGCCTCTTCGCTGGCGCCCGCCGGCGCCGGCCCGCACGGCGCCGTACTTCGTCGATGTGGTCGCGCGCGAGCTCGATTCTCGGGGCGCGCGCCCCGCCTCTCGCGAGCTCGATGTTCAGACCTCGCTCAGCCTGCCGCTCCAGCAGGCGGCCGAGGCCGCGGTGCGGAGCGGGATCGCGCGCATCGAGAAGGCGCGGCCCGAGCTGTCCGGCAGGGTGCAGGCGGCCGTCGTGGCCATCGAGCCTGCCACCGGCCAGATCCGCGCGCTGGTCGGAGGCCGACGATTCGAGGAGGCGCCGTTCAATCGCGCGACCCGCGCGAAGCGGCAGCCGGGCTCCCTCTTCAAGCCATTCGTCTATCTGGCAGCCTTCGAGGCGGACCGCGACCGGAGCCGCGGCTTCACGCCGGCCTCCCTCATCGACGACGAGCCCCTGGTCGTTCAGGACCGCACCGGCAGCTGGGAGCCCCAGAATATCGATCGGCAGTTCCACGGCCGCGTGACGGTGCGGCGGGCGCTCGAGCAGTCGCTGAACGTCCCGGCGATCCGCGTGGCGATGGAAGTGGGCCCCACCCGCGTGGCCACCGTCGCGAACGCGCTCGGAATCGAGCAGCCACTCGCCCCCGTGCCCTCGCTCGCGCTGGGAACCTCGGAGGTGACCTTGCTCGATATCACCACCGCCTTCGCCACGCTCGCCAATCAGGGCATGCGCGTGACGCCGACCTCGCTCGTCCCGAATGTCGCCGGCGGCGGGCCGGCCGTCGCGCCGCTGCCGCCCTCGACTCAAGCGGTGTCGGCTGAATCCGCGTTCGTGATCACCAATCTCCTGCGAGGGGTCATGCGCTGGGGCACCGGCGCCGGGAGCTCGGCCTGGGGACTCAGCGACGTGACGGCGGGAAAGACCGGAACCACGGACGAATTGAGAGACGCGTGGTTCGTCGGCTACACGCCCGACCTGGTGGTGGGCGTCTGGGTGGGAGTCGACGACGGCACGCCGCTCGGGCTCACAGGCTCGCAGGGGGCGCTGCCGATCTGGGCTCCGGTGATGCAGGCCGCCGTGCGCCGCTCACCGCCCCGATCCTTCAAGGCCCCGCCGGGCGTGGTGCTCGTGCAGGTGGATCGCCGCACTGGCCGCCCCGTTCCCTTCTGGTGCGGCGCCGATGAGCTCGTCCAGGAAGCCTTCCGCGCGGGCACGGTGCCGCCCGGGGAGTGCGGCTCACCCTCCCTCTTCGGCTGGCTCGAGCGGCTGTTCCGCTGAGCCGGGCTCTGCTCCCCGGCGCGGCTAAAGGGTGCGAGGGCTTCGGCCGCTGACGAGGTGGATCACGAGAATGACCACCCCGATGAGGAACAGCACCCACGCGATCCGCGACGCCACTTCCGCAACGCCGAAGAGACCGAGCGCGCCGGCTACCAGCCCGACGATCAGGAATATCAGCGCGTAGTAGAGCATGTCTTGTCCCTCCTCGCCTTCAGTGAACGGCCGCCCTTTCCGCGGTACATGCAGCCGGAGGCAGGGGATCCTGATCCGGCTCCCGCGGCGAAGCGCTGCGCCCGCGGCGCTGAATCCGCATGTTCCATGCCAGCCGCGGCAAGGGTGGGCGGAACGGGGCGCAAGCTGGCAGAACTTGGCTCGCTTTTTCTCTCGTCCTCCGGCGTGGAGGCGCCGGCCCTCAGCATGCCGGCGCGGCTCAGCCGGTCACCCTTACCAGCCGGTGAGGTAAGGATTACGGGGTTTGAGCTCGCGTCGGCTGAGCTCCTGAGCCCGGCGAGAGGGACTGGCGCTTTGTTTCTGGCCACATTCGCGCTGCGGGTAGGGATCCTCACGGGCTGGCACATCGTTTGCCTCTCTTTGTTTATTGCGCACCTGGGGGATTCGCTGCCCAGAGCACAGAGCCCCCGAGGAGGGTAAGGAGCGCCAGGAGCGGGGTGATGACAATGCGGCGGGGCCAACCCGCCGATGCTGATCGCCAACCCGGTCGCCGGCAGGAGGAGGACTAAGGGGGAATACGGTGTGGTGACCGCCAGGGCCCGACTTGTACCAGCACTCTTAGGAGGAGCAATCATGAGCATCCGGCTTTTGATCATGACCGCCACGGCCCTACTGGCCGCGGCGACATTTGCCGTGGCGCCCGCGCTGGCCGCGGAAGATAAGGGCGCGATGGAAAGCGCCAAGGACAAGGCCAAGGAGACGACGGAAAAGGCCACGGACAAGGTCAAAGAAACGACGGAGAAGGCCACGGACAAGGCCAAGGAGACCACGCACGAGGCCAAGATCCAGGTCACGGACTCGTGGATCACGTCGAAGACCAAGATCGCGCTCTTCAGTGACGATCGCGTGAAGGGGACGCAGGTCAAGGTCGATACCATGAAGGGCGTGGTGACCCTGCGCGGCAAGGTGGACTCCGACGAGGCCAAGAGCGCGGCGGCTGAGGTGGCCAAGGGCATCGACGGCGTCAAGAGCGTGAAGAACGACCTCCAGGTCGTGGCGCCCAAGGAGCGCAAGGCGGTTGCCGCGAACGACAAGGACATCAATGTGCGCGTCGAGCAAAGTCTGAAGAAGGATGCCAATCTGAAGAAGATCCACGCCCGCACGGACGCCGGCGTCGTGACGCTCACCGGCGAAGCGCCAAGCATCACCGCGAGCGCGCGCGCCTCGGAGCTGGCCCGCGGGGTGGCCGGCGTGCATGCGGTCAAGAACGAGGTGCAGCTGAACGCCAAGATGAGCCGCTCGGCGGCTCCCCGCACATAAGGGCGGACGACCTGCTCGGGCAGAGCGGCTGAGGTCGAGCTGAAAGCCGGCTCGGCCTCAGCAGGACCGGGAGCGCCGCCCGGCGCTCCCGGTCGGATGGGCCGGGCGCCGGTGAGCCTGAGAACTTACCAGGAAGCGGTTTGGCCCGGCTTCAGGATCCAGATACCGTCAGGACTAAGCCCGCGCCGCTCGACCTCGGCGGCGAGCCGCTTGGGCGGCTCGTCATAGGGCTCCCGCGCCAGTCCGAATGTGCCCCAGTGAATCCCGACGAAGCGCTCCGCGCGGAGGTCAATCGCCGCCTGGAGGGCTTCTTCTGGGGACATGTGGACGGGGCTCGCATGCTCGCGTGGGGTATAGGAGCCGATCGGCAGCGCGGCCAGATCGAAGGGCCCCAGCGCCTCGCCGATGTCCTTGAAGTGGTGGTAGTAGCCGCTGTCGCCGCCGAAATAGAAGCGCCGGGAGCCGATCACGACCCACGAAGACCATAGCCGTCGCCCTTGATCGAGCAGTGTCCGGCCCGAGCCGTGCTGAGCTGGTGTGCAGACGATCGTGAGCCCTTTGACCGTGGTGGATTCGCCCCAGTTCAGCTCCTCCGCATTCGTGATCCCGCGATCGGCGAGCCAGTCCTTGATCCCGAGCGGAACCACGAAGCGCGGATTGAAGAGCCGGGCCAATTCCCGGACAGTCGGCTCGTCGAGATGGTCGTAATGGTCGTGCGAGATGAGGACGAGGTCGATCGGCGGCAGATCTTCCAGGCTGACGGGGGGCGGGGTATACCGGCTCACGCCGATCAGCCCTCCGAAGGGCCCACTGCGCCGCGCCCAGGTGGGATCGGTGAGGAAGTTGACGCCATCGAGCTGGACCAGGAGCGTGGAGTGCCCGATCCACGTCACGGTGGGTTCGTGGCCATTGTCGCGCAGGGCGCGGGTGTCGGGGCTCACCTCCGGCAGGGGCGCCACCCGGTTCTCCGGGCGGAACCAGGTGCCTCCCACGATGAAGGAATAGGCTCGCTCGACAAACGAGGCGCGCTTGTATCCGGGATCGAGGTTCCTGAAGCTGCCGCCGACCCGGTGCGCGGCGATGAGGCCGGAGACGGCCGGCCCCGAGGCGTCGGCTCGCGACGGAGCCAGTGAGGGCATACCGCCGGCCGCGAAGGCATAGGCGAGGATCAGGACGAGAGCGAAGAGGGCGCGGCGGGTCCTGCCTGAGGTCATCACTCCCAGCGTATCCCGGCTGTCAAGCAGTCGGGCGAGAGCTGGGGATCCCGCCGAGGGCTAGAGCTGTTCCCGGGTGGGTCGGGCCAGCAGCTCCATCAGGCGGCTGAAGAGACTGCGGCCCTTCCAGGCCTCGTAGGTCAAACGCTTTGAGCGCGCGAGGTCCTGCTCGAACACCGCCTCGAGGCGGCGGGCGACGGCCGGATCGTAAACGACCAGGTTGAGCTCGTCATTGAGGGAGAAGGAGCGCCGGTCCAGATTCGTGCTGCCGATCGTCGCCCAGGTGCCATCGACGACCATGGTCTTGGCATGCAGCATCGCGGCCTGGTACTGATAGACCTGTACGCCGGCCTGAAGCAGCCGCCCGAGCTCGGACCGGCTCGCCTCCCGCACGAGGTTGTGGTCGATGGCGCCCGGCAGGAGCAGGACGACATGAACGCCTCTCCGGGAGCTCGCGATCAGCGTCTCGATCATCTGGTCATCCGGCACGAAATAGGGGTTGGTGATGTGGATCGAGCGTCGGGCGGAGGCCATCGCGAGGAGGAACATCGTGTACATGGCCGCGCCGCCTCCTCTCGGCGAGGACCGCACCGCCTGCGCGTCCACGTTTCCCTTGCGCCCGATCGGGCCCGGGAAGTAATCGGAGCCGCCCAAGACGACTCCAGTGGCCTCGAGCCAGCTGTCTGCGAAGGCGCCCTGGAGCTGCTCGACAACCGGCCCCTCGACCAAGACGTCCGTGTCGCGCCAATGCTCAGGGAGCCGTCCATTGCCGCTCCACTTCCCGCTCATGCCTGATCCCCCGGTGATGCCCAGTCGGCCGTCGACCACGAGGATCCGCCGGTGATTGCGGTGGTTGAGCCGATCGATGGTGAACGGGTTCACGGGCCGATAGGTCTCGACGCGGCAGCCGGCGTCCCGCATCCAGGCCACGTACTCGCCGGGCATGAGCAGAGAGCCGATGCCGTCGACCAGTACGTTCACCTTGACACCCGCGCGACAGCGCTCGGCCAGCGCCGCCGCCACATATGCCGAGGCCTCGCCGTCCTCGAAGACGTACTGGGCGTAGTTGATGGTTTTCTTCGCGCTGCGGATCGCGCGCAGCTTGGCCGGAAAGATCTCGTCGCCGTTCAGGAGGATTTCCACCCGGTTGCCGCCGACAACCGAGGCCCCCGTATACGCCACCATCGCTCCGGCGAATGCCGGCCGTCCCGCCTCCGACGCGGTGATCTGCATCGGCGGAAGGACGCGCGAGCACCCCGCCAGGAGGCAGAAGGTCGCGAGACCGATGAGCCATTGCCCGCACGAAAGAGCCGGCCACCGGAAGGTCATGCGGGCGCGCCTTTTTCCCAAGACATTCCAAAGGAACAAGGAAGCAATTCGGGTGCCACGAGAAGACGGTGGAACCTGGCGGAAAATCACACCCGAAGCGGATGGATCTGATGGGCGCGAGGGACTCGCCGGGAGAATGCTTCCCTCTTACCAAGTAAGAATTGCGCGGCGGCGCCTGCCGCGCTGGTCCCGTCGAAGAGCCTGCCGGGCCGGAACGTGCTGATTCCTTTTCTCGCGTGGCAACGCCCGCCTCGGGCATGCGCGTTGCACCGCATGAGGATGGGAGAAACGGGCATGAGGCTTGTCACCATCGTCGCCATCGCGCTCATCGTCCTGGGGGTGATCTCACTGGCGTACGAGGGCATCACGTATACCAAGCGCGAGGAGGTCGTGGAGATCGGCCCATTCAAAGCCACCAAGGAGACCCGGAAGACGATCCCGCTGCCACCGGTGCTGGGCGGGGTCGCCGTGATCGGCGGCGTGGTTCTCCTCGCGCTCGGCGCTCGCCGATAGCGAGGGCGTCGCTCGGAGCTCCTGACGGGATCGACACGCGAGAGGGGGTGGCGGGAATGGCGGATCAGTACAAGTGCGAGAAATGCGGAAAGATGTCCCCTCAGCCGGGACAGTGCTGCGGCATGCCGATGAAGAAGGTCCAGTAGCGCGTGCTATTCAGGATGAGCGGGAAGTGTCGCGGATCGGGACATGCGTGAGGGCGGCACCCGCCGACGGGTTCGAGTAGACTCCGAACGCGTCCACGAGTGTTCCCCGCACGCCGCTCCGGGTTTCGATGGCGTAGACGATCGCCGTATCGTCGGGGTCCGACACGCCCTCGAACCGGTGATACTCGCGGACCGTCAGGTCGTCCGCGGAGAATGTCGTTCCGGTTCCCAGGGCGCGGAGACCGTCCTCGACGATGCTGAATTGCTCGGTGAAGCCTCGGCGCGTGAGATCGTCGATCGCCTCGGCGAGGGTCGCGTATCCCATAGTCCTCACGATGGGGCGTGCATCCCCCTTATTGGCCGCCCCGCTGGACGTAACTCTTCACGAAGTCCTCGGCGTTCTCTTCCAGCACATCATCGACCTCGTCGAGCAGGCTGTCCAGCTCTGCTTTGATCTTCACGCCCTTGTCAGCCAGCGATGCATGCTCCGGCTGCTCGCTCTCGTCGAGCCGCTTGCTCGGCGCCTGCGCGCGTTTCAGTTCGCTCATGACTGCTCACCTCCCGTTCCTTGCGTGCTTCTCTGACCGAGTAAAGAGCAAGCCACATGCCAGGCGAGGCCGCCGCCTTCGCCGTCATTTCGACGCTTTCGGAGTCGGCCAAGCCAGCCGGGACAGGTCAAAGCTTCCCCGGCTCGGAAAGGTTTACCCGCCGAATCGAGCCGGCGCCCGGATGAAGATCGTTCTGCCGCGTGGCGAAGGCGTGCCAAAGACACTGTTTTTCCACGACTTTAAGCAATCGCCTGACGCCGCGCGGCCTGGCACGCCCATTGCGAGGTGAAATCGAGGGTTCGAAGTGGACATGACTCGCAAACGCTCGCACACCCCGTGGAACCCGTGGCCCGAGGAATACCGCAAGACCCCCAACCTCTATATCTGGGGAACGGAGCCTTCCCCGCTCGCCCGGGAGCTCGCCGAGCTGTTTCACGCCGGAGCCCGCATCCTCGATCTGGGATGCGGCGAAGGGCGTGACAGCGTTTTCTTCGCCGAGCAGGGCTTCGACGTCACGGGCCTCGACAGCTCGCCGGCGGGTCTCGAAAAGGCCGGGCGTCTCGCCGATGAGCGCGGCGTCTCGGTCCGCTGGGTCCATGGCGCCATGCCGCAGATTCCCGCCGCCGGGCCCTTCGATCTCGTCTACTCGTGCGGCTCGATTCATTACGTCCCGTGCCGCCAGCGTCCCCTCTTCTTTCGGCGGCTCAGGGTGCTCACCGCGCCGGCCGGGCTGCACGCGCATGTGGTGTTCACCGACACGCTCATCTACCGCGAGATGGGAGAAGTCATCGACTATTTCCGTCCCGGGGAGCTCGCCGATGTCTATGCCGACTGGGCAATCATTCGCCAGGAGGAGGGGCTGATCCCCTGCGACCGGGATGGGACGCGGCACGTCCACAGCGTCGATGTTGTCCTGGCCCGGAACGGGCAGCGGCGAGACGCGCGTTCGGCGTCTTCGCGCGAGGAGGCACAGCCATGCGTCGACATGGGTTCGCGGCGGCCGCAGCACTCATTGCCCTGATCACGCCGGCCATCCTGCTCGCCGGATGCGCGAGCAAGCGGCTGGTATTCGACAAACCCGGCATCACCGCCGAAGAGCAGAAGCGCGATGAGGCCGCCTGCCTGCGGGCTTCGGCGGACGATCCAGGCAGGGAGCAGATCCTCGCCGCCTACCGGATCGATCGGGACGCGTACGCCCGGTGCATGACGGCACGGGGCTACCGCGTAGCATCGCGCTGATCCCGCTGCTCCGGTCACGGCCGCGCCAAGAGTGGGCGTGACCCCTCCCGCGGGTAGGCGGGCCAGTTTGCGGGGCATGTGGTAATACGCCCCCGCGCGGCGACTTCCTGTATACTAGAGGCGCTCTTCATGGAAGAGAGGAGCGGGCAGTTGCGCTCCCGCCGCCTTCTCAGGTTCTCGCAGATGTGCCCCGCCGCGCTCGGTTCTAACCGGCTCGGACGAATCCGCTTCAGGAAGGAGAGGTCTCGGTGGCCCGCGTCCCCACGAAAACGTTCCAGTGTCCCATCGTCTCAGAGACCGTGACCATCTCGCTTCGCCGCCGAAAGCTGATGGGCGGCGACGGCAAGCTCTTCGTCCAGTGCAGTGAGGTGGACTGCCAGTACGTGGACGCGAACGAGCCGCCGTGCCCGCTCACCCTCGGTCTCTTCGCCGCCGAGGTCGAAGAGCGGAATGCCCGACATGAAGGGAGCCCGACATCATGACGTCCAACGCGCCCGCGACACCGACGCCTCCAGGCGGCCAGCCGTGTCCCAACCGGATCGAAGTCGAGCGCGATCAGCTCGTCGTGTCTGGCGCCACCGTCAAGGCCTGGGTGGCGCATCTGCGCTCCCACGGTTGGCTGGACAAGGATATCGAGCTGGTCTGGCTGACCCGGGCGCGCCAGGGGCTCACCCGCTAGGCAGCCCACCCCCGCCGAAATAAGCGTAGTGTTCGGCGGGCGAACCGTGTATAGTCGATCTCGTCTGGTTCGGTAGTCGGTTCAGTAGCGAGCCTCCGTCCATCCCAGACCGCGTTTCCCTGCCGCTTCTTCCGCACCGTGGGGCGTGTTGCAAATCACCGGCGGAAGACTGAACAGGCCCAGGCGCGCCTCATCGAGGAACCGATCATCATGTCCTTCACCACCTTCACTCTTCACCCCGAGCTCCTGCGCGCGGTCGCGCGGCTGGGCTTCACCACGCCGACGCCGATCCAGCGGGACGCGATCCCTCCGGCCATGGCCGGACGCGACGTGCTCGCCTGCGCCGTCACCGGAAGCGGGAAGACGGCTGCCTTCCTGCTGCCGATCCTGCACCGTCTCATCGGCACGCCACGCGGCACCACGCGCGCGCTCATCATCACCCCGACGCGGGAGCTGGCCGCGCAAATCGACGACCACCGGCGTCAGCTCGGACAACATGCCGGCATCAGCGGCGCCGCGGTCTACGGCGGCGTCGGCATGGAGCCCCAGACCCAGGCCTTCCGTCGCGGTGTCGAGGTGCTCGTCGCCACGCCGGGCCGGCTCCTGGACCACTTTCGCTTCCCCTACGCGCGGCTGGCGGGGCTCGAGGTGCTCGTGCTGGACGAAGCGGACCGGATGCTCGACATGGGCTTCCTGCCCGATATCCGGCGCATCCTGAAGCACCTGCCGGGGCGGAAGCAGACGCTGCTCTTCTCGGCGACGCTGCCCGCCCCCATCGTGGCGCTGGCGCGCGAGCTGCTGCGCGACCCCGTGGCCATCAACGTGGAGCGCCCCTCCGCGCCGGCGGCCGGGATCACCCAGACCGCCTATCCGGTGCCCCGCGAGCTCAAGTCGGCGCTCTTCCTCGAGCTGCTGAAGCGGCCCGAGGTCCGCAGCGTGCTCGCCTTCACGCGCACCAAGCACCGCGCGAACCGGCTCGCCGAATTCCTGGCGCGTCAGGGCGTCGCGTCGGACCGCATCCACAGCAACCGCAGCCAGGCCCAGCGCACGAATGCGCTGGCGCGCTTCAAGGGCGGGCAGCTGAGCGTGCTGGTCGCGACGGACATCGCGGCGCGCGGGATCGACATTACCGGGCTGAGCCATGTCGTCAACTTCGACGTGCCTGCGGCCCCGGAGGACTATATTCACCGGGTCGGGCGGACCGCGCGCGCGGACGCGCTCGGCGACGCGCTGAGCCTCGTCGCGCCCGACGAGGAAGCGGATTTCCGAACCATCGAGCGGCACCTGGGCGCCCGGATCGCGCGGGCGCTGGTGCCGGGCTTCGACTACCGGAAGCCGGCGGGCGAGCGATTCGAGGTGCCCGTTGCCGAGCGGCTCGCGGCCCATCGCGCCCGCCACGGGCGCGGCGCCGGCGGCCCGGCAGTCCGTGAACGGCGGATCAGGGCGGCCCGGTAGCGGCCGCCCCGCGATTTACGAGGCGCGGACGGCGACCGGAGCCGGCATGACGACGCCTTCCTTGTGGAACCGGCGGAGGATGCGCTTGCGCAGCTCGTGCTGCACCGCGTACTGGTGGACGTAGGTGGCGACCTGATAGCCGACCGAGAAATCCAGGGAGTGCTCGCCGAAGCCGGGGATCAGGCTCACCGACGGCGCCGGATCGGCGAGCAATCCCGGGACCTGCCCCACGGCGTGAGACACCTCGTCGAGCAGCATCGCCTCGATCTGATCCGGATCGGCCGAGTAATCCACGCTGACCGTCAGGCCCAGCGCCGTCCGTGACTCGGGCTCGCTGTAATTGGTGATCGTCGCCTTCGCCATCGCCTGGTTCGGCACGATGATGATATTGTTCGAGAGAGATCGAATCCGCGTGGACCGCCAGCCGACGTCGATCACGAATCCCTCCGCGGCATCGGTCACCTTCACGTAGTCACCGACCCGGATCGGGCGGTCGGCGAGCAGATGAATGCCCGCAAAGAGATTGGCGAGGGAGTCCTGCAGGGCCAGGGCCACCGCCAGACCTCCGACGCCCAGGGCCGTGAGGATGGGGGTGATCTGGATCCCCAAGGTCGAAAGCAGCACGAGCAGGCCGACGATGAGCACGAGGATGCGGGAGGCGGTCTGCGCCAGTCCAGTGACGGCGCCGCCGAGCGCCTGCTGCTCGGCCGCCCGCCCGGTGAGCCGCCCGGCGAAGCCGGCGAGCGTCATCGTGATCGAAAGAATGACGGCCGCCTCGAGGATCACTCCCAGCGTGCCGTGCCAGCGCTTGGGGAGGAGGTCGAACCCCTCGGCCACTTCGTTGGCGACATAGAGAGCGATCACCAGGCACCACCAGAGCGACGGCCCGCGAATCGCCTCGGCCCCGGCGCCCAGGAGCTCGGGCCGCTCCCTCCAGCGCTGAAGCGTCGCCAGGCCGATCCGGCGTAGCGCCAGGGCGCCCAGCAGGGCGGCGGCGAAAGCGCCCGCGATCCAGGCCAGTGATCCCCAGAGCGGGCTCATGATCGCTGCTTCCGCTCCTCACCCTCGAAGCCGGGGAGGACGGCCTTGATAAAGGCGTTTTCGATCAGCTTCCCGACCACCTGCCAGAGATTGGTCTGCGGCTGCTCGACCCGCCCGGAAACGTTCACCACCGTGGCCACCTCTCCGCGCGCCCGATTCTTCAAGATCTTCGACGCGACCGCCACCGCGCCTTCGTAGAGCTTCTGCCCGAAGCCCTTGGGCTGATCTGGCTGCCCGTGGGCCACCTGCACGTCGCGGAAGAGGGGCTTGACGTAGCCGCTGATCATCCCGTTCTTCACGTTGAGCTCGGTGTAGACGGAAAACTCTCCGCCCTCCACGCCGAACCCGCCATAGGCCCGGACGAGGTCGTTCATTCGGGTCATCTCGGTGTCCTCGACCTTCACCTTCAGTTCCATGTCGGCGCCCCCAGTTGCCGCTCGAATGGCCGCCGAGGCCACGGCCTGGCCGCTTCCCATGAACTTCCCGGAGAGCTGGACATTGGCTGTGCCCTGCGCCTGCTGGTTGCTCAGGTTGTCGACCTTGAGGGTCGCGTCGGTCAAAGTGACGCGATAGGGCGGGGTGGCGACACGGCTCGTGAAGGCGAAGTTCCCGTTGACGATCTCCATCCGGTCGACTTGGAACTTGACGTCGGGGGCGTTGGAGGTCTGCTTCGCCGCCGAGACCGTGGCCTGCGCGCGCTGGCTCTCGGCCGCCGCGGTTTGCGGCGTATGGAAGTATTCGATCTCGGGACCCCGGACGAGCACCTTCTCGAGGTGCACGGACTTGATCGACGGCGCGTACTCGACGGTGCCGGTGGTCGCGAGCACCCCCTTGCGCACCGTGAGATTGACCCGATTGGTCACCGGCTTGAAGTAATCCAGCTCGATCTGGTCCAGCTCGAGGCGCGCCAGGATCCCGGGATGCGGATCGTCGAGGAAGTCGGCGTGCCCGTCCACTTCCAGCGTCCCATTGTCGAAGACCACGGCACTGAGGCGGATGGTGGACGGGTAGACGCGATCGGCCGACTCGATATTGCGGATGTTCGTGGCCATCAGCTTGATCCGGCTGAGATGGAGCGGCTTGAAGGGGCCCGGGTCCACATAGGTGACATCGCCATCGCGGACTTCAAGCTTGTTGATCTTCATGTCCAGCGCGATGGCCTCGAGCGCGTGCTGCCAGCCCTTGTCCTTCAACGGGACGGTGCTCGCGGCCTCCGTCTGGAAATGGCTCGGATCCAGGTGGAACTTCGGCCGGACGAAGGTCATGTCGGCCACGAGCCGCCCGTGCAGGAGGGCGCGCCAGTGGATGGTGGTGTTGAGTCGGTGAATGTCCGCGATCGGGATCTTGGGATTGGCGTCCTGGATCAGGGTCGCGTCCTTGACGTCGAAGGACAAGGTGTGCGGATGCACCGAGAGGCGATGGATGCGGATGCTGTATCCGGTGAGCCGATGGTTCGCCTCGCGCTCCACATAGGCGCGGAGCGGCTCGTCCGTGAGGTAAGCCGCGGTGTACGCGAGGATGATCACGACGGCCAGAATGCCACCGGCCCAGCGCCACTTCCGCGGGACGCGCCCCCAGCGCTGTCCGAAATCGGAAAACATTTGCCTCATCCGGTTCATGTTCAGTCCTCCTCACCGCGCCTGCGGCGATGCCACGCGTCCCGCGGCGGCTTCGAGCCCGGCGCTGGGCTGGAGCACGCGCTGGTGGATGTCGAGTCGGACCATGGTCTCGGTGTCGAGGCCGCCCGTTGCCGGGAGCCCTTCGGCGTGCTGGTAGCGCATCAGCGCCGTCCGGGTTCTCGGTCCGAGCACGCCGTCGAGAGGCCCCGGCGCGTAGCCAAGGTCACGGAGCGCCTCCTGCGCCTCGCGAACAAAGCGAGGCTCGGGGGCGGGGAGCCGCGCTTCCCGCGCGGCCGCAGCGAGCGTGCTCCGGCGGTCCTCGAGTGACGGCGCCCCGTCCGCCGAATCGGGGGCGAAGCCGAGCAGGAACGCGATCACGATCGCTGGGAATACCATGGCCCAGGTCATACTGCGGCCCTCCATTGCCTCTCCGGACTCAGTCTTCAACGACTGTGCCAATTCAGCGAGGGGGACAATCGGCCCGGAATGCCGGCCTCTCGCGGGGGCAGGGAGCGGAGGGCGGTAAGTTCTACATCCCGCGGCGGAAACTCCTACACGTCCCCGGCAATTCTCTCCCGCCACGCGGCCGCGACCCGTCCCGGGAGGGCAGAAAGCGCCCGGAAATCGCCAGCTTCGATTTCATGCAAGCAGGCAATGGCTGGCACACGCGATGCAACCGCTTCCGCCAGAGGAGATTGCCATGAACTCACTTCACACCTTCGTTCGCGGAATCGTCGCCGGGATCTTCGTGCTGCTGGCCGCCGCCGAATCGGCGTGGACGCAGGCGGTCTCGCCAACGACGCCGTCGCCCTCGCCGACGATGCCCCCAGGACCGGTTCCCGAGGGCGGAACCGAGCGCGGTCTCGTCGCCCTCACCGTCGTGGTGGGGCTGCTCTTGATCACCGGAATCGCCGTGAAGATTTACGACATGAAGCGCAAGCGCGAGGACGAGGGTGTGGCGCTGCAGGCCAGGCTCTCCGACGCGCTCCTGATCGAGCCCTCACTGGCGGGCTATCCGGTCACGCCGACGGTGCATGTGCCGTTCCGGCGGAGCTCGCCGGTGGTGGTCAGCATCACGGGCGCGGTATCCACGCCCGAGCTCCGGGCGGCGGCGCTGCAGCTCGTGTCACGGGAACTCTCGCATGCGAGCACCGATTATCGAATCGACGACCATCTCGCGGTCGATGCGATGGTCGCAAAGCACGCCGCCTGATCGCGGGCGATCCCATGCGCGCCTCCCGCTCGCTGAGCGCCGCCGTTGCGCTCGCGCTGGTCGCAGCCATCGGCCTCGCCGCGCCGCCGGTCTGGGCCGGCGCCCCCACCGACCAGGTCAAGGCCTCGGTCGACCAGATCATCGGGATCCTCCAGGATCCGGCGCTGAAGGCGCCGGCCAGGGCGGAAGACCGGCGGGCGGCGATCCGCGGCGCGGCCAGCCAGATCTTCGACTTCGAAGAGATCGCGAAGCGCGCCATGGGCCGCCACTGGCAGGAGCTGTCGGATCAGGACCGGGCGGAGTTCGTGCCGCTGTTCACCGACCTGCTGGAGCGGTCGTACATCTCGAAGATCGAGCAGTACAGCGGCGAGAAGATCGGCTACCTGGGCGAGGCAGTGGATCCCGCGGGCGACATCGCGTCGGTCAAGACGCGCTTCACGACCAAGAAGGGTCAGGACGTTCCTCTCGACTACCATCTCCGCCGGCGCGGAGATCGGTGGGCGATCTATGACGTCTTCGTCGAGGGCGTGAGTCTGGTGTCCAATTACCGCACGCAGTTCGACAAGATCATCCAGACGTCCTCGTACCAGGAGCTGGTCAGGAGGATGCGCGCGGCGGAAATCCCGACGCCGGGCGCCGCGACGAAGGGGAAGGGACGCTCCTGAGGCGCGCCGCCGGTCTCATCCGCCGGCTCTCATCCCCGGGTCTGATCTGGGCCGTCGCCCTGGGCGGCCTTTCGCGCGGCTGAGCGCGCGGCGACGATGAGCCCGACGGTATTCCGCTGGCGGCGGTCGGCGCGCCGCCGGTCGGGGATGCGCACCGAGCTCTGCTTCCGCCGCTGCCAGGCGCGCCGCTCGGCGATGATGACCACGGCCGGGTCGCCGGCGAACTTCCGCTTCAGGAACTCGTAGAACTCGAAGTCGAATCGCGGAGTGATCAGGATCAGGCGCTCGATCATCGATGTCTCCCGCGGGCGCTCAGGAGTGCCGGTGGGCCTCCGGCAGCCCGAACTGGCGCACGGTGGCGGTCTCGGCATCGAACTGGATCAAGACGGCCGCCTCGCCGCCCACGACCCAGGCGTCGTGGCCGGGCTCGATCACGACCACGCTCGGCGCCGCGTGCTCGAAGCTGCAGCCGTCGCCGTACCGGCCCCGGATCTGCCCCCGCGCCAGGAAGCCCACGTGGCCGTGCATGCAGAGGGGCGTGCCCACCACCGGCTTCATATGGGTGGACCATCGGAAGCCCGGCGGATAGACCAGCCGCTTCACGCGGCCATTGGCGGCCCTGAGGGTGTCCACCGTCACGCCCGCCACCGTGCGGCGGTCGGCGCCTGTGATCGGCGCCAGCAGCTGATCCTTGGTGGAACGGCCTGACGGCGCGCCGCGCTTCGACGGCGCCCGCCGCGGAGCGCGACGGCGCCGGCTCTTGCCGGATTTCTCCTTCATGGCTCTCTCTCCCCGTGGTCTCGATCCTCTTGGGGCAGCCGTCGCGGAAGTGGAAAAAACTCTGCGCTCTCGGGCGCGCCCTTGTCAAGCCGCCGCGGCGGGCTGACAGCCCCGCTCCGGCGTGATAGGGTTCGGGCCATGCCCGACCGCCCTCGCTCACCATGGCCGCCCACGCCAGCCGCCGGACGCGTCCAGTATCACCTCGACGGGACGCGGGTCGAGCGGTTCGAGATCGACTGCTCGGAGAGCCGGCTCTTCGCCGTCCTGCAGGATATCTTCGAGGCCCACTGGGACCAGGTGATCTTCGGGCCCTGCATCGAGGGCGCCGTCTTCGAAGGGCGCTTCACCCGGCGTCCGAGCGTGTCCCTCCTCGACGGCTACGCCACGGTGCAGGTGGAGGGCAGCGAATCCTGGCATTTCCATCTATGCATCGGGCCGCATGGCGGCAGCCCGGCCCTGCCGACCCCGCCGGAGCTGGCGGCCTGGCGCCGGTGCGCGCGCGCGGCCTTCTTCGTCAATCGCGATCGGGCGGGGCGCCCGAGCGCGTGGGGGTTCCGCATGTGGAATGGGCGGGACGAGCAGATGATCACGATCTTCTTCCCGAATCCATGGATCGACCCGGAGTGCCGACAGTACGTGGACACGCCCGACTGGTCGCGGCTCGAGCTCTGGATGAGGCTTCGCGAGAAATGGGCGGGCGTTCCCGCTGAGCCGCCGCCGGCGGGCGCCGAGCGGCCGCGAACCCATTAGCGCCTACCGCGCGATCCCGCGCGCCGGGGAGCGAGGCTCGATGGCCCATGCGAGGAGGGCATATGAATGACCGGATTATCTCGGCGGACGATCATATCGACATGCAGTGGCTGCCCAGGGACCTCTGGCAGAAGCGCGTGCCGGCCGGGTGGCGCGAGCGGGCTCCGAAAGTCGTCGAGACACCGGACGGTCCCTTCTGGGTCTGCGGCGAGGATCGGTGGGATGCATGGGGCGGGCGCAAGGGCGCGGCCGGGGCCATGGGCGGCCGGCGCCTGGCGCTGGAGCGTGGCGGCGTGCTCGAGCCGGGCATCCTGCGTCCGACCACGACCGCGCTGAGGCTCGCGGACATGGATCGAGACGGGGTGGAGGCGACCGTGATGTATGGCCCCATCGTCCCGCTGCTCGTCAAGGATCCCGAGCTGCGGCGGGTCTGCTATCGTGCCTACAACGACTGGCTGGCCGAGTTCTGCGCCAGCGCGCCGGATCGGCTGGTCGGGGCCGGACTGATCCCGCTCGACGATCCGAAAACCGCGGCCGACGAGGTGCGCTCCTTCAAAGGACTCGGGCTCCGGACCGGCATGCTCCTGGCCGCGCGCGTCGAGCTGCCGCTCTGGGACGAGACCTGGGAGCCGCTCTGGCAGGCCGCCGCCGAGACGGGAATCCCGATCGGCTTCCACCTGGGCGGCGGCCTCCGCACGGTGGCCTTCAGCGGTCCCAAGGCCACGGACGCCGGCAATATGGGCGTGCGTGTCACCTGCGGCACGCTCCAGATGGATGAGGCGCTGGCCGCGGTGATCTTCTCCGGGGCGCTGGAGCGCCACCCCGCGCTCAAGATCGTGCTGGCCGAGACCGGCATCGGCTGGCTGCCCTATATGCTCGAGCGGATGGACGACACGTATCGCAAGTTTCTCGACGCCGGGGAGTATTGGCGCGCTCACGGCGGCCTTCAGCTCACCATGGCGCCGAGCGCGTATTTCCGCCGGCAGATCTGGGCCACCTTCCAGACTGATTACGCGGGACTCCGCTTGCTCGACGCCCTCGGCGCCGACCGCGTGATGTGGGCGTCGGATTATCCCCATGCCGATAGCACCTGGCCAGCATCGCAGCAGGCCATCGCCGCCAACTTCAAGGACGTCGCGCCGGACGCGCGTCGGCGAATCCTCTGCGACAATGCCCAGGCCCTGTACGGCCTGTGACGCCGACCCGGGACGCGGTCACAGGCGGGAGGTAAGACGATGGACGGAGTTCACGACCTCGGCGGCATGCAGGGCTTCGGGCGCGTGGAGCGGGAGACGAACGAGCCCGTCTTCCACGCGCCATGGGAAGCGGCCGTGCTCGCCATGATGCGGGCCGCCGGCTCGCGTGGCCTCTACAATATCGACGAGTTCCGCCACGGCATCGAGCGCATGGAGCCGGCCGAGTATCTCCGGGCCTCGTACTACGAAAAATGGCTGGACGGTATCGGCCGGCTGCTCGTGGAAAAAGGCGTCGTGAGCGAGGGCGATCTCGCCGCCCGTGGTGAATTTTTCCGGGCGCGGCCCGACGCGCCGGCTCGGGAGGCCGTCAAGGGCCCGCTGCCTGTGGGCGCGCGGGCCAGCTGGGACTGGCTTCAGAGCTCGGTGCGGGATGTCCCCGTGCGGCCGCGCTTCCAGCCCGGCGATGCCGTGCGCACGCGCGAGATGCATCCGCACGGCCACACCCGGTTGCCCCGCTACGCGCGCGGCCGGCGCGGCGCGATCCACCGCCTGCACGGCATCCACGTCTTTCCGGACAGCAATGCGCATGGGCAGGGCGAGCAGCCCCAGCCGCTCTATAGCGTGCGGTTCGAGGCGCGCGAGCTCTGGGGCGACTCCGCCGAGCCCAACGAGCAGGTCCATCTCGATTGCTGGGAGAGCTATCTCCTGCCCGGGAGGTAAGCGAATGGGCAAGAATCATCCGAACGTCGATCCCTATATCGTCTCGCGCGTGCGGGCGCTGGAGTCGCTGCTGCTGGAGAAGGGCATTCTCGCCCCCGACGCCGTGGACCGCGTCATCCAGCGCTACGAGAACGACACGGGCCCCATGATCGGCGCCCGCGCCACCGCCCGCGCCTGGACGGATCTTGGCTACAAGCGGCTGCTGCTGGAGGACGCGAAGGCCGCGCTCGCCCAGTTCGACCTGGCCTATGACGTGCTGGTCGTGGTCGAGAACACGCCCGCCGTCCACAATATGGTCGTCTGCACGCTGTGCTCGTGCTACCCCTGGCCGGTGCTCGGGCTGCCCCCGACCTGGTACAAGCATCCCGCCTATCGCTCGAGGGCGGTGAGCGAGCCCCGAAGCGTGCTGAGAGAGTTCGGGCTCGAAATCCCGGCCGACCGCGAGATCCGCGTCTGGGACAGCAGCGCCGAGATGCGCTACATGGTGCTGCCCCGCCGTCCCGCCGGGACGGAAGGGCTGACCGAAGAGGCGCTGGTGCCGCTCATCACCCGCGACGCCCTCATCGGCGTGGCCGAGGTCGGGCCGCCGGCCACGGCCCGCTGACCGCCGTGTACGCGCGCCGCCGCAACATCGTGCTGCGGCCCGACGGTCGCCCCGTGAACGTCGCGCGCCCACGCGGTCAGATCTTCGTTTGCGCCGGCGGCTGCTGCTGCGGGCGCGTCGAGGACGGCTTCGCCCCGGTGCCCACCGAGGCCTTTCACGCCGAGTGGGAGCGCCGCCGCCTCCGGAATATCGTGCATCTCACCATCGGCGGCTGCCTGGGCCCCTGCGCGCTGGCCAATGTGGCGCTCCTGCTCTTCGACGGCCAGGCCCAATGGTTTCACTCGGTGAACTCCGCGGCCATGGCGCGCGCCATCTACGACCATGTCGACCGGATGCTGGATGCCGACGGCGCCCTCCCGCCGCCGCCCGAGCTCGCGCCCTACCACTTCACGGCCTCCGCGTGGGAGCCGCGCCCTGACGGACAGCCCCTGGACGACCGGCGACCGCGGCGCTCCGCCGCCCATGGCTGTGCGGGCATGCCTTCCGGCGTAAGCGCGAACGGCCGGTCGCTGACGGTGGAGCGCGTGGTGGCGGCCATGGAGGGCGCGACCGCGCTGCCGAGGAAGAACGGCGAGCTCGTCTTCGACGAGCCGTGGCAGGGCCGGGCCTTCGGCATGGCCGTGGCCCTGCACGAGCAGGGACGCTACGACTGGGAGGAATTCCGGCAGACCCTGATCGCTCAGATCGCCGCGGCCGAGGCCCGGGGCGGGCCCTTTGCCTACTACGAGATCTGGCTTGCGACCTTCGAGGAATTGCTGGCCAAGCGCGGCCTGCTCTCCCCGGAAGAGGTCGAGGAAGTCACCTACCAGTTCGAGTTCGGCGAGCGCGACGACGTGTTCTGATCAGCGCGCCGCCCCGCCGGCTTCAGGGGCGGCCGCGGCCATTGCCGGACACCACGTCCAGCTCGAGCTGGGCCGGGGTTTCCTCGCGGCGCAGGACGAACTCGCGATCCAGCATGGCGAGCGCATCGACGATGCCCGTATAGGCCAGCTCGGCATGCGAGGCCATCGTGGGGCCGATGAAGCCCTGGCGCCGCCATTCGTCAGCCTTCTGCTGGACTTTGAGCCGGGTCGCGTCCCAGGCCACGTTCCCGAAGAGATCCATGTCCTCGCGCGTGAAGACGCCCTCGCCGTCCATTGAGAAGGCCACACAGGAGACCAGGGGTAGGCAGTAGGGGCCCGTGACGGCCGTGTTGATGGCGACGGGCATGATCGGCATCACATGCGAGCCCCGGCAGTCACCGGTGACGAAGTGGCCGAGCATGTAGGGCTCCACCACTTCTTCCGGCGCCGGGAACATGCCCTGCGTGCGCACCAGCGCGACGGGATCGTCTTTGCCGGTGTACTTGCCGGCGATATTGTGCAGGCGCGTGGCTGAGACCGAGGCGATCTGCTCCTCGGGCTTGTAGCGCGAATGGATCGCTTCGATGGCGAAACGGTCGGGGTTCTGCAGCAGGCAGGCCACGTCCCAGATCCGCTCCGGGACGTCGAGGCGAATCACACGGTCGCCGTCGCCGCCCTTGTGGTCCATGTCGATGATGGTCAGCGTGAAGCCGGCGCGCAGCTTGGGGCTCAGGAGCAGCCCGCCATTGTGCATCGGGTCGCAGAAGACGGCGTAGAGCGGGTAATTGTACGCGCCGGGGCCGCACTTGTCGGCCGCCAGGACGAGGAAGGCCTCGGCGGGCCGGTCCTTGCTGCGCGGGCTGCGCTCGAACTCGATTTCTGCGACGGCGGGGCCGGCGCCCCGGATATTGCCGGAGGGCGCGTCCACCAGCAGGTCCTGCCCCGCGCCATAGAGCCCGGTGCCCTGCGCCTCCGCGGTGGCGGCCAGGAAGCTCTCCCACGCGAAGCGGTGGATGTCCGGCGCGCCCACGCCCTGCGTGTGGCTCATGATGATGGCGATGTCGTCGCCCGTGTGGGTGACGAGGCCGTCGATGACGAGGCCGTCCTGGACGACGTCACGGAGGCGGCCCCGGACCGTGTCGAGCATACGCGCCGAGGGCTTGGTATGCCCGCCGATCGAGCCGACATCAGCCTTGATCACCGAGAGCGTGACTTTCATGGAGGGCCTCCTTTCAGGGCGAACGGGGCCCGGGCTGAGTGCCCGAGCCCCGAGCGTGAGTACAGCCGGCCCAGTGCTGCGTCTACTTCTTGGCGCTGTGCACGTCGATGGTCCTGACGACCTTCTCGCCCTTCTTCTTCTCGTAGCTGGCTTTGACGGTGGCGCCCGGCCTTAGCGCCGCGCGCTCCAGCCGGACCGTGGCCGGGATCGTGAGCTGCGTCCCGTCCTCGAGGGTGATGATTCGCCCCATCGGGTCCACGGTCTTGATCTTGCCCTGCGCCTCGGCTCCCCATACCGTTCCGGCCAGCGCGAGGAGGAAGGCGGCCAGCGCTCCAAAGCTCACGATACGACTCATTCCGTACCTCCTCGCGCGTCGTGGGCGCACGTCGCCGCGCGCGCGCCCTCGTTTTAGGCAACTCGCGTGCCAGTCGGGACGCCGGATTGAGCCTTGCCGGTGGGTCGATGCAACCTGCAGTTGCGACGTATCGCGCCACGTCAAAGCCGGGCCATCCCCCAACAGGGGGAAAATCTTTCGCGGGAACCCTGTAGATTCTTCTCGGAAGGGAGCGAAAGCGGGCGCGGCGTAAGGGCCACGCCCGCTCCAATACCGCTCCTACTGCATCTTCGGGGCGGGTTGACCCGTCGGGGGCTTGGCGGGCGTCGGCGCCGGCACGACCTCGAGGCGAGTGGCGATATTCTTGCCCTCCCGCGTCTCGTACGAGGCCTTTACCTTGGATCCCTCATGGATATCCGCCAGCGTCGCCTGCTTGCCCTCGACCTGGATGTGAGTGTCACTGGTGACTTCAAGGGTTCTTCCGAAAAGGCCGAGGAGGCCGGACGATACCTGGAGGGTTCGTGCTCCCGGGTCGACCTTCTTGACCGTTCCCTCGAGGGGAGTATTGACAACCGGACGAGAGAGATTGGGCGAACCCGCCGGCCCGCCAGCGCCCGGCGTGGGATATTGCTGGGCCCACACCGGCGTCACAAGCATGGCGAGCACTGCGAACATGAGCGCGACCTTAATCCACATCGCTTCCTCTCCTTTCCCGCCGTCTCGGCGACGGCGGCACCATTGTGCCCTGAACGTGGGGAGCACCGTGGTGAGCAGCATAGGGCATGCCAGCCGTCTCAGCTTCGCGTGTTGACGCCTGGCGTAATAACGCTCACCGGCGGTATAGTGAAAACGTGAACGTCTCACCGGGGCTGCGGCACAGGATTCGAACACTCGTCCGGTCAGTGATCGCAGGCGCGACGATTGTCGCGCTCATATCGGGCTGCGGCCTGGCGCGGCTCTGGGCACCGAGCCGAGAGGACGTGCTCCAGCGCATCTTGCCGTCTGCGGTGCAGATCGTCCTCGAGCAGCAGGAGGGACGCCGGATCCGAACGGGCTCGGGCGTGGTGATCGCCTCTCGCCCGGCGGCCCGCCGCCTCGACTGTTTCGTGCTCACCAGCGGCCACACCGTGGCCGACGCGGTCGGCCAAAAGGAGATCTATCTGCTCTTCGGCCGATACCGCGGCGCGGGAACGAGAGAGCGCGCCACGGTTCTCGCCTATCGCAATAGCGCCGATCTGGACCTCGCGCTGCTTCGCGCCGAGAGCGATGAGTGCGAGCCCGCGCGGCCGGGCGCGCCGGCGACGCTCGGCGAGTCCGTCTGGGTCATCGGCTTCCCCTGGGGGCGCAATCTGCTCCTGGGCAGCGGCATCGTGAGCCAAGTGAACGCCCAGAGCGCGGACGATCCCGAGGCCGCCGCGCGGCTGATGGTGGACGCCTCGGTGAGCTACGGCTCGAGCGGCGGCGGCGTGTACGACACGCGCGGCGGCGGACTGCTCGGGCTGGTCGAGGGGTACCGGACGGCCCGCGTGACCCCGCAGGGCATCGAGGCGCCCTGGTTCATCGACGTGCCCGTGCCCGGCCAGACGTTCGTCGTTCCGCTCGTCGAGATTCGCCGCTTCCTCGCGGACGCGGGCCACGCCGATCTCATCGGCGGCCCGTCGCCCCCCTCCAGGCGCGCCGCGCGCTGATCCCGCGCGGCCGCTTCGCTCCCATTCGAGGTCTCCCGTGCTAAGATGCCCGGCCGTGTGCCCGGCATGAGGAAGGGAGACCGCGCGAGCGTGGCGAGAGGGGACAAGACCTTCGGCTTCACGCCGCGGGAGCTGCGCACGCTTCGCGCGCTCCGGACGCCGTGGGGCGTTCAGCGCGCGCTCGACGCCATGCCCTATCACCTGAAGGACACGGCGTGGTCGCCCCGGCGCGTGCTGAGGGAGGGGACGGCGCACTGTCTCGAGGGCGCCATCTTCGCGGCCGGGGCGCTGCGTGTGCTCGGCTTTCCCCCGCTGCTGCTCGACCTGGAGGCCGTTCACGACACCGATCACGTCATCGCGATCTATCGCCTCCGCGGGCATTGGGGCGCGGTCGCCAAGTCGAACTACGCGGGACTGCGCTATCGCGAGCCCATCTACCGCAGCCTTCGCGAGCTGGCGCTGAGCTACTTCGAGGGCTGGTTCAATCTCCGCGGCGAGCGCACGCTGCGCACCTATTCGCGCCCGGTGAATCTCAGGCGCTTCGACCACACCCATCCGGACTGGATGACGGCCGAGACCGATCTCTGGTTCATCCCCGAATATCTGCTGGACATCCCGCATACCCCGCTGCTCACCCCGGCGCTGATCCGGGGCCTCTCGCGGGTCGATCGGCGCTCCTTTCAGGCGGGGCTCGTGGGCCATCGCTGGCATTGAGTGCGCCGGTGGCCTTCCTCGCTCTCCGTCAGCCTCTGCCGCAAATCGTCGCCGGCGCCGAGGTCGCGGCGCCTGGAGGAGCCCACGGACGCTCACACAATCAAGCCTTTCCGCGGGTCGGGCCTGTGGAATGCGTCTTGCTTACTCAGATTGAGGGGACAACTGTCGATGCCCAATCCGGATTTCATCTCAGAGGGCGCGCCACGCGGGAAGATACGCAAGGACACGCGGCGGCATGCCCGGGAGAAGGCGACCTGGCCGGTTGTCGTCGACAATGGCTTCCGCTGCATCTCGGCGGAGACCATCAATGTCAGCCCCTATGGCGTGAAGCTTCGGCTCGGCGAGCGGCTGGAGCTCGGGATGGAGATCAAGCTCAATATCCGTCCGTCCGGCCGCCCGCCCTATGAGACCCGCGCCATCGTCTGGCGCATCGACCGCGATGGCCCGGCGCTCCTCTTCCTCGGGGTGCATCAGCAGCTGATCTCCGTCGCCGGCAAGCCGACGGTTGCGCCGCCGGGCGGCTGGCACCGCGAGGCCCGAGCCGGCTCGGAAACCATCGTGCTCGTGGATGACGACGACGGCGCCCGCGCCATGGCGCGCTCCGCCCTCGAGGCCAAAGGCTACGTGGTCCTGGATGCCGGCTCCGACCCGATGCGGGCCGTGCGCATCGCCAAGGATCACCCGGGCCCGCTGCACATGCTGATCACGGACATCGTCATGCCGCTCATGAACGGCTTCCACCTGGTCGAGCGCATCCTGCCGCTGCGCCCAGGCATCAAGGTCGTGCTGATGTCCGCCTACTCGATCTCCGGCGTCTCGGCCCGCGGCGACCGCTACCTGCCCAAGCCGTTCACGGTTGAGGATCTCTGCCGAACCGTCCGCGAGACGCTCGACGGCCGCTCGGCTTTCACCCGGCCGACCAAGCCCGCCCGGTAGCGCCGCCTCGAGCGGAGCGCGCCCGGCGCGCCCCGCAGCTCCTTGACACACTCTCCGCCTTGCCCTACCGTTCCCGCGCAGCCATGTCCTCCTCCAGCGCCCCACGCCACGTCGGACAGCCCCTCAAGCGGAAGGAAGATCCGGGATTGCTCACGGGACGCGAGCGCTATGTCGCCGACATCCGCTTGCCCGGCGCGCTTCACGTCGCCGTCGTTCGCAGCCCGCATGCCCATGCCGAGATTCGGCGGATCGAGGTGGAAGCGGCGCGGCGGGCGCCCGGAGTGGCGGGCGTGTTCACGGGCGCGGAGCTCAATGCCGCGCTGGGCGAGATCGCGATGCTGATCCCGGTCGAGGCCTTCGACGAATGCCATCTCCAGCTGCACCGGCCGGTTGCCGAGGACCGCGCGCGCTATCTCGGCGAGCCGGTCGCCGTGGTCGTGGCCGAGAGCGCGGAAGCCGCCGAGGACGCGGCGGATCTGGTCGCCGTGGACTATGCTCCGCTGCCGGCGCTGATCGATGCCGAGGAGGCGCTCAAGCCGCAGTCGCCGCGCTTGTACGGCCATCTCAAGTCCAATCTGGGCGTGCGCTGGGCGCGCAGCCGCGGAGACGTGGATCGCGCGTTCGACGACGCGCCCGTGGTGGTCGAGGCGCGGCTCGAGAATCAGCGGCTGCTGGCGGTGGCGATGGAGCCGCGCGGAGTGGCCGCCGCCTACGATGAATCGACGGGCGGGCTCAGAGTCTGGGGCTGCACCCAGATCCCCCACGGGCTGCGGGATGCCATCGCGCAGCATCTCGGCCTCCCGCCCGTGCAGGTTCACCTGGTCGCGCCGCGAGTGGGCGGCGGCTTCGGCGCCAAGATCGCGCTCTACCCCGAAGATCTCATCGTGCCCTGGCTCGCGCTGCGGCTCAAACGTCCGGTGCGATGGACCGCGAGCCGTCGCGAGGACCTGCTGGCCACCTCTCACGGCCGCGCGGTCGTGGCCCGTCTCCGCCTGGCGGCCGATCGGTCCGGACGCATCCTCGCGCTCGATGCCCGGATCATCGGCAACCTCGGCTGGTGCCTCTTCAGCGACGGGCCGCTGCTCCCGGTGCTCTGCGGCCAGATGATCACCGGCTGCTACGACATCCCGGCGGCGCGCGTCGAGGTGCGCTGCGCCTTCACCAATACCATGGGCACGGCCGCCTACCGCGGCGCGGGCAGGCCGGAAGCCGCCTTCTTCATCGAGCGGATGATGGATTTGCTCGCCGCCGAGGTCGGACTCGATCCCGCCGAGGTCCGACGGAGCAACTTCGTGTCGCGCGAGCGGTTCCCGTACGAAACCGCCGTGGGCACGTCCTATGACAGCGGCAATTATGCCGGCGCGCTCGGGGCCCTGCTCGAGCGCGCCGGCGGCGCAGCGCTGCGCGCGGAGCAGCAGCGGCGGCGGGCTGCCGGAGCGCTGATCGGGATCGGGCTGGCCTCATACGTCGAGATGTGCGGCTTCGTCGACGAAGAGACCAGCGACGTCATCGTGGACACCGACGGGCGGGTGACCGTGCAGACGGGCGCCTCCTCCCACGGCCAGGGGCACGAGACGAGCTTCGCCCAGCTCGTGGCCGACGAGCTCGGGATTCCGGTCGACGGCGTGAGCGTGATCCACGGCGACACCCGCATCGTCCGCGCGGGAGTCGGCACGTTCGGCAGCCGCAGCATCGCCCGCGGAGGCATGGCGGCGGTGGCCAATGCGCGCCGTATCGCCGACAAAGCCCGCCTCATCGCCGCTCACCTGCTCGAAGCGCGTGCCGACGATATCGTGAGCGACGCAGGCGCCTTCCACGTCCGCGGCGTGCCTGACCGGCAGGTGAGCTGGAGGCAAGTCGCCACGGCGGCCCACGGCGGCGCGCTGCCCGCGGGAATCGAGCCCGGGCTCGAATCGCGCGAGGATTTCGTGGGGCAGGGTTTGCTCTATCCCTTCGGCGCCCATCTGGCCATGGTCCAGGTGGACCGTGACACCGGAGAAGTCCGGGTGCTGCGCTATGTGACCGTGGACGACAGCGGGCCCATCGTCAATCCGCTGCTCGCGGCCGGCCAGGTGCACGGCGGGCTCGCGCAGGGCATCGGCCAAGCGCTGTGGGAGGGCGGACAGTACGACGCCCAGGGCCAGCTCCTCTCGGGCTCGCTGATGGACTACGCGATCCCGAAGGCTGACGATCTGCCGGCCTTCGAGACGGGCCATACCGTGACGCCCTCGCCCCGCACGGCGCTCGGGGTCAAGGGCATCGGCGAGTCCGCCACCATCGGCTCCACTCCCGCGATCGCGAACGCGGTGCTGGACGCGCTCAGGCCTTTGGGCATCCGGCATCTCGACATTCCGCTCACGCCCGCTCGGATCTGGCAGGCGATTGCCGCCGCCCGCTCGGGCTAGCCGCGGGCCAGGCTGGACTCCTCAGACCGCGATGCCCTAGGCGGGCGGCAGTTCGGGGTCGGGACCGAAGAGGCCGTCGCCCAGCTGGCTCGCCGCCGTGAGCCCGCGGGCCTTGAGGATATAGGTCATAAGCAGGAAGAAGGCTGCGGCCTCGACGAGCACGCCCCACAGCGCCGAGCGGATCACGAAGGTGTCGAAGACGCCGTGCAGGACCGCCGCGATGCTCCAGCCGGCGACCAGCAGCTGCCAGCGCTGGCCGGGATTGGCCGCGGAGAGCGCGATGAAGTAGCCGAAAATCCCGCTGAGGCAACCGTGGAAGAAGGGCGTCATCGCCATCCGCACGACATTCGTATAGATGGGGCCGACCAGGTGGATGAGCTGGCCCGTCTGCTGCACCGCGCCCACCGCGCGGTTCAGGTTGGTGAAGACGTACACGACATTCTCCGCCACCGCGAAGCCGACGCCTGACATCATCCCGAGCACGATTCCCACCACCGGGTTCTTCATTCTCGGCGTGAGGCGGATGAGGATGAGCAGCGGGATGGCCTTGAACAGCTCTTCGCGCACGCCCACGCCCACGATATAGCCGACGAGCTGCAGGGGCAGGAACTCGATGCTGGTCAGGCGCGAGAACACGTTGACCGGAATGTCGAGGACGGCCTGGAGCAGTGGCACGCCGACGAAGGCCGTGAAGAAGACGGTGCCGATGGCCCAGCCTACCGGCACTTGGCGGTGGGCGAACAGGCGGTAGAGCAATAGCGTCCAGAGCAGCCCCGACCAGATCGCGAGCCCGTTCAGGATGGCACGCACGCCGTCGAGAGTCTGAATGGCCAGCGGGACCACGGCGACCAGGCAGAGCAGGCGGAAGACCGGGCTCTTGATGATCTCCATCGCGTGCTGACGGTCCACGCGCGCCAAGTCTCGCACGGACAGCGAGGCGACGTCCCCGATGAAGCGGTTGATCCAGGCGAGGTGATGCGGCGGCGGGGCGGCCGCTCCGCTGATCCGGTGGCCGCACGATGGGCAAAATCGAGCGTCCGGGCCCAGCTCGTGACCGCACCGCTGACAGCGCACGACAAAGGATTATAGGAGAAAGGCCCCCCGAGCGGCAAACACGCCCCGGGGACCCGAATCGAGGCCCGCCGGGGATGTTCCGAGCAAGCGGCTGATCGGGCTATACTGACTGGACCAGATCCCGGCGCCTACGCCGGGCTGGGGAACCCGCGACAGGAGGGGTTATGAACAAGGCGGCGATACTCGGGCTCATCTTGGCGGCAGCCGTCTCGCTTGGCGCGTCCAGCGATGGGGTTGTGTACGGCTCGGAGCAGGGAACGGCCGGCAGCCTCATCGTCGAGGCGCGGCCGCTGCAGGCTGATGTGCTTCTCGATGGAGTTCCGGTGGGTACCGCGAATGATCTCACCGCCCGGCCGCTCTATGTCCGGCCGGGGTCGCATGTGCTCCAGTTCAGCGCGCCAGGATTCGTCCCAAAGGCGCTGCAGGTCAAGGTGCGGGCCGCCTGGGGCACGCGCGTCTGGATCGACCTGGTGCCCGACCGCCGCGGCTAGCTCTGAGGGTGCTCATCGCCGCCGGCCTTCGGCAACGCGAGGGGAGCTCGCGGGGAATCCGGTCTCAGACGGCGCCCAGCAACCGAGCCGCTTTGGTCACATCCCGCGGCGCCACCCAGAGGATGGCGCCGTAGCGGCCGGCGCCGGCGCACACGGCATCGATCGCCGTCACGTTGACCCGGACCTCGGCCAGCCGGCGCAGGATTTCCGCCACCACGCCCACGCGATCATCGCCTCCCACGAGGAAGGCGCGCTTGGGCCCTTTGATCTTCCATTTGTGACTCTTCGCGAACTCCCGGAAAGCTGCGGGGTCGGCGGGAACGAAGTCGAGCTGCGAGCCGCGCCCCTCGGGGAAGCCTGAGAAGGCCAGCAGGTTGATGCCGGACTCCCGCAGGGCGCCCAAGAGCCGCGCGCCCTCGCCCGGCTTGTTCGGCGCCATCACGTAGAAGTACTCGACCAGCTGCACGGTGTCAGCCATGGCATGGCCTCCTTGATGGGCTGATGGGACGGCGCCCAGCCGGCGCCCGCACGATAATACGCCCCGCCCCCCCGTCGTCAAGCGCGGCCAGGCCGGCGCCTAGCAGGATGCGGAAAAAACACACAGGCCTGCTAGAGGATGGCCGTGTGCACCGCGCGTCCTTCGAAGGTGAGCGCCGCGCCCTGCGCCCGGTCGAGATGGAATTCGAAGAGCTGACCGACTCCGGCATTGCCGCGAAGCGTGCCCTCGGTCCTCGCCGCTTTCCCTAGCAGCTCCTCCGCCCGCGCGCGCAGCGTCGTCTCGGGCCAGCCCGAGGGCGCCGCCTCGCGGAACGCCCCCACGGCATGGGCGCGCAGGAGCTTCGGCCATTCACGCGCGAAGAGCGACGGGGCATGGAAGAGGTCGATCCCGCTCAGGCCATTGACCGTGAACACGGCCGCGCCATAGGCCCCGGAGGTCGGCCCGAGTCGGCGCTCGGCATCGATCAAGTGGGTCTTGACCTCGGCCTTTTCGTAGATGTGCTGGTAGCTCTCGGTGGGGGAGGCGGCGTCGGCGGCGCGCGCCGCCTGGCCGACGGCCGACCACACTTCGCTCTGCGGCGCCTTCCGCATGAGCTGGGCGCGCACCCCGGGCTGGGCGAAGGAAGACTTGCTCTCGAACTCCTTCCGGCCCTCGTTCCAGCGGCCGCGCTCGACGCAGTAGACGAAGATATTGCGCGGGCCGCTCAGCGGCGGCAGCAGGATGTCTTCCTTGAGGACGCGGTTTTGCTTGCCGCCGATCAAGATCTCGCCCGCGAGCATCAGCACCGCGGACTTCCCGCGGTTGTCCACCAGAAGCTCGGGTACCGTTGCCTGATCGCGCTCGGTGATGACGAGGGCGCCTCTGGCCCGCGCCTCATCCAGTGTGGATACTTCGAGAGCGGCCGGTGCTTCCTTGGCATGGAGCCAGAAGACCATCAGCGCTCCATGCGCCCTGGCCGGCCCCACCCGGATTCCGGCCATGAATCGCTGGAAGTCGGGGCTGACCTGGCCGCTGAGGATAGGCCGGTCGCTTTCGCCCGCTTCCTCGAGGATCCTGATCCGCGTGGCTCCGGCCACCGCCGGAGTTGCCAGAGCGCCAGCCATTCCCAAGCCGCAAACCCGCAAGAAATCTCGCCGCCGAGTGTTCATGGCTTCCTCCCTGAGCCGGCGCTGCCGCCGGGCATTTGCGGTCTTAGACCCGGCGGGCGGGGGAAAGTTCCGGAAGGCAGCCGGAAGCGAGGCGATTGAGCGATAATGCGGCCCGGGAGGAATGACCACCATGCGAAAGACCGCAATGCTTCTCGCTGTTCTTCTCGTGCTTCTGATCGCATCCGCCGCCTCGGCGCAGATGAAGCCCATGACGCCGCCTCAGGGCCAGCCGCCCGCCGAGCAGGAGCACCATCCGGGAATGGGTCAGCCGGGAGCCGGAGGCATGATGTGCCCCATGATGGGCATGATGCAGGGTGGGAGCATGATGGGCCCCGGCATGATGGGCATGATGGCCCAGGACCCCAAGACCATGGGGCGCATGCTCAAGATGCGCGGCGAGATGATGAAGGCCATGGGCGACATCATGATGAAGCACGGGGCGCAGATGGAGCAGGGCAAGTAGGCATAATGTGGCCGGCGCCGCCTTGGCGGGGCCCAAAGGAGGCAGCCGGATGAAACGAAGCGTGGCGCTGATGGCGCTGATCGTGATGGTGCTCGCCCCGCTGCTCTGGACGGCGGAGGCCTGGGCCCGCGCCGGCGGAGGCAGCTCCGGCGGGAGCCGGGGCTCGCGCAGCTCCTCGCCGCCCAGCTCCTCCACCTCGCCCAGCCGCGTGACCTCTCAGCCTTCGCCCGTGCAGCAGCAGCCCGCCGCCCCGCGGCCGGGCTGGGGCGGCATGCTGGGTGGGCTGCTGATGGGCGGGCTCATCGGCAGCCTGCTCTTCGGGGGCTTGGGCGGCGGGCTCTTCGGGGGTGTCGGCCTGCTTGAATTGCTCGTCGTCGGTGGCCTCATCTTGTTCGCCATGTCCTATATGCGCCGACGGCAAACTGCGGCCCCCGCGGGCTATACCTCCCCAGACTGGCAGCCCGGTGCCACCTCGTCTACTCCCTCGGCCATGGAGTCGCCGGCCGGCGCTACCGACCTCGCGCAGGGCCTGGGCTTCATCCGTCAGATGGATCCGGGATTCGATCCCGCCCGCTTCACCGAGGTGGCCGAGGACATCTTCTTCAGGATCCAGGCGGCCTGGACGGGACGTGACACGGGCGGAGTGGCCCAGCTGCTCACCGACGAGATGCGGGGGATCCTTCAGCGCGATTGCGACCGGCTGCGCGCCGAAGGCAAGATCAACCGGCTGGAGAATATCGCGGTGCGCTCGGCCGAGATCACGGAGGCCTGGCAGGAGCGAGGGCAGGACTACGTCACCGTGCGCGTGCTCGCGAGCCTGCTCGACTACACCACCGACGAGAGCGGGACGCGGGTGCTCGAAGGCAGCCGCACCGAGCCGGTGAAGTTCGAGGAGTACTGGACCTTCGTGCGCCCCGTGGGCCCGAACGCCTGGAAGCTCAGCGCGATCCAGCAGCCGTAGCGGGTTCCCCTGATAGCGGCCGGATGAAGCTCGTCTCCTGGAACGTCAACGGCCTGCGCGCCGCGTGGAAGAAGGGCCTGATCGACTTCGTGGCCACCGAGCGGCCCGACGTGCTCTGCGCCCAGGAGACCAAGATCCAAGCCGATCAGCTCACCGACGAAATGAAGGCACTGTCGGACTACCATCCGTATTGGAGCTTCGCCGAGCGAAAGGGCTATAGCGGCGTCGTCACGTTCACCCGCGCGGAGCCGCTGAGCGCTGCCACGACGGGCGGCACGCCGGCGCTCGACGCCGAAGGCCGCATGGTCCATACGGAGTTTCCCGATTTCCATCTCTTCAACGTGTACTTTCCCAATAGCGGGATGGGGCCGGAGCGGCTTACCCACAAGCTCACGTTTTACGACGATTTCCTCGCGCTCACCGAGCGGCTGCGGCGCGGCGGCAAGGGCGTCATCGTCTGCGGCGACGTCAATACGGCGCATACGGAGATCGACCTCGCCCGGCCGACGCAGAACGAGAAGAGCCCGGGCTTCCTGGCGGTGGAGCGCGAGTGGGTATCGAGGCTGATCGCCCACGGCTACCACGACACCTTCCGCCTCTTCACGAAGGAGCCCGGGCACTACACCTGGTGGGATCTCAAGAGCGGCGCGCGCGCGCGGAACATCGGATGGCGGATCGACTACTTCTTCGTCTCAGACGAGCTCAAGCATCGCGTCCGATCGGCGGGGATCTTGCCGCACGTGCTGGGATCGGACCACTGCCCGATCACGCTCGAGTTGATCGAGGGCGGCTGCGGGGCTACTTGACCTTGCCTTTCTTGGCGTTCGCGGCGAGGGTCGAGGCAGGCAGCCGGAGGTCCCCCTGGGCGGCGGGCGGCTGCTGCTGGTAGGGCGGGAACACCGCCGGCTCTTCCTGCCTGCCGGGCGAAACCAAGGCTCGCTGGACGACCGGCCCTTCGAGCGCCCCCAGCGCCAGATCCGCTGCCTCATCGGCCGACAGGCTGGGCTCGCGCCCGACGGCTTGGGCCTGGGCCAGGGCGGGCACCGTGGCCCCCAGCGCCACGAGCGCGAGCACCAGAGCGATCCAAAGCCAAGCGACCCTCAGCCCCCTAGTATACATAGCTCAGACTCACCCCCGTGACCGAGCGCCGGTAGGACAGGATGGCGTAGTTGGAATCCTCGTCAATGTACGCGTAGTTCAGGTTCACGCGCAGGTGGCGGCTGAGCCACCGACTCAGTCCCGCCTCGGCGGTCCAGCGGTCGGTCTCTCGCTTGCCGAAGATGCCCTGAACGTCGGGATAGCGCTCGTGAGCATACGCAACCCCGAAGTCGGCTTGGATCCCCCACCACAGCGGGATGGCCGCCCCTAGGCGCACCTTGTGACCGTCCATATCGAAGTTGCGACCCTCGGTGTCGTTGTGCTGGAACTCATACCCGAGCCGCAACAGCCCGCGGCGGCCGGCGAAGTACCAGATCTGGGCCAGGCCGAACGTGTGTGCGTTTCCGTCGCGCGAGGAGAAATCGGGCTGGACCCCCCCCTCTTCGAAATCGTCCCTCGCGTATCGGTAGTAGAGGTGCGTTGCGGAGTTTGCGGTGAGCCCGATCTGACTGCCCATGGTGACGACGTGCGAGCGGCTGAACTGGTCGCCGTCGAGCAGCGCCCAGATGTGTTCGTAGCGCAGCGAGCTGGTCACCGGGAGGCCTCCGAGCGCGGTCGTCCGCTGGAGCGTGCCGCCCACGCCATAGGTCGAGAGCTGGAACGGCTGGAACCCGCCGCCCGGGTACTCGGATTGGTAGGAGGATGCGTCGATCGAGCCCAGCCAGCCCGGCGCCCGCAGGAACCGGTACTCCGCAGCGAGCTGCTCGAACACGCGGAGCCCAGAGCGGGAGCCGTCGAAGAGTGAGCGGTCGGCCGGGGCCGCCGGGATATTCGAGTCCTGCTGCACGCCCACGGTGAGCGAGAAGCCGACCGGTGGCGGCGCGCCCGCTCGCTGCCGCTGGAGCCGCTGCTGGGCGATCGCGTCCAGATACCGCCGGGCCAGCCCGGCGTATAGCGTGTCGGGCCCCAGCCGGAGCGCGCGGCGGAGGCTCGCGTCGGCCAGGTCCGGCGCTCCGGCCTTGTAATAGGTCGTCCCTAGGTGGTAGTGCGTGGCGGCGTTGTCGGGAGCCAGCACGAGCGCCCGTTGGAAAGCTTCGATCGCCTCGCGATAGCGTCCGAGCCGGTCGAGCGTCAGCGCGAGGTAACGTTGGACGAGGGCATTGTTGGGATCGTCCGCCGCCAGCTTCTGGAACTCCACCAGCGCCGCCTCGTACTGGTGGGCCTTGAATGCTTGGCCCGCTCCCGTCTCCTCGAGCGGCGGCGCCTCCGCGCCCGCTGAGGCGGCCGAAAGCCAGAACGCGATCGCGAGACAGCCGGTACGACTTCCGGAGAGTCTCACTGGCCGTGCGGATTGCCGGTAGCCGCGGGGGGCCCCCGGGCTCACTAGGGCCTGGGAGACGGGCCGATGGAAGGCGGCTTCGTCGGGGTGGGCGCGGCCGGTGGGGGCGTGACACTCGGCGTGCGCCGCAGCCGTTCGTCCGGCAGGGGCGGGGTGCTGGTGGCGGGCCTCGTGGGCCGCCCCCGATGAAAGTCGAGCCCGACCTGGAAGTTTGGGTCGATGCGGCCCATCCCAGCGCTCCCGAGAATTCGGATCACCTGACCGTCCACGACCCCGATGCCCACGAGGATGCGCGTTGAGTCGCCGCTGGGGCCCCGGACCTGCACGCCCATGCCACCGGTAGTCGGCGGCGTCGGCGTGCGGAAGACGACCGTACGAACATCGCCCGCGCCGAAGCCTTCGAAGAAGGTCGGCAGCGTGACGACCTTGTCCAGAGTCGTGCTCACGCCGCCGGCGGTCGTGTAGTCCATCCCGGGGGGAGCCTTGAAGGGTACCTCCTCATGGTGCAGGTCGTCCGGACTTCCGGAGCACACCATACAGGAGGTTGAATCACAGCAGACCTGGAAGCAGTAGCCGTTGTCGGGGGTGCACGCGATATTGCATCCCCCCGTGATGTCCGTCCGAATCACGTCGATGTCAACCGGGGATCTGGTCCAGTCCGTATTCGTCGCTTCGGCGACGACCTCGATGAGCTGGCCGTACAGACTCTCCGTCTTGGCCTCGTGCAGCCGTTCCCACCGGTCATCCCGCCCGACACCCTGGAGCAGCTCCGTCCTGACGCCGACGGCAAGGGTGCTGAAGTGGCTCGGCGCGACGATGGCGTGCAGTCCGTCCCGGGTGACGGTGCCGACGACGATCTCGCGCTTCCAGCCGGTCCCGTCATTGGCGTACAGGGCGACCGGCGTCCACGGGGGAAGCGGGCGGTCCAGGGGAAGGATTAAAACGATCGGAACGGTCGGGCTCCTGTCGGCGCCACGCGCGGTCACGGTCAGTGCCGAGACCCATCCCAGACCTGGGGCAGTCCCAGGTGGCGGTGTCGCGGCGGTCCTAGTCAGGTTCAAGATCGCTGGCTTGGCCCCGGGCCAAACCAGGTACGAGATGCCGACACCGGCGATCGGCACCACGCCCGGTGTCGACTTGGCGTCGATCCGAATCTCCGCCTGCGACCCCGTCGCGTCCTCGTAGCCGACCAACTGGCCGTAGGCAGACCCTCCCGGGCCCCAGCGTGCCCTCGCGCGGGCGATCACTGGGGTGATCGCCGAGGTCGCGACGCGATAGGCGAAGGGTCCGAGCACCGTTTCGGCGGGCAGGTTATCAACGGCCCAAACGACGGCCCCCTCCTTGAGGCCCTCGCTCTTCGTTCGGCCCGGCGTGGCGACGACTTCCTTCAACGATGCTGACTCGGGAAGCCGGCCCTCCAATTGGACGCGGCGGATCTCGGCCTTGCCGCGGTTGGCCAGGAACAGGCTGTAGAGAACTTCGCCCGGTCGGTGGCTGATGGCGAACATCTGGATCTCGACTGGCGACGACAGCACGGTGGACACCCTTGGCGCCGTGGCGGGAGCACACGCCGAAAGGATCGCGACGGCGCCTAGAATGAGCAGTGGCTGAGAGATGGAGAGCAGCCGGGTCCCGGCGGGTGCGAGTCGGCCCGTAATCGTCGAGAGCGAGGCCTTCAACTGGCGCCTCCTTCGCAGCGTGGCCGGGCGCCACGCGTGCCTCGTTGCTGGTTACCGGGAGCATAGAGAGCCGGGCGGCGCGTGTCAAGGACCTCGGCCCCCTGATGTAGAGAGCACATCATATGGCCGCTTTTGAGGACACATGAGATGACCGCTCGTTCGCCCGGAGGTGTGCGGGGATGTCGCTACCAAGGAGGTGGCGATGCCCTTCACGCGCGAGGGAATGGAGCGAGCAATGCGAGTCCAGGAGGTCATTGTCCGCGGGCTGAGCGGGGAGCTGACGTGGCTGCAGGTGGCCGACATCCTCGGCCGGAGCCCCCGCAGCATCCGCCGGATGCGGTGGCGCTTCGAGCATCACGGCTATGATGGTCTCTATGACGGCCGCCGTTCGAAACCCTCGCCCAAGCGGGCCCCCGTCGCTGAGGTCGAGCGGATCTTGCGGCTGTACCGCGAGCGGTACGCCGGGTTCAATGGGCGCCACTTCTACCAAGTCGCCCGGCGCGAGCATGCGGTCACGCTGTCGTACACCTTTGTCAAAACGCTGTTGCAGCGGGCCGGGCTCGTGTCTAAAGGCCGCGGCCGGGGCCGGCATCGGCGCCGGCGGGAGCCGCGCCCCTGTTTCGGGGAACTGCTGCATCTCGACGGCAGCGTGCATCCCTGGCTGGCCCTCGACCCCGACCGCAAGCAGACGCTGATTACCGTGGTCGATGACGCCACCAAGCAGCTCCTCTACGGGCAGCTCGCCGCCGGCGGCGAGAGTGTGGTGGCCGTCATGACCGCCCTGCGCGCCGTGCTCGACACCTACGGGTTGCCCATGGCGCTGTACACCGATCGCGCCCGCTGGGCCGCGTATACCCCGACGTCGGGGACCAACCCCGATCGGACGAAACTCACCCAGGTAGGCCGGGCCCTGCAGCGCCTCGGCATCGAGCACATCTTAGGCTACTCGCCCCAAGCCCGCGGCCGCAGCGAGCGGGTGAACCGCACGCTGCAGGATCGGCTCGTCAACGAGCTCCGGGTGGCCGGCATCCGGACCCTGGCTGGGGCGAACCGGTATCTGCGCGAGCGCTTCCTGCCAGCCTTCAACACCGAATTCGGCCGCGCCCCCGCCGACCCCACCGCCGCGTTTGTCCCCCTCGCTCGGACCGATCTCGAGCAGATCCTCTGCCATGAGGAGGAGCGCGTCGTCGCCCTCGACAACACCGCCCGGCTCGACGGGGTCGTGCTGCAGATTGGCAAGCAACGCGGCCGCCGGAGCTGCGCGGGCCTCCGGGTGCACATCCGCCGGCATCTCGACGGCCGCCACTCCGTCTGGTGGGGCACCCGCTGCCTCAGCCAGTACTCCAGCAGCGGGCAGCCCTGTCCCGCGGCCACGCGAGCATCCGCCCCATCCCTGCGCGCGGCCAAATGACGTGTCAAACAGGAGCGGTCAGATCACGTGTCAAACAGCAGCGGCCAAGTCACTTGTCACCAACAGGACCTCGGCCCCCTGATCGGTCCGGCGGGAAGCCGCGTGATATGCTCCGGGCCGTGCCCTCCTCCGCTGACGTCGCGATCATCGGCGGCGGCATCCTCGGCCTCGCCACCGCCATCGCGCTGAGCGACGCGCATCCGCGCGCCCGGCTCGTCGTCCTCGAGAAGGAGGCGCGCCTCGCCGCCCATCAAACCGGCCACAACAGCGGCGTCATCCACTCGGGGATCTACTACAAGCCCGGCTCGCTCAAGGCCCGGCTCTGCGTCGACGGCGCCCGGCGCATGAAGCAGTTCTGCGACGCGCGCGGCATCGCCTGGGAAGGCTGCGGCAAGCTCATCGTCGCCACCGACGAGGGCGAGCTGCCGCGGCTTCAGGCCATCTACGAGCGAGGCCAGCAGAACGGCCTGATCGGCCTCAAGCTGCTCTCGGGCGCCGAAGTCCGCGACTACGAGCCCCACTGCCGGGCGGTGCGCGCCATCCTCGTGGCCGAGACGGGAATCGTGGACTACGTGCAGGTAGCCGAGACGATGGGAGCGCTCATCCAGGAGCGCGGCGCCCAGATCCTGACCGGCGCGCGGGTCACGGCCATCCGGCGCGGGCCCGACGGGCTGACGCTCGTGACCCGGCGCGGCCCGGTCGCGGCGCAGCACCTGATCAACTGCGCGGGGCTGCAGTCGGACCGCGTCGCCGGGCTCATGGGCGTGCGTCCCGACGTGCGCATCGTGCCCTTCCGCGGGGAGTACTATCTGCTGCGCCGCGACCGGCGCTCGCTCGTGCGCAACCTCATCTACCCGGTGCCGGACCCGGAGTTCCCATTCCTGGGTGTGCACTTCACGCGCACCATTCACGGCGATGTCGAGGCCGGCCCCAATGCCGTGCTGGCCTTCGCGCGCGAGGGCTATCGCCTCGGCACCGTCCGGCCCGGGGAGCTGCTGGGCACGCTGGCCTACCGCGGCTTCTGGCACATGGCGCGGCGGTACTGGAAAATGGGCGGCTACGAGCTCTACCGCTCGGCGAGCAAGCGGGCCTTCGTGCGCTCGCTGCGGAAGCTCGTGCCGGAGCTCGGAATGCGCGACATCGAGCGGGGCGGGGCGGGCGTGCGGGCGCAGGCGGTGAGCTCCGACGGCTCACTGGTGGACGATTTCCGCATCAGCGTGGCGGAGGGCGCGATCCACGTCGTCAACGCGCCGTCGCCGGCGGCGACCGCCTCGCTGGCCATCGGCCGCCACATCGCCGGCCTCGCCGCTGAGACCTTCGGCCTGGCGCGCTGATCACATCGCGTCGGGCTTGATTCCGTGCTCCTTGAGCTTCTCGCGCAGCGCGTTCGCCCGGTCCTCGGCCTCGCGCGCCCGCTCCTCGGCCGCGAGCATTCGGGTTGCCAGGTCTCTGATGATGGCCACCGCCAGGGCCGGATTGCTGCGCACCATGTGATCGAGCCGATTGGCGGGAATGACCATGAGCGTCACGGCCTCGGCGGCCACGGCGGTGGCCGAGCGCGGCGCGTTGCGGAACAGCGCGAGCTCGCCCAGCAGCTCGCCCTTGCCCAGCGTGCGCAGCAGGCGCTCCTCGCCGCCGATCACCTTGCGGACCTCGACCTTGCCGAGATGGACCAGGAAGGCCTCGCCCTTGGGATCGTCTCCCTCGCGGAAGATGATGTCCCCCGGGTTGAACGTTCGCGTCGGCACCTCCCCGATCTGGCGGCTCATGCGATTTCCTTTTTGGTATAGAATGACCGGCAGTGGCCCTATGATACTGCCTTTCTGCCGCCGCGTGACGGGCGCTCTCCTCGTGCTACTCGCGGTGCTGACCGCGCCGGCCGGCGCCCAGCGGACGCTCACCGTCCAGGAAGCTCTCCTGCGCGCGCAGCCGGCCGTGGTGCTGGTGGTGGCCGAGGTCGCCGCCGAGGTCACGCTCGACTGTGGGAGCGGGCCCACCAAGGTCACGCCACCCGCGTTTCGAGAGACCGGCACCGGCTGGTTCATCGATCCGGGCGGCTGGCTGATCACCAACGGCCACGTGGTGCAGCCGGCGCATGAGACCCCCCGGTGGCTCGTCAATCAGCAGGCGCAACGCGCGGTGACCACGGCCTGTCTGCCCCGCGTGCTCAAGGGGATGGGACTGCAGTCGGGAGATAATCCCAACCTCGAGGAGGCCGCGAAGCGCAAGCTGCTCGACCAGGTGCTGCCGTCGGCCAAGGTGACGCTGCAGCCCGGTGTCTTCGTCGTCACCAGCCGCGGCCGGCTCAAGGCCGAGGTCAAGAAGTACAGCCCCCCGGTGGCGACGGATGGCAGCGGGCAGATGTCCGGGCGTGATTTGGCGCTGCTCAAGGTGCCCGTCGAGCACTTCCCCGCGCTCCCCCTGGCCGACTCCCGGACGGTGCAGATCGGCGATCCCATCCACATCATCGGGTTCCCGGGCGTCGTGCTCTCCCACGAGCTGTTGAACAAGTCGGCCATGGTGGAAGCCTCAGTGACCAATGGCGCCGTCTCCGGGCTTCAGCGCGACAAGAACAATAACCCGGTGATCCAAACCGACGCGCCGGCAGCCTGGGGCAATTCCGGCGGGCCGGCGGTGGACGAGAAGGGCGCGGTGGTCGGCGTGCTCACCTTCGTCTCGCTCGCCCCCGGCCCCGAGGGCAGCATCGTCCAGGGCTTCAACTTCCTCATCCCGTCTCAGGCCGTGAAGGACTTCATCGCGGGCACCCCCGTCAACCTTGCCACCACGAGCAAGTTCAACGAGGCGTGGTATCTGGGGCTGCGCGCCTTCTTCAGCGAGGACTGGAAGGGGGCCGTTCGGCGGTTCGAGGAGACGGACAAGCTCCTGCCCAACCAGCCCGACGTCAAGCGCATGCTGACCCAGGCGCGCGACTTGGTAAAGAACCCACCGCCGCGGCCCTTCCCGTGGTTCTGGGTGGCGATAGGCGTGACGTTCCTGAGCGCGGGCGGCTACGGCGCCCAGTTCTTCATTCGCTGGCAGAAGAACCGCTATCGGGTCAGTCCCTCCGATGTGGTTCGTCTGATCGAGTCGGGTAAGCAACCGGTGATCCTGGACACCCGCAAGGCCGAATCGTACGAAGCTATGCCGATCAAGATCCCGGGCTCGGTGCGGCTGGCCCCCGAAGAGCTCGAAAGCGGCAAGGCCGGCCTCGAGCTCGACACCACGCGCCCGGTGGTCGCCTACTGTACCTGACCCGACGAGGCCACGAGCGCCAGGATGGCGCGAGATCTGAGAAAGCTGGGATTCAAGGAAGTGCTCATCCTCAAAGGCGGGCTCGGCGCCTGGACCAATTCCGGCCTGCCTATTGAGACCCGCACCGACCTCTCACCGGTCGGAGTCGAGCTCTACAAGGCTCTCATCGGCGGCGCCTGACGCCGCCTAGAGCTTCACACGCGCCGGCAGCTTCTCCAGCACGGCGCGCGCCTCCCGCACGATCGTCTCCACGACCTCGCCGGCGCTGGGCAAGTCGTGAATGAGCCCCACGCCCTGGCCTGACCACATCGGGTAATACTCGCCGTTCTGCTGGGCCAGTGCCGCATCGAAGATGTCCTTGGCCACGCCGGACTGGACGAGCGCGGGCAGCACGGGGGCGCCCGAGGCGGCGTACTCCTCCGTATAAGTATTGCGCAGCGCGCGCGCGTAGAGGCCGCTGATCGCGTCGGTCACGGTAGTCGCCTCGCCGCTCCGTTCAAGCAGGCTCTTCTTCCAGAATTCGGCCGCCGTCGCCTCCCGCGTGGCAACGAATCGCGTTCCCATCAGCACGCCTGAGGCGCCCAGGGCCAGGGCTGCGACGAGACCGCGCCCATCGGCAATGCCGCCGGAGGCGATCACGGGCACCGTGACGGCATCCACGATCTGAGGCACGAGCGCCAGCGCGCCCACCTGGGCGGCCTCGCGCGAGGCCGGCTTGATCCAGGTCGAGCGGTGGCCGCCGGCCTCGGCGCCTTGAGCGATGACCGCGTCCACGCCCGAGGCCGCCACGACCCGCGCGTCCTCCACCGTGGCGACCATGGCCACGATCTTGATACCGCGCTCGTGGCAGCGCCCGACCCAGGCCCGATCCGGATTGCCGAGGCCGATGCTCCATACCGGCACCCGCTCCTCCAGGATGACCTCGAAGGCTTCGCCGATCAGGTCGGGCACGGGGGGCGGCCGGAGCTCGGAAACGGGAATGCCGAGGCGAACGCGGAAGCGGTTGAGCGTGTCCTGGACCTTCCGCAGGGTACCCTCGGGGATCTTGGCCACGTCCGCGGGCGGCATGAGTTCGGTGTGCAGCCAGAGGTTCACCCCGAACGGACGGTCGGTCAGCTCGCGGATCCGCCGGATGCCCGCCCGGAGCTGGTCGCGGGTAAGCCTGAGGCCTGCCAGGATGCCGAGGCCGCCCGCGCGCGATACCTCGGCTACCAGGTCGGGTCCCGCCACGCCGCCCATGCCGGATTGCAGGATCGGATACTCGATGCCGAGCAGGTCGCACAGGCTGGTCCGGAAGCGGCTCATGATCTGACCTCCTGGGGTTCGCTTTCTGGCAAAGAAAACGGGGAGGCGAGAGGGCCTCCCCGATAAGTGCACCCGAAACGCACGCGGCGTTTCGGGCCCAGGTATAACTTGCCGGGTCCCGCAGGACGACCGGCGGCGGGCTAACGGCCCGTCATCAAGAGTTGGGTTGTCCTGGCGAGCCCAGCATCCTCCCCAGTCCCCTACCAGCGCAAGGAATTGATAGCCGATCTGCGTCAATCCACTGCGTCAAGGCAAGCGAACCCCCTCTCCCCCTCAAGGGGGGGAGAGGGCAGGGTGAGGGGGTCGAACAGCAGCCTAGGAGCAGCCGGTGGTCGTGCCGCAAGTGATGCACTTGAGGCAGGTGCCGTTGCGAACCATGGTGAACTGGCCGCAATCCCCGCAGGGATCGCCTTCATAGCCCTTCAGCCGCGCCAGCTCGGAAGCCGACAGTAGCTTGGCCGCGGCGACGCCCGCGCCGCTGCCGCCGCTCACGGGAGCGATAGCCCGCGCGGTGACGTGGGGGCTGGCCGGCCGCAGCACGGCGGCGGCCGGCTCCGGCTCTTCCACCGGGCCCTGTCCCGGCTTACTGCCGAGCGCATCGCTGCGGAGATCTTCCTCGGGCACATGAGAGAGATCGGTGCGCCCGAGATAGGTGATGGCCAGCTCGCGGAAAACGTAGTCGATCACGCTGGTGGCCATCTTGATCCGGTCATTGCCCTTGACCATGCCGTTCGGCTCGAAGCGCGTGAAGACGAAGGCATCCACGAACTCGTCGAGCGGCACGCCGTGCTGCAGCCCCAGCGAGATGGCGATGGCGAAGCAGTTCATGAGTGAGCGGAAGGCGGCGCCCTCCTTGTGCATGTCCAGGAAGATCTCACCCACCGTACCGTCCTCGTATTCGCCCGTGCGAAGGTAGACCTTGTGACCGCCCACCACCGCCTTTTGGGTATAGCCGGAGCGCCGGTCGGGCAGGCGGTGTCGCTCGCGCAGGTACTTGGTCACGACGCGCTCGGCCATGTTCTCCGCCACGGCCTGCACGTCGGCCGCCGCCGTCTCTTCCTCGTCGTCCACGGTGGCACTGAGGGGCTGGGAGAGTTTGGAGCCGTCGCGGTACAGCGCCACGGCCTTGAGCATGCTGAGCCAGCCCTGGCGGTAAGCGCTCTTGACATCCTCGATGCTGGCGTCCACGGGCATGTTGATGGTCTTGCTGATGGCGCCGGAGATGAACGGCTGGGCGGCGGCCATCATCTTGATGTGCGCGCCCACCTGGATGAAGCGCTGGCCCTTCTTGCCACAGCGGTTGGCGCAGTCGAACACCGGCAGGTGCTCGGCCTTGAGATGGGGGGCGCCCTCGACGGTCATGGTGCCGCAGCAGAAGTCATTGGCGGATTCGATCTCGGCGGGGCCGAAGCCCAGCGCCCGGAGCAGGTTGCCGTTCCACTCGCCGAGCCGGGCCGTGTTCAGCCCGAGCCGCTCCTGGATATAGCCCTCACCCAGGGTCCAGACATTGAAGGCGAAGCTGATGTCGAAGGAGCCCTCGAGCGCCGCCTCGATCCGTCCGATGCCGGCCTCATCGAACCCCTTGGCCTTGAGCGTCTCGTGGTTGATGAAGGGCGCGCCCTTGAGCGTCTTGCGCCCGACGCAGTAGGCGATGATGTCGTCGATCTGCGCCTGGCTGTAACCCAGGGTCCCGAGCGCGACGGGCAGGCTCTGGTTGATGATCTTGAAGTAGCCGCCGCCCGCGAGCTTCTTGAACTTGACCAGCGCGAAGTCGGGCTCGATTCCGGTGGTGTCGCAGTCCATCACGAGCCCGATGGTGCCGGTAGGCGCCAGCACCGTGACCTGGGCATTGCGGTAGCCGTGGGCTTCGCCCAAGCCGACAGCCCGGTCCCAGATCTCGCGGGCCGCCTGGAGCAGGGGGGGCGGGCAATGAGCCGGATCGATGCCCATGGGCTTGATGCTCAGGGCTTCATATTCGTTGGGCCTCGCGTGATAGGCCGCGCGACGGTGATTACGTATCACGCGCAGCATGGCGGCCCGGTTGCGCTGGAATCCGGGGAAGGGACCGAGGTCGCGCGCCATCTCGGCCGAGGTCGCGTAGGCCTCGCCGTTCATGATGGCCGTGATCGCCCCACAGATGGCCACCGCCTCCGGCGAGTCGTAGGGGATGCCCTTGCGCATGAGCACGGTGCCCATGTTGGCGTAGCCGAGGCCCAGGGTTCGAAAATCCCAGCTCTTCTGGGCGATGATCGGGCTGGGATAGGCCGCCATCAGCACGCTGATCTCGAGCACCACGGTCCACAGGCGGCAGGCGTGGCGGAAGCCCTCAACGTCGAAGCTGCCGTCCTCGTTCAGGAACTTGACCAGGTTGATCGAGGCCAGGTTGCAGGCCGTGTCGTCCAAGAAGAGGTACTCCGAGCAGTTGTGGACGACGAGGCCGGCGGCCACGAAGTGGTCCGTAGCCTGCTCGGTCAAGTCGAACACCTCTTCATCGCCGGCAGGCTCCACGGAGGCGACCTCGTCGGTCAGCTCGTCCCGGTAGGTGCCGACTTCGGCGTTCAGCTGCGCCAGGGCGGCCGTCTTGTGGCTCGAGGGATGAAAGCCAATTTCCCGCTCGAAGAGGACGCGAGAAGACCGACTGATCCGCAGTGAGAATACCGGCTTTACCGGATACTCCCGCATGCCGCCTCGGCCGTCAGGGAGGAGCGAGACCGTCGTTTCCCCACGGCGGCCCGCATACAGCTTGGACTTGATCCCGAAGGAGAGCAGCAGCAACTGGACCTGGCGAAGCAGCTCTTCCGATGTGGAGTCGAGGCTCACATACTGGGACTTGCCTCCGTAGTTGGCGACGGTTCCGTCGGCCGTGAAGAGGCCTCGCAGGACCGCGGCCAGCGCAGGCCGATCAAGCTCGAATGTGGCCGGAGTGAAGCGCTTGGCCTCGGAGCCCTCGTCGAGCACGGCGAACTGACAGAACAGATCCACGACGGGGCCGGAGCCAAAGGCCAATCGGGCGCCGGTCGAGCTGCGCATGACAGCCACACCGTCGTTGCGGCCGACCGAGCCCACCGCTTTCAGCGCGGCCTTCGAGGCGTTGACGGCCCCGGCGACGGAGGCCAGCACACCGGACTCCCCGGCATGCATGGTGAGGATGACCGTCTTCTGCTCCCGGCCTGCTGTGGCCGATCTGACGAGGCAACCGTCGCCCACGGCCACGCCGATTCCCAAGGCGAGATCCGGCGCGAGCGTACGTCGGCCAAAGCCTGGCCCCTGGAGAGTGAGCCGGTCGCCGGGGCGCAGGTCCGTGACCGCCACGTCGCCGCGCTCGAGAGTCAGGACGCGGTGATCGGCGGTGATCCGGACTTGGTATCCGGATCGGGTGGTCAGCAGGAACACGGGCTTACGGCCCGTGGGGAAGATGTGGGTGACCAGATGGGGCTGACCGTCCGCGCCGATGATCCGGGCTGATTTACCGACCAGGCTGTCGATTCGCTGCCAGCCTTCGGCCGTGGCGACGAGAGTGTCGCCCGTGACGCACGGATTACTCGCATTGATCCTGCCGTCCTCGGGGCAGGTATGCCATTCATTGATGGTGGTGTCGTACTGCAGCCCCGGGTCGGCGCAGGCCCAGGCCGCATAGGCGATCTCATCCCAGAGCTGCTCGGCCGGGATTTTCTTGATGACCTTGTCGTCGGTGCGGCGCCGCAGCGGCCACTCGCCGCCCTTGTCGAGCACCTCGAAGAAGCTATTGGGCACGCGCACGCTGTTGTTGGAGTTCTGGCCCGAGACCGTGAGGTAGGCCTCGCTGTCCCAGTCTGTGTCGTACTCGGGGAAGTGCAGCTCGGTGACGCCCTGGGCGGCGACCTGGAGGACCTTCTGGATATAGGCCTCGGGGACGAAGGCGGCCCGCGCCTCGCGCACCGCGGAGCGCAGCGCCGGGTTTTTCTTGGGATCGGCCTCGATACCCGTGGGCGTGTTCGCGGCGTGAAGCACCGCCTGCAGCCGCCGCTTGCCGAGCCGCGAGCCGGCCACCAGCGAGGCGACTTTCTGCTCCTCGACCATCTTCCAGCGGATGAAATCGATGATGTCCGGATGGTCGAGGTTGAGGATGACCATCTTGGCCGCGCGGCGGGTGGTGCCGCCGGACTTGATGGCCCCCGCCGCCCGATCGCCGATCTTGAGGAAGGACATGAGGCCGGAGGACTTGCCGCCGCCCGACAGCGGCTCGTTCTCGCCGCGCAGCGTGGAGAAGTTGGACCCGGTGCCCGAACCGTATTTGAAGATGCGGGCCTCGCGCGTCCAGAGATCCATGATGCCGCCGTCGTTGACGAGATCATCGGCGACGGACTGGATGAAGCATGCCGACGGCTGCGGGCGCTCGTAGGCGGACGTGGCGCGGGTGAGCGCGCCCGTATCGGGATCTACATAGTAATGCCCCTGGGCCGGGCCGGAGAGCCCGTAGGCATAGTGCAGTCCGGTATTGAACCACTGCGGCGAGTTGGGGGCGGCCACCTGGGCCGCGAGCATGTAGCAGAGCTCGTCATAGAAGGTGAGGGCATCGGCCCGGCTGTCGAAGTACCCGTACTGCTCACCCCAATAGGACCAGCAGCCCGCCAGCCGGTGGAAGACCTGCCGGGCATCCCGCTCGCCTCCCAGCACGGGGCGTCCCGTCTTGTCCTGAAGGGGTCGTCCATCCGCGTCGAGTTGCGGGACTCCGGACTTGCGGAAGTATTTCTGGGCCAGGATGTCGGTGGCCACCGCCGACCAGGCGGTCGGCACCAGGATATCCTCCTGGCGGAAGACCGTGGAGCCGTCGGGATTTTTGATCTCTGATACGCGCTGCTCGAACGGCATGCTCGAGTAGGGGCTCTGGCCTTCTCGCGTGAAGTGGCGGGAGATCTTCATAAAGCCTCCTGGCGGCGGTCCCCGCGGACCTTAACGGCGGTTGCTTCGGGTACGAAAACGTAAGGGTTGAGCGTCGGCTTCGAGAGCCTTCGGCAAGCTCGAGAGAGAGGAAAAAACACAACCCATGTGATGATTGCTAGACGATGGCACAACATATTGGGTTTTTCCAAAGAGTTTGTCAAGGGACCATATTTGGCAATTTGGGTAATTCGGTGGCGCACTGCTTCCATCAAATTTTGAGGCACTGCGCCGCGTTATCATCTGTCCATGCGCTGGCTGGTGGACGGCTATAACGTGATCCGGCGATCTCCCGAACTGGCTTCAGAAGAGCGTTCGAGCCTCGAGGCGGGCCGGCAGGCGCTCTGCCGGCTCCTGGCGGCGGTGGCGCAAGCCAGCGGCGATCAATTCATCGTGGTGTTCGACGGCTCAGGCGCCGGCAGCGCGGCGAGTGGAGGCGTCGGGGTGCGTGTGCTTTTCTCAAGCGCGCGCGAGCGCGCGGATCAGGTCCTGGCGCGCCTGGCCGCCCAAGGGGGCGCGGTGGTCTCCAATGATCGAGAGGTGCGCCGGGCCGCCGAGCGTGCCGGCGCCATCCCGATCAGCACTGACGACTTCCTGGGACGGGTGGCCCTCGCGCAGCCAATGGACCCGGGCACGGAGACACTGGACAAGGACGCGGAGGGGGAGCCAGCCCGCCGGCCCAAGAAAGGCAATCCCCGGCGGCTGAGCAAGAAGGACCGCGCCGCCTCGCGCGCGCTGAACCGGCTCGCGCCCGGCGACCGGCGCCGCTGAAGGGCCCACACAGAGGAGAAGACGGTTATGCACATTGGCTTCGTCGGCACCGGCAATATGGGCCGCCCCATGGCCGAGAACATCCTCAAGAAGGGTCACCAGCTCACCGTCTTTGACCTCCAGCCCGAGGCCACGGCGCAGCTCGAAGCGCTGGGCGCGACCCGGGCGCCCGACCTGCCCACCTTGGCCCGGGTCGTGAGGATGACGCTGCTCAGCTTGCCCGATCACCTGGCGGTGGAGGCCGCGCTCTTCGGGCGAGACCGGATTCCGGGCCTGATGGCCAGCGCCCAGCCGGGCGACGTGATCTTCGATCTCTCCACCGTCGGGCCCGAAAGCACGCGGGGGCTCGCGGCCCGCTGCCGAAAGCACGGCGTCACCCTGATCGACGCCCCGGTGAGCGGCAGCGTGGCCGGCGCGCGCGCCGGCACGCTGGCGGTGATGATCGGAGCATCGGCCGAGGTCGCGGCACCCTTCGAAAGCGTCCTTCGCTCCATCGGCAGCAACCTCTTCTATCTCGGTGAGGTCGGGAAGGGGAACATCCTGAAGCTCCTCAACAATTATGTGGCCCTGTCCAACCAGGCCGTGCTCTGCGAGGCCATGGCGCTGGCGGACCGGCTCGGCATTCCGCGGGAGACCGTGGGCGAGGTGATCGGAAAGAGCTCCGGGGCGAGCTTTATCCTCGAGCGAAAGCTCTCGGCCCTCGTGGCTCGCGACTACCGGCCGGGCTTCTTCGTGGACCTGGCGTGGAAGGATCTGGGACTCGGGCTGGAGCTGGCCGAGCGGAGCGGGGCGGAGGCGGCGGTCGGGCGGGAGGCGTGGAAGCTCTACGGCCGAGCCCGCGAAGCCGGGCTCGGCCGTTTGGACAGCTCGGGGCTGCTCGGGCTGCTCGAGCCCCGGAACGACTAGCGCGCGATCTTTGCGTCCTCGATGAGCTTCTGGCGCCGCTGCAAGTATCCGTTGCGAACGGCGCTATAGAGGTCCACCGTCGTTTCCTCGAAGCCCTGGTACAGATCCAGGTTGAGCGAGCGGTCGTTGACCGTGTCGCCGACCTTCATCCCCAGCCGGTCCCAGATGAACGGCAGATAATAGCTCAGCGGGTCCATGGCTCCGTCGACCGCCGTGCCGATCCCGTCCCGCACCGTGAGCGGCGGCAGGAACGGCAGGACCAGATAGGGCCCGGGGCCCGAGCCCCACACGCCCAGCGTCTGGCCGAAGTCGGTTTTGGTCTTCTGGAGGTTGAACTCCTGCTTGGCGATGTCGAAGAGGCCGCCGATGCCGAGCGTGCTGTTGATGAGGAACCGTCCCAGCTCCGTGCTGGCGCCGATCAGCCGACCCTGCAGGAGATTGTTGACGAAGAACTGGACGAACTTGATATTGCTGAAGCCGTTGTCGATCATCTGCTGGAACATGTCCGGCATGACGAAGTTGTAGCCCTTCGCCACCGGCTTGAGCACGTAATTGTCGAGGAAGTCCTTGTTGAACTTGAACATCGCCTCGTTGAACGGCTCCCACGGATCGTACTCTTCGAGCGTAGGGTCGACGGGCGGGGCCGGCGTGCCGCGCTGGGTGAAGAGCGGCCCCAGGAAGGCCACCATGACGGCCGGGGAGTCTTCGGGCTTGATGGGCTCGAAGGAAACCGGCACGAAGGCCAGCGTGGGCTCGCCCATCTGAGCGGCGTCGGGCTTGACCGCCGCGCCCGTGTCGGTCTTGCTCTCGGCCGGGATCGCGGCGGACGTGGGCTCGGCGGCGGCAGAAGCGGGTGCGGCCACCTCCCCCGAGGAGGCCGAGGACGCGGAGAGAAGCGCGGAGTCGCTACGGAGGCCGCCCGACAGGGTGCTGCAGCCACCCAGCGCCAAAGCCAGAACGCCGAACGTCAACACGATCTGCCGCATGCCGAGGATCACGCGCGCCATATCTCTCCCTGTTCGCTCTCTCGCTTCGTGAAACGCCGCACTGCCACGGGATACCGACACAACTCGCACGAATCTATCCTGAAACGCGACTGATTACCATCCCTTCTTTGATGTCTTGCGGGGCAAGTCGGCCGCACCGCGCTCGCCTTTACCTGCCGCGCGCCGACCGGCGCGCAGCCGTTCCCTCTCGAAGCAAGTCGGGTGCCAGCCGTTTCGCCCGAAAGTCGCGGGCAGCATAGGGGAAAGAGATCACGAATTCAAGCCCTTTCGACCAGGGCTCGTTGGGCGTTGCCATCGGGTTCGAAGCGCGGACAACGCATTTTGTCACCTTCGGGCGGGAAAATGCCCGATCGTGCCGCCGCCGGGGCTCCGGCTCGCGTTGACAGCCGCCCTTTCGAGGGATTAGATAGGAGCGGCATGAAGCCCTTCATCGTCAACCGCTACGATCGCATCGTCTTCCCGTTCAATTTCTTCCCGGAGCTTGACTTCTCGGTCTTCGAGACCCTTGAGCAGTTCGCCGCCGTCATCAAGCGCGACTTCGAGGAGAAGGCGCCGACCGAGACCGACATCGTGTCTCGCGTCGAGGCGCGGGCCTACCGCGGCCGGTACGAAGTGCTGCGTGATCTCGCGCTCAACCTCTTCTGGGTCAATCGCTACGCGATGACCATGTACGAAAAGCGGCCGACCCGGTGGCGGGACGTCCCCCGCCATCGGGACGACGCTTTCCTGCCGGTGTTCAAGCCCTGGGACGGCGGCGAGCTGGCGGCGGCGATCGAAACGGGCTACCGGGCGCTGCCGCCCAGTTGGGACGAGGGCACTGAGAACAAGATTTTCCGGATCCTCTTCGACGTGTTCCGGCACAAGAAGGGCGCGGGGGCCGAGCTGCCCGCGATCAAGCCCACCGTGAGCGAGATTCTCGCCAACCCGCAGAGCCTGACCTATCACCTGCTGACCTATGACCCCGATTACCCGGGCTACAGCCACGACGACATCATCGAGTGGGCCCACCCGGTGCCTGAGCTTGAGGCCACCATGCGCCAGGCCATGGTGCTGCACAATCAGTATCGCTGGGACCGCGCGCGCACGCGGCTCACCGAAGTTGGGAAGCTCCACGACGACGACTTCGTGGTGGTCTTTCATCCGCGGAACGAGGTTGTGCTCGAGTTCATCCGCCGGGTCAAGGGCCCTCGGCGGGGTCGGCCCCGCCGGCCTGTCCCGGCCGAGTTGCGCCGGCCCGTGCGTCCCTTTCCGCCGGTGAACGTCCGCGACCGGTTCACGACCATGCCGCGAATCGAAGCCATCGCCGTCTACAAGGGCGAGCGGCCGTGCACCAATGACGACCTGATTCGCAATGCCGCATACTGCTGGTCCCCCATGACCGCGGACGACATCCGCCAGAAGACCGGCATCGAGCAGCGTCTCTACACGGAGCTCGATCTCGACGAGATGGCGCTGCTCGCCGCCCGGCGGGCGCTGGCGCATTCCGGGCGGCAGCCCGAAGAGATCGGCGCGGTCGTGTTCTGTTCCTGCACCAGCGTGAAGATGATGCCCTCGCTCGCAACCTGGCTGTCGGGACAGCTGGGAATGTTTCAGACCCACGCCTCCTGCGACATCGTGGCGGCCTGCGCGGGCTTGCCCTACGGTCTCGCCGAAGCCGTGCGCCTGCTGCAGGAAGTGGAGCGGCCCGTGCTGGTGGTGTGCGGAGAGAAATTCTCCGACAAGATCGGGACCGTCCGGACCTCGCGAATGATCTTCGGGGACGGCGCGGCGGCTCTGCTGGTCGGCCCCGCGCCGGCCGGGGCAGGCTCCGACATCGAGATGCTGCAGACCTACGCCAGCGGGCCGATGCCCGAGGTGGACTCGATCATCTGGCCCAACCCGGACTTCGACAACAACATCACCGTCTACGGGCCCGAGGTGAAGGCCCTGGTCAAGCGCTACCTCGTCCAGATGCTCGACGAGCTGCGCGCGCTGCCGGCTCCGGACGGGGGAGCCGGCTCGCTGCTGGACGCCGTCGATCTGATCGTGCCCCACCAGGCCAACAAGACCATGGTGGTCAATCTCGCCGCCGGCGCCGGGGTGGCGCCCGAGCGCCTGTACTTCAACATCGAGCGGGTGGGGAACACCTCCTCCGCCAGCATTCCTATCGCGATCCATGACGCCGTGGCCGAGGGGGTGATCACGCGGCCCATGCGGATCTTCGCCCCCGGCTTCGGCGCCGGCGCGGTGGGCGGCTATGCCGTGCTGAGGATCGACCCGGCCGTCGTGGCGCGCTGATCAACCTCTTATCTGAGCAAGGCGAGGCCATGGACGTCACAACGCTTGCCAAGCTGATCACGCTGGTGATCTTGGTCGCGCTCTTCGTGGGGGCCGTAATCGTCACGCCGCGCCTCTGGCACGTGAACGACGCCGAGCAGCAGAAGCGGACTTCGGAGGCGGGCCGGCGGATGGGGTGAAGGGGGCGGGCAGGAGGTCCGCTCCCGCCCGCGCACCCTGGAATCGCTGCGCAACTCCCGTTGCGCGTCCCGGCGTACGCCGGGGATATGGTTACGGTCTTGTCTGCGGCGTCACCGGAGCGATCCTGCCTCCGATGACACGGCCCGGTAGTCCGGTGGAGTGTCCATCCTCATCCTCCCCTAGCCATCGGGGATACCGCTGGCTGCGCGCGACGAGCCGCGCGGCCTCGTCGCACCCCCAGTAGAGACCCGTCGCCCGCGGCCTGTCAAGAGCTCGTCTCATCACCCGCTCAGGCTCCCCCGCCGGCGGAGACGCGCACCAGCGCATCGACCACCACAGCGCCTTCACCGTGTCGACCCACCAGCACCGGGTTCAGATCGATCTCTTCCACGATGCCAGCCAGCGAGCGCGCCGCCTCACCCAGCCCGATGAGCAGCTCCACCGCGGCTGGCAGATCGAGCGGCGGCCGCCCGCGCGCCCCGTCCCAGAGCGGTCCGATCCGTAGCGCCCGCAGCGCCTCTTCCGCCGCGATCCGGTCGACGGGAGGCAGGAGCAGCCGGAAATCCTTCAGCGCTTCGACGAGGACACCGCCCGAGCCCACCATCACGACGGGACCGAAGACGGGATCGATCGTGACGCCCAGCGCGAGCTCGAGCTCACCCCGCGCGTGGCGCTGGACGAGGAAGCCCTCGATGACCGCCTCAGTCGCCCGGCGATGGATCTGGGCCTCCATGTCGCGACAGGCCTCCACCACCGTCGCGGCGTCGGCCAGGCCGACCGCCACTCCACCCACATCCGACTTGTGGGGCAGGTCGGCCGAGCACACCTTCACGACCACGGGATAACCGAGCTCCTCGGCGGCCCGCGGCGCGAGCTCGCCCACCGTGACGAAGCGCGTCTCGACGAGGGGCAGCCCGAAGCTTCCGATCAGGCGCCGGCTCTCCCACTCGCTGAGGAACCCCTCGCGCGACTGCCGCATCGGATGGCGCGCCGGGGGCGCCGGCGGCGCCGCGACGCTCGGAGTGGTCCGCTCGAGCCAGCGTGCGCGGCGCTTCGTCGCCTGCGCCAGGCAGCTGAGCGAGCGCAGCGCGGTGGTGCCGTCGTCGAAGGCCAGCACTCCCGCGGCGCGGAAGGTCTCCACCACGCGGCGCTGCGGGCAGCTCACGGCCACGACCTTTCGCGTTCGGTGGGCGACGGAGGCGACCTCGCGGGCGAAGCGGTCCACATCGGTGGCCGCGCCGAACAGCGCGACCTGAAACACGATCATGTCCACGCCCGGATCGGCCTCGAGCAGGGGCAGTACCCGCATGAGCATACCGGGATCCGAGAGAATCTGCGCGGTGAGATCCACCGGGTTCGCCGCCGCGGCGAAGTCGGGCAGCGCCGCGCCGAGCCCGCTGACCGTTTCCTTGGAGAACTCGGCCACCTCGAGCCCCAATTCGACGCAGAGATCAACCGACAGGACGCCGAGGCCGCCGGAGTTGGAGAGCACGGCCACCCGCGAGCCGGCTTCGCGGTAATGGAGGAAGGCCTGACAGAGCCGGAGGAGATCGGCCGGATCGTCGCACCGGATCGCGCCCCACTCTTTCAAGGCGGCATCGTAGATCTCGTCTTCTCCCGCCAGCGCTCCCGTGTGCGAGGACGCGGCCCGTTGGCCCGCGGCGCTTCGGCCGGACTTGAGCACGAACACCGCCACGTCGCGACGATGGGCGCGGCCGAGCGCCTCGCGGAAGCGGCCCGCGTCCTTGATGTCCTCGAGGTAGCACAGCGCGACCCGGGTCTCGGGGTCCTCCACGACTTCGGCGAGGATCTCAGCGGTCTGGACGTCGGCCTCGTTGCCGGTGCTCACCCAGTAGTTGAGACCGAGCCCCGCGGCGCGGGCCATCTCGTAGATCATGCCGGCCATGGCGCCGCTCTGGCTGACCACGGCGATGGGGCCCATCGCGAGGCCCTCATCGAGGAAGGGCGAGGCGAAGGTGGCGACCAGCCGGGACGGCAGATGAGCGAAGCCCTGGCAATTGGGGCCCATGATCCGCATGCCGGAGCGCGCGGCCAGCTCGCGCATGAGCGCTTGGTCCCGACGACCCGTTTCCCCCACCTCGGCGAAGCCGCTGCTGAACACGATGGCGACGCGCACGCCCTTGGCCGCGCAGGCCTCGAGGGATTCGAGCACACGCTCGGCTGGCACGGCCACGACGGCCAGGTCCACCGCCCCGGGAATGGCCGCGAGCGAGGGAAAGGCAGCCAGGCCCTGCACCGTGGCGCGCGCCGGATTGACCGGGAAGACGGAGCCGCGATAGCCGTGGCGGAGCAGGAACGCCAGAGGCCGTCCTCCGATCTTGACCGGGTCGTCAGAGGCGCCGACGACCGCGATGGCGCGGGGATGGAACAGCGGGTGGAGCCCGGTCACGGTCCCGCAGTATAGCGCGGCGCCAGGGGCATGCCCGTTCTAGAATTGGCCGACACGGCCCAGACGGAACTTTCGGCAGCGGCGGAGGTCTAAAGGAACGAGCCTGACGTGAAGACCGGCACTCACCAGGAGGACACGGCATGGGCAAGCTGATCTTCGCCTTGATCTTGTTCGTTCTCGGCTTGGGCGCTTCCCGGGCGCTGGCCTCTATGGCGGCCGCCCCGAGCGGCCCGTGGCAGCGCGCCGCGCGGGGCTTGCATCTGGCCTCGCGCGCCGTCTTCGCGGTCGGCGTCGCCCTGCCGGCGCTGATCGTGCTTCTCTCGACCTTCAAGGTCATCCCCGCAGGACACGTGGGTGTCGCGACGCTCTTTGGCCAGGTGCAGCCCAAGCCACTCCAGGAAGGCCTCAATTTTATCAACCCGCTCCTCGACGTCACCCAGATGTCCACGCAGGGGCAGCGCCGCACGGGCCGCTACGACGCGGCCTCCAAGGATTTGCAGGCCGTCCATGTCGAGATGGTCCTCAATTACCGCCTCATCCCCGACCGCGCGCCCGAGGTGTATCAGAAGATCGGTGTCAACTACGAGTCCGTGATCATCGATCCCGCGGCTCAGGAAGTGCTCAAGGCCAACACGGCGCTGCACAACGCGGCCGAAATCCTCCAGAAGCGGCAGATCATCAAGGCCGACGTCCAGAAGGACGTCACCACGTGGCTCGTCAAGTACGGCGTGGAAATGAAGGAGGCGGCGCTGGCCAATATCCGCTTCGATCCGGCCTACGAAAAGGCCATCGAGGCCAAGCAGATCGAGGAGCAGAAGGCCGAGCAGAAGCGCTACGAGCTGATTCAGGCGCAGCGCCAGGCGGAGATCGTGGCGGCCGCGGCCAAGGGCGTGGCCGACGCGCTCAGGATCAAGGGCGAGGCCGAGTCGAACTACAATAGCCGCGTGTCAGCCTCGCTGACCCCTGTGCTCATCCAGCAGCAGTACCTCGCGCGCTGGGATGGCCGACTGCCCCAGTACACGCTCGGGGGCAATGTGGTGCCGTTCATCCAGATTCCGGGCGCGGCGGCGGGGGAAGCACCGCGGCGCTGAGGCGCCGCGCCACCTTCAGGGTTTCGGGATCCGAAACGTCCTGCTGATCATCAGCGAGCCGGAGACAAGGAAGAGCAGCGCGAGCCAGTGCAGACTGAGGCGACCGATCTCGATCGCGCCTCCGGCCAGGTCCGCGCCGGTGCGGCCGGCTGCCGCGAGGGCCGTGAGCAGGAAGACCAGCAGCAGGCTTGAGGTGATCGGTGTTCCCTCGAAGGAGGTCACCTTCCCCGTGGCTGCAGAGAGCCGCTCGGCGGTGACGTTGTAGCGGGCCAGCCGGCTGATACCGCAGGCCACGAAGTACACAAGGCAGAGCTGGTCGAGCGCCGTGCGCAGTCCCACGGCATAGGCCAGCGCGGCCGGCGCGGCGCCGAAGCTCACCACGTCGGCGAGCGAGTCGAGCTCGCGCCCGAGGATCGACGCCTCGTGACGCCACCGCGCGATGCGTCCATCGAGAGTGTCGAAGATCAGCGCCGCCACGAGGACCCCGCAGGCCGCGTAGATCGTCGAGATCCCGGCCCCGCCCACGTGAGCCATGGCGAGGAAGATCGCCCACGCCCCGCAGCCGCCATTGGCGAGCGTGACGACATCCGAGACGTGGAAGCTCCGGATCATCGAAAAGTGTCGCGCCATCGTCACCGCCCATCATGGCCGACATCGCCCTCCAGGCCAATCTGGCGCTCAAGCCGCCCTCGGGCGAGGAAGACGGTTTTTGACAGTCCGGGGGTCCGAAAGTGGCCATTTGAGTCGGCGTCTGCCACGCTAATACCCTGAAAAGACAGCCTTCCTGTCACCCGGCGCTCGGGGCACAGGGCTTGCTCGTTGGGTTTAGGGCTTCGTCCCAGGCGGGCCCGGTGCGGCCACTCAACGCGGGGGAACTGGGGGGATCGCGACTATGCGCTTTCTCGTCGTCGATGATTCGGCCACGATGCGGCGGATTATCAAGAGCCAGCTGAAGGTCTTGGGCTTCGAGCAGGTGGTCGAGGCCCAGGATGCCAAGGCGGCGCTCGATGTCCTCAATTCAGAGAACATCGACTTCCTGATCACCGACTGGGCCATGCCCCAGATGACCGGACTCCAGCTCGTCCTGAAGATCCGCGCCACACGCGCGGGCGCCAAGCTTCCCATCCTCATGGTGACCGCGATCGGGCGAGAGGAGGAGATCCACCTGGCCGCCGAGGCGGGGGTGAACGCGTACATCATCAAGCCCTTCGAACACACGACCCTCAGGGAAAAAATCGCGCAGGTTCTGGCCCAGCAGGGAGGCCTGAAGGCGGCGCCCGGCGGCGGGGGAGAGAGCCGCGCCGCCGGCGCGCCCTCGCGCGCAAGTCTGGTCGGGCCATAGCGAGAGTCGCGCGCTCGGCCGGGCGAAGGGAGCGCGCGCCCGAGGGCGTTCACACAAGGAGGGCGATGAGATGGAAGGGGAAAACGTGGGTGGGACGACGGCAGGAGAGGGATCGAGCGGGGCGGCCGGCTCCGAGCCCTCGGCGCTCGCCGTGACCCAGATGGAAGCCAAGGTCAAGCAGCTCCTTTCGGCCGTGCAGGAGGTCTCGCCGGGCGCTCCAGCGGAAACGAGTGCCGGACACCTCCTGACCGAGCTGGCGCAGTGCCTCAATGCCGTCCTCAGCCTGGTCCAGACCACGATCGCCAAGATCCGCCCGACCTCGGAGCATACGCTGCCCGCGGTGACCTCGACCCTCGCGGCCATGGTCGGCGCCACCGAGTCGGTGGTGAACCGCGTGCTCGATGAAGCCGATGGGCTGACCGCCGAACATCAGCGGCTGTCGGCGGCCTTGACGCGGCTCGGTCCCTTCTTGAACGCCTCAAACCTGGATGCGAATGCCGCGTTCCTCGAGGCTAGGGAAGCCAGCTACGCCATGACGACGCGGATCACGGCCATCATGTCCGCCATGGAGTTTCAGGACATCACGGAGCAGCATCTCAGCTCCGCCATCAAGGCGATCGATGGCATTCAAGGGCGGCTGCTCGAGATCCTCGCGAGCCTGAAGATCCCTCTGGAGACGCACGCGCTGCCTCCAATCAGACTCGAGGCGCGCATCGGGTCGCCCGCGGGATCCGGTCCGTGGCGCCAGACGGTCGCCGACCAGCACTTCGCCGAGCGCAAATAGGCCGGCCAGGAGGAGGCGCGTCGGTGGTCGCCCGCGTGATGATCGTCGAGGACTCCCGCAGCCTGCGCCGGATGATCCGCTCCGTCCTGATGCAGGACGGGCACGAGGTTCTCGAGGCCGAGGATGCCGAGCAGGCCTTCGCGGTGGTGCACGCCACACCCCCCGACCTGGTGATCACGGACATTCACATGCCGGGGATGGACGGCCTGAGCTTCGTCAGGTCCCTGCGCGCCCTCCCACCGTTCCGCTTCACGCCGATCCTGGTTCTCACCACGGAGTGGGCGAAGGAGATGAAGCAGCGGGGGCTGGCGGCGGGCGCGACAGGCTGGATCGTGAAACCGTTCGACCCCCAGCACCTCTGCCACCTGGTCGGCCAGCTCCTCTGGAAGAAGGTGGAGACCGGATGATGGATGACCTGACGCTCCAGCTCTTCTTTGAGGAGGCCGCGGAGGCGGTACGCGGTCTCGAGGAGGGCTTGCTCCAGCTCGAGCGCACGCCGCAGGATGCCGAGACGCTGAACCGCATCCTTCGCGGTGTCCACACGCTCAAGGGCACCGGCGCGATGCTCGGCTTCGAGGCCATCGTGCGATTCGCCCATGTGCTCGAGGATGCCCTGACCGGCCTCCGCGGGAGCTCGAGCACCGCGCCCCTCGGGCACATGGATCTGTTCCTGGCATCGGTGGACGTCCTCCGCGGCCTCATCCAGCGAGCGCGTGATCGAGACTCACGGCATGTCGAGCGCCTGGACGAGGTGAGCCGCGCCCTCGGCGCGCTGAGGACACGGCGAACACCGCCGGAGGCGCCGGCGGCACCGGGGCGCGGCGGTGACAGAAGCCCGGTGGACTACCATATCCGGTTCAACCCGCCGTCAGATCTCCTCCAGCGCGGGCTCGACCCCATCCGGATCCTGGATGCCCTGGGCGAGCTAGGAGAGGTGATGCGGCTGGGGCTGGACTCGAGCAGCCTGCCGTCCCTCGAGGAGCTGGATCCCGAGCGCGCCTATCTCGGGTTCGACTGCTGGCTGAGGAGCGCCCAGCCGCGGGATCGGATCGAGGCCTGCTTCGAGTTCGTCGGCGATCCCGCGGCGGTGACCATCGAGACCGTCCGCGACGCGGCAGGTCGCCTATCGGCCGCGTCGGCCGCCATGCCGAGCGAGGCCGCGACGATCCGGGTCGCGACGGAGCGGGTGGATCGGCTGGTCGACCTGGTTGGCGAGCTCGTGATCGCGCACTCCATGATGGCCGAATCGGTGGCCAGCGTGACGCCCGACCGGATCGCCGAGCTCGAGCGGGCCGTGGCCCAGATGGGCCGTCACGTGCTGAGTCTCCAGGACAGGGTCATGGCCGTGCGCATGCTCCCCATTCGAATGGCCTTCGGTCGCATCCGCCGCAGCATTCGCGACCTCGCCCAGGCGCTGTGCAAGCAGGTCGTGCTCGAGACGTCCGGCGAGGAGACCGAGCTCGACAAGAGCGTCATCGAGCAGATCAGCGACCCGCTCCTCCACCTGGTGCGGAACGCGGTGGACCACGGCATCGAGGCTCCCGAGGTGCGCCGGAGCGCCGGCAAGCCCGAGGCCGGCCGGCTCGGGCTCCGAGCCTACCAGCAGGGCGGCAGCATCTACATCGAAGTCAGCGACGACGGGCGGGGGCTGGACCGTGCCAGCATCCTCGCCAAGGCGGCCGCAGCCGGGCTTCGCCTCGGCCAGCGCGCCCTGACCGACGAGCAGATTTTCGACTTTATTTTCCAGCCCGGCTTCTCCACCGCCGAACGCGTCACCGAGATTTCCGGGCGCGGGATCGGGCTGGACGTGGTCAAGCGGAATGTGGCGCTCCTCGGCGGCTCCATCACGATCCAGAGCGAGCGCGGGCGCGGCACGACCTTCAGGCTCAAGCTCCCGCTCACTCTGGCCGTCCTCGACGGGCAGGCGCTCCGTGTGGGCGGAGAGACATACATCCTGCCGCTGGCGTCCATTGTCGAGTCCGTCCAGGCCCGACGCGGGGATTTTCGGCACCTGCCGGGTGGCGGCGAGGTGATCGCTCGTCGGTCCGAAACCCTCCCGATGCTCCGACTTGCTCGCCTCTTCGGCGTGAGCGCCGACGGCGATGATCCGAGCCACGGGCTCGTCGTCATCGTGGAGGACGAGGGGCGCCGGGTCGGCCTGCTGGTGGACGAGCTCCTGAACCAGCAACAAGTCGTGATCAAGAGCCTCGAGGCCAATTTCCGGAAACTCGAGGGGATCGCCGGAGCCACCGTTCTCGGGGACGGCCGGATCGCGCTCATCATCGACGTGCCGGGCGTGATCGCGCTGGGCCGCCCGGCCCACCGCGTCCTCGAGCCCGGAGCAACCCGGCAGACCGGGGCCGTCGTCGAGGCGGGTCGATGAGCCGAGACCAGGCCGAAGCGGAAACGGGCGCCGGAGAGGCGCGATGGACAGTGAACCCAGATCGTCGAGACGAACGGGGGTGACCGCCATGGGACTGACACGCTGGAGCGAGCAGTTCACGATTCGGGCAAAACTGGTGCTTCTGGTCGGCCTTGCTGGTCTGGCAGGATTCGTGCCGGGAGCGCTCGTCGTGCGGGCGGCCGGGGCCGCCGGAGGCGAGACGAGGGGGCTCGTCCTGATGCTCCTTGCCTCCACTGGTCTGTTCCTCGCCTTCATGGTTCCAGTCGCGGTCTCCCTCCGGCGAGGCGTCATCTCCGCGGTGAATCAGGCCGCGCTGGTCCACAAGAGTCTGGCCGATGGCAACCTAACCGCGCGGATGCAGGTGCAGAGCCGAGGGCAGATCTGGCAGCTCTCGCAGTCGGTCAACGCGTTTGCCCAGATGCTCCACGACACGATCCGGCGGGTGACCGAAGGAGCCGGCGACGTAGCGGCCGCCTCGGGGCAGGTCACGGCGGCGGCGCAGCGGCTCTCTGAGGGCGCGCAGTCCCAGGCCTCCTCTCTCGAGGAGACCGCGGCCTCGCTGGAGGAGATCACGGTGACGGTGAAGCAGAACGCTGACAGCGCTCGGCATGCCAGCCAGCTGGCGCTCGGCTCGCGCGACGCCGCGCAGAAGGGGCGCCAAGTAGTGACCGCGGCCGTGAAGTCCATGGACGACCTGACGCAGGCGTCGAAACAGATCGGGGAGATCATCACGGTCATCGACGAGATTGCCTTCCAGACGAACCTCCTGGCGCTCAACGCTGCGGTGGAGGCGGCTCGCGCAGGCGAGCAGGGGCGCGGCTTCGCCGTGGTCGCTGCGGAGGTCCGCAGCCTTGCCCAGCGGTCCGCGGCGGCAGCGAAAGAGATCAAGGGGCTCATCGGGAACTCGGTCACCAAGGTCGGGGAGAGCGCCGCGCTGGTGACCCGGTCGGGGCAGACGCTGGAAGAGATCGTGACCTCGGCCGAGCGGGTCACGGACATCGTCGCCGAGATCGCGGCCGCCTCCCAGGAGCAGTTCCGGGGCATCGACCAGGTGAACCGCGCCGTGGCCCACATGGAGCAGGTGACCCAGGCAAACGCCGCGCAGGCCGAGGAGCTCTCCTCTACCGCTGAGGCGCTGTCGAGCCGGGCAGGCCAGCTTCGGGGGCTCGTGGGGCGCTTCAAGCTGGAACAGGCCGCGGACGGGCATGGGGCGGCGGTCGACGATCCGTCCCGGCTGGCATTGGCCGAGTACCCGGCGCGGGCGGCCCACGCCGGCTCGCGGCGCAGGGGAGAGGACTGGATGGCCGCGCGCCGCGTCGAGGGCGACGAGGCGGTTCGCGGCCGCGACAATGGATTCGGCGAGTTCTAGTCATGGATCGCGCCGAGGTGTTGGCACACGAGATCAGCCCTGCCGCCGAGGCGGCCCAGTACCTGACGTTCAGCCTGGGCGGCGAGGAGTATGGGGTCGACATCCTGAAGGTCCAGGAGATCCGCGGGTCGTCGCCGATTACGGCGCTTCCCAACTCGCCCGGCTACGTCAAGGGCGTCATGAACCTCCGCGGGAGCATCATTCCCGTCGTGGACCTGCGGGCGAGGCTCGGCATGGGGGACGGTGGCCGGGCGGCCGCCGGCGTCATCGTCGTGGTGACCGTGGGGAGCAAGGTCAAGGGGATGATCGTGGACACGGTCTCCGACGTGGTTGGCATTCCCGCGGCCGAGATTCAGCCGCCGCCCGATCTCGAGACCCCGCCCGGCCCCCGCTTCGTCAAGGGACTGGCAAAAGGCGGGGACAAGCTCGTCGTCCTGCTTGACCTGGATCAGGTGCTCGGCATGAACGACGGGGACGCCCGTCCGACCGGCGCGAGCTGAGCGTCCGGACGGGGGCGAACGAGTGTCCCGCGTCGCCCCGGCTGCCGAAGGGATCGCCACCCCCCTTCGTCACCTCCGGATCACCGACCAGGAGTTCCGCCGTCTGAGCGCGCTCATCCACCGGGAAACCGGCATCGCCCTTGGAGACCACAAGCGGGAGCTCGTCTGCTCGCGGCTGGGGAAGCGGCTTCGACGGCACGGGTACGCCACGTTCGGCGAGTACTACGAGCATCTCCTGGACCGCGATCCGGACGGGCACGAGCGGGTCTGCATGGTCAACGCCATCACGACCAACAAGACCGAGTTCTTCAGGGACGAGCGCCAATTCAGCGTCCTGCGCTCCGCGATCCTGGCGCCTGCGGCCGCGGGGCCCGGCGCGTCGCGGAGGCTCAGGATCTGGAGCGCCGGCTGCTCCAGCGGCGAGGAGGCCTACAGCATCGCGCTCACGATCCTGGACACGCTCGGCCCTCCCAGCGCACGGGACGTGCGGGTCCTGGCCTCCGACATCAATACCGAGATGCTCGCGAGAGCGCAAGACGGCGTCTACGCGATCGAGCAGGTGGGGCGGGTCCCGGCCGCGCTGCGCGCGAAGTACTTCGTCCGCGGCGCCGGGAGCTCGCACAAGGTGGTCGAGGTGGGCCCGCAGGTCAGAGAGCTGGTCACCTTCCGGCGCATCAACCTGACGGAGGGCTGTCCCATCCGGACGCCGCTGGACGCCATCTTTTGCCGGAACGTGCTCATCTACTTCGACCGCGACCTCCAGCAGCGGTGCATCACCCGGTTCGTCGAGCTCCTGAGAGTCGGCGGCTGCCTCTTTCTGGGCGGCTCGGAATCGTTGCTCGGGCTCCGCCCTGAGCTGAGGACCCTGGGAACCTGTGTCTACCAGAAGGTCGTCGGACCGGGTGGGGAATAGCGTGGGCGTGCCCGAGTCACTCGAGCGGCAGGAAGCGGTGATCCACATCGGCGGAGTGCGTGCCACGCGTGAGCCGGCGCTTCTCAAGACGGTGCTGGGCTCGTGCATCGCGGTTTGCCTCGCCGATCCGGTGGCGCGCATCGGCGGGATGAACCACTTCATGCTTCCGGCGCCGGGGGACGGATCCGGCGAGTCATGGGAGGCCGCGCGGTACGGCATTCACGCCATGGATCTCCTGATCGGAGCGATGCTGAAGGCGGGCGCGGACCGGCGGCGGCTCCAGGCCAAGCTCTTCGGCGGAGCGAGCCTCGTCGGCATGAGCAATGGCCACGGCGGTGTCGGACAGCGCAATGTGGAGTTCATCGAGGAATTCGCGCAGGTCGAGGAGCTTGTGGTGGTCAGCCGTGACCTGGGCGGCCATCTCCCCCGCCAGATCCGCTTTTACACCGATACCGGCAAGGTCCAGGTGAAGCGGCTCGGTTTGCACACGCTCCGGCTGACACGGGTTGAGGAGCAGGAGCACTTGAGGCGGATGCGGCGGCACGGTCCCCAGTACGGGGAGATCACGCTCTTCGAATGAGGGAGGACGCTCGCTCGTGAGAACGGCCAATGTGGTCATGGGCCGCCGCATCCGGGTGCTGGTCGTGGACGACTCCCCGACGATCCGGCGGCACCTCGCCGATCAGCTCGCCCGGGACCGCGAGCTCGAGGTGGTGGGGACGGCCGCGGATCCCTACGTCGCCCGGGACATGATCCAGGCCCTCCGGCCCGACGTGCTCACCCTGGACGTGCAGATGCCGGGGATGGACGGCCTGACATTCCTCGAGAAGCTCATGCGTCTTCGGCCGATGCCCGTGGTGATGGTGTCATCGTTTACGCGGGAGGGATGCGAGACGACATTGCGGGCGCTTGAGCTCGGGGCCGTGGACTTCGTGCCCAAGGCCGGCCTTCGATCGGCGCCCGGCACCGCCGACGGCATCGCGGATCTGGCTCGGAAGATCAAGGGCGCCGCCGGCGCCCGGCTCCAGCCCGTCCCGGTGGCCATCCCGCGCGCGAGCGAGGGACGAGGCGCAGCCAGCCCTCGATTCATCCCCCGTCTGCGTGCCGATCGCCTGGTTGCCGTCGGCGCTTCCACGGGAGGCACCGAAGCGATCCGGATGCTTCTCGCGGGGATGCCTCCCGACAGTCCCCCGGTCGTCATCGTGCAGCACATGCCTCGGCAGTTCACGCGCGCCTTCGCGGAGCACTGCGACCGCGAATGCGCGATCCGCGTCGCCGAGGCTGGCGACGGAGACGAGGTACGGCCGGGACAGGCGCTGATTGCTCCGGGAGACCGGCACATGACGATCTGCCGGGCCGGCACCCGCCTGGTCGTGCGGGTCAAGCGCGAGCGGCTCGTGAACGGAGTGCGGCCGTCGGTCGACGTGCTGTTTCTCTCCGTCGCGGAGACCGTGGGAGCCGGCTCGGTCGGGATCCTGCTCACGGGCATGGGAGCGGACGGAGCGCGGGGGCTCCTGGCGATGAAGCTTGCCGGCGCCCGGACCATCGCCCAGGACGCGGTGACCTCGGTGGTCTTCGGGATGCCCAAGGCGGCGATCGCGCTCGGAGCCGCGGAGCACGTGCTCCCGCTTGCCCGCATCGGCGCGAAGGCGCTCGAGCTGGCCGGCTCGCCGGTCTCCGGCGCCTTCGACCTGACTCCCACGGGAGGCGGTCGCGATGCCCTGGACGGTTGACATCGGAGACGGCCGGACGCGCTTGACCCTGACGGGGATCGTCGACATCTTCGAGGCCGGCACGCTCCATTCCATCCTGCGCGACCTCGCGCACGAGCCGCGCGAGGTCGTCGTCGACGCCTCCGCCTGCTCGGGACTCGACAGCTCGGTGCTCCAGCTCCTGCTCGCCTTTCGGGAGGCTCTCAATGCAAGCGGCGGGCGGCTCGTGCTCGATCCCGGCGACGGCCCGGTGGCTCGCCTGCTCTCGCGCTTCGGGCTGCTCTGAGCGAGGCGCGTCAGCGGGAGATGGTCAGCCGCTCGCGGCCGTAATTGTCCTCGTCCACCCAGGGCTTGCCCTCGGCGAACCGCGTGGAGCGGAAGGGCGTGAGATCCACGGTGCGCGGCTTGCCGTGGACGATCCACTCGGCCAGGCAGCGGCCGATGGCGGGAGAGGTCTTGAACGAGGTGCCGGAATCCCCCAGCATCACGTAGAGCCCGCCCACTGACGGGATCTGGTCGATGACGGGCCGGCCGTCGGGGCTCATCATGATCATGCCGGCCCAGCCGCCGCGCATGCTGGCTTCCCTGAAGGCGGGGAAGCGGGCCGAGAGCTTCTCGCGGCAGAGCGCCACGTAGTCCTCGTCCACTCCCTCGTCGAACTTGTCCGGATCGGCATGGCCCACGCCGAGCTCGACGCCGATCAGCGTCGAGAGGCTACCCTCAGGACGCATCCAGGCCTTGTGAATGGCGTCGATCACCACCGCGTGCCGCTCGCCGAAGCCGGGCGGCCAGCGGAAGATCGAGATCTGCACGCGGTGAGGCACCAGCCCGAAGTCGAGCCCGAGGGGCTCGAGCAGCCGGTGGCCCCAGGCGCCGGGCGCCAGGACCACGGTCGGCGTGTCGATCCGGCCCGTCGTCGTCTCCACCGCCGTCACGCGGCCACGCTCGGTGGCGATGCGCGTCGCCTCGCGCCCGGTCTCGATGGTGGCGCCGAGGCGCCGCGCGGCCTCGGCAAAGGCATAGGCCGTCGCATTGGGATCGGCATAGCCCGACCCCGGCTCCCAGGCGGCGGCGCCGATGTCGTCGACCCGGCAGCCGGGAACGAGACGTCGGATCTCCTCTCTCGAGACCACGCGCGTGTCGATTCCGATCCGTCGTTGGCGCTCGACATTGCGCTGGAGCGCCGCCTGGTATTCCGGCCCCACGATCTGCAGGAAGCCGATGCCTTCGAAGCCGCAGTCGCCGCCGACCACGTTCTTGAAGTCGCGGAAGACCTTGAGGCTCTCCCAGGCGAGCCGGGACTCGGGCTCATTGGTGTAATGCATGCGGACCAGGGAGCCAGATTTGCCGGTGGCCCCCGCGGCCAGGTGGCGGCGCTCGACGAGGTGCACGCCCTTGACGCCGAGGGCGGCCAGGTGGAAGGCCGTGCTGGTGCCGTTGGCGCCGCCCCCGATGATCACGACGTCTGGATTCGGCATGGCGGGATTCTGCCACGTCGCGTGACGGGAGACCAGCCCACGCGCCGGTGATCGGGGCGCCGATCAACTCAGCCCTCGCCTTGCCGGGCTCCTCCCTCCGGTCGTCGGCCCCGTCTCGGCTCGAACTGCTTCGACCACGAACGGCAGGCAACGGGTCTCGGGGGGGCATCCCCGACCCCGGCGCGTAGGCCGCGCCTGACGGGGTGGGCCGGCGCTTGACAGGCTGGGGCGGAACCCCTATAAAGGACGCCACCGCGGGCCGGTTCTCGGCTCGGGCTGCTATCCCGATGACGCGCAGGCGACCCCGAACAGGGAGGGAATCATCATGGAGCTGAGTCGACGCGAACTGATCAAAGGGGCCGCGGTCGTCGGCGCTGCCGCCGCCCTGCCAGAGGCAGCGACGCGCCCGGCCCACGGGCAGACAACGCAGAAAAAGGAGCTGATCGTCGCCCAGGGCGGTGACATTTCCAAGTTCGACCCGCACTTCAGCACCTCGTCCAACGACATCCGCGTCTCCTTCAATATCTTCGACAATCTGACGAGCCGGCATCCGGACGGCAAGCTCTACCCGGGGCTGGCGACGGAGTGGAAGCTCCAGGGGCAGACGACCTGGGCCTTTAAGCTCCGCCAGGGCGTCAAGTGGCACAATGGCGATCCCTTCACGTCGGCCGACGCCAAGTTCAGCATCGAGCGCACCTATGATCCAGGGGCCAAGACCATGGTGGCCACCGCGCTCAGCACCATCGACCGCATCGAGGCGCCCGACGCCAATACCCTGATCATCCATACCAAGAAGCCCGACCCGCTGCTGCCCGCGCGGCTGGCCTTCTACGGCGGCCAGATCGTCCCGAAGAAGTACATCGAGGCGGTTGGGCCGGACGCTTTCAACGCCAAGCCCGTCGGCACCGGGCCTGTGCGCTTCGCCTCATGGGTCAAGGACGACAAGGCCGTGCTCGACGCCAATCCCGACTACTGGGGCGGCAAGATCAACATGGACCGTTGGGTGGTCCGGCCCATTCCCGAGACCGCGCCGCGCATCGCCTCGCTGCTCAAGGGCGAGGTGGACGTCATCACTCAGATCCCACCGGACCAGGAAGATCGTGTGAAGGCGAATCCCGGCACCGTCGTCAATGGCGCGCTGTATGCCGGCCTCTACGTGCTGGCGGTGAACAGCAAGCGGCCGCCGCTCGACAATCCGCTCGTCAAGCAGGCGCTCTCCCTCGCCATCGACCGCGAGGCCATCGTCAAGGAGCTCTGGCGCGGCCGCGGCATCGTGCCCAGCGGCCCCATTGCCAAGGGCGACAATCACTTCGATGCCTCGCTGCCGCCGCTGGCCTACAACCCCAAGGAGGCGCGCGAGCGGCTCAAGAAAGCCGGGTACAAGAACGAGGAGATCTACATCGAGACCACGGTGGCCTATGTCTCCAACGACAAACAGATGTCCGAGGCTATCCAGGGCATGTGGAAGGACGTCGGGGTCAATGTCAAGGTCGAGGTAATCGAGTACTCGGTGCGCGCCCAGAAGAACCGCGAGAAGAGCTTCAAGGGCGTCTTCTGGTCGGATCCAACCTCCACGCTCGGCGATCCCGACGGCATGATGTGGCGGCTGCTGGGCCCCGGCGGGCCGCAGGACTACTGGCGCGAGTCCCGCTTCGACGAGATGGGCAACGCGGCCCGCTTCTCGGTGGACGAGAAGTTTCGCGCGGGAGCCTACAAGGAGATGACCAAGGTCTTCCTCGAGAACTTCCCGTGGCTGCCGGTGATCCAGCCCTATGAGGACTACGGGCTGCAGAAGTACGTGGAGTGGACGCCGAATCCAAACCAGCAGTTCGAGATCCGCCGCTTCAACTTCAAGTTCCGCCGCGCGTAGACCCGCCCCGATCCCTCCCTCTCCCCATCGGGGGAGAGGGTAGGGGTGAGGGGGCTTCCCCCATGCGCGGCCTCTTCCCATTCCTCGGCCAGCGGTTCTTCCGCGCCCTGATCTCCCTCTGGCTGGTCTCCACCGTGGTCTTCGTCGTGATGCGGCTCTCTGGCGATCCGGTGCCGCTCCTCCTGCCGCCCGACGCCCCTACCAGCGAAATCATGCGGGTGCGGCGCGAGATGGGACTGGATCGACCGCTGCCGGTTCAGTACGCGGTCTTCATCGGCAATGTGCTGCACGGCGATTTCGGCCGGTCCATCCACTTCCGCGAGCCGGCATTCAGCGTGGTGCGGGGGTATCTGGGCGCCACGCTGGAGCTGGGCGTAACGGCTTTCCTCGTGGCGGCCCTGGTCGCGATTCCCATCGGGCTGCTATCGGCCATGAAGCGCAATTCCCTCGTGGATCACGCCGCTATGGGCGTGGCGCTGGTGGGCCAGGCGGCGCCGACGTTCTTCCTTGGCATCCTGTTCATCCTGCTGCTGGCGCTCAAGGCCGATCTCTTTCCCACCTCGGGTCGCGGCGACTGGCGGCACCTGGTGCTGCCCGCCCTCACGCTCGGGGCCTTCACCATGGCCTCCATCGCGCGGCTCACGCGCTCGGCCGTGCTCGAGGTGCTGAGGGCCGACTATATCCGCACGGCGCGGGCCAAGGGCGTGGCGGAGCGCTGGGTGGTGGCCAAGCACACGCTCAAGAACGCGGCCATCCCCATCGTCACCATCACGGGGCTGCAGTTCGGCACGCTGCTGGGCGGGGCCGTGGTGACGGAGACCGTGTTCGCCTGGCCCGGCATCGGCCGGCTAGCCGTTCAGTCCATCTACAATCGCGACTACCCGGTGGTGCAGTGCACCGTTTTTTTCGCCGCGGTGATGTTCATCGTCATCAACATTTGCCTCGACGTGATCTATGGCCTCCTCGATCCCCGCATCCGTACCAGCTGACGCGGCCGCCATCCCGGCGCCGGCCGCCGGGCTCTACGCCCATCGCCGGCGCTCGCCCTGGCTCGCCTATGCCGGGATCGGATTCGTGCTGCTGCTCGTGCTGGTGGCGGTGTCGGCGCCGTGGCTCGCGCCCCAGGATCCGCTGCGGCAGACCTTGCGCGGCCGGCTGGGCCCGCCAACGCTCGAAGGTGCCGATGCGCGGGCGCATCTGCTCGGGACGGACCAGCTGGGACGCGACGTGCTCTCACGGGTGATCTATGGCTCGCGCGTGTCGCTGATGGTGGGCTTCTCCGCCGTGACGATCGGCGGACTGCTGGGCTCGGCGCTCGGCCTGCTCTCGGGCTTCGCGGGCCGGCGGGTGGACGCGGTGGTCATGACGGTGGCCGACGCCCAGCTCGCCTTTCCGTTCATCCTGCTCGCCATCGGGATCATCGCCGTGCTGGGGCCGAGTTTCCCGACGCTCGTGGTGGTCATCGGCCTATCGGGCTGGGTGTCTTACGCGCGGATCCTGAGGGCGCAGGTCCTCTCGCTGCGCTCGCGCGAGTTCGTGGAGGCCGTCCACGCTCTCGGCGGCTCCACCCTGCGCATCATCGCGCAGCACGTGCTGCCCAATGTGCTGTCGACCATCGTGGTGATCGCGACCCTCGAGCTCGCGCGCTCCATAGTGCTGGAGGCCACGCTGTCCTTCCTCGGCCTCGGCATCCAGCCGCCCACGCCCTCGTGGGGCGGGATGATCCAGGAGGGGCGCGAGTACCTGGACTCGGCCTGGTGGATCTCGACCTGCCCGGGCATCGTCCTGATGCTCACCTCCATCGTGGTAAGCCGCACCGGAGACTGGCTGCGCGATGTGCTGGACCCGACCCTCCGCGGCGAGTAGCGGTCAGGGGCGGGAGGCCGGGGCCGCTCTCCCGGAACACGCTGCGTTGCAACCTCCTGTATCCGTTCCTCACGGGCCACGAGAGCACGGTTTCCTGCCACATCAATGCGCAGAAGCTACGGTTCCGGTGAGAGCGGCCCCGCCCCCCAGCCGACGAGTCGTCCGCGCGGGACCGCCCGCGGCGCCACCCGCCCGTCCCGACGTCCTCCTCTCACGCTTGCAGCGGCTAGCGCGCCAGCGCGACGCAGCCTACTCCGGCCAGAATGACGGCGGCGCCGATCAGCCGGTGGACCAGGCCACCCTCGCCGAGCCAGAGGGTCCCGATCAAGGTCGAGAGCACGATGGACATCTCCCGGGCCGCCACCACATAGGCGGTCTTGGAGAGCTGGAAGGCGAAGAGCACGAGCAGGTATCCGGTGGGGCTCATCAGAGCGCCGAGCAGGATGGCGGGGCGGTTCTCCCGCCACTCGCGCGCGAGCGAGCCGCGCCGCGCCAGCACCACGGGAGTCAGCAGCATGCCCGCGCCGACCTCCATGAGCCAGATGTAGACGACGGGATGGACGCGCGCCACGCCCGCCTTGTCGAGCAGCGAGTAGCCGGCGATCAGGACGCCCGTGGCGATGGCCCAGCCGCTACCGGGCTCGGCCAGCGCCGCGCGCCACGCGCCGGGGCGCGAGTGCAGCGCGACGATCCCGGCCACCACGAGCGCGATACCGAGCGTTCCCAAAGGCGAGAGACGCTCCTCGAAGAGGACCAGGGCCAGGAGAGGCACGAGCGCCACGCCAAGTCCGCGTGCGATGGGATAGACCACAGAGAGATGCCCCACGCGGTAGGCGCGACCCAGCGTGAAGAAGTAGAGCGCGTGGAGGACCACGGTGCCCACCACGAAGGGGATGGCGGCGGGAGTCAGCGGATGGCGCAGGAGCGTGGCGGTGGCCAAGGGCGTGTAGAGAACGACGCCGATTGCGCCGATGCACCAGAGGAACGCGATGGGATCGACGCCTCGCTTGGTGAGGGTGTTCCAGGCCGCGTGGAGCAGGGCGGCGCCGAAGACGAGGAGCAGTGCCGCTGATGTCACCGCCCGAGCCTACGGGCTTCGCGATTCGGCGACAAGCGATTAGTATGGGCGCCATGGACGGGTTCTCCTCGAACCTCGAGCGCGGCGACCGCTCGCTGCGCGAGGGGCGGTATGCCGAGGCCGAGAGCGCGCTGAGCGCCGCCACCGCCGCCAAGCCCCGCAGCGTCAAGGCCCATTTCAAGCTGGGGATCGCGCTCGAGCGCCAGCGCAAGTGGGCCGCTGCGGAGTCGGCCTTCCGCGAGGCCGTGCGCTGGAAGCGGGACCATGCATTGGCCTGGCTGCGACTTGCGGCGGCGTGCCGGCGCCAGGGCAAGGACGCTGAAGAAGAGCGGGCGATCCGCGAAGCCGTGAGGCTGGCGCCGGGCAGTGCCGAGGCGCGCCACAATCTGGCCGTGACGCTCGCGCGGCGGGGCATGCTCGGCGAGGCGGTGCTCGCCTATGACGAAGCCGCCCGTCTGGCTCCCCGCAATGCGGTGATCCATCACGGCCTGGGCCTTGCCCTGGCCGGCCTGGCCCGCTACGAGGACGCGGCGGCGGCATTCCGCGAGGCCATCCAGCTCGACCCGCGCCGCGGCCGCGCGCGCGTCCACCTGGGCGACGCGCTCAAGCGGCAGCGCAAGTGGGCCGACGCCGCCGCGGCGTACCGGCACGCGCTCGAGCTTCAGCCTGAGAGATCCGAGCTCCACGGTCGGCTGGGCCTGATGCTCGAGCGTCTGCGGAGGCCGGGCGAAGCCGCCGCGGCCTACGCGCGCGCCATCCGGCTGGATCCTGGCAATGGCTTCTGGCTCGGCCATCTCGGCATGGTGCTCGAGCGACAGGGTCGGTCTCCCGACGCGGAGGCTGCCTTCCGTGAGGCCGTCCTGCGCCGGCCCGACTTTCTCGGCGCCTGGCTTGGGCTGGCCATGGCCTGCCGGCGTCAGGAGAAGTGGTCGGAGGAGGCGGCGGCGTACGCCCGCGCGATCGAGCTCCGGCCCGACGATGCGACGCTGCGCGCCGATCTCGGGCTGGCGCTCGAAGCGCAAGGGCTGCTCGCCGAAGCGGAAGCGGCGTTTCGTGACGCCGTGGCGCAGGCGCCGGACAATGCCGACCTGCATGTCGAGCTGGGCATCGCGCTCGGCCGCCAGGGCCGCCATGCCGAGGCCGAAGCGGCGCTGCGCGAGGCCATCCGGCTCAATCCGGCGGACATGGTGGCGCGCGCCAACCTGGCCCTCGGTCTGGGCCGGCAGGGGCGCCACGCGGAATCCGAAGCTGCCTACCGCGACGCGCTGGCGATGAAGCCCGATGCGGCCGCGCTGCGCCGGGGGCTCGGGATGGCGCTCTATTTCCAGGGCAGGCACGCAGAGGCCGAAGACGCCTTCAGGCACGCGATCAGCCTCAAACCCGGCTATGCGCGGGCGCGGGCCGATCTGGGCGAGCTTTGCATGGAGCAGCGGCGGTATGCCGAGGCGGCCGCGGCCTTCCGCGAGGCGGTGCGCGTCAAGCCGCGCCGTGCCGCATCCCATCGGGGACTGGGCGCGGCGCTCCTGGCTCAAGGCATGCTGCCGGAAGCCGAGGCCACGTTTCGCGAGGCGCTGAGGCTCAGGCCCGACGATTCCCAGAGTCACTTCAACCTGTGGACGACGCTCGAGCGGCAGGGCCAGTGGGCCGAGGCCGAGGCGGCCTATCGTGAGGCCATTCGTCTCAAGCCGGATCTCGCCGAAGCCCATGCGCGCCTGGGCGCCGCGCTCGCCCGCCAGCGCCGCTGGGCGCAGGCCAAGGCGGCCTATGGCGAGGCGGTGCGGCTCGAGCCCGACGAGCCGACCTTTCGTAACGGCCTCGCCGCCGTGACGAGGCGGAAGACGAGCGCATGATCGAGGGACTGGACCACCTCGTGATTGCCGTGAAGGACCTCGCCGCCGCGGCCCGCAGCTATACCGAGGCGGGCTTCGGCGTGGTCATGGGTGGCCGCCATCCGGAGAGCACCCAGAACGCGCTCATCTCGTTCGCCGACGGCACCTACCTCGAGCTCCTGGCGTTCTACGAGCCGAGCCCGAAGCACCGCTGGTGGAGCGCGCTCGAACGGGGCGGCGGGCTGATCGACTTCTGTCTGGCCAGCACCGATCTCGCGGCCGACGCCGTGGCCCTCAGGCGCGCCGGCGTAACTATCACCGATCCCCAGCCCGGCGCCCGCGCGCGGCCCGACGGCGTCCAGCTCCGCTGGCAGCTGGCCAAGCCCGAGGGGCCCTTCCGCGGCGTGGCGCCCTTTCTCATCCATGACGACACGCCCCGCTCCGAGCGCGTCCCGCGCCCGGCCGCGCATGTCAATCGGGTGTCGGGCGTGGAGACGATCACGGTCGCGGTGACCGACGCGCGCGCCGCGGCGCTCTGGTACGAGGGTGCGCTGGGCCGGAAAGGCCAGGTGATGCGGCGGGACGAGCTTCGGGCCGAGGGCGCCCGCTTCGTCGTGGGCCGCCAGGCCGTCGAGCTGCTGGCGCCGAGCGGGACGGTGGGGCCCATTGCCGAGTGGCTCCGGACGAGAGGCCCCGGCCCCTGCGCCGCGACCTTCACCACGGCGGGAGGGAAGAAGGGGACGCTCGATCCCGCCCTGACCCAGGGCGCACGCCTCATCGTCGTGTGAGCGCGCGCCGGGGCTGGATGACCGCGACGCTGCTGCTGGCGGGCTGCGCCGGTCCCCTCTGGCTTCCCGCCGATGGTGAGGCGCCCGCTCAGGCCGGCGCGGTCGCCCAGCGCGCGCGCGAAGCCCACGTGATCTATCTGGGCGAAGAGCACGACAACCCCGCCCACCATCTCCACCAGCGCCAAATCCTCGAGGCCATGCTGGCCGACGGCGCGCGACCGGCGCTGGCCTTCGAAATGCTCGAGGCAAGTCAGCAGGCCGTCGTGAGCCAGTCCCTCGCGGCGCGACTCGGGCCGGGCGAGCTGGAGGCGCGGCTTCGCTGGAAGGCTCGCGGCTGGCCGGACTTCGAGATGTACTGGCCGCTGTTCGATCTGGCTGAGCGCTACCGTCTCGACGTCATCGCGCTTGATCTGGACTCCGCCATGGCCCGGCGGATCGGTCGGGAAGGACTCGCGGCCGCAGGACGCGCCGATTTCGCCTCGCTCCTGCGGTCGGATGCCGGGCGCGAGGACAGGATCGCCCGAGCGATCAGGGACGCGCACTGCAATCTGCTTCCCGAATCCCAGCTGCCCTTCATGGTCGAGGCCTGGCATGCGCGAAACGTGGCCATGGCCCGGCGAATCTCCCAAGCGCTCGCGGGCCAGCGGCAGGTGGTGGTGATCGTGGGGAACGGCCATCAGGAGCCGGGCGGGCTGCCGGCCCAGCTCGAGGCGCTCCGCCCAGGCACGCGTCAGCTCGTGCTCGAGATGACCGAGGAATCCGCACGGGGAACTGCTGGCAGCATCAGCGCGCGGGCCGATATCGTCTGGCTCACCCCGGGGGTGGAGCGGCCCGATCCCTGTGCCCCGCTGCGGCGACCGGCTCACCCCCGCAGATAAGCGTGGCGGACGACTTCAGATGCGGCGAGCTCCGCCGCGCTGCCCCGACCCACGATCTCGCCCTTTTGGAGCAGGAAGCCGTGATGCGCGATGGCGAGCGTCTTTCGCGCGTTCTGCTCGACGAGGAAGACGGTCGTGCCGCCTCGGTTGATCGTCTGCACCATCTCGAAGAGCTGCTCGACCAGGAGCGGGGAAAGGCCCAGCGACGGCTCGTCGAGCAGCAGCAGCTTCGGGCGGCTCATGAGCGCGCGTCCCATGGCGAGCATGGCCTGCTCGCCCCCCGACATGGTCGCTGCCTTCTGGCTCCGTCGCTCGGCCAGCCGGGGGAAGAGCGTGTAGACATGCTCGCGGCGGGCGGCCAGGTCAGCCGCGGTCCAGTCGGCGAAGGCCCCCATCCGGAGATTCTCTTCCACCGTCATCTTGGGGAAGACGCGCCGGCCCTCGGGCACCACGCCGATTCCGCGGGCCACGACCTGATGGGTGCGGAGGTGGTCGATGCGCTCGCCGTCGAACCAGATCGACCCCTCCACCGGCTTGACGATGCCCAGGATGGCGCGGATCACCGTCGTCTTGCCCGCGCCGTTGGAGCCCAGCAGGCAGGCGATGTGGCCGCGGCCGACGGCGAGCGAGACGTCCCGCAGCATCCCGATGGGCCCGTATCGCGTGCTCACTCCCCGCAGCTCAAGCACGCGTCGTCTCCTTGCCGAGATAGGCCTCGCGCACTTCAGCCGTGGCCGCGACGGCGGCGAAGGAGCCCTCGGCGATCTTTCGCCCGTAATTGAACGCCACCACGCGCTGGCTCACGCCTTCGATCACGAACATGTCGTGCTCGATGATGATCACCGACAGCCCCGGCATCTCCGCTCTCACGATCTGCAGATCGCGCATCAGCTCGGCCGTCTCCTCCGGGTTCATGCCCGCCGAGGGCTCGTCGAGCAGGAGCAGGCGCGGCTGCGAGGCGAGCGCGCGGCAGATCTCGACGCGTCGGCGGTCGATCTGGGGCAGCTGCCCCACCGGCGTGAAGCCTCGCGCGGGGAGCTCGCGATTGAACAGGGCGAGGAGATGGGAGGCGCGCTCGAGCGCGCCGCGAATCTCGACCTGAAATCGGGCGCGCCGCAGGACGAAATCCGCGAGCCCCGTCTGCCGTCGCGGGTGCATGCCGATCAGGACATTGTCGAAGACGGAGAGCCCCAGGCACAGCCGGCTCGACTGGAAGGTGCGCGCAATGCCGAGTCGCGCGATCGCATGCGGCTCGAGTCCGACGAGGCTCCGGCCCTCGAAGCGGACGTCGCCCGCCGCGGCCGCGTAGAGACCAGTCAGCGCATTGAAAAAGGTCGTCTTCCCCGAGCCGTTGGGCCCGATCACGCCCAGGGTCTCGGCGGGCTCGACGGCCAGGTCCACGCCGTCGAGGGCGATCAGCCCGCCGAAGCGCACCGAGAGGCCACGCGTTTCGAGCAGGCCCATCACCGATACCTCCGCACCGCCGCGGGCCAAAGTCCCCGGGGGCGGTAGAGCAGCATGACGACAATGACGACGCCGTAGAGCAGCAGCCGGTACTCGTGCAGGAAGCGGAAGCGCTCGGGCAGCGGCACCAGCAGGCAGGCGCCCAGGACCACGCCGGGAATGGAGTCGACGCCGCCGATGATGATCACCGAGAGCATCACCAGCGAGTAGCCGAAATCGAAATCGGGCGGGGAGACGAAGCCCACCATCACCGCGTAGAAGGCACCGCCCAGCCCGATGAAGAAATTGCCGATGGAGAAGGCGGCGAGCTTGCCCCGGGTGATCGAGATGCCGCAGCACTTGGCCGCGATCTCATCGTCGCGCAGCGTATTGAGCGCCAGCCCGAGCCAGGAGTCGTAGAGCCGGCGGATGATCCAGGTCGTCAGCGCCGCCATGGCGAGGGCCGCGAAGTAGAAGTTGGCATGCGCCGGGAGCGGCACGCCGAACAGGACCGGTTTAGTTGTGAAAGCATAGCCGGCCAGGCGCAGCGTCGGGATATTCTTGATCCCCTGGGGCCCGCCGGTGAACTCGAAGTTGTTCATCAGGATGTTGAAGATGAACACGAAGGCGATGGTGACCAGGGCGAGATAGTGTCCGCGGGTCTTGAGAATTGGGACGAAGAGCACGGCGCCCACCGCGACGGCCACCAGCGGCCCGGCCAGGACCGCGAGCCAGGACGGCCATCCCGCGCTCACCGTGAGCAGGCCCACCGTGTAGCCGCCAAGCCCGGCGAAGGCGGCGCCCGCCAGGTTCAGGACGCCCGCCGTACCGATCTGGAAGTTGAGCCCTTGCCCGATGGTCACGTAGAGCAGGGCCAGGGTCGCGACGAAGGTCCAGTACGGGCTCGCGGCCAGCGGGAAGGGGAGGGCCAGGGCGAGCACGCCGCCCCCGAGCAGCGCCGTGGCGCGGTGACGCGCGAAGGCCGCCCCGAGTGCGGCTCTGAGCGGGGCGACGAAGCGGATGGCGGCCAGGGCCACGACGAGGACGGCGCCCGTTGCCCCGAGCGCCCCCGGACGCTCGGCCAACACGGCCGCCACCACGAGGACGAAAAGCGCCGCCTCGGTCAGCAGAACCAGGATCATCGGTAAGCTCCCCTCTCCCCCCTCACCCTGCCCTCTCCCCCTGCGGGGGAGAGGATAACGGTGAGGGGAGAGGGGATCGGATGGCGCTCACACGCGCTCCACGGACTTCTCGCCGAGGATCCCGCTGGGCTTGAAGATCAGGAAGAGCATCACCACGGCGAAGGCGACCACGTCGCGGAACTCGGAGCCGCGGGGAATCAGCGCGGCGGCCGTGGTCTGCAGCACGCCGAAGAGCAGCCCGCCCAGGATCGCGCCGTAGACATTCCCCAGCCCCCCGATGGCGGCCGCGGAGAAGCCGATGACGCCGCCGGTGATGCCCATGACGAAGTGGATCTCGCTGTAGTAGAGCCCCGAGAGGATCCCCGCCACGGCGGCGAGCCCCGAGCCGATGAAGAAGGTGGCGTCGACGGTGCGGTCGAGATCGACGCCCATCATCTGGGCGGCCTCGGGGTCCTGGGCCACGGCGCGAATGGCCGCGCCCATCCGCGTCCGGGTAATCACCAGGTCCACCGCCACCATGGCGCCGAAGCCAACGGCGAGAATGGCCAGATTCTCGTAGCGCACCGCCACGCCCGCCACCTCGAAGCCGCCTTGTGGAAGCAGCTGGGGGAAGGGTTTGGGGTCGGCGCCGCGCGGGTAGAAGATCAGCACCGACTCGCGGATCACGAGCCCGAGCGAGAGCGTGGCGAGCAGCGTCATGAGCGGCGAGGCTCGGGCGAGCGGCTTGACGCAGACGCGCTCGGCGGCCACCCCCACCAGGCCGATGATGACGATCGATGCGAAGAAGGCGAGAGTCAGCGTCACGGCCGCGCCGCCGATGCCGGCGGCGTGCAGCCCGGCCAGCACGGACAGCCCCGCGAAGGCGCCGAGCATGAAGATGTCGCCGTGGGAGAAGTGGATGACGTCGAGAACGCCGAAAAACAGCGTGAACCCGACGGCGACCAGCGCGTACATCACCCCCAGCATCAGGCCGTTGAAGGCCTGCTGGAGGAGCAGCTCCGGCGGCGGCATGCGGCGCGGGGAGCGGCTCTCAGAGCTTCTTGAACTTGAGCCCGGGCAGCGTGCGCTTGCCCGAGGCGTACTCCGAGTCCTCCCAGAGCACCCACTTGCCGTCCTGGCTCACGTACTTGGAGATGAGCGCGACGGTGTTCTGGCCGTGGTCGTCGAAGTCCACGGGTCCGATGATCGTGTTGGCGTTCTTGGTCCGCTTGAGCTTGGCGGCGACCTTCGCGCGATCCGGGCCCACGGCCTCGATGGCGTCGATGACCAGATTGGCGGCCACGTAGGCGAAGGGGCCATAAGCCTCGGAGGGCTCCTTGAAAGCCGCCTTGGCATAGGCCTCGAGGAATTTCTTGCCCCCGGGCAGCTTCTCGGTGGGCGCGCCCTCGACGAAGGCGAGCGTGCCCTCGGCCGACGCACCGGCCGTCTCGTTGAAGGTATCGGACTTGATGCCGCTGGTCCCCTGGAACTGGGCACGGATGCCCAGCTTGTCCATCTGGACCTTGACGCGCACACCGTCGGGCGTCAGCCCGCCGTACCAGACCACCTCGGGCTTATCGGCTTTCGCGCGGGTGAGCTCGGCCGCGTAATCTTTCTGGTCCTTGGCCGTTCCCTGTGTCGAGAGAATCTTGCCGCCCGCCTTCCCGAGGAACTCGCTGAACCACTTGGCATGGGCGCGGCCGTAGTCCGTGGTGTCGTGGATCAGCGCGAAGGTCTTGAAGCCCAGCGTCTTGACCGCGAAATCCGCGGCCACGTTGTTCTGGTTGATCATCGTGCCGTTGACGCGAGAGATCTCCACGTAGTCGTGGCTGTACGTGATCTCGGGCAGCACGGCACCCCAGACCATGGCCGGCATCCCCGCCTTGTGGTAGGTGTCCACCGTCGCGATGGCCGTGACCGAGCAGTAATGCGTGACGCCCGCCACGATCTGCGGGTCCGAGGAGGCCTTCAGCGCGGCCTGGACGGCCACCGTGGGCTTGCACTCGTCGTCCAGCACCTCGGTCTCGTAGTGGTATTTAGACTTCGGGTCGGCATTGCGCTCTTGCACCGCGAGCAGGAAGGAGTTCCGTCCGCCGAGGCCATTGGAAGCCGTGCCCCCCGTCAGCGGGCCGATAAAGGCGAGCTTGACTGTCTTCTTCTGGGCGCGGGCGGGCCCCGCCGGGGCGAGCGCGAGTCCCATGCCGAGGACAACCCCCCCGCGCAGGAGATCGCGGCGGCTCAGATGGCCCGTGGCGTTGCGGCTGGACGATGCGCTGCGCGTTGATTCTCTCGGCGGCATGAGTGGGCTCCTCCTCATGAAGTGGGCTGTGGGAGCGTGGCGCGTTGGTCGTGCGCCGCCCAGAGGATACCCAAGGCGGTCGGGGAAGGCAAACGGCGGTGCCCGGCCAGAGGCCGAGGGAGGCTAGGCGGAGGGCCGGCTCTCGCGCTCGATATTGGTGATGCGGAGGTAGCTGACCGCGACTCGCTCGCCGTTCTGCTCCAGCAGGAGACCGTCATCGGCGATCTGAGCCAGGTTGCCGGGAATGGGGTCGGCCGCGTTCTTCACCGACACGAGGACTCGCTGGCCCAGATGGCGCTTTGCTTCCGTCTGCCACATGCTCTTCTGCACGTCGTCAAAGGCGCCGGTTGACCGGGCCGGCGCGGCCGACCGGCGGGCGGTGATGGTTCCAAGACCGGGAACCACGATGCCCGGCGGCTGTGTCGGGGCGGGACGGGGAGGCGGAGCGCCCATCGGTCGCGCGGCTGCCGCGGGCGGCATCGCGCCCGGCAGCGGGGCCGAGGCCGGGGACCCGGCATTGGCGCCGAGCGAAGCCGTCCGTGGCCCGGCCATGCCCGGCGTCGTGCCGGGGGCGGAGGGCGTCGCCGGGTTCGACGCGGGAGCCGGGGCCGCGGGCTCCGACTCCGCCTGCTCCTCGATGAAGCGCAGGAGCTCGGAGAGCCGGCCCATCAGATTCATGAAGATGAAGCCCCCGATGAGGGCGAAGAAGAGCGCCAGCCCGAGACCGATCGCCGCCTGCATCTCCTGCAGCTTGTGGAGCGCATAGAGCGTGTAGGTAAACAGCAGCATCGGGAGGATGGACGTCAGCGCGAACACCACCGCGGCCGCGTTCCGGAGCGTATAGGTCCGTTTGGCCGAGCTGAGCCGCCTTGCCATTATCCTTTGAATTTAGCGCGAATCGCGCGCGGCGCGAAGGCTTTTGGTGGGGTCGGATCGGGCTGCGCCGGCCCTCCCCCGCCGGGGGACGAGCATGGTAGTATCCGAGCCCGAAAGCCACGGAGTCCCCGGTCCCCGAGCGCATGAGCCCTACGCGGCGGTCTTTGCGGGAAATGAAGGGATTCGTCTTCGACCTGGACGGCTGCGTCTGGACGGGGGAGGTGCTCACGCCGGGCGCCGCCCAGGTGCTGGCGCTGCTGCGCGGCCAGGGCCGCGGCGTCTCATTCCTTACCAATAACTCGCGCGCCCGGGCGGCGACCATGCAGGACAAGCTCGTCCGCCTCGGGGTGCAGGCGGAGGAGCGCGAGGTGCTGACGCCGCTGGAGATCCTGGGCGAAGTCATCACGCGTCAGTGGGGGCCGTCGCACGTGCTGGCCATCGGCGGCGGAGAGATGGAGCAGGTGATCCGGGACGCCGGCCACACGCTGGTCGGGACGGACCGATTCCGCGAGGCCACCGTCGTGGTGGTGGGCAATGACTTCGCCTTCACGTACGAGCGGCTCACCGCCGCATCCCGCGCCGTCGCCGCCGGCGCGATCTTCCTCACGCCCAATATCGACCCGCGGCTGCCCGTCGAAGACGGCGACTTCCTTCCCGGCTGCGGCGCCATCGTCGAGGCGGTGGCCACGGCCGCGGGCGTGCGCCCGATCGTGGTCGGCAAGCCCGAGCCCCCGCTCTTCGAGCTCGCGCTCGAGCGCATGGGCTGCACGGTGGACGAGGCCGCCATGGTGGGCGACAGCATCGACTCCGACATCCGCGGCGCGCGACGCATCGGAATGACCGCCGTGCTCTTCGCCCCCAAGGGCGCCCCCGACGGCGTGGCCCACTATCGGGTCAAGTCCATGAGCCAGCTCCGCCGGCTCCTCGGCGGCTAGCCTGTGCGGGTGCTGCTCCATTCCGGAGGGCCGCTCGGGCCCGAAGGCCGCGCCGGGCTCAAGCAGTTCCTGGGGGCGGCCCGACGCCTGGCCTTGATCACCGCCGCGACCCTGTTCGACGAGGTGGCGTATTTCGGGCGGATCAGCGCCGCGCTGAGCCCGGCGCCGCCCGAGGGCGCGGGGCTCGAGCTCCTGCACCTGCGCTGGAACGAGCGCCCCCTCGACACGCTCCGGAAGGCGGAGGCGCTGTTCATGGGCGGCGGCAATACCTACGCGCTGCTCAAGCGGCTGCGCCAGGCGGAGCTGCTCGAACCGATCGGCGAGCGCGTTCGCACCGGCATGCCCTACGCTGGGGCCAGCGCGGGGGCCAACGTCGCGGGGCCCAATATCCTCACGACCAATGACTGGAATGTCGTCGCGCTCGATCGCTTCGAGGCGCTCGCGCTCGTGCCGTTCAACATCAACCCGCACTACAAGGAAGCGGATCCGGCCATGGCGCCCCAGAGCGAGACGCGCGACGACCGGATCCGCGAGTACCACGCCGTCAACGACAACCCGGTGGTCGGGCTCGAGGAAGGCGCCTGGATCATCGACGCCGACGGCATCGTGACCGTCCACGGTGCCGCGCGGATCAAAGTCTTCCGCCGCGGCGCCGCGCCCGCGTGGCATCAGCCTGGCGACATCCTGCGCCTGCCCTGAGGGCGGGCGCGGTTGACATGGCCGGTGGCGGCCCCGATAGTGGGCGCATGGGCGGGCTGCCGATCCGCGGTCTCCGCCTGCAGTTCCTGGGCTCGGGGGACGCCTTCGGCAGCGGCGGCCGGTTTCAGACCTGCCTGCGTCTCGAGAGCGAGGCGGGGGATGTGCTCCTCGACTGCGGCGCCTCCTCGCTGATCGCCATGAAGCGCGCCGGCGCGGATCCCTCCGCCGTCGGCTGGGTGCTGCTGACGCATCTGCACGGCGATCATTTCGGCGGGCTGCCCTTCCTCGTGCTGGACGGCCAATTCAGCCGCCGGACGCGGCCGCTGGTCATCGCCGGGCCGCCGGGCGTTCAGTCGCGAGTGCACGCGGCCATGGAGGCGCTCTTCCCGGGCTCGACCACCGTCGAGCGGCGCTTTCCGACGGACTTCGTGGAGCTGATGCCGCGCCGACCCATCACCGTCGGCCCCACCCGAGTCACGGCGTTTCCGGTCGAGCACGCGAGCGGGGCGCCGTCCTACGCGCTGCGGCTCGCCTGCGGCGGGCGGGAGATCGCCTATTCGGGCGATACCGAGTGGACCGAGAGCCTGCTCGAAGCCGCGCGGGGGACCGATCTCTTCATCTGCGAGGCCTACACGTTCGAGCGGAAGATCCGCTACCACCTCGATTACGCCACGCTTCGCGCCGAGGCCGCGCGGCTCGACTGCCGGCGCATCGTCCTCACCCACATGGGGCCGGACATGCTCGCCAGGGCGGCGGAGGCCGCGCATGAGCGCGCGGCCGACGGCCTGCTGATCGAGCTCTGAGCGGCCTGTCCCTTGAAGGGGCGGGAGGGACTTTAGAGCGAATCGGGGAGCAGATCACCCCAGGGCGTCGGCCACCGTCTGCACCTGCACCCCTGGCATGCGGCTGAGCTTCACCGCCGTCAGCTTGAACTCAGGGCTGTAGCGATGCACCTTCCGCGGCCCGATCGGTCTGCCCATTCGACACCTCCCAGCGTTAGCTAGAAGTGTCTACTTTTTCGAGGGAGGTTCTGTTCTCGCTCCAACGTCTGGTTAGGAAGCGGCGCCTACGCATACGTGCGCGACCAACGTTGCTGAGCGTGCCTGCCGAGGGCCGGATAGACAACGAGACGGCGAAACGGATCGATCAGGGCCATGTAGAGCGTGGTGAAACGACTCACTGGCTTCACGTAGATCGCCAAGTAGAGCGTGTATCCCCCGGGGCTTGGCGTGAGAGCGAGCGCCAAGAAGGCATGCACGGTCGCATTGCGAAGCTCGCTGAGGGCTTCCTCACCCAAGACGTAGAGCACTCGAAACGGGCCCTCGCGAGTCCCCGGAGCAACCTGAGACTGCGAGCGATCGGCTTCACCAAGGCGATTGACGTACGATCCGCTGGGCGGATCATGGCGCTCGTCATCCCATCCGAACGTTCGGCCGAGGGTCCATCGCAGCGCGAATAGCCCTCGAACCGCAGAGTTGAGTGGAAGGTCGCCGAACAGGATCGCACGCGCGTCCTGGATGCTGCGACCGGGCCCCCCGCCATTGAGTGGAATCGCCCAGACGTCGTGGAGAGGCACGTCGCTGAGAAGCGCGTGGCAGCGTAGGTTGAGTCTTTGGAAGTCGGCCGGCTTCACGCGTATGCCCACGATCAGTTCTCCCAGTCAGCGACCCTCAGGACCGCTTCCTAACGTCCGCGGTCAGCGGCGGCGAGCAACGCGAGTCGTCGGTCCGTTGGACTGCGAGGTTCGACGGCTCATCTGGCGAAACGACTTGCCAGGTAGAGAGCCACAGCCATCACGACAGCCGTCAGACCACCGACGAGTGGCCAAGAGTAACGTGTCGGCCCGTCGACGGTATCCCCCTTCACACGGAAGCCTGCAAAGCTCAAGCTGAAGTAGGTCAAGAACACCACGAGCGTCAGGCCGACCGCAATAGCGAGGCTGACCGTGAAAGATTGGCCGCCCCGCACAATGTGTGCTCCTGCGATGAGGACAGCGATGAGCGCTGTGATGATCGCGGGAGGTAGCGCCCTCAGGAACGCTCGTCGTGAACGCCCGATAGTCGTCATCCGCTGTCCGTCGAACTAGAATTAGACAGACTTGTGTATCCGGCTTTAGTACAGCCGCGGCTGCACGTGGCGCGCGAAACTCTCGAGCGCGCTCAAGTCTTCTTGATCCAGCATCTGCAAGAGCACCCGCTGCATTCCCGCTTCCTTCCAGCCCAACAGCGTGCTGCCGATGTCGTCGGGAGAGCCCGCGAGAAAGCTCGCCTCCCGCCAGCCAGCCTCGGTGTCCGGCAGCTGCGGAAAGGTGACGCGCGCGGCGGCGATGCGCTCGGCCACTTCGGCCCGGTCGCGGCCGATGGCCATGGGCACCATCAGCGAGCGGGTGATGGTCTCCGGGTCGCGCCCCAGCGCTTGGCAGTGCTGAGCCAGCACCTCGCGCTTGCGCGTGAAGGCCGCCACATCCACGCGCGTGACGTTCCATTCGTCGGCGAACTCGGCCGCGATCCTGAGCGTGCGCTTCTCGCCGCGCCCGCCGATCACAATCCGAAGGCGCCGATGGGTCGGCAGCGGATAGTTCTCGGCCTTCTGGAGCGGGTAGTAGGCCTGGTCCAGCGTGATCGGTTGCCCCGCGCCGAGCGCGCGGATGTGGCGCGCGGCGCACTCGAGCCGGTCGAGGCGCTCCTTCATCGGCGGCATGGGCACGCCGAACATCCGGTGCTCGTGCTCGTTCCAGCCGGCGCCCAGCCCGAGATCGACGCGCCCGCCCGAGAGCGTGTCGAGCGCGACGGCCATCTTCGCCAGGAGCGCCGGGTGATAGAAGGTCAGGGGCGAGACCATGGGGCCGAAGCGGATGCGCCACGTGCGCGTGGCGAGCACGGTGAGCGAGGTCCACGTCTCGAGCGACGGCCGCTTGGACTCGCCCCAGAGGCCCGTGAGGTGATCCGATCGGCAGAGCGATTCGAAGCCGAAGTCCTCCGCCGCCTGGCCGAGGCGCAGCCAGCGCTCCCACGTGAGCCCTTCTTGCCCCTCGATCATGATGCCGACGCGCATGCGCTGGTCCTCCTCTGGATAGCTTGCCTCGGACGGTGGGCGTTCCTCATATCGCTCGCCTCGCACGCGGGGGGCCCAGCCCCCGGCCGTGCTGCGGCTCGCCCAACTGGCTTCCATGTATACCGCACCCGAGCCCGCTCCGGAGGGCGTGTTACACTGAGCTCCGCCATGCGGTTGCTGCTGCTGATTCCCACCACGACCTATCGCACCGAGGACTTCATGGACGCCGCCCGGAATCTCGGCGTGGATCTCGTGATCGCGTCCGACCGGCCCAACGTGATGTCCGCGGAGTTTCCCGATTCCCTGCTCACGCTGCCGTTCTCTGATCCCGATGCCGCCGTCAAGGAGATGCGGGCGTGCGCCGCGCGGCGGCCCATCGACGCCGTGGTGCCCGTGGACGACGTCACCACCGTGGTCGGCGCCGCCATCGCCCAGGCGCTGGGGCTGCGCGCCAATCCCGTCGCGGCGGTGAGCGCGACGCGCAACAAGCTCAGGATGCGCGAGCGGTTGGCGGAGGCGGGCGTGCCGTCGCCGCCCTTCGCCTCGTTCGCCGTGAGCGAGCGACCCGCGGAGATCGCGCGCCGCGTGCCCTATCCCTGCGTGCTCAAGCCGCTGGTGCTGTCGGCCAGCCGCGGCGTCATCCGCGCCGACTCCGAATCGGAGTTCGTCGCGGCCTTCACGCACATCGCAAAAATTCTCGACGCTCCTGATGTGCGCGAGCTCGGCGAGGGCACCGATCGCATTCTGGTCGAAGGCTTCGTCCCGGGCGTCGAGGTCGCCCTCGAAGGCCTGCTCGATGGCGGCTCGCTCGAAACGCTCGCGCTCTTCGACAAGCCGGATCCGCTCGACGGGCCATTCTTCGAGGAAACCATCTACGTCACGCCCTCCCGGCTGCCCGAAGCGGCGCAGGCGGCGATCCGGGAGTGCGTCGCGCGGGCGGCGAAGGCGCTGGGGCTGCAGGACGGCCCGGTCCACGCCGAGCTGCGCGTCAACGGCGAGGGGCCGTGGATGATCGAGCTCGCCGCGCGCTCGATCGGCGGGCTGTGCTCGCGCACCCTGCGCTTCGGCATGGGCATGTCGCTCGAGGAGATCATTCTGCGCCATGCGCTCGGCCTGCCCATCGCCTCACTCGAGCGCGAGCGCCGCGCGGCCGGCGTGATGATGATTCCGATCCCGCGCGGCGGGATCCTCGAGGAGGTGCGGGGGCTGGAGGAGGCGCGGCACGTGCCGCTGATCGAGGACGTCACCATCTCGCTTCACAAGGGCCAGGAGGTCGTGCCGCTGCCCGAGGGCTCGCGCTATCTCGGCTTCATCTTCTCCCGCGCGGCGGCGCCGGCCGAGGCCGAGGCCGCCCTCCGCCAGGCCCATCGCCGGCTGGATTTCGTGATCCGCCCGTGAGCATCGTGAGAGAGTTCGAGCGCGCCTTCAACCGCCAGGACGTGGCGGGACTCGTCGCCTGCTTCACCCCCACCGGGAGCTACCGCGACACCTTCTATGGCGAGCACACGGGGGGCGCGGCACTGCGCGCAATGTTCGAGCGGATGTTCCGGGAGGGAGCGGAGTACGTCTGGACGATGGACACGGTGTGCGAGACGGCGGCGCTGGCGGCGGCCGAGTGGACGTTCGGCTACACCGTCACCGAGGCCGTGCCGCGCAGCGCCGGACGGAAGATCCGCTTCCACGGCATGAGTCTCTTCGAGCTCGAGGGCGGCCGCATCGCGCGCTACCGCGAGTACTTCGACACGGGCGCGGCCCTGCTGCAGCTCGGCTTCAAGCCCGAGTCGCTGGCCAAAGTCCTCGCCCGCAACCTCTGACCATTCCCTCTCCCCCTTGGGGAGAGGGTCAGGGTGAGGGGGCGCTAGCCCTTCTTGATCGACTTCACGTGAAGGGTCTTGCCGTGGGCCGCGAAGACGACTGTCACGTGATCGTTGGGCGCGATGCCCGCGAGCATCTCGGGCTTGTCGGCCACGAAGGTGAGGTTCTCGCCGTTCTCCGCGTGCTTGATGGTCAGCGTGCCTTTCGAGGCGTCCACCGCCGTGACCGTGCCCATGTGGGCGTTCGGCCCTGCCACCGGACAGGCCCGGGCGGAGGGCGGCGCGGGAAGCGTGACGAGCATCAAGGCGAGCGCGAGCAGTGTGAGCAGTCTCATGTGGGCCTCCTCTAAGGCCTGATTATAACGGTGGTACACTGGCCGGCAACCCACTCCGGAGGATCGCTCCCATGAAGCAGCGCGACGTCATGACATCGCGCATGAGCCCCGCCCGCTTCCGCCTCGCGCTGCACACCTGGACCCTCGACAGCACGCCGCTCGCCGATGCGCTCGGCGCCGCGCGCGAGGCCGGCTGGGAGGCGGTGGAGCTCAGGCGCATCGATTTCACCCGGGCGGCCGCGGCGGGCCAGTCCGCCGCAGCAGTCATGGATGTCGTGCGCGCGAGCGGGCTGCCGGTCGCCTGCGTGGGAGTCGAGCTCGGCTGGATGTGGGCAACGGACGCCGAGCAGAAACGGCTCTTCTCCGTCTTCGCCGAGCAGTGCGAGCGGGCGGCTGCGCTCGGCTGCCCGCGGGTCATGAGCCCGGTGGACAAGGGACGGGGCGACCTGCGCGAGGCGGCCCAAAGCCTCCGCGGGGTCGGGGACATCGCCGCGCGGCACGGCGTCCACCTCGCGCTGGAGTTCAACTCCCAGGCCGAGCAGCTCAATACCCTCGCCAAAGCGCGCGAGCTCCTCGCTCTCGCGGGCCATCCCCGCTGCGGGCTCCTGCTGGACACCTATCATCTTCAGCGCAGCGGCGGCGCGCCGCGGGATCTGGACGACCTCGGTGCGGAGGAGATCTTCTATGTCCAGTACAGCGACGTGCCGTGCAGCGGGCTCGAGCCGGGAAAGTTCACGGACCGACTGCCACCGGGCCGCGGCTCGGTCCCGTTCAGGGAGTTCTTCGCGCGGCTCGCGGCCGCGGGCTATGCGGGGGACGTGAGCTACGAGGCGCCGAATCCAGCGGCGTGGAAGCGCCCGCCCGGGGAGGTCGCGCGCGAGGCCTTCGAGGCCACGCGCGCGCTCCTCCCCTCCGAGGCGGCCCGCTGAGCGCTACTTGGGCTGGGGCGTGAGGCGGAGATAGGGCTTGAGCGCCTTCCAGCCCTTGGGAAAGCGGGTCCTCGCCTCCTCGTCGGTCACCGCCGGCACGATGATCACGTCCTCGCCCTGCTTCCAGTTGACCGGCGTGGCCACCTTGTGGGCGTCGGTGAGCTGCAGCGAGTCGATCACCCGGAGGATTTCGTCGAAGTTGCGCCCGGTCGTCTGCGGGTAGGTGATCATCAGCCGAATCTTCTTGTTGGGGTCGATGACGAACACCGTGCGCACCGTGTACACCTCGTCGTGCGCCGGATGCATCATCCCGTAGATATTGGCCACCTTCCGCTCGGGGTCCGCGATGATCGGGAAGTTGGGCTCGTAGCCCTGCGTCTCCTTGATGTCCTTGGCCCAGCCCTTGTGCGAGTCCACCGGATCGATGCTGATCCCGATGCACTTGACATTGCGCTTGTCGAACTCGCCCTTGAGCCGGGCCACGTAGCCGAGCTCGGTGGTGCAGACCGGCGTGAAGTCGCGCGGGTGAGAGAACAGGACCACCCAGTTGTTGCCGGCCCACTCGTGGAAGCGGATCGGACCCATGGTGGTCTCAGCCGTGAAGTCGGGGGCGGTGTCTCCGAGTCTCAATGACATGGCCGTCGCTGTCGACATAGACTTCGCTCCTCCTTGGTATTGTGAGTGTGGATCAGCAGTTGATGTACTTGGGGCTCACGAGCGGCTTGACCGTGCCGTCACCGGACCAGGTCTTGCGCTGGAGGCCGTAGAGGTCCTTGCCGTACACGTGGATCTCCACGGTGTCGCGCGCCGTCGGATTGTGCATGCCGTGGATCTCGTCACCGGGCACGAGGCAGGAGACGGCACCGGGCCCATGACGCTGCACGCGGATGACGTCGAGGGTGTCGCGGCCTCCCGGATTTTCGGTGACGCGGTAGCGCGTCTCCTCGATCTCGTTTTCGATCACCCCGATCACGCCCCAGGTCTCGTGGTTGTGAGCGCCCGCGGTGTCGCCGGGCCGCCAGACCACCGCGGTTACGTTGAACCTGGGCGCCCGATGCAGCATGTAGCGCCCGCGCCCGCCGTCGGGGGCGCGGCGGCGGAACTGGGCCGGGATCGCCTCCGGGGTCTTGACGAGGCGGGCCAGCAGCGGGGCCACCTGCTCGGTGATCGCGGCGCCCGACTCTTCGCGCTGCGTGATCCGGTCCAGATCGGCGATGAAGTGCTCGACGGTATAGGTCTCAGTGGTCATGCTCGGTCTCCTCAGGATCCGGGGAATTCTTGCCGCTCGCCTCGTGATGCTCGTGCCTGCGGCAACTCGGCCATCACTCATCTCGCAATGCCACGGGAGTGTCCGACCTGCCGCCCCATTCGCTCCACGAGCCATCGTAGACGGCCGTGTCGCCGCGCCCGAGCAAGTATAGCCCGAGCGTCAAGACCGCGGCGCTCACCCCCGAGCCGCATGTGGCGACCACAGGGCGCTCGAGATGGAGGCCTGATTCGCCGAAGGCCGCGCGCAGCGCCTCGGGTGGAAGCAGCGTGTCGCCCACGCTCTGGAAGAGGCGGTCATAGGGCAGGTTCACGCTGCCAGGGATATGACCCGGGCGCAGCCCAGGCCGCGGCTCGGGCTCCGTGCCGACGAAGCGGCCGTGGGATCGGGCGTCGACCACTTGTTCGCGCTGCGTCTCGAGCGTGGCGCGGACGCGATCGAGGTCGGCCACCAGCTCTTTCCGGAACGCCGCCGTGAACTGCCGCGCGGCCGGCGTGGGCGCTCCCCCTTCGAGCGGGCGCCCTTCGGCGCGCCACTTGGCGAGGCCGCCGTCGAGCACGGCCACCTGCTCGTGGCCGAAGACGCGGAACATCCACCACGCCCGGGCCGAGGCGATCATGCCGCGACCGCTATAGGCCACGACGCGGTCCTCCGTGCCGATGCCGAGGGCGCCGGCAGCGCGCGCGAAGGTCTCGGGGTCGGGCAGCATGTGGGGCAGTGCCGAGGCATGATCCGAGATCGCGTCGATGTCGAAATACACCGCGGCCGGGATGTGTCGCTCCGCGAACTCGGCGCGCGCGTCCCGGTTGAGATGGGGCAGGTACCACGTCGCGTCGACCACGCGGAGATCGGGCTCGCCCAAATGGGCGGCCAGCCAGTCAGTGCTCACCACGGTGGACAACGAAGCACTCATGGGCGCGGCTCGGTCTCCAGCAGCAGAGGGTGGGGGCTTTGGCCCTGCGCGTCCAACGCCTCCTCCCAGCGGAGATAGGCCTCCATGGCCGCGCGCCCCCGGTCGTAGGGCTTCAGAACCACATCGTCCGCCCGGTCGAGCGGGCGCGTCAAGCCGCTCTCCACGGGGAGCCCGGCCTCGACCCAGGCGCGTGTGCCGCCTTCGAGCACCCGCGCGGCCGTGTATCCCAGCCCCGCCAGCGTGGCGGCGGCCAGGGTGGATTGCAGGCCGTCGGCGCAGGCGATGACGATGGGCCGCTGTCGGTCAGGCGCGATGGCGGCGATGAGCGGCTCGAGGCGGCTGCGACAGATCCAGCCGGCGCCCGGCACATGGCCACGCGCATAGACATCACTCGGATCCACATCGAGCACCAGCGCGTCGCCCACTGAGGCTCCGGGCGCGACGCTCGCCGCGGCCGCGCGGGCCGCCTCGTAGCCCCAGGGAATCCGGGTCGGCCGTCCCGTCTCCACGTCGCCTCGCATCTGCTCCCAGGCGGGCAGCCCACCTGCCAGCACCGCGACGCCGCTGAGCCCCATGCGCCTCAGCCAGGCGGCCGTCATCGCCGATCGCGCGAAGCCGTCGCAGATCAGCACGATCGAGGCCGTGCCGACGGCGATGTATTCATCGGTGGCCTGGACCAGCTGGCCGCCAGGCGCCCACACGGCGCCTGCCGCATGCCCCGCCGCGTACTCCTCGGCGGTGCGCACGTCGAAGAGGTAGACATTCTCGCTCTCGCGCCGCTCCCATCGGCGGCGGACTTCTTCGGGCGCGAGGAACGGCACGCCCTCCTCCACGGCGACGCGCTTGGCGGCGACCGAGGCGAGCGCGCGGCTCTTCGCCGATGCAGGCGGTGCCCAGCGGGCCGCCCCGCGCTCGAGCTCGAGCCCCGCCAGGGCCCAGCCCATCGTGCCATTGCGCACGGCCACGATGGGATTCGGCAGCCCCATGCGCCGGAGTGATTCGGCGCCCAGGTAGGAGCGCGTGCGCCCGCCGCAGTGAACCACGATGGTCGTCTCCGGCCGCCGGAGCAGCTCGCCGATGCGCAGCACCAGCTCACCCCCCGGCACGCTCCAGGCCCCGGGGATGCACCCGCGGACATATTCCTCGGGCGTACGGGCGTCCACGATCACCAGGTCCTCGCCGGCCCCCATCCGCGCCTCGAGATCCTCGGGCGAGATCTCGGGCGTCTTGAGCTCATGCAGCACTCGCTCGCCGAAGACCTTGCTCGGCACGTTGACGCCCTGGACTGTCTGTCGACCGGCCCCGCGCCAGCCAGCGATCCCGCCCGCCAGGCATCTCACGTCGCTGTAGCCCATCCGGGCCAGCGTGGGTGCGGCCAGCGCCGAAAGCGAGCCATCCCCATCGCAGAGGACGATCGGGGTGCGAGGGCAAGTGATCAGAGCCGGCAGTCGGGCTTCGAGGAGGCGGCGAGGGAGCGGCGTGGCCCGGAAGATATGCCCGCGCTCGAAGGTACCTCGCTCGCGGAGATCCAGCAGCGCGAACGGAGCGCCGCGGTCGAGCAGCGCGTGCAAGTCCTCGGCTGGGATGGTCTCCGCGCTCATTCCACGGACGCTAGCCGGGGAGGGCGCGGCTGTCAAGCGATCGAAGCCCTAGCGTTCTGAGTTGGAAACGCGGACGATTCGCCGGGCGGGAGCGGGTCGCTCTCAACGGAACCGTGTCCGGCGAATCGCTTACTACGCTAGGCGAGGGCGGGATGATAGGAGACGGAGCCTGGTGCGGAGTGAATGGACCAGACGGGCCCGAGCCCGAGCCGGGCGATCTCCTCCTCCGTGAGCCACACCTCCCAGATCGCGTAGCTGCCGTTACGGAACAGCGCGCTCAGCGCCATATTGATCTCGCGGTTGCCGATCTTGAGCTCCGAGGCCAGGAAGTCGTCCAGCTCCTTTCGGTGAGCGAAGGGGCGCACGGGGCGGCTGCGGCTGGACACGCCAAGGGGCGCATAGGCCAGCGAATAGGACATGTCCCTGTTGCGCGCGATGTGCACCGAGCCGTTGAGCCTCATGGTCCGTCTCCTCCCGTGATTGGGTCACTGGCTTCTTTCTGTGGAGACGGCCTGCGGCAGGCGCCTGTTTACAGGGCCGGGCGGGGCCCGTATTTAGGGGCCCATATATAAAGGAGGGCGGAGCGTAAACGCCGGATCCCGAGCGGCCGTCACAGTGGGAACATGAAGATACTCGACCCGCTCAAGAGCCTGCTGCAGCTGGGGGCAACCGTCTACCTGATCACCCACGGCGTGTCTCTGCCCTCGGACGCTCACGGGGAGCTGCACGAGCTCGGCTGCGCGCTGTACTACAGCAGCCTGGCCTGGGTCCTGTCCACGGCGGCGCCGCTGCGCCACGTGGTCCTCGGATTGACGTCCTTCATCCGTTAGGCCACCAGCTCGGGCCGCCCCGACCACTGCCACGCAACCTCGCGGCTGGCGCGTGCGCCCCGCGCTTGTGACTTCGCCGACCCGGTGGGATTCTACATCTCCTTGTCCTTGGGCTATGTGACCCTGTCACCCGCAATGGAGAGGAGAATCAAACTGGCGAAGACGCTCTTCACCATCGGCCACTCCACGCGGCCCCTCGCCGAGTTCCTGGCCCTGCTCGCGGCTCATGGGATCCGGCAGGTGGTGGACGTGCGGACGATCCCGCGGTCGCGGCGCAATCCGCAGTTCGAGCGCGAGGCCCTGCGCGCCGCCCTTCAGAAGGCGCGCATCGCGTACCGGCATCTGCCGGGGCTGGGCGGGCTGCGCCATCCGAAGCGGGACTCGGTCAACCAGGGCTGGCGCAATGCGTCCTTCCGCGGATTCGCCGACTATATGTCGACGCCCGAGTTCGCCCGCCGCTTGAGCCGCCTGCGCCAGCTCGCACAGCGCAGACTGACGGCCATCATGTGCGCGGAGGCGGTGCCGTGGCGCTGCCATCGGTCGCTGATCGCGGACGCGCTGACGGCCCAGCAGTGGCAGGTCCGGCACATTCAGAGCCGGAGGACGGCGAGGCCCCACAAGCCGACGGAGTTTCTGAGGATTCGCAGAGGGAAGCTCGGCTACCCTGCAGCCGAGCGACCGAGCTCAGCGCGCTAGCCGAGCGCCCGGTGCAACCGGTTGAGGCCGTCTTCGAGGAGGGCGCGGGGGCAGCCGAAATTCAGCCGGACAAATCCCTGCCCGCCCCGGCCGAACGTGGCCCCGTCGTTCAGCGCCACCTTTGCCCGCTCGAGGAAAGAAGTGAAGGGATCGCCGTTCGGGATGCGGGCCCGGCGGCAGTCGAGCCAGGCGAGGTAGGTGCCTTCGGGCGGCGCCACGTGCGCGCCGCGCAGGCGTCGCCCGACGAACTCCACCGTGAAATCGCGATTGGCCTCGAGATAGCGCAGGAGCGCGTCGAGCCAGGGCTGCCCGTCGCGATAGGCCGCCAGCGCGGCGGTATAGCCGAGGATGTTCACCGCTTGGACGAGGTCGACCCGCGCCGCCACGAACTGCTCGCGGAGCTGGGCATTGGGGATCACGGCCAGCGCGCACTTGAGGCCCGCCAGATTGAAGGTCTTGCTCGGGGCCATGAGCGTGACGGTGCGCGCCTCGATCTCCGGACCGAGCGAGGCGATGGGCACGTGCTGCTGGCCGGAGTAGAGCAGATCGCAGTGGATCTCGTCGGCGCAGATCAGCAGGCCCCGGTCGAGGCAGATGCCCGCCATGCGCACGAGCTCCTCCCGCGTGAAGACGCGGCCGACAGGGTTATGAGGGTTGCAGAGGATGAACACCCTGGTGCGCGCGGTGATGGCGCGCTCGAACGCCTCGAAGTCGATCGCGTAGCGGCCATCAGCCTGCCGCGTGAGCTCCGCCTCGTCCTGGCTGAGCCCGCAATTGCCCGGCACGCGCAGGATGGGCGGGTAGAGCGGGGTCTGAAGCAGCAGGCCGTCGCCGGGCAAGGCGAAGGCGCGGCAGGCGACATTGAAGCCGGGGATCACTCCCGGCAGGAGGACAATCGCCTCAGGGGAGACCCGCCAGCCATAGCGCTTCCACAGTCGCTCTGAGAAGACCTCGTGTAGCGGCGAGACCTCGAGGCCCACGCCATAGCCGTAGAAGCCGTGCTGCACGCGCTCGGCGAGAGCGTGGATCACGGGCTCCGGCGAGGGAAAGTCCATGTCGGCCACCCAGAGGGGCAGCACGTCGGGCGGATATTTGCTCCACTTCACGCTCTCGGTGGGCCGCCGGTCGACGACGCGATCGAAATCGTAGCTCATGAGTTTTCCCTCTCCCCCTCACCTTTATCCTCTCCCCCGTAGGGGGAGAGGGCAGGGTGAGGGGGCAGAGGATCAGGGTGAGGGATATGGTGCCGAGGGGAGAGCTGGCGGGAGCGGCTCGGCCGCTCCCGCCGGGCGAAATGCTACAGGCAGGATTCGAACAGCCCCGCGGCGCCCTGACCGCCGCCGATGCACATGGTCACCACGCCGTAGCGCACCTTGCGACGGAGCATCTCATTGGCGATGGTGCCGACCATGCGCGAGCCCGTCATCCCGAAGGGATGGCCAATGGAGATGGATCCCCCGTTCGGATTGAGCTTGTCCATTGGGAGGCCGAGCGTGTCGCGGCAGTAGACGACCTGGGAGGCGAAGGCCTCGTTCAGCTCCCAGACGCCGATGTCCTCCATCTTGACGCCCGTGCGCTTGAGCAGCTTGGGGATCGCGTAAATGGGCCCGATGCCCATCTCGTCGGGCTCGCAGCCGGCCACGGCGAAGCCGCGGAAGATCAGCTTGGGTCTCACGCCGAGCGCCTTCGCCCGATCCATGGACATCAGGAGCGTCGCTGAGGCGCCGTCAGAGAGCTGGGACGAGTTGCCGGCGGTCACGGTGCCCTGACCGCTGGTCTTGTCGAAGTGGGGCGGCAGCTTGAGCAAGCCCTCGAGCGTGGTGTCCGGGCGATTGCACTCGTCCTTCTCCAGGTAGTAGTCCTCCTTGCCCGTGATCTCGCCCGTCTTCTTGTCCACGATGCCGCGCACGACCTGCATCGGGGCCAGCTCCTCCTTGAAGAAGCCCTCCTGCTGGGCGCGGGCGATGCGCTGCTGGCTGGCCAGCGCGTATTCATCCTGCGCCTCACGGCTGATCTTGTACCGCTTGGCCACGACCTCCGCCGTATCGCCCATCACCATATAGATGCCGGGCTTGCGTTCCATCACCCACGGGTTCGGCTCGCCCTCGCGCTTGAGCATGGTGATGCTCTCGACGCCGCCGCCGATCGCGGCCTCGGCGCCGCCCAGGATAATCTGGTGCGCCGCCATGGCGATGGCCTGAAGGCCTGAGGAGCAAAAGCGGTTGACGGTCGTGCCGGCCACCGACACAGGCAGACCAGCCCGGACCAGCGCGACGCGCGCGACATTATTGCCCTGCGCGCCATTGGGCTGGGCGCAGCCGAGGATCACGTCCTCGATCTCGACTGGATCGAGCTGCGGCACCTTGCCCAGCACGTCCCGGATGCAGTGGGCGGCGAAATCGTCGGGGCGGGTCAGATTGAACGAGCCGCGGAAGGACTTGGCGAGCGGCGTGCGTGAGCTGGCGACGACAACAGCCTCTCTCATGGCGTCTCCTTTCGTGACAACCCTCACCGAAGTATACCCGATGCCCGGGGCCGCGCACCGGCCCGCGGCCTCACCCCTCGCCGAGCTGGGGCGCGGCCCCGCCGTCCACGATGATGGTCGCCCCCGTCATGAACGCCGAGGCCTCCGAGGCCAGGAAGATGCACGGGTAGGCGATCTCGTGCACCTTGCCCCAGCGCCCCATGCTCACGCGATTGGCCACGGCGTCGTAGGCCTTCTTGGCCGCCGCGGGATCCTGCTTGGTGAGCACGCCCATGTAGCCCTCGGTTTCCACCGGCCCCGGCGCGATGCAGTTGACGCGGATGTTCTGTCGCCCCCAGGCCATCCCGAGCGTGCGCGTGAAGTTGATCACGGCCGCCTTGGCGGCGCCGTAGTGCGGCATCATGCTCGAGCCGTAGACGCCCGCGATGGACGACACATTGATGATGACGCCACCGCCCTGGGCCATCATCTGCCGGCCCGCCCATTTGCAGCCGAAGAAGACGCCGTTGAGGTTGATCCCAATCACGGCGTTCCAGCCATTGGGGCTGATGTCCTCGGGCTTGGCGCGGAATGAGGCCCCGGCATTGTTCACCATGATGTCCAGTCGCCCCAGCTCCTTCACCGTGCGCTCGACGAGCCCCTTGATCGCCTCCTCTTCGCGCACATCCACGGCCATGCAGAAGGAGCGGCGCCCGAGCTTCTTGATCTCCGCGGTCACGGGCTCGAGATTCTCGATCTTGCGGCTGCAGATCACCACGTCGGCGCCGGCCTTGGCGAACTCGAGCGCGATGGAGCGGCCGATTCCGACGCCGCCTCCCGTAACGACGGCGATCTTCTGTTCCAGCGAGAATGGCGACGCTGCCATGGGCCCGTATCCTCCTGATTCACTCCCTCTCCCCTCAGGGGTCTCGATCTCCCTCTCCCCTCTGGGGAGAGAGCCGGGGTGACTTACTCCCTCTCCCCTTTGGGGAGAGAGCCGGAGTGACTTACTCCCTCTCCCCTCTGGGGAGAGGGCCGGGGTGACTTACTCCCTCTCCCCTCTGGGGAGAGGGCAGGGTGAGGGGTGGATTATACCCAGCCCGGCGGCGGCGCGCTTTCGAAGCTCAGGCGGGCGCTGCTGTCGGGATGCACGAATCCGAGCCGCGTGGCGTGCAGCCGCATCCTCCCGCCCCGATCTCGGGAATGAAGCGGATCACCCAGGACCGGATGGCCGATGGCAGCGAGCTGGACGCGGATCTGGTGCCGCCGCCCGGTGCCGAGCCTGAGCTCGAGCGCGGTGGCGCGGGCGCGGCGGGCCAGCACGCGGTAGTGCGTGATGGCCTCCTTGCCCTCCCGGACCTGCCGCACCCGGAGGGCGCGGTCCTGGCTGAGCGCGGTGGTGAGCGTGCCGGCATCGGGCTCGATATGCCCCTCGACAAGGGCGACATAGACGCGCTCCACGGCGCGCGCCTCGAACTGGGCCTGCAGGCGCCGCTTGGCCCCCGGCGACTTGGCGAAGACGAGCAGGCCCGATGTGTCCCGGTCCAGCCGGTGCACGATGAAGGGCCGGCGGGCCGGCTTCTGCGCGGCCAGATACTCCCAGAGCAGCCGATACGCCGTCCGCTCGCGCTCGTTCCTTCCCGTGGCAATCGTGAGCAGCCCCGGCGGTTTGTCGATCACGAGCAGCGAGTCGTCTTCATGGACCAGGCGGAGAGGCGGGGGAAAGGCGGGCCGCGGCCGCCCGCCCAGGGCGATTGCGTTGGATGCACCGACCGGCAGCCGGCCATCCCGCTCGATCGCGCCGTTGACGGTGACGCGCCCTGTCTCGAGCCATTGCTTGAGGCTGCGCCGCGAGGCCTGGGGGAAGAGCTGGCCGAGCCGCTCGAGAAGGGTCACTCGTTTCTGAGCACGCCGAGCGGACGCTGGCCGAGGAGCCGGCGGGTGCCGAGGAACCCGACGGTGATGGCCAGGAGGGTCGCGACCGGAACGCCCGTGGCGAGCACGGCCGGCTCCCAGCTCCAGGCGATGTCGAAGGCGAACCGCAGGACGGCCCAGGCCAGGGCCGCGGCCAGCGCCGTGCCGCACACTCCCGCGGCAGCGCCCAGCAGCGCGTACTCGACGACGAAGACGCGCGCGATCAGGCCGCGGCTGGCGCCCAGGGTCTTGAGGATCACCGAGTGGTAGAGACGCTCGCGGCGCGTGACGCTCAAGGCCCCCGCCATCACGACCAGGCCGCTCAGCAGGCTGAAGGCCGCGACGAGCCGGATCGCCAGCGCGATCTGATCGAGGACCGCGGCCACGCGCTCGAGCACCTCGCGGACCGGGATGGCCGTGACATTGGGGAACGCGGCCACCACCGCGGATTGCAGCCGCCCCTCGTCCGCGGCGCGCGCCCGCGCGGTGGCCAGATAGGTGGTGGGCGCGCCCTCGAGCGCGCCCGGCGAGAAGATCACGAAAAAGTTCGAGTTCAGGCTCCGCCAGTCCACGCGGCGCAGGTTGACGACGCGCGCCGTCACGGTCACGCCCTGGATGTCGAAGCTCAGCGTGCCCCCCAGCGAGACGCCGAGCTGGCCGGCGATCTCCTCCTCGACGGAGATGAGCGGCTCGCGGCTCGACTCGGCCGCCGTCCACCACCGGCCGGCGACCACGGTATTGTGGCCGGGCGCTTCGGCCGCCGATGTGAGGACGTACTCGCGCGTCAGATACCAGACGTCCTCTTTGCGCGTCCTCACATCGCCCGCGATCGGCCTTCCGTCGACCGCGGCAAGCCGGGAGCGGACCACCGGGATCAGCTCGGGCCGGCTCCCGCCGATCCGGCCGACGACATCGGCGAAGGGTCCGGCCTGATCGGGCTGGATGTCGATGAAGAAGAAGGCCGGCGCCCGCTCGGGGCTGCGCTGGGTGAGCTGCTCGCGCAGCGTCCCGTCGAGGAGCGCGACCGACACCAAGAGCATCATCGCCAGCCCGAGCGACACCATCACAGCGCCCGCCTGGCTGCCCGGCCGGTAGAGATTGGCCGCGCCCTGCCTCCAGGCGAGCCCGCGCCAGCGGATCCGCTTGGCGAGCGCGACGATCCCCCGCGCCCCCAAAGCCAGGAGCAGCAGCGCCGCGAGGAGCCCGCCGACGAAGATGCCGCCGATCTTCCAGGAGCCGGCCTGCCACAACGCAAGCCCCGCCAGACCGGCCACGATCACCGCCGCCGCGGGCCAGGGCCGGCGGCCCGCCAACGCGGGCTCCACGTCGCGGCGGAGGATGAGGGCGGGTGGCACGCGGCGGATCTCGAGCAGCGGCCAGAGGGCGTAGAGCAGCGTGACACCGAGTCCCATGGCGAGGCCACGCAGGATGGCCGTGGGCGAGACGCGCAGCTCCACTTCCAGCGGCAGCAAGTGGGCGAGAAAAGGCTGGAGCATCGGCTGGAGCGCGCTGCCCAGCGCAGCGCCCAGGAGGCTGCCGGCCAGGCCGAGCAGGGCGGTTTGCAGCGTGTAGACCGCGAGGATCTCGCGCCACCCGGCCCCGAGGCATTTGAGAATCGCGACGGTGGCGAGCTTGTTCCTGACGAAGGCGGCCACGCTCACCGCCACGCCGATGCCGCCCACCATCAGCGCCACCAGGCCGGTGAGGCCCAGGTACATGGTGAGCTGCTCCCAGAAGCGCCGGAGCCCCGGCTGCGCCTGGGTGTAGGCGGTCACGCGGAGCCCGGCGTCCGGGAGCCGCGAGGAGAGCTCGTCGCGGAAGGCTTCCGCCGATCTGCCTTCAGGGAGCTGGAGCAGAGTGCGGTAGCGGACGCGGCTGCCAGGCAGAATCAATCCCGTGCTCTCGAGATCCTCGCCGGCGATGAGCACGCGCGGGCCCAGGGAGAAGACCCCGGCCGAGCGATCAGGCTCGCCCCGGATCACGCCGCTGATGGTGAAATCCCGCTCGCCGATCCGCACGCGATCGCCGACCCCGAGCCCGAGCCTCGCCCGGAGCGAGTCGTGGACCAGCGCCCGACCGCCGCCGATGAGCGAGGCGAGTGGGGCGTCGGGCTCGGCGCTGAGCCGGCCGTAGAATGGATAGCCGGGCTCGACGGCTTTGAGCTCCACCAGCTGGGTGGGCGAGGGCATGGGCATGTTCCGGCGGAAGGCCGGTTGAGCCATGGCAACCAGCTCTCTCACGCGGGTTACGCCGACGCCCTCCTTCTCGAGGCGGCTCACCACGGCCCGCGCCGGCGACGAGAGAGGCTGGGTGCTCCGGATCTCGACATCGCCCGCCATGAGGGACTTCGCGGAGCGCCCCACGGTTCGCTCGAGGCTGTCGGCGAAGCTGCCGACGCCCACCAGGGCGCCCACGCCCAGGGTGATGCAGCCCAGGAAGTAGACGAAGTGGCGCCAGGCTCCGCGCGTCTCCCGCCACGCCATCCGCAGAACGAAGCTAGGCACCGAGCTCTCCGACCAGCCGGGTCGCCTCGAGACCCATGCGCGCCTGGCGGATCTGGCGCCAGGGCGGCAGCAGCTTCCAGGACATCAGCACGGCGCCCTTCCACGTCGGCCGATACCCGCCTTCGGCCGTGTCGAAGTACATGTAGCCCGTCCCGATCTGCTCCTCCATCGAGCGCGTCATGGTCTCGCTCAGCCTGCCGGTGAAGTTGGCATCGGTGGGCAGCGGCTGCTTGGCGGCCTTCATCCGGCCGGCCAGCAGCTCGTGGATCCGGTGCAGCCGCGCTGGATCCTTCACCTGGGGCAGCCGGGTGAGCGCCTTGCTCGGCACGGGCGGAAAGACCGACGGGGTGTCACTGTTATTGGTGAGCAGCTGCCGGCCGTCTATAAATTTCGCGATGAACTCGGTATAGCTCACCCTCCGGGCCGTCGTGCCCTGGCTCGTGTAGAGCGCGGCAAGCATGGCCACGTCGCGCGAGGCGGAATTGGTCAGCACCGTGACGAAGCTCGTGAGGTGCCGGGCCCAGGTGGCCTCGACGAAGCGGGCTTGGGCGGTGAAGCCCGCCGGGCCGAGCGCGGCCGAGGTCTCCTCCGCGAAGGCCAACGCCCAGTCGGGCACTCGGTGGCGGGAGGGATCATAGGGCTCGAAGCTCGGATGGGCCGGATGGCGGGTGGCCACGCGGATGGCGATGGGGCCAAGCCAGTACGGCGCCAGGAGCACCACCGCCACGCCGACCCGCCATGAGATGCCGAGCCAGCCGAGGATCCAAAGGGCCGCGATGAGAACGAGGACATTGAAGGCGAGCCGGCCGGCGCTCACGCCGTGCGGCCGTCCGTCGCCTCATCGGCCACCACTCGACCGTCGCGGAGCGTGACGACGCGATCGGCATAGGCGGCGAGCGCCGGATCGTGGGTCACCAGCACGAGCGTGCTGGCGCGGTGGCGATTGAGCGCCACCAGCAGCTCGATGATCTGCTTCCCGGTGGCCGAGTCGAGATTGCCCGTGGGCTCGTCGGCCAGCAGCAGCTTCGGGCGGCGGGCGATGGCACGCGCGACGGCCACCCGCTGCTGCTCGCCGCCCGAGAGCTGGGCGGGATAGTGGTGGGCGCGGTCGCCGAGGCCGACCTCTTCTAGCAACGCGCGGGCGCGCGCGACCGCGTCGGCGTCGCCTCCGAGCTCCAGCGGCACCGCGGCGTTCTCGAGCGCCGTGAGCGTGGGGATGAGGTGATACGACTGGAAGACATAGCCGATGGTGTCACGGCGGAAGCGCGCCAGCTCGTCTTCGCCGAGCCCGGTGATCTCGACGCCGTCCACGGTGATGCGGCCGGACGTCGACCGGTCGAGCCCGGCGATGAGGCCGAGCAAGGTCGACTTGCCGCTGCCCGACGGCCCGGAGATCGCCAGGAACTGTCCCGCCGGAAGCTCGAGCGAGACATCCGTGAGGACCTCCACGGGCCTCCCGCCGCTCGTGAGGCGCATGCAGAGGTCCCGGACGTGGATCATCGCCGCCATACTACACTAGGGACATGCGCCCGCTGCTCGCCGCCCTCGCGCTGATCGCGCTCGCGGCGGCACCCTGCGCCGGGGCCGAGGAGCGGGTCATCGTTGCCTTCGGTGACAGTCTCACCGCCGGCCTCGGCGTGCCCGCCGAGCAGTCCTATCCTTCGCGGCTGGCCGAGCGCCTCAAGACCGAAGGGTATGCCTACCGCGTGGTCAATGCCGGCGTCTCAGGCGACACGACGGCCGGGGGGCTGCGGCGCGTGGACTGGGCGCTCAGGCTCAAGCCCGAGATCGTCATCCTCGAGCTCGGCGCCAATGACGCGCTCCGCGGACAGGACCTCGCGGCCGTGCGCGCCAATGTCGACCAGCTCGTTGCGCGCTTCCAGGCGGCCGGCGCGCGCGTCCTCGTGGCCGGGATGCGGCTGCCGCCCAATTACGGCTCCCGCTACGGCGGCGAGTTCCAGCGGATCTTCGAAGAGGTGGCGCGGCGGCGCGGAGCGGCCCTCATGCCGTTCTTCCTGGACGGCGTGGCCGGCACGCCCGCGCTCAACCAGCCGGACGGCATCCATCCGACCGCCGACGGCTATGCCGTCGTGGTGGACCGCCTCTGGCCCCATCTCCGGCCGCTGCTCGCGCCCAAGACCGGCCGGAGTTGATTCACGGCGGGTTCCGGCCTAACATAAGCGGGCCTTTCCGAGCCGACACTGCATCTGAGGGAGCCATGGCCGCCACACCAGACGAGTTCTCGCTGGAGGCGAAGTACACGCAGGAGCGCGGCCGGATCTATCTCTCCGGCATCCAGGCACTGGTGCGTCTGCCGCTCGACCAGCACCGCGCCGATAAGCGCCGCGGCCTCAACACCGCCACCTTCATCTCGGGCTACCGCGGCTCGCCGCTGGGCGGCCTCGACCAGACGCTCGAGCGCCACGGCCGGCTCATGGCCGAGCACCACGTGGTCTTCTCCTCGGGGCTCAACGAGGACCTGGGCGCGACCGCGGTGTTCGGCAGCCAGATGGTGGGCCTCTTCCCCCGCCCCAAGTACGACGGCGTGCTCGGGATGTGGTACGGCAAAGCGCCGGGCGTGGATCGGACGGGCGACGTCTTCAAGCATGCGAACTACGCCGGCGTCGGACGGAACGGCGGGGTGCTCGCCCTGGCCGGGGATGACCCGCTCAGTAAGTCCTCCACGCTCCCCACCCACTCAGAGGTCGCGCTCTACGACGCGCTGATGCCCACCATCTTCCCCGGCAGCGTGCAGGAGATCCTGGACCTGGGGCAGCACGGCTTCATGCTCTCGCGCACCTCCGGGCTTTGGGTGGGCGTCAAGATCGTCACCAATATCGCGGACGAGGCCGGAACGGCCGAAGTGGATCCGGAGCGCGTCCAGCCGGTGATCCCCACCGTCGAGCTCGACGGCCGGCCCTTCGAGCACCATATCAATGTCAATCTGATCCCGCCCTTTGGCCTGGATATGGAGCGCACGCTTCATCACGCCCGGCTCGAGCTCGCGCGCCGCTACGCCTGGGAGAACACGCTCAACCGGATCCTGGTGCCCACTCCCCAGGCTTGGCTCGGCATCCTCACCGCGGGCAAGACGTACTACGACGTGCGCCAGGCGCTGTCGGAGCTCGGGCTGGACGACGCCGCGCTCCAGCGCTGCGGCATCCGCATTCTCAAGATGGGGCTGCTCTTCCCCATGGAGCCGCGGATCGTCCGCGAGTTCAGCCGTGGGCTCGAGGAGATCCTGGTCATCGAGGAGAAGCGGCCCTTCCTCGAGATGTTCTGCAAGGACATCCTCTACGGCCAGCCGGACCGGCCGCGGGTGGTGGGCAAGCGCGACGAGGAAGAGCGGCCCTTGCTGAGCATCCTCGGGGAGCTGGACTCGGACAGCATCGCCCGCGCCATCGCCAGGCGGCTCGCGCGCAAGATGCGCATCGAGTCGGTCGAGGCCCGCATCCAGCATCTGGACGAACTCAAGCGCCGCCCCAAGGCGATCAGTCTCATGCGCACGGCCTACTTCTGCTCGGGCTGCCCTCACAACCGCTCCACCGTGGTGCCTGAGGGCAGCATCGCGGCCGCCGGCATCGGCTGCCACGGCATGGCCATGGGCATGGACCGCGGCATCATCGGCGTCACCCACATGGGCGGCGAGGGCGCCCAGTGGGTGGGCATCGCGCCGTTCACCGAGACGCCGCACATGTTCCAGAACCTGGGCGACGGCACGCTCTTCCACTCGGGGAGCCTGGCGATCAACTACGCGATCGCCTCCGAGGTCAACATCACGTACAAGATCCTCTACAACTCGGCGGTGGCCATGACCGGCGGCCAGGCCGCCGCGGGCGCGCTACCGGTTCCCACGCTCGCCCGGCGGCTCGAAGCCGATGGCGTCAAGCGCATCATCATCACCACCGACGACCCGGCCAAGTACGCTGGCGCCTCGCTGCCGGGCAATGCGGAGGTCTGGCACCGCGACCGCCTGGTCGAGGCCCAGTCCGTGCTGGCCGCGACGCCCGGGGTGACGGTGCTGATCCACGACCAGCAGTGCGCGGCCGAGAAGCGGCGGCTGCGCAAGCGCGGCCGGCTCGCCGATCCGGTCACGCGCGTCTACATCAACGAGCGCGTGTGCGAGGGATGCGGCGACTGCGGCCGGAAGTCGAACTGCTTGAGTGTCCAGCCCGTCGAGACGGAGTTCGGCCGGAAGACCCAGATCCATCAATCCTCGTGCAACAAGGACTACTCGTGCCTGCTGGGCGACTGCCCGTCGTTCCTGACCGTCGAGCCCATTGGGCCCGCGGCCAAGCGGGAGAAGCAGCTCACGCCGCTCGACGTCGAGCTGCCCGAGCCCGCGCTCAAGGTGCAATCGGACGGCTTCGCCCTACACATGATGGGCATCGGCGGCACCGGCGTGGTGACGATGAACCAGATTCTCGGCACCGCCGCGCTGCTCGACGGCCGGCACGTGCGCGGGCTCGATCAGACGGGCCTCAGCCAGAAGGGCGGGCCGGTGGTCTCGGATCTGAAGGTCTCCGAGCGGTCGCTCGAGGCGTCCAACAAGGTCTCGGCCGGCGGGGCCGATCTCTATCTCGGCTTCGATCTCTTGGTCGCCGCCGATCCGATCAACCTCGACAAGGCCGAGTCCGGGCGGACGATCGCCATCGTCTCGACCAGTCAGATCCCCACCGGCCAGATGGTGGTGGACACGGCCGTGCACTTCCCCGAGCTGAGCAGCATGCTGATGAGTATCGACCGCGTCACCCGCAAGGACGCCAATGTCTACCTGGACGCCCAGGCCATCGCCGAGGCGCTCTTCGACGACCATATGGCTACCAACCCGATCCTGCTGGGCGCGGCCTATCAAGCCGGCGCGCTGCCCATCTCGGCCGCCTCCATCGAGCGGGCCATGCGGCTCAATGGCGTCGCCATCGAGATGAACCTCCTGGCCTTCCGCTGGGGGCGCATGGCGGTGGTGGACCGCAAGCACGTCGAGGCGGCGGTGAAGCATGCCACGGGCAAGCTCGAGCAGCCGCGGTCACTGGACGCCGAAGCCCGCGCTCTGGTGGACTCGGTCGGCGCCACGGGCGAGCTGAGACGGCTGCTCGAGGTGCGCGTGCCCGAGCTCATCGCCTATCAGAGCGCGGCCTATGCCGGGCAATACGTCGACTTCGTGAGAATGGTCGCCGAAGAAGAGCGGCGCCGCGCGCCCGGACGCACGGGCCTCACGGAAGCGGTGGCCCGGCATCTCCACAAGCTGATGGCCTACAAGGACGAGTACGAGGTCGCGCGGCTGCACCTGGACGCGGCGGTGCAGGCGGAGCTCGAGGCCAGGTTCGGCCCGGCGATCCGCGTCTCCTGGCATCTGCACCCGCCCATCCTTCGCGCCCTGGGCTGGAAGCGCAAGATCCGGTTCGGCGCGTGGTTCAAACCCGTGCTGGGCGCGCTCTCGGCGCTCAAGGGGCTGCGCGGCACGCCGTTCGATCTCTTCGGCTACGCCGAGGTCCGTCGGGTGGAGCGCGAGCTCATCGGCGAGTACCGCCGGATGGTCGAGGCGGCGCTCGGACGGCTGGGACCGCAGAACCACGATACGGCGGTGGCCATCGCGGAGCTGCCCGACGGGATCCGCGGCTACGAGCGCATCAAGCTCGACAATGTGCGGCGGGTCCGCGAGAAGGCGGCGCAGCTGCTCGCGACCTTGGGCTGACCAACGGGACCGATCACACAGGGAGGGCTCTCGACGGTGAGACGGCTATTCTGGGTCGGCGCGGCGGTACTGCTGAGCGGCTGCGCGAGTATGGGATCGGAGGAAGGGCTGTCCGCGGAGGCGACGCTCAAAGACAAGGACGGCAAGCAGGTGGGATACGCGGTGCTGATCCAGACTTCGGAAGGCGTGCGGGTCGCGGTTACCGGCCACCGGCTGCCGCCGGGGTTCCACGGGGTTCACATCCACGAGGCCGGCAAGTGCGACCCGCCGGAGTTCATGACGGCGGGCGGACACTTCAACCCGACGGGCAAGCAGCACGGCCGCCAGAACCCGGCCGGTCCCCATGCCGGCGATCTGCCGAACATGGAGGTGAAGGCCACAGGCGAGGGCGGCATTGAGATCACGACCAGGGCGGTGACCTTGGGCTCCGGGCGGACCTCGCTCTTCGGACGTGGCGGCACCAGCCTCGTCGTTCACGCGGGACCCGACGACGAGAAAACCGATCCCGCCGGAAACAGCGGCGCCCGCATCGCCTGCGGGGTGATCACGAAGTAGCGCGAACCCTCCCGCGCCCTCTCCCCCGACGCCGGGGAGAGGGCAGGGCTGCGCGCCCGCACCCCCTCGGCCTCCGCCTGACTGACGTCACGCAGTAGGCACACGGCTGCCCGCCGTGTCATCGCCGCGCGCCGACGTCGCCGGCCTTGACAGCCAGCGAAGCGGAGACGTAGAGTCCCCCCGGTGCCCGACGCACGGCGCCGACTTGCGTTGCCTCTGCCGGCAGAGGGAGTTCTCGATGTCGGGAGCATCGGATGCGCGCTTCCTGGATGCCCGATATCGGCAGACGGGGACGAGATTCCGAATCTATCCTCAGCCGAGATGGCTGAAGGGCGTCGGCAAGCCCGCCGTCATCTACGTCAACGCGGCGCCCCACACGATCCAGAGCGGACCTGAAGACGAGCGCATCTACGTGGTCGACGCCAGGAAGAAGACCGCGTACGTCTTGTCTGGGGGACATCCGCCGTATCCCCGGACGAGATCCTCCTCGTTCCCGCGCGTCCGGCCGGATCGGCGCGGGCATTTCGCCCACCTGCGCGCGGGGTCACGCGCGTTCTCATCGGCGATGATCTTCGCCACGGTACGGTCGGTCCTCGAGATCTGGGAGCGGTACTTCGGGCGGGAGATCCCGTGGCCCTTTCGGGACGCCTACCCGCGCCTCGAGCTGATTCCGCGGGCGGAGACGGTCAGCGCCTGGTCGCAGTACGGATACATCGAGTGCGGGTTCTGGGACTTCGAGCCCGGGAAGCCGCTCGCCGAGAACTTCGACGTGGTGGCGCACGAGACCGCGCACTCCATCGTTCACCAGGTGATCGGCGAGCCGCCCCGGCCCAAACCCCTGCAGTACCGGGCGCTCGACGAGGGGCTCGCCGACGTGCTCGCGGTCGTCTCCCTTCTCCACTTCGAGACGGTCGTGGACCGTCTGCTGGTGCGAACGCGGGGGAACCTCTTCTCGGTGAACGTCCTCTCGCGCATCGGCGAAACGAGCCGGTCGCAACAGATCCGGAAGGTCTTCAACGACAAGAAGATGTCGACGCTGAAATGGGACCCGGACCCGGATGGCTACAAGTATTGCTTGGCGCTCCCGTTCACGGGGGGCACATTCGATGTCCTGGTCGAGATCTACCAGCAGGCGCTCGTGAGGCGCCGAGCCATCACCCACGAGCTCGCGAACCACTCGTACACGGCGGTCCATCGAGACGTGCCCCGAATCCAACGGGAGTTCTCGCGAGAGTTCAGACGGAAGCGGGGGATCTTCAAAGACGCGCTGCTCGAGGCTCGAGACTATTTCGGCAGACTCCTCGCGCGGACGCTGGACCGGACCTCGATGCGCGACCCGTCGTATCCGGCGTTCGTGGCGAACATGCTCGAGGCGGATGCCGAACTCAGCGGTGGGGCCTACCGGCGACTTATCCGCGAATCCTTCGTGTGGCGCGAGGTCCTGCCGGATCCCTCGAAGCGGAGGGCGGAGTGAGTCCGCCACTGCTCGTCACGAGCGCGGGGCTTCCCGGAGCCAACAATCTGATCCGGAGCCTGGGGGCGGGGGATGCCTCGCTGGTCGTGATCGGCTGCCACGACGATCGGTTCGTCCTCAAGAAGTCGCCTGCGGATCGCAAGTACCTCGTCCCGCGCGCCGGAGGATCCGGCTGGGTTCGGGCGCTGCGTCGCATCATCAGGACCGAGCGGATCGGCCTTGTCATCCCGACGACCGACCCCGACGTCGCCGCCGTGTCCGGCAGCCGGAGGCGGCTGCGGGATCGCGTGTTCCTCCCGCGCCACCGCGTCATCGCGCTCTGCCAGGACAAGCACCAGCTCGGCGCGTTCCTGCGGAGTCGGGGAGTGCCGGCCCCGGCCACCTATCGGGTCACCGATTCGAAGAGCGTCGTCCGCATCTTTCGGCGCCTGCCGCCTCGCGCACGCGCGTGGTGCCGGATCCGGAGAGGCGCGGGCGCCCTGGGGGCGATCCGGGTCCGGAGTGCCGAACAGGCCTGGCGCTGGATCACATTCTGGCGGGAGCTGCGCGGAATCCGCGCCACGGCCTTCGCCCTCTCCGAGTATCTTCCCGGCCGGGATTTTGGCTGCCAGAGCCTCTGGAAGGACGGGACCCTCGTGCTCCTCAAGTCGTATGAGCGTCTGTCGTACCTCGGAACGGGCGGCCAGCCGTCCGAGGTCTCCTCGATCGCCGCCCTCGGCAAGACGTCCTTCGAGCGTCGCGTCGCGGACGTGTGCGCCCGCGCCGTCCGCGCGCTGGACGCCAAGGCGTCCGGGATCTTCAGCATCGATTTGAGGGAGGACGCCCGAGGTGTCCCCTGCATCACCGAAATCAACGCGGGGCGATTCTCCTCGGCGACGAACATCTTCGACCTCACCGGACGATACAACATGGCCGTCACCTACGTCAGGCTGGCCATGCGGGAGCCGGTGATCATCCGGGACGAGTACGACGTCGCCGACGAGCACTTCATGCTCCGGGATGTCGACGGGCCGGTCGGGATCTATGACGCTGACGACCTGTTCGACGAGATCGTGGACGCGCGGAGGTAAGAGGGCGAGGCGGTTCCCCAACTGACCCGACCGAAAGGAGACGAAGATGGCGAGCATTGCGCACAAGCAGGAAGTCAAGGGCAAGCGGCACCACATCGCGGTCAAGGTGACGCCGAAGAGCGCCAAGGGGCGGGCCATGCTCGCGAAGTTCAAGCGAGACGTGAAGGCGTTCAATGCCAGGTGGAAGAGGGCGTTCCCGAAGGGCAAGTAGCGGTCGCCGGAAGCGGCGGGACCGCGCCGGGGTCCTCGAGATCCAGATCGGCGAGGGCCTCGACCGGCACGCCGTCGAGGCCCTCGTGCTGGAGATTCGCCAGCTGGCCAGGCGTCTGGGTTTGGAAATCACGTCGCTGATGGTCGACGTGACCGAGGACGAATCGTCAGCCTAACGCGCTCAGCTCCGCCTCTGCCGGCTCGAGCCAGAGTGACATCTCCAGCGCCCGGTACGTGGCGACCGCCGCCGCCAGATGCGGCTCGGCGACCGCGCGCCGGCCCGCGCGACGGTGCAATCGGCCGAGGCCCAGATTGCAATGGGCGAGGAGTGGCCGCATGCCGAGCTCCTCGCTGAGGGCGGCTGCCTGGCGATAGGAGGCTTCCGCCTCCTGAGCGTCCTCCGACTCCGCCTGCGAGGCGATCTCGCCGAGCAGGCGGAGCGCGTAGGCTTCGCGGCCGCGCTCTTTATGGCGGCGCGCAAGCTGGAGCGCGTGCCGCGCGGTGGTGGTCGCCTCACCGACGCGGCCGGCCGCGAGGTAGGCCTCGCCCAGCCGCGTGACCAGAATCGAGTGTTCGCCCATCCGCTGCATCGAGACGGCGTGGCGCCCCGCGTGCTCCAGCAGCGGGATCGCCTCGGCCGCGCGCGCCGACAGCGCATACGCCGCGCCGAGCGACGATGCGAACAGCGGCATCATCAGCGGGAAGTCGAAGGCTTGGCAGAGTTCGCGGCCGCGCTCGAGCAGCGTGATCGCCGATCGAACGTCCCCCTTCAGCAGCAAGAGCGTTCCGACACCACAATGCGTGAAGGTGAGGCTATATGGGTGATCGGCCGCCTGGGCCAGCCGGATCGCCTCTTCTCCATAGGCCATCCCCCGACTGAACTCGCCGCGCTCGGCAAGGCTGTAGACGAGATAGATCCGGGAGAAGACAGAGGACAGCCCCGCCGCGTGGTGAGGGGTGTGAGCGCCTGCAGGCAGGTCCTCGAGGCTCAACGTCTTCTCGGAGGAGTCCACGGCGCTCCTGAGGATCTCAATCGCCGTTTGATAGTCGCCCACGGCGCTGTGGGCGGGGCCGAGATGCGTGCTGACCGTGATCTGCAGTCGGGAATCCGCCAGGCGCCTGGCGATGGCCAGGGCGCGCTGGCCCGACGAGATGGCCTGATCGACGTCGCCGATGAGCCGGAAGTATTGGCACATGAACAAGAGGACCCACCCGAGCCGGCGCTGGTCCTTGAGGGATTCAGCGAGCCCTTCGGCTTTGCGAAGGTGATCCAGGATGGGCCCGAGATCTCCGAGCGGATGCAGGGAGTTGCGAAGGTCGAGACGCAGATCGATGGCCTGCTCGATCGCCCTGCTGCTCTCCGGGAGCAACTCAAGCGTCTCCAGGGCCTGCTCGAAATACGCCACGGCTTGGCGGTGCGCCGGTCTCGCAGCGGCCTTGGCGCCTGCGCGGCGCAGGTACGTCACGGCCTTGTCCCGCAGCTCGCCCCGCAACGAGTGATGGGCGAGCCGTTCGACGTGCTCGATGAGGCGCTCCGGATGGATCGTCTCGATCGCCTCCACGATGCGGGCGTGGAGCTCCCGCCGTAGGTTGGCGCGGAGGCTGCCGTACGCCACTTCGTGCGTGAGCGCGTGCTTGAAGCTGTACTGGACTTCGGGTCCCGCGCTGTCCTCGTAGAGAAAGTCGGCCGCGCCCAGCTGGGCGAGCGCGTCGCTCAGGGCGGGATCGGGCAGATCAGCGATCACCCGCAGGACGTCGACCGACACGCTCTTGCCGATGACGGCCGCCGACTGGAGGAGCTGCCGCTCGCGCTCAGGGAGGCGGTTGATCCTGGCGATCAGCACCTCTTCCACGGTGTCGGGCACCGTCAGCTCCGGCGAGAGCGCTCCTTGCTCGCGCACGGTGCGCGCCAGCTCCTCGAGGAAGAACGGGTTGCCGTCCGCCTTGCTCACGATGAGCTGGGTCACGGGGTCGGACAGCCGGGTCGGCGGCAGGAGGCCGCCCAGCACGCTGAGGCTGTCCTCAGTCGAAAGCGGCTGGAGCGCGATCTGGGTGACGTGCGATCTCTCGAGCCAGGGCGGTCGGTACCCGGGTCGGTAGGTGAGGACAAGCAGTAAGGGCACGCCCTCCAGGCTCTCGACCATTCCGCCCAGGGCCTCGGAGGCCGGGTCGATCCAGTGCATGTCCTCCACCGCGACGATGAGGGGACGCTGGCGGCTCGCCGCAATGCACATCTGGCGCAGGATCTGGAACGTCCGCGCCCGGATCGCCTCGGGCGTCGTGGTGGCGAGCGCTTCCGTGCCGGCTTTGATGCCGAGGAATTGCAGGAGGTAGGGAAGCGCGTCGGTCGGATCGATTCGTAAGTGCTTCAGATTCATCCGGAGCTTGTGGGTGACGGTCTCGGGGGCGTCGACGTCCGTGATGCGGCAGGCGTGACGCAAGATCTCGAGCGCGGGCAAGTACGGGATCGTGCCGCCGTAGGACAGGCAGCGGCCCTCGACATAGGTGATGGCCTCGCCGCGCAGGGCCTGGCGGAATTCGTAGAGGAGGCGGGACTTCCCGATCCCGGCCTCGCCGACGATGCCGACGATTTGGCCGCGGCCCGCTCGCGCGGAGGCGAGCCGGCTCTTGAGCAGATCAAGCTCCTGGCGGCGGCCGACGAACCAGGCCATCTCGCCTTCGAGGGCGAGGCCCTTGCGCTCGCGGCCCTGCAGGCGGAAGACCGGTCCGGCGGCTCCGGGCTCCGCCACCAGGTCGAAACGCCGCTCGAGAAATGGCGCGGTGGCCCCGCTCAGCAGGATGCTCCCGGGCGCGGCCGTGAGCAGAAGCTCGTCGAGGACACTCCACTGGATCCGCTTGGCCTCGGCGTCGATCTCGGTGCCGGCGCTCGATTGGCCGACCAGCACCGTGCCCACGTGAATGGCCACCTTCACGCTGAACGGCTCCCCGTCACCCTGCTGTCCCCGCTCGGCCGCCTTTTGAATGGCCATGGCGGCGTGGGCCGCGCGGCGCGGCGCGTCCTCCACGGGCTCGAGGCCGAAGACGGCGCCGACGCCGCGTGGGCTCATCTCCGCGATTCGGCCGCCAAAGGCGCGCAGCTTGTCGAGCAGCACGTCGAGCGCGCGGCTCGTGTCGGGCAGCTCCTCGTGCGGCTCGGGCGTGATCACCGTGGCCTGCAGCAGGGTCACGCGGCGGTTTTCCCACCGAATCGCCGAGCTCACCGCCATCGCAGCTGGGGGGGGCGGCGCCGGAGCATAGACCGCCTGCGGTTCCGCTACTCCCGAGACGGGCGCAGGAGCTCGGGCGGGGCGGCTCGTGGGTGCCGGGCGCGAGGTGCCGCTCCGGAGGCCGAACTTGTCGATGCGGGCGCGCAGGGTATTGCGGGAGATGCCGAGCAGGGCGGCGGTGCGGGAGATGTTCCAGTGGGTTTGGGCGAGGGCGGCGAGCAGGTGCTCGCGCATGGCCTGGTCGAGGGAAGCCGGGGGGGCGGCGGGGCGGGGGGCGGTGGCCGGGGGCAGGGGGGCCGAGGGCAGCTCGAGGACCTCGGCGCTGACCACGACGTCCTCGGCGAGTAGCGCCACGCGCTCGATGATATTGCCGAGCTCGCGGATATTGCCGGGCCAGGGGTAGACGAGCAGGCGGGCCTGAGCCTGGGGGGAGAGGGTTTTGGGGGGCAGGCCGTAATCGGCGCAGGCGCGGGCGAGGAAGCGCTCGGCCAGCAGGAGGACGTCCTGGCCGCGCTCGCGCAGCGGGGGGAGGGCGAGGGTGAGCACGGCGAGGCGGTGGTAGAGGTCTTCGCGGAAGGCGCGGGCGGCGACGGCGGCGTGCAGGTTGGTATTGGTGGCGCTGATGATCCAGACATCGACGGGCTCGGGGCTGGTGCTGCCGAGGCGGCGGACGGCCTGCTCTTCGAGGACGGTGAGAAGCTTGGCCTGCAGGGGTTCGGGCAGCAGGCCGACTTCGTCGAGGAAGAGGGTGCCGCGGTGGGCCGTGTGAAAGAGCCCGGGCTTGGCGCGGCGGGCATCGGTGAAGGCGCCGCGCTCGAAGCCGAAGAGCTCGGCCTCGAGCAGGGTGTCGGGGATGGCGGCGCAGTTGACATCGACGAAGGGGCCGTCGGCGCGAGGGCCCTGGCGGTGCAGGAGGCGGGCGACCAGGCCCTTGCCGGTGCCGGTCTCGCCCTGGATGAGGATGGAGGGCAGCCGGCGGCCGGTGTGGGGGCGGGCGAGCAGCCGCCGGAGATTGTCGCGCACGGCCTGCAGGGCAGCGCTCTCCCCGAGCAGTTCATCGAGCCCCTTCATCGCGCGCCCTAGAGTACCCGGCTGGTCAAGCCACTGCTCAGCTATTTACCACTGACCACTTTGACCATACCGATTGGACAGCCTATCTAGTTGATCTGATTTGATTGTGCCCCTGGCACCGGCCTTGCGAACCAATAGGGGCATGTCAGAAGAATCTCCAGGCCGGCAAACACACCAAGAGCAGGACTGGCCGGTCGTATCGATCGGGATGGCCGCTGGCCTCAGCTCGGCCTTCCTCGGGATAGGCGGCGGACTCATCCTCGTCCCCGCCCTCGCCCTGCTGCTGGGACGCTCGATCAAGCAGGCCGTCGGAACGTCGCTCGAGGTGGCGCTCTTCATCTCCCTCGCCGGCGTGATCGCGGACTGGGAGATCGGCGGCATGCACATCCAATGGACCTGGGCGCTGGTCCTGACGCTCGGTTCGCTGCTGGGCTCGGCGCTAGGAGCGGGGCTGGTCGTCCGCGTTGCCGACAATCCATTGCGCTTCGCCCTCGCCGGCGTGCTCCTCGCCGTCTCGATCCGGCTGTCGCTGTCCTCGCTCGGATTCAGACGAGCAGCGGGAGCCCTGATTGCCGCGCCCGCAGTCGATGAGCACCTGCTGATCCTGGCGGTCGGAATCATCGCGGGGGCGACCTCGGTGCTGGTTGGCGTAGGCGGCGGGATCGCGACGATTCCCGCGCTGGCGCTCATCTGGGGCGATCTGCCGTTGAACGCCATCCGGGGCACGTCGCTGGCGGCCGTTGTCATCGCCGCCGCGATCGGCGCCCGCCAGCACGCGCGGCTCGGCCACGTGGATCAGGGACTGGCCAGGGCGCTGGCGCCGGCGGGAATGGCCGGAGCCGTGCTCGGCGTCGTCGCGGCGTCCTACTTCCCAACGCGACTCTGGCAGGTGGGGTTCGCCGCCGTGCTGGGGTTCGTCGCGGTGCGGCTCCTGAGCGAGGCGTTTCACCAAAGAAAAATGGGCGGCTGGCCACCGCTCGGCCGTCGAGGCCGACAGGCCGGCGCCGACGCGCGATGAACGGGAGGCGGCCATGAATCCGCTCGCGATGCCTACGAAGCTGATCCGGCAGGTGACGGCGAGTGTCGCGCTGCTGGCGGCCGTGGTGACGCCCGCCAGCGGCGTTGCCCCCGACCGCTCACGGGACGCGGCGTGGATCGCGCAGCTGCAAAGGATGGACGAGGCGCTGGCCCGCGGCGACGTCAGCGCCGCCGTCCAGGCACGACGCGACGCCTACTCGGCGGCGCTCAGAAGCCGGCGCTGGGACGGGATGGCGGCCGTGGGCGACGCCTCCGTGCGCCTCTCCGAGCTGCCGGGCGAGCGCGACGCCATGCGGGCCGAGGCCCGCCGCGCCTACCTCAGCGCGCTCTTCCGTGCCCGCTCTGAGCGTTCCCTCGACGGCGTGCTGCGTGCGGCCGAAGCCTTCGCCGCATTGGGCGACCGCGACGCGGCCCGGCAGGCGCTCGTCATGGCCGGGACGATGACGGCGGGGACACAGCAGGCCGAGATCGCCGAACGGATGCGCGCCATTCGCGAGCGGCTGGAGCGACGCGCCCCCACAGCGGTCGGCGGCGGAAGCGAGGAGCTCATCACGCGCCTTGCCGAGCCGGCATGGACCCAGTGAGACGCGCGGGAACCCGATGGGGAGGACGGCGATGACCATGGCGATGCGAAGCCCGAGCGAGACGGCCGGGCGGAGAGTTGAGCGCCTCACGCCCGACCCGAGTGTCCGCCGATTCTTCGCCGGCCGAGTGATCAACGATGGCGCGGGCCTGATCACGCTCGAGACGCCCGAGGCGGTCCTGCACGGCCGGCCGCTGTTGCTCTCCGTCCGGGTCAATTGGTCCCTCGTGGTCGCCAAGGCGATCGCCCACCTCTACATCATTGCCGACGGACAGCGCGAGCCTGTGCTCGCCCGCGTGGCATTGCTGCCCGACGTGGTCCCGCCGTACGTCGATGTGATCGCGCATCTCGAGCGCTCGACCGACATCAGCGCGGTAGTCGAGTGCGGCGACGGGACTCTGCTCGAGGTCCGTCGCTGGGTCCGGGTCATGCCGTCCACGGGAATCGGGGAGATCTGATGCGACAGCCAAGCGAAGTTCTGCCCGCTGCGCGCGCTGGCCGCGCGCATGCAAGGAGACTGAGCCCATGATCATTGCGAGCGACGATGCGGCAGTGGCCGCACTCACACAGGCTGCGCCCGTTGAGCGGTACAGCTATCGGCCGGCAAGTCCGCGGTCGGAGCTGGCCGCGCTCCGGGTCGATCCCCGGCAGGCGGTCCAAGAGGATTGGATCCGCTGCCTGATCTGCGGGCGCAGCTTCCGCCAGCTCACCAATACCCACTTGCGTTCTCACCTGTCCACGCCGGCCGAGTACAAGCGTCGCTTCGGCTACAACCGGGGCCGTCCGCTGATGTGCCGCGCGCTGCAGCGGCTGTACGCGGAGCGCGCGGTGAGCGCCGGCCTGGCGGCGCAGATCCGCCAGCGGCCGATCCTGCTCGAGCCCGAGCTCCGGCGGCGCGGCGGCGCCCGGGAAATCGCCCTGGAGGAACTGCTGACGCGGCGGGAAGTCCATCGCCGCAGCCGCGTGATCTCCGCCTAAGACGCCTAGCGGCGTTGCGCGCGCCGGCTAATCGCGTGTATTGTCGAGGCTCAGCTTTCTGTGGGCTTAGTAGTGGGGCGACCATCGCCTTTTCGCGGTAAGGACGCATCTCCGGGATCCGTCTGTTTCCGTATTGGGCGAGATACATTAGATGCCTCCGCTCGGCCTTTGTTGCTCACCAGGGCGATCTTGCTAGCGCGCCCCAAGACCAGGGGCATGAAGACCGCGCCGCTGATCGTCGCGCTAGCTGCGGCTAAGGTTCTGGCGCGGCGTGAGCACGTCTAGAGCCACGCCCGGTTGGTCAAGTTCTACCGCACTCATCGGCTGATGAGTGCACGAGGTCGCCGACGGGGCAGGCCCGTGGAACGTGGCGGGTGGGGGGCCAGGACAAGCCCGAGACGGGGGCATGGCCACGGAATAAAGGAGTTGCTGCTGCGTATAAGGAGGCGAGGGCGGTCGGTGGCAATCCATTCCGAGGCGGCTGGATAATCGGTTGGACCCGAAGGCCGGGTTCCAAGAACTTGCCCTGAGACATCTGGACTCGATGCACGGCTACGCCCGCCTCCTGGCCAGGAACGAGTCGGAAGTTGACGATCTGCTCCAGGAGTCTCTGCTGCGCGCCTTCCGGGGATTCGACTCGTTCAAAGCCGACCTGAGCTTCAAGGTGTGGATCTTCAAGATCATCAAGAACGCCCAGATAGACCGGGCTCGGCGGCGGCGCGTCCGACCTGTGGAGGAGGAGTGGCCGGATGATGAGGGTGTGCTCAACGATCGCTCAAAGGAAGTACTGCTCTACCCGGTTCCACTGAATCCCGAGGAAATCCTATTGCGCCGCGTCACCATCGAGGCCGTCCGGGAGGCTATTCGGCGGCTCCCCACCGTCCTCCGCGAGGTCCTGGAGCTCCGAGAGATCGAGGGGCTCTCCTACCAGGAAATCGCAGGGATCCTCGACAGGCCCGTCGGAACCGTCATGTCCCGCCTGTACCGCGGCCGCAACCTCGTCCGGTCGCTCCTGCAGGAGCCGCCCATAGGGGAGCTCAAGTCTAGGAGCGCTTATGGTCTGTAAGATCGCTCGCTCGAAGCTTTTCGAGTACATCGATGGGGAGCTTCCCGAGGAGCAGTGCGTGAGCCTGGAGAGCCATCTGGCGGCCTGTCTCGATTGTCGGCGGCTGGTGGAACTCGAGCGGACCTTCCGGGAGCGGTATGTCGAGCCCCTCCGGCCCGACGCGGCCCCGGACCGAGTGCGCGACCAGATGGCTGCCCTCCTTGCTACCTTCCGTGCTGAGCCAACGAGCCGTCGCCGCCTGCCGTCTCTCCGCTGGGGTCTTGTGGCCGGGCTGGCCCTCTTCGTCGTCGGAGGGCTGCTCGGGGCTGGCCTCGAGGGCCTCTTCGGCGCCGGCAGCGAGCGGCTGTGGAGCCGGCGGGACACCTCGCTGATGCGCCTTGCGGAGGCGTCGGTGGAGCAGCATCAGAAGCTGGCGCGGGGCCTTCTGCCGCACGACATCCAGAGCGTCTCACCGAAGGCCGCGGAGCAGTGGTTTAAAGGGCGGCTCGACTTCAACGTGAGCCTGCCCGAGCTCACAGGAGAGGACCTGACCCTTCTGGGCGGGCGGGTCTCCAATCTCCGGGATCTCGAGGTCGCGGCCCTCCATTACCGGGTCGAAGGCAAGGATGTCTCCCTCTTCATCATTCCGTTCGAGAAGTACAAGTCCCTGGGACTCAGCGAGTCTCCCAAGTTCAAGATGGTCACCCGCCAGGGATACGACGTCATCGTCTGGGCCTCGCACGGGGCGGCCTATTCGCTCGTATCGGAGATCGGCGGCCGCTCCTGCTTGGTCTGCCACTCGCGGGAGGAGAGGCTCGACCTCCCCGCCGCGCCCCGAGTGCACGACAAGCTGTGAACCGACCCGGCCAGGCGGGAATCGAAGACAATCCCAGGGATCAAGGACCCGCCGCCGTACTTGCACGACGGGCCCTTACCGGCCCTGGAGGACACGGGCGAATTATTCAACCTAGTCCTCGGGTCAGACTCACCGAGGCAGGAACGAAGGATCTCGTCGCCTGCCTCCACGCTCTCTGATCGCTTGGCCTCTCGGTTCGGAGCAGTTCTTCCGCTAACGCACTGCAGCGACTCGGCGGGACCCCGGAGTCGCCGATAGTCCTAGCAGCGTGCCTGTCACCCCTGCCCGGCAGATCCTCAGTGTGCCATTCGAATGGGAGGTGCCAGGTGGAGTAGTTCTCTTCGGCTTCAGCTACGTTCTCGGCTGCACGGTTCCTACAAAGGACGCGGAGCCCGCCATCGGGTCACGGCTGGGGAATAAAGTCATCGCGGCTGCGTATAGCCGGATGAGGGGTCAATGACGTTCAAGGCCGACCTGAGCTTCGGAGATCGGCGGCTAGCGGCTCACAGATTCACGAGTCCGCCTGATGTTGGGAGTTAAAGAAACCGGTCGTCGGGAAGAGAAGAGGGGAGGTCGGCCAATGCGTCGTCTCGTGCTTCTGGTTGCGGCCGTGCTGGTCGCTGGTCCGCTGCCTCAAGCTCAGGAGGTCTTCGGGTACGAAGTCGTGTCGGTAACGAACGGAGGGGCGATCCAGGGGAAGGTCGTGTTCACCGGCACGCCGCCGGCGCCGCGCAAGGTGATCCCGACGAAGGACAAGGAGGTCTGCGGCAGCGGCATCCGAGAGGTACCCCAGATCGTCCTGGCCCCGGACAAGGGAGTTCAGGAAGCCTTCGTCTATCTCAAGGCGGTGGAGAAGGGCAAGGCGTGGGACAAAGCCGCCGCCAAGACTCCGGCTATCAACAACGAGAAGTGTGACTTCCACCCGCACGTGCAGATTATCCAGCCAGGCGATGTCGAGATCGTGAACTCCGATCCCGTCCTCCACAACACCCATGGGTTCTACGGCAAGCTCACCGCCTTCAACGTCGCCCTGCCCAACAAGGACCAGCGGATCAAGAAGCCACTGAAGAAGTCCGGCTTGGTCCGGGTGGAGTGCGACGCCCACGGCTGGATGCTCGGATGGATCTACGTGGCCGACAACCCCTACTACGCCGTCACGGGAAAGGACGGCACGTTCGCGATCAAGGATGTGCCCCCGGGGCAGTACACGCTGGTGACCTGGCAAGAGCACACGGGAGAGGTGGAGCAGTCGGTCACCGTCAAGGCAAAGGAGGCAGTGAGCGTCACGATCGACCTCAAGAAGTAGCGCGAGTGAGTCGCCGAGGCCTGCTGACGACTAACAGGGGAGGAACCAGGTATGGAGCCAAGGGAGTCCGATCTGGATCCACGGCAGATCGACATGGAGATTATCCGAGGGGCGCGGCCCGACCCCGCGCTGGCGATCACCCGCCGGACCTTCATCAACAAGGCCATCCTGGCCGGCACCGCCGCCGGCGCCGCGTCTATCGGATGGTTCCCCATCATCAACACCGTCGATCTGGCCTTCGGCCAGCAGGCCGCCTTCAAGTTCGCCTGGCTCTCGGATACCCACCTGTACCCCAGGAACGTGAACACCCGGTTCGTCGAGAAGACGGTGCGGGCGGTCCGGGAGATCAAGGCCATGAATCCGCCGGCGGACTTCCTGATCTTCGGTGGGGATCTGGCCCAGCTAGGCGATCCGGTGGAGCTGGACCTGGGCGCCGATATCCTCAAGGAGCTCACCATCAAGAAGGTCTTCATCCCCGGGGAGCACGACTGGTACCTCGACCTGGGCGCCAAGTGGGAGCGGATGCACGGCAAGAGCCCGTGGAGCTTCGACCACAAGGGCGTGCGCTTCATCGGCCTCAACACGGTCGGGCAGGTTCCCGATTACTGGACGGCCAAGAAGATGACGCCCAAGGAGCGGATGGGCCACATGGCCACGCTGGATGGCAGCGTGGCCGGACCGTGGGCCGGGGTGGGCGAGCCTCAGCGGCGCTGGCTCAACCAGGCGCTGTCCAACTGGCCCAAGAACCAGCCCGTGGTGGTCTTCACCCATACGCCGCTCTACGAGTACTACCCGCCGTGGAACTTCTGGACGCGGGACTGGCGCGAGGTCACCGAGATCCTCAAGCCGTGGAGCAACGTCACCAACATTCACGGCCACACCCACCAGGTGCTCTACAACGAGGTCGGGAAGATGCGCTCCATCGGCATGCTGGCCACCTCATGGCCGTGGCCGTATGCGCCCGAGGGCGTGCCCGCGCTCACCAAGCCGATGGTCCGGGCGGATCCCGGCGACCACTTCGACGGGGTGGGCTATTCCCGCCTCACGGCGTCCGCCGCCGCGAAGATCGAGAACGAGTACGTCATGTGGGGGCGGAAGGCGATCATCGCCGATGCGGCGGTCGACTCGGGGACGGGTGACAACGTCAATCAGATTCTGAGCCCGCGCATCGCCGACCGCATCTACCCTTACTAACCGCGTCCACGCGGGCGGCCCGCCCGTCGGAGGGATGGTCATGAACGTGAAGCGGCGTGTTCTGATCGTGCTGGGAGCCTCGCTAGCGGCGCTGCTCTTCGTCGTCCTTGGAACCGGGCGCACGCTGGCTCCGCCGACGGCCCTGGCTCACAAGGAGAAACACGCGCCCGAACAGCTCAACGCCTTCCAAGAGGTCTTCATGGAGCAGGTGAAGATCGGCGATCTCCTGTTCCATGGGGACGGGGACACCGAGAAGAAGATGAACGTAACGCTGTCCAAGACGGGGATGGCCTGCGCGATGTGCCACCCATTCACGTCGGACACGCATCCTCACGAGTTTCCGAAGTTCCAGGAGCAGATCAACAAGTTCTCGACGCTCCGGGACATGATCAACTGGTGCATCGAGAAGCCGAACGAGGGCGTCAAGATCGACCCCGATAGCGACGCCATGAAGGCGCTGGAGGCCTACATCTACTGGTCCAACCGGGGTTCCAAACTCGCTACGGGAGTCCATTGAGTCGCCGGCCTCGGTGATGAGCATTCCTGGGCCCTCACGGTCGCTGGCGTTGTCCCGGCGCCGCTTTCTCGGCGGCGTCGCGGCGACCGTGGGGCTATGGGGCGGCAGCGCCAGCGGTATGGCCTGGGGGGCGGCCCCGGCGCGGCGTCTGAGTGCGGACGATCCGGACCTCCTTTCGCCCTTCGAGCGCCTCCACCTGCCGGTGCTGCGGCTTCCGCTGGTAGCCAGCAATGGCGCCAAGGTGCCCATCGTGGTCGAGATGGCCCACCCCATGGAGGCTGGCCACTACATCACGAGCGTCCAGGTGAGCAACGACCGGGACCCGATCCCGTCCAAGGGCGTGTTCCACTTCACACCCGCCAACGGGCAGGCGTACCTGTCCTTCCAGGCGCGAATGGACCAGGGGATCTCTGAGGTCTCGGTGACTGCCGAATGCAGCGTGCACGGCCGCTGGGCCAGCACGCGCTCAATCAACATCCCCTCGGGTGGAGGCGGATGTGCCGACTCCGCGCCCCCTCCGCGCCGCGTCAGGGACGACGACATCCGGCCCCCGGCCATCCGGATCCCCCAGCTGCTCAAGGGCGGCCGACTCCGGCCGGACGAGATCGTGCTCGTGCAGCTCCTCACCCGCCACCCGAGCCGAACCGGCCTGGCCATCCGCGACGGGAGGTTCGTTCAGCAATCCGAGCCGTTCTACCTCAGGGAGATCGAGCTGTTCTACGGCGAGGAGCGGGTGAGCCGCTTCGAAGGCACCCCCGCCCTCAGCGACGATCCGTTCATCAGCTTCCCGCTCAGGACCCGGCGGGAAGGGCTCCTGCGCGCGCTGCTCACGGACAGCCGGGGGCAGCGGTTCGAGGCTGTGCAGCCCATTCGGTTCGCCTGACCCAGGATGGTCAGTCTTCCCGGTACGCCCAGGGAGCCTCCATGGCCCAGGATGCGGTAGCTCGGAACGACGAGCTGATCGACGGGGACCTCATCCGGAAGTGGCTGCTGTGGGGCTTCTTCTGGCTCATGTTCGCTCCCACGGTTGGCGTACTGGTCTCGACCAAGTTCAACTACCCCGAGTTCCTCGGGGGTCAGGCATGGTTGACGTTCGGGCGATTGCGCCCGGTCCACGTCAACGGGGTCATCTGGGGTGCCTTCTCGACGCTCTTCATCGGCCTCTGCTACTACGTGACCCCGCGGCTCGCCGGCGTGCGCGTCTGGAATGAGCGGTGGGGGCACGCGTTGGTGTGGATTTGGAACCTGAACCTCGCCGCAGCGTTCATTGGGCTCGCCGTGTTCGGCACCAACCGGGGATGGGAGGCCGGCGAGCTGGCGCTCTGGAACGTCATCATCCTGGGGGCCCTGGTGCTGGCGGTCACCGTCCAGCTTCTCATGACCATCGCCCGCCGCACCCAGCGGGAAGTCTACGTGAGCCTCTGGTACCTGATCGGCGCCTTCGTGTGGACCGACATCAACCTCCTTCTCCTCGTCATCGGCCCGTATAACACGGTGCCCGGCATCAACAACGCGGCCTTGCATGGCCTCTTCATCCACTACGTGGTCGGACTGTGGATCACGCCGGCCGGGTACGTGCTCATCTACTACTTCCTGCCCGCGTCCATCCGCGCGCCGATCTACAGCCACAAGCTGTCGCTGATCGGATTCTGGTCGCTGGCGTTCTTCTACCCCTTCGTCGGCATCCATCACTACCTCTTCAGCCCCATCGCCGACTGGGCCGAGACCATCGCCATCATCGCGTCTATGATGCTCATCATCCCGGTCTGGACCGTGCTTCAGAACTTCTTCGGGACCATGATCGGGCAGTGGGGCGGCTTCTCCCGCAACCTCCCGGCCAAGTTCCTGATCATGGGCTCGATCATGTACCTCGCCGGATGCTTTCAGGGCTCGACGGAGGCGCTGCGCTCCATCCAGCAGCCCACTCACTTCACCGACTTCGTCATCTCGCACTCCCACCTAACCGTGTTCGGGACCTTTGTCGTCTGGGCGATGGGGGGCGCGGTCTATGTGTGGCCGCGGCTCTGCGGCCGTGATCTCTGGAGCTTCAGGCTCGGCAATTGGAGTTTCTGGCTCATCACCCTCGGCATCTCGACCATGGGGCTCGTGCTGTCGGCCCAGGGGCTCCAGCAGGGGTACATGCTGATGGCGCGCGCCGAGTGGGTGGATACGGTCGTGACGATGAGGCCGTTCTGGCTCGTCCGCACCCTGGCCGGCATCTCCATGGACACCGGCATGTCGCTGCTGGTCTACAACTTCATGCGGACCGCCATGAGCCCCGTGGCCGCCGGCGTCGAGCATCCGCTCGCCGGGGTGGCGACGGGCGAGCGGGGTATGCGCCCCGCACGACCGTGAGATGAAGACCTATGTGCTCGGAGCGGGTTTCTTCTGCATCTCCCTGGCCATCTTCGTCCAGGGCGTCCTGCCGATCTGGATCCCGGAGTCCCGGGAGACGCGAGCCACCCGGGCGCTGCGCAACGAGCTCGGTCTCATCAAGTGGGTCTGGTACGAATCGGCGCCGTACACGCCGCTGGAGCTGCTCGGCCGCCAGGTCTATCAGCGCGAGGGCTGCTGGTACTGCCACAGCCAGTATGTGCGGCCCGTGACGGGGGAAGACCAGCGCTGGGGGCCCGTGTCCCAGGTCGGCGAGTACGCGCACGACCGGCCGCACCTGCTCTCGACCCGCCGCATCGGGCCCGATCTGACGCGGGTCGGACTCAAGTACTCCGACCACTGGCACTATGCCCATCACTGGGATGCCGAGATGGTCGTGCCGGACTCCATCATGCCGCGGTTCCGCTGGCTGTTCCGCACGGCCACGGTGCCGGTCGTGGAAAAGGACGGCGCTCCCGCCCTGGCGGAGTCGCCCGCACTCAAGGCGCTGTTCAGCTTCAAGGCAGGCGCGCCGATTCCGCTGTATCCGAATCCCGAGAGCCTGGCCTTCGCCGAACGCACAGACGGGACGCCGGTGCTGGAGCTGAAGGCCCTTCCGGAGCCCTACGACAAGCCGGAAGCCTGGAAGGGCCGCGTCATCACTGTCGTGGTCCCGACCGAGGAGATGCGCGGGCTCGTCGCCTACATCCAGAAGCTCGGCACCAACCGCGGCGCCTGGCGCGAGTCGTTCGAGCCGCAGAGCCTCTCGGCCACCGTCATGTCGATCCCGCAAACGGATGACCAGATTGCCCACGGCAAGGTGGTTTATGAGCGCCGATGCGTCGGCTGCCACGGCGTCAAGGGCGATGGAAACGGGCCGGCTGCCACGTTCCTCAACCCGCGGCCGCGCAACTTCACCGTGGGCGCCTTCAAGTTCCGGTCGACTCCGTCGGGCTCGCTGCCGACCGACGGTGATCTCTACCGGACCCTCACGCGCGGGGTCCGCTGGACAGCCATGCCCACCTGGCATGAGCTGCCGGAGAAGGATCGAATCTCGGTCATCGCGTACATCAAGACCTTCTCGCCCCGATGGAAAGATGAGAAGCCAGAGCCGCCGATCCCGATCGGGGATCCGCCCAAGGCCACCCCCGAGCTTGTCGCCAGGGGGAAAGAGCTCTACGTCCAGGCCAAGTGCTGGCAGTGTCACGGCAACGGCGGCAAGGGAGACGGGCCGTCGGCCGGGGAGTTGAAGGATGACCTCGGCTTCAAGATCTTTCCGGCCGATTTCACAAAGGGGCAATTCAAGGGCGGCGGGGATGTGCGGGACATCTTCCGGACGATGACGACCGGCCTCGACGGGACGCCGATGCCCTCCTTCGCCGACTCGATGAAAGAGGACGAGCGCTGGGCGATCAGCTACTACGTGCTCGCCTTCTCCGCCTTCAACAACCCGCTCACGGGCCAGAAGCTCGCGCTCGACCCGGCGACCCGAGCGAGGCTGAATGATGGCGGTGACCACGCATTCGACAGCTCTCGGCTGGCCCTGGATCCCCAGGACGCCTCGGCGGTAGCGGGGGTGCCCAAGGAGCTGGTCCGCTTCTTCCGGGGGCTCAAGGGAGAGGGGCGGTAGCCATGCAGGAGCTCATCTACCTGATCCTCGGACAGTTCCTCGTGTCGCTCCTCATGGGCCTCGGCGCGCTCTGCCTCTTCGTGTGGGCGGTGGCCTCAGGGCTGCTGAGCAATGTGGAGCCGATCAAGTTTCAGGTGCTGGACATCGAGGGGATTGACCATGACGGATAGCGGCCGGACGCGCGATCCGGAGCCGGCGATGAAGCCGGAGATGGCCGAGCGTGAGCGGACCCACGGGCCCATCGAGGAGTACGCGCGCGGAGAGATCCGCGCCTATCACGGCATTGTCAACAAGTGGCTGCTCGCCGTCTACGCCATCCTCGCCGTCTGGGGCATCTACTATCTCTTCGTCTACTGGGGCGGTCTCGGCCCGGGGCTCGCGCGATGATGGCCATCCGCCTCCTCTACGCGCTCGCACTGGTGAACCTGCTCTTTCTCCTGAGCGACGCGCTCTACAACGTTCTGGGCGGGCTCCTGCCCCTCGTCCGCTACTAGCCGCAAGGCGGCCATGACTGGCATCGAAACACTCGCCTTCGGGCTCTTTCTCGCCGGGACCATCCTCTTCTTCATCTGGGTCGCGATCCTGACCTTCAGGAAGTGACCGGGCGCCCTCACGATGGCCCACGGTCTGGGCGGGTGGACAGACAACTCCGTAGGGATGTCAGGGCCCGGGCTTGCTACCGCTTCGACTGACGCCGTCAGCTGGAGCTGGCGGCCCGAGATCCTCCTGCCACTGGCGGTCCTAGCGGTGCTCTACGGCGTGGGCTGGTGGCGGCTGAGGAGCCGGTCCTGCTCAGGCGCCCCGACGTGGCGCCTCGTCAGCTGCTTCTCGGGGATCGGGGCGGTGGGCGCCGCGCTTCTCTCTCCCGTGAACCAGCTGGCGGAAGATCTGTTCTTCGTCCACATGGTGCAACACCTGCTGCTGATCAAGCTGGCAGCGCCCGCCTTTCTGCTCGCCAACCCTCTGCCCGTGGTGCTCTGGGGGCTGCCGGCGGGGCTGCGTATCCGGGCTGGCCGTCTGCTGGCCCGGGGCACGCCGCTCCGCGCTGCCTGGCAGGTTCTGACGTGGATGCCCCTGGCGTGGGTCACGTACGCCCTTGCGCTCTGGCTCTGGCATCTGCCCATCGCCTACGATGCGGCGCTGAACCACCGGCTCCTGCACGATGCCGAGCACCTGGCATTCTTCTGGGCCGCGTTGCTATTCTGGTGGCCCGTGATCGCGCCCGCACCGCATTTTCGGCGACCGGTCCACCACGGGGTCCGGATCGTCTATCTGGTCCTCGCGGCCTTCCAGGAGGCAGTGCTCGGGCTCCTCTTGACGGTCGTCCCCTGGGTCCTCTACGCCACCTATGCCCTCGCGCCGCGTGTGCTGGCGCTAACCGTCCAGCAGGATCAGACGTGGGGGGGAATCGTCATGTGGGGGGCTGGCGGGGCCATCGATATGCTCGTCGTGCTCGTATTGCTCTCCCGGTTGCTCGGGCGCCAGGATGGGCCGGCCCCCGTCTTCATCGCGGGTCTCTCTGCCGGCGCGTCTACGACGCTCGGCCCGAAGTAGATGCCAGACGCATTTCTCTATGGTGCGTCCAACAATCCGTCGGGAGGAGTGCGTTGTTTCTAGCGGATTGGAGGAGTCGGAGCACCCGTCCATCCACTCCAAAGGAGCGTGCGGGCGGTCTTGGTGTCACCTTGGACGGTTAATTCCTTCCTTCCACGCGCGGGGCCACCATGCTGATTCACCCCCTGGTCGTTCACTTCCCCGTGGCGCTCTGGATTGTGAGTCTGCTCTTTGACGTGCTGGCGTGGTATCGGCAGGATGCGTTGTATCGTCGGGCCGCCTACTGGCTGGTGGGATTAGGAGTGGTCGGAGCCGTGATCAGCATCGGGTCTGGCTGGTTCGACCTGCTGGGCTACGAGCGGGGTGGCGTGGACCCGGGCATCGCCCGTCGGCACTGGATCCACAGTATCCTAGCCTACGCATCGACCGTAGCGTACCTCGCCAACTTTGTCTGGCGGTGGCGAAGGGATAACCGGCTGACCGGAGCACTCCTGAGCCTCTCGATATTTGGAGCGATCCTCATTGCCGTTGCCGGATATCTAGGCGGGGAGCTTCGCAGCGCCATGTAATGTTCGACCACCTCTGATCAGCCACCCGCAACCAAATAGCACAAGGGGGTTAGTGTCTAGAACCCTAATCCCTTGTCACTGCGGCCGCTCACCGAGCTGGCGGAGCGCGAGCGCGAATTCCACTCGCTGCTGCGCGCCCGCGGCTACGCCTTCCACGATCCCATCTACACGCTGCTCGTCATAGCCGCCGACTTCCTGCCATCGGTCCGGCTCTCGGCGCTCGGCGTCTGGGATGTCAGGCGCTCCCGAGTCTTGCTGCCCAGTCGAATTCGAAGACCGGTGGGCTAACGCAGCGCGTAAGCCGGGAGTGCAGTGGGTTGTCACCCGGGCGCCCTTCGCCTATAGTGGGCGCCGTTGAGGAATCTTTCCGGCCCAGTTGCGGGTTTTCCCTCCAGCTTTGATTCCGGCCGGCCGCTCAGAGCCGGCGCATGACGGAAGGAGATGCCATGATGCGCATCCGATTCGTGCCAGCCCCGCTCGCCCTCGCGGTGGCTTTGGCTCTGTGCGGCGGGCCTGCCATCGCCCAGACACCCAAGTCCGGCGGGTCACTCAATATCATGCTGCGTGAGGACCTGTCCCAGGGCTTCGCGATCCACGAGACGTCCACCATCTCGACGGTGTGGCCGGCGATGCCGTGCCTGAGCAACCTCGTGATCTTCGATCCCGTCAAGCCGACCGAGAGCACGGAGACCATCATCGGCGAGCTCGCGGAGAAATGGTCCTGGCAGGACAACTTCCGGAACCTGGTCTTCTTCCTGAAGAAAGACGTCAAGTGGCACGACGGCAAGCCGTTCACCTCGAAGGACGTCAAGTTCACCTTCGACATGCTCCGCGAGGCGCCGGATGCGCAGGGTAAGCTCCGGATCAACCCGCGCAAGGACTGGTACTCCAACGTCGAGCGTGTCGAAGCCCCCGAACCGCACACCGTCATCTTCCATCTCAAGCGGCCCCAGCCCTCCCTCCTGCTGATGCTGGCCTCGGGCTACTCTCCGGTGTACGCCGCCCACGTGAACCCGGCCGTCTACCGCACCGGCTGCGTGGGCACGGGTCCGTTCAAGGTGAAGGAGTGGCGGAAGGGCGAGTTCGTGGACTACGTCAAGAATCCCGACTATTTCGTCAAGGGGCGGCCGTATCTCGACGCCCTCCGCTACATCGTGATCAAGGAGCGCGGCACGCGGATCGCGGCGCTCCAGGCCGGCCAGCTCGACGTCTCCTTCCCCGGAGAGACCACCAAGACCGCGGCCGAGCAGATGAAGAAGGCCGTGCCCCAGCTCGTGATCACGCCGGTTGGCCAGATGGTCAATGACAACATCATCATCAACACCAAGAAGCCGCCCTTCGACAACCCCAAGCTGCGGCTCGCGGTGAGCTACGCCATCGACCGGCGCGCCCTGATCCAGGCCGTGCATCAGGGCGGCGCCGTCCCCGGCGCGGCCATGGCGCCCAAGCCCTACGGCGTCTGGGGCCTCTTGGGCAAGGACCTGGCGGCGCTGCCCGGCTACGGCAAGTCGGAGGACATGAAGGCCAGGGCGAGGAAGCTCCTGGCGGAGGCGGGGATCTCGTCTCAGAAGCCGCTGCAGGTGGAGATGTCCACCCGCGCCATCGCCATCTACGTGGACATGGCCTCCTTTGTCATCAACGAGCTCAAGCAGGTGGGCATCGAAGCCTCGCTCAAGCAGATCGAGACGGCGCAGTGGCATGCCACGGCCACGCGCGGTGAGTATCAGATCGGGGCCAATCTGACCGGGCTGGGCGTGGACGATCCGGACGGGAACTTCTACGAGAACTACGCGTGCGGCTCGCCGCGCAACTACAGCCACTACTGCAGCGAAGAGCTGATGAAGATGGTTGACCGCCAGTCGCAGGAGCTCGATCCGAAGAAGCGGCTGGAGATGGTGGGCGCGATCCAGAAGAAGATCGAGGACGAGGCCTCGCGGCCCATGCTCGACTGGCGGCTCGACTACTTCACCCACTGGCCGCATGTCCACGGGCTGGTCGCGCACCACAATATTTACAACTTCGGCCGGATGCAGGACGTCTGGCGCGACAAGTAGGCGTCTCGGTCTGAACCAGGCTCGGGTGGGGGAGGTGGCCGCCTCCCCCACCGGCGTTCCCGGAGATCGCGCGTGAAGACGTACCTCGTTCAGCGGCTGGGGATCGGAGTGCTCACGCTCGTGGGCATGTCCATCGTGATCTTCGTGCTGCTCCGGCTGGCCCCGGGCGACATCGTGGACATCCTCTTCTCCACCGGAGGCTACGTGCGCCCCGAAGAGCGCGTCGCGATCATGAAGGAGCTGGGCATCGACAGGCCCTATCCCGTCCAGTACCTGGAGTGGGTGGGCCAGCTCCTGCGCGGCGAGCTGGGGATGTCGTACAACTACGGCACTCCGGCCTGGGAGGTCATTCGGCCCAAGATTCCGGTGACGCTCGAGCTGGCCGTGCTCGCGACCATCGTGGCGGTGCTCCTGGGCGTACCGACCGGCGTGGTGAGCGCCGTGCGCCAGGACACCACGCTCGACTACGTGCTCCGCGTCGTGAGCCTGGCCGGGCTGAGCATGCCGTCCTTCTGGCTCGGCATGGTCATCATCCTGAGCATGGTGGCCTGGCTCGGCTGGATCCCGCCCATCACCTACGTCTCGCCCGCCGAAAACTTCCCGATGCATGCGCTCCAGTTCGCATTACCCGCCCTGGCGGTGGGCTATCGATCCTCCGCGCTGATCACGCGCTTCACCCGCTCGGCGCTCCTCGAGGTGCTGCGGGAAGACTACATCCGCACGGCGTGGGCCAAAGGCCAGCGCGGCCGGATCGTGATCTGGAGCCACGCGCTCAAGAACGCCATGCTGCCGGTGATCACCGTCATCGGCATCGAGTTCGCGTTCCTGATCGGCGGGTTGATCGTCACCGAGCGGGTGTTCAACCTGCCGGGGGTAGCCAATTATCTGGTCGAGGCCATCCTGGCGCGCGATTATCCGATCGTCCAGAACCTGGTCATGTTCATCGCCGCCGTCGTCATCCTCTCCAACCTGGCCGTAGACCTCCTCTATGGCTTCCTGGACCCGCGGGTGCGCTATGGCGATTGAACCGGCGAGCGCCACCGCCCATGCCGTCGCGGCCGCGCCGCTGCCGCGACAAGCGGGCCGCGTCGCCCTGCTCGCGCGCTTCTGCCGCAAGAAGCCGCTCGGCGCGGCGGGCGGCGTGGTGATGCTGGCGATCGTGCTCACGGCGTTCTTCGCGAACCAGCTCCAGCAGTACGATCCCATCGCGACCGAGGCCGGCCAGACGCTGGCGCGCCCCGGCCACGAGCATTGGCTCGGCACCGACCATCTGGGGCGCGACATCTACTCGCGCATCGTTCACGGCGCCCGCGTCTCGCTCATCGTCGGCGTCGCCTCGACCCTGCTGGGTTCCGTCCTGGGCGGTATCATCGGGCTGCTGTCCGGCTATATCGGCGGCAAGATCGACCTCGTCGCCCAGCGCATCATGGACATCCTTCAGGGCCTGCCGCTGCTGGTGCTGGCCCTCGTCATGTCCGCGGCGCTCGGTCCGTCGATCCACAACGTGGTCATCGCGATCTCGATCCCCATCGTGCCGCGGGCCGCCCGCGTCATCCGCTCGAGCGTGCTGTCGATCCGCGAGATGCAGTATGTCGAGGCGGCGCGGGCGCTGGGGCTCAAGCACGCCCGCATCGCCTTCCGCCACATCCTGCCGAATACCATTGGCCCGTTCATCGTGCTCTGCACGGCCCAGCTCGGCAGCGCGATCCTGGTCGAGGCCGCGCTCTCCTTCCTCGGCCTGGGCGTGCCCGAGCCCTATCCCTCGTGGGGCCGCATGCTCTCCGTCTCCGCCGCCGAGTACGCGCAGAAGGCGCCCCATCTCGTCATCTTCCCGGGGCTCGCCATCAGCCTGGCGGTATTCGGCTCCAACTTGCTCGGCGACGCGCTCAGGGATACGTTGGACCCCCGGCTGCGCGGCGCCTAGCCGGGATCCCTCATGCAGGTTGAGGCTGGGGACCGGCGAGTGGCGCCGCGGGCGGTCCCGGAGGCCGAGTGAAGTGGGCCCCCCGAGTCCCGTCAGCAGCTCAAGGCAGTTCGAGCCGAGGGACGGCCGAGCGCCTCGGGCGCGAGCGTCACGAGGCGAGGGCTGAGTTGAGTCTGCATTCGGGCGAGTGGGTGACGGAGCCGGACGCACGGGGCCGCCCGCCGCGACGCCCACCACGCAGTCCTTGCGGCAAGGAGACCTGGCATGGCCACGGATAACCTCTGCTGGATGCCGGCCGCCGACATGGCGGCGGCGATCCGAAAGAAGACGCTCTCGCCGGTCGAGGTTGTGCGCGCGCTGCTGGCGCGCATAGAGCGCGTGAACCCCGCGCTCAATGCCTTCGTCACACTCACGGCCGAGCAGGCGATGCGGGACGCGCGGGCGGCCGAGCGCGCCGTGATGAAGCGAGGAGCGCGACTCGGCCCGCTTCACGGCGTGCCGTTCTCGACGAAGGATCTGGTCGCCACCAAGGGAATCCGGACCACCTTCGGGACCCGGCTCTACGCGGACAATGTGCCCACGGAGGACGCGCCCATGGTGGCGCGCCTCAAGGCCGCCGGCGCCATCCAGCTCGGCAAAACCAATACGCCCATGCTCGGCTGGATCGGCGCCACGCATAACCTGCTCTTTGGGCCGACACGCAATCCGTGGAACCTCGACCGGACGCCCGGCGGCTCGAGCGGCGGAGCCAGCGCCGCGGTGGCGGCCGGCCTCGGGCCCCTCGCCATCGGCACCGACGGCGGCGGTTCCATTCGCATTCCGGCCGCCTGCACGGGCATCTTCGGTCTGAAGCCCTCCTTCGGCCGCATCCCGGTCTACCCCTTCAGCGCGGCGTGGAGCCTCTCGCATGTCGGCCCGATGACCCGCACGGTGAAGGACGCCGCCCTCATGCTGATGGTAAGCGCGGGGCCGGATGAGCGTGATCCGTCCTCCCTGCCGCTGCAGCCGGTGGACTATGTCGCCGTGCTCCGAAAGGGCGTCAAGGGCCTCCGCATTGCCTGGTCGGCGGATCTCGGCTATGAAGAGGCCGTCGATCCCGAGGTCAGGACCGTGTGCGAGCAGGCCGCGCGGCGATTCCGCGAGGCGGGCTGCCGAATCGAGGAAGTCAAGCCCGGCTGGCCATCGCCGCTCGAGGCCTGGGAAGCCATCTTCTGCGGCGGGATCGCGGCCCGGCTCGAGCCCTATCTGGGCGACCGGCGGCAGGACATCGACGCCGGCCTCGCGGCGATCGTCGACGAGACGCGCCAATGGGGGCCCACGCGCTACGTGCAGGCCTGGTTCGAGCGGCTCGCCTGGGGCGAGCATCCGCGACGGCTGTTCGAGACCTACGATCTGCTGCTCACCCCCACCATCGGATGCCCGCCGTTCGAGGTCGGGCTCGATCACCCTGCCGAGATCGCCGGCAAGCCCGTGCGCCGCTATAGCTGGGTGCCCTACACGCCCCCGTTCAATCTCACAGGGCAGCCGGCCGCCTCGGTGCCGTGCGGCTTCACGCGGGACGGGCTGCCCGTCGGGCTGCACATCGTCGGCCGGCGCTTCGACGACGCCAGCGTCCTGCGCGCCGCCGCCGCCTTCGAGCGCATCCAACCGTGGTCCCACCTCAAGCCTCCGGAGGTCGCAGGCTCATGACTATCGACAACGTCAAGCGGCTGCTGGTCGTCGGCGCCGGACAGATGGGCGCCCAGATCGCGATGCAGTCGGCGCTGCACGGCTACGCGGTGACGCTGAACGATCTCACGATGGACCTGTTGCAGAAGGGCATGGCGCTCAACCGCCAGCAACTCGAGCGCCGGGTCGGGAAGGGCCAGATGACGAAGGACCAGATGGAGGCGGCGATCGCCCGCGTGCGTCTCGAGCCCGATCTCGAGAAGGCCGCGCGCGACGCCGACCTGGTGATCGAGGCCATCGTCGAGCGGCTCGAGCCGAAGAAGGAGTGCTTCGCCAAGCTGGACCGCTTCTGCCCGCGCCACGCCATCCTGGCCACCAACTCGTCCACCATGGGGAACTCGCTGATGGCGCCGGTCACCAAGCGGCCCGAACAGTGCGTGAACATGCACTACTTCTACCCGCCGCTCGTGATGAAGCTGGTGGAAGTGGTCAAAGGGCAATGGACCAGCGAAGAGACGCTGCAGGTTGCCGCCGAGTTCGTTCGCCGCACCGGTCGCGAGCCTGTCATCCTTCGCAAAGAGCTGCCGGGTTTCCTCGTCAACCGGATCCTGCGCGCGCTCGTGGCGGAGGCCTACTACTGCCTCGAGCAGGGCGTCGCCTCCTTCGCCGACATCGATAAGGCGGTGGAGCTAGGACTCAATCACCCCTTGGGTCCGTTCAGGCTGGGCGATCTCTCGGGACTCGACATCGGCTACAACGCCCGGCTCGAGACCTTCAATCTGACCAAGGACGAGAAGGACCGACCGCCCCGGGAGCTCGAAAAACGCGTCAAGCGCGGCGACTTCGGGCGCAAGACGGGACGCGGCTTCTACGACTACTCGACGAATCCGCCCGCGCCCATTCTCGACTGAGCCGCTCCGGATACGCGTATCGGCTCCGCGGCGCCGCGGACATTGGACATTGTGGGATTCCGGCGTCTAGCCCACGCTCCACGCCATGGCGCCGTGGCGTGGAGCATCCGGCTTCTCGCTCCCCGAGCTGCTCGTCTCGCTCGCGGTGGTCGGCCTCGTCATGGCGGGCGTCCTCACGCTGCTGCAGGCCGGGCTCGGCGCCTACACCTTCGGCACCGCGCGGGTCGAGGCCCAGCAGTCCGCCCGCATTGCGCTCGAGCGCATGGTCAAGGAGCTGCGCGAGTCGGGCTACGATCCCACCGGCGCCGGCATCGCGCCCATCCTGACGGCCGAGCCCCAGCGCGTGGTCTTTCAGCGCGACCTCAACGGCAATGGCGTTATCGACGCCACTCACGAGCGCGTGAGCTATCTGCTTCGCCCCGGCGAGACCGTGCTCCGGCGGGACGCCGGGGGCGGGGCTCAGCCGATCATCGAAGGCGTGCGCCGGCTCGAGCTGGCCTATTACGATCGCGCCGGAGCCAGCACGACGGACCCCACGCGGGTCGCGGCCATCGGAATCGAGCTCGAGGTCGGATTCAGCGGGCCCGCCGTCATCGTCCAGAGCCACGTGACCCTGCGGGCCGTCCTCAACTGATCTGCTAAGATTCGGTCATGCACCATCGACTCCGGCCTCGGCCAGCCGCCTGCCTGATCATGGCCCTGGCCCTGCTCGCCACGGGATGCGAGACGGTGCTCTATACGGGACGCTCCCAGCTGCAGCTACTCTCGCCATCGCAGGAGAGCGAGATGGGCGTGCAGGCCTATCAGCAGATTCTCGGGCAGTCGCATGCCTCCGCCGATACGGCGGCCACCGGCATGATCACGCGTGTCGGCAGTCGGATCGCCGCGGTGACCGGACGTCCCGAGTACAAGTGGGAATACCGCCTGATCCAGGATGACAAGCAGGCCAATGCCTTCGCGCTCCCCGGTGGAAAAGTGGCCGTCTACACCGGCATCCTGCCGATTACCCGTGACGAGGCCGGTCTGGCCGTGGTGCTGGGGCACGAGATCGGCCACGTCGTCGCCCGGCACGGAGGCGAGCGGGTCAGCCAGCAGCTCCTCGTCAACGTCGGGCTCGAGGCCACGATGGCGGCGCTCTCGGGTGGCAATCCGAGCACGGTTCAGCAGGTGGGGGCGCTGCTCGGCGCGGGGGCGGCCGTGGGACTGCTCCTGCCGTGGAGCCGGGCCCAGGAATCCGAGGCCGATCACCTGGGCTTGATCCTCATGGCCAAGGCCGGCTATGACCCGCGCGCCGCTGTAGACCTGTGGCGCCGGATGGCCGACCACGCGCGCAGCGGCCGGCCCCCGGAGTTCCTCTCCACTCATCCTTCCGAGGCCACCAGGATCCAGCAAATCCAGGCTTGGCTGCCCGAGGCCCTTCAGCACTACAAGCCCGGACGGTAGCCACAAGGCTCCAGGCTGTCGGCCGCACCCCCCGGGTCCGAAGAATCGTCCGTTTCGTGCCCTGTCACCAACCTGAGGTAGTAGGCTAAGCTCTTGACCCTACCCATCGCGATGGGTTCGGCCGGATTTCTCTTAAAAATCCTGTAGTTTTTCCTTGACACCCCCTGCTGACCCCACTAGGATACCCCGCTAAGTGGGATGAAATCCCATGAAGTGTCATCAAGCGTTAACTCAGGGGGCAATTTTCCCCTCAGAGAGGGAATGTGTTTCGAGGACATTTCAGGCACACGATCGACCCCAAGGGGCGCGTCAGCATTCCGGCCAAATTCCGGGATCTGCTCACGGAGAGCCAGGACGCGGAGCTCGTCGTCGTGCCGACCGGCAATGCCCTCGACGTGCATCCCCTCAGCGAGTTCAAGAATCTCGAGGCGCGCGTGAAAGCGCTGCCGTCGCAGAGCCCGCTCCGACGCCATTTTCTTTACAGCTACGTTTCCCGCGGGCTCGACGTGGAGCTCGACCGCAATGGGCGCATCCAGGTCCCGCAGGATTATCGCGAGCGCGCGGGGCTGAAGCGAGACGTGGTCATCATCGGCATGATGGAGAGCTTCGAGGTGTGGGACGCAGAGCGCTACACGCGCTTCGAGCGCGAGACCATCACGCCGCTCGACGAGCTGCGGCAGAAGCTGGGCGAGCTGGGCGTGTAACGTGAGCGATCGGGAGGAGGCCGCGCACCTCCCGGTGCTGGTTGACGAGCTGACGTTCCTCTTGCGCCCCCGACGCGGGGGCTGGGTGGTGGACGGGACGATCGGAATGGGGGGACATGCTGAGCGACTGTTGGACGCGGGGGACGCGACGACCCGCCTGCTGGGGATCGATGGCGATCCCGAAGCGCTGGAGCGCGCCCGGCGTCGCCTCGCGCGCTTTGGCCGGCGCGTGACGCTTCGCCATGGCAGCTTCCGCGACCTCGGCGTCCACGCTGCGGCCGCCGGTGTCGCCGAGGCGCAGGCCATCGTGCTGGATCTGGGTCTTTCCTCGTATCAGCTCGACGACTCCGGGCGCGGCTTCACCTTCCAGGCCGACGAGCCGCTGGACATGCGCTTCGATCCGACGCGCGGGGTGACGGCGGCGGAGCTGCTGAACCGCCTGACGCAGGAGGAGCTGGCTCGCCTCATCTTCGAGCTGGGCGAGGAGCGGCACGCCAGGAGGATCGCCCGCCGGATCGTCGAGCGCCGGCGCCGCTCGCCCTTCTCGCGCACCGGCGATCTGGTGGCCGCCGTGAAGGACTCCGTGCCGCGTGCGGCCTGGCCGCGGCGCATCCACGTCGCCACCAAGACCTTCCAGGCCTTGAGGATTGCCGTCAATGACGAGGTCCAGGCTCTCAGAGAAGTCCTGCCCCAGGCGGCAGGGCTACTCGCCCGGGGCGGCCGCCTCGGGGTCATCGCCTTTCATTCGGGGGAGGATCGCATCGTGAAGCGCGCATTCCGCGGCTTTGCCGCTTCTGGTTTCGCGGAGCTGGAGCCCTCGCCGCTGCAGGCGGGAGCCGAAGAGGTCCACGCCAATCCCCGCGCCCGCAGCGCGCGGCTCCGGGTCCTCGAGCGCCTGGAGGCGGCATGAGTCCGCGCCGCGGCTTCCGCGTCGAGCCTGCCGACCAGGACGTGGCCCGCTTTCATCGCGAGAGCGACCGTCGCCGGCTCCGGTCTATGGCTGGAGCGTTGCTCTGCGTGGGAATCCTCCTGGCCCTGGTCCTGGGCATGGTCGCCATGCGCGTCCAGCAGGTGCGGCTGTCCTATCGCCTGGACGCGCTGCGCGCGACGAGGGCGGACCTCGAAGAAACCAACCGCCGCCTGCGCGTGGAGCTGGCGACGCTCAAGTCTCTGTCCCGCATCGACGGCAAGGCCCGCGGCGAGCTCGGGATGACGCCCCCGGGCCGGAATCAGGTGAGGCTGGCGCGCGAATTCGTGCCCGGCGGCGGCGGCGGCCTGAGCGCCGCAGCGCCGAGGACGGCCTCGGTGGAGCGTCCGGCGCTCCGGGATGGAGGGACCCGCTAGGGTGAACGAGATCGAGGGCGCCATTCCTTCATGATCGACTCCCGGGCGGCGGCCCTGAGGAGCCGGACGCTGATCCTGGCGGCGCTCGTCGCCTGCGCCTTCCTCGGGCTTCTCGGCCGGCTGACGTATCTGCAGATTCTCAAGCACGACGCCTACACCAGGTTGGCCGAGCGCCAGCACGCCAAGACCATACCGCTCAAATCCAAACGCGGGCCCATTGTCGATCGCACCGGCCAGATTCTCGCCGTCTCCTCCAGGGCGGAATCCCTCTTTGCGCTGACGGGCCGGGTGGACGATGCCGGCGCTCTGGCCGGGCGGCTGTCGCCGATCCTGGGCGAGTCCGCACCCGAGATCGCGCGGCGGCTCGATGTCTCGCGCCCCTTCGTCTGGATCAAGCGGCGATTGCCGCCCGACGTCGCCCAGGCCATTCGCGAGCTCAAGGAGCCCGCGCTTGGATTCGTGGACGAGAGCCTGCGCCTCTACCCGAACCGCGAGCTGGCCGCCCACGTCGTCGGCTTCGAGGGCCTGGACGGCAAGGGGCTGGCCGGGATCGAGCAGGCCTGGGACGGCTACCTGGCCGGCTCTGAAGGCAAAGCACTGGTCGAGCGCGACGCCCTCGGCCGCGAGGTGACGGGAGCGCCCCGGGTGCTCAAGCCGTCGACGCCAGGGCAGGGCGTCATGGTGACCCTCGACGCCACGCTCCAGTATCTGACCGAGAAGGAGATCGAGGCCGCGTGGCGGCGCACGCGCTCTAAGTCGGCGATGGCCATCGCCTTGGATCCGCGGACGGGGGAAATTTTGGCGCTCGCCGTGCGTCCCACCTTCAATCCGAACAGCTTCGCCTCGGCCACGGACGACGACCGCCGCGCCCGCGCGGTCACGGATCCCTTCGAGCCGGGCTCCACCTTCAAGGTGATCATGGCGGCGGCGGCGCTCGAGGAAGGGGTCGTCCGTCCCACCGACCGGATCTTCGGCGAGAACGGCGCCATTACGGTGGCGAATGCGACGATCCACGACTGGAAGCGGTATGGATGGCTCACCTTCGCCGAGGTATTGCAGAACTCGTCCAACGTGGGATCGATCAAGGTCGGCATGGCCCTGGGGCGGGAGCGGTACTACAAGTACATCACGGGCTTCGGCTTCGGCGCGCTAACAGGCGTGGGGCTGCCCGGCGAGAGCCGCGGTCAGCTTCGGCCGCCCGCGCAGTGGTCGGGGCTCTCGCTCGCCACGATGTCCATCGGCCAGGAGATCTCGGTGACGGCGCTCCAGATGGTGACGGCCGTCGGGGCGGTGGCCAACGGTGGCCGCCTCATGCAGCCGCAGATCATCCGCGCGGCGCTAGACGTCCAGGGACGAGAGGTGAGGAGCTTCGAGCCGCGGGCGCTGCGGCAGGTCATCTCGCCCGACACGGCGCGAACGCTCACCGAGATCATGACGGCCGTGGTGCGGGACGGCACGGGCCACGCGGCGGCGATCCCGGGCTACGATGTCGCAGGGAAGACCGGCACGGCGCAGAAGATGGACCCGGCCACGCGGCGCTACTCGCATGCTCCCGGCGTGCTCTCCTTCATCGGCTTCGTCCCGGCGGACGATCCGAAGCTGGTGATCCTGGTGCTCCTGGACGAGCCCAAGAACGAGCGATGGGGCAGCGAGGCGGCGGCCCCGATCTTCGCGGCCATCGGTCGCGAGGCCCTCCGGTATCTCAACGTGCCGCCGCGCGATGCCTCTCCCGTGCATATCGTCAGGGGCGAGATGACCGGTTCCTCCTCCCCGGCTTCGGCCGCGGCGCCGTCGGCAACGGCCGACGCGCGACCCGCGAGCCTCGGCGGGCTCGATGAGGCCGACCGCCTCATGCCGCGCCTCCAGGGCCTTTCGCTCCGTCAGGCTCTGGCGGCCCTGTCGCCCTTCGATGTGCAGCTCGAGATCGCCGGCCGCGGGAGCGTCGTGGCCCAGTCTCCGGCCCCTGGCACCCCGCTGCTCCCGGGAGCGATCTGCCATCTCATCCTCGCCTCGTCGGCCGCGAAGACCGTCGCGAGTCCATGACGGGAGCGCCCGTGCCCATGACCACCTTGCTCGAGGCATTACCGCACAAGACGGTGCAGGGGACGCTGCCGGAGACCGTGCGCGGAGTGGCCTATGATTCGCGCAAGGTGGGCCCTGGCGAGCTCTTCGTCGCGGTGCCCGGCCTCAAGCAGGACGGCCGCCGCTTCATTGCCGACGCGCTGGGCCGCGGTGCCGCGGCCGTGGTCTTCGAAGGCACTGACCCGCTCGGGGGAACGGCGACGGCCAGGATCGGCGTGCCCTCGTGCCGGGAGGCGCTGGCGCGGCTGGCCGGCGCCTACCACGGCCATCCCTCCCGGGCGCTCGCCGTGATCGGCATTACCGGAACGAATGGCAAGACCACGACCTCGTACCTGGTCGAGGCCCTCCTGCGGGCCGGCGGCCGGAAGACAGGCCTGCTGGGCACCATCCAGTATCGGGTCGGCGCCGAGGCTCAGCCGGCCGGCCAGACCACGCCCGAAGCCGTGGAGCTGCAGGCCCTGCTGGCGCGCATGGTGGCGGAGCGGGTCACGGCGGTGGCGATGGAGGTCTCCTCTCACGCGCTGGCGCTGCACCGCGTGGACGGCATCGAATTCGACGTGGCCGTGTTCACGAATCTGACTCAGGACCATCTCGACTTCCACGGAACCCTGGACGAGTACCGCGGGGCCAAGGCGCGCCTGTTCCGCCTCCTGGCGGAGAGCCGTAAGCCGAGGCGCGCGGCGGTGATCAACCATGACGATCCCGCCGGGACGGACATGCTCCACGCCCTGGGCGCCGCGGCGGTCGAGGTCCTCACCTTCGGCATGGGGGCGGGCGCGCGGGTGAGGCCCCGGGTCTTCACGTCCGGGATCGAGGGCATCACGCTCGAAGCCGAATCCCCGCGCGGCGTGGTCCGCGTCGCTTCGCCGCTCGTCGGGGAGCACAACGTCATGAATCTCCTCGGGGCCGTCGGGGTCGGCCTGGCGCTCGAGATGGAGCCGGACGCGATCGGCGCGGCGCTCTCGGCGGTCCACATCGTGCCGGGGCGCTTCGAGCGGATCGAGGCCGGACAGCCCTTCCTGGTCGTGGTGGACTATGCCCACACTCCCGATGCCCTCGAGCGGACGCTGGACACCGCGCGCAAGCTCGTGACGCCCGGCGGTCGGCTCGGCGCGGTATTCGGCTGCGGGGGTGACCGAGACCGCGGCAAACGGCCGCTGATGGGCGGCATCGCCGCGCGCCTGGCCGACCGAGTCTGGGTGACGTCGGACAACCCGCGGAGCGAGCGGCCCGAGGCCATCATCGCCGAAGTTGTCACGGGCATCCCCCGGGCCGACCTCGACCGGCATGTTACGATTCCCGACAGGAAGGCCGCGATCCGCAGCGCCCTCGAATGGGCTCGCCCTGGCGACGTCATCGTGCTCGCCGGGAAAGGCCACGAGACCTATCAGATTGTCGGCTCCGAGGTGCTCCCCTTCGACGACCGGGCCGTCGCCCGCGACGTGCTGGCGGGGCGGTGGACATAGGGGTTCGATGCCGGCATTGACCGTCGAAGACGTGGTCCGCGGGACCCAGGGCGCCCTCGTCGGAGGCGATCTCGGCGTGCCCGTCACGGGCGTCAGCATCGACACGCGGACGCTCGGCATCGGCGAGGTCTTTTTCGCGATCCGCGGCCCCCATCTGGACGGGCATACCTTTCTGCGCGATGCCGCGGCGCGGGGCGCCGCCTGCCTGGTCGTCCACAGCCTGCCCGACGACCTGCCGCCCTCGGTGCCGGCCGTCCTGGTGGATGACACCACGCAGGCCCTCGGGCGCCTGGCCTCCTATCACCGGGCGCGGTTCACCGTTCCCGTGGCCGCCGTGACTGGCTCCAATGGCAAGACCACCACGAAGGAGATGATGGCCGCGGTGCTCGGCGCCCTCGGCCCCGTGCTCAAGCCCGAGTCCAGCTTCAACAACCAATGGGGGCTGCCGCTCACGCTGCTGCGGCTCGCGCCCGAACACCGCGCGGTGGTCCTCGAGCTGGGAGCCAATACGCCTGGGGAGATCGCGGCACTGGCCGGGATCAGCCGGCCCACGGTCGGCGTCGTGACCATGGTCGCCACCGCCCACACTGAATTCTTCGGCTCGCTCGATGGGGTGGCGGCGGAGAAGAGCGCGCTGGTCCTCGCCATTCCGCGCGAGGGCGCGGTGGTCCTCAATGCCGACGATCCACGGGTCATCGCGATGCGCCCGCTGAGCCGCGCGCGTGTGCTTACGTTCAGCGGCCGGCCGGGCGCCGACGTGAGCGCCGTGGGACCCGCCGAGCACACCACCGAGGGGATGCGCTTCACGCTCGAAGCGGGCGGCGACCGACACACCGTGACGCTTCGCTTCGCCGGTGGCCACAACGTGATGAACGCCCTGGCCGCGGCCGCCGTGGGCCGGACGCTCGGGCTGCCGCTGGAGATCATCGCCCGGGGCTTGGCCGCCGCGCGGCCCGTCAAGGGGCGCTGCGTCTGGCGCCGCGCGGGCAGCATCCGGATCCTCGACGATACCTACAATGCCAATCCGGTCTCGGTGCGGGCGGCGCTGGAGACGCTTGGCGCCGCGGTCGACTGCCGGCGGCGGCTCGTCGTCCTCGGCGACATGCTCGAGCTCGGAGCGATCAGCGACGCGGCGCATCGGGACGCGGGGCGCGCCGTCGCCGAGTCCGGGGCGGCCGAATTCGTGGGAGTGGGGCGGCGGATGCTGGCGGCGGTAGAGGCGGCGCGCGCGGCCGGGCTCGGCGAGAGCCACCACGCGGCGACCTTCGAGGATACCGTGGCGCTGCTGCTCAAGCGGCTGGCGCCCGGCGACGCGCTGCTGGTCAAGGGCTCGCGCGGGATGCGCATGGAGCGCGTCGTGGACGCACTCCTGGCGCGGTTCGGAGGGGAGGATGGCTGATGCTCTACGATCTCCTCGTCCCGCTGGCCAAGTACCATACGGTCTTCAACGTCTTCCGGTACATCACGTTCCGAACCGCGATGGCGACGGTGACCGCCCTGGTGATCGCCTTCGTGCTGATGCCCTGGCTGATCGATCGGCTCCGGCGGCTCCAGGCGGGTCGCATCACGGTTCGCGAGGACACGCCGGAGCGGCACCGGACAAAGGTGGGTACGCCGACGATGGGCGGGATCGGCATCCTGGCGGCGATCCTCATCTCCACGCTGCTCTGGACCAATCTCCACAACCGGTACGTGTGGGTTTTGGCTCTCGCCACCACTGGCCTTGGCCTGATCGGCTTCCAGGACGACTACACCAAGCTCAGAACGCGGAAGGGGATCTCGGCCAAATCGAAATTCGGAGCGCAGATTCTCCTGATCGGCGCGCTACTGGCCTGGCTCTTCATCTGGCCGCCCGACGGATTCACGACCGAGCTGGCGATCCCGTTCTTCAAAGGCTGGCTGCTCAAGCTCGGCTGGATCTGGATCCTGTTCGCGCTGCTCGTGATCGTGGGCGCCTCGAACGCGGTGAACCTCACCGACGGCCTGGACGGCCTGGCGATCGGGCCCATCGTGACGGCGGGCGCGGCGTTCGCCGTCATCGCGTACCTGACGGGCAACTTCAAGGCCGCCGAGTACCTGAGGATCCTGAACGTCAAGGGCACGGGCGAACTCACGATCTTCTGCGGCGCGCTGGTGGGCGCGGCGCTGGGCTTTCTCTGGTTCAACAGCTATCCGGCGCAGGTCTTCATGGGCGACGTCGGCTCGCTCGCGCTCGGCGGCGCCATCGGGACGCTGGCCGTCCTGACGAAGTCGGAGCTCCTGCTGCCGCTCATCGGCGGCATCTACGTCGTGGAGGCCGCGTCGGTGATCATCCAGGTCGCGTCATTCAAGATGACGGGCCAGCGCGTGTTCCTCATGGCGCCGCTGCACCACCACTTCGAGAAGAAAGGCTGGGCCGAGCCCAAGATCATCGTGCGCTTTTGGATCGTATCCATCCTGCTGGCGCTGCTGGCGCTCACCACGCTCAAGCTCCGCTAGGGTGAGCCTGCGATGCCCACGACACTGGCGAGCCAGGTGGAGGATGACGAGGACGCGATGAGCGGGACTACCGAGCGGGGGGAGGCGTACCGGCGCTGGCTGGCCGCGCGAACGGTCTCGGTCGTCGGCCTCGCCAAGAGCGGGATCGCCGCCGCGCGGCTGATCCGGCGGCTCGGCGGCCGCGTCCTGGCCTCCGATGCCGGGGCGCCCGAGATGCTGTCGGCCGAGGCGCGCGCGCTGGAAGAGCTGGGCTGCACCGTCTGGACCGGCGGTCATCCGGATCGTGCCTTCGAGAACGCCGAGCTGGTCGTGGTGAGCCCGGGCGTTCCGCTCGAGATCCCGGCGCTCACGACCGTGCGCGCCCGCGGCGTGCCGCTCATCGGCGAGCTGGAGCTGGCCTGGCGCGTGATGGAGGCCGATCTCATCGCGATCACGGGGACCAATGGCAAGACCACGACGACGGCGCTCACCGGAGAGCTCCTGAGCGGACAGGTGCGCCCCGTGCTCGTCGGCGGCAATATCGGCACGCCGCTGGCGGATCGCGCCCTGGACTTTCCGCCGGACGGGCTGATCGTGGCCGAGACGTCGAGCTTCCAGCTTGAGACCACGGATCGGTTCCGGCCCCGCGTGGCCGCCGTGCTCAACCTCACGCCGGACCACCTCGATCGGCACGGCACTTTCGAGCGCTACGTGGAGGCCAAGGCGCGGATCTTCGCCAATCAGACCGATGCCGACTGCGCCGTGCTCAATCACGACGATCCGGCGACGGCGGCGCTGGCCTCGAGGACGCCGGGGCAGGTGCTCTGGTTCAGCCGGCTCCGGCCGCTCGCCCACGGCGTCTTCCTCCGCGACGAGTGGATTGTCGCCAAGCTCAATGGGCACGTCGAGCCCATCTGTCCCGTGAGCGACATCACGCTGCGGGGCCATCACAACGTGGAGAACATCCTGGCGGCCGCCGCCTGCGCCCTCTGGACCGGGATGGCGCCCGAGGCCATCCGGCGCGGGATCGCCGCCTTCCGGGGCGTCGCCCACCGCATCGAGCGCGTCTACGACGACGACGGCGTCGTCTACTACAACGATTCGAAGGGCACCAACGTGGCGTCGACGATCAAGGCGCTGGAGAGCTTCACGGAGCCGGTGATCCTCATCGCCGGCGGCAAGGGCAAGGGACAGGACTTCGCTCCGCTGGCGGCCGCCGCCCGAGGCCGCGTCCGCCACGCCATTCTCATCGGGGTGGACCGCGACAAGCTGCGCGGGCCGCTGGCGAAGGCCGGCATCCCGCTGGACGACGCCGAGTCCATGGAGGAGGCGGTGCGGCGCGCCCGGAACGTGGCGCGCGTGGGCGACGTGGTGCTGCTGTCACCGGCGTGCGCGTCCTTCGACATGTTCCAGAACTTCGAGCACCGCGGCGACATCTTCAAGGCCGCCGTGCTGCGGCTCAGCCGATGAATCGGAACCGGTGGGGGGATCTGGGGGAGGAGCGGCGGTCGCTCCCCCAGTCTTGGCAGCCGATGAGTCGGAACCGGTGGGGGGGTCTGGGGGAGGAGCGGCGGTCGCTCCCCCAGTCTTGGCAGCCGATGAGTCGGAACCGGTGGGGGGGTCTGGGGGAGGAGCGGCGGTCGCTCCCCCCCAGTCTTGGTTGATGCCGCGCAAGCTGACCCCCGACCTCTGGCTCTTCGGTGTCGTCGTGGCGCTGGTGTCGATTGGCGTCGTGATGGTGTATTCCGCCAGCGCCATCGTCGCGGCGGACCGCTTCCACGACCCGCTGTTCTTCCTCAAGAAGCAGCTCTTCTGGGCTCTGCTCGGCCTCGGCTGCCTCTGGGGCGCCATGATGCTGGACTACCGGAAGCTCGAGCGTCTGGTGATCCCCCTGCTCGCCGTCTCGCTGGTCCTGCTGGTCCTGGTGCTGGTGCCCCCCTTCGGACAGGAGATCAATGGCACCCGGCGCTGGTTCCGCGGGGGGCCCTTGTCGTTTCAGCCCGTGGAGCTCGCCAAGTTCGCGCTGGTGCTCTACCTGGCGTCCTTTCTCACGCGGCGTCAGGAGGCGATCACGAGCTTCAGCCAGGGACTGCTTCCCGTCTTCCTGGTGGCCGGCGGGATGGCGGGGCTGACGATCCTCCAGCCCGACCTCGGCAATAGCCTGGCGCTGATGCTCCTGACGCTGGCGCTGGTGTACCTGGCCGGCGCGCGCGTGGGCCACCTGCTGGCCGTATGCGCGGCGGCCCTGCCGGCGGTCGCGACGCTGGTGATCATGAAGCCGTATCGCTGGCGGCGGATGATCGCGTTCATGAATCCCTACGACGATCCGCAGGGCTCGGGCTTCCAGATCATCCAGTCGTTCCTCGCGCTCGGCTCGGGCGGCTGGCTGGGGCTTGGGCTCGGCGAATCGAAGCAGAAGCTCTTCTATCTTCCCGAGCCGTACACGGACTTCATTTTCGCCATCATCGGCGAGGAGCTGGGACTGGTGGGCGCCGCCGTCATCCTGGGGCTCTTCGCCGTGCTGATCTGGCGCGGGCTCCGCATTGGCCTGCGCGCGCCCGACCCATTCGGCAGCTACCTGGCGCTGGGGCTGAGCCTCATGCTGGCGACCCAGACGCTGGTGAACCTCGGCGTGGTGACGGGCGCCCTGCCCACCAAAGGCCTGCCGCTGCCGTTCATCTCCTTCGGCGGCTCAGCGCTGCTCATGACGATGGTCTCGGCGGGTGTGCTGCTCAATATCTCCCAGCATGCGGGGACGGCCTGATGTTCAAGAAATATCAGCAGATCCATTTCGTGGGCATCGGCGGCGTCGGCATGAGCGGCATCGCCGAGGTCCTTCTCAACCTGGGGTACCGCGTCACGGGATCGGATTTGAAGCGCGGCGAGACGGTCGAGCGCCTGGAGCGCCTCGGCGCCAAGATCTTCGTCGGCCATCAGCCCGCGCACGTCGAAGGCGCGCACGTGGTGGTCTACTCCTCGGCGGTGGCCCGGGACAATGTCGAGGTCCAGGTCGCGCGCCAGCGCGGAATCCCCGCGATCCCGCGCGCCGAGATGCTGGCCGAGCTGATGCGCCTGAAGTACGGCATCGCCATTGCCGGCACGCACGGCAAGACCACCACGACCTCGCTGGTAGCCGCCGTGGTGGCGGCGGGCGGCTTCGATCCGACCGTGGTCGTCGGCGGCCGGGTGCACGGCCTCGGCACCAACGCGCGCCTGGGCCAGGGGGAGTTCCTCGTGGCGGAAGCCGACGAGTCGGACGGCTCCTTTCTCAAGCTCTCGCCCACGATCGCGGTGGTGACCACGGTGGACGCCGAGCACCTCGATCACTACGCCGACCTGGAGGCGATCCAGGCGGCGTTTCTCCAGTTCGTGAACAAGGTGCCGTTCTACGGCGCCGCCGTGCTCTGTCTCGACGAGCCCAACATCCAGCAGATGATCCCGCAGATCGAGAAGCGGGTCATCACGTACGGCCTCGAATCGGGCGCCGACCTCACCGCCCGCCGGCTCATGTTCTCGGCGATGAGCTCGCAGTTCGAGATCGTGCACCGCGGCCGGCTGCTGGGCCCGGGCTCGCTGCAGGTGCCCGGCCGTCACAATGTCCTCAATGCTCTGGCGGCCGTTGCCGTCGGGCTTGATCTCGAAGTGCCGTTTGAGCGCATCCAGCAGGCGCTGGCCGGTTTCTCGGGCGTCCAGCGCCGCTTCCAGGTCCGGGGCGAGGCCCAGGGGGTCCTGATCGTCGACGACTACGGGCATCACCCGGCCGAGATTCGCGCCACGCTGGCCGCCGCCAAGGCCGGCTTCGACCGGCGCGTGATCACGGTGTTCCAGCCCCACCGCTACACGCGGACCCTGCATCTGCGCAAGGACTTCCTGACGGCGTTCTACCAGAGCGATGTGCTGATCGTCATGGACATCTACCCCGCGGGCGAGGCGCCGATCTCCGGCGTTCACGCCCGAGACCTGGCCGACGGCATCGCCGCTCACGGCCACCGCGAAGTCCTCTACATGAACGGCGACCGCGACGGCATCGTCCGGTACCTGTGCGAGTCCACGAGGCCGGGCGATCTGGTGTTGACCCTCGGAGCCGGAGACGTGGGACAGCTGGGCGCCGATCTGATGGCGCGGCTCAGCGACGGCAGCGAACAGGCCAACAGGAGGTAACGAATGCTAGGAGAGATCCGGGGCGAGGTGCGCTTCAAGGAACCTCTAAGCTTCCACACCTCCTTGCGAATCGGTGGGCCCGCGGACATCTTTGTCGTCCCCCAGGACGTCGAGGACATCCGCCTGGCGCTGTCCTTCGCCGATCGCGAGCAGATGCCCGTCGAAGTCATCGGCGGCGGCAACAACCTCTTGATCAGCGATCGCGGCGTGCGCGGCGTCGTGCTCAAGCTGGAGGGCTGCCTCGGGCGCGCCGAGTTCAACGGCGAGGAAGCCGTCGCGGGCGCCGGGGTGAGCCTGTCAGCGCTCATCCGCGAGGCGGCGGCCCTCAATCTGGGCGGGATCGAGGCGCTCGTTGGCGTCCCGGCCACCATCGGCGGCGCCGTGGCCATGAACGCGGGCACGCCGGACGGCTCGATCGGCGACTTCATCTCGGCCGTCTACTTCCTCCACGCCGACGGCACCATGGGCGAATTCAAGCCGGGCGCGGGCTCGTTCAGCTACCGGATGTTCAACGCGCCCGAAGGCGCAGTGCTCATCGGGGCGCGTCTGCAGCTGCACCGGCGGCCCATGGCCGAGATCCAGAAGGATATCAAGCAGCGGCTCAAGCAGAAGAAGGCCACCCAGCCGCTCGCCTTGGCCTCGGCCGGCTGCGTGTGGAAGAACCCGGCGGGCGACGCGGCCGGGCGCCTGGTCGAGAAGGTGGGACTCAAAGGCAAGCGGCTCAACGGCGCCGAGATCTCGGCCAAGCACGCCAACTTCATCGTCAATCGAGGCGGCGCCTCGGCCGCCGACATCCGCGCCCTGATGGACATGGCGCGGGAGCGTGTTCAGAACCAGTTCGGGATCACGCTGGAGCCCGAGATCCGCGTGATGGGCGAGTTTTGATCTCGTGAGCGGCCGCACGGCTGTGCTGTCCCCGCGGGGCGCTCCGCGGGAGCTGGAAGACCTGGCGGAGAGGGGGCGGCTCATCGCCGGCCAGCGAGTCTCCCGGATCCGCCTGCGCCGGCGGCTCGTCCGGCGGGCGCGCGTCATGGCCATCCGGCTCGCCCTGCTGGTCGGCGCCGCCGTGGCCGTTGCCGGCGGCGGACTCGGCCTGCGCTGGGCGCTGACCTCGCCGCGCTTCGCCGTCACCGATATTGAGGTTCGGGGTGCGCACGGGCTGAGCCGTGAGGCCATCGCCGCCTCCGGCTTGGCCGCAGGGATGAACTTCTTCCGGCTCGATCCCGGCGCCATCGAGGCACGGCTGGAATCGCTTCCGCTCGTCCGCCGCGCCCAGGTGATCCGAGCCTTCCCGCACCGAGTGACGGTGCTCATCGAGGAGCGCCGCCCCTTCACCCTCGTGCACGCGGGAGGGCTGCGCTGGATCGACGAGCAGGGCGTGGACCTGGGGCCCGAGCGCCGGGCCGTCACGCCCGCCGCGCCCGTGATCACCGGCCTCGGCGCCGCGGAACTGTCGGTCGGCGCTGGCCGCTCGCCCGGGATCACCGCCGGAGTCTCCCTGCTCCGCATCCTGCTGCGCTCGGGCAGCGCCCTGCTGGGACAGATCTCTGAGATCGACGTGAGCCGGCCCGACGGACCGGTGCTCTATACCGTGGACGGCGTCGAGGTGCGCCTTGGCGCGGATGACTGGGAGGCGCGGCTGGGCCGTCTGCTGGGCGTGCTGGGCCAGCTCCGCTCCGCTGGCGAAACGGTGACGTCCATCGACCTGCGCTTCCGCGACCAGGTCGTGCTCAAAACCGCGACGAGGTGAGGGAGACATGGCCAGAGCCAAGGGACGCCAGGTAATCGCGGGGCTCGACGTCGGGACCACGAAGATCTGCTGCGTGATCGCCGAATGGTCGCCCGTGGGCAACCTGGACATCATCGGCGTGGGCGTGAGCCCGTCCCGCGGCCTGCGCAAGGGCGTCGTGGTCAACATCGATTCCACCGTGGAGTCCATCAAGCAGGCGGTTGGGGAAGCCGAAGAGATGGCCGGCGTGGAGATCGCCTCGGTCATCACCGGGGTGGCGGGCGGGCATATCCGCGGCATCAATAGCCGCGGCGTCGTCGCGGTGTCGGGCAAGCACCGCGAGGTGAGCCCGGCCGACATCGAGCGCGCCCTGGACGCGGCGCGGGCCATCAACCTGCCCCAGGACCGCGAGATCATCCATGTCCTGCCGCAGACCTTCCTCGTGGACGACCAGGACGGCGTCAAGGAGCCGCTGGGGATGTCCGGGGTGCGCCTCGAGGTGGAGGTCCATCTGGTCACCGGCGCGACGACCTCGGTGAAGAACCTGGTCCGCAGCGTCAACCGGGCCGGGCTGCAGGTCCAGGATCTGGTCCTCGAGCCGCTGGCCTCCGCGGAAGCGGTGGTTTCGGCCGAGGAGAAGGAGCTGGGGATCCTGCTCATCGACTTGGGGGGCGGGACCACCGATGTCGCACTCTTCCGCGACGGTGCCCTCTGGTACACGGGGATCCTGCCGCTGGGCGGCGACCACATCTCCAACGACATCGCCGTGGGACTGCGCACGCCGACGGCGGATGCCGAGGAGCTGAAGAAGCGTCACGGCTGCGCCCTCACCGCGCTGGTGCGCGAGGACGAGGTCATCGACGTTCCCTCCGTGGGCGGGCGCAAGCCGCGCCAGCTGTCTCGCCAGATCCTCTCCGAGATCATCCAGCCCCGCGTCGAGGAGATCTTCACCCTTATCGCGCGGGATCTGGCCCGCGCCGGGCTCGCCGACGTGGCGGCGGCCGGCGTGGTCGTGACGGGGGGCACCTGCATCATGCACGGCGTGCCGGATCTGGCGGAGCAGGTCTTCGACGCCCCGGTGCGGCGCGGCGCGCCCACCGGGCTGTCCGGCCTGGCCGACGTCGTGCAGAGCCCGATCCACGCCACCGCCGTGGGCCTGGCGCTCTACGGTGCCCGCGGCCACGCCGGCGGCGCGGCGACCGACCTCGCCGACGGCTCGCTGGTGGAGCGCGCGGGCCGGCGCATGAGGGACTGGTTTGCGGAGCTCTTCTAGGAGGGCTGGGGCGCGGAAGCGGTCTGGAAGCGCCGGGCAGGCGGAGCTCTTCCTGAATCTTCCGCCGGCGCGACAGCGATACTCACGCACACGTACGCGGGCCAAGGAGGAGCCGATGGAGCACACTCAGGGGCGGCGCCCGGTGTTCGAGCTGGAAGACGAGCGGGAAGCGGCGAAGATCAAGGTCATCGGCCTCGGCGGCGGCGGCTCCAACGCGATCAACCGCATGATGGCCGCGCGCTTCACCGGCGTGGAGTTCATCGTCGCCAATACGGATCTTCAAGCGCTGCGGGCCTCGCCCGCCCCCGTCAAGGTCCAGCTGGGCGCCCGGCTGACAGGGGGCCTCGGCGCCGGCTCAGATCCCCAGGTCGGCAAGAACGCGGCCCTGGAGGATCGCGAGCAGATCAAGAAGGTGCTCGAGGGCGCCGACATGGTGTTCGTCACCGCGGGCCTGGGGGGCGGCACGGGGACGGGCTCGGCGCCGGTGGTCGCCTCGGTGGCCAAGGAGCTCGGCATCCTCACGGTGGCCGTCGTGACCAAGCCCTTTGCCTTCGAGGGGCGCAAGCGTGCCCAGCAGGCCGAGGCGGGTCTGGCCGAGCTGCGCAGCGTGGTGGACACGCTCATCATCATCCCGAACCAGCGGCTGCTGGCCGTCGTCGACCGCGGCACGCCGCTGCTGGAGGCATTCAAGGTCGCCGATACGGTTCTGCTGCAGGCGGTGCAGGGGATCTCCGATCTCATCCTGGTGCCCGGCCTCATCAATCTCGACTTCGCCGACGTGCGCACCATTATGTCGGGCATGGGCATGGCGCTCATGGGGGCGGGCGTGGGCAAGGGCGAGCACCGCGCGCTGGATGCCGCCCAGAAGGCCGTGGCCAGTCCGCTGCTCGATGAGACGTCCATCGAGGGGGCCCGCGGCATCCTCATCAACTTCACCGGCGGCGCCGACCTGTCCATTCACGAAGTCGAGGAAGCGGCCCGCATCGTCCAGGAAGCCGCCCACGAAGAGGCCAACATCATCTTCGGCGCGGTGATCGACGACAAGCTGCAGGACGAGGTGCGCATCACGGTGATCGCCACGGGATTCGCGGACCGACGCGAAGCGAGCGCACCGGGAGCCAGCAAGGTCGTGGAAATGCCGAAAGGGCCGCGGGGACCGGCGCCCGCCAAGGAGTGGCGCCGCCGCGTGGCCGACGTGCGCGCCGAAGCGGAGGCACCTGCCGAGGAAGATCTCGACGTCCCGGCCTTCTTGAGGCGTCAGGCCGACTAGTCTCGGAAGCAGCCCGGGGGTCCGGCAACGCGACGGACTCTCGGGCGTCGTGACGTCGTTCTCGCTGCTTTTCTGTCTGCCTTCCGACACCTCGTGTCGGAACCTCGTTTCGCGCTTGATTTTCCACACTTTGGCCATCAACCCGAGAACATGATCGGGCCCGCTCGTCAGGTCTTCGACGCAAAAACGGGCTGAAAAGCTGGCATCGCCCCTGCATTGGAGAGCCCGGGAATTCTCGATCTCTTACTTCGGGCCGGGATTCTGGCCCACAGAGAGGGCAAAGGAGCACGCCTATGATCGCCAGCTGGAGGCGTAGCCGGAGGCTGTCAGTCACGGAGCGCGGCTTCACGCTCATCGAGCTCATGGTCGTGGTGGCCATCATCGGAACCCTGTCCGCGGTTGCGATCCCGCTCTACGCCAATGTCAATGGGCGAGCCCGAGTGGCCAAGGCCCAGGCGGACGTGCGGGCGCTCGTGTCGGCGGTGGCCATGTATCAGACGCACATGGGGGCGCTGCCGCCCGATCTGCCGGCGCTCACCTCGCCGCAGGTCAACTCGTACGGGACCAGCGCCGGTCCCTTCCTGGCATCCACGCCCGCGCCTCCGCAGAGCTGGGCAGCGTATGCCTATACCTCGACGACCGCGGATACCTTCTCGATCAGCACCAGCAGCGCCACAGACGGCGCCACCGTTACCGCACCGTAGCGCGCCGGGGGGTCACGGCCCGGAGCGGGGCAGGGCGTTCCTGCCCCGCTTTTTTTCTGCCCGCGGCGCGATCCCGCGAAGGGTCGTGAGAGAATGACAGCGATGCCCGTGGCCTTTCTCAGCCGCCCGAATCAGCCGCCCGCCCTTGCTTTGCCGGCTCTCCGCAGCGCCCGCTCCGACCTGCGGCCGCGACTGCTCGTGGCCCGCCCGGACAAGACCGGCGGAATGGCCGATCTGCGGGCGCAGCTGGCGACCATGGGGATCGCGGCGCGCGCGCTCGAGCGCGGCCCCGGCGATCCCATCGTGGCGGTGTGGCTGATGGCGCCCGAGGAATACACGTCCGTGGCCGCGTGGAGCGCCGATCTTCTCCTCCTGGGCGGGGGCTGGGCGCTGCTCGAGGCGATGCTCGAAGTCCTGGGGCGCGCGGCGCGCGCCTCGCGGCGAGACTGTGTGGCCGAGCTCGCGGGCATCAGGGGCGTGTGGGCGCCGGCGGCCACCGCGGGGGATCCGCCCGCGCCGCCCCTCGCGGCCGATTTCGCCTCAGGCGGAGCGCCCTTTGATCGATGACGGGCCGTCCGAGCGCGCGATGACGCGGGAGCCGCGCTTCGCCGGCGATCCACCGCTGTACTTCACCTCCGCGCTGCTCGCGGACGCGGGAGTGAGCCATCTCTTCACGACCCGGCACTTTCCGGGAGTGACGCCGCCGGCCGACCCGTCCTCGCCGTTCGGGCCCGAGGCGGTCAGGCTGCTCGCGGCGCGCGGGCTCAACGTCCCCGTCGCCTTTCTCAGACAGGTTCACGGCGCCCACGTGGCGCGTGCCGAGCATGGCGGGCTGGCCGGCCCCGGCGACGTACTGGTGACCGAGCGGCCCGGCCTGCCGCTGGCGGTGTTCACGGCCGACTGCGTGTCCATCGTCGTCTATGACCCCAGCCAGCGCCGCCTGGCGGCCGTGCACTCGGGCTGGCGCGGCACCGTCGAGGCCGCCACGCGCGCCGCAGTGGATGCGCTGGCCACGGCCGGCGGGGCGCCCGCCGATTTCGTGGCTGCCATCGGGCCCGCCATTGGGCCCTGCTGCTATGAAGTCGACCGGCCCGTCGTCGAGCCCCTGGCACGGGCTTTTCCTGATGCTTGGACGGCGTGGGCACGGCCCGCCGGCTCCGGGAAATGGATGCTGGACCTCTGGCGGGCCAATGAAGACCAGCTGCGCGCCGGCGGCATTCGTCCCGAGCGCATCGACAATCCGCGCTTCTGCACCGCGTGTCGAACCGATCTTTTCTTCTCCTATCGGCGCGGTCGCGGCCAGGGACGCCTGGTTACCGTCGCGGCCCTGCCTGACGGGCCCCGGGCAACGTGCTAGAATCCGGGACCGGCAGCGCTCATGCTCGATATACGCGCGAATGTTGAGCGGGTGAGGCAGGCCATCGCGCGCGCGTGCGGGCGCGCCGGCCGCTCACCGGACGACGTCCTGCTGGTCGCGGTATCGAAAACCGTGGAGGCGGAGCGGATCCGCCTCGCGCTGGCCGCGGGCATCGCCGCCCTCGGGGAGAACCGGGTGCAGGAGGCGCGGGAGAAGATCGAGGCGCTGGGCCGCCCGGTGCCCTGGCACCTGATCGGCGCGCTCCAGACGAACAAGGCGAAAGACGCCGCGCGGCTCTTCGACTGGATCCATTCGGTGGATCGCGTGGAGCTGGCGCGCGAGCTCAGTCGGCGGGCGCATGCCCTCGACCGAACGCTCGACATCCTCATCCAGGTCAATCTGGGAGAGGAGCCCCAGAAGGCCGGGGTGGCGCCCGCCGAGCTCAAGGCGCTGGTCGACGCCACAGCCGGGCTCGAGAGCCTGAGGCTCCGCGGGCTCATGGCGATTCCGCCGGCCGTGGAGACGCCTGAGGCGGCGCGACCGTTCTTCAGGCGGCTGCGCGAGCTCCGTGACGCCGCGGGCCTCGAGCACCTATCCATGGGCATGAGCGGCGACTTCGAAGTCGCCGTTGAAGAGGGAGCGACGCTGGTGCGGGTTGGCACGGCCATCTTCGGCCCCCGTCCCGCCCCGAAGGAGGCGCAGTGAGCATCAAAGGCAAGAAGGTCGGCTTCCTGGGCGCCGGCAATATGGGCGAGGCCATGATCAAGGGACTGCTGCAGGCGGGGCTCGTGCCGGCCGCGTCCATCGGGGCCACCGACGTCCGGCGGGAGCGATTGGACCAGATCGCCAAGCAATACGGCATCCGCTCCGCCAAGAGCAACCCGGCGCTGGTCGCCGAATCCGACGTTGTCATTCTCGCGGTGAAGCCCCAGATCATGGCCTCCGTGCTTCACGAAATCGCGGGGTCGGTCAGCGGCAAGCTGCTCATCTCCATCGCCGCCGGGATCCCGACGCGTACCTTGCGCGCCCAGCTGGGGCGGCCCGCCCGCCTGATCCGCGTGATGCCCAATACCCCGGCCCTCGTGCTGGAAGGCGTCACGGCCATCGCCCGCGCGGAGGGACTCGAGGCGGGGGATCTGGAAACGGCGCAGGAGCTGTTCGGCGCCGTCGGGCGGGTCGTGGTGCTCGAGGAGGACGCGCTGGACGCGGTCACCGGCCTGTCGGGCTCGGGGCCGGCCTACGTGGCGATCGTCATCGAGTCGCTGGCCGACGGCGGCGTCAAGATGGGGCTGGACCGCGCCACAGCCATGACGCTCGCGGCGCAGACCGTGCTCGGCTCGGCGAAGCTCATCCTCGAGACCGGCACTCATCCGGGCCAGCTCAAGGACATGGTTTCCTCGCCGGGCGGCACCACCATCGCCGGCATCGCGGCGCTCGAGGAGGGCGGCGTCCGTCGGACCTTCATCAGCGCGGTGGAGCGGGCGACCCAGCGCTCGCGCGAGCTGGGCAAGGGCTAGCGTGATCGAGATCGTCGGCTTCCTCGGCTGGCTGCTCGAGCTCTACACCTACGTGGTCATCGCCGCCGCGCTGATCTCCTGGGTCAGTCCCGATCCCCGCAATCCGATCGTGCGATTCCTGCGTCAGATCACCGAGCCGGTGTTCGAGCCGGTCCGCCGCGTCCTGCCCCCGTGGAAGACCGGTGGACTCGATCTCTCCCCGCTCATCGTCGTCATCGCCATACAGTTCGTGGAGCGGGTGATCCTGCACAGTCTGGTTCGGGCGCTGTACTGAGGAGGCCATCGTGCGCATCACGCCCATGGACATTCGCCAGCAGCAGTTCACGGTCCGAATGTTCCGCGGCTTCGACGTTCAGGAGGTGGACACCTTCCTGGAGGATCTGGCCGCCGACTACGAGGCCCTCCTCAAGGAAAACTCGCTCCTCAAGGAGCAGCTCCAGGCGCTCGAGGAGCGGACGCGCGGGCTCGAGGACAGGGAAAAAGTCCTCCAAGAGACCCTCGTGACCACCCAGCGTGTCGTCGAGGAGATGAAAGAGAGTGCCCGCCGCGAGGCCTCGCTGCTGGTGCGGGAGGCGGAGCTGCAGAGCGAAAAAATCGTCGACGCGGCGCGGGCCTCCGAGGCCACGATCCAGAACGAGATCGCGCAGCTCAAGCGCACGCGCCGCCAGCTCGCGGAGGCGCTGCGCTCCACCGTGGACATGTACCAGCGCCTGCTCGAGCAGGATCTCAAGGCCGACGCCAAGCCCGATGCCAAGGATGCCGGCGGCGGCAAGGCCTGAGGGCGGCCTGCTCCACGTCCGCGTCCAGCCGCGCGCGCGCCGCAACGAGGTCCTGGGCTGGCAGGGGACGGCGCTGCGCGTGCGCGTGACCGCCGCGCCCGAGGCCGGCGAAGCCAATCGTGCCGTGACCGCGCTGCTCGCTGTTGCTCTCGACGTGCCGCCGTCGTCAGTGGAGCTCGTCCGGGGCAGCGCGAGCCGGGACAAGCTCTTCCGCGTCCGGGCGCTGTCGTCCGAGGTTGTCCGCGCGCGGCTCGGCGGTCATCGCGCGTGATCTCGCCCGTCCGCTGGCACGATGGCCGGCTCGTCCTGCTGGATCAGACCCGGCTGCCCGCCGAGGCCGTCGAGCGCGCGTACGAGTCCTGGCAGGCCGTCGCGGAGGCCATCCGCGGCCTCGTCGTGCGCGGCGCGCCCGCCATCGGCGTGACCGCGGCCTTCGGCGTGGCCTTAGCCGCCCGCTCGAGCCGTGCCGCGGACTTCCCCGGGCTGCTCGCCGACCTCGAGGAAGCCATCAAGGGATTGGCGGCGACGCGCCCCACCGCGGTGAATCTCTTCTGGGCGCTGGAGCGGATGAGGCGGGTGGCCACGGACCAGCGCGCGCTGCCGCTGGACGCCCTCCGCGCGCGGCTGCTGGCCGAGGCGCAGGCCATCCTGGACGAGGATGTGACCGCCAACCGCGTCATGGGGGCGCACGGCGCGGCCCTCGTGCCCGAGCGCGCGCGCATCCTCACGCACTGCAATGCGGGCGCGCTGGCCACGGCCGGCTACGGCACCGCGGGGGGCGTGATCCGCGCCGCCCACGAGCGCGGCAAGGTCGCGCTCGTCTGGGTGGACGAGACGCGGCCGGTGATGCAGGGCTCGCGGCTCACGGCCTGGGAGATGGTCCAGGAGGGCATTCCTCATCGGCTCATCTCGGACGTGGCCGCGGGCTTCGTGATGAAGCGCGGCGAGGTTGATCTGGTGGTCACCGGCGCCGATCGCATCGCCGCCAATGGCGACACCGCCAATAAGATCGGCACCTACGCCCTGGCCGTGCTGGCGCGCCATCACGGCATCCCCTTCTATGTGGCGGCGCCGTGGTCGAGCATCGATCCGGGCATCGCCAGCGGCGCCGACATCGTGATCGAAGAGCGCGATCCGGCCGAGGTCCGCGGCATGGCCGGGCGTGAGACGGCGCCCGCCGGCTCTCCCGTCTTCAACCCGGCCTTCGACGTGACGCCCGCGGAGCTGATCACCGCCATCATCACCGAGCGCGGAGTCTTCCGGCCCCCGTATCGCTTCACCGCGTGATCTCCCGCAACCGGCAGATCGAGAGCGCCCGCCGCTACCACGAGCGCACGGCGCACTCTCCCCACTCGGTGCGGGCCGGTGGCCATAGCCTCGACTGGGACAATAAGCCCGCTCCCTTCAAGATCTACCCGGATCTGCCCGCGCTGACCCTGCCGCGGCACTTCCCGGCCCTCACCGCCGACACGCTTGCGGCGCTCTCAGGGCGCGGGGGCGAGGACGGCTCGCTGGACCTCGACAGCCTGGCCGCGCTCCTCTTCTTCTCGGCCGGCGTCACCAAGACGAAAACGTTCATGGGCGGCGTCACCATGCACTTCCGCGCCGCGCCCTCCACGGGCGCGCTCTACCAAACGGAGGTGTACGTGGTGGCGGGAGACGTGACCGGCCTCGAGCCCGGCGTCTACCACTTCTGTCCGGGAGACTTCGCGCTGAGACGGCTGCGCGCGGGCGACTTCCGCGGCGCCGTGGCCCTGGCCGCGGCCGACGAAGCCCTGGCCGCCGAGCCCGCCGTGATCGTTCTGTCGGCGATCTACTGGCGGAATACCTGGAAGTACCAGGCGCGGGGCTACCGCCATCTCTTCTGGGACTCGGGGACGATGCTGGCGAACCTGCTGGCTAGCGCGACGGCGCTGGGCGCTCAGGCGCGACTCGTCACGGGCTTCGTAGATCGCGAAGTGAACGCGCTCCTGGGGCTCGACGCGGCCAAGGAAGCGGCCCTCCTCCTGGCGCCGGTGGGAGGCGCCGGGCGCGCGGCGCCCGCGCCCCCGGTGGTCTCTGCCATTGAGCCCGCCGTCCTCCCGCTGTCGGAGCGCGAGGTCGACTACCCGCTGCTGCGCGAGGTGTACGAAGACTCCTGCCTCGAATCCGAGAGCGAAGTGCTGGACTGGAGAGATTCCCCGCCGCCCCGGGTGCGATCAGCCGCTGCTGCGAGGGGCGGCTGCTTGCCGCTTCCCTCGGCCCGAGCCGCATCGGGCCGCGCGCTGGGCGAGACCATCCAGGCCCGGGGCTCGACGCGCGAGTTCTCGAGGGCCGCCATCAGCGCGGAGGAGCTTTCGACCGCCCTCTACCACGCCACGCGTGGCTTCCCCTCGGACGCCTCGGCGGGGCAGGTGGACCTTTATATAAATGTTCACGCCGTGGACGGGCTGCCGGCGGGGGCCTATGCCTACCATCCGAAGCCGCATGCGCTCGAGCCGCTCAAGCGCGGCGACCTGAGGGCCGACTCGGCCTTTCTTTGCCTCGAGCAATCGCTGGGCGGCACCTCCAGCGCCACGGTGTTCTTCCTCGCCGATCTGGGCAGCGTCCTGGGCCGCTGGGGCAATCGCGGCTATCGGCTGGCCAATCTCGAGGCGGGGTTCCTCGGCGGCCGGCTCTACCTCGGCGCCTATGCCCAGCGGTTCGGCGCGACGGGGCTCACGTTCTATGATGCCGACGTGGTCGAGTTCTTCTCCCCGCATGCCGCCGGCAAGGACGCCCTCTTCGTCACCGCCCTCGGCCGCTCGGTGCACGGCCCGGCGGCCACGCACGTCCCTAACCCCCTCTCCCCTCAGGGGAGAGGGCAGGGGTGAGGGGGGGGCAGGAGCGAGTGCCGATGATGAGGCAGCGCTGGATTATTTCCAGTGTCGTCGGCCTGCTCTGGGCTCTGATCCAGCCTCTTCTCACTCTCGCAATCTTCGTCGGCGTCATGTGGCTAGTCCTGACGCTGGCACCTCATGACGGGGTGAAGGTGTGGATCTCCTTTCACTCCATATGTCCGAATCCCATTACTTGTCCGACAGGTGCTGTGCCAGCTGGTTTGGGCACCTGGCTGCTCCTGAAGGCGCGCGAGCGCAGGGTACCTTCGTGGGCGTTGCGTGTGGCTGGAACCACTGGTGGCATGGTTATCGGAGCCCTCGTGAGCATCGGTTTCCCCCTTTGAGTTGGATCTCCTCTCGGAAGTCATCAGACGTCCTCTCGCCGCGGAATCTCTCTTAGCCGCCATAATAGCCGGCGCGCTCTGCGGGTTAACGGTCGCCCTCTGGGTCTCGCCGACCCTCACCCCGGCCCTCTCCCTAAAAGGGAGAGGGAGTCGATTGCCTGAAGCCAGGAGATGTTTGATTTCAGGACCTGACCCCGGTAGAGTCGAGGCATGAAAAAGTACTACCTCATGGCGCCCGGGCCAACGCCCGTGCCCTCCAACGTCCTGCTGGCCATGGCGCAGCCGATGATTCATCACCGCACGCCCGAGTACGACGCGCTCTTCAGCGAGGTGCGGGCGGGGCTCAAGCGGCTGTTCAAGACCGGCCAGGACGTGATCCCGTTCACCTCCTCGGGAACGGGCGCCATGGAAGCCGCCGTGGCCAACACGCTCTCCGCGGGCGACCGAGTGCTGGTCCTCCGGGCCGGCAAGTTCGGCGAGCGCTGGGAGGAGATCTGCCGGGCCTACGGTGTCACCGTGATCCCGCTCGCAGCGCCGTTCGGCCACACCGTGCCGGCCGAGGCGTTCAGGAAGGCGCTCGACGAGCACCGTGACGTCAAGGCCGTGCTCATGCAGCACAGCGAGTCGTCCACGGCCGTGCTCCACGATGTCAAAGGCGTCGCGGCGGTGACGCGCGAGAGCGGCGCCATCCTGATCGTGGACGCCGTGTCGAGCCTGGGTATCGCCGATCTGCGGATGGACGAGTGGGGCGTGGACCTCGTGGTGGCGGGCTCGCAGAAGGGGCTCATGCTGCCGCCGGGGCTGTCCTTCTGCGCGCTGAGCGAGAAGGCCTGGCGCCACGTCAGCGCTTCGCGGCTGCCCAAGTATTACTTCGACCTCACGGCCGAGCGGAAGGCGGTGAGCAAGAACGAGGCACACTTCACCCCGGCGGTGTCGATCATGCTCGGTCTGAGGGAAGTGCTGAAGATGATCGAGGCCGAGGGACTCGACAATGTCTTCCGCCGCCACGAGCGACTGGCCCGCGCCACCCGCTCGGGTGTGGAGGCGCTGGGCC
>WNGF01000013.1_pt1 | contig 208770 bp, 186 predicted proteins | sample 5400641 | NCBI WGS metagenome assembly WNGF01 (sample SAMN13153371, study PRJNA577476) | soil metagenome | isolation source: 80 cm soil or saprolite under grassland replicate 2 | place: USA:California | collected 2016-06-15 | reverse complement strand
GAAGCGGTCGAGGAAGACGAGCGAGTAGCTCGCGCCCGCGTCGCCGAGGCTTTCCAGCTCCAGCAGGTTGTCGCCCTCGCGCAGGATCCCCGGGCCGATGGAGGCGGGGACAGCCTTGGGGCTCGTGCCGTCCCAGCTCGCCTCGGCCACCGCACTCCCGTTGACCCAGACGCGCACGTGATGGTCGTCGACTCCCTCCTGATCGCTCCCCCCCTGCAAGAAGACGGTGAGCTGGGAGGGCTCGGAAGTGGAGACCAGGCTCTCCAGGGCAAAGCTGTGGCTCTTCTTCACCGGAGCGATAAGGATGTCCCACAGCCACAGGTCGGGGGCCTCGAGCAGCCCCGGCTGGAAGGTCCGGTTCTCTTCCCAGCGCTTGAGGCTCCAGGCGAAGGAGGTGGCGCTGCCCGAAGGGAAGGCCGAGACCAGCGGCATCGTCACCCCGCCGCGGGGGCTCAGGCTCAGCTCGTAGACGGCCTCGTTGCCGCAGGGGTTGAGCGAGGCGCCCTGGCTGAAGAAGTACAAGGCCGAGGCGGGACCGAAGGAGGAGCCGTCGGGCTCGAGGTGGAAGGCCACGGGCTCTCCCTGACGGCTCAGGCGCAGCTCGCTGACCTGAAGGCTGCGCCGTCGAGAGGGGAAGAGCTCCTCGAAGCGCACCGCGTACAGCCCCGTCTGCCTCACCACGAGCTGCGCGAGCAGCTCGTCCGCAGAGCGGCCGAGTCGGGAAGGGACGCGCCGCCCGCGGCTGAGACTTCCGCGCGCGGACTCCCCCTCCTCCTTGCCCGCGAACTCCACGCGCACCACGAGGCGCCGGGCGAGCTGCAGACGGCTCGAGGAGGAATCCCACCTAAGAGGCCACATCTCCACCAGCGCCTTCTTCACGTCCCCCTGGAAGGCCGTCCCCAAGAGCCGCGCCGGCCTCACCGGGAACAGACCCGGCTCCAGGGGCCGCGCCACGTGGGCGCGCCGCACCCGCGCTCGCGCCACTCCGTCGCCTCTCACCACCATCTCCGGCGAGCCGGAAAGGGCCGGCCGCAGGTCCGGGAAACTCAGGACGTCGTGGGCGACGGCCGCGCCCAGCCGCACCCCCCGCCCGACGACCGCCTCCACGAAGGCGCGCTTCACGGGAAGCGCGGGCATTCCCGCGTCCAGGACCTCCTCCATCCCCGGGATCTCGAGCTGGACGCTCCCGTCGGCCTGCCGGACCGCGTAGAAGCCCCCGGTCACAAGCTCGAGTAGCGCGTGGCGCTCGTCGGTCTCCAGGATCCGCAGCGACACCGACGTGGGGTCCCCGTAGGCGACCCTCGTCATGGCGACTCCAGTCGATGACCCCGAACCGCCGTCCCCGGAGGCTCCGTCACCCGGGCCGCCGCCGGCGGGAGACGATGTCAGACCGCCGGCGGAAGAGGACGCCTGGGGCGTCGCCCAGACCGGACCGTGTCGCTTCGTCCTCCCTGTCGTCTCGATGTCTTCCAGCTCGTAGAAATACGTCGTCCCGTTCGCCAGCCCCCCGTCCACGTACCTATAGGTCGCCCCCTCGGGAGACGAGCCCAGACCCGGGATCACCGCCGACGTGATCCGCTCGTAAGGCCCCTCCAACCACAACGACCGATAGACATGGAAGCCCAGGTTCTTCAGCTCCGACCCCGTCTCCCACCGCAGCTCCACCGCAGAGTGCAGTGGCAATGCCTCGAAGCTCATCAGCTCCACCGCAGTGGTCAGCGCGAAGGAGACGACGAACCAGCCGACGTCCGCGGCTGCTGTAGTGGCGCCCCGCGTGATCTGCAGGTTGGTCGGCGTCGTGAGGTCGAAATTGAACCAGGCCATTCCGGGGACGTCGTCGCCGACGTAGGGCGTGCTCCCGCCGCGGACGTAATTGCCGCCCGCCAGGGCCACCGAGGAGCCCAGGCTGACCGCCGCGACCGGGACGTTCCCCACGGACTCACCGGCCGCGAAGGCCTGGGAGGCCTGCTGGACCGTGGTCCCGTCGGTGAACTCGATCAGGTACCAGGTAAGGGTGACGGTGGTGCCGAGGCCCGTGCTGCCGCGGTCGAAGGCGAGCGTGGTGCCGCCACCTGTGATGAGGCCCCGCACCAGTCGGTCCCCGATCGCGGCGCCCCCGGCGTTCGTGAAGTAGTTGTAGATCAGAAGGGAGCTGGTGGGATTGACGGCGGTGCCCGGCGCTACGGTCTGCGACAAGCCGCTGAAAACGACGTCGTTCGTCTGGACGCTCGCGCCCGTGTACTCGACCACCTGCCATTCGATCACCTGCGGCGACACGGGACAGGTGCAGGGGGCGTCCAGCTCGAGGTTGGTCGTGCTCGTGAGCTTCGCCTTGATGAAGTCGTTCTGGTCGAAGTTCGTGCCGTTGATGCGGTAGCTGATGATAGGGAAGCTCTCCGCGAGGTTCACGGGCGTCCCCAGGGTTACGTTGAGGGGCACGGTCACGCTCATGTCGGCCGCGCCACGCTGGACCGTGACGCCGCTCGAGAACTCGGCCACGTACCACTTGATGGTCACGGCAACCCCGGTCGCCGCTCGCGTGAAGGTGACGGTCGTAGCGTTGGTGATCTGGCCCGAGACCTGGCCGTCCGAGGGATTGGCGGTGTCCTCGCTGACGCCGAAGAGCAGGAAGGACTTCGTGGTGTCGATCGCGTTCGAGAGCGTGGCCGTGACGGACGTACTGCCGCCGGCGATCGTGAGCGTGCCGAACTGTACGCCTCTGAGGGTGGCGGCCGGCGCTTCCGGCGCTGCGGTCACTCCGAAGAGGAGCCCGAGACCGAGGGCCCACGCCTGAAGTCCGCTCCGGCGTCCGCCGGCCATGGACCAGCGCACAGCTCTGCCCCTCACACGACCGAGACGCATCCCGATCTCTCCCGGAAGGGTTGCCGGCAGTGTCCCCCCTCGCCCACCAAACTCAAGCCCGGTCAGGGACTTACGCAAGAGGGATGCCACCATGTGCTCTCGCAACTTACTGTGCCTGAAGGGATTGCAAGCTCCTGTCCAGGGATCGGCCACACGAGAAGCCTGATCGGTCGCCTGGGCGTCCGAAAGGTCGCCGGGCGCTTGCCGAGGCGGTAGGCCCCTGAGCCTACTCGCCCCTTGCTTTCGCGGTTTCGACTCGACTACACTCTTTGTGTCCCTAAGTTGTTGGCCTCAAAGGGAGTGGAGGGACGCTGCGGCGGGCGCTCCTGGGATCGCCCGCGACCCAGCCCATGGCACAAGCAAAAAGCCAGAACCTCGCATCCGAGCCGGCAGCTCGTGCGGCGAGATCCCGCTTTCGGGGGAAGCTCCTCACGGTCGTGGGCCTGGTCATCGCCCTGGCGGCAGTGGCCGCCTACTTCCTCTTCTTTCTGAAGCCCCCGCGGCCCAAGGGCGCAGCCGCGGTCGCGCGTCTGATGACCATCGAGGGCAACGTGCGGGTCAAGGCGGTGGGCCGCCCCGACTGGGCGAAGGGCCAGCCGACCCAGGCCCTCAGGACGGGCGACGTCGTGCAGACGGACCCCAGGTCTGGAGCCGAGATCGCCTTCTTCACCGGGAACGTGGCGAGGGTGCGTCCCGATAGCGTGGTCCTCATCAGCGAAGGGGAGGCGGCGGTGGCGGAGGAGGCCACCGCGTGGCACGTCGAGTCCGGCCAGGTGAACTTCGAGCTGAAGAAGGACACGGACATCGTGACGTCCACCGCGAGGACACGCGCCAGTGCGAACTCCACGGGCAACATCAACGTGACCGAGGAGGGAGGGACCGGGGTGAAGATCTTCCGGGGCTCGGCCCAGGTCTCGACCAAGCAGGGGGAAACGGTCAACCTCGGCGACAACCAGGCCGTGCTCGTCGATCCCCGGGGAAAGGCGGGGGCCAGGATGGAGCTGCCCCCCGCGCCGACCCTGGTCGCCCCTCGCGCCAGGGCGGAGCTGGTCTACGTGCCCCCACCCCAGGCCACGGCCAAGCTCCAGTGGGAGGCGGTGCACGGCGCCGACACCTACCGCGTGGCCATGGACTACAACGTCCGCCAGGCCGACCTGCTCCTCTCCGCCGCTCTCGACCAGCCGGGGATCGCGGCCACCACCCACGACCTGCAGAGCCTCGACCCGGGCGAGTACTTCTGGCGGGTGGCGGGTGTGAGCAAGGAGGGCCTCGAGGGGGACTTCTCCAAGGTCTCCCTCTTCTCGGTCCTCAGCCCCCCGCAGCCCAAGCCCTCTCCGGCGGGGGCGCCCTCCCTGACCGTCGACGCGGCGGCCATTCTGGAAGGCATCGTGCAGGTGAAGGGGCGCACCGATCCCGGGGTCTCCGTCACGGTGGACGGCCACGAGGTGAAGGTCCTGCCCGATGGGTCCTTCAGCGAGTTCGTGAAGAGGAACCAGAAGGAGTCCGTCGTGGTGCGGGCCACGAACGCGGGCGGCCGGTCCACCGAGCAGAAGAGGACCGTGTCCGCAAAGTGATGCCCCGGGAGCGCTGGTTCTACGCCAAGGACTTGCGTCGCGTGGGGCCCCTGCCCAGGCGCCAGCTCGTGGAGTCCCTGCTCGCCCGGCCCGATGCCCGGGCCTGCCTGATCTGGCGCCACGGCCTGCCCGCCTGGACCCCGGCTCGCGAGGTGCCGGAGATCGATCGTCAGCTCGCCTCCTTCGTCAAGGCCGAGCCCGGGCCGGCCCACGAACCCGCGCTCTCCGCGGTTCCCTCACTTGCGACGCCGGGCGGCGAGGCGGCCGCGGAACGCGCCCTCCGGGTCCCGGGCCAGACCTCGGCCCGGGCCGCGCGCGGGGAGCAGCGGCTCCAGCCGCCGAAGGTCGCGCTCTATCTCGCCAGCCTGGCCGCGCTGCTCGTGGCGGTCGTGGTGGCCTGGCTCCTCTGGCCGCGCTCGACCGATAGCGAAGGCCCCGCCTTCGCGCTCGGCACGGGCGCGGCGAAGTCGGCGGGGGCGCCCCTCGCATCCCCGGCAACGGGAGAAGCCCCCTCCACCGCGCTCGGCACGGGCGCGAAGTCGGCGGGGGCGCCCTTCGCATCCCCGGCAACGGGAGAAGCCCCCTCCACGGCAAGGGGACCGGGCGCCGGGACCCCGGGGTTTGCCGGCTGGAGCGATCAGGAGGCCGAGATGCCCCTTGCGGAGCTGCGCCGCCTGCGCGGAGTGGGCGGCTGGAGCGGCGACCGGCTCACCATCACCCTCTACAACGGCAGCACCTGGCGCGTCACCGAGATCCTCGTGCGGACGAGTCGCCTCCGGGGCGACGAGTTCGTGGACGGCGCGACGCCTCACCGGTTGCTGCCCGTGGGAGGAGCGCCGCTGGACGCCGCGACGGCCGAGCTGCTCAAGAAGGTGGCGCCCGACCGCAAGAAGGCGGGGGTCAATCCCCTCGACACCGGGCCCTTCGAAGCGACCGTGGGGCCGCAGCCCGAGGCGTATCGGTGGAAGATAGAAGGGGCCCGAGGCTACCCACCCCGTCTGTGATCGTTACGGGGCGTCGGAGTGAATCCGCCGCCCCATCACTTGTCGATGCAGATCAGGCCTTCGGCCGAGGGCGTTCCCTCCAGGCCACGCTCGTCGCGGGCGGCCACGCGCCAGCGGAAGGCGCCGGGCCAGGGGATCGCCACCCGCCAGGGGGGCGCGCCGACGTCGCGCTGGATGAGCACGTCATCCGAGCCCACGGGCAGCACCTCGATCTGGTGAGTGGCGCCCCTGGGTGTCCAGCTCAGGGAGACGGTGTCCCCCGGCGCCACGTACCGGGGATCGGACCCGGGGACGAGCCCTTGGGGCGGCGCGGGCAGGGCCTGGGGGGGCAGGGGCGGCTTCCCTTCCCGCACGATGGTCCCCGTCCCCGAGGGCAGGGCGACGGTCTTGCCGGCCCCCTCCACGAAGAAGAATCCGCCCAGCGATGTGACCAGCGTCGCGTTCCCTTCGCGCCGCACGACCGCCCAGCCCTGACCGCGCACCTCGGCCTCGCCCGTCACGAGCTTCAGGATCTCGCGCTTCCCGGAATGGAGCTGCGTGCGGCCCTGCTCGAGGACCGCGCAGAGAAGGTACCCGTCGGGGAAGCCGACGGTAGAGGCGGGGCTGATCGTCATGGTCATCCAGGGCAGGTCGAGGCGGGCGAGGGCGTCGGCGGCGGTGCGGATGCGTTCGCCCAGGCGCAAGGGGGTTCCCTCCCTGGCCTCGTGCCAGCCTTGTTCGGAAGAGTGCTCCACGTGGCGCTCCACGAAGCTGAGACGGGCGAGCGCAGGGGCCGGCGCGGAGCCGGCGAGGGTGCCCCCCACCGCGGGCGCGGCCAGGAGCATCGCGGCCAGGACGACCTCAGATGAGCGGGGCATCGCTCACTTCCGGAGTGGCCAGGGCGCCGGGGCGTTGGCCCTTCGCCAGGGCGGGCTTCTCCTTCTTTTTCGGATAGTAATAGTAGTAGTGGCCGCGGGCCTTCATGTCCACCGCGTTCAGCACCGCGCCCAGCACGCTCGGCGTGACCTTGCGGAGGGCGGCCAGGCTGCGCTTCACGATCTTCTTGTCGACCTTGTCGTGCTGGATCACGAGCACGGTCAAGTCCGCGTGCTGCGCGAGGAGGAGGGTGTCGGTGACGGAAGCCAGGGGCGGCGAGTCCACGAGCACCCAGCGGAACTGGCGGCGGAGCTGCTCCAGGAGCGTGCCGACGTCTGCGCGGGCGAGGAGGGCGGGCGGGCTCGGGGGGAGGGGGCCCGCGGTGAGGGCGGACATGTTCTTCACCTTCGTGGGCTGCACCAGGGAGTTGAGGTCCGCTCCCCAGGTGAAGAAGTCGGTGACCCCCGGGTCGCGCTGGAGGCCGAGCCGCTGGTGCAACATGGGGCGCCGCAGGTCGCCGTCCAGGATCACGGTGCTCTCCCCGGAGACCGCCAGCAGCTTGGCCAAGTTGAGGAGGGTGGTGGTCTTGCCCTCCTTGGGTGTGGTCCCCGCCACCAGCACGACCTGGCCGACGTCGCCTTTGCGTCCGAAGAGGAGAGCCGTGCGGAGGGTCTGGTAGGCCTCGGTCGCGATGTGGATGGTATCCCTTCCGTAGCGGGGGACGGCGGCAAGAAGGTCGAGGTGGAGGTAGCGCTCCACGTCCTCGCCGTCCTTGATCGTGTTGGCGACGTAGTCCCGCAGGAGCACGTAGCCCGCTCCCAGGACGAGTCCGATGAGCGTCCCCACGAGCGCGATCCTGGGCTTCTGGGGGGTGAAGGGAGCGGAGGGGACCACCGCCCGGTCCAGCAGACGCACGTTGCTGTTCTGGATCGAGGAGGCGATGTTCGTCTCGTTGAGCTTCTGGAGGAGCACGGTGTAGAGGTTGTTCGCGGAGTCCGCCTGCTTCTTGAGCGATTCGAGCTCGGTGAGCTTGCGGCTCTGGGCCACCGCCTGGCTCTTCTGCGCCTCGACGGCCTCGCGCAGCTCGGTCTCGCGGCGCTGGAGCTGGCGGTGCTCCGCGGCCAGCCCCTCCTCGATCTGGAGCGCCCGCGCCTGGCGGGCTTTTCTGATCTGGTCGATCTGGAGCTGCACCTTCTGGATCTCGGGGTGGGCCGCCCGGTATTTCTCCTTGAGGCGCGAGAGGTCGATGCTCAGGGCCTCGAGCTTGCCGGTCAGCTCGAGGACCATGTGGTCGCCCGCCACCCGGGGGAGGTTGTCCAGGCTGCGGCCGCGCTTGCGCATGTCGGCGATCTCCTGGAGCTCCGCCTCCAGGGCGATGCGGTGGGCCTGGGCCTGCACCTGGTCGTCGTTGAGCTTGCCGATCGAGCTCGCCACCGCGGAGACGCTCCCTTCGGGGATGAACATCTCCTGGGCCTGGTAGCTCTTGAGGAGCTTGTCCTGGGCGTCCTGCATGGTGCGCTGGGTCTCGGCCAGCCGCTCGTTCACCCAGTCGTAGGCGCGCTTCGCCGCCTCCACCTGGCCCTCGATGCTGTAATCGACGTAGACGTCGGCCAGGGTGTTCGCCCAGAGGGCCGCTTCCTTGGCGTCCGTGTGGGTGATCTGCACCGCGATCACGAACGTCTCGGGGACGGGCTCCACCTGGAGCCGGCCGACGAAGAGCCCGGCCGGGTCGGCGCCGCCCTTGAAGGGAGGCTGATCGGCGAGCTTGAGGCGCTGGATCACCCGCTCCGCCAGGGCCCGGGAGTAGAGGACGTTGAGCTGGGTGTTGAAGAACTGGCGGTCCCGGATCGGGTTGCCCGTCATCATGAGGGCGTCCGCCACGTTCATGGAGGTGGGAGCGGGGGGGGCGACCTGGAGCAGGGTGCGGGCCCGAAACTGGGGGGTCTGCACCTCGGCGACCAGGATCGCGAGGCCGAGTCCTCCAAGGACCGCGGCCAGGACGAGCAGCCGGCTTCGCCAGAGGAGGTCCGCGTGGTAGCGCCAGTCCACCTCCCGCTCCGAGGGAAGCGACGCAGCGGCCGGCGTCAGGCTGGCCATGCTCTCAACTATAGCAGTCTCGCCTTGACTTCGATGCGGTCGTCGGGGAGGAGGACGAGGTCCGGCTCGCGCCCCTTTTCGATGGCCTTGAGGTTCGCCTGGAGGACCCGAACCTGGCCGCTCGTCGGATCGCGCCGGCTGACGTTCACCAGGCGGTTGCCGAGCCGGGTGAGGCCTCCCGCAGACGACAGGATCGCGCTCACGGTCGTCTCTCCGTCCAGGGCGTAGCGGCCGGGGCGCACGACCTCGCCGGCCACCGTCACGTAGCGGCCGACCGAGGCCGTGACGACGTCGCCCCTCCTCAAGGCGGTCTCCAGTTCCGCGAGCCCACCGGGCGTGGGAGCCGTGCGCGGGAAGCGCAGGCGGCGGACCGTGCTCCCGTCCGCGAACGTTCCCTCTTGCCGCTGGACGAGGACCTCTCCCGACGCGCGGGCCGTGAACCCGCCCGCCTCCAGGAGCGCGTCCAGGAGCCGCATGCGGCCCTTGAGGGCCTTCCGTCCGGGCTGGTTGACCTCCCCCGCCACCCACACGAACTGGCTCCGGTACTCCTTGACCGAGACCGTGACCTCGGGGCGCGCCGGCTCGCGCCGGGCCAGCCGCTCGGTCAGCGCCTTCCCGATCTCGGAGGGGGTCAGACCCTCCACCCTGACCCCTTCCGGCACCTGCGGGATCCAGATCAGGCCCGTGGTCTGCACGGTCGGGAGCCGCGCGAGGTCGGGCCGCCCGGCGACCGTCACCTCCAGCACGTCGCCGGGGCCCACGCGGTACGCGGCCGCGGGCTCGGCCGGGGAGGCCGTGGCCTGGCCGAGGAGCACCAGCAGCAAGGTCCGCAGGGCGAGCGGGGCCGGGGTCATCGGTATCGGGCGCTCCCGAAGACGTTGAAGTCGAGCTGGAAGATCAGGCTGTTCGTGTCGCTGTCGAACGGATCGAGGTTGGACCGGCGCCGGTCGCGGCGGTAGCCGACGGCCAAGCCGGTCCCCGGGCCGAACGTGCGCCTCAGGGCCACCCGCCAGCCGAGCACCTTGTCGTTCCGGGGGCGGCCCAGCTCGAAGGCGTCCGTGCGGTAGTCGTTCCAGCGGTGGCCGATGCCCGACTCCAGCGAGAGGGCGAGCGGCAGGGTCAGGAGCAGGCTCCCGTCCAGGTTCGTGCTCACGTAGAAGGCGTTGTTCTCGAAGTTCGAGACCGGCGTCGCCCGGCTCACCGCGAGAGTGAGGGCCGAGGCGCCGAAGGCCCGGGTCAGGGACCCGGAGGTGGTGGGGCCCCGGAAGCGTCGTCCGCTCTCGGGCGCTCGCGGGCTGGTCTGGTCGCGGTACCCGAGGGTGAGCTGGCCGGCGAGGAAGGGCGTGATGTCGCCCGATATCGTGACTTGTGCCGAGTGGGCGGTGGATTCCACGACCGGCCGCTCGTCGGGCGGCGGGACCCGGTCGTAGACGTAGTCGAGCGTCGCCTTCAGCCTGGGCGCCAGCTCGAACCCGAGCCCCAGGAAGGCGGAGCGCGAGTCGTAGGGGAAGAAGCCGACCGGCCGACCGAAGCGCACCGCGCTCAGAGCTCCTCCGGCCTCGATGGTGAGCCGCGGGGCCACCTCGAAGCTGCCGCTCGCGGAGACGGTGTTCCGCCGGAAGCGGCTGAGACCGAAGAAGTACTCGTAGCCAGGGTCCACCTCCTGGGTTTCCAGCACACCGCTCGTGAACGCGTCGGTGGCCTTGAGCCTGAAACGGGTCCCCACGGGCAGATCGAGCCACGCCGCCGCCCGGTGGGTGGTCTCGTCCAGGACCGCGTAGGAGGAGAACCCGCGGAGGTAGGGTTCGTATCCGAACCCCAGCCGGCCGTCCCAGAAGCTGGTCGTGAGGTCGAGGCTCGGCTGGATCTGGAGGTAGCCCGCCTTCACGGGCCGCGCCGACTCGAGCGTGGCCTGGCCCCTGGTGTAGCTCATCCTGAGCGCGGGACGGAGGGTGAGGAAGCCCAGGGTCAGCGTGCGGGGTTCGGCGGGCCCGGCCCCGGTCTCGCCCGCCACGGCCGTGGCTTCCTGCGGCTCGGGGGGAGCGAAGGGAAAGAGCTTGCGATAGAGCTCTTCGGAGGAGGCGCCCGGCGTCTCCTCGTCACTTCCTGTCGTCGCGCGGTCGGGCGGTGGGACGCGCAGCGTGCGCAGCAGCTCCGCACCCAGTTCGGCCGTCAGCTTGGGGGGCGCTTCCGGCTCGGGGGCTCGCTCAGCCGGCGCGGGGGAGGGGGGCTCGCGACGTTCGGCGCGGACGATCACGATGGGCGGGGCCGGAGCTGGCTTCTCCGGGAGCGGCTCCCGGGACAGGGGGAGAGCGGTAGGCGGTGCGCCTGCGGCCGCGCCAACGGGCGGCGGCCTCTGCACCGCGGCCGAAGCCATGAGCGTGGGGAGGGCGGGGGTGGGAGGCTCGCGAAAGACCAGCGTCACCGCCAGGCCCTCTTGACGCACCTCGATCGCCGTCTCCGGCGGCAGCGGGAAGTAGAGGCTCACCTCACCGGCGCTCGTCTGGATTCGGACCGCCTCCAGAGACGGCAACCTGGAGGGAGACCACGCCGCGCTCGCTCGAAGCCACTCGAAGCGCCCTCCGCCGGAGAAGAGAGCGCCGAGCGCCGCACCCTCCAGCGACACCCGGGCCACGTTTCCTTCGCGGTGGACGACGACCCGTGCCGGGGGACGCGATACACGGAGCTGGAGGCCCGATCGAGGGCCAACCTTGACGAACCGAACGTCCTCGATCCGGGCTCCCCCCACCCCAAGGGCGAGTGCCGTGACCGCGAGCGCGATCACCGTCAAGTTTCCGCTCGGTCGCGACGGCGAATGGCCGGGTCAGCCTTCAAGACCTAGCCCCCCGATGGACATGACTGAGCGCGTTTGCCCGAAACTGGCCACGCGAGCGCCATCGCGACGCCCCTTCCCACGCTGTCCGTGAGCTCTGAGTGAGTGTACTTCTTGAGGAGATACGGTGCAAATGCTCGACCGCAAGGAGAATTTTGAGTGGTTCGCGTAGCACAGAGGTCTCTGGTATGCTCCTGGCAGACAAGCAAGGACGATGCGTCATGCTCGCGAGCGGTGCAGGTCCGATGCCACGGCTCCGAACCCCGGTTCCCTCCACCGGAGTACCGACGCTCAACTGCCTCGGGTGCGCGGGATGAAGCCGGCGAGACGCACCGAGGGGTTGGTGGTGACGGAGCTGATGGGGGAAGTGCTCGTCTACGATCTCGAGAGACACCGCGCCCACTGCCTGAACCCGGCGGCCGCGGTGGTGTTCAAGCACTGCGACGGCACGAGGAGCGTCGAGGAGCTGGCCGCGCTTCTGGAGCGGGAGCTGGGCGGGCCCGCCGATCCAGACTGCGTCTGGCTGGCCCTGGACCACCTCGGCCGGGCCCGGCTCCTGCGGCAGCGCGTGAGCCGGCCCAAGGAGGCGGGCCGGCTCTCACGCCGCCAGCTCGCCCGCCGCCTCGGGATCGCGGTCCTGCTCCCCGCGGTCACGTCGCTCCTGGCGCCCACGCCTGCGGAAGCCGCGGCCAGTTGCGTCACGAGCTGCGGGCCGCCGAACAAGCCCTTCGGCACCCCCTGTTCGTCCACCGCACCCCTCAACTGTCTCTGCACCTGCGATGGGGCGGGCAACTGCGTGGGTGGCTGCTAGCGCCTGAGCGCCGCCGGCTCCTCGAGCGCGGGCGGCTCGTCGCGGCCGTCCTCGAGGGGTCCTGGCGCGACCCGCCGATGGCCCTCGCTCTCTCGGCCGCCGAGCTGGGCGAAGTCACGCCCCTCCTGCTGGCCGCCGGCACGGCCGGGCTCGCCTGGCGCCGGGTGCGCACGTCCTCGGGGCTCGAGTCGTCGCCGGTGGTCGAGACCCTCCGCCAGGCCGTCCGCGCCCACGTCCTCGAGGGCGCCCTCCATGCCCACCAGCTCGGCGAGGTGACGGCCCGGTTGCGAGCCGCCAGCGTTCCGGTGCTCGTCGGAAAAGGCTGGGCCGCCGCCCGCCTCTATCCCGAGCCTGGCCTGCGCCCCTATGTCGACCTTGACCTCTATATGCCCCGCCACGCGCACGCCGCGGCCCTCGCAGCGCTCCGGGCGCCGGCGGTCCCGCCGGGGCCTGTGGACCTCCACCGTGGCTTCTCCGATCTCGACGACCTCGGAGGGGAATCGCTCTTCGCTCGCTCGCGCACGGTGGACCTGGGCGGCGGCCAGGTCTCTCTCTTCGGCCCCGAGGACCACCTCCGCCTCCTCTGCCTTCACGGGCTCCGCCACGGGCTCTCGCGCCCTCTGTGGCTCTGCGACGTGGCGGTCGCGCTCGAGTCCCGGCCCGAGAACTTCGACTGGGACCGGCTCGTGTCGGGCGAGCGCCGGCGCGCGGAAGCGGTGGCCTGCGCCCTCGGCCTTGCCCAGAAGCTCCTCGGCGCGCGGGTCGAAGGGACGCCCGTCGCCGGCTGCCGGCTGCCGCCGTGGCTCGTCCCCGCGGTGCTCCGGCAGTGGGGGAGCGGGTCGGGATGGCGAGAGCCCATGTCCCTTTTCCTGCGCCGCCCAGCGGGGGTACTCCGGGAGCTGCGCCGCCATTGGCCGAACCCGATCGAGGCCACGGTCGGTGTGGGGGCGCCGTTCAATGGCTTCCCGCGCTTGCCCTTCCAACTCGCCTCCGCCGCGGTGCGCGTGGCGCGGTTCGCCCTCGGCCTGCCGGTCGAGTTGTGGCGCGCGCGAGAACAGCCGTCCCCGAAGACCGAGGAACGCTAGCGCGGCCCGCCTGCGCCCGGCTCATCCGCCCCGCCGCGGGATTCGTCCAGGCGGCGGCAGCCTTCGAGCAACAGGTGCTCGAGCGTCTGGGCAAGGGGGGTGCCGGATCCCGGCTCGCCCGGCACGAACTTGAAATGCCCGCGGTCCCAGGCAAGAAAGGCGTAGACCGCCTCCGGGCCCGTGAGATCCTCGACCGTGGCCGTGATGATCTCGCCGTCCCGGAGGCCAAAGACCGCGATCCTCTCGCCGGCGCCGGAATGCTCGGGTCGGCGAGCCGTGAAGATCCCGGTGAGCCGTCCCTGGTTGCAGATCTGCAGCACGCCCGGCGCCCCGAAGGCCTCGATCTGCCCCTCGAGGGCCCCGGCGACCGCCCCGCTCCCCGCTCCCACCTGCTTGCCCGTGGCCCCCCCGAGGTCCGAGTAGCGGGTCAGGAGGAGCTGGATGCGGATGAGCAGCTCCCGGATCGGCGTCTGCTTCGACAGGAAGTCGTCCGCTCCGAGCTGCATCGCGCGGTAACGCTCCCGGTAGCGGTCCGAGCCGGATACGAAAACGAGGGGCCGGTGGCTCAGGAGGCTGTTGGCCCGCACGCGCCGGCAGAACTCGAAGCCGTCCACCTCCGGCATGCCGAGGTCGGCGAGCATCAGCCAGGGACGGCGCTCGGTGGCCAGCCGCCAGGCCTCCGCGCCGTCCTTGGCCTCGTAGATCCGGAACCGCTGGGCGGCCAGGGGAAGCGCCAGCCGCTGTCGGAACGTGGCGTCCTCGTCGGCGATGAGCGCCGTGCGGAGCATCTCGGGGACGGTGTTGAAGTCGGGGTACTCCTCCTCCCGCTCGGGGCCGGGCGCAGGAAGAGGCGGGGGGATCTGCTCGGCGATCTCGGGGACGAGGTTCGCCGGCGTCCATCGCGGGATCCCCGCGCGCCACACCTTCGTGTCCTCCGGGATCGAGGTGAGCACGAGGTCGACCAGGTCGTCGAACTCGACCGGGCCGCGCTGCTCGCCTCCCACCAGGTAGACCCACTGATCCGCCCCCAGGACGGCGCGGGGCTCCGGCTCGGCGAGTCCCCGCAAGGTTGGCGAACGGTCGGTGCTGCGACGCCTCGGCGGCTCTTCGATCGGCGCCCACAGGTCCCTCGAAAGCCGCCGCGGTTCTTCCGGCTCCACCCTCCGCCGGTCCGCGGCACGCGGGGCGGGGGGTGGCGGGGCGCTCGGACCAGGCGCGGTCGGCGGGGGCGCCGCCGCGCGCGGGGTCGGCTCCCTGCCGTAAGTGTCGGACAGGGCCTTGAAGAGCAGCTTGGCGGCCGTCTTCAGCGTGTCCTCCACGCCGATCCCCTCGATCGCCACCGCCTCGTGGAAGGGAAGACCCCCCGGGTTGAGGCGCGCGTTCAGGAGCGCGACCGGGAGCGCGGTCTCGAGGTCCCGCTTGTTGTACTGGAGGACCGTGGGCAGCGCGGGATCGAGGCCGTTCGCGATCAGGTTCTCCCGGAGGTTCTCCAGGCTCTCGAGGTTCGCGTCCAGCAGGGCCGCCTGTGAGTCGGCCACGAAGACCACCGCGTCCGCCCCCTTGAGGACCATGCGCCGCGTGGAGTCGTAGAAGACCTGCCCCGGCACGGTGTAGATCTGCACCCGCGTCTTCATCCCCCGGGTGGTGCCGAACTCCACCGGAAGGAACTCGAAGAAGAGCGTGCGGTCCGCGCCGGTGGGCAGTTCGAGCAGCTTGCCCTTCCCCATGAAGGCCACGTGCTCGTTGATCCACCGGAGGTTCGTGGTCTTCCCGCAGAGCGCGGGGCCGTAGTAGACGAGCTTGGCGGTGATCTCCTTGGTGGCGTGGTCGAGAAGAGCCATTCAGGAACGGGGGCCCGCGACCTCCACCGCCGTAAGGGGTGTGACCGGGCTCGCGGGCGGTTGGGGAGGGAGCAACACCGCGTCGATGAACGGGGGTCGCGGCGGGACCGGTCCCGGAGGTTGGGCCGCGGCCGCGCCCGCCCCCGCCCCGGCTTCTGCGACCTGGGGGCTCGCGCTCCCGAGCTCCGGCAGCACCACGTCCCCGCAGAGGCGAGCGAGCTGGAGACCCCGGCGGTCCTGGATGAACCGCATGGCGGCCACGGCCCTCTCCCGGCTCACGGTGCCGTCGGGACCCGGCTCGAAGCCGAGGCGTCGAAGCGTGGCCAGGTAGTCCTGGGCGCGCTCCTTCTTCCGCTCGAGGCGCACGCGCTCGACGAGCGCGCCGTCGGCCAGGGCGACGGTGAACGTGTGGCGTCCGGCCCCGAAGGCCTGCGACATGACCACGCGCCAGCTCGTCGTCTCGGAGGGGCAGAGGATCGCCTTGCGGCAACCGTCCGCGAGCCACCGCTGGCCGCTCCCCGCCACCCCGTAGGCCGAGACCGTGTAGAGCCCCGATTCCGGCAGGTGCATGGACAGGACGGCCTGGAGTCCCCTCTTACCTGCCTTCAGGATGAGGGCCTCAAAGCCCTGGCCGGGAAGCGCCCCGGGAGCCGGCGCTTCGACCTGGAAATCGCCGCCGGTGCGCTCGAGCGGGCTGTCGGCCGGCGGGAGCTCGCTCTCGAGGTCCATGGCCTTCAGCGCCGTCACCGCCACGTCCTCCACGGTCGTGGGCGCCATCGGCTTCCACCCACCGACGGGCTCGATCGGATCGAGGCAGGGGGGTGCCACCTCGACGTACTCGAGCCACGTGCCCTGTGGCAGCAAGAGCGTCGCCGTGTAGGCGCCCGGGTCCAGGTGGGTCGGCCCTCCCCGCACCCACTCGGCCGAGGGGGGTGGGACGAACGTGAGCGTCTTTGGACCCGCGGCTCCGCCCGCGGGAACGATCTCCGCCGTCGCGGGCCGGTCCGGGGGGCCCGCCAGCCGGACGCGCATCTGATAGTCGCCGCCGCGGACCACCGCGAGGGGGTAGACGACCTGGCCCGTTCCTTCGCTGGCGACGACCGCGCGCAGGCCGGCCTCCGCCCGCACCGTCACGCCGTCGCCGCGCACGAAGTGATCGGCCGGATAGGTGAGGCTCTCGCGCCAGGAGAGCGCGGAGAAGACCTGAGACGCCTGGGTGCTGGCGCGCACCGCCTCGTTCATCTCCAGGGCGCGGAGGAGCATGCGGGCCCAGATCGGGTGGGTCACGGGCGTCACCCGCGGATCGCCGAAGAGAGGCACCAGCGCCGCCGCGGCGACGATCGTCGCCAGCACTACCGTCTTCAGCCGGCTGACCATGGCTTCCCCTGCCAATCGTGTGTGGGCTGAGGCAGAGCTACAGAGCCGAACCCACTCCACCCATCGTACGACGGGGCCCCGTTTCGTGCCAGTGGCCGCCAATCGGACACGGGGACCAGCATCACGCTCGGCCCTGCCCCCACCGGTGCATACTTCGGGAGCGAGCCCGTGAAATCGGCCGGCATGGCCCTTGCTTTTCAAGGAGCGTTCATGGGGACCTTGATCCCGTTCCTCCTCGGACTCCTGGTCACGGCCGGGGTGCTGGTCCCGCTCGTCTTGCGTCTGCGCGCGGCGGCCGAGGAAGCCGACGAGCGAGCGGACGTGATCGCCGACCAGTTCGGGCACCTGCAGGGGACCCACGCCCAGCTCCAGGAGGACCAGCAGTCGCTGACCCACTTCCTGAAGGAGTTTCCGCACCTGGCGCGCGACCTCTTCAGCGCCCTCACCGAGCGGCAGATCCCGGGGACGATCCTGCACGTCGTGCAGCGCAGCCTGGAGCCGGCCCACGCCGTCGTGCTCGTCAAGCGCGGGCGGTCGGAGGAGGACGCGAGCGGGCCGACCTGCCTCGTGGTGGCGGCCGTGGCCCCGGAGGGCTCCCCTCACCAGCTCGGGACCGAGATCCCGATCGACCGCGGCGAGCTCGGGTTCGCGGCGGAGGCGCAGCTCGTGATGAACCGCCAGGACCTCTCCTCGGAGACCGCGCAGAGCCGGATCAAGCCCGGCCCCGAAGCCCTGCCCGGGCTCCGGCCCGACTTCATCGCGCCCCTCGTCTTCGACCAGGAGACGCTGGGCCTGATCGCGGTCGCTCGTCCCAGGAAGGCGGCGGGGGACGGCAAGGCCGCGCTGCGGCTCATCGCCCAGACGGGAGCCCATGCCCTCCACGCGGCGGCCGCCTACTCGCGCATGCGGATCAGCGCGGAGATGGACGGCCTCACCCGGGTGTTCAACAAGCGGCACATGGAGCAGGCCCTCACGGAGCTGATCTACCGCACCGCCTGCACCGCGTACGATCGCCGGAGCCACGGTGACCAGGGACCCGCGCCCGGGCTGTCGGTCTTCCTCTTCGACATCGACCACTTCAAGCACTACAACGACACCAACGGCCACCTGGCCGGCGACCGGCTGCTCCAGGAGCTCGCCCAGGCCGTGCAGGAGAGCATTCGCAAGGACGACATCTTCGGCCGCTTCGGGGGGGAGGAGTTCCTGGTGATCCTGCCCAACACGAGCCTCGCCCAGTCCCTGGCCACGGCCAACAAGGTCCGGACGATGATCGCGGGGCGGTCCTTCCCCTTCGCGGCCCGGCAGCCCATGGGGGTGCTCAGCGTCAGCGGGGGGGTGGCCGAGTACCCGCACCACGGGATGGACACCGCCAGCCTGCTGCAGGCCGCCGACGCCGCCCTCTACGAGGCGAAGCGCGGGGGCCGCAACCGGGTGGTGGCGGCCTCGGGTCCCCCGGCCGGCGCCGAGCCCCCCGCCGCGCAGGACCCGTCGGCCTCCGCGGTGATCGGCGCGGGGAAGCCGGCGTGAGCGAGCCCCGGGGGCCGAAGGTTGGCCCGGAGCCGGTTCCCTACTGGGAGCGCGCCGAGGAGTTGCGGCACATCCTCGAGGTGCAGGGCTGCCTCTGCCTGCTGCTCATCGACTTCTCGGACCTCGGACGGGCCGGGTCGGGCGCGTTCGCAGAACTGCTCAGAACGTGCCGCGATCTCCTGATGGAGCTGCAGGGCGACGGCGTCCGGTCGACCGACGTTCTGGCGATCAACGACAAGGGCGACACCTTCCTGGTCTTCTTCTCCCCCAAGCGGCACGAGGGGACGATGAGGATCTCGGACCTTGGCAGCGCGTCCGCGCGCGTGGAGGACCACCTCAACCGCAGACTGGTCCAGCTCGCCTCGCCCGAACTGCGGGGCGGGCATCAGGTGGCGGTGGGTTCTTCGCTCGTGTTCGAGAACCCGCTCGTGAAGCCGGAGCGGCTGCTCTCCCGCCTGGTCGACGAGGCCTGGGAATCCGTGCGAGCGCGTCGACGAGAGCAGGAGCTGCAGGAGCGCCGCTGGCTTCAGGAGGTGCTCCTGGAGGACAAGCTGGCTACGCTGTTCCAGCCGGTCTTCGAGCTGTCGCGGCGGGCGATCCTCGGCTACGAGGCCCTCACCCGTGGCCCGAGCGGGACCACGTACCACATGCCGCGCCGGCTCTTCGAGTTGGCCTCCGAGTCCGACCTGGTCTTCGAGCTGGACCGCAAATGCCGGCGCCGCGCCCTCACCGCCTCGCGCTCCCTGCCCCGGGACGCGGTCGTCTTCGTGAACGTGGTCCCCTCCGCCATGTACGACCCCGAGTTTCAGGGGCCGGCCCTCCTCAGGTTCCTGGGGGCGCTCGACCTCGAACCGGACCGCATCGTCCTGGAGATCACCGAGAAGTACGCGATCGAGAACTACACGATGTTCGCGGAGTCCCTCGAGGAGTTCACGAAGGTCGGCTTCCGGATCGCGGTGGACGACGTGGGGGCCGGCTATTCGGGGCTGGAGAAGATCGCCCACCTGAACCCCCGCTACCTGAAGCTCGACCGCGAGCTGATCAAGGACATCGACTCGAGCTACATCCGGCGAGAGATGACCCGGGCGCTCAAGGCCTTCGCCGACCGGATCGGCTCCACCATCATCGCGGAAGGGATCGAGCGGGAGGCCGAGCTCAGGGCCCTGATGGACCTGGGCATCGATTACGGCCAGGGCTTCCTCCTCGGTCGGCCCGCCGCCACTGCTCTTCCCCCTCCGCAGTCCGCAGCTAGCCAGGCCGCCGGCTCGTAGGGCGGTTGGAGCGCACCGCAGGTGCGACCCCAGGGCCCCCGGCTCGAGAAACAGGGGTACAATCGCCCGGGCGCTTGAGCACATCCGAAGAATCGCCGTCGCCGAAGGCCTCGTCGCTCGCTCTCGTGGTTCTGGTCGGCCTGGCCGCGCTCTCCCCCTGGCCCTTCGGGAGCGTGACCCCCCTGGCCGTCCACCTCCTGACCCTCGTCGCCCTCACAACCAGCGCCGTCGTCCTCGCCTGGGCTCCCGCGGATGGTGGCCTGCGGCTGCCGGGGCTGCCGCTCTTCCCCCTGCTCGGCCTGCTGGCCCTCGGCCTCCTGCAGCTCCTGCCCCTTCCCGCGGCGCTCCACGCCGCGCTGGCCCCGGGCTCGCATGCCGTCTGGTCCCCCGCCTCCCCCGCGGCCCAGGCCGTGCTCGGCGGCGGCCCGCATTCCGTGTCGGTCCATCCGGAGGCGACGTGCCGGGCCCTCCTCTTCGGAAGCGGGCTCTTGAGCCTCGCCCTCCTCGCAGCGCCGGCGCTCGCGCGGGCCAAGAACGCGCTCCTCGCCACGGCGCTGGTGGCCGCGGGCGGGGTGGGGGTCTCGGCCTACGGAATCCTGGCTCGAGGGCGTTTCGGGAGCCTGCTGTACGGCCGCATTCCCGTCCCCACCGTGAGCCCTTTCGGGCCGTTCGTGAGCAAGAACCACTTCGCGGGCTACGTCGGCATGGCCGCCCTCCTGGCCCTGGGCCTGGCGGTGGGCCTCGCGCGCCGCGGGGGCGGGCGCGAATGGACCTCGGGCCGGCGGGCGGGGGGGGTCGTCCTCGCCCTCGTGGCCGCCCTCGCCATGGCCCTCGGCGTCCTCGTCTCGCTTTCACGCGGCGGGGCGGTCAGCCTCGCCGCGGGCGTGCTCGCCTTCCTCGCCCTCCGCGTGCGGGAGCGGCGCGGCGAGGGCCGGGTCGGTCCCTACCTGCCCTCGCTCGCGGTGGCGGTGGCCCTGGCCACCCTCCTCCTCCTCGTGCTTCCGCCCCAGGCCCACGAGCGGCTGCGGAGCCTGGCCGACACGTCGTTCCGCCTCGACACCTGGCGCGATACGCTGCGGCTGGCCACTTCCAGTCCCTGGGTCGGCCAGGGCCTCGGGAGCTTCGAGGACGCGTACCCTCGCTTCAAGAGCGGGCACGGAGAGCTCCGCGTCGAGCACGCGGAGAACGACTACCTGGAGACGCTCGCGGAGGCCGGGCTCCTCGGCCTTTCCCTCGCGGTGGCCGCGCTCTTCATCGCCGGCGCGCGCGTCCTGGCCGCCCGGCCTTCGACTCTTCTGCGGGGCCTGGGCGCGGGCGCCCTGGCTGGCCTCGTAGCCCTTCTCGTGCACAGCCTCTTCGACTTCAACCTCCGCGTCCCTTCGAACGCGATCCTGGCCGCCTTCCTCGTGTCCGTGGTCGCGGCGGGCGCTCCCGTGCGCCCCGCCGCCGCCTGGGCGAGTCGCGCCGCCGCCGCCGCCTGCGGTCTGGCCGTGCTCCTCGCGCTGCCGCGGCCGGCCTCCCCGGTCGATCCTTCCGCGCCATGGGAGGAGGCGCGGAACGAGGCGCGACAGGCCGCGGGCAGCGTCGTGCCGGAGGCCCGGGTCCTCCGTCTCGACCGGACGGAGCGGGCGCTGCGGGCGATCCTGCGGCGGCGGCCGGCCCACGCCGAGGCCTGGCTGCTCCTGGCGGGGACGCGGGCCGAGCGCCGCGACCCCTCGGCCGGAGAGCTCGCGCGCCACGCGGTCGGCCTCGACCCGGAGCGGGCGGACCTCCGGTCGGCGGCGGAGACGCTCTTTGTCCAGCGGGGGGTTGCGGGGTCAGCACCCCCCTGAGCTCCCGCTTGCTCCGCCGCTGAAGTTTCGGCCGGTTCGTGTAGGCGGTACCCGGAAAGAGTCTCAGCCGTACCCGTAGGGGGGTGGTGTCCTCACGCAAGTCTGAGGGCTTCCCCGAGCTGCGTTTCCGCCCCCGCCTGATTGTACCGTCCCGCCACACGGCCTACTTTTCGACCCGGACATCGGACCCGTTCAGCGACGTGTGAAGGAACGGTCCGGCGCCACGAACGGACGCTGGAACTCTGACGGGAGGCTCGCCGCCGCAGAGGCTCGGACCTGCCGGGCAGAGAGATTGCGCACGTCCTGAGCCGCCAAGGCCACGATCTGCATCACCGCGGCGGACGGACGTCGGCGCTTGCGCGGTTCGTGCCGCCGGAAAGGCGGCCAATCCGAACGGGGCTTCCCCCCTGTTCTGCCGCGCATGGGAACGCTCGCATTCCCTCGGACTGCCTTTCGTGAATGCCAAGAGGAGGAAGGAACATGTTCGACCGCTCCTGCGCACGACGAAAGTGGCTTCTGGCCATCGCGGCCGGAGCGCTGGCAACCTTCACCGCAGCACAGTCGGGATACGCACAGGGCACCTGGACGACACTGGCCCCCGTCCCGTCTCCCACCGAAGGCATGACCGTGGGGGGGGTCGGGAAGATCAACATCGGCGCCTACGGATCGTCAGGTGAGGACACGAACCTGACGCGACTGTACAACATCACGACTGACTCATGGAGCTCGGGAGCCTCGGGCCTCGGGTCGGCTCGCTCCGAAGCGGCTTATGGAGACACGACCCACGCGGGATTCCTGTACGTCATCGGCGGCGAGAGTGGCGGGATGGTCCAGTCCGATCTCCAACGCTACGATCCGGTCACGAACACGTGGACGACTCTCGCCACGATGCCTACGGCCCGCGCCGGGGCGGCCGCGGCCGTGGTTGATAACGGCATCTTCGTCATCGGAGGCCGCCTGAGCGCCCCCGGCCCCTGCGGCGGCGGACCCTACCTGGCGACCGTGGAAAAGTACGACGTCGACACCGACACCTGGAGCGCGGTGGCGCCCCTGCCCAGTCCGCGCTCTGACCTGGCCGCGGTCGCGCACGGAGGCAAGGTATTCGTGTTTGGCGGGTGTGCCGGTACGGTCACCGACGAGGTCGACATGTACGACCCGCAGACGAACACCTGGACGACTCGACTGGCGCCCATGCCCACGGCCCGCGCCAGCCTTGCCGCCGGTCGCTCAGGTGACAGAGCCTACCTCATCGGCGGGTGGGATGGGATCTCGCCCTCGGCATTGAACGTGAACGAGGTGTACGACATCGCCGGCAACTCCTGGTCTGCGAACACGCCGATGCCGACGGCCCGTCTGAAAGCGGGTACCCGTTCCCATGGCGGCCGGATATACGTCGTCGGCGGTGCCCTTTCTGCATCTGGCCCTCCGACCGATGCCCACGAGCTGTTCAAGCCCTGACGCATCCAAGGGAGAGGGGGCTTCCCCCTCTCCCTTGCTTTTGCCACCCCGGTCAAGATTCTGCCTGTCGAGTCTACGCTCGCGTCCCCCCGACCGTGATCTCGGAGACCAGGGTCGTGGGCAGGCCCACCCCCACGGGGACGCTCTGGCCCGCCTTCTGGCAGACGCCCACGCCTTCGTCGAGCTTCAGGTCGTGCCCGATGCGGGTGACTTTGGTCAGGATGTCGGGGCCGTTCCCGATCAGGGTGGCCCCGAATACGGGCGGGCCCAGGCGGCCGCCTTCGATCAGGTAGGCCTCGGTGGCCGAGAAGACGAACTTACCGCTCGTGATGTCCACCTGTCCGCCCCCGAAGTGCTTGGCGTAGAGGCCGCGGGAGACCGAGCGCACGATCTCCTCCGGGTCCTCCTGCCCGGCCAGCATGAACGTGTTGGTCATGCGGGGGAGGGGGATCGAAGAGTAGCCCTCCCGGCGGCCGTTGCCCGTGGCCGGCATCTTCATCAAGGTGCTGTTCAGGCGGTCCTGCAGGTAGCCGCGCAGGATGCCGTCCTCGATGAGGACCGTCCGGCCGGGGACTCCCCCCTCGTCGTCCACGTTCAGGCTGCCCCGGCGGTCGGGGATCGAGCCGTCGTCCACCACGGTCACCCCCGAGGCCGCCACCCGCTCGCCGATGCGCCCCGAGAAGGCGGAGAGGCCCTTGCGGTTGAAGTCGCCCTCCAGGCCGTGGCCCACCGCTTCGTGCAGCAGGATTCCCGGCCAGCCGGGGCCGAGGACCACCGGCATGGGGCCCGCCGGCGCCTCCACCGCGGAGAGCAGGGTCACCGCCATGCGGGCCGCCTCGCGGGCGAAGTGCTCGGGCGGCTTGTGGTCGAAGAACGAGGGGCCGATCCGGCCTCCCCCTCCCGCCGAGCCCTCGCGGCGCACCCCACCCTCGCGGGCGATCACCGAGACGCGGATCGAGAAGAGCGGCTGCACGTCCTCGACCAGCACCCCGGCCGAGTTCGCGATCCGCAGGCTGCGCGTCTCCTCGCCGAGACTGACGATCACCTTCTCGATGCGCGGGTCGTAGGCGCGGGCGGCGCGGTCGGCGCGCTCGACGAGAGCGATGCGCTCGGGGAGGGGGACCCCGCCCAGGCTCTCCCGGCCGTAGCGCCGGTCCACCGGAGCCGGCGAGACGGGCTGGGGCGGCAGGGTCCGCGAGTCGGAGGCGATGTGGGCGGCCGTCTCCGCGGCGCGGGCCATGGCCTCCCACGACAGGTCGTCGGTGTAGGCGTAGCCGGTGCGCTCACCGCTCACGACCCGCACCCCCAGGCCGCAGGTCACTCCCGCGGAGGCGGTGCGGATGATCCCCTCCTCCAGGAGCAGGGACGAGGTGCGCTCGTGCTCGAGATAGAGGTCGGCGAAGGTCCCGCCCCGGCCGAGGGCGAGCGCGAGCAGCCGCTCCATCTCGGCCACGGGGACGTCGGCGGGGGTGCGGGCGCGCTCGTCCAGGCTCACCCCGCCATCATACCTCGCGGGCTACCGTGAACCTCGATGGCTCACAATGCGTAACTCCATCGCCCATTCTAGCCTGGCGGCACAGCGGCGAGCCAATTTCCGCCTTCTTAGGTGATGCGGGTCACACAATCGACGTCAACAGGGGCCCACAGTGGCTTCGAACGATCGGTGCGCCACCGGTCGTGACGTGCCTTGGGGATGGCCCTTTGGAGGCTAGGCTCCGATGATCGAGCGCGCGTGTCCGCAATTGCCTTCTGCACCCGAGGATCCGGGTGCGGCTTCCTCAGGTCTGGCGGGGCGCGGGGCCCTCCCGGCGACTCTCGTGGTCTTGGCCCTGCTGCTCCCGTCCCGAGCATCGGCCCAGACGTCCTGCACGCAGACGAAGTTTCCCACCTCTCCCTCCTTGTGCTCGTTGACCAGCGCCTGGGTCGTCGAGGTGGCGGACGTGAACGGCGACGGCAAGTTGGACCTCATCGCGATCGATTTCTCGGGCAACGTCAGCCTGCTCCTGGGGGACGGCGCGGGCAACTTCACCTGCCCGGGCGCGCCGATTCCGGGGCCGGGGACGCCGGACGATGCCACGGTAGGCGATTTCAACGGTGACGGCAAAGCCGACCTCGCGGTCGTCAGCGAGCAGAAGCTGGGAGTCTTCCTGGGCGGCGCCGCCGGATTCACTCCTTATGTCCTCTACCCGCTCACCGACTTCTCGAAATCCGTGGCCGCGGCCGACTTCAACCGCGACGGCAAGCTCGACCTGGTCGTCACCAGTTCCCTGATCGAGCCGTTCCGGGGCAACGGGGACGGCTCCTTCACGGCCCAGACCCCCCTCACCCCGACCTTCTTCTCCGACGTGGTGCGCACCGGCGATTTCAACTCCGACGGCTATCCGGACCTGGCCCTGCTGGATGCGCGCCCGGCCGCGGGCGACGTCCACGTCGTCCTGAACGACGGGACCGGCGGCTTCATCCTCCCCCCGTTCTCGACCGTCACCTCCAAATTCACCGTGGACGTGGTGGTCGCGGACTTCAACCGGGACGGCCGTCTCGACCTTGCCCTGGCGAACTCCAACAAGAACGAGGTGGAGGTCAGCCTGGGTAATGGGGACGGCACGTTCGGCTCCCCGCTGATCACGGCGACTCCGGGGTCCGGGCAGCCCACCCATATCGTGGCGGGCGACTTCAACGGGGACGCGATCCCCGACGTGGCGGTGACGAAGACCGGCAGCACGGACGTCGCCGTCCTGCTGGGTGACGGCACGGGGCGGTTCCCGAGCGGCCAGTCGTGGACCATCGGCGGCGGGATCTCTCGCGACCTGGCGGTGGGCGATCTGAACGGAGACGGCCTGGACGACCTCGTGCTCGGGTCCGATGCGGGGCTCTTCGCGAGCGTGAACGCCACGGGCGCAGAGTGCATCCGGTTCCTGAGCGCGACCTCCACCGGCACCGCGGCGAGCGGACAGGACCTCCTCCAATGGCTGAACCCGCCCACTGCCTATTCCGCGGTCCGCGTGACCTGGAACACCGCGGCCACGCTGGCGGGCTGCACGGCGCCCGCCGACCCGACCACGGTCCCCGTCCCCCAGAGGATCGACCTCGCGTACGGAACGCCCGGAGCGGCGCAGACCTTCGCGCACGCGGGCCTCACGCCGAACACCGCCTACTGCTACGCGGTGTTCGTCAACACGGGGGGCACGCCGCCCTACTCCGGCAGCCGCGAGGTCAAGGCCCGCCCCTTTGACAGCACGGGCGCCGTGAAGTGGGCCTACAGCACGGGAGCCTCGTCCACCGCGGCGCCCGGGAACGGCGTCGGCGCGGTCCATGCGGTGGCCAACAACGGCCAGCTCCATTCCATGGTGAAGGGAGCGAGCGGCGGCACCTGGCCCTCGAGCTGGAAGCCGAAGGCCATGGCCGGACCATCCCAGGGCCGTCCCTCGACCGTCGGCGTCACGATGAAAGGCGTCACGCGCGTGGTCTTCCTGGGCTCGCAGGACGGCCACGTCTACGCGGTCGGCGCCGACGCGGGCCAGCAACTGTGGCAGTCCCCCTATCTGGGCGTCGGGGTCCAGGCCGCGCCCTCCGGGATCTTCACGATCTTCGGCGGGAATCACGACTACATCCTGGTCGGGACCCGGAACTCCACCGTCAACAACGTTTTCTACGCCCTGAACGTGAACAACGGCAACATCGTTTGGCAGTACGACGGCACCGCCAACGGCAAGCAGATCGGCATGATCAACGCCCAGGCGTCGGTGGACTACGCGAGCCGCCGGGTCTACTTCACGAGCTACGGGCGGGCCCCAAACAACCAGGCCGTGTGGTGCCTGGACCTCGACACCGGAGGCCTGGTGTGGGCGGCGGGCTTCGGCAGCGACGTGCCCGGCAGCCCCATCTTCCGCGGCAACCACGTCTACGTCGGCGGGCTCGACGGAACGGTTCGCGCATTGAGAACGAGCGATGGAGGCGTCGACTGGACCTACACTCCGGCGGGTGGACCCGACGGGGTGGTCAAGGCGTTCGTCTTCCCGGACCGCCTGGGCACCCGGCTCTTCTTCTCCACGACCAACACGGTCTGGGCCATCCAGGACAACGGAGGCACGGCCCTGCTCGTCTGGTCCCGCAACGACCTCCAGAGTCCCTCGACCCCCGTCTTCATACCCGGAGGCCCTCACCTGTACGTGGGGACCGGCGGGGCCGGCAACGGAAAGCTGTACCGGTTGAGTGCCGCGGACGGCAGCACCGTGGACAGCTTCCCGCTGGGCGACCTCGCCGCCCAGATCGGGAGCCCCACCCTCGATCTCAGTGCGGGCTTCCTCTACGTGGGGAGCGACGCCGGAGTCGTCTATGCGATCCAGCTTCCCTGAGGAGGACCCATGCTCGTCCTAGCCGCGCTCCTCGTCGCCGGCCAAGCCGTCGCCCGCCCCTCGGACGAGGGCGTGGAGGAAGCCTTTCCCGCGCGGGACGAGTGCTTCGCGGTCCAGGTGACCTCGCCGCAGCAGCAAGGGCTCCACGCGGTCTTCTCCGCCAGTCGGGTCTACGACCTCCACTTCCGCACCATCCTCGGAGGTACGCCTGACGGTCCGCACCTGCTCGAGCTGAGGCTCTACACCCCGAACGGCCACCTCTACCAGGTGCTGAGCGTCCCGTTCACGGGGCGGCACGGGGCACGGAGGGAACCCTCGGCAAGCGCCACCCTGCCCGTAGCGGGGACCGCGATCATGACCAGCTCGCTCTACGGCCGCTGGAGGGTGGAGCCTCACCTCGACGGGAGCCCGGTTCCCTGCGGCCGCTCGCGCGGTTTCGTCATCCAGCAGTAGAGACCCCCCGCGAGCGCCAGATCAATGTTCGTTCACGCGGTCCGCAGGTAGCCGCGCAGGATGTCCACCCGCCGGTGCCGTGAATCGGTGGTAGAGTCTCCCACCCCCATCATGGCCGCCCACGCCGTCGCCGTCCTCGCCGTCTTCCTCGGCGCGGCAGCACCCGCGGCCGCGTCCGCGGCGGCGCCGGGCGAGGGCGCCGTACGCTTGGCCCCCGCCGAGGCGGAGGCCCTGGTGCGGGAGGTGAGCGCATCCGTCGAGCAGCTGCGCGGGCTCAAGTTCAAGACCCCGGTGCAGGTCGAGATCATCGACGGAGCCACCGCCCGCGCCAACTTCAAGGCCAGGATCGATCCCTCGGAGGAGGAGGAAGCCCGCAACACCCAGGCCGCCTACGTGCAGCTCGGGCTCATCCCGCGAGGCACGGACTTGATCACCGACTATCTCGACCTCGCGGAGAAGGACGTGCTGGGTTACTACGAGCACGGCCGCAACACCTTCGTGCTGCTCAGCCACGTTTCGTCCGACGACGTCAAGGGCGTGATGGCCCACGAGCTGACCCACGCCCTCGAAGACCAGAACTACGACCTCGAAGCCGTGTCCAGGCAGGCGAAAGGCGACGACGACCGCGCCACCGCGATCCGGGCGGTGGTCGAGGGCTCGGCGACGGCGGTGATGATCGCTTACTTGAGCCGCAACGGAGGCGGGAAGAAGGCCCGGGAGGAGCTGGAGAAGAGCGAGTCCCGGCGCGCCCGGCGCCTGAAGGCGGCGCCTTCGTTCACCCAGCGCAGCCTGATGCTGCCCTACGTGCTCGGCTTCACCTTCCTCTTGCGCGGCAAGCCCTGGGAGTGGCGCTTCGACGGCATGCGCATCGCCGACATCCAGCAGTCCTACGCGAACCCTCCGCGCTCGACCCGGCAGATCCTGCACCCGGAGCAGTACTGGGTGGGTCGCACCCCCCCGCCCGCCGCGGCCCTCGAGCTGCCCGACTTGTCGCCGGTGCTGGGCGCGGGCTGGTCCCGGGCGGCCGCCGGCTCCATCGGCGAGCTGGGGCTGGCGGTGCTCACGGGCGCGCCCCTCGACATCGACTCCCCCGAAGTGCTCCTGCCCGCGCGCTGGACCAACAAGGCGGCCTCCGGGGTCGTGGGCGACCTCTACCACCACTACGTGAACGGCGGTCAGCGCGTGACCGTGCTCGTCACGCGCTGGGAGACGAGCGACGACGCCCGGGAGTTCGACGAAGCGCTCTTGAACCGCGGCAAGCAGTTGTTCCGCTTCGGGGCGAACGTGGTGGTGCTGGCGGGCGACGTGGGGGACAAGGGCGAGCCCCTCGCCATCGCCGCCCTGCAGGGGATGCAGTACTGGCCGACGCAATGAGCCCGGCTCAGGGGCCCCCCTCCCCGCCGGCGATGCGGTCCCGTCCCCCCTCCTTGGCACGGTAGAGGGCCTGGTCGGCCTCGCGGATCAGCCCTTCGGGAGAGCGGAGGTCTGCCTTGCCCCAGGTCGCCACCCCCACGCTGACCGTGATCCGCAGCTCTTTCGTCCCCACCCGGAAAACGTGCTGCGCGATCTGCTGGCGGATCCGCTCCGCGGTGCGGCGCGCCTCCTCGGGCGGGGTGTGGGGGAGGAGCACCAGGAACTCCTCACCGCCGTAGCGGCCCACCGAATCCACCGTGCGCAGGGCGTCCTTGAGCAGGCGCGCCACCTCGCGCAGGACCGCGTCCCCCGCCAGGTGCCCGTGCTCGTCGTTCACCTTCTTGAAGTGGTCGATGTCGAGCATGAGCGCGCTCACCCCGCCGGGGTAGCGGCCGGCGCGCTCGACCTCGCTCGCCAGCAGCTCCACGGTGTGCCGGTGGTTGAAGAGGCCGGTCAGGCTGTCGCGGATGGCGAGGTTCTGCACCCGCTCGAAGAGCCGGCTGTTCTCCATGACCACGTAGGCGTGGTTGGCGACCTGCATCAGGAAGGCCCGCGCCTCCCCGTCCAGCTTCTCCACTTGCCGCCCGCCGAGGACGAGGAGACCGGAGAGGCGCCCGCTGGTCTCGATGGGGAAGGCGGCGAAGGCCATGAGCAGGGTGTCGATGGGCCCGCTGGCCCCGCCCTCCCGGGGCAGCAGACGCACCTGGACTCGGTTGAGGGACGGGGCCGAGGGAATGGCCGCCACCGCGCGGAGGACGCGCTCCTTGGCCTCCTCGAGAACGGGGGGGGTGGCGGCCCGGTTGAGGGTGAGCACCATCTCCAGCTCCCCGCCCTCGATGAAGACCATCCCCCCGATCGTGAAGTCGATCACCTGGGCCACCAGGGCCATGACCGAGGCCACCGACTCGTCGAACCGCACCATCTTGCGGGCCACCCGCCCGATCTCCGAGAGCACGGTGGCCTCGTAGAGCTTCCGGTCGAGCAGCTCGTTCACCCGGGCGAGCACGTCCACCCCGGAGCGGCGCTTCTCGCGGGGGAGGGGCGGGCGCTCGCTCTCCGAGGCCAGGATGTTCTTCACCAGCTCGAGGATGCGCTCGGTGTTCGCGTCCTTGGTGACGTAGTAGTCGGCCCCCGTCTCCAGGCCCCAGAAGCGGTCGGCCGGCTGATCCTTGCTGGTGAGGATCACCACCGGGATGTTGCGGGTGGTGGGCTCGCTCTTGAGGAGGCGGCAGGTCTGGTAGCCGTTCATGCGGGGCATCATGACGTCCAGGATCACGAGGCCGAAGTCGTCCGACAAGGCCTTCTCGATCGCCTCCAGCCCGTCGCGGGCGGTGACCACGGACAGCCCGGCCCCCTGGAGGGCCTTCTCGATCATGCGGAGGACGAGGGGGCTGTCGTCCGCGATCAGGACCTTCGGAGCGTCCAAGGGTTCCTCCCCGGCCGGCACGGTTGAAGACGGAAAGGCAAGTGGCCTACCATGCCCCCATTGGGCGATTCTATCGAACCTTGACCGGGCCCGGTTCGTACCCAGTCCGATAGGACTACGCGGAGGCTCCATGGCATCGAAGAGGACCCGGATCATCGGCGGGATCGCCGTGGTCCTCATCCTCGGCAGCGTCGTCGGCTTCAACGTGGCCCGGGAAAACAGCAAGAAGGTCCCGGTCCAGACCCAGAAGGTCGGCAAGCGGGATCTCGTCTCCCTGGTCACCGCCTCCGGCGAGGTCAAACCCAAGCGCTTCGTGAACATCGGCGCCAACGTCTCGGGCCGGATCGTCCAGCTCCTGGTCAAGGAGGGGGACCTCGTCAAGAAGGACCAGGTCCTGGCCAAGATCGAGTCGGAGCGGTACGAGGCGGGGACCCGCATGTCGGAAGCGGCCGTGCAGTCGGCCCTGGCCGAACTGGACCGCGCCCAGGCCGACCTCGACGTCTCGCGCCTCCAGCTCGACCGGACGAAGAAGATGATGGCCGACCGGCTGGTCTCCGCCCAGACCTACGACCAGGCGGACGCCGAGGTGAAGATGAAGGCGGCCAACGTGGAGGCGGCCCGCCGGCGGGTGGCCCAGCTCCAGGCCCAGCACGACAGCAACCGGGACGACCTGCGCAAGACCACCGTCTTCGCTCCCATGGACGGCGTGATCACGAGCCTCCCCAAGGAAGAGGGCGAGGTGGTGATCGGCGCCCAGAGCTTCAGCCCCACCGTGATCATGACCGTGGCCGACCTCTCGGTCATGGAGTGCGAGATCATGGTCGACGAGACCGACATCCGGAACCTGAGCCTGGGCGAGCCGGCCGAGGTCCGGGTGGATGCCCTCGAGGGGGTCAAGATCCAGGGCGAGGTGACGGAGATCGGCTCCTCGGCCATCGTGCGCGGCAGCACTCCGGGAACCGCCCCTACCCAGACCGGGGCCAACACCGGGAACCAGGCCAAGGACTTCAAGGTCACGATCACCCTGAAGGAGCCGCCCGCGAACCTGCGGCCCCAGATGAACGCCACCGCCGACATCACGACCGCCAAGCGCACGAGCGTGCTGGCCGCCCCCATCCAGGCGGTGGTGGTGCGGCAGGTGGACGCGGCGGGCAAGCCCATCGACCCCGAGGCCACCCCCAGCCCGACCGCGGCCGACAGCAACACGGTCGTGAAGACGGGCAAGGCGAAGAGCGACGAGCGGGACGGCGTCTTCGTGGTTGCGAGCAGCAAGGCGGCCTTCCGGCTCGTGAAGACCGGGATCCTGGGAGAGACGGAGGTCGAGATCCTGGACGGCCTCAAGGAGGGAGAGGAGATCGTGACGGGCTCCTACCGCACCCTCCGCACCCTGAAGGACGGGGCGATCCTCAAGGTCGAGCAGCCGAAGAAGAAGTCATGACGACCCAGCCGGTACCGGCGGCGACCGCGGGCGACCCCATCATCCGGGCCGAGGATCTCTGGCGCACCTACCAGATGGGGGCGGAGGAGATCCACGCCCTGCGGGGGGTCAGCTTCCGGATCGACCCCAACGAGTACGTGGCGGTGATGGGCCCCTCCGGCTCCGGCAAGTCGACCCTCATGAACCTCATCGGCTGCCTGGACACCCCCACCAAGGGGACCTACGTCCTGCGCGGCAAGGTCGTCTCGGAGATGAACGACGACGAGCTGGCCGCCATCCGCAACCGCGAGATCGGCTTCGTCTTCCAGACCTTCAACCTGCTCCCCCGGGCCAGCGCCCTGCACAACGTCGAGCTGCCCCTCGTCTACGCAGGGGTGGCCAAGGAGGCCCGTCTCGAGCGGGCGCGGGAAGCGCTGCGCACCGTCGACCTGACCGACCGCATGCACCACAAGCCCAACGAGCTCTCGGGCGGCCAGCGCCAGCGGGTGGCGGTGGCCCGGGCCCTGGTCATGAAGCCCTCCATCCTGCTGGCCGACGAGCCCACCGGCAACCTGGACTCGGCCACCGGGGAGGAGATCATGCGCCTGTTCGAAAAGCTCCACCAGGACGGCAACACGATCATCCTCGTCACCCACGAGCGCGACGTCGCCGAGCACGCCCACCGCACCATCCACATCCGGGACGGCAAGATCGAGAGCGACGAGCGCAAGAGGAGCTGATGCCCTTCAAGGAAGCGATCACGATCGCGCTCTCCTCCCTGCGAGCGAACAAGCTGCGCTCGTTCCTGACCGTGCTGGGGATCCTCATCGGGGTGTCCTCGGTGATCGCGGTGGTGGCCATCACGGAGGGGCTCGACCGCTACATCAGCGACAAGGTCCTCGCCCTGGGGACCCGGAGCTTCACCGTCCAGAAGATGCCCGACATCATCACCAGCCGAGAGATGTGGCTCGAGATGCAGAAGCGGAAGAACCTGGAGCTCCTGGACGTGCAGGCCATGAAGCGGGCCTGCACCCTCTGCTCCGAGGTGGGGGCCATGGTGGCCACCGGGGGGAGCGTCAAGGAGGGCCGCATCACCCAGAAGAACGTGCGCATCATGGGAATCACCGAGAACTTCAGCCGCATCGGCACCGTGCGCGAGCTCATGGCCGGGCGCCACCTCATCCAGGACGACGTCGACCAGGCGCGGCAGGTGGTGGTGATCGGGAGCGACCTCGTGGACGCCTTCTTCGGGCTGGTGGACCCCCTGGCCAAGGAGATCGAGGTGGACGGCCACCCCGTGAAGGTGGTGGGGGTGGCGGAGAAGAAGGGGAGCGTCTTCGGGGAGAGCCAGGACAACTTCGTCTGGATGCCCATCACCGCCTTCCGCAAGTTCTACGGGGCCCGGCGCTCCATCACCATCCAGGCCGAGGCCCGGTCCATGGAACTGTTCCAGGAGGCCCAGGACCAGGCCCGGGTGGCCATGCGGGTCCGCCGGCACCTCGACTACGACAAGGCCGACGACTTCTCGGTGGAGACCGGCCAGAGCGTGATGGACCTCTGGCAGAGCGCCACCCGCGGGATCTACGTGGTCACGATCGTGGTGACCGCGATCAGCCTGCTGGTGGGCGGGATCGTGGTCATGAACATCATGCTGGTGTCGGTGACGGAGCGGATCCGAGAGATCGGGGTCCGCAAGGCATTGGGGGCCCGCCGCCGCGACATCCTGCGGCAGTTCCTCGTGGAGTCGGTGATCCTCTCCGTCTTCGGCGGCTTGCTGGGGATCCTCGGCGCCACCGGGTTCTCCGTCGTCCTCGCCCTGGTCCTCGGCGGCATCATGTCCGCCGACTTCTCGGCCCCCGTGCGCCTCTGGGCGGTGGCGGTGGCGGTGTTCGTGTCCACCGCGGTGGGCCTGGTGGCCGGGATCTACCCGGCCAGCCGGGCCGCCGCCCTCGACCCCGTGGTCGCCCTCCGGAACGAGTGATGAACGCCCTCCTGGGCCGTCTCGCCCATCGCTACCCCATGCTCTTCGCCATCTGGGAAGCGGTGGGCATGGGCCTGCAGGGGATCCGCGCCTACAAGATGCGGGCGGGGCTGACCATCCTGGGCGTGGTCATGGGGATCATGACCGTGATCGGGATGAGCTCGATCGTGGCGGGCCTGAACGCCTCCATGGCCAGCCAGATCCAGAGTCTGGGGGCCTCGGTGGTCTTCGTCCGCCCTTTCGCCCCCGGCGAGCACCTCTCCGACGAGGAGTGGCGGAAGCGCAAGGGCCTGACCCCCGCCGAGGTCGCGGCCATCGCCGCCCGCCCCGCGGTGGCAGAGATCGCGGCCATGGAGTTCGTACCCGCGGAGATGGTGAAGTACGGCAACGAGAAGGCGCGGGACGTGCGCGTCTTCGGGGTGGACCAGAACTACGAGTCCGTCCACGACGCCTGGACGCAGAAGGGGCGGTTCATCTCCGAGCAGGACGTGAACCGCGCGGCCCGGGTCGTCGTGCTGGGGGCCGAGGTCGCGGACACCCTCTTCCCCTACCTGGACCCGGTCGACAAGGAGATCTCGATCGACGGCCGCCGCTTCCTGGTGGTGGGCGTCATCCAGAGGATGGGGAGGTTCCTCTTCTTCAACCGCGACAACATCGTGCTGGTGCCGGTGGGCTCCGTCCAGAAGAAGGACCCGCGCTTCAACTTCATGATCGCGGACTTCAAGCCGGTGTCCCCCGACAAGCTGGAGCAGGCGGTGGAGCAGGCTCGCGAGACCCTGCGCCGCCACCGCAAGCTCAAGTACCTCGACAAGGACAACTTCGCGATCTTCACCCAGGACACCTTCACGGACCTCTACCGCCAGCTCACGGGCGGGATCTACCTCGTGATGATCGCGATCTCCTCGATCGGGCTCCTGGTGGGCGGGGTCGGGGTGATGAACATCATGCTCGTCTCGGTGACGGAAAGGACCCGCGAGATCGGCGTCCGCAAGGCCCTGGGCGCCACCCGGCGCGAGATCCGCTGGCAGTTCCTGACCGAGGCCATGACCCTGACCGGCGCGGGCGGCATCCTGGGCATCGCCATCGGCGGCGGGTTGGCCTTCCTGATCAACGCGTTCTCGCCGTTCCCCGCCCTCCTGCAGCCCACCTGGGTGCTGATCGCCTTCGGCACCGCGGTGGGGGTGGGGCTCACGTTTGGCCTGTGGCCCGCGGTCAAGGCCGCCCGGCTCGACCCGATCGAGGCGCTGCGGTACGAGTAGGGGGGGTCGGCGGCCCGCTCGACAATCCCGTCGGGCTATTTGGCTGATCCGACAGAGTTGGCGGTTCCCACCACAGGTTCGGGACCGCGGCCGCTTGCCACAAGCCCAGGCAGAACAGCAAGATCGGCCGGCGAAGGGACCGGGGGTCCCCTGGCGTGGGCCTTGCTCGTGCTGGAGCAGCCCGTCCACAGGGAGGCCGGCCCATGCGCCCGCTCTACGACTCGTTCGTGCTGTTCCCCTTCGCCGAGGTGGGAGCCCCGGGCTTTCGCGTGTTCCCGAACACCCGCGCCCTCTACTCGGTCCGGCTATGGGGGCCGCTGCCGCCGCTCTGGGCCGACCACTTCTCGCTGGGGGTTTCCGGCCTCGGCCTCTCGATCCTGAACGGTTTCGCTCGTCAGGACGGCTCGGGCGCGTGGGGGGCCGAGTTCCTGGTCACCGCCAGCGGGGTCGCGGTCGACCCCGCGAGGGTGGACTACCGGGCCCTGACCCGGGCCGAGCCCGTGATGCACGGGCCGTCGCCCCTCGTCCTGGACGACTACGCGCTGGACGGCTCGCCCGAGCGGGGTTCCGCGCTCTACCTCGAGGTACGCGGGCCGGACCGGCTGGGCTTCCTGGGGAGCCTGCTGCGCACCCTGGCCCAGCTCGACCTGGTGCCGAAGGAGATGACGATCGGCACCCGCGACGGCGAAGCCTTCGACCGGTTCCTGCTCAAGGCGGCCGACGGGCAGGTGCCGTCCGACCGCACGCGGCAGGTCCTGGCGGCGACCCTGGAACGCACGGTGCGGCGGAGGGCCGCGGTGGCCTCCGCGATCTAGACGCTCGTCCGTGAGGGGCCACGATTGTACCGGTGCCGGGCCTGGGGCAAGATGGGCCACACCGGAGGCCCTCACGATGAGCGAGACGAACGAAGCGGCGCCTTCCCGCGGCTTCTTCCGGAACCTTCTCGACCTGTACTTCTCCCCCCGCGATGCCTTCGACGGCATCCTGCGGGCCCCTCGCCTCGGGCTGTCGGTGGCAGCCTACATGGCCGTCGGCCTGCTCTTCACCGCGGTCTGGATGAACAACATGGACCCGCGCGTCTTCATGAAGAGCCAGATGGAGGAGTCCGGCCAGTGGGAGAAGATGACCGCGGAGCAGCGCACGGCCGTCCTGGACGCCCAGGCCCGTTTCTTCCCGATCTTCGGCTGGCTGATCGCCGTGCTGGCGCCGATCGTGGCGCTCCTGGGCGTGGCGGGCGTTCTGCTCTTCGTGTTCCGATTCTTCTACGCAAGCGAGGTCACGTTCTTGCAGGCGGTCGCGATCGTGGCGTGGAGCTTTCTGGCCGCGGGCCTCGTCACCCTCCCCCTGACCTTGCTCGTGTTCTGGCTCCGCGGGGACTGGAACCTCAACCCCCAGGAAGTGCTCGCCGCGAACCCGACCCTGCTCCTGGAGAAGGGCTCGACCACGAAGCCGCTCTGGGTGCTGGTGGGCAGCCTGGACCTGTTCTCGCTCTGGCGCGCCTTCCTGCTGGCGTCCGGCTTCGGGGTGGCCAGCAAGCGCAGCACGGGAAGCGCGTTCTGGGGGGTGGCCGCGTGCTGGGGGCTGTGGGTCCTGGGCCAGTTCTCGCTCGCGTTCCTGCGCTAGGGGTCGTTGGATCGGCCGCCCGCGTGGAGGCTCGAGCGCGCTTGCCGTCGCCACCGGGCACGGGTAGACTAAGCTTTTGTCGCGCCCTTAGCTCAGTTGGATAGAGCGACAGACTACGAATCTGTAGGTCGCACGTTCGAATCGTGCAGGGCGCACCACCTAATCTACTGAGGCAAAAGTGCAGCGCCGGCCTATGCATGCAGTACGCGAACTCGAAGAGCGAGTCGGCCGGAGCCAGGAGTCCCGGCTCGGATCGTGCCTTGACGCGATGGCTGAGGCATTGCGCGGGCCTGTGCGCCTACCCGCCGGCCAACGCCTTCATGAACCGATCATAGAACTCGACGCCCGCGTAGAAATCGCTCATGCGGATCCGCTCATCCTTGCCGTGGGCGCGACCGTCTCCCTGCTCGAGGAAAGTGCCCGAGACTCCGTAGGATGGAATCCCCGCGGCACGCAGGAATCGGGCGTCCGTCATGCCGGTCTCCATGCCGGGCATCACGACTACGCCTTGCCACATGCGATCCGTCGCCTTCCTGACCGCGGCGAAGACGTCGCGGCGTAGCGGCGATGCAGGAGGGTCGGACGGCTCATTGAACTGCCAAGCGATCTCCACTCCGTCGTCCGCAATGGTTTCGCGCAGCGTCTGCAACATTTCGGCGGACGTGTGCCCTGGTGCGATACGGCAATTGATCACTGCCTTGGCGCGCTGAGGGAGAGCGCTGGGGCCGTGGCCCGCTTCCAGCATCGTGGCCACGCAGGTCGTGCGAAGCAGCGCGTTGTAATAGGGATCCTCCGACAGGCGCTCGGCTGCAGCCGCATCCGGCGGATCGCGCGACACCGCCTTCATGTCGGCAGCCACCTGGCCCGACTCGAGCGCGCTCAGCGCGTCAAACTGGGCGCGCGTGACATCGTTCAGCACGACAGGGAATCGCAGCTTCGCGATCCGCTCGAGCGCCGCATTCAGTTGGTAGATCGCGTTGTCCTTGCGGGGCTGGGACCCGTGCCCGCCGCGATTGTGAGTGACGAGCTGCAGGATGGTCTCCTTCTTCTCGCCCGCCGCGACGGCGATGCTGTAGGGCTTTCGGTCGCGGGTCTGAAAATCGCCGCCGTCCGAGTTCAGGGAATATTCCGCATCGATCAGGTCCCGATGGTTCTTCAGCAACCAGTCGACGCCGTCCTCGTCGCCGTAGAGCTCTTCGTCGGCCGTGAGCGCCAGCACCAGATCCCTGGCGGGGACCCAGCCTTCCTGCTTCCAGCGGATGAAGTTCGTGACAACGATCGCGGCGGCTCCCTTCATGTCCTGGGTGCCGCGCCCGTAGAAGTATCCGTCGCGCTCGACGAACCTAAACGGATCGAGATCGGGCGACCAGTCCTCTTTCGGCGCCTCGACCACGTCCAGATGCCCGAAGATCAGGATGGGTTTGGCCTTGCCGCTGCCGTGCAGGCGCGCGACGACATTCTTCTTGCGCGCGGAAGGCCCGATCACCTGGATGTCGGCTCCGGGAAACCCCGCCGCGCGCAGTCGCTGCGCCACGGCCTCCGCCGCCGGCGTCGAGCCGACGCCGGAGTCCGTCGTCTTGATCTCGATCAGCTCTCGGAATATCTCACGCGCGAGCGGCCGGTAGTCGCGCGCGGCCGCAGCCTGCGTCCGGGTCGACAGTGGGGTGAGGCACGCAACCAGACCGACGATTACGAACAACGGACCGTTCTGCTTTCTCATCGCCCTCTCCCGCGCTGTTTCGCTCACTCTACCAGAGCAGGTTGTAGACGGCCGCCGAAAAGCGCGGATTTCTCACCAACTCGTCGTCATCCGCGCCGTAGGCGCGTCCGAGAAGCCCGCGATGTTGTGGCTCCGGCAAGGGGAATCTGCGGAAGTGCCCGGTCGCGTCAAGGCCCCTCCCTACCCGACCCGCCCAATGGGCCTTGACTCGCCCTGCGCCCTCCCGCTGTTCCGCTCTTGCCGATGCCGTGTCCAGTCTCGTGACGTTCCTGCGCGGTGCGCGTCCGAGCAGTGGGACTCCCAGGAGAAAGCAAGCCCCGATGTCTGTACGGGAAAGCCATGTATCCGGGATCTTCGCTTTCCGGTGTCACGGCTGCTCGGGTTGCTCGCGGCGCGGCAGACGCCCGATCAGATCCTGACCGCCTATCCCTACTTCGAGGCCGCGGACATCGACGAACCGCTGAGGTACGCGGCCAGCCTCGCCGAAGACGAGACGATCGAGTTTGGCGGCTGAAGCTCCTGGTCGATATAGCCGTCACATCACAAGGCGTCGGTGGCTCAGGGCAGATAATAGCGAATGAGTATATACTAGCAGTATGACTCGTCAGATAATAGTTGAGGTGGACGAAGGCACCGCACAGGAGCTGGAGCGCATCGCGCCCAGTCGGGCCCGAAAGCGGTCCGAGTTCGTGCGGCGCGCTCTGCGGCAGGCCCTCGACGCGGAGGTCGAGCGGCGCATGGCTGACGCCTACCGGCGGCAGCCGGACAATGCCGAGCCTGAGGTCATCGATCCCGAGGCCTGGGAACGGAAGAGGCCGGCGACCCGTCGCCGACGACGCCGCCGTTGAGACAATACGAGCTGTGGTGGGCGCAGATGCCGGAGCCGATTGGCCGGCGGCCTGTTCTGCTGCTGTCCCGGAATCCGGCCTACGAATATCTGACGCGGGTCATCGTCGTCGAGATCACGTCGACCATTCGAAGCATCCCCGTCGAGGTCAGCGTCGGACCCGGGGAGGGACTCCGGCACCGCTCAGTCGCCAACTTCGACAACGTCCATCTCGTCGCCAAGCGGCGCCTGATTTCACGTATCGGCGCCCTCAAGCCTCGGCGGGTCGACGAGGTCAAGCGCGCGCTCGGCTTCTCGCTCGACTGGCCGGAGCTGAAAGGGGTCTGAATGTCGGTTCTCGGGCTATGTGTGCGGCTACGGGGGCTGCTCGAAGGAGTCGGAGGCCGGTGACTATGCGGTCCAGGTCAGCGCTCCAGCGCTCCAGCGCTCGAGCGCCGCGCGCATCTCGCCCACTGGAGCATGAACCTGGTAGGTGCGTACGAGCCTTGGTGGTCGGTGGCCGAGGATGGCTTCGATGATGGGGACGTGCGTGCCCATCTCGGCCAGCCGAGTCGCAACGGTTCGTGCAGGGCGCACCATCCTCAAACTTCCTGAAACCCGGCGCCGCGTAAGACTCCAGTGGCCGCTTTGGTTCCGCTTGGCGCGCGGCAAGTACGTCACCGCCGCCACGGATCGACGCCTAGCCCATTCACGCGCCTGAGGTCGCCTTGTCGGGAGCCTGGGGGCTGGCCCCCTGAGCCAAGGCGCTCCGGACCAAGGAGTTGAGCGCTCGGAGCTTGAGGCGTACGGCCATCGAGTACAATCCTTCGCTTCTGACGATCTAGGAGCGCCCCTGATCGCCTTCGAGTCGATCCTGGTCTTGTTGCTGGCGGCCGTCCTCTTGGCCGCCGCCGCCCGGCGGATTGGCGCGCCCTATCCGGCGTTCCTGGCCGTCGGTGGGATCGTCCTGGCGTTCGTGCCAGGGGCTCCAACCTTCGTCCTTCAACCCGAGCTGGCCCTGGCTCTCTTCGTGGCCCCCGTGCTGCTTGACGCCGCCTACGACGCGTCGCCGAGGGACCTCCGTTACAACTGGGTGCCCGTGGCCAGCCTCGCGGTGGGGGTCGTCCTCCTGACCACGGTGGCGGTGGCGTTCGTGACCCACTCGCTCGTCCCCGGCCTGCCCTGGGCGGCCGCGATCGCTCTGGGGGCGATCGTCGCGCCCCCGGACGCGGCGGCCGCGACCGCGGTCCTTCGACAGGTTAGGCCGCCGCACCGCATCGTCACCATCCTCGAGGGCGAGAGCCTCCTCAACGACGCTACCGCGCTCCTCATCTATCGGGTCGCGGTGGGCGCGGTGCTTACCGGCTCCTTCTCCCTCGGGGCGGTGGCCCCCACCTTCTTCCTGGGGGTCGCCGGCAGCATCGTAGCGGGACCCGTACTCGCCTGGACCATGTTGCGCGTGATCAAGCGCGTCAAGGACGTCCCCAGCTCAATCATCCTGCAATTCATCAGTACGTTCGGGGTGTGGCTGCTGGCGGAGCGCCTCGGGCTCTCGGGCGTTCTCACCGTCGTCTGCTATGCGGTCGCCGCCGCCCGCGAGGCGCCGGATATCACTCCCGCCCGCATCCGCATCCCCGCCTACGCGGTCTGGGAGACCGTTGTTTTCGTCATGAACGTGCTGGCCTTCGTCCTCATCGGCCTGCAGGTACGCCCCATCCTCGGGTCCCTCGACAACCCTGCGCGCAACCTCTACCTGTACGCCGCGGGGGCCACGCTCCTCACGGCGATCGCGGTCCGCTTCGCCTGGGTCATGGCCCACAGCGGCGTCGCCCGGTGGTGGAGCCACCGGTCCGGCTTCCATCCGCCGGAGCACCTGGCCCCTCCGACCGCCCGCGGCGGGCTGATCATCGCGTGGTGCGGCATGCGGGGGATCGTCACCCTGGCCGCCGCGCTCGCGCTGCCGACGGGCGCGGACGGCGTCCGTTTCCCCTATCGAGACCTGATCGTCCTCACCGCGTTCTGCGTGGTGCTGGGCACGCTCGTCCTCCAAGGCCTGAGCCTGCGACCCCTCCTCCACGCGCTCGACCTGCCAGACGACGATCCCGTCGGACGGGAGGTCGCGAGAGCCCGCGAACGGGCCCTTCAGGCCGCCCTTGAGAGCCTCGCCGGCAACGCATCGCCTGAAGCCGAGGCCGTGCGGCGGGAATATGCGCCGCTCCTGGCCACGCCCGGCGATCTGCTGAGGCTCGCGGAACCGGGTACCGCGCCGGAGGACGAGCTACGCCGCCGGGCGGTCGCCGCGGCGCGAAGGGCCCTCTCCCAGATGCGAGCCAAGGACGAGATCGGCGACACCGCTTTCCACCGGCTGGAGGAAGAACTGGACTGGGTGGAGATGAGCAGCACTCCTCGATGACGCAGCGGCCAGAGCCTTGGTTGCTCGACGGAGTTCCTGACGGTGGACCGTGCCGTCGAGAAGAAGCGGCGGCCGAGTCACCAGGTCTCAGCCAGGTATCAGGATCTCCCTCTGGACCTTGCCCTGCTTGTCGGCAATCGCCAGCTTCAAGCCCTCCTGCCTGGCCTCATCCGCGATCTTGAGCAGGGTGACGGCGAGCCGGAAGACCTCGGCGCGCGAGGTCTTGCCCATGCTCTCTTTCAGCTCGTCGAGGGCTCGGTCGAGCCGTTCGTCGATGCTGACGGTAAAAGTCTTCATCTGGGTTCCGGTGGCTCCGCGACCCTTGCGGTCGCCACCTTGGCCACGCGGAAGAGCCCGCTCCAAAGCTCGCAAGATAAACCTCCACGATTGACAAGCTCGGCCTCCGACGGCCCGCCCGAGATCACGGCGCCTCGACGCCGGCCCGATGGGGTTGAACGCCCCTGTTTCCACGGCAAATCGCGGCCAGCCTACTCGAAAGTAAAGCCTTTTGTCAAGGATTCAGAGGTATTTTAAGCATAGTTTTTGTGGGTATGATAGAGTCATTTTTCATATATGTTCTACTTGACTTTAGCGCAGCAGTCCAGTAAGGTGGCTTCTGGGGTTCCCGACGGTAGCGCGCACGGCCGATTGAACATGAGCCCCTGGAATGACTTAAGGGGAGGTTATGACGACCCTGGCCGAGGGCCGGGTCGATCTTGACCGGGAGGCTCGGCGTTTCGGCGTCGTCCCGGAGCCTGGCGACCTGCCCGCACCGTTCGGATCGCTCCCCGCCCCACGGCGGCCGCTGTTCGGGCCCCTGGCCGGTCGCGGCGGGCCCCTCGATTTGGAGTCCCTGGCCGAAAGGCTGGGCCCGGTCCTTGAAGGGTGATGCGGGTCCGGCCCCCACGGAGGGCCGCGCGGCGAGCGGCGAGAGCACACCCGCCGGAGGGGCGGCTCCCCCGTCGGGGGACCGGGTGCTCAGCCTTCGGGTCGGCGAAGCCACCCTCATCCTGACCGCAGATGCGGACCGGAAGGGCTACATCGCGGAGGAGCTGACCCTGGAGCAACTCCAGCGTCGCAACCTCGCCCAGAACATCGAGCTCCGGCGACGGTTCGCCTCCTATCTGCTCTCGATCCACTCCGCCGTCAACGCCGCCGTCCTCGTGCTGGTCTTCCTCATCGCCCTCAACAAGGCGACCCTCTCCGAGAGGGTCGTGATCACCCTGATCGCCAGCACGGTGGCTGAGCTTGCGGGGCTGGTCCTCGCCGTAGCCACCTATCTGTTCCCGGCTCCCAAGACGCGCGGGCCGGCCCCATCAGAGTGACCGGCGCAAACGTCGACCCGCCGCGGACGCGGATCTAGGGAAGCGCCTTCCCCCCGCAGTGGTCACCCAAGACGGGGACGTTGGCCGCCGCGCACGCCTGGTAGTTGCCGGCACCTTTGGCCACTGCCAGGAACTGGTTGGTTTCGTGGTTGACGCAACCGCTGCCCGGGTCGCCGGCCTTGATACAGGGCTTGTCGTTGTAGTACCAGGTCGGGCCGTACCGGTCGGTGTCCTTGGCCTTGCCTACCGCCAGAGCGTCACAGGCCTCGCGCTGGAGGTGGCCCTCGGGGCGGGTCTCGCAATACCTGGTCTGGAAGCTGCCGAGGCCCACCTTCTGGCAGTAGCCGTCGATGTTCTCCACGAGCGGCTTGGAGTCGAGCAGCCACCGGCTGTCGCTGACCTTCGTCTGGATCGACACGCCGATGCTGTGCAGGGGCGGGGGCGTCGGGTCGGTGCAGAGGCTGGTGACCGGTGGCACGGTGGTGGTCGGGGTCGTGATCGGCGTCGAGGGCAGGGTGGTGGGCGGGTTGGGGGTGGAGCTCGAACCGCAGCCGAGAAGAGCGAGCACGGGGATGATACCGAGCGGCACTCGGAAAAGAGTCGTTCTGTTCATGCGCTTGTTTGCCCTCGCGGACCAGGACGAGCCTGAGCCGCGCGAAAGTGAACCGCGAGGTTCCCGGGTGGCCGATCCACCCGTTCTTGAATCCGTGGATCTTAGCACGGGCCTGTCAGTTCACGGCGACGGTGACGGACCGGCTGACGAGGTTGCCGAGGTCGTCGATGAGCTGCACGGTGACCACGAGCGTCCCGCGGCGGCCGTCCGCGGGCGGTGCGTAGTCGAGGCCCTGGGCCACGCGCAGGCTCCCCCCGGCCGGGACGCGGTTCGTGCCCACCTGGGCCGCGATGCCGGGAGCGGCCAGGCTCAACCTCCCGGTGGGATCGGGCAGGGCCCCGGTGTCCGCATCGCGCAGGGTCGCGTTGACGAAGCTCACCGCCCCCCCGGCGCCGGCGGTGGTGATCGTCACGACCCAGTCGGCGCGAAGCGGGGTCTCCGGGTCGCCGGTCTCGGTAGCCGTCACGGGATTTGGGCTCACCGAGAGGGAGAGGGAGGCGACCACCGGAGTGGGCGCGGGGGTGGGTTCGACCGGGCTCGAGGCCGCGCAGCCCGCGAGCGGGCTGAGCAGAAGGGAGAGAGCGACGAGTCGGATGTGGCTCACGGCAACCCCCACGCGTTCAGGAACGGCCCGGAAAGCCAGTATACGAACCTCCCCGCCACCGCGACCCCGGAGAAGCTGGCCCCCGGGTTGTCGGGGCTGAGGATGCGCAGCGCCTGGCCGCTCGCTCCGTCGAGGACCATCACCCGCCCGGCTGTGCTCACGAAGATCAGACCGTTCGCGAGCGCCATGTTTCCGTGCATGAACCCCACGGCCACGGGCGGCCAGCGGTCCTGGCCGGTGGCGGGATCGAGGGCGAAGAGCTGGCCGTTGTCCCCCACCGCGTACAGGATGCCCCCGGGGCCCTGGCCCGGGTCGTAGGCGGGCATCATCCCCACCGAGACCCCGATCGCCCGCTGCCAGAGCGGTCCCGCCGCGATGTCGCCGAGCACGTAGGCGTAGAACACGCCGTTCTTGTGGTTCGCCCCCACGAGGACGCGCCGCTGCGCGTCCGAGAAGAACACCGGAGTGGTGCCGAAGTCGAGGTCGAGGTCGGTCGCCCCCTGCTTGTTCGCCTGGCGGATCTCCAGGGTGATGGGGTCCATGGAGACCATGGCCCGGTTGTAGGGCCCGTCGTAGCCGTCGTAGTCTTCGCCGGTTGCCACCACGAGGGTCTGGCCGTCGGGGCTCAGGGCCGGCGAGTTCCAGATCCCCGCGCCCCGCACCCCCTCCGGCACGAAGGCGCGGCTGGCCAGGAGGGTCCCGGTGGCGAGGTCGAGGGCCCGCACCTCACCCGGTACCGGAGGATTGTCGCCTTCGGAGGAGACGCCGATGTAGGCGCGCCCGCCCGTCACGAGCGGCGAGGCCCAGGCAAAGCCGCTCGGGCCCACGTCCAGGGCATGCCGCCAGAGTACCGCGCCCGTAGAGGCGTCCAAGCCGTAGTACGCGGCGTCCGCCCCGCCCGCCACCACCACGCCTCCGGCCACGGCCGCCCCCGCGCCGATGCCCACCCCGCCTTCCAAGGGCCGGCCGAGGTCCACGCTCCAGACCTGCCGGCCGGAGGGGGCGTCGAAGGCGAAGAAGTTGTCCCCCTCTTCCACGCTGCTTCCCACGAACACGCGCCCGCCGGCCACCGCGGGAGTGCCCGAAGGGGGCAGCGGTCCCTGGCCGACGAAGGCCTGCCACCGCGGAGCGAGCCGCGCGACCATGGCCGTCTTGAGAACGGTCTCTCCCGGATTCACCCCCGTCCGAGACGGGTTCTGCCCATACATCGGCCATTCGTTGGGAGGGTCGGGGGTTGGACTGGACGAAGGAGGGGGATCCGTGGCCGCGGAGCCACAGGCAATCGCGAACAGCGCCAGGACGGCCGCTCCGCCCAAGCCAGGGGGATACGCCGGACGCCTCCGCACGACAGTTCTCCTCCTAGCCCCTGGGTCGTTAGACCGGGGAGGAGGCCCGAAGGTTGGTCCGTGCTACGCTCGAACCAGGACCGAGCCCCGCGGCGACCCCATGATCCTGCCCATCGGCGATGCCCCGAACGCCCGCGGGGCGGCGCCCGTTACCTGGGCCCTGATCGCCCTCAACGTCGCCATCTACGTCCTCGTGAACCTGCCGCTCGGCGTGCAGCGCGCCGACCCGCGGGACCCCGCGCTGACCGAGTACATCGACGTCATGACCGAGGCGACCCGGGGCCAGATCTCGCCCGCCCGGCTCGCCCGGGAGACCTCGGCTTTTGACCTGTTCGTGTTCACCCACGGCTTCCGTCCCTCCAACCCCACTCCGGCCAGCCTCATCTTCTGTATGTTCCTCCACAGCGGCTTCCTGCACCTCGCGGGGAACATGCTGTTCCTCTGGATCTACGGCGACAACGTGGAGCGGCGCCTGGGCCTCTTGCGCTACCTCTTCTGGTATCTCGCCACCGGCTCGGTGGCCACGCTGTTCCACGCCCTCTGGGCCCACGACTCGCCGATCCCGCTGGTCGGGGCCTCGGGGGCCATCTCGGGGATCCTTGGCTTCTACTTCCTCTGGTTCCCGCGCAACCGGGTGCGGGTGCTGTGGTTCCTGCCGCCGTTCCTGATGCAGGTGTTCGAGATCCCCGCCCGGATCGTCCTCGGGGTGTATCTCGTCCTCGACAACCTGCTGCCGTTCGTTCTCGCAGGTGCCACGGAAGGGGTCGCCTACGGTGCCCACATCGGGGGCTTCCTGGCCGGCCTCGCCATGGCCTGGTTCACTGACCGCCGCCGGATCGACGCTTCACCCGAGGACGTGCCCGAAGCGGCCCTGACGGGCGGGCCCGGGGCGGTGAAGGCTGCGCTCGCGGAGGGCCGGCTCGAGGACGCGGCTGCCGCCTACTTCGCCCTGCCTCCCTCCGCGACGCGGGGCCTGCTGGGGGCGCCGGAGGCGGTGGCCCTCGCGAAATGGCTCCGCGCCGCCGGCCACTCGGAGGCCGCCCTCGCCGTCTTGCGTCGCGTCGTGCGCGACGTGGGCCGGGGGCCGGGCCTGGCGGACGCCTTCGCCCTCGCGGGCCTGATCCTGCTCGACGACCGGCACGAGCCGGCGGCCGCCTACCAGTACCTGCTCACCGCCCTCGAGCTCGAGCCCGATCCCGAGACCGCGGCGGAGGTCCGGCGGGGCCTCCTCACGATCAACGCCCTGCAGAAGCGGCAGATCGGCCGCCTGTATTCGCCGCGCCGCCCCTAGCGTGCCCACGGGCAACCCGATTCCTCCTGGCCTCGTGCGACAATCGAGGTCGCGCGCAGCCGCCGCCGCCCCACGGAGGCCTTGGAGTCGTGACGAGCCCATCCGGACCGGACCCCATCCCCCCCATCGGCCGCTACGAGATCCTGCGCGAGCTGGGCCGCGGAGCCATGGGCGTGGTCTACGAGGCCCGCGACCCCGCCCTCTCCCGCAGCATCGCCTTGAAGGCCATCCTGCCCGCCCCCGTCGGGGAGAAGGAGGCTTTCGAGGCGCGGTTCTTCGAGGAGGCGCGCATCGCCGCCCGGCTCAGCCATCCCGGGATCGTGGTCGTGCACGACGTGGGGCGCGACCCCGCGAGCGGCGTTCTCTACATCGCCCTCGAGCACCTGCGCGGGAAGACCCTCGCCGAGCTCGCCGAGGCGGGCCCCCTGGACTGGCGCGAGGTCTGCCGCCTCGGCGCCCAGATCGCCCGCGCCCTCCACCACGCGCACGAGCAAGGGGTGATCCATCGCGACATGAAGCCGGCCAACGTGATGCTGCTCCCCTCGGGGGAGACCAAGATCATGGACTTCGGTATCGCCCGGATCGAGACCGCGCGCTTCCGGCTCACGAGCCCCGGCGAGTTCATCGGCACTCCGCTCTACACGGCGCCGGAGCAGGCCACCACCGGCGAGGTGGACGCCCGCACCGACGTCTTCGCGCTGGGATCGATCGCGTACACGCTGCTGGCCGGGCGCCCTGCGTTCGCGGCCCGCCGCATCCCCGATATCGTGGACCGCGTGGTGCGCTACGACCCCCCGCCGCCTTCGCGGGTCGTCCCCGGCATCCCGGTGTACGTGGACCGCGTGATCGGGCGCGCCATGGCCAAGGAGCCCGCGCATCGCTACCCCGACGCCCAGACGTTGGCCGAGGATCTCGAGGAGGTGCTGGCGGGCCGGGCTCCGGCCCACGTCAGCGAGGTCGCGCGCGTGGCGGCGGCCGCGACCTGGGCGCCGCCGAGGACCGACCCCGCCGCGGCCGAACCTGCGGCGAGCGCTCCCGCCGAGGCCGAGCTGCTGCAGGTGCGCGAGGACACGCTCGAGGCGGCCCTGCGCTCGCTCGTCGAGGAGACGGCGACGCCCGCGCCGCCGGCCGCACTCGCCTTACCCGAGTCCCCCCCTCCCGCCGCCCCGGAGCCGAAGGAGTCGCCCGCTCCCCACCGGTCGCGCCGCCGTCGCGCTTTGATCACGGGCTCGGCCCTGCTCATCGCGGGATTCGCGATCGGCTACGCCATCCTGGTCCTGCGCGAGGCCTCCTCGCCCGGAGAAACGCCCGCACCATTGCGCGGCGCCCCGTCGACGACGGTCCTCCCCGCGCCGTCCGGAGATTCGTCTCCCGCGGTGGCCCCCGCGGCGGTGGCGACCCCCACGGCTGCTCCCGCGACCCGCCCCCGGGAGGCCGGCGCTCGGGCGGCGCCGCGGGAAACCCCCAGGCCCCGCGAGCCGGGGCGGCTGCGCATCGACTTCGACCACCCCCTCAAGTACGGCATGCTGCGCGTGTGGGTCGACGGTGAGCGGGTGATCGAGCAGAAGCTCACCGGCACCGTCCGCAAGAAGGGCCTGGTCTTCAAGCTCGCGCAGGGGAGCTTCCGGGACACCCTGCGGGTGAGCCCGGGCGTCCACAAGATCCGCTTTCAGGTCGCGTGGGACGAAAACGTGAAGACCGAGGAGATCACCGGGACTTTCCGGTCCGGCCAGACCCTCAGGCTGGAGGCCGACCTCGGGCGCATCCGGAGGGGGCTGAACCTGGAGTGGAAGTGACGCACGAGAGCATCATGCGCCTCGCGTTGCAGGAGGCCCGCACCGCCCTCCACCTCGGCGAGGTGCCGGTGGGGGCGGTCCTGGTGGCGGGCGGGGAGGTGGTGGCCTCCGGCTTCAACCAGCCCATCCACCAGGTCGACCCCACCGCGCACGCCGAGATCGTCGCCCTGCGTGGGGCGGCGCGTGCCCTCGACAACTACCGGCTCACCGGGTCCACCCTCTACGTGACCGTGGAGCCCTGCCTGATGTGCGTGGGCGCGCTGGTCCACGCCCGCGTGGGGACCGTGGTCTACGGGGCGGCCGAGCCCAAGGGTGGGGCCATCCGGTCGCTCCTGCGGGTGGAGGACCTGGCGCTCAACCATCGCTTCGACGTGGTCGAAGGGATCCTGGAAGCCGACTGCCGGCAACTGATCCAGGACTTCTTCAAGGCCCGCCGCGAAACGGGTTAGAATCACGATTCGCTCGTGGCGAAGCGGGATTCATTCCCGCGTGGCGAGCGTGGGTCCGGGGGGTGCGACGCGCAACCCCCGGCTCAATGACGGAGAGGTGCGAGAGTGGTTGAATCGGGCGGTCTCGAAAACCGCTGTGCCCTACCGGGTACCGTGGGTTCGAATCCCACCCTCTCCGCCAACTTTAACCAGTTGATTAAAAACGAGTTAAAGTAGGCACGAAACTTCGCGGACCCAATACGTCCCTTTCGGCCCTACAATGGGGACGTGCTGCAGCTCTACCGCCGCCACGTTCGCTCCTGTCGGCATAGCTCCCGGCGCGAGCGTCGCTGTAGGTGCCCCCTGTGGGTGCAGGGAACGCTCGGAGGCGAGCGCATCAGGCGTGCGCTTGATCTCTCCTCATGGGAAGCCGGCACGGACCTCGTGCGCGGCTGGGAGGCCTCCGGGAAGATCGGGCAGGTCCGGCCGGAGGTGCCGACGATCGGCGAGGCCGTCGCCCGTTTCATCGAAGACGCGGAGGCGCGGAAGCTCTCCTGGGAGACGATACGGAAGCTCCGGCGAACGCTCGGCCAGGTCCGAGACTGGTGCGAAGACAAGGGGTTGAGGGGACTCGGAAGGCTGACCGTGGACGAGCTTAGGACCTTCCGGGCGTCGCTCGACGATTCGGCGATCACGCAGCTCAAGAAGGTCGAGCGCCTGCGGTCGTTCTTCCGGTTCTGTATGGACGCCGGGTGGATCGAGAAAAACCCGGCGAAGGCATTGAAGCCCCCGAAACCCGAGTCGAATCCGACGCTCCCGTTCTCCGAGGACGAGCTCAAGGCGATTCTCGATGCATGCAACAGATACCCTGACGAGTACGGCCGCCTCGACACCCCGATCGCCGGGCGCCTCAAAGCGCTTGTCCTTCTCATGCGGTACTCGGGCCTGCGCATCCAGGATGCGGCGTGTTTGCCGCAGTCGGCGCTACGGGAAAGCTCAGTGTTCTTGTACACACAGAAGACGGGCGTTCCGGTCAAGATGCCCATCCCGGAATGGGTGGCCGAGGCGATCCGGTCAGTCCCTCCGGCGAGCAGCGATTACTTCTTCTGGACGGGGAACGGAAAAAAGTCGTCGGCCGCCGGAAAATACCAGGAGCGGTTGCGGCGGCTCTTCAAACTCGCGGGAGTTCCCGATGGCCATTCACACCGCTTCCGGGATACGTTCGCCTGTGGTCTTCTCCTCGCGGGGATTCCGATAGAGGCGGTCGCTGTCCTGCTGGGTCACTCGTCGACCAAGATCACGGAAAAGCACTATGCACCGTGGGTCCGCTCACGCCAGCGGCGCCTCGAAGAGCTCGTGAAGGCATCCTGGGGTCAGCCAAACGGGGACCCCTAGAGTTGCTGCCGCCCCAACAAGTCTGGAGCCAAGATCCCCCGGGGCGCAGGTTTGGCTAGCTTATCCGCTGATCCCCAAGATGGGCTCAGTCTGAAGGCTTCACAGTCTCGGCGCTGAAGGGCGACGAAGTCACGCCATCCACCATGAGCTTGACGTAGAAGCAATGATTGGGGAGTCGGTTGAGGTCAAGGAGCGCGAACTCGGGATAGAACTCCTTCTCCAGCTTGTCGGCGTCGGGGACGCCGAGCCGGAAGGAAATGATCGTTCCAACGTTTCCAAGGATCGCGTCGCGGACCTCCGGCTCAAGCTGGGCGAGGTACTGGTGCGCGAGGATGAGGTTCACCCGGTACTTCCGCAGTTCCGCAAACATCATGGCGAGGCTCAGGGTGGCGAACGTCTGGAACTCGTCGAGATAGAGGTAGAAATCCCGGCGCGTCTCCTCAGAGTTCTCCGCCCGGCCGAGCCCAATCACGCCGATCTGGGCCACGAGAAGCGCCCCAAGGAGGGCTGAGGCATCCTCGCCGATTCTTCCCTTCGAGAGGTTCACGAGCAGGATCTTCCCGTCGTCCATCACCTGTCGGAGATCGAAACTACTCTCCGATTTCGTGAGGATTCGGTTCAGCCGGGGGTCGGCGAGGAAGGCGCCCACCTTGTTCTGGATCGGCGCGATCGCTTCGACGCGGAAGCGGGCGTTATACTGCTCGTACTCCCGCAACCAGAAGTCGCGCACCTGGGCGTTCTCGAGCCGCTCGCCGACAGCTTTCCGAAAGGGTGGATCGCCCAGGAGTCTCAGGATATGCGCCAGGGTGGCTTGAGGAAACTCAAAAAGAGCGAGGAGCCCGTTCCGCAGGATGTGCTCAAGCCGCGGTCCCCACGAGTCCGGCCAGAGCTTCTTGAACGCTTCGAGCATTCCAGAGGCTGCCGCCGAACGGCGCGCTGCCGGCACCGCTTCGAGCGGGTTAAAGGCGAGGGGTTCCTGGTCGTCCCCGACGTTGAAGTAGACGAGATCACGCTTCCGCTCGCCCGGGACCGAAGCCAGCACCCGCTCGACGAGGTCGCCATGCGGGTCAAGAAGGGCAACCCCTTCCCCAGCCCGAATGTCCGCCTGGAGGAGACTCGCGATCAGGGTGGACTTTCCCGTCCCCGTCTTACCGATGAGATACATATGGGCGCGGCGATCAGCCCGCCGGATGCCGAACGGCTTCCGGCGGTCGCGCCAGTTCGTGCGCGCGAAGATGGTGAGATCCCGCTCGGATGGCATCGTTCCTGTGGGTCACGCTGCACGTCGCGTGCGAAGCGACCGAGACTTGGGCCGGCCGCGGCGCGGTCGTCGCCGACTCGCGAGTTCGTCGACTTCCTGAAGGATGAGCTGCAAGCCGTCGCTCATGGTTAGGAACCTCCGCTCGGCCTCGGCCCGAAGGGCGCCCAGCTCTTCCCGCAGGGCGGCGATGTCGCTGTGGGTCTCTCCGAGTCCCTCCGTGAGGGCTTCCCGGATCTCGACGAACTCCCGCTGGCTCATGCGGGCGAGCCTTGAGATGGTGACCTTGGACATGGATCACAGGCTAGCCCACGACTCGTAGCCATCCAAGGCTGTCACCAATGCCGGAGGCGGCACGCCCGCATTCGCGTGTGCGGCGGGGCGATCGCCCCGTTCGATGCCAGAGATTCGGCGGCTCCTACCGAGAATGGACGGGGCGAAAACGGTTACGCGATGGCTGCCGGCTGCCCCATGTCACCTGAAACTGGACAGTCGTGATATACACGGGTTGTCTAGGAGGTATCCGCAATGAGACTAGGTCTTGCCGTCGCTGCTTTTGCTCTGGTATCCACCGCGGCCGCTGGTGCGGAACAAGAAGCGAAGAGGGTGAAGGCCGAGCCTTTCAAGATGGCCAAGATGACCGCTGGCCGCGCGGTGCATATGGCGGTCGGATATCCGGTGGTCTACACCGGCAATGCCGGAGGGGGGCCAAACGAGTACAACGCCTCGAACAACCCTGACGCCGCGAACACTCATCTCCTTCACATCGGATTGCCCAAAGGAGCGCGAGTGATTGGCGCGTGGTACGTACCAAACCACAACATTCCCGCCCTTAGCGCTTTCGCACGAATTCAACTTGGCGCCACGTCAGGCGAGGACGACGTGGAACTCTACTTGGCGGGTTTCGGAAACTCCAACCAACGCCTTCGAATCCAGGTGTTCGTCCTCTACGAGCAGTGACGCAAGTCACCTAATGTTCGCCGGGGGCAGCCGCGAGTGCACCCTCGCGTCGCCCCCCCCAGGAGATGCGGCGCGCGCGCCTCTCCTTCCGTGCGGTCGCGGACGCCTTCAATCGCGAGGGCCTCACCTGCCGCGGCGGAGGCTGGGACGTGACCACGCTCCAGCGGGCGCTCGCGCGTCCGGACCAGGGCGGTAGCTTGGCCGTGGCCGCGAACGACAAGATGCTCGCGTTCCGCGCGCCCAGCGACGCGCACGGTCGCGCGGAACGCCTCCAGATCGCGCTGGCCCGGAAAGGCAAGCCCATGACCCTGTCGGCCGTGTTCGTCTCGCCTTGGAGGAGGGCCTCAAGACCCTGGAGCGCCGGACGCGCGTTAGGAAAGGGAGAGCCCATGACGGTGCGAGTCCTCCCGTTCGACCGTCCAGCGCATCCCGGAGCCAGAGCCCGACAATCCTTAGGCGCTCGCGAGAAGTGACCCGGGTCTGCTCGTCAGAAGTGACCCACCTCGCTTGCGCGGTCGCGATGGCCGGAAGCTTCCCTGGTTGGACGTCAAAAACCAAGTAGGTGTCCCGTCGAGCTGAGCCGTCCGGCGGCATCCCGGCGAGGAGGGCGTAGAGCTCGAGGAACCGTCTCGTCATCTCGCGGGCCTCGCCGACAGTCAGCTCCTCACCGGACTCCTCCTTGTAGATCCGCATGAACTCGGTTACGTCCTCCTCGGTAAGAGGTTGGATCGGACCTTCGTGCGGCTCTATAGACCGTGGAACGACTTCGACCTTTGGTCCCGTGGAGAGTCGAGCGGGACGTTAGAGATCCAGAAGTTTGATCTTCCGGGATCTCACTGGTGGCTCTATACTTATGCCTATGCCGCTGGTCTCGAAAGGCGCACAGCCCTACAAAGTAGACTTTCACGTTCACACGCCTGGCTCTCACGACTACACGGGCGGGAAGGTGGCGCCCAAGCAGGTTGTTCACGCCGCCGAGAAGGTGGGGATCCAGGTTCTCGCCGTAACCGATCACAACACAGCTGAGTGGGTGGACCTGATGCGAACTGCGGCCAAAGGGTCCGCTGTGGTGATCGTTCCGGGGGTCGAGATCACAACGCCTGAGGGCCACATCTTGGCCCTCTTTGACTTGGCGTACGAGGCATCGAAGATCACCGACCTCTTGATCGAACTCGGTATCCCACGGGGTGACCACGGGAAGGAGGAGGCAATCACGACCGCGCATGCGGAGGCGGTCATCAAGAAGGTCCACGCCCTTGGTGGCGTAGCAATCGCGGCGCACGCCAATGAAAAGCCCAACGGCCTTCTGAGGACTAAGGGGCAGTACAAGATGAACCTGGTGCCCACGCCGGAGCTGAGTGCGCTCGAACTGACGAAGCAGGGAGAGATAGAAGACTTCTGCGCCGGCAGGATCCCCGGCTATCCTCGGAAGGCGTGTACTCTCTCGTCCGACTCTCACCGTCTCGAGGAGATCGGCCGCCGAGTTACCTATCTGAAGATGGACTCCGTGTCCCTACGTGGTATTCGGCAGGCCCTCCTTGACCATGAAATCAAAGTCCGTTTCCCCTGGAACTACAGGGAGGCAACTCACCCCGCGATCATGAGTCTCACGGTGGACCAAGGATTCTTTGGAGGACAGCGTTTCAACTTCCATAATGGCCTCAACTGCCTCGTCGGCGGGAAGGGCACGGGGAAGTCGACGGTGGTCGAACTCCTGCGCTACTGCTTCGACGATGCATCGAGCTTCGATGGCATTCGGGAGGATCACGACGGAAAGGTCCAGGCTCTGGTCGGCCAGGGCGGCACGGTGACCGTGGAGTTCCGCGACGGTGACGGCGAGCGGAAGACGATTCGACGCGAGGTGCAACCCTGGGAGGCCAACCGCGAGGTCAGGGACCCGGCCGGAAACCCCACAGCGATCGAGAGCCCGCCGGCCTTTTTCAGTCAAGGCGAGCTCGTGCAGATCGCGGCCACTCCGATTGCGCAGCTCGAACTCCTCGACCGACATCTTGACGTCAGTCGTGAGAGCCAGGAAGAGCAGAAAGTCACCGATGCCCTGCGCACGAAGGCAAGCGAGCTGATCGCGTGCCGCGAACGCGTACTCGTCCTTCGGACCGAGATTGAGCACCCGGAAACGGGCAAGCCCGCTACCGAAGCTCAATACGCCAAGCTTGAACGACAACTGAAGAACCCTGTGCTCACCGAATTACCGGCATGGGAAGCGGAGCAGTCCTATGTGGAGACCGTCGGCGAGGCGCTAGGAGGCATGCCCGACGTCCTCGCGGAGGCGATCGAGGGAATTGATCTGGAGAGCCTTCGGACGCCGGCGCCGACGGAGGCTCCCAACAAGAAGCGCCTCCGCCTGCTCGACGGAATGGCGGACAAGGTAGAGGAGCTACTCGGTGCTTCGGACAAGGAATTCCGGAAGAGGATCGCAGAACTCCAGGCAGTCGTGAAGGCTGTCGCCGCCGAGCTGGCCCCTCTTTTCGCGGCGAAGAAGGCTGAGCACAAGCGCGTCCTCGACGCGCTTGGGCAGGCGGACGTGCGGAAGGCGACCGCCCAGCACCGGAGCCTCGGCAAGCGGCTGGAGGACCTACGACGCCGTGAGGCTGAGCTCGGGAAGCTCGCGAAGCGCGAGGCTGTGCTGGCCAAGGAGCGTGAGGGACTTCTTGCGCGCCTTGACGCCTGCCGGCAGGCCCGTTGGAAGAAGCGTGCGGCGAAGGCGACGGAGTATGAGACCAAGCTCGCAGGAGTGGTGCGGGTGCAAGTGACGGCAGCCGGAGACCGGAGGGCGTTCGCGAAAGCCCTGAGAGACCTCTCCCGAAAAGGCTACGTGAAAGACCCAGATATCCGGCAGGTCGCAAATGCCCTAACGCCGTCATCGCTGGTCCGTTTCATCGGAGAGCAGGCGGCTGATCGAATCGCGCAGGACGCGGGTGTCACGAAGGAAGTCGCGAAGCGGCTCGTCGACTCGTGCTCGGGTAAGAACCCCAAGGATCTCTACGAGCTTGAGCTGGTTCCCCTTCCCGACGAGCCGGAGGTGCGGTACGTGTTCGCGCCTGGGCGCGAGAAGCCGCTGCGAGAACTGTCGACCGGACAGAAAGGCACCGTGATCATCGCGCTCGCAATGGCCGACGGTCTTGGACCGCTGGTCATCGACCAGCCTGAGGAGCCCCTCGACACGCAATCAATCTATGGCCAAGTGGTGCAGACCCTACGCCGAACGAAAGAGGACCGACAGTTCGTCTTCACCACGCACAACCCCAACATCGCGGTTGGCGCCGACGCCGATCTGAGCCACATTCTTGACGCCGATGCAGACAAGGGCAAGATTGTCAGTAGTGGTGGCGTAGACCAAGTTGAGACGAACCAACTGTTACTGATTCACTTGGAGGGCGGAAAAGAGGCGCTTGAGCTCCGCGTCAAGAAGTACGCCGAGTAGGGGGAGAACGCAGCGTCGAAACATGGATGCCGACAGAAGAAAGCAAGAACGTGAACTGTATCCTACCGTGAAGGCGTGGCTCGAGGAACTCCTAGAGGAACGCTTCCAGAAGGTCTACCTCGAGATTACGGCTAGCCGGACATTCAGAGATACCATCAAGGGACAGATCGACAGGAACCGCGATCTCATCTTCTCCTTCCTCGGGGAAACTGCCCCTGATCTGACTGGGTTCCTGAAGAAGGACACATCGGCTTCCAGGGAGTTCATCGTCGTTGAGGTCAAAAGCACGCCCGTCAAGCTGGAGGATATCTGCCAAACGCGTAGGTATCGTGGCTCCCCACGAGATTCCCGAGGAGATGATGAGGCTGTCGCGGGTCGTCTTCCCGTACCTCCTAGCCATTCCTGTCTATAAGGCGTCCCAGGTTCGAGGTACGTACCAACGCTCTCAAGCTAAGGGGAGCAAGGTCCTGTCGAGTCCACGAGTATCCCCTGGTCGACGCATGCGCGGCCTAGTTCCTGATCGTGGGGCACGCAGACCGTAACGCTCCCGGTGCACCGGCCACCATGGCCATCCTCGGCTGCGAAGCTCACATGATAGACGCGTCCGTCCCCGGTTCCGGATCGTTCGGCTCGGAGCCGAGCGACGCTCGTGCCCACGCCGGTGCCGTCGGGGCACGTGTCACCGCTTCCGAGGCCCAGGAGCGGTTCGTCCTGTGCGATGGTCATGATCGTGATCCCGACGGGATCGCCGTCGGGGTCCATCACGCCACTCACCTGCACGTCGACGAAGTCGTGTTGCGGAGGCCAAAGTTCGCGCGGGGTCGCGACCGCGCCGCTGCAGTCTGGGGGGCGATTGCGCGGCGTAACCGTGAGAAACGGCACGCCCGGTATGCTCGGCGTATAACCGATGTCGTAGACCGCCGTCGAGCCGGGTGAGATTGTTCCTTGAACAGCCGCGCGCTCCTGGTTCCCGGCGATGTCGTAGGCGATCAATTCGATCGAGAACGGTCCGGAGTCGGTGCCGACCGCCTGCAAGACGTAGGTGCCGGATTGGGGCGTCAAGACCTCGAGGTCCTTGACCTCCGGCGTGGTCTCGCCGCTTGTGACGTCTTCGTCGTCGCCGATGGCCTCGGAGGAGTAGGCACTGTCTGGGATCTCCAGTTCCACCGCGCCGCCCGGCTGCGAGCGGCCGGTGATGCGACCCATGGGATCCGTGAGCAGCAACTCAACGGGTGAGTGGGCGCGGATGTAGAGTGCGTTCGGCGCCTTCACCCGCGAGCTGTAGCGCCGAAGCCCATCGTAGGTGTAGTTGTATCCGGCCAGCGTCGTATTGCTGTACCCGGGGTCGTTGATGCTGTAGGTGTCCACGCTCCCAACTGTCGTCTGCCCTGTAGCCACGACGAAGTGGGTCGGATGCCCGGCGACCTTCAGCATCACGGGATCGCCGTTGCAGATGTATTGGTCAAGTACGAAGTCGTCCCGGTTGGTGACGTGTCCGTGGTAGTGGAGGGCAACGCCGTTCGTCGTGGCGTACTGGACGACGCCACCGGGGAGGACCCCTCCGCCGGCGTCATAGCCGCCGTTCTGGGAGAGCCACGTATTCAGCTCCGCAGGGGTTGTCGAGAACGACACTCCCTGATTGGCCGCGTGATAGTTGATGATCATGGCGGCGGACGTCAGGTTGCACCCCCAGCGACCGATGGTGTTCTTCTTGGTGCAGCAAAAACCGCCGGGGCAGTCGGCGTCCTTGGAGCAGGCCTGGAAGTCCTTGGCGCCCCCGACGCACTTGGGCTGAGGGGCTTGCTCCGTAGCTGAGAGGTTATCATAGGTGTCACAGCGCCACTGCGCGTCGTACTGCCGCAAGAGCGGTACGCCGTTGATCGGCGGGCAGAGCGTCTGAATGGCCAACTCGAGGCTGAAGTACGTACTTGTGCCAGGTTGGAGGCCCCCGGCGAAGGTCACCGTGCCCGAAGTTGCGTCGGCACTTATGTCACTGAATATCACTCCGGGCCCTTCGTATCCGGTGGGTCCGAAGGGACAGCCTGGGGGACGCGGATTGAATGGCCCCCCAGTGAAGGGATCGCTGCCGCAGATCCCATCGCCGTCGAATCCGAGGATCGAATTCGGTCCGCTGATGGGGATCGCCAGCACCGCATGGGACGAGTTGTTCTGCACGCCAATGAGGGTATCCTCGATCCCATCGTATGGACCCTGACTGGGATCCGTCTTCACCCGAAGGCTGCCGTCCTGTTCGATGAGCAGGAGGATCGCGCAGCTCGTGTCACGCCCGACCGGTGGACACTGCGTGAACGGAGGCGTGACCTGCCCGGCACACGGCGTCGGCAAAGCCCATGCGCCGACAGCACCCCCTAGGATAGAGACCCAAACCCGGCGTCGAAAGGAACTCGCGAGTCGCATCGTACGCCCTCCTTCTGCGAGATAGCGTCAGCTATCAGCCTCGTGGCTTCGCCGCGTGTAGCGCGCATAAAACGCGCATAAAAGAAGATCTTCTGGGGCTTCCCCCTTTCTTCCTCGCCTTATTGCCGCGATCGCGTCTCCTCAAAGTGGAATGACCGCAGCATCGTGCGGAAGATATCGTCGTACTTGCGCCGAAGCGCTTCCGGGAAGGCGAGCGAGGCCGAGCCGGGGTCGATGTATGACAGCTCGTACAGGGACGACTCCTTCGCCACGACCACGTAGTGCGTCGTCTCGTCGATCTCCCAGACCGCGACGCGGAAGGCCGGCGCACCGTCAACGGCGAGCTCCTCACGGGCGCGGACCGTGTCTGGGTCGCTCGCGTGGTGCCGTTCCGCCCACTGCTGTGCCGAAAGCCCCTCGCGGTTATCGTGGACTTGGACCGCGAAGACCAAGGTGTCGCTCACGCTGCTGCGGTCGGGTAGCTCGAAGGATTCCGCGAACTCGAACATCGCGGACGAGGGCGTCTTGGACGAGACACGAGCGACGGACGGGTATTGGATCGAGTACCGATACGTGTTGTCACGGTAGGTTTCCCAAGAGAGAGCGGCGGGCGCTTTGCTTCCGGTCTCCACTGACTCGCCGGGCGGCAGGGTCACCGCGACGTGGTCAGGTGTCCAGGTGATCAGGGGCTGGGTTGGTGCAGGCTCTGCCCGCCGGGAGACAAGAAACACGATTGCGACCGCCGCGAGCGCTACGAGGGCAAAGCCTCCGGTGGTCCTGGTGACTGACCGCATGGTAAGTAAGGATCTAAGGATCTGAAGACAGCTTTAGGGTAGCGCCCCTTGGTCGGTTGTCAACGAAAAAGCGCTGGGGATAACCATCTCGGAATCAGCGGGTTAGAGGAGCGCCGCAAGAGAGATGCACTTCCTTCCTCACACGGCAACTCCCCACGCCTTGTCGGTCTCACCCCGCCTGCTATCCTGAAACGAAAGCTCTCTAGACAGAGCGAGGGGGTTGGTCTTGCACCAGTCCCAGAGCTTGCGTAAGAGCGCGTCCCAGGTTCGAGGTACGTCTCGATACGGGCTGCTAGAAGACGAGTCTCACAAGCTCATCATCCACCCTCTTTCCCAAGAGCGGCGGATCCCAGTTTGCTCCCGTGATCGTTCCGTATTGCACGTTCCGCAAGGCGTTGATCTCACCTCTTATCTGTCGTGCCGGACTGCTTTCAGGGGGAAAGTCATGGAAGCGCTCCAGGACCGACTTGCTTACCCGCTCTACATCTGGGTACTCGCGGTGAATCATCATGGCGCCCAAATAGACCTGCTCTAAACGGGCTTCGTCCGGCAGCTCGCTCGTCTTCCTCTCCCGATACAGTAGCTGAACCGGGGTCGTGTCCGCGTAGACATGCGCCACTTGGCCATCCCGAGCCTCTTGGGCACGCATCCTCTCCTTCTGTAACGTCTGATAGTCGAAACTGTAGATCTTGGTGAGGCGGGATTCGAAGTCGCTCACCTTGTCGGGCACCTTCCTTGGCGAGGTACGGCCAACCGTTCCAGCGAAGAGCCAGACACAAGGTTTGAGGCTGTAGATCTGGCCACGGCGCGAATAGGTACCCTCTTCAAGAGGCGCGAGGAAAGAGCCATAGACGAGGCTCCCCTCGAGGTACGCATTGATCTCGTCAACGAAGACCAGGACCGGCTGATCACCGCTCGCCTGCTGTGTGGCGATCTTGTCGAACAGATCGAGGAGTTCGTCGCGGCGGAGGATCTGCGTTACATCCCATCGAACAAGCGCAAAGCCAAACTCGTCGGCCAGTGTCTTGGCTAGAAGAGTCTTGCCGGCCCCGGGATCAGCGCGTAGAAGAAAGCTCAGCGACCGCTGACCACGACTAAGCTTGAAGGCGCGAAGGCGTTTCCCGAGCTGGTTGATCTTGTCGCGCTTCTCCTGGATGCACGCGACGTATCCGGGCAGCGCAGTACAACCGCGCCAGACCTCAAGGCGCAGTTTGCCGGGGGGCTCGCCGATGATGCCTAGGTTGTCTTGAGCCTGTTCCCAGGTCCGCTTTTCCTCCTCCCAAGACGTGGCCAGGATCGCTGGAGTGACAATCGATCGACCACTGCCGTCTTGCGAAGCGCGCATCTCGCAGGCAACACTAGCATTCTTGAGCGCCTGTTCGACGTCGCATTGCTTAAGCGCGCTACCTCGATGGTGCATTTCGAAGATGAGGCAAGCGAAGAGAGCACTTGGCCAGCCGACCTGTGCTATTGGGTTGTCGATTCTGACCGACTCAGTGGTCACGCAGGCATCGTGGAGACGGCCAACAACCTCCCGGTTTTCCGAAACGAGGACGACTGACTTTCCTGGCAGCTCGCGCAGCGCATCAAGAATCTGGAGAGTGGGTTTGTGTTCGTGCAGCCAGTGTCCCCAGGGCATGCTGGCGCCCAAGACTTCTGGCGAAAGGAAGAGGAGCTCAAGCCTGTCACTTACGCTCTCGAGCCAATGAGGCTGGAGCGCTTTGGTGCGGACGTACCAACGTGCCTTGGGATAGAGTTCTTTAAGCAGCCTGATTACGTGGTCGCTCACCAGCCCCTTGCGGAGGTCATGGACGATGATCATGTCAGCCGTCCCGGGAAAAGCAGAGGCGTCTACCTGAATGGACGAGCTGTCCGAAGGGTGTTCCCAGTCGATTCGGCTAAGCTGCCGTATGCCAGCCTCTGATTGCTGGTAGAGACGCACAACGGTAGTAGTGAGTCCCTTCGGCCCGATGGGCTTGAGGTCGAGGTCAATGGGCTGAGAGCAAGGTTTGTACAGAAGCCGAAAGGAGGCTTGGGCGACGTTGCAGCCACCAGGTTCTCGCGCGTGGACGAGATGTCGCATGAGTTCGGTATCATCCGGGTGCCAATCGCCTAATCCGATGATCCTATACGCGCTGCTTTTTTGTCGGAGCTGGTACAGGACCCGCGCCACATGCCCAGCCCCGCAGAGATCCATGTAGATCTCGCCCGGCTGATAGGCGCACCGGTAGTGCAGGAATCCTGTGTGCGAGCTGATATCGGAATGATGGCTCACCAGCCGCCAGTACTCGTCAACGACCCAATCTCCGATGATCAGGAGGTTTGGGGGTTCGTGTGGCGAATCAGCGGGCAGTAGTGAACGGGGCGCATCAAGGGACGACGAGGCTGAAGGCACCATCGGTGCACCAGAATTGAACGCTAAGTTATAGTGTGAGCATATCGGATACCGACGCCTTGTCAATAGGGAGGCGGACTTGCCTCCCCCCGGGGGCTTTACGGGGGGCTGTGCCCCGCCAGAACCGCGTCCTGCACGCTGGTGGGCATACGATCGGCAGCAAGAGGCTGCGGAGTCAGGGCAGAATGCCGGCGTGCTCCCCTTGCTGGGCGCCGTCCTCGGATCCCTGTGCTCGCTTGTTCGCACCCGCAAGGACGTGGCTCTGGAGAACCTTGCCCTCCGCCGGGAACTCGTGGTTCTCCGCCGTGACAGGCCCAAAGGGCGCTCGCCGTACTGGGTGCTTCAGGTTATTACGAGGTGCCTCACGCGGCTACCCTGGCTCGCTGGTCAGAGTCGTGTGATCGTGGCGCGTCGCTCCCCCGCTCATTCGCCCGTTGCTCCTTGAGCAGGTCCTGGAAACGACGGTAGGCCTCCGGGTCCGCGAGGAGCCTCTCATAGAGCCTGACGGTGAGTTCGAGGTAACGATCCAGATTCTCTCGCGCCTCCCGTAGTTCCTCGTCAGTCAAGGCCGGGTAGAGCCTCCGTAGATCGTCAAGTTGTTCGTCCCTTTCCATGAAATGAAGAGTACCAAATGGCCGGCTGCCGTTCAGCGATGGTCGGCCCTCTCGCCGGACACGGCAAGAGGTGCAGCCTTGGAGCGGGAATAGGGGGGCTTTACTCTTGAGGCATGGGAGGTGAGAAACCGCCAGCGAAAACGGGCGATCTGCGAGATCTCCTCGAACAGCTTGAGCTACGCTTGGTCGATCCTTTGAAGCGCAGGATCACGTGGGAAGGGAAAAAGGTGGACACCCTACTCAAGGGCCTCGGCGTCGTTCTTCGGCGGGATCTCGAGTCAGCAAAGGAGGAGGTGCTTGAGGCGGTCCACCGCGTTGAGACCTCGGTAGACCTCCTTGCCCAGGAAGTCGCGCGCCATGGTAGCCAGTCGAGCGAGGAACCAGGTAGGGACGCTGGCTGAGGATTCGGCCGGCCCTCAGGCGGCCTGCGAGCTCATCAGACAGCCGATGATGGATGACAGGCGCCGGAGGCCCGCCACGACCTCGATAATCTCGGGGTCGTGATCGCGGAGACCGGTTTGAACGTCCTCCAAGGTCCTCCGCCTAGACCCCAGCGGCAAGAAATACCCCTGACCACGAAAGAGCCCCGATAAACCGGGGCTTTTTCGTGACGTGAAGACCTGCCGCAGACGGCAAGAATCAAAGAGGGGCAGTGGGATTCGAACCTGCTGGGGATCGCGTGAAGCCCAGATTGGGACTTTGAAGGAATCCCGGAAGAGCGTAGTGTTGGGTTGATGAACAAGGAACAATTGTCACCACATGAGTTTCGGATTCGGGGCATCACAGGTGAGAGCTTCGTCCAAAGCCTCGCTGACCGATCGTTTCTGACGGACTGGTGCTACCGGAATCCGAGCTGGCCTGATGGCAAGGAGCTCTGCGATCTCCTCGTGGTATTTGACGACGTGGCGGTAATCTGGTCGGTGAAGACACTGACTCCCCGATCCGACGGTACCTTCAAGGAGGAGGAGCTAGAAAAGAGCAGTCGCCAGGCCCTCGGAGCACATCGTCGGCTCTTTGAACTGAAGAAGCCGATCACTCTGAAGAACCCACGACGGGGATCGGAAGCGTTTGACCCTGCGTTGATCAGGGAGACGTTCCTCGTGTCGGCCATACTCGGTGCGGGCACGGCGGGTGCACTGCCGCTTGTCCAGCAGCCGCGCGAGGATGGGCCGCTTGTCCACGTCTTGAGCGGGACCTTCGTAGAGAGCGTTCTGACCGAACTCGACACCATCGCGGACTTCATCGCCTATCTGCGCGCGAAGGAACGGTTATACCGCGCCAAGGTGTCCGTCACCGTCGCCGGGGGTGAGGAAGAGCTGCTTTCTTACTACTTGACGAACGAGAGAACGTTGGACGCTCTCACAGACAAAACCCATGTGTTTGTGGACGAGGGGGGGTGGAGCGCTCTTCAGAGTCGGCCGGAGTATCGGGCGAAAAAAGAGCGTGACCGGATCAGTTACGGCTGGGACAGCATCATCGACCGGGCCCACGAGGGCTCACCGGAATACGAACGGGTCGCGCGAGAGCTAGCCCGACCAACGAGACTCGAACGACGCATGCTTGGACAGGCGTTCTGGGAGGCCTACGTGGCTGCGGCCGAGGACAAGACGCACAATGTCTGTCGCCGCGTCGTGTCCGCCGATGGAACCACATACTGTTTCGTGTTTGTGGACGAGGCGCTGGGGCGGGAGTCGCGAAAGAAGATGCTCCTCGCCGTTGTCTGGGCCGCCCGAGGGATGTTTCCCGCCAGTGCAAAGGTGATTGGGATAGCCACGGAGAAGGCCATCGAGGAGACATGCTCTTACGACTTTCTTCTGCTGATCCACCCGGAGCTAACCCAGGAAGACCAGCACAAGATCGCCAAGCTTCGAGAGGACCTCGGACTCTTCAAGGACGCGAAGGAAGTCCGGGTTCACGAAGATGAGTACCCACGAGCGTAGGTGGGCTGAACCGTCATACCGCGCCCGCCAATAGCAAGAGATCTTCCGAGAGATAGCGGGTTCGAAAATCCTCTACGAGTCCCGCTTTAGATCTATAGCGACAAGAATCCCCTCGATCTGAAAGGGCCCCGATAGACCGGGGCTTCTTCGTGGCGTGAATACCTGCCGCAGGCGGCAGGAATCGAAGAGGGGCTCAAGGATTCGAACCAGAACGACGTAGAAGGATCAAGAAGTTCTGCTCCGCTCAGGCCACACCCTCGAACCCTGCTGGAGTCCGCGCGCCTGTGTGAGTGGAGACGCCCTCACTATTTTGGGTCAACCACGACAGACGTGGGTGTCATGGGTCGGATCGCGACAGCAGCCAGTTCGAGCAGTCGGTCGTACAGCTCATTCTCATGATTCCGATATAGCTCCGCGATGTAAAGCCGATTGTGGAGGGCAATGACGTCCGCCGTTCGAATCAGGAAGGCGGTGAGTAAAATGAGTACGAGTTCGTATGCGATCAAGATCAGAACCTTTCTACCGGAACCCCACGCGAAGTCGAGCCAGCCACCCCTAACCGCCTTCAAAGCGATGGGAAACCAGATGGCGAGATACGTTGCTGAGCCGAGAAGAAGGTTTAGATGACAGTGGCCCCACCGTCGTTGAAAGTACTCGCGTTGCTCACTCGATGTGTGTTGCCAAAGAATCGCATCGTGAACGGCCGAGACTTGGTGCGGGCTTAGTGAGTGCGCGAAGAGCTTCGTGGCGATGCGCGAGTGGCCAACCCGATAGTAGCCAGCCCATCGAAGCCATGCAGCGGAGTAAACTGCGTTAGCGAGGGTTCCCAAAGGGAAGCCCGCGAAAGCGATACCAGCTACAACACCCGTATTCAGAATCGCCTGCCGGTCCACCTCGGGGAGAAACAGGAGGCTAGAAATCCCCACGAGGAGCGCAAGGTAATGGCCGGGTCCGGTGAAAAGCGGATAGGTCTCCCGCATAGCTCCTCACTCACACTGTCGGGGCTCTGCGTGTAGCCTCAGTCAGGAAGTCTCGCGCGACCTCGCGGAAGCGTTGCAAGCGAGCGCAGTGGTCGAACGCACACTCCTCCCAGCGAGGCAAGGCTGCCAGTGGAAAAGGTTGTATATCCTCTACCTCATCGGTCGGGCCGTAACTTGGCAGCCGACCCGTCACCCTAGCTACGAGCGTCGTCGTCCACGTATACCAGACGGGATCGCGATCCTCCGTACAAAGAATTTCATGACAGCCGAGTAGATCGGCGGGATCCAGCGTTAGGCCAAGCTCCTCACGAACTTCTCTAACGAGCGCTGTCCCCAAGCTTTCGTTTGCGTCCACAAACCCCGCGGGGAAAGCCCACTTTCCGGGTTCCCGCGAAAGCCGGTGGCTTCGTCGCTCAAGAACTACGGCGCCGGCTTCATTCAGCAAAATTCCATCTACGGTAAGAAGCGGCGGTACCGGAACTGATTCGAGGATTTGCCGAGTTCGGGCGAGCTTATTATTATCCAGAGGTTCATCATCGACCCGAGGCCGTCCGATCGTATGCGGCGAAAGAGCATGGCTGGCAAGCTGCTCCAGTGGTACTCCGGCCGCCATGGCGAAGCCCGCAGAGGTGAAGGCGAATCCGTCTGGGCAACGGAAGAGTGGCCCTTCACACAAAAATACTGTGCGGTAGACCCCAGGGAAGAGCGGCGGTGCCTTTACAATGCTTATGGAGAGCTGAGGTGCGACGCCTGCAAAAGTAGCCCGCCAGAAGTCTTGAGCCTGTGTGATGAGTGACTGAGCCGCACTGGCAGGCGCTTCGGGAAGGGCCAGGCCGCCACGGGATTGCTGGTCTGCTACAACGTTGCCGTCAGGGCCCCGGGCAACGAGAGCAAAGCAAACTAGTCCATTCGGGAATCTTAGGAGCGCATCTCTGTTGTTCTGTAGCTTTGTCTCCACGGCCATTTCCATTGGTTAGATCGCGCCAACAGCAAGAGCGTAACAAGGTGGAGACCCATGGGTCAAGATGCGAAAATACCGGAAGGTTAGGCGAATGCCCGTCGGGCTCAGGCCCTAGAAGCTGCCGTCATCGGCAGCGATCGGCTCCTTTTCCTCGTTTCCGCCACCGCCTACGCTGAATCTCAAACTCAACTACACCCACCAACCCAGGAGACCGCAGAGGGAGTCAGGACGAGGTGGACACCGAACGTCTCTCGTGGCCGTGCCCTTCGCTACAGTCTCCGCGAAGACAGCTCCTGCGAAGGTAGTGTCGGCAGGCCAGTTTTACGCAGCAGGTCGGGAAGCCGAACGCTCGTCGAGCTGGCGAATTCCGGCTACTATGGAAAGGAAGGCTTGATCTTGGGCGATGAAAAGGGTTCGAACGTCCTTCACTAGCCCCCGCCTTAGACCAGAACGGCAAGAAATACCCCCGAACGCGAAAGAGCCCCGATAAAACGGGGCTTTTTCACGGCGTGATGATCTGCCGCATGCGGCAGGAATGGAAGAGGGGCAACGGGATTCGAACCCGCGCGAGCTAGAAAAGTGACCCCTGGCGCCTCTTCGCGGCGGCTCTCGGGCTCCTTACGTAGTCGCCCGTATGAAGTAACCGCCGGGAGTGTTCGTGATCGTAAGCATCCCGTCCTTCCGAGTCGTCAGAACCTTACGTGTTCCCGTTTGATTCCATGTAATGCCGGTCGCATGCTGTTCATAGGAATGCTCCTGTGTGTCGTACTTCATCTCCTCGTCGGAGATCACGACCACATCGGGCTTGGCGAATTGGAATACCTCTTTTGCGTACCCGGAGTCGCGGCCGTGATGGGACGCGACAAAAAGCCGCACCTTGGCCAATTGCTCCTGGAAGGCCACGTTTTGAAGGAGCCGCAGCCACCCGGCTTTTTCTAGATCGCCAGGAAACGCGATCGACACCCCAGGATAGTGCAAGAACAGGACGAGACTGAGGTTGTTCGTGTCAGTGAAGCCAGGGTAGTCATTCCAGAAGACAGAATACTCGAGGCTTCCGAAGTCCGGCGGTGCCGAAGGGGTTTCCGTATATGTGGCGAGCATTTCCAAAAGCGCTCTCATACCAGGTGCGAGGGGACCGCCAGCGAGCTTGAGCGTGCGTAGCTGATCCGGAGAGATCGACGGGTTCCGATTGAGGATATGGATCGGGATCGGCGGTGCCATGGCACGTAGACGGGGTAGTCCGCTCAAGTGATCCTCATCGTAGTTCAAGACAAAGAAGCGACCGATGCCTCTGCACTTGATGGCCGCGAGATAGTCAGCGGGAAAGAAACCGATCTTGTCGTTGTGACCACAATCAATCAACATCGTGTTGCCCGCGTCCGAAACGACGTAGGCACAGAAGCCATGTGCTACATTGAATATCTGGACTTGCATCGGTATATAGTCACTTTAGTCCAGCATAGACATTAAACAACTCATACGAGTACTGCCGGAAAAACTTGAGATATCGGTAGAAGAGCAGGGCGCCGACGACCAGGGCAGTCCACCCATAGTGGACGAGCTCTAGGTCAGGGGCCGTCCGCGACTTGACAACCAGCGCGGCGCCGACGAGGAGGCTTGTAAACGCAAGGTTGCGGGCGAAGCCGTACTTGTTGAGGAAGCTGTCAAGCTTCGCCATCAACTTCTCGTTGCCAAGGATCTGCGGATGGTAGCGGACGTGGAGAAAGAGGCCTTCCCCGGTGCTGCGGAAGCCCTCGCTTTCGGCCTTTGCGAGAGCCCGCGCCTGAATCTCCTTCGGCAGCGGCTTGTAGAAGCCCGGAAAGAGGAACCACCAGACCCGGGGCCTCTTCTTGCGAAAGAGATTGACGCTTGGCCGCTCGAGGACCTTGTCCACAACGCCGTCCTCTAAAACCGCCTTCGCCGGGGTGGCGAGCAGCTGGCCGGCAATGTAGACGGCAAGGACCAGCAAGGCCGCGTCAACGACCTTGAGATCTCGGCCGAGGACTCGCGGGAAGCCCAATGCCACGTCCATCCCCGCGATCAGCAAGAGACCGGACGCCAAGTAGCCGAAAAAGTCGTAGGGGTCGAAGGGAACACGTTCCATCATCGAGAATTGTACCGGCCCCTCGGCACGCGCACAAGACTCGGTACGAGCCGGCTATGGCGAGGTCGCGACCTGACCGTAGAGTTTGGAGCGGACGATCTCGCAGGCAATACCGGCCTGCTGAGCATACGAGATCGCCAGCTCCGCCTCAGTGTAAGCGTCCGGCGTAGCCAGGTTCCGCGGCCGTAGCCAGCGCGGCATCCTCTTGGCGGCCCGCCTTGAGCGGGCAGCGAAGGAGGCAGCGATGGCGCAGCGGCGGAGGGATGGTCGTTGAGAAGCGCTACTGGCGTAAGACGGACGCGCGGGCCGTGCTTGAGGCCTGGCAGGGGAGCGGACAGCCGCTGTCGAGTTCCCATACCCACGCCGGCGGAATAAAGGTGTCGGCCCCATGGGAGGGGCCCCTGGATCAAAAGGTCCCTTGACAGCACCTAGACGGGGGGTGTAGTCTTTAACTGGTCGGTGAACTAGTCAAAAACACAGGGGACAAGACATCTCATGGAAGACGACTAACGCCGGGCTTTTGGCTCCGGCAAGGGGGTAGGCGTTAGCCTATCCCTTTTTTCTTTCAAGAGCATGGCCAAGAAGTGGCAAGACGTGGCCGCAGCGCTTCATCATGGGCTGGGCATTCTCTACTACAGCTATCACTGGTTTATCTCCGTCGGGATAAGTGGCGCCGTAGCCGGAGCAGTCTTCTTGCCCCGCCACACTTTACTCCTGGTTCCGGTGTCCGTGTTCAGCGGTATTCTTCTCGCTGCAGGGGTAATGGGCTGGATCTCAAGGAACGCAAAGCGGCTCAACTTCATCAATCCAGCAATCGCGGTCACAAAGCTCGTCGATACGTACCGACAGATAGATTCGTCTCATTACACATTCGCGAAGACGGTGACGATACGCGCCCTCCATCTTGGCGTCGATTCCTTCCACAACAAGTTCAATTGGTCGGGAAGAGGAACTCGCCATATCTCCGTCGAGCCTAGCGAGGAGTGTACGGTCACCGTAGAGCGGATTCCTGACGCGACCTGGGAAATGTTGTGCGTTCATTTTCTTCGGCCCATGGTGAAAGGAGAAGAGAAGACTTTTTCGATTTGCTTTGAGCTTCACGATGAAGCTGGCGCGGCGAGGCCATATTTTGTGAAGTTCATCGATGATCTCTATCCAAACGGCCTCACAATGCGAGTTCTACTGCCGACGCAACCGAAGACCTGCTTGAGAGAAATCTTCCCGTCCGCACGTGCAGAGGTCCACAGTTGGTTCGATCCGACGCCGCCACTACCCGACACGACTCAGATCGTTTGGGACGTTAGACCAGCTGTTGTCGGGTACCGTTATAAGATCTCCTGGGGATTCTAGAAGACTCCCGGAGTAGAAAGCACTCGGGAGTCATGCAACAACAGGCGCACGCGGCAGCTCTCGTCTCCTTTCCTCCACTGCTCTGCCTCACCTATCCTGACCCCAAACTTAACCGCACCCACCAACCCAGGAGACCGCAGAGGGAGTCAGGACGAGGTGGACGCCGAACGTCTCTCGTGGCCGTGCCCTTCGCTACAGTCTCTCTGAAGATGGCTCCTGGGAAGGAGGTGTCGGCGGGTCAGCTTCACGCCGCAGGTCGGGAAACCGACCGCTCGTCGAGCTGGCGAATTCCAGCTACTATGGAAAGCAAGGCCTGATCTTGGGCGGCATGAAGGGTTCGAACGTCCTTCACTAGCCCCCGCATTTCGGAAATCGACGCCGTTCGGGGCCATCGCCGGAACGGTCTTTTCGCGTCAATCCTGAGCTCCCGGTCCCTGAGCGTTGGGTTCGAACTGACGATCGTGAGGATCATCCGTTTGGTGCGGAGATCACCGGCCTCGAACCGGGAAGCCGCGGAAACGCTGAAGGAAATGAGGACCTGGGCGGGTTCGAACCACGAGCCGCTCTCACCGAGGGTTCCGAGGCTCTGGGTGAGCTGGAGTCGCTCTCGCTCCAGGTCACGAAGCTGCCAGAGGTACTCCTCGTCGGTGAGGAGATCGCGGATCCGGAGCTTCGTGAGGTTCTGGATCTCGCGGTCGAGCGCTGCGCGCCTCTCCTCAAGGGAGGCGCGCTTCGCGTTGCTCGCTTCACCATGGGCCTCGACGAGACGTTCAAGGCGCGCAAGACCCCACCGATGGAACTCTTCGGGCGGGCTGATCTCGCGGAGGAAGCGGAGAATCTGCTCGTCCAGTCCTGAGGCAGAGATCGAGGGCTGCCGGCAGTCATAGTCGAGCCGGCGCTTGGAGCAGTGGTAGTAGGTGTAGCGGGAGCCGTAGCGGTTGGTCTTGTGTTCGGCCGTGACCGAGAAGCCGCACTCCCCGCAACGCAGCATGCCGGTGAAGGCGAACTCGTGCTGTTTCCGGCGATCACGGCCGGGACGGCCCAGGAGCCTCTGGACGCGTTCGAAGTCGTCGATGGTGACGATGGAGGGGTGCTTTCCTGAATACGTCCTGTCCGCCCATTCGAGGACTCCGGCATAGAAGGGATTCGAAAAGAGCCTGTACACGCCACTGAGGGTCAGGGGGCTGCCGCCGATTCGCTTGCGCTTCCTGGTACGGAGGCCCCACCTCCGCGCCGCGATCTCCCAGATGTCTCGCGGCGAGTAGGAGCCGGTGAGCATCAGCTCCCACATCCTCTGGACCAGGGCGAAGCGCTCCGGGTCTTGGACAATCGTGCCGGTCTGACGGTCGTTCAGGTAGCCGATGGGGGGCACCGCCGGTAGCCATCCGTTCTCGGCCTTCGTCCGGCTGCCGCGGCGCACGTTCTCGCTCAGGCTGTCGACATAGTACTTCGAATAGCCGAAGGTGATGGACAGCATGAACTTGCCTTGTGGGTTATTTCCGAAGGAGAAGGTGGCGAACTTGAGGTCCCGGACGACCCCGGTATCGAGGAGGTAGATAATACGACCCCCATCGACCGAGTTGCGCGCGAGTCGGTCTGGGTGCCACGCCACTATGCCCTGGGCCTCGCCGGCTTCTGTGCGTTTGAGCATCTCGGCGAAGACGGGTGTCACCGAACACCCAAACCCGGCCAGTAAGGAACACCTGAAAGGCGGCCACTTCGGGTAGGGGCTTTTCGGGCATGCTCGTGGGTTACCCCCACGGAGGATGCCCTGGCCAACTACTTGAAGATGACGAAGCGACAGCAAGTTATCGCCCTGCTCGCGCTGGGCTGGAGTTTCCGGCGGATCGAGCGCGAGACGGGCGTGCGGCGTGAGACGGTCTCGCGGTACAGCCGGCCGGCCGACCCAAATGCGGCCAAAGTGTTCCCCGGCTCGGAAGGCGCTGAGAGCGGCTCGGAACCTGGACCTGAGGAGGGTTTAGGTCCCTCGGCCGGGTCAAATCCGGCCAAAGTGTTCCCCGGCTCGGGGGCAAAAGCGGCCAAAGCGTTCCCCGGCTCTTGCCTGCCGCCGAGGTCCTCGGCAGCTCGGTTTCGCGACGTGATCCTGGAGAAGCTCGAGCTGGGGCTGACGGTCCAGCGGGTCTATCAGGACCTGCAGGAGGAGTACGACTACGCCCACAGCTACGAGTCGGTGAAGCGTTACGTGCGGAAGCTCACCCGTCGAAGGCGAGCGGTCGGCGTGATGCACACGATTCCTGGCGAGGAGGCCCAAGTCGATTTCTTCCAGGGCGCGCCGACGCTCGATGGCGCAGGCCAGTGGCGTCGCCCGTGGGTGTTTCGGATGACGCTGTGCCACTCGCGGCACGGGTACGAGGAGGCGGTGTGGGATCAGAAGGTCGCGACCTTCCTGCGCCTGCACGAGGCCGCCTTCCGCGACTTCGGCGGCGTGCCCAGGATCATCCGCCACGACAATCTCAAGGCGGCGGTGGTGCGGGCGTGCCTCTACGACCCCGATGTCCATCCTGTCTACACAGCCTTATCTGAGCACTGGGGCTTCACCGCACTGCCGACCAGGCCGAGGAATCCCGAGGAGAACGGGAAGCAGGAGCGTAGCGGCGGCTACGTGAAGGACAACGGTCTCAAGGGACGTCGTTTCAACTCTCTCGCTGAACAGAACCAGCACCTGCGCCACTGGAACCGCACCATCGCGCGGCTTCGCATCCACGGCACAACGCGCAGACAGGTGATCACCCACTTCGAGGAGACCGACAGGAAGGCACTACAGCCTCTCGCCAAGGAGCCCTTCGCGATCTTCGAGCGCGGCACGCGCAGCGTGCATCCCGACGGCCACGTCGAGGTCGATGGTGCTTTCTACCCGGTGCCGGCACACCTGCTGGGCGAAGAGGTCGAGGTGCGCTGGGACACACACCTCGTCCGCGTCTTCCACGGCGAGATGCCCGTGGCCGTGCACGCTCGCGTCAGACCTGGTGAGTGGGCTCGTCGTCCCGGTGAGCAGCATCAGGAGCCGACATCTTCCCAGCGCGCCTACGTCGCCAAGCTCATCGGCACCTGCGCGCGGGTCGGGCGGCCGCTCGAGGAGTGGGCCGAGGCCGCCTACGTCGCGCGCGGTGTGCGCGCCCTGCGCCTCATCCAGGGCGCGCTCCACCTCGTCCGCAAGCACCCCAAAGAGGCCGTGCTCCACGCAGCCAAGAAAGCTCTCGTCAATCGCCTCTTCCGCAGCTACAAGGATCTCCGCCGCCTCACCGAGCAGGCCGACTCGGCGCCGGCCCAGCGAAGCCTCCTCGACGTCCACGAAGCCATTCGGCCCATGAACGAGTACCGACTGGAGGACCTGCTGTGAATCCCTCTCTTCTGACCAAGCTACGCCACCTCCGCCTCTCTGGCATGGCCGAGGCGCTCCCCGCGCGCCTGGCCCAGGCCGAGGGCGGCTCGATGGCTTTTCTCGAGTTTCTCGAGCTGCTCGTCGAGGACGAGCTTCACCGCCGCGCCGATCGTCTCTTCGCTCGCCGGGTGAAGCAGGCCACGATCTCGACCATCAAGGAGCTGAAGGATTTCGACTGGGGCTTCAATCCCAAGATCCCCAAGACCAGGCTCGTCGAGCTCGCCTGTGGCCGCTTCGTCGCTCAGCGCGCCGACGTGCTGCTCATCGGGCCGCCGGGCCTCGGCAAGAGCCACATCGCCACCGCGATCGCCATCGGCGCCATCCGCGCCGGCTACCGCGCCCTCATCCGCAGCGCCTTCGACCTCTGCCAGGACTTCGTCGAGACTGAGGCCCTCGGCCAGCGCAAGGACTTCGTACAGAAGCTCACCAAGGTCGACGTCCTGATCATCGAGGACTTCGGCATGAAGAAGCTTGGCTCGAGCGCGGCCGAAGACCTGCTCGAAGTCTTCGTGCGCCGCCACGAGAACGCCTCCACCATCGTCACCACCAACCGACCGACTCAGGACTGGGGCGCGTTTCTCGGGGACGTGCCCGCGGCGACAGCGATCCTCGACCGCTTCCTCTCCCGGGCCCAGATCGTCCAGCTCCAGGGCAAGAGCTACCGACTCCACCAGCAGCGCCTGAAGCAGACCGAGGAAGCCAGCGCATGAGGGGCCTGTGGAAGGTGCCGGACCTGTGGACGCGCAAACGGCCGCGCGCCCCCAAGGTCCTTGGACGCCGGCAAACGACCGCCGGCGCCCACACCTACCACAGGCCGCGGCGGCGGAGATCTACAAACGGCAACGACCTACGGCCTTGCGTCCGTCGCACTTGGTCGGCGATACTCACCACCGCCCACTCGGGGTGGCCGGCTTTCAAACGTTCCCGCCTGGCCGGGTTTCAACGTTCGGTGACAAAGACGGGCCGCCCCGGGGCCTTCGCGCTGAAAGACTCCTCAAAGACCTTGACGACCTTCACCTCGGGCCAGGTGGACACGAGGCGCTCCATCTCGCGGCGTTGGGACTCAATCGAGAGAACCTGGCGGTCCTCGTCCTCGCTCGATTTTCGACAGTAGAGAAAGTAGTTCATGGAGAGGGTGTCGGTTCGGCGCCTCCGGGTGCCTCTGACGGGAGTCCAGCAAGGAGGGCGTAGAGCTCCATGAACTGCGAGGCGCGGTGGCGCGCCTCAGCAGGCGACAGCTCTTCGCCGAACTCCTGCTTCCAGATTGCCAGGAACTCCCGGATGTCGTTGTCGTCGAGTTGCATCGAGGACAACGTACCCGGTTGGAGCGTTGGTCGGCGAGTGGGTGAACCCTGCCGTTTGCGCCTAACGGAGACGCCTGACTTGGCTTTCGACCGTTCTCATCCTACGTCGTCGGCGCCGAGCGCGTCAAAGTTCCTAGAGAAGCCCAAGGTAACGGAACTGTCCGCCTTCGGCATGGTCCAGTCCCTACTGGGCGTGGCCAAGAGCCAAGTACGCTTGTCCGCGATGGACCCCATCTCGAAGCCCAAGGAACTCGCGCGCCTCAAGGAACGCGCCGAACGCCACAATGCCCGGGCCGAAGCCTCGGCAGTGCTGCCGGACGGCGCGCTCGCGGAGCTCTTGTACGAGCCTCGCGAGGGACGTACGCGCTTCTGTGTCTTTGCTGCGGGCAGCGTGCGGTACGAGATGACCCTCGTGATCGAGGGCGAGCGCATCGTCCCGTATGCCGCCACGAACAACCTCCTCCGGCACGGGGTCGTCCTTCTGCCGTCAGGGGCCGAGGAGTACGGCTCCGAGGCGGATCTCATCGGCGAGATCCGCACCTACCTCCACCGCTACGTGGACCTCACGCCCACCTTCGAGACGATCGCTACGTACTACGTCCTCCTCTCCTGGGTCTACGACGCCTTCAACGAACTGCCGTACCTGCGTGTCCGCGGAGATCCCGGGAGCGGCAAGACCCGCTTCCTGCTCACCGTGGGCTCCCTTTGTTACAAACCCATCTTCGCGAGCGGCGCCTCGACGGTGTCGCCCCTTTTCCGCATCCTCGATGCGTTCCGGGGCACGCTCGTCATTGACGAGAGCGACTTCCGCCTCTCGGACGAACGCGCCGAGGTGGTGAAGATCTTGAACAACGGAAATGCCAAGGGTTTCCCGGTCCTCCGGAGCGAGGCCATCCGGAAAGGCGAGTACAACCCCACCGCCTATGCGGTCTTCGGCCCGAAGCTCATCGCGACGCGCGGCGTCTTCGATGATCGGGCGCTCGAAAGTCGCTGCATAACCGAAGCCCTCGGCCAATTCCGCCTCCGCGAGGACATCCCGATCAACTTGCCGGACACCCTGGCGGACGAAGCGCTCCGGCTCCGAAACATGCTCCTCCTGTTCCGCTTTCGGAACCGCGGGAAGCGTCGACCAGCCCAGGATCTCGTCGACCCCACGATTGAGCCGCGCTTGAACCAGGTCTTCGTCCCCCTCCTTGCGGTGATTGAGGACTCTGCGGCACGGGCGGAACTCCACGATCTTGCCCGGCGTCTGAATCACGAGATGGTCACGGACCGCGGCATGGACATGGAAGCCCAGGTGCTCGAGGTCATCCGTGACCTCCTCGCCGCAGGCGATGAGCGATTGGGGATTGCGGAGATCGCCCAGCGCTTCGCGGACCGCTTCGGAGGGGAGTATGCCCGCACCGTCACGGCAAAGTGGATCGGGACGGTGGTCCGCCGGAAGCTGCACCTCACGCCGGTCAAGCGCGATGGCGTTTTCGTGATTCCGCTCTCCGAACGGCTAAAGCTGGATCGTCTCTATGAGAGATATGGGCTGTCGCCGACCGGATCGGAGGCGGAAGCCGACGGCGGCTGTCCCCCTCCGGGGGACATGGGGGACGTTGGAGACGTTGCCGGGACTGCGGGCCCACCGGCCGCCTAGGAGAATCAAGGCTCGAGAAGGCTTGGCTCACCTCCTCCTTGAAGCCCGCCTCAATGTCTCCCGATGTCCCCGATGTCTACCCGCGCCCGACTGGTCAGCGCGCGGAAGAGGGCCACAGTCGCGATCTCTCGTCCTGTCCGGCTGCGGTCCATTCCCGTTTGGAGGACAGCTCGACGGTCTCCGACGACGGTCGTAGAGTTGAAGAGGGCTCAGGGACCTTCGCTCTCTGCCGCTTGCGGCAAGATTCGCCGCCGTGACCGGGTGGTTCGCAGCCTTCACGATGGAACGGTCGAACACCAACCGGCTGCACGTTCGTGGCCCGCAAGCTTCCACACTACCTGCGCACGCATCGCAAGCGGCTCGGCTTCTCTCAAGACGAAATCGCGTGGCTCTTGGGTTGCCGGAGCGGGACGAAGGTCTCACGGTATGAACGGTATGTCCGCACCCCGACGCTCGCAACCGCCCTCGCATACGAGGTCATCTTCGGCGTGCCGGCGAGCCAGCTCTTCGCCGGACTTTTCGAGGGCGTCCGCGATGTAACTCTTCGTCGGGCCGCTCTCCTCGCCCGACGGCTGGAGCAGGTTGAGGAGCCGCGCCCTGATGCGCGGAAACTCACGCACCTTGCCACGATCCAGGAGACTCATGGGTCACCACACGAGGAGGCATGACGCACGCCGGCCGTCTCCTTCGCGTCCTTGCGATCGATCCCGCAACCCGCGGTCTTGGTTTCGCGGTTCTTGAGAGCACCCGTCATCTCGTCGATTGGGGCGTGAAGCACGTCCGGGGCGACAAGAACGCGGCAGCGCGACGGCAGGTCCGGGACCTCATGAAGTTCTACCAACCGGACCTCCTCGTCCTCGAAGACGTCGCGGCCAGGACCTGCCGACGCCATCCACGCGTTCGAGCGCTGATCAGCAATCTCCGAGAGGACGCGGAAACCTCCGGCCTCCGTGTTCGGAGCCTGTCGTGGTACCAGGTCCGTGAGGCTCTTACGGGCTCCACGACCGCAACCAAAGAGCAGGTAGCCATTGCGCTCGCGAAGCGCTTTGAGGAATTAGTTCCGCGACTGCCACCCCGGCGGAAACCGTGGATGAGCGAGGACACGAGGATGGCGATTTTTGATGCTGTGGCGCTTGGACTCACTTTCCTCCATCGGCAAAGGAGCTAGAGTCAGCGTCAGACGGCGCGTGCCATGCGTCTACAGCTAGGGATCCGTGGCCGGCAATCAGGGCAACACGCTTATTGAGATGTCATCGACCGTGAGGTCGCCCGACGTCGCGTCTCTCGTGCTCTCGACAAGTGCACAATTCGAGCCGGGCGCGACAGGTGTGTATGGCCCAGCCCAACGAAGTCTGGGCGCTGACGGACGAGCGCCGATCCAAAGCCGCACTTCGATCGTGTTATCTGTCAAGACCAACATCTCGAAATTGACGGTGTCACCAACAGTGAAGGGCAGGTTGTTGATGCCAACGCGGTTGCCGAGGTCGAGGTCGTCAAGGCCGGGTCCGACAACGGTAGTAAATTGGCCCGAGTTGTCGAGAATAGTCAACTGGTTATCGAACGGATCCATCCTCCAATTAAAACCGTAACCCGTGCGCAGGCTTGTTGTGGCGTCCGCCCGAACGAGGACCCATAGGCGGCTGAACGTAGGGCCGAAGGTCACGGTACCGCCAATCCGGAGGCCATTTTGCTGCGGGATGGGTCGGAATACCTTGACACCATCGCCGGTCGTCGACCCACTTGTGAGCCGGAGGGCCTCACTCTCGATGGTCGCTGCGCCACCGAGGGGCTCGTACTCCGACCAGCCCTTCCCCACGGTGGGGTCATTGGGTCTCTTGAAGTCGTCGAGGAACGGGAGCTGGGTGCCCTGGTGTTCCTGAACGAACTGCAGGGGATCCTCGTAATTCTGGAAGCCCGTGTCCGCTTCGCTCTTGCAGTTTTCGTTTATGTATCCACAACCCAGGATACCCGTTCGCTTTATGGCGAAATGCAGATGTGGTGCAGTCGAAGAACCCGTGTCATCAACTCGTCCGATACGAGCTCCACGGCTGATCTCTATGGGTGATCCAGATCCTCCCGTTCTCCGTTCAAACGGCACGCTGCCTTCCTCCAAATGCGCATACAGGGAGTAGAAGGTGCCGTCGCTGAAGACGTGCTGGATCATCACGACATTCCCAAAACCAGCCGACTCTGCCGTCGGCAGGTAGAGCCACAGGCGGCCATTGGCGATCGCTCGTACCTCGTCACCACCACTCACAGTGGCATTCACGAGATCAACGCCGGTGTGGCCGCGCGCATTGCGATAGAGCTGACTAATCCGGTAACCGTTGGCATTGGGTAGAGATCTAGTTGGCGCCGCGTGTGCGTCTCCTACAGGATAGAAGACCTCTTGCGCAGAGAGTCTGGTCGCAGCTGCCAGTAGTACGACAGCCGAAAGCCCAAGGCCGCGCGCACGCCTACTCAAAGGTCATACTCGTGAGAATCGTTAAGAAGTCTCTCTCGAAAGCCCCTTCGCCAACGGCGAGCAACACTTGATCGCCGAGATCAACGAAGGCTGCCAGGGGAGGCTCGCGTCGCTGAGGCCCCAGGACATCGTTAAAGATCAGGGCTTGTCTGCGGTCAATCGTCCGCTCCGTGCGAGCTAAGTACTGGCTATACCAGCCGCCGTCGGCGGCAGTTGCGAAGTCAAAAAGAGGAACATGGCTCGGGTTTGGAAGGATGCGGAGCGTCATCGTTGGTGGAGTGTAGTGCTCGTCTGCATCGAGGTTCGCCTGAGCTTCGGGGGCATATAGATTGGCCCCAAAGAGTGCACTCGAGGAAGCTATCCACTCAGGCGGATAGAGGAGCGAGTAGCCGTCATGCACGTTTGTGAGGTGCTGCCAAATGTTGAGCGTGACCGGCAAGAGCGGCGCGAAAAGGTCGTTCTCTTCCTTGGGGTCGCTCTCCCCTTCGATCTTGCGGAGCCGGATCGTCCCGGTCGCGGTCCCGAGCCCCGCCGAGGAGTCGGGAGCGAAGACGAGCTGAACCTGGACCGGTTCATCCTTGCCGACGCGCTCGATCGAAGTGGGCTCGACATGCACCAGGGAGGTGAGCTCCGGCGACACGTCGAGAACCGCCCGCCGCAGGTTCTTCGAGGCAACAAAGGTGACCTGTACGGAGTGCGTCTCGCTCGGCGACACAGTGGCCGTCACCGACTCGGGCGACCACACGACGCGGGGCTCGTCGCGGTCTGAACTCTCGTCCGCGTGCGGGACGTTGGGGCCTGGGCTCGCCTTCGGCGCAAAGAAAAGCACAAGCGCCGTCGCCAGGGCGGCGACGAGGAGCGGAGTGCCGAAGAATAGAATACGGCGTCTCATTTTTCTGGAAGGATTGGAATCCGGGATTTTTTTAGTATCGCTCCCAGAGAGGCCGGGTGTCAAGGAAAGAATGAGGACACCGGAAGGAACGGAGGAAGCCGCGATTTGTGGAGAGATCCGGCCGGCAGAAGCACCGGGTCGGTCCGGCCGGAACGCCACGGTTTGCTGGGGTGACCGTCACCTCACGTCTTGTCGATGAACTGGCCCTTCGCGACCGCGTCACCTACCTTCTGGTCATGCCCAACGTACACCTCCCGGTACTCGCCGGTTTCGGTATTCCGAACGACCTCCTTGGTTCCCAGGACACCCAAGGTCACGGTGTCGATCACGCGGTCCAGGATGTGGCCCCCCGGTCCCGTGTGCTCCCACTTGTTCGCCATCTCCTCTCACCTCCCCTCGGCGCTGGTTCCCGAACGTGATACTCGCGTTCTGCCCAGCCAACGTTCCGTGCGGTTCCTCACCGCCTCGTAAACTCCAGCTCGTCGTTCACCGCATTGCACCCGTTACCCAACGTCCCCGCCTGGCCACTGAAGCTCTCGGAGATCGTCGAGCCCGAGGTGACCCGAGGCATGGCGCTCAGAACCGAATGGCGATGGCGAGCCGTACGCCCGAGGTACGGTTGCGGCTCAGGTACCCTTTGATCCGGCCCTCGCGGTCGAGGTCTTGAATGTCCTCGGAGGCCTTGTGGGCCTTGTAGCCGCCGTAGGTGGCGAGGCCACCGCCGCCGACGAGCCCGGTGAGCGTGAGGAATACGTAGCTCTTCCCACCGGCCGTGGTCCCCGTGGACCCGGCGGCGATACCGATGATCGGCACCACGGTACCGACGATGATGCCGCTCCAGAAAAGCGTCCGACCGCTCTTTCGGCGATCCTTCGCTGCCTCGAGCTTCCCCATCCATTCGGCGAAGCCCGGCGGCTTGGCCGCCCCGGCTTGCTGAGCCGCGTTCGTCTGGCTCTCGAGGGCGAGCGATATGGCTTGGCTCTCGAGCGTTCCTGCCGGGGTACGGGGCCTGGGCGGGGAGGTGTCCGCCGCTCGCGCCGATGACCCCGCGAGCGACAGCACCGCCCCCAGTACGACAATCCTTCTCATATGACCTCCTTAGTTTGAAGGAGAGCCAGTGTTGCACCGTGCAACATCACGCGTCAAGCGCTTTTTGCGGAGGGTGGGAAGGAGGCTCCGTTATCCTCGGCTTCGGGAGCCCCGGCCGCGCGCTTCGGCGTCGAGTTGCTGCACGGCCAGGGCCGCCATCTTGGTGATGGGGAACTTGCCGTGCTCCCAGCGGTAGATCGTGGTCCGTTCAATGCCGAGTCGTTTGGCCAAGGCACCCTGCGTGAGGCCGAGGCGGAGCCGGATCGCCCGGAACTCTCGCCCGGTCAAGCGGTTTTGAAGATAGAGGGAGCCTCGGGGAGAGTCAATGAAGAAAAAAGCCACGATTCAGGCTCGTGGCAGGCCTCCCCGGTGAACGGACCGGGGCAGTGGGTCATTCGTCACCATCCTTCCTCCGGCCTGCGTGCCGCTCACAGTCGGCAGTCTCGCAGCCGGTGAAGTCGCCGCCGGATGGGGAGTCTCTCCCGTCTCCCTTTTCCGTCGGCTCGCCGCACAACGCGCTCGAAGAAGCACCTTCGAGATGGCTGAGGCGCTCTTCCCAGATCAGGCACTCCATGTCAGACGGTTTCGCTGAGGAAGGTCGTCTCGCTGGCGAGGGAGGCCGGACTCCCCCTCCAGCTCGGCGATCCGGCCCGTGAGCTGCTCGATCCGTTCCTTCACCGCCTCTGCACCCTTGCGGTAGCAGCAGACGGCGAGGAGTAGCCCGTCTTCGTAGAGGGCGAAGCGTCGGCGGCCGTAGGGCCGCACGACGATCACGCGAGTCCACCGGGGAACTCGCCGAGCGGAATGTGCGTGGTCGGCTCCGGGGCCGTCAAGGCGAGGAGATCTCGCCGCCCGAGGAGCTTGTCGCCCCGGTGGGCGATGAGGCCAGTCATGACCGGGGCTCCTCGCCTGAGATCCGCTCCCGATCGGAGCGGGGAGACGATGCCCCGGACGGTTCGCGGCTGGCAGACCGGCGGTACTCTGCCAGGATCCACGACTTCACGTTCTTGACGTTCGCGGCGTCGCCGTCGACCGATCGGAGGTAGTCGAAGTATCGCCGCTCGGGGCCGGCTCCGAAGGCGCGGGACGGGAATGTGACGTAGAGGTCGCCGACTGGATCTCGCCAGAGGGAGAAGCCGATGAGCTTCATGTTCCAGAGGGGCCCCGGCTCGTCGAAGACGATTTCGGCCTCCGCGACGAGGCGCTCGGGACCGTTCGACCGCTCAACGAACGCGACATGCATGACCGACTCCTTCTTGGCTCTTCGGGTTTGGGGGAAACAAGGGCGTTGCGCCCCTGAAAGGTGGGTGACGGGAGGCCCGGAACCGGGTGTACCGGAGCCGGCCTCCTGTACGCTTGGTTGTGAGGATCTGCTCTCAGCCTACGGCGCGCCCCGAAGCGGCAAAGACGGCGACATCTGCCGCACGCGGCAGGTCCGCGGACAGCTCAGCTTCCCCGAACGCAGCAAACAGGCCGCGCCCTTGACGGCACTGACCCACGCCATATGCTGGGTGCATACCCAGCTCAAGGTCGGAACACATGCACCAGCAGGATGAAATCCAAGGAACGCGGACCTCATGAGGAGGGCACGGAAGGCCATGAGCATGAGCAGCTCATCGAACGCTACCAGGAGAGCCTCGCGGCGCTTCATCGTTTCAGCGACACCATACGCGACCTTCCTCCGTCGAGCGGAGATCCCTTCAAGGGCAATCGGTACCTCGTACTCGATCTGTGCGCCGCGATCGAGACGATCCTCGATCACGATCTCACGCGGCTGACCAATCGCGAGGACGCACCCATCAACATGGGGGGCGAGCCGTACAACCCCGACGAGGCCGCCTTGAGCACGCTTGAGGGCGTGGCCCTGAGGTTGTCGAAACGAGTTGAGGCTTTGAAGAGAGAGAAGGGCGGGGAGCCGAGTTAGGGCCGGACCTGAACCTCAGTCCTCAAGGAGTGGACCTTTCCCTCGTGGCAATCCTTCGGGCTCTGCCAGATGGCGCCCAGGAGGTCCGCCCTGTAGGCGTCCACGGTCGTGACGCGGAGCAGCGGCTGCGGATACCTCACCCGCAATATCTCCAGGAGGTTGGTCTGGCGCGTCGTGCTCTCCACGACGACCAGCAGGAAGAACCCGCGCATTTCGGGCCAGCGCAGCCTGTAGGATCCGCTGCGGGCGTATTCGACGTAGCCGCGGACCTTTTTCATGAGGCCGGACTCGCCGCTCCGGTAGTGCCCTTGCTTGGAGCGTTCGATCTCGAGGAAGTAGTAGTAGCCGCCCACGTAAAAAAGAGCGTCGGCGTTCACCGTGTAGGACTGCCGGCCGACCTCGAAGGTGTGTTTGAGTTCACCCTGCCTCCACCAAACCTCCTCACCGATGGCTCGGTCCAACGTGAGGTGGAAGGCCGTCACGGCGTGGTCGTGCGGCAACATGTACGGCGACTTCTCGTCGCTCGCCAAGCCCAGGCCTCGGGGATCCAGGCCCGCCCTCCGGGCGAGGTCGAGGCCCTTCTCGGAAAGCCAGTAAACGTACTCCCAGCGAAGGGGCGCGCCATCGACGGGCTCGTCTTCCGGGAGCGGGTTTCGCCGCAGGTAGCCGAGCCGGGCGAAGTCCCGAAGCGCCCGCCGGAGCCCGCGACTGGACTGCTGCGGGCAGAGGGCGTAGAAGTCGGTGCTCGTGAGGTAGGGCTTCTCGACAAGGTCCTTGAGGATCGCCCTGCGCCGAGCGGTGAGCCGCACGGCGGCGAGCGTGAAGCACGTGCGCTCCTCCCGCAAGGGAAGGAACGATTCAGGCGAGAGGCACGGATCTAGGGATTCTCGGCGGTCTCGGTGGCGCTATTTCGTAGGCTTCGGCGAGGGAGCGACTTCGAAGTCGTCTTCCAGATAGACCTCCGGCCGGGCCGCTGGCCGTGGTAGACGAGCTTTCATGCGGGCCTTGATCTCCCCGGAAAGGTCCTGGTGCGGTGTGGGGAGGGGGAAGGTCCTGGCGGCTCTCGCCCGTGCGTGGGTCGTGACGACGATCTCGAAAGGGCGGAGGTTCCGCGGCGAACAACCCTCGGCGGCGATTCGCATCGTACGCTCGCCCGAGGCCCCCACCCAGTGCCTCTCCCGGGGTGGGCGGTACCGGAGATGATGCTCGAAGAAGTCCGCGTCCTCAGCGCCCAGGGCGAAGAGGATCACGGCGCCCGCGTTCGCGAGGATCGCCTGCTTGGTCTTCTCGTCGAGCTGGTAGAGGCCCTGGTGGGCGAGGGTGAGACACAGGCCGAACTTCCCCGCCTCGGAGAGGATCCGGTGGAAGGACAACCCCGAGAAGTTCTGAAACTCGTCTACGTAAAGGTAGAACGGGACGCGGCGCTCCGGCGGGAAGCGGGCCCGCCGGAGCGCCGCGATCTGGAGCTGCGAGACGAGGATTGAGCCCAAGATTGCCGCCGCGTCCTCGCCGAGCCGGCCGAGGTTCACCACGAGAATGCCGCGGCGGTCCATGAGGTCGTTCAGGTTGAGCGTGTCCGTCGTTCCGAAGATGCGCGACAGGGTCTTCGAAAGAACGAACTTCGTCATTCGGGTCGTGATCGGCGCGGCGGCGTCCTTCGGGAGATGGTGGTACTCGTTCGTCCAGTAGTTCACGAGAATCGGGTCGGTGAGTTGCGCGACGATGCGCCGCCTGAACCCCTCGTCCGTGAGAAGGCTGTAGAGGTCGAGGAAGGTCGTCCCGGGGACATTGAGGAGCGTATGGAAGGCATAGCGGAAGATCGAGTCCATCCGCTCGCCCCAGGACTGAGAGAGGCGCCGGAAGGTGACGAGGAGATCATCGGCGAGGAGCTCCACCTCAGTCTCGTCCTCGGCCGAGAGGGTCTGGAGGCCAATCGGGTAGGTCGTCGGCTCGAAGTACACAGTGTCGGCGACACGTGCCTCGGGGATGAAGCGCAGAACGGACTCGGCGGCATCCCCGTGGGGGTCGATGAAACCGACCCCTTTCCCTTGGGCGATGTCTTGGCGGATGAGGTTCACGAGGAGAGTCGACTTCCCCGACCGCGTCGTCCCGAGGACATAGACATGGCGGTCGCGGACGTCGTCGGGCAGGAGGAACGCCGGCATCAGTCGTGACCGATGATGATCCCCGGATACGAGCGGTCCTCGGGCTTCTTCCGCTCAACGTTCGTCACCGTGATGCCGAAGGAGTCCGCGAACTTGGCAAGGTCCGTGTCGGGGTTCGCGGCGAGCATCTCGCTGAGCTTCTTGCTTACGCCCGCCTCGCCTCCCGAGAGCGTGAAGACCGAGAGCTTCTCCGGGCTCGGACGGTACGAGACAACGATCCCGGGCGCGGTGACGATGAGGTCCGGCAACTTCTTGAGGACCTTCTGACGCTGCTCCGCGAGCTCCCCGGCGCGTTCGGTGCGGAAGAGGAAGTAGATCAAGAGGAGGACCAAGGGCACCGCGAAAGCCAAGGCAACGATCTGACCCGCACTCATGGTGCTACCTTTTGGCAGCCGAGGTTCACGGCTCTGCGCCTCGCCCCCGATTTGACACTCACGAACGAAGAAGGGAGAGACAAACCCTTCGGTCGGGAATGGATAGGTGGCGAACCAGTAAGCATGTTAGATACGCGGGGTTAGCGGCCTATCCCGCGTGGGGCTTCGTGTACCGCGGGGGGACGCTCCGCGGTACACCAGGCGGCCGCGTCAGGCGGCCACCTGCGAACGGCGATAGAGGCGTTGGGCGACGTTCCAGGGGATCCTCATGATGCGGTACGCCCTCCGCCCCGGCTTTCGCCGGACCCAGATCACGACCCCGGGTTCCTCCTCGAAGAGGTCCCGGATGTAATCCGCCGAAGCATTCCACTCCTCGGCGAGTTCCCTCACGGTGTAATGGTGACCTTCGAGAGGCTTCCATCCGTCGCTCATCGGAGCCTCGCTCTCGGGTGCCCACCAACTTGGAGTCCGGCGAGGCCGTCTCTCCCTCGCGCGTGAGCAACCCGAACGAAGCTCCACGCCCCAGGTCAAACATACTCGCTACCCTGGTTCGCCGAGCCGAGTATACTCCCGACTCATGGATCAAGCGACGGTATGGGTGCGCCGGGCGATGGCGCTCGTCACCGTCTGGCCGATCCTGGTGTTCATAGCCGCGTTGACGGGCACACCGACGATAGCGGCGCTCGTGACTGTGCTGCCCCTCGGTGCCGGACTCATCTACCTTTTCGGGACCATCGATCCCGTCCTTGCCGTACTGGCCGCGCAGGATGAGCGACTCAAGAAGGCGTGGGAGCACGTGAGGACGATCATCGTGGCTGAGCTCACCATGGGGGCGTACCTCACGTTCGTTCCGATAAAGAGCGATCCCACCTTGATCGCGCAGCTGGCTCTTCTGGCCCTGATCCTCCTCTTCTCGGGCAATGCATCATGGATTGGCCGCGCGGTACCGAAGCTGGCGTTCCTGCTGTTCATCGTGCTCACCTTCGTCTTGCTTCTCGGCGGGCGCGAGAAGGCAGGGAAGCTCTGGGATGATTTCCCTGCGACGTTTGCGTGGCTATCCGGGGAGACGCCGATCGTTCTCACGTGCGAGAACGGATACCTGGAAGCGCCGCTCGGGACGACGTGGTACCTGGTCCCGAAAATGCCGTGCATGACAAAAGTGATCCACCGCCCCGTGGCGGCGAGCAGCTCCTTCTACGCCGATGCGAAAGACAATCTCCTCGTCTACGTGTTCTTCGGGGACGGCCGGGAACCCCCTCTGGTCGAGTTCAGTCCGGTCCGGCGCATTTTGTACTACCAAGGGAATGGCGATTACGTGACGGGGTTCCGGTTCCTGAGCAAGAAGAGCAATGGGACTACGCTGCTGTCGGTGACGGCGAAGTGAACCGCGTACCCGATACGTACCTCTATCCCAGCTTTTGAGCGGATGTCGCGGTTGTGGCGGGTGAGTGGTTGGTGTAAGTTAGGTGGTTTGAGCGGCGAGCGAGGGAACGAATCCCACCCTCTCCGCCACCGGGGACTGGGTGTGGCCCGCAGGTCCGGTGGGTGCGACGCGGCCTCAGGACTTGAGCAACGGACGGCGAGCGAAGCGGGATTCATTCCCGCGTAGCGAGCGGGGGGTCCGGGGGGTGCGACGGAGCACCCCCCGGCTCAAAGACGGAGAGATGCGAGAGTGGTTGAATCGGCGTGACTGGAAATCACGTGTGCCGGTAACCCCGGCACCGAGGGTTCGAATCCCTCTCTCTCCGCCAGCTTGCCTCCGGGGGGTGCCCTACCGAGGGCGGATCTTCACCGCTCTGCGAGAGGCCTAGGGAGAAGGGGGCGGCACGGGTCGCCGGCAGACCAGCCCATCGCGGACCGCCAAGGACCCCGCAGCAAGACGAGCATTGTCAGGCCAGCGGTTGCCGGGCTTGCGGTACTGCATCATGCGGAGAACGGCTTTCTCCGGGTCTCTGAAGTCGTCGACCTTGAAGTCATAGGGATGCCCCGATCCCACCAGGCTTGCCCAGCCCAGGCGACGTGTGATTCCCATCACCCACTCGTGTCCGTCGTTTCCCTGATACTCATCGACGGTTGTCGACCGCGGGTCAGAAAAGGAGGCTCGACCATGAGACGGATTCTCGCGGCGTTCGTGTTGGTGGCCGCCGCCGGCGGCGCTTCTCCGGCCTGGGCCCAGGACAAGACGTTCGGTCTGGGGGTTGGGTTCGTGAAGCCATCGGACGTGGATGGCACCATCTGGTTCACCGCCAACGCGCAGTACAAGGTAGCCAAGGACTTCGTGGTCGAGCCCGAGCTCGGCTTTTGGAAGAAGACCGCCTCCTTCCCGGGCCTCCTGGACGTTTCGATACGGGACCTGGACGTGGGAGCCAACGCCCTCTACACCACGGTCCGCAAGTCGCTCAACATCTCCGTCGGTGCGGGGCTCGGCGCGCATCTCCTCAAGGGCCAGGTCGGGGTACTCGGGTTCAGCGACTCCGACAGCTCCACCAAGATCGGCGTCCATCTCCTGGCCGGAGTGGTCTTCGGGCACGCCAAGTCGATGCACTTCTTTGCCAACGCCCGCTACGACCTGGTGAGCGATCTCAACCAGTTCAAGCTCTACGGAGGCGTCCGCTTCAAGCTGTGAACCTGCCCGTGGCCGCAGAGCACCCGGTCGCTGACCCCTGCTTCCGGTTCCTCCTCCTTTGAGGTAGGCTTCTAGCTCGGGCCGGCCACGCGTGAATCCCGGCCCTGCGCAACTCGAGACGTCGAACCCCGCCAGGCCCGGAAGGGAGCAACGGTTAGACGCCCCTCGCGTGTGCCGCAGGACAGCCGGGGTTCACGTGGGGCCGGTCCGCTTCGAGTCCACGACCGACCCCGAACCATGTCCTACCAGGTGCTAGCCCGCAAGTGGAGGCCCGAGACCTTCGACGAGGTCGTGGGACAGCCGACCCTCACCCGCACCCTGAAGAACGCCCTCGCCTCGGGCCGCATCGGCCACGCCTTCCTCCTCTCCGGGGCCCGGGGCGTGGGGAAGACGACCACCGCGCGCATCCTGGCCAAGGCCTTGAACTGCGCGAAGGGCGACGGGCCCACCCCCGACCCCTGCGGCCTCTGCGCGTCCTGCAAGGAGATCAAGGCCGGGAGCTCCCTCGACGTGCAGGAGATCGACGGCGCCACCAACAACGGGGTGGAGCAGGTACGGGAGCTCCGGGAGAGCGCGCGCTACAGCCCGGCCCGGGACCGCTTCAAGATCTGGATCATCGACGAGGTCCACATGCTCTCCACGGGGGCCTTCAACGCGCTCCTGAAGACGCTCGAGGAGCCTCCCCCGCGGGTCAAGTTCATCTTCGCCACCACCGAGTACCACAAGATCCCGGACACCATCCTCTCCCGCTGCCAGCAGTACGACTTCCGCATGATCCCCGCCCGCGAGCTGCTCGCCCATCTGCGCAAGGTCGCGGACGGCGAGAAGATCCGCGTCTCCGACGAGGCGCTGGGGAAGGTTGCGCGGGCCGCCGAGGGCAGCGTGCGCGACGCGCTCTCCCTGTTCGACCAGGTCCTGGCCTTCAGCGGCAACGACGTGAAGGACGAGGAGGTGGAAGCACTCCTCGGCCTGATCGACCGCGAGCTGCTGTTCAAGGCCTCGTCCGCGGCGGTGGCGGGCGACAGCCTGGCCGTGCTCGAGCTGGTGGAGGGCCTGGCCGACTACGGGGCCGACTACCGCAACTTCACCCGCGAGCTGCTCCTGCACTTCCGGGAGCTCCTGCTGCTCAAGCTGGCCCCGGAGGAGAGCGGCCTCCTGTCCGCGATCCTTCCCGAGGAGCGCGCGCGGATGAGGCCGCTCAGCGAGGCTTTCTCCGAGGAGGACCTGCTGCGGGTCTTCGACGTGCTCACCCGGGCGGAGGCCGACTTGCGATTCGCCCCGGACCCGCGGGTCACCCTGGAGCTGGCCCTCCTCACGCTCGTCCAGATGCGGCGGCTCATGCCGTTCGCGGACCTGGTGGACCGCGTGCAACGGCTGGCCGAGGGGGCAGGCGCTCCGGCGAGCCCGCCGTCTTCCGTCCGCCCGGCGTCGCCTCCGCGCGCGACTCTCTTCGACGGCCGGCCGGCCGCGCCTTCCGCCGTCCCTGGCCCGACGGCCTCCGCCGGGCCGCCTCCGGCCCCGGCCGGTCCTCCCGAAGGAGCGTCCGCGATCCTGGCCGCCATGATCGACCTCGGCGCGCCCCGCCCGTCGCTCGGGCAGCCGCTCCGCAACGCCGCCGCCCGCCTCGAGGGGGACACCCTGGTGCTCGAGGTGGCCCCCGACTTCGTGGCCTTCGCGGGCATGCACCTCGACGAGTACCGCGAGCTCGCGAAGAGGGCCGCGGGCCGTCCAATGAAGGTGCGGGTCGGGTCGGGCGCCGTCCCCGCCGAGCCCGACGCCCCTCCTTCCCCCGATCAGGTCAAGCGCGAGCGCCTTCGCAAGGAGGCCGAACGCGAGCCGGCCGTCCAGGAGGCCCTGGACCTGTTCGAGGGCAAGGTGGTGGATGTGCGGGAAGCCAAGCCCGCCAAGGAGAGCGCGTGAACCCTTTCGGTGGCGACCCCCGCAAGCTGATGAAGCAGCTCCAGCAGGCGCAGGAGCGGATCCAGGCCGAGATCGCGGCCCTCGTGGTGGAGGCCACCGCCGGGGGCGGCATGGTGAAGGTCCAGATGGACGGCCAGAAGCAGCTCAAGAGCCTCACCATCGACCCCGAGGTGGTGAGCAAGGACGACGTGGAGATGCTCCAGGACCTGATCCTCGCCGCCGTCAACGAGGCCAGCCGCAAGGTGGACGACGAGGTCCAGAGCAAGGTCGGCGGCCTGACGGGGGGAATGAAAATTCCCGGCTTGTGACCGACTATCCAGCCCCCGTCGCCCGCCTGATCGACGAGCTTCGGAAGCTCCCCGGCATCGGGCCCAAGTCCGCGCAGCGGATCGCCTTCCAGTTGCTGCGTGGCTCCCCGGACGACGCTCGACGGCTGGCCGAAGCGGTAGGCACCCTCCTCGACGGAATCCGCGCCTGCTCGATCTGCAACGCGATCACGGACCGGGAGGTCTGCGCGCTGTGCTCCGACCCCGCCCGGAGCGACCGGATCGTCTGCGTGGTCGAGGAGCCGAGCGACGTGATCTCGATCGAGAAGACCCGGGACTTCCGCGGGCGTTACCATGTGCTGCACGGAGCGCTCTCGCCCCTCCAGGGCGTGGGGCCGGACGAGCTGCGCATCCAGGGACTGCTGGACCGGCTCAAGAAGGGCGGGGTCGAGGAGGTGATCCTGGCCACGAGCCCCACCGTCGAAGGGGAGGCCACGGCGGTCTACCTCGCCCGGATCGTCAAGCCCCTGGGGGTCCGGGTGACCCGGATCGCCATGGGGGTGCCCGTAGGGTCGGACCTCGAATGGGCCGACGAGGTCACGATGGCCAAGGCAATGGAAGGACGACGCGAATACTGAGTCGACGCCCGCTCCCCGCGTTGAATTCCCCAGGGCCGCAGGCTACCCTATTGCGTTCCTGCGAGGCCCGTCCGGTCCCGGCCAGCCTTCGGTAGGCTTCAGAGGAGGATCACGGAAATGGCGGCGCCAGATATCGTCATGTACGAGGAGGAGTTCAACCAGATCAAGCAGATCATCTCGAAGCTCCGCGTCGACGCCAACTCCAAAGTGGTCTTCCTGGTCGACAAGAACGGCCAGCAGATCGCCGCCCACGGCGAGATCGAGAACCTCGACACCACCTCCCTCGCCTCCCTCACCGCCGGCAACGTGGCCGCCACCGACGGCCTGGCCCGCCTCATCGGCGAAAAGGAGTTCTCGATCCTCTTCCACGAGGGCGAGCGGGACAACATCCACATCTCCATCGTCGCCCAGCGGGTGATCCTGGTGGTGATCTTCGACGAGCGGTCGTCCCTGGGCCTCGTGCGCCTCCGCGTCAAGAAGGCGTCGCAGGAGCTGAACGACGTGTTCGCCCGCATCATGGCCAAGGTCGAGAAGGAGAAACAGGCGGCGGGGACCACCTTCGAGAGCCCCTTCGCCGAGATCACCGACGAGGACATCGACAGCCTCTTCAGCGAGTAGGGACCAGAAGGGCGACCGATGACCTTCATCAACTACGCCTCCCGCGAGATCAACTGCAAGATCGTCTACTACGGGCCGGGTCTGTGCGGGAAGACCACGAACCTGCAGTGGATCTACGACAAGACCAACCCGGGGGCCAAGGGGAAGCTCATCTCGCTGGCCACGGAGACCGACCGCACGCTCTTCTTCGACTTCCTCCCCCTGGAGCTCGGCACCGTGCGGGGCTTCAAGACCCGCTTCCACCTCTACACCGTTCCCGGCCAGGTCTTCTACGACGCAAGCCGGAAGCTGATCCTCAAGGGGGTGGACGGCGTGATCTTCGTGGCCGACAGCCAGGTCGAGCGCATGGACGCCAACGTGGAGGCCATCGCCAACCTGGTGATCAACCTGAAGACCCAGGGCTACGACCTCATGACGATCCCCTACGTCCTTCAGATCAACAAGCGCGACCTGCCCAACGTCACCCCCGCCGCCGAAATGGTGCGGCTGCTCCGGAAGAAGGACGAGCCCGTCATCGAAGCGGTGGCCATGAAGGGGACGGGGGTGTTCGAGACCCTCAAGGCCGTGGCCAAGCTGGTGCTGTCGGAGCTGACCAAGGCCGGTTGAGAGAGCCGCGGCCCGAAGTCGCCCCCCAGCTCAATGTTGACACCTCAGAGAGCGGTCCCTAGAATGCTTTTTTGGCGTTCGAGGAGTCCCGTTCCTCAGTAGCTCAATGGTAGAGCATCCGGCTGTTAACCGGAGGGTTGTAGGTTCGAATCCTACCTGAGGAGCCAACCCCTCCCTGAGCCGACAACGACCTCGCGCCGCCGTCGGCGCAAATCTCCTCCAGCCATATCGAAGCGGAGCTTGTGACCCGCCAGCCCGGGGGTTCGTAGCCGACTGTAACCGCCCGGCGAGTTGTGCTTAATAGTCACCCCATGACGAACCAGCCTGAGGAGCGTCGAGGGTGAGCGAGCCCGTCATCGACGTCTCGGAGCTGACGCGCCGGTTCGGTGCCACGACGGCCCTGACCTCGGTGAGCGTGTCCGTCCCCCGCGGGGCGGTCTACGGCCTCGTCGGCGCGAACGGGGCGGGCAAGACGACGCTCATCAAGCACGTCCTGGGGCTGCTGCGGCCGGAGAGCGGCTCGGTGCGCGTCTTCGGCCTCGACCCCGTCGCCGAGCCCGTCGCCGTCCTGTCGCGGATCGGCTATCTCTCCGAGGAGAACGACCTCCCCGGCTGGATGACCGTCGACGAGCTGATCCGCTACTCGCGCGCGCTCTACCCCGGCTGGGACGACGCGTACGCGGAGGAGCTGGGGCAGACGTTCGCCCTCCACCCCGCGGCCACGATCAAGACCCTATCCAAGGGGCAGAAGGCGCGGGCCGGGCTCCTCCTGGCGCTCGCGTACCGCCCCGAGCTGCTGGTGCTCGACGAGCCGTCGTCCGGCCTCGATCCCATCGTCCGCCGCGACATCCTCGGCGCCGTCATCCGCACCATCGCCCACGAAGGCCGCACCGTGCTCTTTTCCTCGCACCTGCTGGATGAAGTCGAGCAGGTCGCCGATCACGTCACGATGATCAGCCACGGCAAGGTCGCCCTGAGCGCGCCGCTGGACGCGATGAAGCAGTCTCATCGCTGCGTCACCGTCCGCTTTCCGGAATCGCGGCCCCGGCCCCCCGCGGTCGCGGGCGTGCTGCGCTGGGACGGTGCCGGCCAGGACTGGACGGCGGTCTGCCGCGACGGATTGGGCGAGCTGCGGGCCGCCCTGGCCGGCTGGGGCGCCCAGATCTTGGCCGAGCGCGCGCCCACCCTCGACGAGCTCTTCTTCGCCCACGTCGGCATCCACGCGGCGTCCGAGCCGGACGCCTAAGGCGATGCGTTCGGCCGCCGCTGCCTTCGCCTGGGAATTCCGCCAACGCCTCCGCTGGGGGCTGATTGCGCTCGGCCTCTACTTCGTCGTCCTGGCCACCTTCCGGTTCGTGATCCTCGGCCCGCGCGCCCCCATCCACCCGCTGCGGTCCATGACCTTCGCTTTGACGGTGAACGTGCCCCTGGCGTTCGCCTTCATGTACTTCCTGGCCGTGTTCAGCTACGGCCTGGCCGGGGACCTGACCGCGCGCCACTCGCTCTATCCCGCGCGCATGTTCACCCTGCCCGTGTCGACGGCCGCGCTCGCCGGTTGGCCGATGCTCTACGGCACCGTCACCATGGCGGGACTCTGGGTGGCGGTGGCCCTCGTCGCACTGTGGCCGTCCGGGGTCCCCGCACCCCTGATCTGGCCCGCGCTCTTCGCCGCGGCGTTCGTCGCTTGGCTGCAGGCGTTTGCGTGGATGCCCTACGGCCTGCCCGGCCTGCGCATGATCGTGGCCGTCCTGTGGCTGAGCACGATCGACGCCGTCGTCTTCACGGCCATGGAGTTACAGGTCCGTGAGTCCCTCATGATCCTGATCCTGGCGCCACTGGTCCCCCTCGCCTACCTCGCCGCCCTGTACGCCGTGGGCCGGGCCCGTTGCGGCGAGACCCCCGATTGGCGGGGTGTGTTCGCGCGGCTCGGCCGGATCGCCGACGTCCTTCCCCGCCGGCGCGGATGGTTTCCCTCGGCCGCCCGCGCCCAGACGTGGTTCGAGTGGCGGCAGCACGGGCGGTCGCTGCCCGCCTGGGTGGCCATCCTCCTTCCGTTCGAGGTTCTCTTCTTGTACGTCGTCCGCCACGAGCCGCCCGTCCTGACCAGGATCGCGCTCGTCGTCCTGCTGCTCACGCCGCCCTTCCTGGCCGCCTTCGTGGCGGTGACGGTCGGGCGGTCGAACCCGGACGCGAGCAACGCCTACGGCTTGACGCCGTTCGTGGCTACGCGGCCCCTGAGCACCGCGGCGATCGTCGCCGCCAAGCTGAGGATGGCGCTGGTGAGCACGCTCTTCGCTTGGCTCGTGGTCCTCGTCGCGGCGCCGCTGGGACTCACGGTGTCCGGCAGCTGGCCGGTCGTGATCAAGATGGCCCGTGGGTTGACCGAATTCTTCGGCGCGCCCCGCGCGGTGGTCTTCGCGATGCTCTGTCTCCTGGGACTCCTGGCCACCACGTGGAAGCAGCTCGTGCAGGGGCTGTCCATCGGCCTGACCGGCCGCGAGGGGCTCGTCAAGTCGAGCGTGCTCATCCGGCTGTCGTCGCTCGTCCTGATCGGGCTCATCGTCCACCTCCTGAACGTCAGCCGGGACGCGCGGATCTTCCTGTGGAACGCCGTGCCCTGGATCCCCGCCGTCCTGATCCTCTTCAAGATGTGCGCCGCGGCCTGGCTCGCCACCCGCCTCCATCGCGACCGGCTGCTCGGCGGCCGCGCGCTCGTGACCGGCGCCGCGGCCTGGCTCGCCGTGGTGCTCGCCCTCTACGGCGTCTTCGCGTGGATCCTCGACACGCCGCACATCGGGCACTTCTTCCTGGTGCTGTTGGCCATCCTGGCCGTGCCCCTGGTGCGGCCGTCCGCCGTCCTACTGGCCGTGGCGTCGAACCGGCATTGCGGAACGGTCCCGCCCGCCCCCGCGAGCATGGGTGGCCGGAGACCGGCCCTCCGCGCTGCGCTCGTCCTCCTCGCCGCGCCCGTGGCGCTGGCCGTGGTCACGTGCGTCTCCTTCTACGCCCAGAACCGGGACAACGGCGGCTTCATGTCGTCGGGCGAGAAGCGCACGTACCTGCTCTACGTGCCGAAGAGCTACGACCCCGCCCGGCCCGCGCCGCTCGTCATCAGCATGCACGGCGGGGGGCTCTGGGGGGCCGCTCAGATGGAGATGAGCCAGTGGAACGCGGTGGCCGATGAGCAGGGGCTCCTCGTGGTGTACCCGTCCGGCGTCGGCGGCGGGGGGCCGCGGGCCTGGCACGCGGGTGTGGGAGACAGTTCCGCGAAGGACGTTCGCTTCATCGCCGAGTTGATCGACACCCTGAAGGCGTCCTACACCATCGACCCGAGGAGGATCTATGCCGACGGCCTCTCCAATGGCGGAGGCATGGCTTTCCTCCTCTCCTGCACGCTGTCCGATCGCATCGCGGCGGTCGGGCTGGTGGCGTCCGCCCATTTTCTGCCGTGGAGCGCGTGCAGGGACCAAAGAGCGGTGCCCATGATCGCGTTCCACGGGACGGACGACCGGTTCACCCCGTATCACGGCGGCACGTCCTGGGTGGCTCGCGATCATGTCTTCCCGTCCATCCCAGTGTTTACGGCGACCTGGGCGCGCCGGAACCGGTGCGCGGGAAGCCCGGTCGAATCCCGGGTCGCGGCTGACGTCACCCGCCTCGAGTACACGGGCTGTGCGGAGGACGCGGACGTGGTGCTCTACACCATCCATGGAGGCGGCCACACCTGGCCGGGCGGCGGGCCGATGCCGGAATGGTTCGCCGGGCCCACGAGCCGCGGCGTGGACGCCACGCGCCAGAGTTGGGCGTTCTTTCGTGCGCATCCGCTCGCGAGGTAGCCTCTTTCGCTGACATCGCACGTCTGCGCGATCAGAGTGTCAGCCCTCTTAGGTCAGCTGATTGCCCTTCGCGTCAGGATCGGCCAGGTTGGAGTCGGCTGGGTTGAGAGCCAGGCGTTTCCACGCGCCTACGCAAGCGCCATGTTCAGATTCTCAATCGCCTCGTCGATCTCGCCCGTGCTCTTGTAGCCGACCGTCACGCAATCGACGCCAACCTGCCTGAACGCAAACCTCATCGCCTGCTGCCGGTCCTCGCGGTTGAATGTGCCCTCGCCGACGAGCTTCATCGAGATTACGCCCATTCCTTCGTTCCGAACCTTCTTCACGTGCTCGACGACCTCGGACACATTCCCTAACCCCTGGGTGGCGTAGTCCTCGGCGTCCATGCTCTTGCCCTTGTGATTCACCCGGATCATGGCAACGTTGAGCCATTCATTCCCGGGGACCCGTCGCAGCGCCGGGAGGCCGTGGACCGACGCGCCGTGGCTCACCACAGCCTTCTGCGATTCGGCTTCCAAGATCGCGTCCTGCCAGCGGCGGGTGTCGGCGGGCCAGGTCGCGGTGTGTTGCCAGTGCAGCAACATGATGTCGAAGTACTCCGTGTTCGCCAGCGTGCGCAACTCGTCGACCTTCTTTTGCGGGCTCACACCGTCGCGAGTGGTCAGCTTGGACATCAGTTGATAGCTCTCCCGCGGGATACCCTTGAGAGCGATGCCCAGCATCTTGTGCATCTCACCGTAGGATTCGGCGGTCTCGAAGAAGCGGATGCCGCGATCGTAGGCATGGCGCACCAGGTGCGTGAACCCCTCCTGTCCGAGATCGCGCTGAACCTGGCCGCTGAAGCTCCCCGTCCCAAACGCCAAACGCGTGACTTTCACCCCGGACCTTCCCAGGGTCACGAAGTCGGTTGCCGTGGGGCGCTGCTGTGGCATCAGCGGCAGACCGCCAGATACCGCAAGCGCTCCCGCGGCAAGCCCAGTCTTCATGAATTCACGTCTGCTGAGATCGATCATTTGGCTCCTCCACGAGGCCCGACTAGGGCACATGTTACCAAGCCCCCCAAACTCAAACCGAATCGCCTGGGCCCTGGCGCCCTCGCAAGTGGCGAGCGAATCCTACCTGAGGAGCCGACCACAAGGTCCAGCGATTGACCTCCGCTTGACATACATAGAACATCAATGTATAAGACTTCTACGTATGGACATGAGCAAGGACTTGGTTGCTGCGTCCGCCACCCCGCTCGTGCTCGCCATCCTTGCCGAAGGCGACAGTTACGGCTATGCCATCATCAAGCGAGTGGCCGAGTTGTCAGGCGGGCACCTGCAGTGGACCGACGGCATGCTCTATCCCGTGCTGCACCGGCTCGAGCGTCAGGGTCTTGTCGCGGCGAAGTGGTCCTCGTCCGAAAACGGCCGCCGGCGCAAGTACTACCGGATCACTCGAGAAGGCCGGGCGCAGCTGGCCGCCCAGCGGCAGCAGTGGCAGGTCGTGGACAGTACCCTTCGGGGTATCTGGATGCAGGCGTCCACGGCATGACGACCTTCGCCGATCAGGCGCTCGAGGAGCAGATCGCGCAGTGGCGGGAGTATCTGCGCCGCCGCCAGGTCTTTCACGGTTCCGACGTCGAGGAGCTCGAGGGGCATCTGCGCGACCAGCTGGCGGCCCTGACCAAGGCCGGCCTGGCCGGAGAAGAGGCCTTCCTGGTCGCGGTCAAGCGCATGGGCAACCTCGATGCGCTCTCGCGCGAGTTCGCACGCGAGCATTCCGACCGGCTATGGAAGCAGTTGGTGATCGGCCCGGGCGCTGCCGATGAATCGGCGCACACCGGGCATACCGAGATGCTCGTCGTCCTGGGCCTAGCCGTGGCCGCGGCGCTGGCCGTCAAGGTGCCGGCGCTGTTCGGTCTTCGGCCGGACGGTGGCGCCGAGATGTTCTACTTCCGGAATGCCAGCCTGTTCGTCTTGCCGCTGCTGACGGTCTACTTCATCTGGAAGCGCAGGTCTGGCGTGAAGAGCGCACTCTGGCTCGCGCTGCCCTTCGCGGCCGCGGCGGTTTGCGCCAACATCTTCCCCTTCGGCACGGCCAGCGATACCGAGAGGCTGACCGCTCTGCACCTACCGATCGCCCTGTGGCTGGTCGTCGGCTTCGCGTACGTCCGAGGCCGCTGGTTCGCCGACGGGCGGCGCATGGACTTCGTGCGGTTCTCGGGCGAGCTGGCGATCTACTACGTGCTCATCGCACTCGGCGGGGGCGTCCTGATCGGCTTTACGGTGATGATGTTCAAGTCCATCGGGACGAACGCCGAGTGGTTCGTCGGGGGCTGGCTGGTTCCGTGCGGGGCGGCGGGAGCGGTCATCATCGGTTCCTGGCTCGTGGAGGCGAAGCAGAGCGTCATCGAGAACATGGCACCGGTGCTGACCCGGCTGTTCACACCGTTGTTCACCGTTCTGCTGCTGGTGTTTCTGGGCACCATGGCGTGGACAGGCAGCCCCATCAACGTGGAGCGGGGGGTACTGATCGGCTTCGATTTGCTGCTGGTGCTGGTCGTCGGGCTGGTGCTCTATGCGGCCTCCGCGCGCGATCCGCAGGCACCGCCCGACTTCTTCGACGGCCTGCAGCTCCTGCTCGTGGTCAGCGCGCTCGTGGTCGATGGCGTGGCGCTCGGGGCGATCGCAGCCCGCATATCCGAGTTCGGCTTCACTCCCAACCGAGTGGCGGCCCTTGGCGAGAACCTCATTCTGCTCGTCAACCTGGCGTGGACGGCGTGGCTCTATGCGCGCTTTCTGCGTCACCGGGGCTCGTTTGCCACGTTGGAGCGATGGCAGATCGCCTATCTGCCCGTGTACGCCGTATGGGCGGCACTGGTGGTTGTCATGTTCCCGCCCCTCTTCGGCTACCGTTGATCGCGGAGCTCGGCTTCGGCGATCTTTTGGGCCAGCGACTTGAGGTCGAGGTCGCCGCGGTTCGCGAGGATCACGACGGTCACGCCGTCCGCCGGGAAGCGCTCGACGATCGAGCGGAAGCCCCTGGTCTCGCCGTGATGCCAGGCGCGCTTCCGTCCCTGCCACGGGTCCAGGAACCAGCCGAATCCGTACGCGACCGGGCGGCCCGGGAAGAGGTTGTCGCCGCCCTGCTCACCCTGGGGCCAGCGCGGCTCGGACCCGTCGGCCAGCCGCACCGGCGTGAGGGCGGGTGCCATCTCCGCCTCGGACAGGAGCGCGCCCGTCCGCAGCCCCTCGTCCCACTTCGCGAGGTCCTCCAGGCAGGAATAGACGCCGCCGTCGCCGAGCGTGGCGGAGGTCGAGCTCTGGTCGGTCTCACGGAAGCCCGCGGGCTCCTTCGTGTGGCCGTAGGCACGGTCGGCGACCTCGTTCCTGCCCTTCTCGTAGGCGAGGGTTTGGGTCATGCCGAGGGGCGCGAAGATCCGGTCGCGCAGGACGTCGCCGAATGGCTTGCCCGCCGCCCGGGCCGCCACGAGCCCGAGGAGGACGTAGCCGGAGTTGCTGTAGGCCCAGCTCGTCCCCGGCGGGAAGAGGCCGCGCGTCTCCTTCTCGAGCAGCTCCAGGACCTCGGGGTCACGGATCTGGCGCTCGGGGGTCCAGATCGGTCCCTCGTCCTTCTCCGCGTTTTCCATGAGCTGCTCGTAGTCGGGCAGACCGGAGGTATGGGTCAGCAGCTGGCGGATGGTCACGCCGCTTCCGTAAAGGGGGAAGCCCGGCAGGGCCTCTGTCAGCGAGTCCTCGTAGCGCAGCCGGCCTTCGTGAACGAGCAGCATGATCGCGGCCGCGGTCATCTGCTTCGTCATCGAGGCGAGGCGGAAGCGCGTCCGGGGGTCGATCGGCGTGCGGGTGCGGAGGTCGCGCACGCCGTACCCGCGCTGGAGGACGGTGCGGCCGTCCCTGCGCACGAGCACCGCGAGGCCCGGCTGGCCGTCGGCGACGAGCCCCTTCAGGAGCGCGGACGTCGCCGCTTCACGGTCGACCGCGGGCGTCGAGCCGGCCGCGAAAAGGAGAAGAGCAAGGGCAAGCACGGCGCATGATCTCATCCTCCCCAGAGAACCGGAAAAGAGCGGGGGAACCATTTCTCCCCCCGCGGCGTCTCAGGGGCATGCTCTGGGCCGACGTCCGCCTCGCGGTTCGCAGCCTGCGCAAGAGTCCCGCCTTCACGGCCGTGGCCGTCCTCACCATCGGGCTGAGCCTGGGGGCCAACGCCGCGATATTCAGCTTCCTGGATGGGGTGCTGCTCAAGCCCCTCCCTTATCCCGAGCCCGAACGGCTGGTGCAGCTCTGGGAGAAGCCGCCCGGCGGCACGCGCAACGGCATCTCGGCGCTGAACTTCCAGGACTGGCAGAGGCAGGCGACGTCCTTCACCGCCATGGCCGCGCAGACCGGCAAGATCGTGACCATGTCGTCCGCCGCGGGCGAGCCCCGCCAGCTCCGGCTGAACCTGGTGAGCGCGCCCTACTTCGACGTCCTCGGCGTGCGCCCGGCCCTGGGGCGCCTCTTCGTCCCGGGCGAGGATCAGCTCGGCAACGACCACGTGCTCGTGCTCAGCCAGCGGGCCTGGCGATCGGAGTTCGGCGGGGATCCCGGCCTGGTGGGCCGCGAGGTCGTCCTGGATGGCGAGCGGCACACCGTCGTCGGCGTGCTCCCGGCGGGCGAGTTCGATCGGCGCTGGAGCGACGGCTACATGCCGCTCGCCTTCCCCCGCGACGCCGTGCGCAACTTCCACTACCTGGGCGCGACCGCGCGGCTCAAGCCAGGGGTCAGCCTCGAGCAGGCGCAGGCGGAGATGAGCCGCATCGCCGGCGCCATCGCCGAGCAGTATCCCGCGATCAAGAAGGACTGGGGGGCCACCGTCGACCGCCTGCTGGACCGCGTGGTGGGCCCTCAGCTCCGGACGTCGCTCGTCGTCCTGATGGCCGCGGTGGGGGCGGTGCTGCTCATCGGCTGCGCCAACCTCGCGAACCTCCTGCTGGCCCGGGCCACCGAGCGCGCGCGCGAGACCAGCATCAGGGTCGCTCTCGGCGCGGGCCGCTGGCGCCTCGTCCGCCAGCTCCTCACGGAGAGCCTGCTCCTCTCCTGCGCCGGTGGCCTGGTCGGCCTCGCCCTGGGGGTGGCGCTGTTCCGCGGCATCCGCTCGCAGCTCCCGCCCTTCTCGCTGCCCGCCCAGGCCGAAGTGGGCATCGACCCGCGCGTCGCCGGATTCCTGGCCCTGCTCACGATCCTCACCACGGTCCTCTTCGGGCTGGCCCCGGCCCTTCAGGCCTCGCGGTGCGATCCCATCGAGGCGCTCAAGGAGGGGGGCCGGAGCGGTTCCGTCGGCCGGCGCAAGGCCCGGCTCCGCAACGGGCTGGTGGTCGCGCAGGTGGCCCTTGCCTTCGTCCTCGTCTCCGGAGCGGGGCTGCTCATCCGCAGCTTCGCCCGGCTGACCAGCGTGGATGCCGGCTTCGACGCCACGAGCGTCGTGACCATGGGCTTCCTCCTGCAGATGGAGAAGGACACCGACGGCGACCGCCTGACCGGCTATCTCGGCGAGGCCATCGAGGCGGTGCGGGCGGTGCCCGGCGTGCAGGAGGTGGCCCTGACCTCCGCCCTGCCCCTGCAGGGCTGGGGCTTCGGCATGCCCTTCCGCATCGAGGGGAGGGCGACGGAGCCCTCCCGTCGCCCCGCCTGTTACTTCAAGATCGTCACCCCCGGGTATTTCCGCGCGCTCGGCATGAAGCTGCGAAAGGGCCGCGGCCTCTCCGAGGCGGACGCCCAGGGGGCGGCGCCCGTGCTCGTCGCCAACGAGACGTTCGTCCGCCGTTTCCTCTCGACCAAGGAGCCGATCGGACAGCACGTCATGATCGAGCGGATCGTGACCGGCAAGCGCGAGCTGGGCCCCGAAGTGCCCTGGGAAGTCGTCGGGGTGGTCGCCGACGAGAAGGTCAGCGGCCTGGACGACACGAGCGCCGGCGTCTACGTGAGCTACGCGCAGAGCCCGATCGTGGGCGTGAGCCTGCTGGCCCGGGGCGCCGGCGATCCCCAGGCCCTCATCGCCTCCATCCGGCGGGCCATCTGGGCCGTCAACCGGAACCAGGCGCTGCCCAACCCCCGGACCCTGGAGGAGATCAAGTCGGACTCGCTCGGCCAGAACCGCCTGCGGACGATCCTGATCGCGGCCTTCGCCGGTCTCGCCCTGTCGATGGCCGCCCTGGGCGTCTACGGGGTGCTCTCCTACGTGACCGCCCAGCGCACCCTGGAGCTGGGCGTTCGGGCCGCCCTCGGGGCCTCCGCGACCGACCTCGTGCGCCTGGTCGTGCGCGCCGGATCGACGTCCGTCCTGCTCGGGCTGATCATCGGCGCCTACGGAGCGGTGGGCCTGACGCGCTGGCTCCGGGAGATCCTCTTCGAGGTGGACCCCACCGACCCCGCGACGATGGCCGTGACGGCCGGCGTCCTGATCCTGGTCGGCTGGGCCGCCTGCTACGTCCCCGCCCGCCGGGCCGCTTGTGTGGATCCGATGACGGCGCTGCGCACGGAATAGCCGAGACAGCTCCAGAGCCAGACCCCCCCGCCGACGCATCGCGTGGTAGGCTATCCTTCGGTTCGATTCGTGCCTGAGGAGCCACGCACCTGCTCTTGACCCTCCTCCCGACGCGCGGCCGACTCCACCGGGCTACGGGCCGGTTCGCCCTCGGCCTCTACCTGCTGGTTCTCGTCGCCAGCCCTCTCCTCCACCACGACCTGGCCTGCCACCGGCGGTCTCCCGTCCATTGCCAGGCCTGCCTCGCGCATCCCCCGGCCCCCCGGGCGGCGGAACCCGCCGGGCTCTGCGCGCCGCGCCTCGCGGACGCGGGCTCGATCGAGAGCCCGGGCCGGCAGCCGTCCCCTCGCCACGTCGTCGTCCCCTCGCCCGGCCGAGCCCCCCCCGGCCGCTGATCACGCCCTGAAACGACGGGCCCGAGGTCTTCCGGCCTCGCGCCGCAATCGTCCCCTTCGTCTGTTTCCAGGAGTTGTCAGCAATGCGCATTGCCGCCGTTCCCTTGATCGGCCTCGCTCTCGTGTGCGGCCCCGGCCGCCCGGCGCAGGCCCAGGCGACCGCCAGTCCCGAGGACGTCGCCCGTCTCCGTGAAGAGCTGCAGCAGCTCCAAAAAGCCGTGACCGCGCTCGAGGCTCGCCTCGATGCCCTGCAGGCAACGCCGTCGCCCGCTCCCCCGGCCGCGCCGACTCCCGCCCCCGCCGCGCCCGCGGAAACGGCGGCGGTTCCCGCGGGCGCGCAGGGCGCCGGCGGACCAGGAGGCGCGTTGCCGGTCTATGGCGGGGGCGCCGCCGCCTCCAAGGTCTTCAATCCCGACATCGCGGCGATCGGCGACTTCCTGGGCGCGATCGGCCGGTCGCCGGGGGGTGGCGAGCCCTCCCTCCAGATGCACGAGTCCGAGCTGGCGTTCCAGGCGGTGGTGGACCCGTATGCCCGCGCCGATTTCTTCCTGACCTTCGGCCCCGACGAGGTCGGCGTCGAGGAGGCGTTCATCACCTTCCCCACCGCGCCTTTGGGCTTGCTGGTGAAGGTGGGAAAGATGCGGGACGCCTTCGGCAAGGTGAACGGCATGCACAACCACGTCATGCCCTGGGTCGACCGTCCGCTGGTCACGAACAACCTGCTCGGCGGCGAGGACGGGCTGGCCGACGCGGGGATCTCGCTCTCGCGGCTCATCCCGAACTCGTTCGCGTTCCTGGAGGCCACGGGCCAGGTCTACCGGGGCGACTCGAGCGTGTTCAAGGGGGAGAAACGGGCCGACCTCGCCTACGTCGGCCACCTGCGCGCCTACCGCGACCTGACCGAGAGCACCAACCTCGACCTGGGCGGCTCGATCGCCTACGGCCACAACGACTCGGGTCCGCGAGAGACCACCCGACTCTTCGGGGTGGACGCGACCTTCCGCTTCCGGCCCCTGCGCCGGGCCATCTACCAGCGGTTCATCGCCCGCTCCGAGCTCGTGTGGAGCCGGCGCGGGCAGGCGACCGGCACCGCCAACGCCTTCGGCACCTACGTGGGGCTCGAGTACCAGTTCGCCCGGCGCTGGTTCGCGGGTGGGCGGTGGGACTGGTCCGAGCGGGCGGAGGACGCGAGCGTCCGCGACACGGGCGAGTCGCTGCTCCTGACCTGGTGGCCGAGCGAGTTCAGCCAGATCCGCGGCCAGTACCGTCACACCCGCTTCGGAGAAGGGCGCACCGCCAACGAGTTCCTCTTCCAGTTCCTGTTCTCCATCGGCGCCCACGGCGCCCACACCTTCTGAGGCCCGCCATGCGACTCGTCGGCATCCCTCTGCTTCCGGTCCTCCTCCTCGTCGCCCTCCCCCTCGAGGCCGCGGTCAACGTGGTGGCCACCACCGAGGACCTGGCCGCCCTCGCCCGCGAGGTGGGCGGCGACCGGGTCAAGGTCGAGGCCCTCGCCCGGGGCTATCAGGACCCGCACTACGTCGAGGCCAAGCCCAGCTTCATCCTGAAGCTCCACTCCGCGGACCTGCTGGTGGCGGTGGGGCGCGAGATGGAGATCGGCTGGCTCCCGCCCCTCATCCAGCAGAGCCGGAACGCGAAGGTCCAACCGGGGGCCGACGGCTACCTCGACGCCTCGCTCACCGCGCGCATCCTGGAGATCCCCACCGGCCAGATCACCCGGGCCATGGGCGACGTGCACCCCCTGGGGAACCCGCACTACTGGCTGGATCCCGCGAACGGCCGGCGCATCGCCCGGGTCATCGCCGACAAGCTCTCGCGCCTGAGCGCGGGCGATGCCGCCTACTTCGGGAGCCGCTACGACGACTTCGACAAGCGCCTGGCGGAGGCCGAGAAGCGCTGGGACGCCCTCATCACCCCCTACAGGGGCCTGAAGATCGTGACCTACCACAACTCCTGGCCGAACTTCTGCGAGCGCTTCTCTCTCCAGGTCGTGGGATACGTGGAGCCGCGGCCCGGCATCCCGCCCACCCCCTCCCACACCCTCGACCTCATCCAGGAGATGAAGCGGCTCGGGGTCAAGATCCTGCTCGTGGAGCCGTACTTCGACCTCAAGACGCCTCAATCGGTGGCTCGGGAAACGGGGGCGAAGGTGCTCGTGATGTCACCCTCGGTGGGCGGGGTCAAGGAAGTCACCGACTACATCAAGCTCTTCGACTACGATCTTGGCCTGCTGGCGAGCGCGATCAAGGAGGTGGGGGCGCGATGAGCAGCACGGACTGGACCATCCTTCAGTTCCTCGCCGCCCCCTTTGCGGCCAGCCTCATCCTCACCGGGATCCACGCCTACCTGGGCGTCCACGTGATCGAGCGCGGGGTCATCTTCGTGGACCTCTCCCTCGCGCAGATCGCCGCCCTGGGCTCCACGATCGCGATCCTGCTGCCCTTCACCGGGCAGGACCCCCACGGGCCCTGGGTCTACTGGACCGGGCTGCTGTTCACTTTCATCGGCGCCGCCATCTTCTCGACGGTGCAGGTGCGGCACGCGCGCATCCCCCAGGAGGCCATCATCGGCATCACCTATGCGGTGGCTTCGGCGGCCACCATCCTGGCCATGAGCCAATCCACCTCGGAGAGCGAGCACCTCAAGGACATGCTGGTGGGGAACATCCTGGCCGTCTCCTGGCCGGAGGTGGAGAAGACGGCGGGGCTCTACGCGGCGATCGGCCTCTTCCACTACGTCTTCCGCCGGCCGTTCCTGACCATCTCCCTGAACCACGCGCAGGCGGAGGCCGAGGGCCTGCGCGTGCGCTTCTGGGACTTCCTCTTCTACGCCTCCTTCGGCTTCGTCGTCACCTCCTCGGTCCTGATCGCGGGGGTGCTGCTCGTCTTCTGCTACCTGATCGTGCCCTCGGTGGCGGCCATGCTCTACGCCGACCGCATCGGCGCGCGCCTGGCCATCGGCTGGACGATGGGGACCGTGGTCTCGGCTCTCGGCATCTACCTTTCGGTGAAGCTGGACCTGCCCACGGGCGCGGCCATGGTCTGCACCTTCGGCCTGGTGCTCATCCTGATGGCGCTCGTGCGGCCCCTGGTGCGGCGCGGCCGGGCCCCGGGGAGCGCGACCGCCTAGGGGGCCGGGAATCCCGCGCTTCAGGGGTGCCGGTGGCGCAGCCAGTACTCGCGGAAGGAGCGAAGCCGGGGTAGCGACTCACGGTCTTTCACCCGGTTTGCGGCGGCCTTGCTGGCGATGATGTCGTCGATGTGGCAGACCGGGAAGCCCTCCACCTCGACGCGGCGCCGCCAGGCATCCCCGAAGCCCTCGATCCCGTCGGGAGCGAAGACGATGTCGACGTCGAAGGGCCCGTTCTTGAGCTGGACGAAGTCCTTGCCGCGCTCGAGGTCCCCCGCCTGGTCTTCGGTCAAGGCGAAGCCCAGCTCGCGCAGGGCCGACGCGAGGGCTCGCCCGTTCCCGGGCGAGCGGTCCACGAAGATGTCGGCATCCTGCGTGGTGTCCGGGAAGCCGAGCAGGATCGCGCCCGCCTTGCCGATGAAGAGGTAGCGGACCCCGTGACGGGCCAGCGCCTCCCGGATCTCCAGCGCCTGGCGGTAGTCAAACGCGGCCATAGCCCAGCCAGTCCGGCAGGCTCTGCTCGCACCAGCGCCGGTACTCCTCCATGGTGTCGAACGCGCGGTAGGGCGCGTCGTCCAGCACGGGCTTGTAGGTGCGGAGGAAGGAGTAGCGGAGGCGCGTCTCGAGGGAACGGCGGGCCGCCGCTTCGAACTCGTCCCACCACTGGCGGACCGTCTGCTCCTCGTTCAGGGAGGCCGCTCGCCTCCCGGTCGGCGCACGCTCCATGCGGGATCTCCGTCGTCAATCATACTGCCCGCGCCCCCGCACCGGACGGGGCGTAGGCATCGGTGCCGCCCTCGTCGTATGCTCTCTCTCCCGGAGGCAGCACGCCATGGCCCTCATGTGGATCGCCAATCGCTGGGTCGGCTCGGCGGACGGCCGCGCTTTCGAGGTCAAGAACCCGGCCACCGAGGAGCTGGTCGACACGGTTCCCCGGGCGGGTGCTTTGGACGTGGACCGCGCGGTGCAAGCCGCCCGGGCCGCCTTCCCGGAGTGGCGGCGCACTCCCGGGATCGAGAAGGCGGACAAGCTTCACCGCGCGGCCCGGCGGATCCGCGAGGACCACGAAGCCCTGGCCATCCTGCTCACGAAGGAGGGGGGCAAGCCGCTTCCCGAGAACCGCGACGAGGTCGAGTGGATCGCCGCCTGCCTCGACTACTACGCGGAGATGGGGCGCGACGTGGTGGGCAAGGTGATCAGCCCCGTCGCCCGCAACCAGTTCAACTTCGTGGTCAAGGAGCCCTACGGGGTGGCCGGCCTGATCGTGCCCTGGAACTACCCCCTCCTGCTCCTCGTCTGGAAGCTGGCCCCCGCCCTGGCCGCCGGCAACACGGTGGTGGCCAAGCCCAGCGAGTACACGCCCCTCTCCACCCTGCGGCTCATGCGCGCCTTCGAAGACTTCCCGGAGGGCGCCCTTAACGTGGTCACGGGCTACGGCCCCGAGGCGGGGGCGGCGCTCGTGGCCCACCGGGAGGTCGAGCTGGTGGCCTTCACGGGGAGCCAGGCCACGGGCCGCCGAGTGGCCGTGACCTGCGCCGAGCAGCTCAAGAAGTGCCATCTGGAGCTGGGCGGCAACGACCCCCTGATCGTGGACGAGGGGGTGGACCTCGAGGTGGCGGCGCGGGGCGCGGCCTGGGCCTGCTTCCTCAACATGGGCCAGGTCTGCACGTCCGCCGAGCGCTTCTACGTGGTGGGCCGGGCCTTCGACGAGTTCGTGGACCGGTTCGTGGCGTTCACGAAGACGCTCCGCATCGGCGATCCCCTCGGTCCCGACGTGGACCTCGGGCCCATGATCAGCGCGTTCCAGCGCGAGAAGGTCGAGCAGAAGGTGGCGGCTTGCTTGCGGGCGGGGGCACGCCTCGCGGTCGGCGGCAAGCGGCCGGCCGGCTTCGACAAGGGCTACTTCTACGAGCCCACCGCCCTCCTCGACGTGACCCCCGAGATGCCGCTCCTGCGCGAGGAGACGTTCGGGCCGGTGGCCCCCATCGTGCGCTGCCGGGACATCGACGAGGCCATCGCCCTGGCCGACCGGAGCGAGTACGGCCTGGGGGCCTCGATCTACACCAACCGCCTCGAGCACGCGATGAAGGCCGCGGAGCAGGTCCACGCGGGGACGTTCTGGATCAACGACCCTCTCACGGACAACGACGCCGGGCCCTTCGGAGGCATGCGCCGGAGCGGCATCGGCCGCGAGCTGGGCAGCGAGGGGATCGAGGACTTCCGGGACAGCAAGCACGTCCACATGGACTACGTGATCGCGGCCAAGCCCTATTGGTATCCCTACCGCTACGATCGCCCGCGGGAGTAAAGTAGGCCCGCCCCATGGACGGCGACATCCGCCACGACTGGACGACCGAGGAGGTCGAGGAGCGGTATCGGCTCCCCCTGACCGAGCTCGTCTACCGCGCCCAGGGCGTTCACCGCCGCCACCACGATCCCACCGCCGTACAGCGTTGCACGCTCCTGAGCATCAAGACGGGCGCCTGCCCCGAGGACTGCGCCTACTGCCCGCAGAGCGCGCGCTACGAGACCGGGGTGGAGCGCCAGGAGCTGCTCCCGCCCGAGACGGTGCTGGCCGCGGCGCGCGCCGCCCGGGAAGACGGCTCGACCCGCTTCTGCATGGGCGCCGCCTGGCGGGACGCGAAAGAGGGCCGGGCCTTCGCGCAGGTCCTGGAGATGGTCGCGGGCGTGGCCGGGCTCGGCCTCGAGGTCTGCGCGACCCTCGGGATGCTCACGGCCGACCAGGTGCGACGGCTCCAGGCGGCCGGCCTCACCGCCTACAACCACAACCTCGACACCTCGCCCGAGTTCTACCCCCGCATCATCACCACCCGGACCTACCAGGACCGCCTCGACACGATCGCGCGGGTACAGGAGGCCGGGATCAAGGTCTGCTGCGGCGGGATCGTGGGGATGGGGGAGAGCGCCCGCGACCGCTGCGCGCTCCTCGCGCAGCTCGGCCGCCTGGACCCCCACCCGGAGAGCCTGCCCGTGAACCTGCTGGTGCGGATCCCGGGGACACCTCTGGCCGAGGCGCCCGACCTCGACCCGTTCGAGCTCGTGCGCACCGTGGCCTGCGCGCGGCTCGTGGCTCCGCGGGCCCGGGTGCGGCTCTCCGCCGGGCGCCTGGCCCTCACCGCCGAGGCCCAGGCCCTCTGCTTCCTCGCGGGGGCCAATTCGATCTTCGCGGGCGAGAAGCTCCTCACCTCACCGAACCCCGGGGTGGGCGAGGACGAGCGCCTGGCCGCGCGTCTCGGAATGCGCTTCCTGGAGACGGAGACCGCCGGGGCATGAACCCCCTCGACGCCTGGCGGGCCGAGGAGGAGCAAGCCCTGAGCGCCCTCCGGCAGGCGGGCCTCCTGCGGCGCCTGCGCCTGCCCCAGGGAGTCGACCTGGTCTCGAACGACTTCCTCGGCCTGGCCTCCCATCCGCACCTGATCGAGGCCATGCGCGCCGCGCTTCCCGGCCTGGGCGCGGGCTCCTCCGGCTCGCGCCTGCTCCACGGCCACGACCGGGCCTTCGAGCGGATCGAGACCCTCCTGGCCGCCTTCTGCGGGACCGAGGCCGCCCTGCTCTTCGGCTCCGGCTACGCGGCCAACCAGGGGCTGATCCCGGTCCTGGCCGGCCGGGACGACCTCGTCCTTTCCGACGAGCGAAACCACGCGAGCCTCATCGACGGTATCCGGCTCTCCCGCGCCCGCAAGGTCGTCTACCCGCACCGGGACCTGGACGCGGTCGCGCGCGCCCTCCTCACCCCTCGCGGCCGCGGCCGCGCGTACGTGGTGACCGAGAGCGTCTTCGGCATGGATGGCGATCTCGCGCCCCTCGTCGCGCTCGTCGATCTCGCGGAGGCCCACGGCGCCCTGGTGGTCGTGGACGAGGCCCACGCCACCGGCCTCTACGGACCGGGCGGCTCCGGCCGGGTCGAGGAGCTGGGGCTCCGCGACCGCGTGCTGGCCACCGTCCACACGGGAGGCAAGGCCCTCGGCTCGGGAGGCGCCTGGGTGGCGGGGCCGCGCGTCCTCCGGGACCGGCTCGTCAACCACGCCCGCACCTTCATCTACTCGACCGCGCCCCTGCCCGTGCTCACGGCGGCGCTGGAGGCCGGCCTCGAGCTCGTCCAGCGCGAGCCCCACCGCCGGCACGACGTCCACCGGAAGGCCGCCCTCCTTCGGGGAGAGCTGGGCGCCGCCGGCCTGCCCGCACCGGGCGCGGCCCCGATCCTCCCGCTCGTGGTCGGCGACGTCGCCGAGGCCCTGGCCCTCCAGGAAGGCCTCGCCGCCGCGGGCTTCGACGCCCGGGCGATCCGTCCGCCGACGGTGCCGGAGGGGACGGCCCGCCTGCGGGTCACGGTGCGCCATCCCGTGGGCGACGGCGACCTGCTGCGGTTCGCGCGCGAGGTGGCGCGGCTCCGGCACGCCGCGGTGGTGGCCGCGGCCGAGCGGCCCCGGCGGCTCGGCTCGCCCCTGCCTGCCGAGTGAGGTCCGACCGCGCGCGGGTGAGCGTCCGTCCCGAGGACGTCCGGGCCTGGGACCTCGCCCACCTCTGGCACCCTTTCACGCAGATGGCGGAGTACGCGGCCGGCGATCCTCTGGTGGTCGTCCGCGCGGAAGGCCACTACCTCATCGACGACCGCGGCCGGCGGCTCTTCGACGCGACGTCGGCCCTCTGGTGCAACCTCTTCGGCCATCGGGTGCCCGAGATCGACGGGGCGATCCGCGCCCAACTCGAGCGCCTCGCCCACTCGACTCTGCTCGGGGCCACCCACCCGGGGGCGGCCGAGCTGGCGCGTCGTCTGGTCGAGCTCGCGCCTCCGGGCCTCGACCACGTCTTCTTCTCCGACGACGGGGCCACCGCGATCGAGTCGGCCCTCAAGATCGCGTTCCAGTACCGGCGCCTCACGCGGGGACCGGAGGCGGCGGCCGAGAGCGTCTACTTGAGCTTCGACAACGCGTACCACGGCGACACCCTGGGCGCGGCGGCGGTGGGCGGGGTCGAGCTGTTCCACGAGACCTTCCGGCCGATCCTCCTCCCCGCCCTCAAGACGCCGGCGCCCTACTGCTACCGCTGCCCGCTGGGGCGCGAGCCCGCGGACTGCCCGATCGATCGGGGCGAGGAGCTGGAAGCGGTGCTCGCCCGCGAGGGGGGGCGGGTCTGCGCGGTCGTGCTCGAGCCCCTGGTCCAGGCGGCGGCGGGGATGCTCGTCCAACCCGAGGGGTTCCTGACCCGGGTCGCCGAGGCCTGCCGGCGTCACGGCGTGCTGCTCATCCTGGACGAGGTGGCCACCGGCTTCGGCCGCACGGGGACGCTCCTGGCTTGCCAACGCGAGGGGGTGACGCCCGACCTGCTCTGCCTGGCCAAGGGCCTGACCGGTGGCACCCTGCCCCTCGCGGCCACCCTGGCCACGGACGCGGTCTACCGGGCGTTCCTCGGCCGCTACGAGGAATACCGCCACTTCTTCCACGGACACACCTACACCGGCAACCCTCTCGGCTGCGCGGCGGCGCTGGCCACCCTTGGGCTCCTGGCCGACGGCTCCCTCCTGCGCGGTGTTGCGGCGAAGGCCCGCGTCCTGCGCGAGGCCCTGGCGCCGCTGGAGCGTCATCGACACGTGGGCGAGATCCGCCAGGCGGGGCTCATGTGCGGCGTCGAGCTGGTGGCGGACCGCGAGACGAAGGCCCGCTTCGACCCCGGCGATCGCGTCGCCTACCGGCTCTGCCTGGCCATGCGCGAGCGCGGGGTGTTCATCCGGCCGCTCGGCGACGTGATCGTCCTCATGCCGCCCCTCACGGTGACCGAGGACGAGCTGCGGCACCTGGCCGGGTCACTGCACGCGGTGCTGGTCGAGCGCTTCGGCGCCTGAGCGGCTCGCCGCCGACGGTTCAAACCAGGCCCCAGGCCTTGAGGACGGCCATGAGGGTCGGCCGCTGCCAGAGCCAGTCGGTCTTCAGCCAGAGGCCGTCGAGAACGGCGCTACGAAAGACACCCTCGCGGTCGACGGGAAGCGGCCGGTAGCGCCCGTCGGCCCCCAGGCCGAAGAACTCGGCCTGACGCTGATCCGGGTCGATCAGCCAGTACTCGCAAACCCCGCCCACCTCGTACTCGCGGTATTTCTCGACCCGGTCTCGGATGACGCTGTCCGGGCTCACGATCTCGACCGCGAGGTCGGCCGGGCCGTCAAGGTAGTTCTTGCGCAGTCGGCCGCGGTGCCGCTCGGCCAGGAAGAGCACGTCGGGCTCCCGCCCGGCCTGGCGAGCCGGCGTCTTCATCTGGAAGCGCGACGACAACACAACCCCCGGCGCTTTCGCTTCAACGTACGACCGCAAGATCGCGGTCAGGAAGTCCGCCAGATCCTGGTTCTCCCACGACGTCGGACTCATCTCGATCACCTCTCCCTCGACCCACTCCGCGTTGCGGCCGTCGTAGGCGCGGAGGAACTCCTCGTACGTCATGCGGAGCGGGGCGGCGGGAGAGGGCGGCGTGGGGGAGTCGGTGGTTCGCGACAAGGCAATGACCTCTGGTTGCGATTGTACGCCCCGCTGGCGGTTCGGAGCATAATGCCGGCGCACGCCCGCGGAGGTCCGAACTGGCCGACCTGCTCGTCACCGGCACCGACACCGGCGTCGGCAAGACCGTGGTGGCGGCGGCCCTGGTGCTGGCCCTCCGGCAGCGCGGGGTGAGGGCGGTCGGCTTCAAGCCGGTGGAGACCGGCGTGGTGCCGCAGGAAGCCGCCGACTCCGAGGTCCTGGCTGCGGCCACGACCGTGGACCTGGACCTGCTGCGTCCACTCCTGCGGCTTCCCGAGGCCCTCGCGCCCGCAGTGGCCGCGGAGCGGGCCGGGGTCGCCCTCGATCCGAAGGTGCTGGAGTCGCGCATCCACGCCCTGCGGGCGGCCGGCTACACGCTCGTGGTCGAGGGCGCGGGCGGTCTGCTCGTTCCTCTCGCCTGGGGCTATACCGCCCTGGACCTGGCTCGACGCACCGGTCTCGAGGCGGTCGTGGTGGGCCGGGCGGGCCTCGGCACCCTGAACCACGTGGCCCTGACCCTGGAGGCTCTCGCGCGGGGGCAGGTGCCGGTCCGCGGGGTGGTGCTGAACCTGCGCGGCGATCCCCCCGATCTCGCCGAGGCCACGAACCCCGCGACCCTCGCGCGCCTGTGTCCAGGCGTCCGCATGGTCGTGCTGCCCCGGGTGGCCACGCCCACCCCCCTGAACGCGGCCCGCGCGCTCGTTCCCCTCGTCGCCCCCCTGTTCGCGGACTGAATGCCCGCCCTCCTCGTCCTCTTCCTCGTCCTGCGCCTCGGGCAGCAGCTCCTCGAGCACACCCTCGCCGCCTTGAATCGCCGCTACTGGACGGACCCCGCGAGGCAGGCCGATGCCGGACGGATCCTGGGCATTCCCGAAGAGGAGATGAGGAAGGCCGTCGCCTACGCGAGCGACCGCTACCGGTTCGGCCGGATCGCGGAGTGGGCGGAGGTGCTGGCGACCCTGACCTTCATCGCGCTCGGAGGCCTCGGCTGGGCGGAGGGACGTGCCCGCGCGGGCGCCGCTCCCCTCGGAGGCGGGCCCCTCGCGGCCGGCCTCGCCTTCTTCGGGATCCTCGGCCTGCTCGGCGCGCTCTTCGGGCTGCCTTTCGCGCTCTACGGCACGTTCGTCATCGAAGAGAGGCACGGCTTCAACCGCCAGACCTGGCGGGGATTCCTCCTGGACCAGGTGAAGGGCCTGGGGCTCGCGATCGCCCTCGGCGTCCCGCTCCTCTCCGCCGTGCTGACCATCATGGAGAAAGCCGGTCCTTCGTGGTGGCTCTGGGCCTGGGCCGCGGCCAGCGCCTTCAGCCTCTTCACGGCCTGGATCTACCCGACCGTTCTCGCTCCGCTGTTCAACCGGTTCGCTTCCCTCCCCGAGGGCGACCTGCGCGACGCCATCCTCGCCCTCGCCGCCCGCGTCGGCTTCCGTGCCGGCGGCATCTTCGTGATGGACGCCTCGCGGCGCACCGCCCACGGCAACGCCTACTTCACGGGGCCCTTCCGGCAGAAGCGCATCGTCCTCTTCGACACCCTGCTGGAGGCGATGGGGCCGCGGGAGGTGGTGGCGGTGCTCGCCCACGAGCTCGGCCATTTCAAGCTGCACCACGTGCGCTGGGCTCTCGTTCGCGGCCTCCTGTCCACCGGCCTGCTCTTCTACCTGCTCGGTCGCGTCCTGCCCTTCACCCCGTTCTACTCGGCCTTCGGCCTCGACCGGACGTCCTACGGCGCCCTGGTGGTGTTCGGGGCCTGGTTCTCCCTCGTGAGCTTCCTGCTGCAGCCCCTCGAAAACGCGCTCGCGCGCCGCCACGAGTTCGCGGCCGACGCGTTCGCCCTGGCCCACGGCGTCACCGCGCAAGACCTGGCGGAGGCCCTTCTCAAGCTGCGCGAAAAGAGCCGCATCATGCCCCTTTCGCACCCGCTCTACTCACGGGTCTACCACTCGCACCCGCCGCTCCTCGAGCGGCTACGCGCCATGGACGCGGTATGAATCAGCCCTCGGGGGCGATCGCGGTCAGCAGCTCCGGGTCGGGCCGACGGACGGACAAGCCGCGGAGGCGCTCCGGCCGGTCGGCCGTGCGGTCGAGCCGGAGCAGGAGGAGGGCGGCGGGCGCCCCGAGCAGCAGCATCAGCCCCCAGAATCGCCGCTCGCCCAGGCGCGCGTGGAGAGGCAGGAAGAGAATGGGGTTGATGGCGAAGGCGACGCTCCAGGTCGCCTGGTAGACGCTCAGGTAGCGGCCCCGGGCGGCGGGCGGGGCCCAGTCGGCGATGAAGGCCATCTGCTGCGGGGAGGCGAGGATCTCGCCGGTCGTCCATACGAGCACGGCCAGGAGCAGGAAGGCCCAGTGCATGACGAGGCCCACGGCGGCGAATCCCGCGGCCACGAACGCGTACCCGAGGGCGGCCACGCGCAGGCGGCGGAAGCGCTTCAAACGCTCCACCATCGAGACCTCGAAGAGCGCGATCAGGAGCCCGTTCGTGCCGACGAGGAGGCCGTAGACGAGGGCGGGATAGCGCGCGGAGACCGTCACCGTCAGCGGCATCACGCTGATGTGGGAGAAGAAGACCAGCGAGAACACGAAGGCCACCGCGACCATCTGCAGGTAGACCCCGTCGAGAAGGGGATTGGGCGCCGCGCGGAGCGCGGCCGCCGGCGTCTCGGCCTCCTCCGGGCGCGTCTCCGGGATGTAGACGTAGACGACGACGCCGTAGAGGAGCGTGGTCAGGCCATCCCCGAAGAAGAGCCAGCGCCAGTTCCAGTCGGCGAGCAACCCCCCCATGGCCATCCCGAGGGCGAAGCCGAGGTTGACCGCCATGCGGAGGGCGGCGAAGCCGGTGGCCCGCTGGTCCGAGGGCAGGAGGTCGGAGATGATCGCGGATGCGGCGGGGCGGTAGAGGTCGGCCACGAAGCCGAGCAGGACGAGCAGGGGCACGAAGACCCGGGCCGAGGGAGCGAAGCCCATGGCCACCGCGAGGACGCCGCTGCCGAAGAGGCTGATCATGAGCGTCCGCCGGCGGCCCAGGCGGTCGGTCAGGAAGCCGCCGGCCAGGATCGACACGATGGAGCCGGCCCCGTAGGCGAACAGCAGCTCCGCCGCCTCGGTCTCCGAGAGCCGGAACTCGCGCAACAGGACGATGGTGAGGAAGGGGACGATGAACGTCCCCACCTTGTTGATGAGGGTGCCCGTGACCAGCAGGCGCACGGGCGCGGGCAGGCGGGCGAGGAGGCGGAGCGGGTTCTCGAGCATGGGCGAAAGGGGGCAGTGTATCGCAGGCTTGACCTCCACCCCGGCGCCCGCTTGTAATGGGCGGCATGCTCAAGCTCGTTCTGCTCCGCCACGGGGAGAGCACGTGGAACCTCGAGAACCGCTTCACCGGCTGGACGGACGTGGACCTCACGCCGAAGGGTGTGCAAGAGGCACAGGAGGCGGCCCGACTCCTCGAGCACGGCGGGTACACGTTCGACGTGGCCTACACGTCGCTCCTCAAGCGGGCGATCCGCACCCTCTGGATCACCCTGGACGGCCTCGATCTCATGTGGCTGCCCGTCAACAACACCTGGCGGCTCAACGAGCGCCACTACGGGGCGCTGCAGGGGCTCAACAAGGCGGAGACCGCCGCCCGGTATGGCGAGGCGCAGGTGAAGGTCTGGCGGCGCAGCTACGCCGACCCGCCCCCGGCCCTCACCCCCGAGGACGAGCGCTACCCGGGCCGCGACCGCCGCTATGCCGGTCTGAGCCCGGCCGAGCTGCCCCTCACCGAGTCGCTCAAGGACACGGTGGCCCGCTTCCTGCCCTACTGGCACCGCATGATCGTGCCGGACATCCAGGCGGGCAAGCGGGTCCTCATCGCCGCTCACGGCAACAGCCTGCGCGCGCTCGTGAAGCACCTCGACGGCATGCCGGAGGCGGACATCGTGGAGCTGAACATCCCGACCGGGGTGCCCCTCGTGTACGAGCTGGAACGCGACTTGCGGCCCCTGAAGCATTACTACCTCGGCGATCCCGAAGCGGTCCGGAAGGCCGCGGAGGCGGTGGCGAAGCAAGGACAGCGTGGCTAGGGGCCGCCGCCTCGCCCTTCTCGTCCTCGGCGTTCCCCTCCTGGGCGCGGGGGCGGGCGGGCTGTGGGTCCACGGCCGGCTGCGGGCGAGCCTTCCGCAGCTCGAGGGCGAGCGGACGCTCCCGGGGCTCTCGGCCCCCGTGCGCGTGGAGCGCGACGCCCAGGGCGTGCCCCGTATCACGGGGAAGAGCCGCCTCGACCTTTCGCGCGCTCTCGGCTTCGTCCATGGCCAGGAGCGCTACTTCCAGATGGACCTCCTGCGACGGCGGGCGGCCGGCGAGATCGCGGAGCTGGTGGGCCCCGCGGCCCTCAAGCTGGACCGCACGGTCCGCGTCCATCGCTTCCGGTCCGTGGCCGAGCGCGTCTTTGCCCGGGCCCCCGCGGACGAGCGCTCCTCGATCCAGGCCTACGGCGAGGGGGTGAACGCGGGCCTGGCCGCCCTGGGGGCGCCGCCCTTCGAGTACCTCGCGCTGCGCACGGACCCGCAGCCCTGGAGGCCCGAAGACACGATCCTGGCCGAGCTCGCGATGTTCGTCACCCTGCAGGGCGGGCTTCCCGAGCGGGAGAGCCTCCTGGGGGTCATGCACGACGTCCTGCCCCCCGCGCTCTTCGCTTTCCTGGCGCCCTCCGGGACCGAGTGGGACGCTCCGCTCGTGGGCGGGGCGTTCGCGGTGCCGCCGGTCCCGGGTCCGGATGTCCTCGATCTCCGCCGGGCGGTGCCCCCGAAGGCGACGGCTCAGGGCCCGACCGCCGAGCGCGCGGCCGCCCTCGAGCCCGACCCCGACCTCGTCCTCGGCAGCAACAACTGGGCGGTCGCGGGCGCGCACACCGCGAGCGGCGCCCCGCTCCTGGCCGACGACATGCACCTGCAGATCACGGTCCCCAACATCTGGTACCGGGCGGTGCTCGCCTGGCGCGAGGGCGGCGAGGAGCGGCAAGTGGTCGGGGTCACCCTGCCGGGGACCCCGGTCACGATCGTGGGGACCAACGCGCACGTGGCCTGGGGCTTCACCAACAGCGAGGGCGATTGGGCCGACCTGGTCGAGGTGGAGCCCGACCCGAGCGACCTGGACGCCTATCGGACCCCGAGCGGTCCCCGGAAGCTCACCCACGTGTCCGAGCGCATCCGGGTCAAGGGCGGGGCCGAGGAGACCCTCGAGGTCGTGGAGACGATCTGGGGCCCCATCGTCGACCGGGATCACCGCGGCCGCAAGCGGGCGCTGCGCTGGGTGGCCCAGGACGAGGAAGGAGTGAACCTCGCGCTCAGCGCGCTGGAGACCGCGCAAAGCCTGGCCGAGGCACAGGACGTCGCGAACCGCACGGGGGCTCCCGCCCAGAACTTCGTGGCCGTGGACCGGGACGGCCACATCGGCTGGACCATCCTGGGGCGCATCCCGCGGAGGGTCGGCTTCGACGGCCGGCTCCCCTCCTCGTGGGCCGACGGCGCGCGGCGCTGGGACGGCTGGCTCGAGCCCGGCGAGTACCCGCGGATCGTGGATCCGCCCTCCGGCCGCATCTGGACCGCCAACGCCCGGGTCGTGGACGGGGAGATGCTGCGCAAGATCGGCTATGGAGGATACGACCTCGGCGCCCGGGCGCAGCAGATCCGCGACGACCTGCTCGCGATCGAGAAAGCCACTCCCGAGGACATGCTCAACGTGCAGATCGACGTCCGGGCGATCTTCCTCGTGCGCTGGCGCGATCTGCTCTTGAAGACGCTCACGCCCGAGGCGCTGGCCAGGGACCCACGGCGTGCGGAGATGCGCCGCCTGGTCGAGAGCTGGGGGGGCCGCGCATCCCCCGATTCGGCGGGCTACCGGCTGGTGCGGGAGTTCCGCACCACCCTCGCCGAGCAGGTGCTCGAGCCCCTGACCGCGCCCTGCAAGGCGGCGGACCCACGCTTCCGGTGGAACCGGCTCCCGTTCTACGAGGGGCCGCTCTGGGCCCTCGTGACCGAGCGGCCGCCGCACCTGCTCGACCCGAAGCACAAGAGCTGGGACGCCCAGCTCCTGGCCGCGGCCGACGCGGTCGTGGCCTCGCTCACGAAGGACGGGGCCCGCCTCGCCGACCAGACCTGGGGACGGCGCAACGCTGCCGAGATCCAGCACCCATTGTCGCGGGCGGTTCCCTTCCTCGCGCGCTTCCTGGACATGCCGAAGGACGAGCTGCCCGGCGACTCGAACATGCCGCGGGCCCAGGGGCCAGAGAACGGCGCCTCGGAACGGCTGGCCGTCTCGCCGGGACGAGAGGCGGGGAGCCTGTTCCACATGCCGGGGGGCCAGAGCGGCCACCCGCTCTCGCCGAACTATGCCGACGGGCACGCGGACTGGGTGAAGGGCAAGCCGCGTCCCCTCCTGCCCGGCCCGCCCGTCCACGTCCTCACCCTCCGGCCACCCGGTGGGCGCTGAGGAGCCGGAAGAAGTCGGCACTGCCGACTACGTCAGCGCCCTCGTGGCCAGCTTCCTGGGCTGGACCCTCGACGCTTTCGACTTCTTCGTCCTGGTCTTCGTGCTGCCCAACGTCGCCGCCGACTTCGGAAAGAGCATTCCGGAGCTGGCGCTGACGATCACGGTCACCCTGGCCTTCCGGCCGGTGGGCGCCTTCCTTTTCGGCCTCCTGGCCGACCGCTACGGCCGCCGGCTCCCCCTGATGATCGACCTCGTCTTCTACTCGGTGGTGGAGGTGCTCTCCGGGCTGGCCCCGAACTACACGACGTTCCTGGTCCTGCGGGCCCTCTTCGGGATCGGGATGGGCGGGGAATGGGGCGTGGGGGCGTCGCTGGCCATGGAGAAGGTCCCTCCGCGCTGGCGGGGCGTGCTCTCCGGAGTCCTCCAGGAAGGCTACGCGGTGGGCTACCTGCTGGCCGCCTGCTGCTACTTCTTCGTCTTCCCGCGCTGGGGCTGGCGGGCCATGTTCTACATCGGCGGCCTGCCCGCCCTCCTCGCCCTCTTCGTCCGCTTCCGGGTCAAGGAGTCCGCGGTCTGGGAGAAGAGCAAGGCCGAGAGCTGGAGCCACCTCGGCCGCGGCATCGCCTCCCAGTGGCGTCTCTTCCTCTACCTCACCGCGCTCATGATGATGATGAACTTCGTCTCCCACGGCACCCAGGACATGTACCCGACGTTCCTCAAGCTGGAGCGCGGCTTCCTCCCCCGTGAGGTCGCGATGATCGCGGTGACCTACAACGTCGGGGCGCTGCTGGGGGGGATCGCCTTCGGCCTCCTCTCGGACCGCTTCGGTCGCCGCCGCTCGATGGTGACGGCCCTCCTGCTGGCGATGCTGATGATCCCCCTCTGGGCCTACGCGCCCGGCACGTCCCTCCTGGTGTTCGGGGCCTTCCTGATGCAGTTCATGGTGCAGGGCGCCTGGGGAGTGATCCCCGCCCACATCACCGAGCTCTCGCCCGACGCGGTGCGCGGCTTCCTGCCCGGGTTCGCCTACCAGTGCGGGGTGCTGCTCGCGGGCGGCGTCGCCTACATCGAGGCGGTCTTCGCCCAGCACACGACCTACGCGAACGCGATGGCCCTCACCGCCCTCACGGTCTTCCTGCTGGGCGCGGTGGTGGTCGCCCTCGGCCCCGAGAAACGCGGGGCGCGCTTCGCGGCCTGAGCAAAGCCTGGACCTCGCCGCGATATTCCTTGTCCGTGGTGTGGAGAACCCTTACGCGCCTGCTGGAAGAAAGCTTATCCCAACGACGGATATAGAATACGAGTTGCGGGATGCTGAGTGTAGGCGGACAACTCGTAGCTCCTGGCGTGCCCGCATTGGGCAGACAAGCGAGGAATGATCGTGCTGACCCGTGAACAGGCGATCGAGAAGATGAAGAAGCCCATCAATAAGCGGGTGTCCTTCACTTATCCGGGGTCCGAGGGAACAAAGAAGGGCGTACTCAAGGACCGCGCTGTCGTGTGGAGCGGAGACTATCCCGAAGGTGTCCAGTACTACGACGTCGCCGATCTCATTGAGTTCAACGGGGAACACGAACTCTGGATGCGCCTTGGCTACTACAGGCAGGTCGGCGACGACCTTCGCTGGGCTAGTCAGACGACGATCACCGAACCCCTCGAGGTCTGGAAACGCTTCCTGGTGGCGGCCGCACACGAGAAAGATTGGTTTCGGACGCTATTGGTCGATGTTGCGAAGGAACTTGAGCCGAAGGGCGATGCCGCCTAACAAATAGCGGGAAGAAGAAGCAGACGAAGCCCGCGATGGCTAGAATGACGCGGTCGTCGCTGCTTATCTCGGTGTTCCGTGGACCGCATGACGGGCGACTCCTGCTATCACCGTTATAAGGCACAGTTCCAGTTATGACCGCGCCGCCCACGCCCGCTCATCAGCCGTTTGAGATACTTCCCGGAGTTGGTATCGGTCCGTTCCGGCTGGGGATGACGCCTGACGAGCTTGAGAACGTCTGCCGCGAGTACGGCCTCCGTAACGAAGGAGCGTTTCGCAGCGGCCTCCACGTCGAGTTTCAAGACGGACGTGCCACTCGGATTGAGGTTGCGACGGACATCGGCCTGTCTCTCGCCGGAGAGCCGCTGACCGACTCAAGCGACGCCAACGTCCAGAGGTTACTGGCCACGCTCCTTCCATTGGCCGCTGATTGGAGGGAAGCGGACGGGCTCGTCGTCTTACACTGGGAGCTCTCTGACACCTTTGCCTTCTCGTTCATGGTTTACGCTCCAGGGCACAGGCATGCCGAGTCAGCCGGGCGATGACCTCTGCAGTTCTTCTTGGCAGCAACAGGGTGAAGCTGAGGCCGAGCAACCGGGGCCCCTCGTGGCGACCCCTGGTCACCCAGGTGGGCCTCTTATGCCTGCCGACTCTCTTTGGTGTCGCGGTATTTTCGCTGCTGGGGTTCCTACAGCAGCCCTCCCTCGTGATTGACCTCGGATGGCTCAATGGCATGGCGATGGCGACCGTGTTCGCCGCCTTCCTTGGAGCAGGCTACGGTCCTGCGCTGATTCCGGTGGCAGCCGTGATCACGCTTGCTGGGCAGCGACGTCGCTCATCGGGAACGGGCGTGTCCTGGCTCCTAGTCTTGCTGGCCCTCGCGGCGAGTATCCTTGGCTACTCCTGGGCGCTCGACGCCGTGGAGTTGCCTTGAGGCTGCGAAGAGCCGCATCTGGCGCCTGCGCGGCATGGATCGGCCTCAGTACCGGCTCAGGGTGAATGAGGTCAGGGTGTTCTATGACGTCACGGAGACAGCGGTCGAAGTCCTCGCCATCATCCCGAAGGAGCAAGCCGAGGCCTGGCTCGCGGAAGAGGCTACCCCAGCCTCGCCGGGTGGCCCTGGCAAAGGTCAAGGACGACCTTTCGCGGTACCTCAAGCTTGCTGCGGAGCGGGAGATCCTGATCACGCGTCACGGAAGGCCTGCGGGAGTCCTGATCGGGTTCGAGACCGAGGATGACTGGTTCGAGTACCGGCTGGAGAATCACCCGGAGTTCCTCCGTCGAGTGGGAGAGGCTCGTGCGGCCCTCCGTGCTGGCCTGGGGACCCGTCTCGAGGATCTCCCGAGGTAGAGGAGAGCTGATCTCAGGCGCTCGTGATCGACTTCCAGTGCCTCAGCCGCTCTGCGATCAGCTCGGCGCGACGCCGATCGTCGCGTCCGTCCAGGACGCTCAGGTCCTCGGGATCGGCGCGCAAGTACACGCCGGACGTCCGCGCGTTGACCTTGGGGTGGGTGTCCGAACGAGTGGTGAAGTACCCGGCCGCGCGATCGGCGGACTCGATTCGGATCTCTCCCGTCCCGTCCAACTGCGGCGCGTTCGGGTGCCGAGGCCGCTCTCCCTTCCAGTAGTAGAAGACGCCGGGGGGATCCTGCCTCTCCTTCGCCGCTTCGCTCCAGTATCGCGCGGACAGGGTGCCATCCTCTTGCCATGAGCGGCCGGCCAGCTCCAAAGCCCCCTCGCGGTCTCGCGAGATCCTCAGGAGGCTCACGGCCGAAGGCTCCCGGGAGCTGCGCTCCGTCAATGAGAACTGCCACCACAGGCCCTCGATGCGGGCGAGGCGGCCCTCGTCCTCGATCGCCTTCCGAAGCTTCTGATTGACGGCTCTCATCTCGGTCGCGGTCGTCGCTTCGCCGTAGCGTACGCAGGTGAGGCCGAGGAGATCGCTGGGAAGCTTCGAGCCACTCGCATGGAGGATGAAGGTCCGGCGCATTCCCAGGGCGCTACCGAAAAGACCGGCTTCGAAGACGACGTTGTCTCGCGGAGAAGCCTGGCCGGATCCCGTGGGCTTGGATCCGGCTGGGCGGTTGGTCGTCCAGTCGTCCCGAGCGAACACGAAGGCGGCGAAATCGACCTCGTGCGTGAGCTCGAGGAGCCGCTCGAGGGTGGTGGTCCCGGGATTGAACGAAGTCGTCCAGGGTTCGACGTGCGCGACGTCTGCGAGACCGCGCGTCAGCGCCTGCAGCAGCTTCTCCTGCTTTCCTGACGAGCCCAGGAAGATGCGAGGCTTGTTCATCCGTTCCTCCAGGACCGAGTGATCGAGACCCGGACGGGCATACCGCGCGCGGCCAGCGCCTTCAGGAAAGGATCCACCGGCACGCACTGCTCGGGGGGGAGCACGCCGCGCTCCGGGATCCGGGCTTCGAGCAGCAGGCCCGCCATGATCGCCGGCGGGAACCCGGTGTCCCGCGCCACCGCGGAGAGCGGCGGGCGCCGCTGCGGCCGCGCGGTCATCTCGTAGCGCGCGCGGAGCGGCCCCTTCGCGTCCCTTCCCTCCACCACCACGCGCAGGCAGTCGCGGTCGTCCACGAACGGAGGGGGCTTGGGCAGGGTGGCCAGGCAGTCGAGCAGCACGTCGCGGGGAGCGACGCCGCGCGGCCCCGGCTGCCGGTCCGCGAGCCCGAGGTCGATGAGCAGCTTCAGCTTCTCGAGGAGGGCCGGGTCGTAGGCCACCTTGAAGAAGCACTCGCGGATCCCCTTTGCCCGGTAGCTCAGGGGCAGGGTGGCCACCTCCGAGTGCAGGCTCAGGTGGACGCGCTGCCGGCCCACCTCGAAGCGCACGTCCTCGCCGCCCGTGAGCGGCGGGACGGAGCGGAAGCGGCCGCGGGCGAAGACGACGGCTGGCTGGGTGAGCTCGTCCAGGAGGGTGGCGGGGGAGAAGCCGAAGGCGACGGGCGTTTCGTAACGCGTGAAGTCGGCTCCCCCGTTGTACACTCGCACGGCACGCACATGGGTCATGGGATCGGCGGCGGTGCGGGCCAGCACGTTCGTGATCCCGGGGGCGCTCCCCATCCCGAGCACGGCCAGGAGGCCATGGCGGCGGAAGTCGGCGTCGTGGGTGAGCTGCACTCGCGTGGTGTGGAAGAGCCCGCCCAGGTCCAGGTAGTGGCAGCGCGCCTCCAGTGCGGCCGCCATCACCGGCAGGTTGAAGGGGAACGGGCCCGCGTTGACCAGGGCGGCCGCCCTCGCCTCGCGCAGGCGGGCCGCCAGGGCGGGGGTGTCGCGGGCGTCCAGGGCGTCGGCGGTGGCTCGGCCCGCGCCGTATATCCGAGCCGCCGTGCGCGCCGCCTGAAGGTCGCGGTCCACCACGAGGACGCGGTGGCCCTGGCGCGCGAGGTCGAAGACCACCGCCCGCCCCATCGCTCCCGCCCCGCCCAGCACCGCCACCAGCGGCTTCCGGCCCTTTGAGGTTGCCATGAGCTCGATTCGGTTGAAGACGGTGCTGCCGGGCCCGCGCTCTCGCGAGCTTCTCGCCCGCCGCGAGGCGGCGGTGCCGCGCGGAAGCTACAATGCGACCCCGATCTTCGTCAAGGAAGCGCGGGGTGCGCTCCTGGAGGACGTGGATGGCAACCGCCTCCTCGACTTCGCGGGGGGCATCGGCTGCCTGAACGTGGGCCACGCGGACCCGCGGGTGGTGAAGGCGGCCAGCGAGCAGCTCGCGCGCTTCACCCACGCCTGCTTCGGGGTCACCCCCTACGAGTCCTACGTCAGCCTGGCCGAGCGGTTGAACGCCCTCGTCCCCGGTGACTTCCCGAAGAAGACCCTGTTCCTGAACTCGGGGGCGGAGGCGGTGGAGAACGCGGTCAAGATCGCGCGGGCGGCCACGGGACGCCCGGCGGTGCTCGCTTTCGAGGACGGCTTCCACGGCCGCACCCTGCTGACGATGAGCCTCACCTCGAAGGTCCATCCCTACAAGGCGGGGTTCGGCCCCTTCGCGCCGGAGACCTACCGCGCCCCCTACGCCTACTGCTACCGCTGCTCCTACAACCTGAGCTACCCGTCCTGCGGTGTCGCCTGCGTCGATGCCCTCGAGGACTTCTTCAAGCGCTACGTGGCGGTCGAGCAGGTGGCGGCGGTGGTCGTGGAACCGGTCCTGGGGGAGGGCGGCTTCGTGGTGCCCCCGCCCGAGTACCTTCCGAAGCTGCGGGCCCTCACCGAGCGCCACGGGATCCTGCTCGTGGCCGACGAGGTGCAGAGCGGCTTCGGGCGGACGGGCCGGTGGTGGGGGATCGAGCACAGCGGGGTGGTGCCGGACCTGCTCGTCACCGCCAAGTCGATCGCGGGTGGCCTGCCCCTGGCGGCGGTGACCGGCCGGGCCGAGTTGATGGACGCTCCGGGCCCCGGCGGCCTGGGCAGCACGTTTGGCGGCAACCCGGTGTCGCTGGCCGCGGCCCACGCGGTGCTCGACGCCATGGCCGATCCCGCCTTCTTCGCCCGCGCCACGCGCATCGGCGCGGCCTTCGCCGAGCGGGCCGCGCGCTTCAAGGAGCGCCTCCCCCTCGTGGGCGACGTGCGGGGGATCGGGGCCATGTGGGGGATCGAGCTGGTCAAGGACCGCCAGGCGAAGACCCCGGCCAAGGAGGAGACCGCGGCGGTGGCGAAGCGCTGCTACGAGCGGGGGCTGGTCACGATCACGGCCGGCACCTACGGCAACGTGATCCGCACCTTGATGCCGCTCGTGATCGGCGACGACGAGCTCCAGGAAGGCCTGGACGTCCTCGAAGGGGCGCTCTCGGAGGCAGCATGAGGCGCGCGGCCGCCCTTCTCGTCCTCCTGGCGGCGGCCGCCCCCGCCGCGGAGAAGGCCGACCGCATCTTCATCAATGGCCGCGTGTGGACGGGCGATGCCAACCGGCCGCGCGCCGAGGCCCTGGCCGTGCGCGACACGAAGATCCTGGCCGTGGGATCGACCTCGCAGATCCGGGAGTTGGCCGAGAAGGGCACTGAGGTCGTCGACCTCCAGGGCCGCTTCGTCTGCCCCGGCTTCATCGACGCCCACCTGCACTTCATGGGCGGCAGCCTGTCCCTGGAGGCCCTGAGGCTGGACGGGGCCGCCTCCCTCCCCGAGATCGAGAAGCGGATCCGGGACTACGCCCGCACGCACCCGGACACCGCATGGATCACGGGCGAGGGCTGGACCTACGGCGCCTTCCCCGACGGGATGCCGACGCGGGCCCAGCTCGAGGCGATCGTGCCGGATCGCCTGGCCTTCCTCCGCTCCTACGACGGCCACACGGCCTGGGTGAGCTCGCTCGCCCTCGCCAAGGCCGGGATCACCCACACGACCGAGGACCCGCCGGGGGGGGCCATCCTGCGCGACGCCCAGGGCGAGCCCACGGGGATCCTGAAGGAGTCCGCGGTGCGCCTGGTCTCGCAGCTCGTGCCGACCCCGGCGCCCTTCGAGAAATACCGGGCCTTCCGGAAGGGGCTGGAGCTCGCCGCGTCCTACGGCCTCACCTCGGTCCACCAGGCCTCCTTCGACGAGGAGGACCTGAAGGTCATCGAGCAGGTGCTTGCCGAGCGGGGCCTCAAGGTCCGCTTCTACGCATCGGTGCCCCTGGTCAAGGACCCACCGCCCGAGACCCTCGACCGCTACCAGGAGCTGCGACGGAAGTACACGGGACCCCTGCTCCGCTTCGGGGCGGTGAAGGGCTTCGTGGACGGGGTCGTGGAGTCGCGCACCGCCGCGATGTTCGAGCCCTACCCGTCGGGAGGGACGGGCCTCCCGCGCTGGACCCAGGAGGACCTGGACTCGACGGTAGCCCTCTACGACAAGGCCGCCTACCAGGTCTTCCTCCACGCGATCGGCGACCGGGGCATCGCCATGGCGCTCTCCGCGTACGAGCACGCGGCGAAGGCCAACGGCACCCGCGGCCGGCGCCACCGCATCGAGCACGTCGAGGTGCCGCGGCCGGAGGACCTCCTCCGCTTCAAGGCCCTCGGGGTCATCGCTTCCACCCAGGCCCTCTTCGCCCAGCCCGACCAGAACCACCTCGAGGTGTACGTCCCCACCCTCGGGCCCGTCCGGGCCGCCCGAGCCATGCCGTTCAAGGCCATCGACGACGCGGGCGTGGTGCAGGCCTTCGGCAGCGACTGGCCCGTCTTCTCCTGCGAGGTCCTGCGCGGGATCTACTGCGCCGTGACCCGCATGACCCCGGAGGGGACGCCCGCGGGGGGCTGGGAGCCCGGCAACCGGATCAGCGCGGAGGCGGCGCTCCGCCACTTCACGCGGGACGCGGCCTTCGCCGGGCGCGAGGAGGACGTGAAGGGGACGCTCGCCCCGGGCAAGCTCGCCGATCTCGTGGTCCTGTCCGACGACATCCTCGCGATCCCCCCGGTCGGCCTCCTCAAGACCCGCGTCCTCCTCACCGTCCTGGGTGGCCAGGACACGTACCGCGCGAAGGAGTTCTCATGGCGGCCTACGCCGGCAAGGTAATCGTCCTGACCGGGGCCTCGTCGGGGATCGGGCGCGCCCTGGCCAGGGCCATAGCGCCCCAGCGGCCACGGCTCGTCCTGGCCGCCCGAGACCAAGGCCGGCTCGAGGAAGCGGCGAAGGAGTGTCGGGCGTACGGCGCGGAGGCGCTGGCCGTGCCGGCCGACGTCTCCTCCGAGCCGGCCTGCCGGGAGATCGTCTCCCGAGGGGTGTCCGCCTTCGGGAGCCTCGACGTGCTCGTCCACAACGCGGGCATCGGGATGCTGGCCCGCTTCGACCAGGTGACCGACCTCTCGGTCTACGAGACCCTCATGCGGGTCAACTACCTGGGCCCGGTCTTCCTGACCCACCACGCGCTGCCTCACCTCAAGAAGAGCCGCGGGCAGATCGTGGTGGTGGCCAGCGTGGCCGGGCTCACCGGGGTCCCCACCCGCACCGGTTACTCGGCCAGCAAGCACGCGGTCTTTGGATTCTTCGACTCCCTGCGCATCGAGCTCGGCGGCACTGGCGTGTCGGTGACGATGATCGCCCCCGACTTCGTGCGCTCCGAGATCCACCGCCGCGCCTTCGGCCCTGACGGCCGGCCCACCGGGAGGAGCCCGCTCCAGGAGTCGAAGATCATGAGCGCCGAGGCCTGCGCGGCCCTTATCGTGCGGGCCATGGAGAAGCGGCAGCGCCTGGTCGTCACGTCCTGGCGCGGCCGCCTCGGCCGCTTCGTCCGGATCTTCGCCCCGGGCCTGATCGACCGGATGGCCCGGAAGGCGGTGCAGTCGGGCCGCTAGAGCGTCCGATCATCGTCGCGGGCGGCGTCCACGGAAGCCGGGGGAGGCGAGGTGCAGCCAGGGAGCGAGGCTGTTCTCCGCCTGCTCGTCGGTCATGGCCTGGGCAGCCTTGACCACTTCGGCCGGCACCCACTTGGGGAACGGGAGGGAGCGGGCGCGGTGGGCGCCCGACGGGGTGTGCTCGGACCAGACCTTGGCCAGTCGCGCCTTGCCGAACCGGGCGGCCAGCTTCACCAGCGCCGGCCACAGGCGGCGGTGCACGTAGGTCACCTTGCCGTCCACCAGCTTGCAGACGAGCACGTCGTCGCTTTCGGTGATGACCTCGGCGGCGCGGTAGATGTCTTTCCCCCGCGGATGGCCCCACCAGCTCCCGCGGATCGGCCCGCCCGCCACCGCCTCGGCCAGGCTGGGCACGGGCCCCCGCGCGGACTGCAGGACGATGCCGTGCTTCTCCACGAAAGCGAGCGCCTCCGCCGGACGCGTCACTCGACGACCACGCGATCCGTGGACCCACGGCCGAAAGTCTCCGGCGCGTAGAAGCCGGGCCGGCGGGGTCCGCCGAGGCCCTGTGCTCCCACCACGGTCACGTCCGTGCCGGTCTCGGCCGGCAGGCTGCCCGTGATGGCCAGCGCGGGGTTCAGGGGCTCGAGGCCGGCGGGGAGCGGATCCACGAGCGCGGCGCGTAGCGCGAAAGCGCGGCCGCCGGTGCTTGGCCGGCCCCTCTCACTGCCTGCTCAGCCAGTAGGCGTGGCTTCCGGTGGGCACGAGCCGCGACCAGACGACGCCCAGGGGAAAGGCGAGAGCGAAAAGCGCGAAGCGGAAGCGGCCCGAGAGTACCACCGGCACGCTGGCCGCGAAGCCGTTGGGGAAGGGGATGGGAGCGTGGCGGGAAAGCGCGTAACCGTGGCGATCAGCGAGGCGGCGCACGTGGGCCACCGCGGGAAGGCTGATGTGGCGCGGCGGATCGAGGCTGTGCCATTTCCGGCCGAAGAGCCGCGCCTCGATGGAATCGGCGTGGGGCACCACGAGATAGAGGAGGCCCCCCGGCTTGAGCAAGTGGCGGGCCGCGGCCAGAGCCTCGTCCGGGTCCGTGAGGTGCTCGAGCACCTTGTGGAAGGTCACCACATCGAAGGTCTCCGACATCGAGGCGACGAGCGCCTCGATGTCGGCGTGGACGGGGAGGCCCAGCCGCTCCGCCACCCGCGCCGCTTGGGCCGGGTCCTTCTCGTAGCCGTGGAGGCGAAGGCCCCGGCCCCCGAGGGTCTCCAGGTAGCCGCCGTCTCCGCACCCGTAGTCGAGTATGGCGGTTCCCGCGGGGTGGCGGCGCGCGTCATAGTAGATCGATGACATCACGAGCCAACGGAGAGCCGCGTAGAGCCGCGATTTCGGCGCGTGCACCGGATAGGCGTGGTAGAAGGCCGAGACGTCGGGGGGGATCGGGGATTGCTGCAGCAGGCCGCAGGCCCGGCAGCGCACGTAGTCGGCCTTGAACGGCGTGCCCAGGTAATAGTCCGGGCAGTCCTGGTAGACGAGCTCGGAGTCATCGCCGTGGCAGATCAGGCACTCGAAGGACGCGCTCATGGCGGCGGTCCGAGGGGCGGCGCCGGCAACCGTCCCGCCTGGAAGAGGGCGAGCTGGTGGCGGTGGACCCGGCTCACCCCCTCGAGCAGCTCGGTCCGAGCGGAATCGGCCTCGTCCCGCCAGACCGTGGACCGGAACTGGAGCCGGGCCGGCTGCTGCGCCCGCACGGGATGGAGGCCGGAGACCACGCGCAGCTGTCGCCTCGCGAGCCGGCGGAAGACGCCGATGAGGCCGGCCACCGTCGTCTCCCGCTCCGAGGCGTAGATCTTCGTCACGTGCCGTCCCCCGGGAGCCTCCCGCGCGAGGCGCGCCAGACCCGCCACCAAGCGCCGGCCCGCGTCCTCCGCGAACAGGTAGTCGCGGATGGTGTCGAGGGGAACGTAGAGGTGCACGGGCACCCCGAAGATGAGGCAGCGGCACATGTGCGAGATGAGCCCCTGGGGCTTGTCCAGGCGCTGGCCGGGCCCGTAGAGGTTGGCCAGGCGACCCACGAGGGTCGAGACGCGCGGCCGTCCCGCCGCCCACGCCGCGAGCGCCACTTCCTGCGCGAGCTTCCCTCGCCCGTAGTCCGAGATCGGCAGGGGGGGCGTGGCCTCGGTCAGGGGGCGTTCGCGGCTGCCGCCGTAGACGCCCCCGGCGCTGCTCGCCAGGAAGATCCGGCCAGGGAGGTCCCGCAGGCGAGGCTCCGCCCCCAGGCAGTCGAGGAAGAGCCGAAGGGCGGCGGTCTCGGCCTCGAGGGCGGCGACCGAGGTGCCCACCACCCCCGCCCCCGCGCACCAGTAGAGGTCCCAGCCGTCCCCCGACCACGCTGCGAGCCCGGCCGCGAAGGCGCGCACCGCGTCCTCGATGCCGTCCGCGAGCCGTTCCGGCTGCAGCCAGGCGAGCGGCCGCTCCGGCCGCCACGCCTTCGGGCCCAGCGCCCGCTCCACGCTCGATCCCAGGAGCCCGCCCCGGCCCACGACCCAGGCGAGCGCGCTCACGGCTCGCGGCCGAGCTCCTCGGGTGGCCGCGACACGATCAGGTAGGCCGGCTTGCCCATCGCCATGGACACCGCGACCCCGAGGTACTCCGCGATGACCCCGAGGGAGACCAGGATCAGCCCCGCGAAGAGGCAGATCACGATCACCATGGAGGTCCAGCCCTGCACGGGGATCTTGTGCTGGAGGCGTTGCCAGACCACGAGGGCGCTGATCAGGAAGCCGAGGACGATGGAGACGCCGCCCACGAAGGCGATGTAGCGCAGCGGCCGTGTCCCCGAGGTGAGCACGAGCTGCCAGAAGTGGCGGAGCAGCCGCTTCAGGGTGTAACCCGAAGGGCGGCCGCGCTCCCGGCGCAGGGCCACCGGGCAGTGCCGCGCGGACCCCACCACCCAGGAGAGGGCCACGTCCAGGTAGACGTTGGCTCCGCAGTAGGCCGCCACCCCGCGCGCCACCTCGCCCTCGATCAGCCGGAAGCTGTTGAAGGCTCCGATGCCGCTCCCCAGCACGCGCACCGAGGTCCATTTCGTGAGGGCGGAGAGCCGGTTGCGCACGAAGCCGTGGGGAGGCTCGTTGGTGGGGCGCGCGTAGACGAGGCGGGCGCGATGGTCGAGGGCCTCGTCCAGGAGCTTGCCCACGTCCCGAGGGTCCTGCTGGCCGTCCTCGTCGAGGGTGGCGACCCACGCCGCCACCGTGCACGCCATCCCCGCCAGGGTGGCCGGGTGCTGCCCGAAGTTTCGCGATAGCCACACGAGGCGAACGAAGGGATGGCGGGAAGCCACCCGGCTCATCACGCCGGCCGAGCCGTCGATCGCGCCGTCGTGCACGAGCAGCAGCTCGGCCACCCGGAAGCGCCGGCCGCCCGGGCTCTTCTGGGGCCCGGTCAGGGGAGCGATCTCGTCGGCCAGGGTTTCGAGCGTGCGCTCGCCCTGGTAGACCGGCACCACCACCGAGACCTCGTGGAGGGCCTCGGCCTTCCGGGGATCCTCCTCGCCCATGCCCCCGGCATCTTAGCCCGGATTGCACTGGAGTGATGTCCGCGCGAGTCCGCGGCTCGCGCCTCCCGTCCCGCCGGCGTATCCTGGCTCCGCGTGGACATCCGCGGGAAGAGCGTCCTGATCCTGGGCGGCTACGGGCTCGTGGGCCAGGCGGTGGCGCGGCGCCTGCTGCGCGAGTCGCCCCGCCGCCTCATCGTGCTTTCCCTGAAGCGCGAGGAAGCGGAGGAGGCGGTCCGGAGCCTGGAGCCGGAGCGAGGGGCGGTCGAGCTGGTTCCCGCCTGGGGCGACGTCTTCACTTTCGCCGACCTCAAGGACCGGCCGCGGGCGCAAGTCTTCGGCGATGCGGCCCTGCGGACTCGCCTCATCGAGAGCCTCATCGAGCCCCTCTCCGAAGCCGCGGCCTCCCAGTATTTCCTCTACCAGCTCGTGGCCGAGGGTCGCCCGGACGTCATCGTGGACGCGGTCAACACCGCCACCGGGATCGCCTACCAGGACGTCTACCAGACGAGCCGAGTGGCCTGGGACGCGCTCCGGCAGGGGACCGACCTGCGGCAGAGCCTGGAGATGCTCCTCGTCACGGACTATGTACCCCAGCTCATCCGCCACGTGCAGGTCCTGTACCAGGCGATGGTCCGGGCGGGGACCAAGGTCTACATCAAGATCGGCACCTCGGGAACGGGCGGGATGGGGCTCAACATCCCCTACACACACTCCGAGGAGAAGCCGTCGCGGGTGCTGCTCTCCAAGAGCGCGCTGGGGGGGGCGCACACCCTGCTCCTCTTCCTGATGGCCCGTACGCCGGGCGGGCCCATCACGAAGGAGATCAAGCCCGCGGCGGCCATCGCCTGGAAGCGGATCGGCTTCGGCGAGGTGCTGCGCGGCGGCCGGCCGGTTCCCCTCTACGACGTGGACCTGGCCGAGGCCGAGGCTCCCGCCCCCGGCCGGCCCTTCCGGCCCCTCGACCCCGGCCGCGGGCGGGCCACCGGGGGCACCCTGCAGAGCGTCTTCATCGACACCGGGGAGAACGGCATCTTCTCCCTCGAGGAGTTCGCGGCCATCACCACCAGCGAGCAGATGGAGTTCGTGACCCCGGAAGAGATCGCGGACGTGGTGGCCCGCGAGCTGATGGGCGGCAACACCGGCCACGACGTGATCAACGCCCTCGACAACGCGGTCATGGGCCCGACCTACCGCGCGGGCCTGATGCGCCACTGGGCCCTCGAGAAGCTGCGCGACCTGGAGAAGCAGCACGGGGTACGCAGCGTGGCTTTCGAGAACCTCGGTCCCCCGCGCTTGTCGAAGCTCCTGTTCGAGGCCGACCTCCTGCGCCGCAGCTTCGGGACCATGGAGCGCGTGCGCGCGGCGAACCCGGCCGGCCTCTCCCGGCACGCCGCGGAAGAGGTGGCCCGCGACGCCGCCTACCGCTCCGAGGTGCTCTCGATCGGCATCCCGATCCTTCTGCCCGATGGACGGCTGCTCTGTGGACCGGAATGCAAGGTCCCGCCGGTGGCGGCGCCGACCGAGTCCCTCGAGGTCACCCCCGAGCGGCTCGAAGCCTGGGCGCACGCGGGCTGGGTGGACCTCCGCGAGCCGAACCTGGCCCTCTGGAAGGACCGCTTCGTGCGCATCGCGGCCGAGATCGAGGCCATTCCGAGCGCCGACACCTCCTCGCGCTTCCTCCGCGACCGGCAGTTCTGGAGCGCGGAGGGGCTGATCCAGCCCGGCAAGGTCGTGGGCTGGATCTTCGCCACCGAAGAGAAGGGCGCGCGGATGAAGTGAGGCCGAGGACACGGAGATGAGATGATGGCGGGCCCCGCGATGGCCGTCTCCGCCTCCCGGATCACCCGCGACGGCGTGCGCCGGGTCCTGTGGATCACGCTCCTGCTGAACGTCGCGGTGAGCGCGGGCAAGATTCTGGTGGGCAAGCTCTCCGGCAGCCTGGCCATGGTGGCGGACGGGTACCACAGTCTGGTGGACGGCTCGAACAACGTGATGGGCCTGGTGGTCGCCACCTTCGCCTACGCGCCTCCCGACCCCGGCCACCCGTACGGGCACCGCAAGTTCGAGACCGCGGCCACCCTGGTGATCGCGGGAGCCCTGCTCCTGCTGGCCTTCGAGGTGGGGGCGGGGGCGGTCCGCGGCCGGCGCGCGGAGCCCCAGATCGGCTTCCTGAACTGGGCGGTGATGATCGTCACCCTGGGGGTCAACTTCTTCGTGGCCTGGTACGAGGCGCGCGAGGGGCGGCGGCTGGGCAGCGCCTTCGTCGTCGCCGACTCCGCCCATACGCGCTCGGACCTGCTGGTGTCCCTCGGGGTGATCGCCTCCTTTGCCGCCGCCCAGGTGGGCCTGGGCTGGGCCGACCCGGTGGTAGCGCTGGCCATCGCGGCGGTCATCGCCGGGCAGGGCCTTCGGATCCTTCTGGGGGCGTTCCACGTCCTCACCGACCGCGCCCCCATCCCGCCGGACGCCCTCGGCCCCGTGCTCGCCGGCATCCCGGAGGTGAAGGCGTTCCGCGGCATCCGCACCCGGGGAAGCGCGTACGCGGTCTTCGTGGACCTGATCGTCCATGTGGACGGCGACCTGTCGCTGCGCGCGGCCCACGACGTGGCGGACTGCATCGAGGAAGCGCTCATGCGCGCTCACCCCGAGATCGTGGACGTGGTCGTGCACCTGGAGCCGGCGGCCCGGGAGCGGGCCGCGACGTGACCGCGCGTCCCGTCCGGGCTCCCTTCCTCGACCTGCGCCCGGCCGACGGCTGGGGGCGGGTCGAGGTTCGGGACGATCTGTTCCTCGGCCGGCTGGACGCCGCCGCCCTGCGCCGTGAGCTGGACGAGGCCGGGATCCTGCCCGGCATGGCGCGGCGCGGCTACCCGAGCGTCTCCCTGCGGGCGAGCGGGGAAGGAGACGAACACCGCCTGCGCGTCCTGGCCCCCGGCTTCCCGGCTCCCCTCCTGGAGCTGCGCCTGGCCGAGCTCTCGACCTTCCTCAATGAGCCGCCGCGGCTGCACCTGGGCCTGGAGGTGCTCTCGATGCTGGCCGTTCACGGCCTCGTCGTGCAGGACCCGAGGGCGGACTTCTCCGTGGACCGGCCGCGGCTGCCGGGCCAGAAGCACCCCGGCCTCGGCCTCTTCGCCCCCGTCCTCGAGCGGCTCCGCCTCTGGGCGGAGGATTGGGGCAAGGACGGCCTCCTCGCCTTTCCGCCGCACTTCCACGCGGCCGCGCTGCTCGGACGCTCGTTGCGCTTCGTCTCGCCGGGGCGCCAGGGACGGTTCGAGGCGCTGAGGCGCGACCTGGCCGGGCTCTCCCTGGCCGAGGCGTCGTGGGCGGTCGAGGAGGGCCGGGTCCTCGACGAGGCGGGGACGGCCGTGCGTTGGCAGCCCGCCGAGATGGTGGCCCCGCTCACCCCCGACCTCCGCGGGTACCTCGAGTCGGACCCCTACGCGCGCGCGCTCGGGGAGGCTCGGGAGGCCGCGCGGTTCCGGATCCGCTAGCGCTTCTCCCCTCCGCAAGCCTCGCACGGACAGAGCCCGCGCAGCAGGCGGAAGCTGTAGATCCCGGTGTTGTGGCCGTCGGCCCAGGTGGGGGCGACCGCGTAATTGCCGACCGCCTCGATGTGGACGAGCTCCTGGCCCGAGAGCTCCAGATACCGGGCGGTGGGGGCGTGCCCCTGGCAGCCCGCGCAAGGGCACCAGCTCCGCAGGTAGTCGAGACCGAAGGGGGAGACGTGGCCGTCGTCCCAGGTGATGACGAGGCGGCGCGCCCCTTTCTCGTGGCGCACCTCGACCGGCTCGGGATGGGCGGCGGCGATCACTCCGGCCCGAACCGGATCCCGCGGACCTTCCAGGCCCCGCCTTCCTTGACCAGGGTGAACGTCACCGGCTCCGGCGGACCCGAGGAGGACACGAGCACCCCCGAGATGGTGGCCGTGTCGTTCGTGACCGACCGCCTCATGAACGTCGCGTCCAAGTTGTCCTTGAGCCCGGGGTGGGCCGCGATGAGCTGCTCGAACTCCTGGAGCGACATCTCCGCCCGGTAGCTCTGGGCGAGCCCTTCGTAGGCCTTGTCGAGATCGCCCGACTTGACCTGCCGGACGTGGGTGTGGACCGCCTCGGCCGCACCCTTGGTGGCGTAGTAGAGCCCGCCGCCCAGGAGCCCGGCCAGGACCAGGACGAGCAGGAGACAGCCGCAGCAGCCGGTGGCGATCCAGAAGAATGGGCCGCGGCCTTTCCTGGGGGGCGCGGCACCGGCCCCTTCGGTTCCCATCTGCGGGACCGGGGAGGCACCCCCGGGAGGTGCTATCGCCCGGAAGCGCTCCTTGGCCGAGGCCGCGCTCGGCGGGGGCGGAGGCGAAGCGGGTTTCGGCAAGGGGGGCGGCGGGGGCCCGCCGGGAGCCCGGCCCGCTCGGGGAGCTGGCGCCGGGGGGCGTGGAGCGACGCTCGGTTGCATCACCGTGGCCGCGTCGTCGAGCACCGGCACGTTGGCCACGGTCGCCCCGAGGTCCTCCTCGCCCGGGATCTCGACCTTGAACGCGACCGCCCCGAAGCGCAGCTCCTGGCCGTGGCGGACCCTGGCCTCCCCGATCTTCTGACTGTCGAGGAAGGTGCCGTTCGCGCTCCCCTGGTCGGTCACTATCCAGGCGCCGGCGCGGTGCTCGATCCGCGCGTGCTTCCGCGACACGGATCCATCGGCCACCATGACCTCGCAGGAGGGATCGCGTCCCAGGAGGCTTTCGTTCCGGGTGATCTCGATCGGGGAGCCGGACGCCGGGACCAGTCGGAGCGTGGCCATGTTGTCTCCTCGTCGAGGGAGCCCTTGTCAGGAGTTCGGAGAGGCGATTCTAGCATTGAGCTGCAGGGGAGCGCGCCTGGCGCTTGTGGTCCGTTTGGTTCATTGACACCTCGTCTGCCCGGCCCCTAGAATCTCTTCGAGGTCCGTGATTTCCGGGCCGCCTTCCCTTCGGCTCCGGCGGCTACGCCTACGTGGGCGGGTTCGTGGCCTTCGAGCTTCTGGTCATCGTCGCGGCCCTGCTCCGCCGGCGAAGCGAAGTGGCCAAGAGCCGCGCCGCCTCCGCGCCCGGCGAGCTGCAGGCCGCGCACTAGGGTGGGGGGTCGATGAAGCGCGGAGCCGGACGTGTGACAGCGTTCCCCCCCCCCAACGTGGGGAGGGATAGGGTGGGGGGGACAATGAACAACCGCATGAAACGGCTCGCACTGGTCGCGCTGCTTCTGCTCCTGGCCGCGATTCCGGCCCGGGCGGGCGAGGAGATGGTGACCTTCAAGAGCGGGACCGAGAACGCCTCGGCCTTGCTGGTCACCCCCGCTGGCAAGGGGCCCTTTCCGGCCGTGCTCGTCATCCAGGAGTGGTGGGGGCTCAACGACTGGGTAAAGGACCAGGCCCGGGCCCTCGCCCGAGAGGGCTACCTGGCCCTCGCGCCGGACCTCTACCGCGGCAAGGTGGCGACGAAGCAGGAGGAGGCGCACCAGCTCATGATGGGCGCCCCCCCGGACCGGATCCTGCGCGACCTGAAGGCGGCTCACGCGTTCCTCACGGTGCGGCCGGACGTAAAAAAGGACCGGATCGGCTCCATCGGCTGGTGCATGGGCGGGCACTGGAGCCTCGCTCTCGCCACCGAGATCCCGACCCTCGCCGCGGTGGTGGCCTATTACGGCCCACCGCCCACCGACCCCGCCGCCATCGCTGCCATCAAGGCCCCGGTCCTCGGCAACTTCGGGGCGGAGGACAAAGGCCCGTCTCCGGACCAGGTTCGCGCGTTCGAGGCCGCCATGAAGAAGGCGGGCAAGAGCATCGACGTCAAGATCTACGAGGGCGCGGGTCACGCCTTCGCGAACGTCGACAACCCCTGGGGCGGCTACCGGGCGGCGGCGGCCAAGGACGCCTGGGCGCGGACGACCGCCTTCTTCGCGAAGCATCTCAAGAAATAGGGCGTCCCCGGGGCATGCGACGATGCGGTCGGGGTCTGCCAGCCCTCGTCCCCCGACACCTCATGCCGCGGCGGCCGCGCTGCTGGGCGGCGAGCTCACCGCCCGAAGAGCCAGGCCGGGGTGATCGCTAGCCCGGGGCGGGCGCATCTCGTCCCGGGCTGTCCAGGGCTGCCGCGAGGCCTTCCCCCCGCGGGAAGCAGAGCCGCCGGAAGTTGCAGCGGCGGCAGACCTGGGGCCGGTCGATCATCGGGAAGTCCTCGAGCCGGGCCAGGTTCGCGAGGGGGTCGAGGAGCAGCGCCTTCATGTCGCGGGCGCTCCGGGCGATGAAGCTCCGGGCGTGGTCGAGCTGCTGGCGCTTGACCGTGCGCCGCCGCGAGCGCGGCACCACGAGGTAGTTGAGCTCGGTCAGGATCTCCTCGGGGTCGCCCACCCAGCCCTGCGCGGCCGCATAGAGCGCGTAGCCCGCGATCTGGACCTCGTTGAAGCGCCCCTCGGCCCGCCCGGTCTTCCAGTCCACGATGACCACCCGCCCGTCCTGGGCGCGGAACGCCAGGTCCATGCGCAGGAAGACCTCGACGTCCCCCACCTGGAACGAGACCAGATCCTCGAGGGCCAGCCAGCGCTCGCGTCCCACGGCCAGCGCCTCGCGCAGGGTCTCGCTCTTGAAGAAGTTCCGGAGCGAGCGCATCACCGTGTTCACGGCCAGCCGCTTGTCCTCCTGCTCCACCGGCACCTGGTACTCGTGCTCGAAGAGCCGGAAGGGATAAAGCGCGGAGCCTGCCTCGCCTCTGCGTTCCCCTCCCCCTACGTGGGGAGGGATAGGGTGGGGGGTCGACAAGGAGCCTGCCTCGCCGCCTCGCTCCCCCGCCTCGCTCTCCCGCCACGCGCTCAGCATGTCGGAGTGGACGGCGGCCTTGACGATCGCTTCCTGCTCCTCGGGGGAAGGCAGCGCGTCGCGGCTCTTCAGGAAGGCCTCTATGGTCTCGTGGACCACGCTGCCTGCCCAGAGGGGCAGGGCGGAGAGCTTCTTGAGGCGCTTGATCTCGGGATCTTCGTTGGCCGCGTAGTACGCGTAGTAATAGCGCCGCCGGCAGGTGGCGAAGGTGTCGTGGCGGGAGGCGGACCAGGAGAAGGGGTTCTCCACCGGCACGACGCTATCACGGCCGCCCGTCAGACCGGGACCGCCTGGCCGAGGGTGGTGAAGAGGACCAGCCGCTCCTTGACCCTCTGGCCCGTGGCCTGGGCGAGGCCGCGCCCGTAGAGCTGGAGCTGGGGGGCGTGGTGGGCCGCCTGCGCGAAGGCCTGCCCGGGCTCGACGTGGTCGGTCTTGTAGTCGACTACCACGAGCTGGCCGTCCTCCTCGAAGACCAGGTCCACGATCCCCTCGACGAGGTCGCTCCCGTCCGGGAAGAAGAGCGGCAGCTCGCGGTGAACCCGCGCCGACCGGCGGGCTCGCTCCATGACCGGCAGGGCGAGGGCGCGCGCGGCGTGCTCGCCCGCGCGCCGTGCGGCCTCCGCGTCCAGGCCGAAGGACGGGGCGAGGGCCTCCGCCATCGCGAGAGCCGCCTCCGGCGGGGCGTCGAAGGGCAACCACTCCAGGACACGGTGGACGAGGCCGCCGAACGCGCGGCCCAGCGGGCTGGACGCGCCCACCGCCGGCGGGGCCTCGCGTCCCGCCGCCACCGTCGCGGCCACCGGGACGAAGGAAAGCTCCGAGGCCCCGGCCAGGGTCTCGCTCCGCGCCTTTGCCCAGCGGGCCGCCACCGCGTCGCCGCCGTCTCCTTCGACCACGAAGAGCTCGGGCCGCGCCTCGCCGGTCTCGGGGGCGGGCAGGGTGTCGGCGTCCACGACCCGGACGTCGAGGTCCGAGGCCGGGGGAAGGCGGCTGCTCAGCTCCTTCCAGAAGTCGCCCACCCGGGCATCGGCCGGCGGCTTCGGGACCACGAGCCAGTCCCGCGCCCGCGTGCAGGCGACGTAGAGGAGCCGCCGCATCTCCGCCCAGGCCCGCGCCTCTTCCTTCTTCACGAGGGCGTCCCAGCCCGGCGGCTGGCAGCCCCCGCGGAACCCGATCGCGATCGTGCCTTCGTCCCACAGCGCCACCGTGTCGGGCCGCGCCCCCGCGTTGTCCGCGGTGTCGTAGAGGCAGACGATCGGAGCCTCGAGCCCCTTGGCCTTGTGGATCGACAGGATGCGCACGGTGGCGGGATCGCCCGGGCGGGTGGTGGGCAGGTCGGGCTCCTCGCCCGCGCTCTCGATTCGCTCCGCGAGCAGGGTGGAGAACCCGCGCAGGGTGAGCACGCCGAGGTCGGCGGCCTGCCGGGCCAGGGTCGCCACCTTCTCCAGGTTCGCGATCTGCGCCTCGCCGCGGCGGGTCCCGGTGAGCGCGGCCATCACCCGCGTCCGATCGTACAGCCGTTCCAGGAGGGCGGGGACGCTCAAGCGTGTCCGCGCCTCGTGGAGTTCGTGCAGGAGCTCGACCGCCGGCCCGAGGGATCCCGCCCCGGGCTTGCTCTCGTCCACCGGCCCCAGCCAGAGGCCGCCCCCCGCGAGGTGGTAGGCCACGATGTCCTTGTCGCTCACCCCGAAGAACGACGAGCGCAGGGCGGCGACGAGGGCCACGCGATCCGACGGGTCGTCCACCGCGCGGAGGACAGAGAGGACCTCGTGCACCTCCTGCCGGTCGAAGAACGACTTGCCTCCCTCGGCCGTGAAGCGCAGGCCTGCCGCCTCGAGCGCCTCCTCGAGCGGCCGGATCTGGGTGAGCCGCCGGGTCAGGACCATCAGGTCCCCCGCCCGGCTGGGGCGGCGCTGGCCGGTGACGGGATCGCGGACCGGATAGCGGCCCCGAGCTGCTTCGGCCACGAGAGCGGCCAGGGCCCGGGCCTCGGCCTGCAGGAGGTCGGGCCCGCTGGCGAACGGCGCGGCGAAGCGAAGGGCGAGCACCGCGGGGTCGCCGGGCAGGTCGGGGGGGGCCGCGATGGGCTCGTAGGCCGGCTGGTCCACCTCGGCCGAGGCTTGGATCAGCTCGGCGAACACGCGGTTCACGAAACGGAGAATGGCCGGGCGCGACCGGAAGCTCTGGGTGAGATGCAGCACGGCCCGGCCCCCGGTGCGCGCCGCTGCCTCGGAGAGCCGGCGGAAGAGCGAGACCTCGGCCCGGCGGAAGCGGTAGATCGACTGCTTGGCGTCGCCCACCACGAAGAGGCCGCCGGGCACGGCGCCGGCCAGGAGTTCCGCGATCTCCACCTGCAGCCGGTCGGTGTCCTGGAACTCGTCGATGATCAGGAAGCGGAAGCGGCGGCAGAAGTGGGCCCGCACCGACTCCCGGTCGCGCAGCGCGTTGCGCACGAGGAGCAGCAGGTCCACGAAGTCGAGCAGGCCGCGCGCGCGCTTCTCTTTCTCGTAGAGGGAGACGACGCCTCCCAGGGCCCGCACCAGCCGGCCGTGGAGCTGGGCGCCGCGGGCGGCGTTCCAGGCCGCGGGTCCGGTGCGCGTCCATTCCGCGATCTTCCGGCCCTCCTCCAGGGCCTCAGCCGAGGGCCACCGGGGCTTGTGGCCCCAGTTCCGCGGGATCTCCTTGAGGGAGGCGAGGTGGCGGGCGAGGACCGACCCTTCGAGGAGGCGTGATTGCTCGGCGAAGGTCACGAGCTCCTTGAGTCGCGCGGCCAGGAGGTCGCCCGCCTGCACGGCCGCGGTCAGCTCCTTCGCCCGCGCCGCCTTCTCCAGCAGCTCCCGCCGCCAGGACGTGGGATCCAGCTCGGGCTCCGCCAGGAGCGGACGCAGGTCGCGCTGGTCGATGAGGACGCGGGCCAGGCCCCGCAGGGAGCTCCGGTCGCCGAAGGGCCCCTCGCCCTCGAGGGGTATGCCGCGGTCGAGGGCCTCGACCACGAGGTCGTCGCCCCCGGTCAGGCGCTCGCCCAGCCAGGCCTCCCAGGCCTCGGCGAAGAGCAGGTCGCTCTCGGCCTCCTCGGCCACCCGGAAGCCGGGCACCACCCCGCACTCGAGCGGCCGCTCCTGGAGCATGGCGGCCCCCAGGGCGTGGATGGTCGAGATGGGGGCGCGCTCGAGCACGTCGAGGGCGGCCGCCGCCCGCTCCCGCTCCACCTCGGGCACGTCCGCGCCGGAGCGCGCCCGCTCGAGGCGCTCCCGGAGGCGCAGCTTCATGGTGGTGGCCGCGTTCTCGGTGAACGTCACCGCCGCCACCTCCTCGAGGCGCGCGGTTCCCGTGCGCAGCAGGGCCTCGATGCGGTCCACGAGGAGGGTGGTCTTGCCGGTGCCCGCCCCCGCCTCCACGACCAGGCTCGTCCGGAAGTCGCGCCGCGCGCGCTCGCGGGCCTCGTGGTCGACGGGGATGAAGGTCATCCCAGCTCCCGCAGCTTCAGGACGCGCTGCACCACGGGGTCGGTGCGCTTCCAGCGCAGGCGCGTCTCGAGCAGGGCCCGCGGGCCGCAGACCTGGGTGTAATCGCACCACGGGCAGGCGGACGGCTCTTGAACGAAGATCCCCTGGCCGATGGCATCCACCAGGCCCTTCAGCAGGTCGCGGAAGCCCGGGCTCCTCACCCAGCCCGCGTCCACCGAGACCAGGCGGCCGCCGTCCACGTAGTCCAGGAAGGCCTCGGCCACCGTGGTGTCGGGGAAGAGCTCGGCCGCGGCCAGGATGTAGAACGGCACCTGAAGCTGCTTGCCCCCCTTGAAGATCCCGCCCTCGTCCTTGGGGGCCCGGCCGGTCTTGTAGTCGCGAAGGACGAGCCGTCCGTCGCTGCGCCGATCGATCCGGTCCATCTTCCCCGAGATGCGCAGCGCGCGCCCGTCTCCGAGATCGATCCGCAAGGGATCCGGGCGGTGCGGCTCGCCCCCGCTCGGCCCCTGGCCCATGCCGAAGCTCACCTCGAAGTGCGCGGGGGTCGAGCGCTCCGCCGCCCCTGCCTCGCGGGCCAGCCAGGACAGGAGCAGGTCCCGGACCTGGGCCCGGGCCCGCTCCCAGAGCACGGTGAACCGCGGGGGGCTGCCCTCCACCAGCTGGCCGAGCGCCTCCTCGGCCATCTCCAGGAGCCGGTCGCGTACCTCCTCCGTGTAGACGACGGGCAGCTCACCGCGCTCCCGCCGCTCGCGGAGGAAGCGCTCGGCCACGCGGTGGAACACGTCGCCCTTCTCGAGGGGCTCCAGGCGGCGGCGCTCCTCGGGCTCGAGGGCGGGCTCGAGGCCGAGCACGTTCTTGAGCAGGTACTGGAAGCCGCAGGCGGAGAAGACGGCCAGGCGGCTGGCCGAGACGGGCCATTCCGCGCTCACGGGGTCGAGCCGCTTCCTCGCCTCCGCGGGCAGCTCGGTCAGGAGGCCGTCCCAGGGGGAGAGATGACTCCGCCATCGTCCGTGCACGGCGAAGCGGGACTGCCGGAAGAAGAGCGAGCCCGCGGCGATGGTGTCCGCCGCGGCCTTGCCGCCCTCGCGCACGCGCAAGCGGTCGCGCTCGCCCGCGTCGATCGCGTCGTCCGCGCTGGCGGGCTCGTCCTCGCTCACCCAGCGCTCGAGCCGGGCCGCCGTGAGGGGCTCGCCCGCCAGGGCGGAGGCCGCGGCCACGAGGAAGAGCGAGGGGAGCCGCTCGCGGCCGGAGCGGGGGTCGGCCCGCGGGTAGGTGAGGACGAGCCGCTCGGTGGCCTGGGCCACCGCGCGCGCGAACAGACGGCGGGCCTCCAGCAGGCGGTCCTGGGTGGTGGGGAGGCGCGCGGGCGCCGCGACCGGGGGGATCGCGGTCGCCGCGGCGGGCGTCTTCTCCGGGAAGAGCGCGAGCTGGGCCGGGCCCGTCTTCCGGCGCGGATCCCGGGGCGGCACGGGGGCATCCGCCGAGCCCAGGGCCTCGCGCTCGGCGTCCAGCAGGAACGGGTCGGGGCGGATGACCCCGGGATAGCCGCCCTCCACGAGCCCGGGGATGGCGACCACGCGGAACGGCAGACCCGCCATAGCGTCGAGGGCCCCGATGTGCACGGCTCCGCCGGCCGCGGGCTCGAGGGGCAGGCGCCTTCGCTCGAAGCGCGCCTCGATCACCGCCTCCACCTCGTCCCACGGCGCCCCCCGCGCGTCCACCACCCCGAGGCTCGCCAGCTCGTCCACCACGCGCAGGACGGCTTCGCGCTCACGGTCTTCCTGCTCCGTCCCGTCGGCCTTCGTTCGCGTGGGCGGGCGTATCCAGCGGTCGCACACCCCGCGCAGGCGCTCCGACCACTCGCGCCAGGGGGCGGCCCCGGACAGCGCGTCCAGCTCGGCGGACAGGGTCTGCACCACTTCGAGCAGCGACTCCGCGTCGCGCGCCCGGCGGAGCCGGCGCTCGCGCCGCTCCGGCGGCCCGGGACGCTCGGCCGCCTCGCGCTCCGCCTCGGCGTGGGCCCGCAGGCCCACGATCCACCGATCCAGGCCCGACACGATCCGGGCGTCGCGGCTCAAGGCGTCCCAGCGCGAGGGCCAGGCCCGCTCGCCCTCGGGGAGCATGGTCGCGAAGGGCACGGGGGCGAAGGTGAGGAACTCCATGACCGCCGGGCGGGCCAGGCCGCGACAGCGAAACAGCAGGAGGAGGGAGCGGGCGCAGAGGCCGAAGCGGAGGGGCAGCGACGGGTGGAGCTGATGGGGGATGCCCAGCCGGTCGAAGAGGTCGGTGAAGAGCGGCGCGTAGCGGTCGGCCCGGGCCAGGATCACCCCCATCTCCTCGAAGGGCACTCCCTCGGCCGCGGCCCGGAGGAGCCGCCGGGCGATCGCCCGGGCTTCCGCGGCCTCGCCGGGCGCGGTGACCAGCTCCACCGAGCCGTCCCTCACCTCAGGCCCCTCTGACGGCTCGAAGAGGGCGGTCCGCAGGCGCGCGAGGCCGGCGGGCGGCGCCGTGGGGGTGAGGGGCGCGAGAATGGTCTTCTCCCACGACACCGCGGTGATCCCGTGGGCCTCGGCCCAGGGCCCGAAGGACGAGGGCTCGAGGGACGGCGGGCGCGCGCGCGCCAGGCGGTGCACGGGCACGCGCTCGGCGAGCGCCGCGAGAAAGGCCTGCTCGCGGCCGTCCAGCTCCAGGTCCTCGACGATCAGCACTTCGGCCCCGCGCAGCCAGTGAGCACCCTCGAGCGCCGGGATCGCGGCCTCCAGCACGGTGGCGGGGTCGGCCACTCGCCCGGCGCGCTCCTCCTCGAAGCGCCGGTAGAGGCGGGCGAGGGTGGCCAGGCGCGCGCCGTCTTCGGGTGAGCGGGCGGCCGCCGTGGCCACCGCCTCGAGCCGCTCCGGAGGCACCGCCTCCTGCCGGAGCTCGGCGAGAGTCCGGCCGAGGGCCGCGGCCACCGGGCCCCGCGGGACGTCCGCGGGCAGCCGGAAGCCCCCGCCTCCGTCCTCGGCCATGAGGCGGGCGGCCAGGCGAGCATCGTGGCCGCCGTCCCAGCTCCGGAGGCCGCGCCCGAGAAGCGTGGGCTCGGCCACCGCCCGGGCGAGGTCCCGCACCCCCGAGCGGTAGTGGTCGCGGCCCGGCTCCGGGAAGCGATGCAGAGCGAGGGCACGCCCGGTGGAGGCGAGCCGCCGCGGCAGCTCGATGGCGGAAGCCATCGAGGGAGCGAGGAGGATCACGGTGGGGGTCACGAGCGCGATCCCGCCGGCGGGCGCAGGACGTATACGTCGTCGCACGGGCCCCCGTCGGGCTTGCGGGTGGTGGCCACGTGGGCGATGAAGGCGGCGAACGGCGAGAGGTCCGGGGGAGGGACGAGCGGGTCCGCCATCGGCACCACGAGCAGGCTCGGGCCTTCCCCCGCCCACTTCGCGAGGGCGGCGACCGCCGAGGGGTGCGCGAGGTCCCAGTCCTCGAAACGGACGCGCGGCTCGCGGGCGAAGGCGAGGCCGAGGGCCATGGGGGTCGCGCGCAGGGTGCGGAAGCGATTCACGTGGACGACCACGGTGACGCCCTCGGGGTGTCGGGCCAATTCCTCCCGCACCAGCCGCTCGGTGTCGCGGATGCCATAGCCCGACGTCCACCCGTCGATGTACTGGGCGCGCTCGAGGGCCGGCAGGGGGGCTTTCGGCGGGTGGGTCCAGAGCGCCGTGTCGAAGCGCAGGCTCGGCACGAGCGCCGCCGTGGTTGCGAGGGCGAGCGCGGCCGCACGCATGGCGTCCCCACGGCCCGCGGTCGCGCGGTCGACGACGCGGCAGAGGAGCCAGGCGGCGAGCACCAGAAAGGGCGCGGAGGCGAAAAGGAGATAACGGGGCAGCCAGCGCGAGAGGACGAGTCCGAAGGCCACGGCGGGGTAAGCGGCCAGGGCCGCGAGGAGAAGCGCCTCGCGCCTCCGCTCGACGACCGCGAGCGCGAGCCCGGCCAGGCCCAGCACGACGAGGGCGGGCGTCCAGAGCGCCCAGAGCCAGCCGGAGGCCTCGGCAAGGTTCGCGGCAAAGCGAGCGAGGAGGCTGCCCTCCGTCTTCGTCGCGATCTCGGCCATGGTGGCGGTGTTCCTGGTGGCGAAGAAGCGCCAGAGAGGGTAGGCGGCGGCGGCGGCGGCCACCGGGTAGGCGGCGAGGACGGCCCGCCACGGGGCGTGGCGCCCGCGGAGGGCGACGGCCGTAGCCAGGGGCACCGCGAACAGCAGCACGCCCGGAAACTTCGTGTAGACGCCGAGGGCCATGACGACACCCGCCAGGACGCTGAACGCGACCCGGTCCTCGCGGACGAGACGCACCGACAGGAGCAGGGTGACCGCGAAGAGCGCGTGCAGGCACGCATCCGCCAGGGCGAGGCGGTCGTAGAAGAGGGTGAACGGGCACAAGGCGTAGAAGACGCCGGCCGCGAGCCCCACCCGCCGGTCGAAGAGACGGTCCGCCACCGCCACCGTGGCCAGGAGGGTCACGAGCCCGAGGGCCACGCTCAGGCAGCGGTTGGCCCACAGGAGGTCGCTCGCGAACGGGCTCACGAGCGCCCCCAGCCACACCGTGAGCGCCCGGCCCCACTCCCAGGGCTTCCACCAGGGCTTCCGTCCCTCCGCGATGAGGAGCGCCCAGCGGACGTGGAGCGTCTCGTCCAGGAAGATCGGCAGCAGGGTGAGCGCGGGCAGGCGGGTCCCGAGGTGGAGCGCGGACAGGACCAGCCAGCGCAAGGGTCTCTCGGGCCGCGCGGCCGCCCGCCTACACGGACCGTGGGTTCAGCCGGACCGTCTCCCCGAGCGCGTAGCCGAAGATGAGGTAGCTCCAGAAGACGGCCGGGAACAGCCCGACGCAGCAGAGGAGAGCGCCGAACTGCGAGGCGAAGTTGGCCACGAGGTAGACGACCAGGGAGAGCGCGTAGTTCGCCAGGTTCGCCTTGATGAAGGCCAGGTGCTCGCGGAACGCGAAGGCCTCCCCGAAACGGTCCTTCAAGATCACCCGCACGAAGACCGCGGGGAGGAAGACCGCGAGCACGAGGACGAGCAGCAGGAAGAGACCATAGGCCGCCGCCATTCCCAGCCCCCCCACGGCCGCCGCGGCCGAGCCCGCCCCTTCCGAAGATCGGGAGAGGCTGCCGATGCCCGCGCCCACCAGGCCCGCGGCGCAGCCGAGCCCCACCGCCACCACGATCACCCCGGCCACGTAGGTGAAGTACGCCCCCACGACCTTGAGGCCGTCGCTGAAGATTCCTCCCAGGTCGTCCCACTCGGGCAACGGGCGCGGATCACCCGCCACCACCCGCCGCAGGAACCGCACCCAGTAGCCCGACACGAAGAAGATCCCCACGATGAGGGCGGAGAGCAGGGTGAACAGCCCTCCGAAGAGGATCTTCTTCACCCAGTCGGGATCCTCGACCGCGAAGCGGAAGCACTTCGCGAAGTCGATGGTCCCGGAGCCGGCAGGCGTGGGGGTCGGGCGTGTAGGCATGGTTGGCCTCGCTTCGAGTCAGGTTCGGGAGACGCTATACCCCCACGACGGGAGGGTCAAATCGCCGCCGGCTCCGGCACCAGGCGCCACAAACCGAGGGCGGCCAGACCGGCGAGGAGCGCCCCCAATCCGAGGGCGGCCGCCGCCCCCTGGGCCTGCCAGAGCAGGCCCGTGACGAGGCTCGCGGGGAGCAGCATGGCGCCCGTGACCGCGTGGTAGAGGCCGAAGGCCCTCCCGCGCTCCGCGGGGCCCGCGAGGTCGGCCACGAGCGCCCGCTCCGGCCCTTCCGTGAGGGCATGGAACAGCCCGTAAACGGCAAAGAGCACGGAGACCTGCAACGGAGAGCGCGCCATCGCGAAGCCCGCGTAGGCGAGCGCATACACGGCCCAGCCGGCGAGGATCGCTCGCCGCCGGCCCACCCGATCGGAGAGGGCGCCGCCTGCGGTTCCGGCCGCGGCCTTCACCAGGTGGTGGAAGCTCCAGAGCAGCGGGATGAAGGTGAGGTCCACCCCGGCCTCCTGGGCGCGCAGCAGGAGGAACGCGTCCGAGGAGTTGCCGAGGGTGAAGACCGCCAGGACGAGGAGGTAGAGGCGGAATGGCTGGCGCATGGGACCCGAGCCTCCGCCGCCCTCGCTCGCCGCCGGGGCGGGCGGCTCCGCCGGCGGGCGCGCCTCCTCGCGCACCACGAAAACCAGGGTGCCCATGGCCACGACCGCCGGGATCGCGGCCAGGCCGAAGACCACGCGCAGGTCGCGGGTGAAGAGGAGCGCGGCCGAGGCGAGGAGCGGGCCGACCACCGCTCCGGCGTTGTCCATGGCGCGATGGAAGCCGTAGGCGCGCCCACGCTGGTCGGCGGGCGTCACCTCCGCCAGCAGCGCGTCGCGGGGAGCGCTGCGCACGCCCTTGCCGAGCCGGTCCAGGAGGCGCACCGCGAGGACGTGGAGGGGGGCGGTGGCCAGGGCCACCAGCGGGCGCACGAGCGACGACAGGCCGTAGCCGGCCACCACGGCCGGCTTCCTCCGGGGCATCCGGTCGGAGAGCGCGCCCGCGCCGATCTTCACGAAGGCGGCCAGCGCTTCCGCGAGGCCCTCCACCACCCCGAGGAACGCGGGCCCGGCGTTGAGGGTCCCCGTGAGGAAGGCGGGGAGCAGCGGGTAGATCATCTCGCTGCTCGCGTCGGTCAGCAGGCTGACCAGGCCGAGGGTCTTGACGGAGCGGGGGAGGGGCTCGGCCACCCAGGGATTCTAGTCGCCGACGCCCCGCCTCCAGTCGTCGCACGTCAGTGGGTAACGATGGCACCCAGGTCGCCGGAGATTCGCGGGTCGCGGGCGCCGGATCGGCCCGTGGACGCGGACGACGCCCCGCCGCCCGTCGTGAGCCCGATCTCGTACGACACCGACTCGTCCACGTTCGCGAAATTGGCGATGAGCAGCTCATAGGTGCCGGCCGTGAAGCTGGGCAGCGAGATCTTCCGCGGCTTCTGGGTCGTCTCCGACGTCGTTACGAACTTGCACGTGCGGGCGTTGAAGTCGGCGATCGTGCAGGCTTCCCGCACCACGTAGACGCCGATCGGGCTCGATGCGAACGTCCAGTCTACGGTGATGTCCAGGGTGCCGTTCCTCGGGGTCGTGAACGGGCTCCGCACGACTGTCCTTGCCGGCAGGCTGCCGCTTTCTGTCTGGATGGGTGTGCGCACGGCGGGCGGCAGGGTCGTCGCCGGCGGAATGCAACCCGGGCCCGTGGGGTGATTGGTGCAATCGTTCCCGCTGCCGCCGCAGGCAAACAGCCCGACGGCGAGCACGACGCCGCCTGCGATCGGCAGACCACGTTTCCGCCCGAACCACCTGGTCTTCGTCATCTTCTTTCTCCTCCACGGTCGCGCGGCGCGTCAGCGCCCAACGACGTCGCTTCAGGGCGACACCGAGACGCACGCTCGACGCACGCCGCTCGTGTCTTCTTCACTGCAGGGCCTGTGCCACGCGGGGTCAGGCGCGGCCGGGGGGGGAACGCGCGCGGGGATGCGGGGTTGGCGAGCGGGGGGGCGAAGCGAAGAGGGAGGCCCGCTCAGTGATTGGGCGCGGCCGCCCAGCGGCTGGGCAGCCTCAGGTTGTCAGTCCGTGATTCCGAGGCGCTCCATCTTGATGGCCAGGCCGTTGCGGGAGATGCCGAGCAGCCGCGCGGCCTGGGTCCGGTTGCCTCCCGCGCGGCCCAGCGCCTCCCGGATCAGCCGGCGCTCCAGCCGCGCGACGCTCCCCTCGAGCTCCAGGGAGGCGGGCGTCTCCTCCGGGGCGGGCTCGTCCGGTCGGGGGGGGACCAGGATGTGCTCCGAGAGCATGCTCGACTCGATGGCCTGGCCGTCCGGGCAGAGGTACACGAGCCGGCGCACCTCGTGCTGCAGCTCACGCACGTTGCCCGGCCAGCGGTAGCCGAGAAGGGCCCGCAGCGCCTTGACCGTCACCCCCCGCACGGCCTTGCCGGTCTCGCTCGCGAAGTCGCGGACGAAGGCCTCAACGAAGGCGGGGACGTCCTCCTTGCGCTCGCGCAGCGGCGGGACGTGGAGAACGAAGCCGGCCACGCGGTAGTAGAGGTCGCGGCGGAAGAGTCCGTCGTCCATGCGCCGCTGGAGGTCGCTGTTCGTGGCCGCGATCACGCGGATGTCCACGGACACCGCCGGAGCCCCCACCGGCTGGACCTCCTTCTCCTGGAGGGCGCGCAGGAGCTTGGGCTGCAGGGGAAGCGGCATCTCGCCGATCTCGTCGAGGAAGAGCGTGCCCCCCGACGCCTGCTGGAACCTCCCCTTGCGCTCCGCCACCCCGGTGGCGGCTCCCTTGCCGATTCCGAACATCTCGGCCTCCAGCAGGTCGGCGGGTATGGCGGCGCAGTTGACGGGCACGAAGGGGCCGCCGCGGCGGGCCGAGGACTTGTGCAGGATGGCGGCGAGGTGCTCCTTGCCGACCCCGGTCTCGCCGAGCAGCAGCACCGGGAGGTCGCCCTGCAAGAGCGGCTGCATCTGCTCGTAGAGGGAGGTCATGGCCGGGCAGTCGCCGAGGACGTAGCCCTCGGGGAAGACGAGGCTCCGCGCACCCGGTCGCGCCCCGCCCGGCGGGTGGAGCGGCCGGGGGCGGAAGAGGTCGGCCAGGCCCAGGAGCACGCGCAGGAGGCGCTGCGTCTCGGAGGGACCGAGGCGCAGCTCACCCCACACCGCGAGGCCGAGGCGGTCCGCGTGCCCGCCCTGAAGCGCACAGGCGAAGGGGGGCTCGCCCGCGAAGGAGGCCGCGGCCACCGTGCTGCTCCCCGCGCCGGCCCGCGCGAATTCCTGGAGCTCCTGGTGGAGGGTCAGCTCCGCCACTTCGCCGCTGCTCACGTGGATCACGGTGGCGGAGCGGGTGAGCTCGAAGAGGGCGGCGCTCCGCGCCCCCAGCAAACGCCGCAGCCGCCCCAGCCCGCCCGCGAGATCGGGCTCGGGGCGCACCGCGAGGCGCGCCAGGACGTCCTCCACCACCCGCAAGGCGAAGCCGCCGTCCTCCGCGATCGTCGCCCCGGTGGTCTCGTCCGGGGGCAGGCCGGGGATGGGCGGGCGGACGCCGGGGCGGAAGGGAATCGCGATGTCGACGTCCGCCGCGTCCACCGCCTCCAGACGCAGGAGGACGGGGCCGATCCGCACCTCGTCCCCGGGTTCGAGCCGCGTGCGCTGGATGCGCACCCCGTTCGCCAGGGTGCCGTTCTTGCTGCCCAGGTCCTCGAGGATCAGGCCGTCCGAGCCCAGGGTCAGCAAGGCATGGCGGCGCGAGACACCTCGCACGGGCAGCACGATCGCGTTGCCGGCCGTGCTGCCGATCGCGCTCTCCCCGGGCCCGATGGCGTGGTGGCGCACGACTCCCCCGACCTCACCCCGCAGCCGAAGGCTGGGGGCGACCGGTCCGGGACCGGGTCGCGCGGGACGGGGGCCGCTCACAGGACCAGTGCTCGATCGTGAGAAGGAGTCATTCTACCCGCATCCCTAACGAAACCGCGTGGGCTCGATCCCGTACTTGCGGACCGCGTAGCCGATGATCCGCTCGGTGGTGTCGAGGAGCCGCGCGGCCCGGGCCCGGTTCCCGCGCGCGCTCTTGAGGGCGTCCTGGATGAGGTCCTTCTCGTAGGCGCCCAGCGCTTCCTTGAGGGACTGCCGGGGGAGGGTCCCCGAGACCTCGGCCGTCTGCAGGGACGGGGGGAGGTGGTGGGCGTGGATCACGCCTCCCTCGCAGACGAGGACGGCGCGCTCGATGCAGTTCTCGAGCTCGCGCACGTTGCCGGGCCAGTGGTAGCTCATCAGCATGTCGATGGCGGAGGTCGCGATCCGGCGCACGTCCTTGCCGTGGGTGGCCGCGTACTTCTCGATGAAGTGGTCGGCCAGGAGCGGTATGTCGGGCCGTCGCTCGCGGAGGGGCGGCAGGTAGATCGAGTAGACGTTCAGGCGGTAGTAGAGGTCCTCCCGGAAGGTCCCGTCCTTGACCCCGGCCTCGAGGTCCTTGTTCGTAGCCGCCACCACCCGCACGTTGACCTTGATCGGCTGCACGCCCCCCAGCCGCTCGAACTCGTGCTCCTGCAGGACGCGCAGCAGCTTGATCTGGGTGGAGGCACTCAGCTCGCCCACCTCGTCGAGGAAGAGGGTGCCGCCGTGGGCCAGCTCGAACCGGCCCTTCTTCTGCGCGCGCGCGTCCGTGAAGGCCCCCGGCTCGTATCCGAAGAGCTCCGACTCGATCAGGCTCTCCGGGAGCGCTCCGCAGCTCACCTTGACGAAGGGCTTCTTGGCCCGGGGGGAGCTGTAGTGGAGGGCGTGAGCCACCAGCTCCTTTCCGGTGCCGCTCTCCCCCCGGATGAGCACCGTGGTCGAAGCGGGGGCCACCTGGGCCACGTGCTCGTAGACCTGCTGCATGGCCCGGGAGCTGCCCACGATGTTCCGGATGTCGTAGCGGTCGCGCAGTTCCTGGCGCAGCTTGGTGTTCTCGTCGAGGAGCCGCTTGCGCTCCCCCTCCACCAGCTTGTGCACCCGCACCGCCTGGCCGATCATCGAGGCCACGATCCCGAAGAGCTTGCCCTCCTGGTCGTAGCTCCGGTCCTTGTGGTAGGGGAGGCCCACCCCCAGCGCCCCCACCGTGCGGTTGTCCGCCTTGATGGGGACGCACACGAACGACATCTCCTCCTTGCCCGACTTCTTGAAGACGCCGCTGCGGTCGAGGAAGAGCGGCTCCCGGCTCACCCGCGGCACCATCACCGGCTTCCCGCTCGCGACCACCCGCCCGGTGATCCCCTCCCCCAGACGGTAGCGGGAGTTGCGCGCCGTGGCCGCGGCCGCGCCCGTGGCCGCCTCCACCCCCAGGTCGCCCGCGTCCTCGTCCTTCAGGAAGATGGCGGCCGAGAGCGTCCCCCGGCTCTCCTCGAGGATCTCCAGGATGCGGGTCAGCGAGGCCTTGAGGTTGAGGGTCGAGCCCAGGGTCTGGCTGACCTCGAGCAGGTCGGAGAGCTGGCGGACCTCGGTGGTGGGCACGGTCGTCCTTCCGTCGTCGCAGTCCTGAGGCGCCCGATTATGACAGAAATGTCACCCGCCGGCGGAGGCGCCGACAAATGTGTGGGCGGAGGGCTAGAAGCTTCCGGGGCGCGGCCCCGCGATCGTCTTTAAGAAGGCGTCGGCGATCACGTCGTAGCCGGCGTCGTTGGGGTGGACGCCGTTCAGGTCGATCGGGTCGAAGAGCGCGGGCAGGTTTCCCTTGGCCTTGAAGGCGGCGTTCAGGTCGGCCAGGAGCGCTCCCTCCGACTTGGCAAGGCCCTTGATGAGCTCGTTCATCTGATCGTTCCACTGGTTCCGGCCGTCGTTCACCGCCGGGTTCACGGGAGGCAGGGTGGCGAGCACGGGCAAGCTGTCCGCGTCCTTCACCTTCTCGACGATCGTTTGCAGGGAGTCGATCGTGAAGCAGTCGACCGCGGGACGCGACTGGCAGCTTTGGTCGTTCCAGTCGTTGGTCCCGTAGAGGATCAGCGTGTAGGCAGGCTTGTGGCGGAGGCCCCTCTGTCCCGTGATCCGTGCGGCGCCCTCCTTGCTGGGCGACCCGGACTTACCCTCCTGGATGACCGTGGCCTGCCCGAGGTAGCCGGCAAGCCGGCTCTGCAGCTTGAGGACATAGCCTTTGAGATCGCTGGAACCGTCTCCCGCGGTGATGCTGTCCCCGAAGGCCAGGTAGACGTTGGGCAGGTTGTCGCCGATGGGCAGCCGCACGGGCAGGCGCACCGGGTCCCCCGACTGCGGCACCTGGACGGGGATGGGGGTCGTGGGGACGAAGAAGGCGGGCAGGCTCTCGGTCCGGATGGCCACCGTCTGGCTCCCGGCCCGCACCCCGCTCACCACTGCCTGGCCTCCGGCCGCCGACTTCGCCGAGACCGATCCCACCACGACGTCGATCTGTTGCAGCCGGACCGCCTCGCTCGCGTCCAGCACCCCGTTGCCGTTCTCGTCGTAGAAGACGAGGGCGCTGACCGAGTAGGTGGGGTCGGCAGACGGGCTGGGACCGGTGGGGGACTTGCCTCCTCCGCAAGCGGCGAGGGGAAGGCTCAGGATGACGAGAACGCGGAGCCGGCCGTGCAACGGCGTTCCCCTCCCCCTACGTGGGGAGGGACAGGGTGGGCGGTCGATGAAGGAACGGAAGAGAGAAGCCCGCGGAAGCAACATCGTCAAATCGGCATTCTATCAGACCTCGGGCGGAGCAGGGCGGCGGGCGCCGACCTCCGTCAGGCCTTGGCAGGACTGGGAATCAGCTCGCTCTCTTCCCCCGGGACGTCCAGCAGGCGCAGGCCGACGTCGAAGGCGGACGACGCGGAGGGGCGCGCGCCGTCGCCCACGACCGCCTGGTCCACGCGCACCACCTCGCCCCGGAGGCCCACGGACGGCGCCCCCGGCGCGCGGATCACCAGGCTCACCGCGCTCCCCACCGGCACCGGCTTCTTCAGGCTCAGGAGGAGCCCTCCCGCGGAGACGTTCTTGGCCCGGGCGCTGGTCCGCCGGCCGGGGGCTCCCAGGGTCACGGGGTGGTCCGCGGGGACGCGCAGGTGGCGGCGGCGCTCACCCTGGGCGAGCACGATCTGGTTCTTGCCGGCGGCCTTGGCCCGGTAGAGCCCTTCGTCCGCCTTTACGATCATGTCGGCGGGGGTGGCCGCGTCGTCGGGCCAGGTGACGATCCCGCCCGAGAGGGTGACCCGGGGCCCCCGGCGGCGCCTGAAGCGCTGCTCCATCCGGAGCCGTACCCGCTCGGCCACCACATAGGCGCCCGTGCCGGAGGTCTCGGGGAGGACCACCGCGAACTCTTCGCCACCGTAGCGGGCGGCGATGTCGATCTCGCGCACGCTTTCCTTCACGACGGTGGCCGCCCTGGCCAGCACGCGGTCTCCCTCCAGGTGGCCGAGGGTGTCGTTGACGAGCTTGAAGTCGTCGAGGTCGAGAAGGACGAGCGAGGTCTTGAGGGCGTGACGCCGGGCCCGGGTCATCTCGTGGCGCAGGGCCTGCAGGAAGTAGGCGCGGTTGAAGAGGCCGGTGAGCCCGTCCGTGACCGCTGAGCGCTCGGTGCGCTCGTAGGCCGACACCTCGATGATCTTCGGGTTGCGGAGGCGGTGCTCGAGGTTGGTGAAATAGTCGAGGAGCGACACCCGCAGGCCGGGATCGCGGCCGAGCAGGCCGGCAAGCCGGGCGCGGTGCTCACGGATTCGCCGCCAGTGGCGGCGTGCCTCCGCCTCCGCGAACTCGAGGTTGACGAGGACCCCCAGCAGAGCCGCGTGGATGGCTTCGCCCTTCGCCCCGCGCTTCGCCAGCTCCTCGAGAAGGCCCTCCTCCTCGCCGGGGGCGGCCTCGAGCATCGGCAGGAGGGACTGCCGCAGGTTCTGGAGATCACTCGGTTCCATCTTGGATCGGAGGGCGGGAGAGCAGGAGGACTGTATGATAGGCGCTGGCCCGCTGTAAAGCGGCCTTTTCAGGAGGCCCCCTGAGCGCCCTCACCCTCGCCGTCGTGCTGGCCGCCGTTCCCCCCCCGGCCCCGGCCGCTCCTCCCGCGGGGGGGCCCGCGACGGTGTACTTCGAGCAGTCCACCCTGGTGCGCACCGACGGCGTGGCGCAGGGAGCGGGCGTGCTCTCCCGGGTCTGGTACGGCGGGAAGCGCATGCGCCTCGAAGCGGGGGACGTGCCGGGCGGACCGGCGCTGATCCTGCGCCTCGACCTCGGCAAGGCCTGGCGGCTCGATCCCGAGCGCAAGGTCGCAACCGAGGTCGACGTTGCGCAACTGCGCGCCCGCTCGCAGATGGACGCTTCCCTGGCTGGCGACCTCATGGGGGGAAGCGAGGAGGGGCGCGTGCGGACAAGAGCTCTCAGGGACCCCCGGACCATCGCTGGCCACGCCTGCCGCGGCTTCCGCATCACCGGCCCCTCGGTGGTGATGGACCTGTACCTGGCGCAGGACCTGGGCGTCGGCACCGACGCCTTCACCGAGTTCATCGAGTGGTCGGGGGCGGACCAGTCGATGGGCGGGGTCATGGCCGAGATCCGGAAGCTCCAGGGCTTCCCCATGCAGACCCGCTCGCGGGTCACCGTGCTGGACCGGGTCCACGAGACCGTTTCCACCATCACGAAGATCGTGGTGGGCCCGCAGCCCCGCGCTCTCTTCGAGGTGCCCGCCGGTTATCGGGTGGCGGTCGAGGCCAGAGACCCCGAGAACGAGTGACCGGTGGGCATCCTGTTCTCCATCCTCGGCAACGCGGTAGCCCTCCTGGCCACCACCGTCGTCCCCGGAATCACGTTCCATGGGAGTTGGCTCCAGCTCGTCCTCGCGGGGGCGCTCTTCGGCCTCTTCAACCTGATCGTGCGCCCGCTCGCGATCCTCCTCTCCCTCCCCGCCCTGATCCTGACCCTGGGCCTCTTCTACTTCGTCCTGAACGGGATCCTGCTCTGGCTCGCCCAGTTCATCCTGCCCGGCTACCGGGTCCACGGCATCCTGGCCGGGATCCTGGGCAGCCTCGTCCTCATGGTCGTGAACTGGCTGCTCTCGGCGATATTCGGGCCGAGGAAGGAATAGCCCGAGCGGCCTGGAGGGCGAGTGGACGGGACGTTTGTCCCGGCGCCCGAGGTCGATTCTGGCCAAAGCGGGACGAAACTCCCATGGCGTCAGCCCGTTTCAGGAGGTATCCTGCCGGCATGGCCCGAGGAGAACGAGACCTTCCCGCCGGGCCCCCATTCGAGAGGTAGCCATGCACCTTATCGGTCCGAAATCTGCCGCGTCCATTCCGGCGGCGGTCGCCATCGCCACCCTGCTCGGTGCGTCCGTCGCCCGTGGAGATGAAACCTGCAACTCGCCCTACATGGCCAAGCTCATCAAGGGGCAGGAAGACTACGTCTACGTCTGGGCCCTTGGCGTCGATGGCCTGGGGGACGGCTCGGACAAGCTGGTGACGGTGGACGTCGACCCGAAGTCGAAGAGCTACGGCAAGGTCCTGAACCAGGTCTCGGTCGGCACGCGCGGCGAGGCCCATCACATGGGCTTCACCGACGATCGCCGTCGGATCTGGGCCGGGGGATTGTCGGGCGGTGACATCTACGTGTTCGACATCGCCGCGGACCCCGCTCGGCCGCGACTCGTCAAGACGATCAAGGATCTCGCCGCCAAGACCGGGTTTATCGGTCCTCACACCTACTACGCGCTACCGGGCCGCATGCTCGTCCAGGCCCTCTCCAACGACAAGGACAAGGGCGGCGTCACCGGCATCGCGCTCTACAACAACGAGGGCGAGTTCATGGCTCGCTATCCGATGCCCCTCGACAACGGCGGGGATGGCTACGGCTACGACCTCGCCGTCAACCCGACGAAGAACGTCCTGCTCACGTCGAGCTTCACGGGCCACGCGAACTACATGCGGCCCCTGGGCGAGCTCATCAAGGACGAAGCGGCGATGAAGCGCTTCGGCAAGACGATGGTCGCGTGGGACCTCAAGGCCATGAAGCCGCAGACCGTGATGCAGGTCCCGGGAGCTCCCCTCGAGATCCGCTGGTCCCTCAATCCGGGGGACGACTGGGCGGTGACGGCCGCGGCCCTCACCTCCAAGCTCTGGCTGGTGCGGCGGGACGCGAGCGGCCAATGGCAGGCGAAGGAGGTGGCCACCATCGGCGACCCGTCGAAGATTCCGCTGCCCGTCGACATCAGCATTCGCCGCGACAGCAAGGGGCTCTGGGTCAACACGTTCATGGACGGCATGACCCGCTATTTCGACCTCTCGAACCCGGAGGCGCCGACCCAGACCTACGAGAAGCACACCGGCCGACAGGTGAACATGATCTCCCAGAGCTGGGACGGCACCCGCGTCTACATCACGTCCTCCCTGCTCGCGAACTGGGACAAGGCCGGCGCCGACAACGAGCAGTTCCTGCGCGGGTTCCAGTGGGACGGCAAGGAGCTCAAGCCCGCCTTCGAGGTCGACTTCACCAAGGAGAAGCTGGGGCGCGCTCACCACATGAAGCTGGGGTCGAAGGTCCTGCGCACCGCCTACGTGGCGCCGGGCCCTCGCTAGGGCGGACCAGACACCGCCGATGGTGATCTCCGCCGTCGACTTGCCACCCGTCCGCGAGGGCCGCCGGGGGGCGGTCGTCTCCCTCCTGGCGTTGTCGATGCTCTGGCTCGCAGCGCCGCCCGCCCACGCGCATCAGGCCGACCAGCCACCGCGGATGGACTTCGTTCTGCCCCCGCCGGGAACCTACGAGCTTCACCGCATCATGCGAGCACCGGACGGACCGGTCCTGACCGTGGACGGGCGCCTCGAGAAGCTCTCGCGGTTCACCCGCGACCGGATCACGCTGCTCGGCTTCATCTACACGAGCTGCCCCGACCCCCAGGGCTGCCCGCTCGCGTATCGAGTCTTCGATCGCATCAAGGAGGAGATCCGGGGCACTCCGGCTCTCAAGGACGAGGTGCAGCTCGTCACCTTGAGCTTCGATCCCGCGCGAGACACCCCGTCGGTCATGAAGCGGTATGCCGGCCGACAGCTCGAGGACGAAGGAGGGCTGCGCTGGTTCTTCCTGACCACCCCCTCCGTCCGCGAGCTGATGCCCCTCGTCGAGGGCTTCGGGCAGGACGTGCAGTACGCGGTGGACAGATCGACGGGCCGGCCGGTGCGGCAGCTCTCGCACGTCCTCAAGGTCTTCCTGATCGACCGGTCCGGCTACGTCCGCGAGATCTACACCTCGACGTTCCTCCACCCCCGAGCCATCATCGGCGATGTCAAGACGCTGCTGATGGAATAGCCGGTTCTCAGCCCAGCCGGGCCGCGATGGCCTCCGCGATCTCGGTCGTGCCCGCGGTGCCTCCCAGGTCAGGCGTCAACGTGCGGCCCTCGGCCAGCACCGCGTACACCGCGGCCCGCACCCGGCGGGCCGCGTCGTGCTCCCCCAGGTGCTCGAGCATCAGGGCCGAGGAGAGGACGAGGGCCATGGGGTTCGCCAGGTTCCGGCCCGCGATGTCGGGGGCGCTCCCATGCACCGCCTCGAAAACGGCCGCCGCCTCGCCGATGTTCGCGCCCGGCGCCAGCCCCAGGCCGCCGATGAAGCCGGCGCACAGGTCGGACACGATGTCGCCGTAAAGGTTCTCGAGGAGCAGCATGTCGAAGCGGGTGGGGTCGAGCACGAGCTGCATGCAGGCGTTGTCCACGATGATCTCGTCGTATTTGACCTCGGGAAAGTCCTTGGCCACCTTCCGGCAGCAGTCGAGGAACAGCCCGTCCGAGAGCTTCATGATGTTGGCCTTGTGGATAGCGCTCACCCGCTTGCGGCGGTGGCTCCGGGCGTGCTCGAAAGCGAAGCGGGCGATGCGGGTCGAGGCTTTCTCGGTGATGATCTTGATCGACTCCACCACCCCCGGCACCACCACGTGCTCGAGGCCGCTGTAGAGGTCTTCGGTGTTCTCCCGGACCACGATCAGGTCCACCCCCTCGTAGCGGCTCTTGACTCCGGGGAGCGTCTTCACCGGGCGGAGGTTCGCGTAGAGATCGAGCTGCTTGCGGAGCTCCACGTTGACCGAGCGATGCCCAGTGCCGACCGGGGTCTCGGTGGGGCCCTTGAGCGCGACCTTGTTCTTGAGGATCGAAGCGAGGACGCGCGGGGGCAGGGCGGTGCCGTGCTCGCCGATCGCGCTCGCCCCCGCGATCTCCGTCTCCCAGTGGAAGCCGATCCCGGTGGCGGACAGCACGCGCACCGCCGCCGCCATGACCTCGGGGCCGATGCCGTCGCCGGGAACGAGGGTGATGGTGTAGCTCATGGTCTCAAGAGATCGGGCTCCCGGCCACGAGGTCCAGGACTTCCCGGGTGGAGCGCGCGCGCTTCAGGATGCCGAGGTCCCCGGGGCTGACCTTGCCCCGCTGGAGCAGGGTCTCGTGCACCCAGCGGAGGAGCCCATCCCAGTACGCGTCGTCGCCGAAGAGGATCACGGGCAGGGGCTCCACCTTCCGGGTCTGGACGAGGGTGACCGCTTCGAACATCTCGTCCAGGGTCCCGAAGCCCCCGGGCAGGAAGACGAAGGCCTTGCTGTACTTCACGAACATGACCTTGCGCACGAAGAAGTAGCGGAACGAGAGCGTGGTCGTGAGGTAGGGGTTGGGCTTGTCCTCGAAAGGCAGCTCGATCGCGATCCCTATGGACTGACCCCCGGCTTCGAGCGCGCCCTTGTTCGCCGCCTCCATGTCGCCGGGGCCGCCGCCCGTGATCACGGCGTGCCCCGCCCCGGCCAGCGCGCGACCGATCTCCTCGGCGCGGCGGTAGTCCTCATCGCCCGGCTTGCTGCGCGCCGAGCCGAAGACCGCCACCCCCTTGGGGATCCGCGAGAGGGATTCGAAGCCCTCCACGAACTCGGCCATGATGCGGAAGATCCGCCAGGTGTCGTTCGCGAAGTCCGGATCCTGCAAGCCTTGCTCCGTCAATGAATTGCGATCATAGGCGGGGGCGGGCGGGAAATCAAACGCCGGGACCGGAACCAAAGCGTACCCCCGCCCGTAACCGAAGCGGCAAGGGAAGGGTTAGGGTAGGCGGTCCAAAGTGCGGAGCTGGTCTGCAGGCAGCGGTCCCTCCCCCCTACGTGGGGGAGGATAGGGGGGGGTCGATGAACGAACGGCACCTGCGGCTCAGCCGGATGGCCGCGACGGCCCTCCTGACAGGGCTCACGGCCGGTTGCCTGGTCGAGATCGACCGGGTGGCCGACCCCGGCCCGGCCTTCGCGCAGGCCCGGCGCGAGGCCGCGCGCTATCAGGGGCGCTCGGGCCCCGCCCACTACGTCAACGTGCTCGTGTACGACCACGACGAGGGGCAGCTCGTGCGGGTCAGCGTGCCGATGTGGCTCGCCCGGAAGGTCGCTCGTGACAAGGACGGCCTCGACCTCGATCTCGGGGACGGGCGCGCGGAGCGGACGGTCCGGCGCCACCTCCGATTCGAGGACCTCGAGAGGGCCGGCCTCGGGGTGCTGGTGGAGGTGGAGGAGGAAGGCGGCGACCTGGTGCTCGTCTGGCTGAAGTAGCCGCGTGCGTGGCGCCGTGGTCCAATGTCGCAGGGATGCAGAGCCCGGCCGAGCCCGGGTCCGACCGGGACCTCTTGCACCGGCTGGCCGCCGGCGACCGGGAGGCCCTCACACCCCTCATGGAGCGGCACTACCGGCGCCTCTACCGGCTGGCCCTGTCGTACCTGCGGAACCCCGATGACGCGCTCGACGCGGTCCAGGAGACGTTCGTGAAGACATTCCAGAACGCCGCGCGGTGGGACGGGACCTCGGAAGCCGGTCCCTGGCTCTCCCGCATCACGATCAACGTCGCCATCGACCGCTATCGCCGCGACAAGCGGCGCCAGGCCACCTTCACCCCCTTCGCGGAGGGCGACCACGACCAGACGATCGCGGGGGGCGAGCCCTCGCCCGAGCGGCGCACCTTCGGCTCCGAGCTGGCCGGGCGCATCGCCTCCGCCCTGCGCGTTCTGCCCGAGAAACAGCGGGCCGTCTTCGTGCTGCGCCACTACGAGGAGATGAGCCTCGAGGAGATCGCGGAGTCCCTGGGCCTGAGCCTGGGGACGGTCAAGAGCAGCCTGCACCGCGCCGTCCATCGCCTGCGTGAGCGGCTCCAGGGGGTCCGGGCATGATCTTCGACCACCTGCGCTACGGCCCGAGGGTGAGCCTGCTGGCCTTCGGAGCCCTCGAGGGACGGGAGCGCGAGGCCACCGAGCGGCACGCCGGCTCCTGCGCACGCTGCCGGAGCGAGCTCGAGGCGCTGCTCGCGCTCCGCGAGGAGCTTCGCGCCGACCCGGTATGCACGGCCGAGCCCGGCCTGCCGCTCCCCGTGCTGGTCGCCCGGGTGGAAGCCCGGGTCAGCAAGGCCCTCGCGAGCCCGCGGGCGGCCTGGGCCTGGCGGCTGGGGGTGGGCCTGCCGGCGGCGGCGGCGATCGTGGCGATCGCGCTCCTCGCCCCCCGGGTCGCTCCCCGCTTCGTCCCTGCCGCGGCGCCCGTCGCCGTGGTAGACGAGGCGCCCGTCTTGTCCGCGGACGCCCTCGCCCGCCTGGAGCGCAACGTGGCCCGCGAGCAGGCCGCGCGCTACCTGAGCGACGCGGGCGACGTGCTGGTGACGGTGGCCGCCGCCCCGGTCGAGTGCGACCGGAAGGACGAGCGCGTCGACGTGGGGCAGGCTTCCGCCCGGAGTCGCGAGCTGCTCGCCCGCCGCGCCCTCCTCCTCGAGTCGGGGCCGCAGGCGGTGGCGAGCGCGCGCCCGGTCCTCGAGGACGTGGAGCAGGCCCTGCGTGAGGTGGCGTCTCTGGAGTCCTGCGTGCGCCGAAGGGACGTGGAGCGTCTGCGCGAGAACGTGGAGCGCCGACAGCTGCTCCTGCGGATCCGGCTCATGACCCGGGAGCTCGAAGGATGAAGGGCTGGGCCCGAACCCGCGCGTGGACGGTCGTGCTCCTGGGAGGGCTCGTCCTGCTCGGCGGGTCGGGAATCGTCTTGGCCCAGGGAGACCCTGATCGCCTGCGCAACGCCAAGGCCCTCTTCTTCGACCGCAAGTATGCCGAGGCGCGGCAGGCCTGGGAGGCCATCCGGGCGGGCCGCGGGCCCGAGGCCGAGGCCGCCCCCTACTGGATCGCGCGCTGCAGCGAGAGCCTGGGCGAGCCGGAGCGGGCCTTGAACGAGTACGGCGCTTACCTGGCGGCCCGCCCGGCGGACCGCGCCCTCACGGAAGAGGCACGGACCAGCCGGGTGAGCCTGGCCGCGCGTCTGTACAAGACGGGACACCCGCAACACCTGCCGATCCTGAAGGACGCGCTCACGGATTCGAGCCGGACCGTGCGCTACTTCGCGGCCCTCCAGCTCCCGACCCTCGGCTGCGACGTGGGAAAGGCGGCCCTCCCCGTTCTCAAGAGAATCCTGGCCGAGGAGAAGGACGAGGACCTGATCGACCGGGCGAAGCTCGCCCTCCTGCGCTGCGAACCTGGGGCCCTGGCCTCGAGCGCGGCTAGGGCGGGCAACCCCCCGGGCCTCGCCTCCAACGGCCCCCCGCGTGCGGCGAGCTGGATCCGCGTGCGGATCTACCAAAGGGGCGCGCCCAGGCCGCAGGTCTCGGTGAACCTGCCGGTGGCCCTCGCGGAGCTGGTCTTCAAGAGCCTGCCCGAGGAGGCGCGGGCCGAGCTCCGCCGGAAGGGCTACGACGCGGACAACTTCTGGGACCGGCTGAAGAAGCTGGGGCCGACCGAGATCCTCACCATCGAAGGTGACGGCGGCGAGCGGGTCCAGATCTGGCTCGAATAGTCGCGGGAGGGACGATGAAAGCCACATGGCTGTTGGCGCTCGTGCTCGCAGGGGAGACCACGGGGACCCGATCCGCCGAGGACGACCTCGCGCTCGTGAAGAAGGCGGTGGCGGCCAGGCCCCCGACCCCGACCGTGGTCGCACAAGAGGGAACGGGGGCCAAGGGCGACCCCCGGGAGCGGGAGGCCACTCGCGCCGCCGGCCGCAAGGGCAAGGAGCCCCAGTGGCTGAGGGTGCGGGTGGCGGAAAGGAGCGGCAAGAAGGTCTCGATCAACCTGCCCCTCGCCCTCGTGCGGGCGATGGGCGAGGACTGGCCCATCGAGCTCCAATGCGGCCGGCCGTGCGGCGCGGAGGGTCACGCCGGGAAGGACCGGGCCCGGCTCACCCTCGGTGACGTGCTGCGTGCCCTCGACGCAGGCGAGGACCTCGTCCAGGTCGACGATGCGGACGCGACGGTCCGGATCTGGGTCGAGTAGCCGCGGGATGCCACAGAGTCGTTGGCCCCTCGCAGGGACACCACTGCTCCAGCCAAGCGACACCCGCGGAGGAAGCTGGTCCACAAGTCCTTGCTCCTCTGTCACAACCGGGTGGAACGGCCCTTGCTCTCGATCTCGCTGGCTGTCCGTTCACTTTGGGGGGAACGGCCCATGAACATACGCAAACTAGGCGGTGCAGCGCTCCTCGGTGTCACGGCCCTGCTGGCCACCTCGGTTCCCGCACAGGCGGGAGACCGGTATGACGGCGGGCGCCGGGGCTATTATTCGTCGAGGGGATCCTACTCGCACGGGCGCAGCTACCGGCCGTACCGGTATGGATACCGTGCTCCGCGGTACTACTACCGCTCGGCGCGGCCGTACTACTTCGCGCGGCCCTACTACTACGACGACTACGTCTATGACCCGTACTACTACGGGGCCCCGCCGATTTACTACGGGTCGCGGTACTGCCGGCCCCGCGCCCGGGTGGGCGTCTTCTTCGGTTTCTAAGCTCGCGCTCGTCGCCCTTCGGCTAGCTCGCCGGGGCGTAGTACCCGAGCTTGTGCCGGATCTGGAGCTCCTCGCGGGTCGGGGTGCGGACCACGATGCGCCGCCACTTGCCGTCGCGCCTGCGGTTCGAGGAGACGTAGCCGAGGCTGTACTGCGTGCGCAGCTCCTCGGCGATCTGGTCGTAGACCGAGTCCAGCTCCGAGAGCGAGTTCGGGAAGAACACGCGCCCGCCGGTGTCCCGGGAGAGGGCGGTGAGGAGGTATTCCGCCTGGCTGAAGGCGAGGCGCTGCCGGTCCTGGGCGCGGTTCGGCCGGAGGCTGATGCAATAGATGTTGATCTCGGTCTTGCGGGCGAGCTGCATCACCTGCTCGTCGCTGACGAGTGAAGCGGTGTCCTCGCCGTCCGTCAGCAGGACGATGGCCCGCCGCCGGAGCTGTCCCCCCTTCTTGTCCTTGCTCAGCTCCTTTAGGGCGATGTAGAGCGCGTTGTGGAGGGCGGTGGGGCCGGAGGCAGCGGTCTTGCCGACGGCGGCCTCCAGCAGCGTGTGGTCCGCCGTGAAGTCCTGGAGGACGGTCGCCCGGTCGTTGAACTGCACCACCTGAGCGGCGTCCTGGGCCCGCAGGGTCTTCAGGAGCCGCAGGGCCGCTGCCCGCGCCTGGGGCAGCTTCTCGTCCATCGAAGCGGACACGTCGATCATCACCGCCATCGAGATGGGCAGGTTCTCGTGGGTGTAGAACGAGAGCTCCTGGCGAATCCCGTCTTCGAAGACCGCGAAGTCCTTCTCCGCGAGGTCGGTGACGTAGTTGTTCCGGCCGTCGGTCACGGAGAGGTTCAGGTTGATGACTTCGATCCCCACCTCGAAGGTGGGCGGGCGTTGGGGAGTCTGCGCGAGGAGGGGCGCTGCCCCCAGGACGAGCGCGGCCGAAACGGTTCGGAGCTTCATGTCGGGGTCAGGACTCCCGGGCGGGCCGGGGCTCGGGGCCGACCCGCACCTTCACCCCCGGGCGCGCCACCTTCACCTCGATCTTGCGGTTCTTCAGCTCGGGGAGGGTGGCGTAGGACAGACGGTACTGGCCGCGAAGCTGGGCGGTGAGCTTCCGAAGGGCGGCGTCCAACCCCATGAACGAGAGGGTGGTCTCGTGGAGGCCGCCGGTCCTCTTCGTGAGGTCTCCCAGGACGTAGTCGTAGTTGCCCCGGTTCTCGAAGTCGGTCTTCCCCTCCTCGATCTGGACGGCCGCGAAGAAGCTCGCGTTCTTCTGGGCCTCCGCGACCACCCGGAATCGGTCGCGGCTGCTGAACTCCACTCCCACTGCGGTCACGGCCACCACCGCGGTGCGCTCCCCTTCCCGCTTCTTCAGGTCTGCGGAGGCCTCGACCAGGGCGTCCAGCATCGTGTTGCCGCCCTGGGGGGCCACCCGGGTCAGGGCCTTCGAGGCGGCGGAAACGTCGTCCGTGTAGTCCACGAGCTTCGTGGGCCGGTCCCCCGTCGTCCAGAGCGCGTAGGTCGAACCCCCCGGGAGGCGGCCCAGGAAGCCCGTCAACGCGTCGACCATCGTGAGCCGGTAGGAGGAGTTGACGGCGGCGCTGGTGTCCACGAGCAGGGCCAGGGTGAGCGGCCGGCGGTCGAGCTGGAGCGAGGTCACGTCACGAGCCACCCCGTTCTCCAGGAGGGCGACCTCCTCCGGGACCAGGCCTTCCACCGGGTTCCCCTTGTCGTCGGTAAACGTGACGGTCACTGCCCGGACCTCGGCCTCGGCGGCCGGCGCCGCCGGGGCCAAAAGAAATGCCAGAACCGCCAGGGTCGCCATGGCCCTCCGAAGCCGCGTCTTTCTTGCCCCCGCCCCCGCCAGGATTCAATATACCCCATGCCGCCTCGAGCCACTGTGATCACGGTCAGCGACTCCGCCGCCCGTGGCGCGCGCGAGGACGTGTCGGGGCCTCTGGCCTGCCGGCTCCTCGGCGAGGCGGGCCTCGTCGTCGAGGGGCCGTTCGTGGTCCCGGACGAGCGGGCCGCCATCGCGGAGCGCATCCGGACGGCCGCCGGGCGCAGCCAGCTCGTCGTGACCACCGGCGGCACCGGCTTCGCCCCCCGGGACGTGACCCCGGAGGCCACCGCGGACGTCATCGAGCGCGACGCCCCGGGGCTGGCGGAGGCGATCCGGCTGTACGGGCTGCGCCAGACCCCGCTGGCCGTCCTCGCCCGGGGCCGGGCGGGTCTCGTGGGCGCATGCCTGGTGGTGAACCTGCCGGGAAGCCCCCAAGGGGTGCGCGACGGGCTGGAGGCGCTGCAGCCGTTGCTGCCTCACGTCCTAGACCTCCTCGCGGGGCGGACCGGCCATGGCTGAACCGCCGCGTGGGTTGAGCGGGGAAGCCGTTCCTGCTATCCTCCGCTTTTGGGTTTGCGGCGATAACCCCGGAGCCGTGCCCGCCCTTGCGGACGCGGCCACTCTCTGCGGCCGGCCGTCATGGTCGCGCGGCCGATTTCATGGGAGGATCGATGCATTCTTCTTTCCGACGCCGTAGCGGCCCCATTGTGGTTCTGCTGCTCGTCGTGGCGTGCTCCTCGGGGAACCCCACGACGCCTCCCACCTCGAGCCCCACCACAACGGTGGCTACTGGTCCCACGCCGCCGACCGGGGCCCCCGGCTGTCCCCTCGGTTACGGCAGCGGACGCTTCACCTGCCAGGGCGACGTTCCCGGCCTCCTGCCCCAGCTCGACGCCGCCATCAACAAGCTGGTGGCGGAGAAGCCCAAGCTCTTCAACCTGGACAACCCGCCCGCCGTGGGCGCCTACTACATCCACGACGTCGACGCCTTCTACGCCGGGGTGGAGTCCAACCTGCAGGCGGCGGGGCTCTGCGGCCAATTGAGCTACTCCAAGGACACCATCTGGGTCAAGGAGAACAACTCCTACAGCGAGAACTACGACATCGTGACCGCCCAGAACTACATTCGCCGCGGCCCCAAGACTTACCAGGTCACCTGCACGCCCGCCAACTTCCCGTTGACCCAGGAACAGGCGGTCGCCCGCGTCACGGTGTCCTTCTTTCGGATCAACTGCCCGCCGGAGAAAACCACGCCCCCGAGCGGCCTCAACCAGCTCCCCGTCAGCTGCGTGGGGACGATCACCGCCACCCCCAAGGATTCGGTCGGGAACAAACTGCCCCTCGATCAGCACGGCACGGCCATCGCGTGGTTCTTCCAGGCTGGGGAGGGGACCATCGTCTCCGCCAGTCCCGACGAGGAGACGCCGTTCAACGTCCGGCTGACGGGCCGCAACGAAGGGCTGTTCACGATCTGCGCGACCGTCCAGGACAGGACGGGCTGCCTGACCGGTAACGTGACTCCCTAGACCCCGGCGTTCTCCGGATTCCGTCGCGTCCAGGTGAATCCGGCGCGTGGCCGCGCCGACAAAGGTCAACCCGGCGGTCGCCCCGAGCGCCGATAGAGGCTGAGGCCGCGGCCGCGCAGGAGAGGAAGCGCCCGCTCGAGCTGGTCGGGCGTGGTCTGCAGCACGCGGACCTCTCGAGCCAGGCGCTTCACGATCCGGCGTCCGCTGGGTGTAGGCGCCTCCACGACGGCCTGCCTCTCCCGGTCCAACAGGAAGTCACGGGCCTGCCGGGTCTCGCGCGCGTAGGCCACGACGGCCGGCCAGGATTCCACCGATCGCACCGTGGCCAAGAGGGCCACGGCGCAAATCCCTCCCCGGACCCACCACCGACGGCAGCCGAGGGGCGAGGGGCAGGTGAGGCCGCCGAGGAACACCAGGCCTATCCAGAACAGGGCCGCGTAGGTGCCATATCGCGACTGGTAGGCGAGCTGCACCCCGAAGCCCGACCGGCCGAATGCGGTCAAGGCACAGGCGAGCGCGCCGTAGAGGAGGATGCCGATCGCCACCCGGCCCACGCGGGAAGTGCGCACGGCCCTGCTGGCGAGGACGAGCAGGAGGGTGGACAGAAGCCCGAGCGTGCCCAGGGACGCGGCCAGCCACACCCCGCCGACGCTGCTCAGGGAGACCGGCGCGCCGAGGCACACGAGGCCAAACAGGAGAGCACCGGGGCTGAAAGAGGTCGCCATGGCAGGGTGCCCCTCTGGCCTCGAGTAGCCGGCCGCGTAGTGCACGGCGATGGCGGCGGTCAGCCCAGCCCAGACGAGTTGGGAGGCTCGTGAGCGGCCTCCCGACCGCCGGCCGAGGAGCAGCAGGCCGACCGGCCCGAGGGCCAGGCCCGCCGCAAAGGAGTAGGCGGCGAAGACGAAGCCGGCGGCGGCGACGACGAAACGGAGCCGGCGGACCGTGGGCCCGGCGAGCGCGACCACGGCCATCGTGGCCCCCAGGACGTTGAGCCAGATCTGGATCTGCCAACTCCAGAGCCAGTTTTGCCACGCATACAGGCTGAAGTAGAGGGCGCCCACCGCGAGCAAGATCAGCGGCTGCCGGCGGATCAGGGGGCGGACGGCCAGGAGCAGTGCCACGACGGCAACGACTGCGACCAGGAATGCGGCCAGCAGCTCGGCGCGGATGTTCCAGTCGGTCATGCGGGCCAGCAGGAGCATCAGGGCCCGCGGGAACAGCAGGCGGTGCTCGTTGACGGGCTGGGCCAGCTCGCGAACCGTGGGCGCGGTCGAGAGGTGACGGACGAGGTCTTCCGCATACGGCCACTGGTCGTGGATCGGTACGTCGACGCCGAGGACGTAGACAACGCCGCCCGTGGTCGCCATGGCCAGGAGGAAGCCACCCAGGGCGGCGCGGAGAAGCCCGCGGGGACGCGGTGGCCGCGAGGTCGGAGGGGCCCCCGAGACTGGCCTCCCTGGACTGGAGTGATAAGAAGGCCGCGGCAAGCGAACCGGGCTCAGCCGCGCGGTTTGCCAGGAAAGTGGCGACAAACTAGCATTGTCGCTCGTCGTGCGCACGATCTTGGTCACTGGGTCCTCGGGGCTGATCGGGAGCGAAGTATGCCTCTATTTCGCCCAGGAGGGCTACTCCGTCCACGGACTCGACAACAACCAGCGGTGCGTCTTCTTCGGTCCCCCCGGCGACACGCGCTGGAATCAGCAGCGGCTGCAGCGGGAACTCCGGGGCTTTGCGCACCACGAGCTGGACGTGCGGGACCGGGCCGGCCTCCTCGACTTGGTGCGCTCGCTGCGGCCCGCCCTCGTCGTTCACGCCGCCGGACAGCCGTCCCATGACCGCTCAGCGGCCATTCCCTTGGACGACTTCGACACAAACGCCATGGGGACCGTGAATGTGCTCGAGGCTGCCCGGCTGGCGTGTCCCGAAAGCCCGTTCGTCCACCTGAGCACGAACAAGGTCTACGGGGACGGTCCGAATCGGGTGCCCCTCACGGAACACGAGACTCGCTGGGACTACGCCGACTCCGCCTTCGCCCACGGCATACCCGAGACCTTCCCGATCGACCAGTGCCTCCACACCGTGTTCGGAGCGAGCAAGGTCGCGGCCGACCTGATGGTTCAGGAGTACGGCCGCTACTTCGGGATGCCTACCTGCTGTCTTCGCGGGGGCTGCCTCACCGGCCCCCGCCACAGCGGGGTGGAGCTGCACGGCTTCCTCAGCTACCTCGTCAAGTGCAACGTCGAGGGGGTCGAGTACCGGGTCTTCGGCTACAAGGGTAAACAGGTCCGAGACAACCTCCACAGCCACGACGTGGCGCGCTTCATTCACGAGTTCACCGAGAACCCCCGCCGGGGCGAGGTCTATAACCTGGGCGGCGGCAAGGCCAACTCCTGCAGCATCATCGAGGCCTTCCGGATCATCGAGGAGATCACCGGGAAGCCGCAGAGGTACACCTACGTCGCCGAGAACCGCCCGGGCGACCACATCTGCTATTACAGCGACCTGCGCAAGGCGAAGGCCCACTACCCCGCCTGGGACGTGACGATCACGCTGGGCGAGACAATCCGGCAGATCGCCGAGAGCTGGACGGCCAAGGGGACGTCGTGAGGCTCCTCATCACCGGTGTGTGCGGCTTCGTCGGGGCCACCCTGGCCCGCACCTGGGTGGAGGCGGGAGCCGGGCGCACGCTCCTCGGCCTGGACAGTCTCGCACGGCCGGGGAGCGAGACGAACCGCCAAGCCCTCAGGCGCCTCGGAGTCACGTTGGCCCACGCCGACCTGCGCATACCCAGCGACCTCGACGGCCTTCCGGCCGCGGATTTCGTCATCGACGCGGCCGCCATCCCGAGCGTGCTGGCGGGGGTGGAGGGAACGTCCGCGAGCCGGCAGGTGGTGGAACACAACCTCCTCGGTACCGTCAACATCCTCGAGTACTGCCGCCGGCACCGAGCGGGGCTCGTGCTCCTCAGCACAAGCCGGGTCTACTCGATCCCCCTCCTCGCAAGCCTTCCGGTGCGGGTGGTCGCGGACGGCTTCGAGCCCGACCCTGCGCGGCCCTGGCCCCCCGGCCTGAGCGCGGAGGGGGTTGGCGAAGACTTCTCGACCACCCCCCCGGTGTCGCTCTACGGCGCCACCAAGCTGGCCAGCGAGCAGCTCGCCCTCGAGTACGGCGCGGCCTACGGCTTCCCGGTATGGGTCAACCGTTGCGGTGTGCTGGCCGGGGCGGGGCAGTTCGGCCGCGCCGACCAGGGCATCTTCAGCTACTGGGTCAACAGCTGGCTGCGGCGCCGGTCCCTCCGGTACCTCGGTTTCGATGGCCGGGGCCACCAGGTCCGCGACTGCCTGCACCCCGCGGACCTCGTGCCTCTGCTGGACAAGCAGATGGCCGACGCCGGTGCCTCCCGTCCCCGGCTGGTCAACGTGGGGGGCGGCCGCGCCTCGACCCTGTCGTTGCGCGGCCTCAGCGAGTGGTGCCGGGAGAGGCTCGGGGACCACCGCGTCGCGAGCGACTCCCTCCCGCGTCCCTATGACCTGCCTTGGATCGTCCTGGATCCCACTCGCGCCCGCGAGGCCTGGGGCTGGAGCCCGTCCCGGACGACTCCCGAGATTCTCGAGGAGATCCTCGAGCACGCTCGTGCGCACCCGGAGTGGCTCGAGGTCTCCGAGTCCGCCTGAGCCTTGGCCAAGCGTCTGGGACCCGATCCCACCCTCCCGAAGCTCACGAAGCTCTCGGTGGTCATCCCCGCCTACAACGAGGAAGAATGCATCGAGTCCACGGTGGAGCACCTTCACGTCGCCTTGCGTCTTCACGAGATCCCCCACGAGATCGTGGTGGTGGATGACGGCAGCACCGACGGGACCTGGGCACGCCTGCAGCGGCTCCGGGAGCGCGTTCCGGAGCTGGTGCCCGCTCAGAACCTCGGCTCCCAGGGTTTCGGGCGCGCGGTCGTGCACGGGCTGGACCGCATCACCGGCGACGCCACGGTGGTCATGATGGCGGACGAGAGCGACGACTGTCGGGACGTCGTGCGCTACTGGGACACCCTCAACGAGGGTTGGGAGTGCGTGTTCGGCAGCCGCTTCCTGGCCGGCGGCGGGGTCATCGATTATCCGTGGCTGAAGCTCCGGCTGAACCGCGCCGCCAACCTCTTCATCCGGGCTCTCTTCAACATCCCTCTCAACGACACCACGAACGCCTTCAAGGCCTACCGCCGGACCGTGATCGACGGCTGTCGTCCGCTCCTCGCCCCCCACTTCAACCTGACGGTGGAGATCCCCCTGAAGGCGATCGTGCGCGGGTTCTCCTGGACCGTGATCCCCATCACCTGGCGCAACCGGCGGACGGGCGAGGCCAAGCTGAAGATCAAGGAGATCGGGAGCCGCTACCTCTTCATCATCCTCTACGTCTGGCTGGAGAAGTACTTCAGCAAGGGAGACTACCGTCGCCCACGCCTCCCGTCTTGAGTCGCCGGATTTCGAACCCGGGAGACCGTGGCGAGACGCCAGAGGGACGGCAGAAGGTGACGGAACTGCTCCAGCTCGTTTGGTTTCGGCTTGACGCCCCGATTCCCCTTTCTATAAGATCCAGCCGCTCTCGTAGCCCGAGGTGACGCTCTGAAGTATCTCTACCTGATCCCCCTCTTTCCGCTCCTCGGATTCCTGTTCAACTTCATCGTCGGGGTCAGGGCTCTCGGCGGGAAAGCCGCCGGCCACGGCCATGACGCCCACGGGGGGGGCCACGGGGAGGCCCATCCGGCGTCTTCGCCGCTGATCGGCCTGGTGGCCGCGGGGTCGGTCGCGCTCTCCTTCCTGGTCTCGCTGTACGCGGTGGTCCAGGCGCACGGCGCGCCGGGTCACACGATCGTGGAGACGCTCTGGGCCTGGCTCCCCGGCGCGGCGCCCTTCTCGGTCGACTGGGCCTACCAGGCCGACCCGCTCTCCTCGGTGATGATCCTGGTCGTCACCTTCGTGGGCTTCCTGATCCACGTCTACTCGATCGGGTACATGGGGCACGACCCCGGCTACGCCCGCTACATGGCGTACCTGAACCTCTTCATGTTCGCGATGCTCACCCTGGTGCTCGGCGCCAACTACGCCGTGCTCTTCGTGGGCTGGGAGGGAGTCGGCCTCTGCTCGTACCTGCTCATCGGCTTCTGGTTCGAGAAGCAGAGCGCGAGCGATGCGGGCAAGAAGGCCTTCATCGTGAACCGGATCGGGGACGCGGGCTTCCTGCTCGGGATGTTCCTGATCTTCACCACCTTCGGGAGCCTGGACTTCCGGACGGTGGTGGCCGCGGCCGCGGACCTAAAGGTGGAGCACGCCTGGGGCGGGACGCTCACCCTCATCGCCCTCGGCCTCTTCGTGGGGGCTGCCGGCAAGAGCGCGCAGGTCCCCCTCTACGTCTGGTTGCCCGACGCCATGGAGGGTCCCACCCCCGTCAGCGCCCTCATCCACGCGGCCACCATGGTGACGGCGGGCGTCTACATGGTGGCGCGCTCCGCGGTGATCTACGCCCACGCGCCGAGGGCCCTGCTGGTGGTGGCGGTCATCGGGGTTTTCACCGCGATCTTCGCGGCCTCGATCGGCCTCGTCCAGAACGACATCAAGCGCGTGCTCGCCTACTCCACGGTGAGCCAGCTCGGTTACATGTTCCTGGCCTGCGGCGTCGGAGCCTTCGCGGCCGGGATCTTCCACCTCGCCACCCACGCCTTCTTCAAGGCCCTTCTCTTCCTCGGCTCGGGCTCGGTGATCCACGGCATGTCCGGGGAGCAGGACATGCGGAAGATGGGCGGGCTCAGGGCGACGATGCCCGTCACCCACCTGACGATGTTCATCGGTTGCCTGGCCATCGCGGGGGTGCCCTTCCTGGCCGGCTTTTTCAGCAAGGACGAGATCCTATGGTCGGCCTTCAAGGCCGGGGGCTACGGCCGGTGGGTCTGGGTCGTCGGGCTCCTCACCGCGGGCATGACCGCCTTCTACATGTTCCGCCTCTTCTACATGACGTTCCACGGCACCTTCCGCGGAACGCCCGAGCAGGCGACCCACGTCCACGAGTCGCCGGCCTCGATGACGGTGCCGCTGATGGTTCTCGCCGGGGGTTCGATCCTCGCCGGATACGTAGGCCTGCCCGCCGTGACCGGGCTGCCGAACCTCCTCGAGCATTTCCTGGAGCCCGCCCTCGAGCCCGCGCATCACGCTCTGCGGGAGGTCTTCGCCGCACCGGTGCCCGGCCACGCCGTGGAGTGGGGGCTCATGGGGGCGAGCGTCGTGGTCGGCCTCGTCGGCATCTTCGTGGGGCGCCACTTCTACAGGGCGAACCCCGCGATCCCGGAACGCCTGGCCGCGAGCTTCGCCGGCGTCCACCGTCTGCTGCTCAACAAGTACTACGTGGACGAGCTGTACGGCGCGCTCTTCGTGCAGGGGGCGGCCCTGGGCGGTGGCCGGTTCCTGCACGGCCTCGACCGCCACGTGGTGGACGGGGGGGACGGCGAGGTGCGCCCCGGCCTGGGGGTCAACGGCGTGGCCTGGATCACCCGGGACGTCGTGGCCATGCTTTCGAACGTGTGGGACAAGTACGTCGTGGACGGCCTCGTCAACCTCACCGCCTTCGTGCTGGACAACCTGAGCTACGTCTTCCGGGCCGTCCAGAACGGCCTCGTCCAGAACTACGCCCTTTCGATGCTGATCGGCGTCTTCCTGCTGATCGCAGCCGGCCGCTACCTCATGGGGCTCTACTAGGGGAGACGCGATGGATTTCTTCCGGGACCACCTCCTCTCGATCATCACCTACACACCGCTCGCGGGCGCGGTCGTGCTCCTGCTGGTGCCGGCCTTCAAGCGCAACCACGACGCGGTCCGCTGGTTCGCGAACGCCGTGGGGCTCGTGGGCTTCCTGGTGAGCCTGCCCCTCTGGTTCTGGTTCGAGCGGGGCAAGGAGGACTTCCAGTTCGTGGAGAAGGGAACCTGGATCCCCTCCATCGGCGTCCAGTACCTGTTCGGGGTGGACGGGATCAGCACCCTGCTGATCCTCCTGACCACCCTCCTCGGCTCCATCTCCATCCTGTGCAGCTGGAGCGCGATCACCGAGCGGGTGCGCGCGTTCTACGTCTTCCTGCTCCTGCTGCAGGTGGGGATGCTGGGCGTCTTCTGCGCCCTCGACATGTTCCTCTTCTACGTGTTCTGGGAGGTGATGCTGGTCCCCATGTACTTCCTGATCGGGATCTGGGGAGGCGCGCGGCGGCTCTACGCGGCCATCAAGTTCTTCCTCTACACCCTGGTGGGCTCCGTGGTGATGCTGCTCGGGATCCTGGCCCTCTACTTCCACTCCCGCACCAGCCCGGCCCTCCTCAAGCTGGACCCGACGATCGCCCAGACGGGCACCTTCGACTTCACCCGCTGGCTGGCCATGGGGGTTCCCCCGGACCTGCAATACTGGGTCTTCCTGGCCTTCTTCCTGGGCTTCGCGATCAAGGTGCCGATGTTCCCCTTCCACACCTGGCTCCCCGACGCCCACGTGGAGGCGCCCACCGCGGGCTCCGTGATCCTGGCCGGCGTCCTCCTGAAGATGGGGACCTACGGCTTCGTCCGCTTCTCCCTGCCCCTCCTGCCGCAGGCCACCCTGCAAGCCGTCCCCTGGATGGTCACCCTGTCGATCATCGGCATCGTCTACGCCGCCCTGGTGACCCTCGTCCAGAAGGACATGAAGAAGCTCATCGCCTACTCCTCGGTGAGCCACCTGGGTTTCGTGATGCTGGGCATGTTCGCCCTCAGCCCCCTGGGTCTCGAGGGGAGCGTGCTCCAGATGGTCAACCATGGCCTCTCCACGGGCGGGCTGTTCCTGATCGTGGGCCTCATCTACGAGCGGCGGCACACCAAGGAGATCGCACAGTTCGGCGGCCTCGCCCACGTGATGCCGGTCTACGCGACCTTCACCCTCGTCATCTTCCTGGCCTCGATGGGCCTGCCCCTCCTGAACGGGTTCATCGGCGAGTTCATGATCCTGCAGGCGGCCTTCGCGGCGAACCGGGTCTGGGCCTACTGGGCGGTCTCGGGGGTGGTGCTGGGAGCGGCCTACCTCCTCTGGCTCTACCAGCGCGTCTTCTGGGGCAAGATCACCCACGAGGAGAACAACCACCTGGTGGACCTGAACGGCCGCGAGCTGGCGACCCTCGTGCCCCTGGTGGTGCTCTGCTTCTGGATCGGCGTCTATCCGAAGCCGTTTCTCGACTTCCTGCACGAGCCCGCGGCCCGCCTGGCGGGCCTGATCCAGCCCGAGAAGTTCGGAGGTCAGGTGGCCCACGCTGCCGCAGACCTCCCGACCACCCCCATCCACGACGAGCCGGTGGTGCCGGAGAAGCCCGCCCCCGCGCGGCCCTAGAGCTGATCCCGGTACTGCTCGAGGGCGATGCGGACGAGCTGGCTCCGCGTGCGGACGCCGGTCTTGTGGAAGAGCTGCTGCAGGGCGGCCTTGACCGAGCTCTCGGAGACGGCGAGCCGGGCCGCGATCTCCTTGTTGGCCAGCCCCTCGAGGACCCCGTGCAGCACCTCGCGCTCGCGCTCGGTGAGCGTGGCCTTCGCCTCCTCCTCCTCGGGCGGCGCGCCCATCCGCAGCACACCGCTCAGGATGTCGTGATCGACGGAGGCCTCGCCGTCCATCACCTGCCGGATGCTGCGCACCAGGACGGCGGGCGAGTCGTGCTTGAGGAAGATGCCGGCCGCGCCCTCCCGGAGGAATCGGGCGGCCTCCGCGTCCGTGAGCCCCGCCGTCACCACCAGCACCCGGCCCGAGAACCCGACCTGATGCGCCCGGGTCATGAACTCCGAGCCGCGTTGGGGACCGAGGTCCACGTCCAGAAGGACGAGGTCCACCGGACGGGAGGAGAGGATCTCGAGGGCCTCGTCCACGGTGGCGCAGTGGCCGACGATGTCGAAGTCGGGCTCGACCCCCAGCAGCCGCGTCAGCCCTTCGCGGAAGAGGGCGTGGTCGTCCACGAGGACGATCCGCACTTTGGGCCGGCCCTCGGCGGGTCGGGTCACGTGGCCCTGGCCAGCTCCACCGCGAAGCAGCTTCCCCGAGGCCGCGGCTCGTGGCGGAGGTCGCCCGCGAACGACCGCACGATGGCGCGGGAGACGTAGAGCCCGAGGCCGGTGGCGTCGCTGCCGTGCTGAAAGGGCTGGAAGAGCCGCTCGGGCTGCTGGACCCCCGGACCGGTGTCCTCGAACCGCACGAGCACCGGGCCTCTCGTGGCCTCCACCGTCACCGTGAGCCGCCTCTCCTTCACCCGCTGGAGCTCGCGGCGGCTGTTCTGGGCCAGGTTCAGGAAGACCTGGAGCAGGCTATGGTGCTCGCCGCACACCGCGGGGAGGTCTTCGGGGACCCGCCAGTCCAGCTCGGTGTCGGTCTCGCTCAGCGCAGGCTCCAGGACCACCCGCAGCTCCTCCAGCACCGTGAACAGGTTCGCGCGGGCGCGGATGGTCTCCGAGGCCAGCCGCAGCTCCGCGGAGGCGATCTTCTCCAGCCCCTGGAGCAGGGTGCCGAGGGCCTGGAAGTCCTCGTTGGTCGCGAGCTCCGCCGCGCGGGTCAGGTTGGCGTAGGCCACTCCGGCGGCCGCGGAAAGGTTGCGGACCTCGTGGGAGACCGCCCCGAACAGGATCCGGGAAGCAGTGGCCACGGAGTGCAGTCCCAGGGCCTCCCGGTCGCGCAGCTGCTCCGAGGCGTCGAGGACGATGGCGGCGAGCCGGGGACCGGAGAGCGTCTGGTAGGTGGAGAACCAGACGTGGGCGAGGAAGCGCTCGCCGCTCGCCGTGTGGCCGATGCACTCGAGGGTGGTCCGGAGGGACGACGTCCCGAGGGTCTCTCCTCCCACGACCGAGCCCAGGGTGGGCAGGTAGCGGCCGATCGGCTCGCCCGTCAGGCTCTCGCGGCCGGAGCCGAGGAACCGCAGGGCCGCCCGGTTCGCGAGGAGGATCCGGCCCTCGGCGTCGACGGTGACGATGGCCGCGGGGCTGCTCTCCACCAGCACCCGGAGCTCCTCCTCGGCCTCCCGGCGCCGCCTCACCTGCTCCTCGAGCTGGCGCCCGTGCTCGATGGCCCGCTCGCGGTTGCGGGAGAGCTCTCCCACGAAGAGGCCGACCCCGAGGAATGCCACCAGCGCCATCGCGCTGCGCGCCGCGGCGTCGGAGTCCCAGGGGAAGGGGCTCAGCCACTCCCGGAGGGAGGTGCAGACCGCGGCCACCGCCAGGAGCTGCCAGCGGCTGAGGAAGACCGCCGACACCAGGATGGGGAAGAGGTAGAGGAGGCCCAGGGAGAGGTTGGGCTCGAGCCGCCAGTCGATCAGGGCGATGAGGGCGATGGCCCCCGCGCTGAACAGCCACAGGCGGAGGCGCCCGCCCGGCGAGCCGTGGGCCAGCAGGTCGGGCATCGTCATCTTGGCCGCCACCGTGGACCCCCTCGGCTCCCGCGACATCCGCGCATCCTCAATTGTTAGGCAGCCTGCGGGGAGGTCGGGTTGAGCCAACGCTCGAATTATAAGAACCCCGGGGGTTCCCGCGGCCCGGCGAGCCGAAAGATAGGGGACCCCGACGAAAGATAGGCCCTCCCGCCCAAAGATAGTCTTGTCGGCCCCTTCGCCGTCCGTCTCAAATGGAGGAGGAGACGGGAGGGCTTGATGAGGGTCGTCTTGGCGGACCTGCGATCGGACCGCGGCTTCGTGAACAAGGACACCGTCGTGGGCGGATACGGCCAGCGCATGACCGGCTTCTGCGCGGTGACCCGGCTCGCCACTTTCCTGCGCAGGCGCATGCAGGACCCCCCGAGCGTCACCCTGGCCTACCTGGCCGCCATCCTCGCGCGGGCCGGGCATGAAGTGGTCTTCACGCGCCGCGAGATCCTCGACGGGGACGTCGCCCTCGTGCTCTCGTCCCTCGTGGACCACCGGCAGGAGACCGCCTGGGCGGCCGCCGCCCGCGCCCGCGGGACGCGGGTGGGCTTCGTGGGGATCACCGCTTCGAAGCTGCCGCACCTCTTCGCCCCCGCGGCCGACTTCCTCGTCAACGGCGAGCCCGAGGAAGCCGTGATCCGGCTGGCCCGGGGGGAGCCCCTGGGCGGCTACGTGAAGAGCGAAGAGATCGCCGACCTCGACTCCCTGCCCTTCCCCCGCTGGGACCTCGTGGGCGTGGCGCCGGGGGTGCGCCACGGGTCCGGCTTCTTCACCCGGCCCAGGGGCGCTTTCTCGCTCCTGGCCAGCCGGAGCTGCCCGGAGTTCTGCACCTATTGCCCTCACCGGATCCTGGCCCGCTACCGGTCGCGCTCGGTCAAGAACCTGGCGGACGAGCTCGAACAACTCTGCGAGGACCACCCGCAACCCTTCGTGGTCTTCCGCGACCCCCTCTTCAGCCAGGAGCGCGAGCGCATCCTCGCCCTCTGCGACGAGATCCGCGCCCGGCAGCTCGATCTGCGCTGGGAGTGCGAGACCCGCCTGGACCGCCTGGACGAGGACCTGCTCGCGACCATGCGCGGGGCGGGGCTCCGCGCCATCACCTTCGGCGTGGAGTCGCTCTCCCCCGAGACCCTGCGCAAGGTCGGCCGGCGTCCGATTCCCGAGGAGCAGCAGCGGCGGGTCATCGAGGCCTGCCGCCGGCTCGAGGTCGGCACCGTGGGCTTCTACGTCCTCGGCTTCTCCACCGACACCTGGGACTCGATCGCCGCCACCATCGAATACGCGATCTCCCTCGGATCGACCCTGGCCCAGTTCAAGCTCCTCACCCCCTACCCGGGCACCCCCCTCTACAGGCAGATGGAACGGCAGGTGTTCGAGCGGGACTGGGAGCGCTTCGACGGCTTCACGCCGACCTTCCGGCACCCGACCCTCTCCCCCACGGAGATGCAGTTCCTGCTGGCCGCGGCCTACGGGCGCTTCTACCTGCGCCCGTCCTTCTTCGCGAACTATTGGCGTTTCCAGAAGCACTGGCTGCTCGACCTGGTGGGTCGCCTGGACCGGCAGGCGCGGGCCTTCCACGCGCGCAAGGAGCTGGCCGTGATGTCGCGAGCGGTCGAGTGCTGAACGCGGTCTCGCGCTACGGCGCGCGCTGGGTGCCGGACTTCGAGCGGATCGTGGAGACCGCTCGGCGCCGGGGCCAGGTCGTCCTGGGGCCCGAGCTCCGGGCCTTCGAGGAGGCGTTCGCGGCCCGCCTGGGCGGGGGGCGGGCCCTCTCCACGTCGTACGGCCGCATGGCCGCCTACTACATCCTGAGGGCGCTCGAGCTGCCCGCGGGTTCCGAGGTCGTCTTCCCCGCCCTCACCTTCTGGGTGGTCCCGGAGATGGCGCGCGCCGCCGGCCTCACCCCGGTCTTCGCCGACGTCGACCCCGTCACGTTCAACCTCGATCCCCAGTCCCTCGAGCGGGTGATCACGCCGCGCACGCGGGCGGTGTTCCCGACCCACATCTACGGCCTCCCCTGCGACATGGACGCCATCCTGGACATCGCCCGTCGCCGCGGCCTGCGCGTGATCGAGGACTGCGCCCATGCGCTGGGGGCCTCCTACCACGGGCAGCCGGCGGGAACGCTCGGCGACGCCGCGCTCTTCAGCTTCCAGGTCCTGAAGCCGCTCAACACCTGCGGGGGCGGCATGGCCTCCACCCGCGACCCGGCGCTCGCGGCCCGCATCGCGGCCCTGGTCGAGGCGGAGCCCGTGCCCAGAGAGGCGCGGGTCCTGAAGCGCCTGCGCCTTGGTCGGGTGGAGCGGGCCCTGATGAACCCGGTGGGCTTCAGCCTCGCCGTGTTCCCCATCCTCTGGACCGCGTCGTTCTGGGAGGCCCGCCCCGACGTGTACCTGTGGGAGAAGGTCCGGCCGCTCGTGCCGTTCCCCGCCGGCTACCGCGAGCGGTACGGCAACGTCCAGGCCGCCCTGGGCCTGGCCGGCCTGGAGCGCCTCGACGGGTGGACGGAGGCGACGCGAGGCCACGCCCGCGCGATGAGCGCGGCCCTCGCCGGCCTGCCCGGCGTGGTCGTTCCGCCCGCCCCCGCCGACCGCGTGCACGTCTACTATCAGTACGCGCTCTACGTCCCCGACCGCGACGCGACCGTGCGTCGCTGCCTGCGCCGCGGCCTGGACGTGGAGTACCACCACATGGACGTGTGCCCGGACCTCCCGCTCTTTGCCGCGGCGGCGAGCGCAGTCCCCGGGGCGCGGCGGACGACGGACGCGGTCCAGATCCCGGTCCACGCCGGGCTCTCCGGCGCAGACCTGCAGCGTGTCGCCGCCCGGATGCGCCGGGCGCTCGCCGACGGATCGGCGGGCCGCCCCGCGGCCGCCGCCGCCACGGGCAGCCCTCGATGAGCCTCGCGGACTGGACCGGCCCGCTTGCGTACCTGATCGTCTTCCTGGCCACCGTGATCGAGGGCGAGGTCGTGTTCGTGGCCGCCGCCGTGCTCGTGCAGACGGGCCACCTGGAGGCGGCCGGAGTGTACGCGGCGGCCGCCCTGGGCGGCTCGGTCGGAGACCAGCTCTACTTCTACGCGCTGCGCGGCCGCCTCCGATCGCTGCTGGACCGCTTCCCGACCTGGTCGCGCCGCCGTGACCGGATCATCGCCCGGGTCCGCGGCCATGCCAGCGCCATGATCCTGGCCTGTCGCTTCCTGCCGGGCCTCCGGGTGGCGATACCCGCGGCCTGCGCCTACGCCGAGGTTTCCCCCGCGCGGTTCACCGTCCTCAGCCTTCTCGGCAGCCTGGCCTGGGCGGGTGCCGTGATGGGCTTCATCGGCTGGCTCGGACCAACCTCGCTCGCCCAGCTCGGCATCCGCGCCTGGTGGGCCCCACTCGCCCCCGCCACTCTCGTTCTGCTGTTCTGCTGGTGGCTTTCGCGCGTTCCCGCCCTGCGCGAGGGGGCCGAGACGACCTAGACCCCCACCGGCCCCCGTCCGGGTTATCCTCAGCGCACGGTGAGCGAGGGGGCACTGAGCGAACGGCGGCCGCGGGACGTGGTCACCCCGCTCTTGATCGCCCTCGCCGTCATCATCGTCCTCGCCTTACAGGTCTTCCGGCCGTTCCTGCTCATGTTCGCGGTGGCGGCCTCGGTGGGGGTGCTGCTCGCGCCCCTGCAGCGCCGGCTAGCCAAGGCGTTCGGGGGGCGGGAGAGCCTCGCGGCGGGCCTGCTCGTCCTGGTGACCACGATCGCGATCCTCGTTCCCGTCGTGGTTTCGCTGCACCTGCTCGCCCGCCAGGCCCTCCTCTTCTTCGAGTGGATCCGTCCCCACCTCCAGCCCGCCGACCTGGAGCGCTTCTGGAAGCAGACCCTCGTCGAGCGGCTCCCGTTGCTGCGCGACTGGCTGGGCCGGGAAGAGAGCCGGCTGGCCCCCCTCCTTTCCGGCGCCCTCGCCCAGATCGCGGGGATGGCCCAGGGGCTAGTCCAGGGCGCGCTCACGGGCCTCACCTCCGTGCTGTTCGATCTGGTCCTGTTCCTGCTCATGCTCTTCTTCCTGCTGCGCGACGGGGCGCGCCTGCGCACCGAGCTCCGGCCCATCTCGCCTTTCTCGGAAGTCCAGGAGCGGCAGATCTTCGACCACCTGGGCAAGACCGTGAAGGGCACGCTCCAGTCGATGATCGTCGTCCCCCTCGCCCAGGGGCTGGTGGCCGTCATCGGGTTCCTGATCTTCGGCGTCCCCTCGCCCTTCGTGTGGGGCGCGGCGGTGGCGCTCGCCGCGATGGTGCCGATCCTGGGCTCGCCCCTCGGGTGGGTCCCCGCCTGCGTCTACCTTTCCCTCACCGCGGAGCCCTGGCAGGCGGTCGGGATGCTGGCCTACGGCATTCTGCTCATCAGCGGCATCGACAACGTGGTGAAGCCTCTCCTCCTCCAGGGCAGCGCCCAGATCCACCCCATGCTCGGCTTCCTGTCGATCCTCGGGGGTGTCCTGGCCTACGGGGTGTCGGGCTTCCTGGTGGGGCCGGTCATCCTGTCCCTCGTCCTTTCCGCGATCCGGATCTACCGGATGGACGTCCTGCGGCCCCCCGTCGCCGCCGCCCCCGCGGCCCCTCAGGGGATCCCGGCCGAGTCGCCGGCCGAGGCCGTATCTGCATCTCACGCCTAGGCTTGAGCGGAAGGCTTGCGGTAGAGGGCCTCACCTTGCCTGACCCCAAGGCGTGTGATAACGTCTCGCCGGTTGTCTACCCGGAAGCCCCCGGAAGAGAAGCGGGACGGTCAGGTCTCGGGAGATTGGGCGCGGGTCGTGCGCGACCTCGCGCCCTATCTCGGGATCGGCACGACCTTGGCCGTGACGGTCCTCCTGGGGCTGGGGGTTGGTCGTTGGCTGGACGACCGGCTCGGCGCCCAGCCGCTGTTCCTGCTGCTGGGGGGGTTCTTAGGCCTCGGCTTGGCGTTGTACCAGTTCTTCAAGACAGTGGCGAGTCCCAAGCGATGAGTCTCGGAAAGTACGCGCTCCTGGTCCTGGCCCTGGTGGCGACGCTCATCGCTGGCTCCTGGCCGGCCCTGCCGCCCGACGCCGCCTTCCGCTGGGCCGTCGTGGGCGGGGGGGCGCTGGCCGCGCTCAACACCATCCTCGCCCACTTCCTCGTGGTCTGGTCCGCCTCGCGCTCCACCAGCGTCTTCATGAAGGCGGTCCTCGGGGGCATGGTCGCGCGCATGGCCCTGATGCTCGTCGCGGTGGCGGCGGGAGTGCTGGTCTTCGACCTCCCCAAGGTGCCCCTCGCGGTCTCGCTCCTCGCCTTCTTCGTGCTCTTCCTCGTCATCGAGCTGACCATCCTGCACCGGCGCACGAGCGCGCCGGCGAGGGCCCGATGAGCGCGCTGTCCCTCCTGGGGGCGGCCGCGACGGTCACGGAGCCGGCCGCCGACCACGCTCCCGCCCACGGCGAGGGCACGCACGACATCGCGGGGACCCTCATGCACCACGTGCTGGACCAGCCGTTCTACGGCCTGCCGTCCAAGCACCTCGTCTTCTTCATGTTCGCCGCCCTTCTCGTGGTCGTTCTCGCTCATCTCGCCCTCCGCAGCTACCAGGCGGGGAGGGTCCCGCGCGGCGTGGGGGCGATCGTGGAGATGCTGGTTCTCTTCATCCGGGACGAGATCGCGGAGACGAACATCGGCCACGGGGACGGGCGGCGTTTCACCCCTCTCCTCTGCAGCTTCTTCTTCTTCATCCTGGTGGCGGCCCTGCTCGGCCTGATGCCCTTCTCCGCCACCTCGACCGGCAACATCGCGGTGACCCTGGCCCTGGCCACCGTCTCCTTCCTGGCCCAGCAGTGGGCCGGCATCTCGAAGTACGGGGTGGTCCACCACTTCACGGGGATCGTCCCGTTGGGGCTGCCCGCCTGGCTGCTGCCCATCATGATCCCGGTCGAGATCATCAGCATGTTCACCAAGCCCTTCGCCCTCATGATCCGCCTGTTCGCGAACATGCTGGCCGGCCACATGGTGATCACCACCCTGCTCCTGCTCGTTCCCCTCACCGCCGGTGTGAGCACGCTCTTCGGGGTCTCCATGATCCCGGTCTCCCTCGGCCTCTCGCTCTTCATCATGCTGCTGGAGCTGCTGGTCGCGCTCATCCAGGCCTACATCTTCACCTTGCTCACTGCCATCTTCATCGGGATGTACGCGCATCCCGCGCACTAAACAATCGGAAGAGGAACGGACGCTCGCCGACAGGAGGAAAAGACGACTATGGACCCCAAGGCCCTCGCTTACTTCGCCGCCGGCATCGGCGCCGGCCTGACCATCGTCGGAGGCGCGGCCGGGATCGGCCGGCTCGCCGCCGCCGCCATGGAGGGGATCGCCCGCCAACCCAACGCCGCCGGCGAGATCCGGGGGGCCATGATCGTGGCCGCCGGCCTCATCGAGGGCGTCACGTTCTTCTCCCTGATCGTGACCATGATCCTCGCCCTCAAGACGGGACCATGAGCGGCGCCACTCTTGCGACTCTGCTCCTGACCGCTTCCGAGGGCGGTGGGCCCAGCCTCACCAACGTCGACTTCACCCTGACCCTCTTCACCCTGATCTTGTTCCTGATCTTCGCCTTCGTCCTGGGAAAGTTCGCCTGGAAGCCGCTGCTCCAGATCATCGAGGAGCGGGAGAAGACGGTGCGGGAGCAGGTGCAGGGGGCGGAAAAGGCCCAGGCCGAGGCCCAGGCCCTGCTCAACCAGCGGCAGGACATGCTCAAGGACGCCGCCCGCGAGCGCGAGGAGATGATCGCCCGCGCGACCCAGGAGGCGGACCGCGTCAAGGCCGACCTGGTGAGCAAGGCCCGGGCCGAGGCCGAGCAGATCCTCGTGAAGGCCAAGGCCCAGATCGAGCAGGAGAAGAGTAAGGCGATCCTCGAGCTGCGGACCCAGGTGGCGGACCTCGCCATGACCGCCGCGGAGAAGATCGTCCGCGCCTCGCTGACCCCGGAGGCGCAGCGCAAGCTGGTCGACGAGACCATCGCCGCCCTGCCGGGCGCTCAGTAGGAGGGGGCCGTGTCCGAGATCGCCAAGGTCTTCAAGGGCCTCCCCAAGCGGTTCAACAAGGACAACGTCAAGACCGACCGCACCTTCTACTTCTCCCTCGGCGAGAAGGAGAAGTGGACCGTGCGGCTCACCGCGGAGAAGTGCGAGGTGGTGGCGGGGAAGCCGGAAAGAGACGCCGACTGCTTCTTCAAGGCCTCGGAAGCGATGTTCCTCGACGTCTGGAACGGCAAGCACACCCCCTCGGCCAAGGACTTCCTGACCGGCTCCATCAAGAGCAACAACCCCATGCTCTTGAAGGACTTCGTCGAGGCGTTCAAGAAATGACGACCGGCCGCGATCGGCACGACCTGTAGGGACGAGCCGTCGGCCATCGGCGGACGCGGACGGACGGAGACCGGACCCCGCGAGGAGGGACGGCGGCCCGCTTTGGTATAGTCCCACCCGCCGATGGGCGCGTTCTACGGGTCGGTGCACGTTCGCTCGGACGACGGCGCCCGCCTGCGGCGAACGCTGGAGGAGCTCGCGGCCCGGAGCGGAACGCGGTTCCTGATGGCGCCGCCGTCAGGCGGATGGATCACGGTGTACCCGTCGCAGCACGGCCAGGACGTCTCCGTCTCGGCGGCCATCGCCGCCCGCGTCACGGGGCCGGTGCTCCATCTCCTCGTCCACGACGACGACGTCTTCGCGTACACGCTCTACGACGCCGGCGGTCCGATCGACGAGTACTGCTCCGATCCGGACTACTTCGAGTCGTCCTCGCCGGCACGACGGGCGGAGACGGCAGGCCGCCCCGATGCGCTGGCCGCACTCGTCGGCGGCGCCGACGCGGCGGAGTTCGCGACAGCGCTCGAGCGGAGGGGCAGGGAGGGCGATCCCTTCCGAGCCACGTGGCAGATGAGGTCCGTCGCCGAGCTGCTGCGGATCGTCAACGTCGAAACCAGCTACGAGTACCTTCGCGAAGGCGAGACGCGAGGCGTCAAGGGCTGGAAGGAGCTCGTCCACGTACCCGACCTCGCGACTGAGAAGGAAGCCAGGCGCCGCCGGCAGGCCGAGGTGGCCGCCACCACCAGCCGCCTGCAGCGGGAAGGCGTTCTCCTCCTGTCGAAGAAACGCCCTGCGGGACGCTATGGGCTTCCGCCGCTGCCGGTCTTCTGCGCTCATCCGCTGGGCGGCTTCCTCCTGGCGTGGTGCGACCTCGGCGCTTCCGCCGAGGCAGAGCTGGAGTGGTGGCGGCCACCCTGGCACGAGCCGGCGGACGCTGGCTTCCGTGTCAGCTCCAAGATCTACCGGATGCGCGCGAGCCCGACCGGCCGCTTCCTGGCCGTGGGCCACGCGTCGGGAGAATGGAGCGCGGCGCTCCTCGACCTCCATGATCGGCGGCGCCTGGCGACGGTGCCGCTCCCGCGGGCGACCGAGCACCTCTCGTTCACGCCTGACGAGCGAACGATGATCTGTCGCTCGCAGGGCGAGCTGCGGCTCGTCTCGACGGGCGAGGGCCACTCCGTTCGGGGAATCGTCCTCGGAGCGGGCCGGAGCGCGACCGTGCATCCGGACGGTCGCTGGCTCGTCGCCGACGTCCAGGACGGAGGCTCGAGCGGCCTCGCCCTCGTCGACCTGGGCGAGCAGCGCGTCCTGCGCGTCCTGAGCACGGCCCGGAACGACCTGGCCGCCTGGATGGCGGCGCACGCCGCGGGAAAGGCGGAGACGGGCTTCCATCCTCAGGAAGTCCCGAACAAGGTGGACTTCACTGCCGACGGCCGGTTGATCGTGCTGGCGGTGCAGGAGGGCGTGCGGCTCTATTCGTGGGAAGGCGTGCTTCGCGCCGATGCGTCGCTTCCGGCTCCTGTGGCTTCCGCGGACGCCGACCTCGTACGGGTGAGCCCCGGCTGGATGCGAAACACCTACGGCTTCGCCTTCGATCGGCGCCGGGCCCTCGTGTTCTTCTCGGGCCTCGAAGGCCGGGTGCGCGCGCTCAGCATCGAGACGGGCAGGACGGCCACCGTCCTCGAGGTTCCCGGGACTCCTCCCGTCATTGAGCTGGCCCTGGGTGTAGACGGCGACGCCCTGGCGACGGTCGCGCACCCCGGGATGTTCGACCGCGGTCGCAAGAGGCCCCCTCCCGTCTGGCAGGTCTGGAGCGTGGGAGCCGTGCCGGGCTAGCCGCCGGCTACCGTCCCGGCAACATCGTCATGGGGTCACGCAGAGGCAGGTTGACGACCTTCCCGCCCGGGGCCAGCGATGCGAGCTTCACGTCGTGCTTGGGGTCGCCGAGGTCCATTTCCCTCTGGTCCCCCACCACGAGCACGACCATCTTCTCGGGGACGAGCCAGGTGCGGGCCACCCGCTGAACGTCGGCGGGAGTGACGGCCTTGATCCGGTCACGGTAGGTGGCCCAGTACGACGGGTCGCGCCGCGTGTACTCGTCGGAGGCGAAGATGCCCATGGACTGGGCCTTGGACGCGAAGTTGCTCGGGAAGGTCTGGATCAGGTTGTTCTGGATCGTCTCCAGCTCCTCCGCGGTGACGGTGCCCTCCCGCATCTTCTTGATCTCGTCCTGGACGAGCCGGGTCGCGTAGGCCACGGTCCGGCTCTTCGACTGGAAGCCGGCCCGGAACCGGCCCGGATACCAGACCCCGATCGAGAGCCCCGAGCCCGCGGAGTAGGCGAGCCCCTCGTTCGAGCGAACGGTCTTGGTGATCCGGGAGGTGAACCCGCTGCCGCCCAGGATCTCGTTCATCACCTCGAGGGCGTACTGGTCGGGGCTGTCGCGCTTGACCGTGGGCAGCCCCATGGAGACCCGCCCCTGGTTCACCTCCTTCTGGATCCGGTAGAGGCCCGGAGGGGCAGGGGAGATGGTGTCCGGCGGAAGAGGCACTACCGCGCGGGGGCTCGGCCAGTTGGCGAAGGCCGCCTCCAGCCGGCGGACCATCTCCGCCCGGGGAATCGACGCGGACACCGCGGCGATGAAGTTGGCCGGATGGAAGAACCGCCGGTGGAAGGAAGCCATGTCCTCCCGGGTGATCGCCTTCACCGAGACCTCGGTCGTGAAGCGGTTCGTGAAGTGCGCCTCCCCGCCCAGGAGCACGTTCCACTCGCGCGACTCGATGTCGGCCGAGTCGTCGTTCCGCTTCTTCATCTCCTGGAGGGCCTGCTCCTTGGCCAAGGCCAGCCGGTCCTCCTGGAAGCGCGGGGAGCGCAGCACCTCCACGAAGAGCTTGAGCGACTCGTCCAGGTTGTCGGCCAGGCAGTTGAGGCTCGCGGAGCCGGAGGTGGGCCCGATGCCGGTCGAAGCCTGAGCGGCCAGGAAGTCGAAGCGCTCGTCGAGCTGCTCCGCGCTGAGGCGGGCCGTCCCGCCGCGCCGCATCTGGGCGCCCGTGAAGCCGGCCAGCCCCTCCTTGCCCGCGGGCTCGAGGTAGCTCCCGGTCCGCACCGTGATCGCGATGTTGACCAGGGGCAGCGCCTTGTCCTCGGCGACATAGGCCACCATCCCGTTCTTGAGCACGACGCGGTAGTCCTTGGCCGAAGGCGGCGTGTAGGCGAGGGGCTTGAACGTGAGGCGGTCGGGGTTCGGGGGGATCTCCTGGGCGTGGGTGGGATGCGCCGTGTTGAGAGAGGCGAAAGTCACGAGCACGGCCCCGAGTCTCCGCCTCATCCGGCCCATCATTCGTCGACCCCCCACCCTATTCACTTCTTCTCGCTCGAAAGCGCGGAGAGGCGCTCCTGGGCCCGTTTGAGCAGGACCTCCACGGCCGGCTTCATCTCCGGCGGGACCTGCGCGGACATCTGCTGCATCTGGGCGATCCCTTGCTGCAGACGGGCGGCGTCGGTCTCCGCCTCGATCTGCTTCAGGTTCTGCCGGACCATGGCCTGGGCCTGCGGGCTGAGGGTTGCGATCTCCGGGTCCTCCGGGGCGCCGCCCTCCTTGCGCAGGAAGACCCCCACGGTGCGGCTTTCCTTCGTGAGGTACTCCTTGGCCACCCGCTGGAGGTCCTCGGCGGTCACCGCGTCCGTCTTCTCGGGGGAGGTGTTGATGTAGCGCCAGTCTCCCCGGCCGTCGTAGACCATGAGCTGGATCGCGATCGATAGGGGGGAGGCCAGGCGCCGGTAGGCGTTCGCCTTGGCCTGGTTCTTCACCTTCTGCAGCTCCGAGGCCGGGACGGGCTCCTGCTGAAGCCGTTCGATCTCCTCGTAGACCGCCTGCTCCACCGCCGCCGGGTCCTTGCCATCCTTTACCACGCACTCGATCTCGACGATCCCCGCGTACTTGCGGGGGTCGACCGAGGCCGAGGCCTCGTTCGCGACCTGACGGCCGAGGACGAGACCCTTGTAGAGCCGCCCGGTGCGCCCGGACAAGATGTCCGTGAGGAGATCCAGGGCGTCCTCGTCCTTGTGGACGAAGGGGACGCCCTTCCACCAGATGCGCACGGTGGGGGAGGTCTCGGCCTCGGCGTTGAAGCGCCTCTCCGCGAGCTGCTTGGGCTCCAGGGTCACCACCGGCGGCGGGTCCACCTTGCCGCGGGGGACGCGCCCGAAATAGCGCTCGAGGAGGGGCCTGACCTCGGCGATCTTGAAGTCGCCCACCAGCGCGCCGGTGAGGTTGTTGGGGGCGTAGTAGGTCGCGAAATACTCCTTGGCCTGGGCCAGGGTGTACATGGGGATGTCCGATGCCCAGCCCACCACCGGCCACTGGTAGGGGTGCGCCTCCCAGAAGAGGGCGTTGAAGTCCTCGTCGAACTTGCCGAGGGGGGTCGACTCGGTGCGGAGGCGGCGTTCCTCGAAGACCACGTCGCGCTCGGAGTAGAACTCCCGGAAGACGGGGTTCAGCAGGCGGTCCGACTCCAGCCAGGCCCACAGCTCCAGCTTGTTGCTGGGCACGCGGACGAAGTAGACGGTCTGGTCTTCGCCCGTGAAGGCGTTCATGAACTCACCGCCGTTCTTCGTGTAGATCTGGTCCATCTGGTCCTTGATGATGGTCTCGCGCTGCTTCTGGACCAGCTCGTCGAAGCGCCCCTCGAGCTCCTGGTAGCGCTCGGTCTTGCTCTCGGGCTTCTGGAGATCGTCGATCTCGCCCCGGCGCAACCGCTCGCGCAGCACCGCCATCTCGGCTCGCATCAGGTCGCGAACCCTTTCCTGCTCGTCGATCAGCTTGAGGTCGGCCTCGGCGTCCTTCGTGCCGATGACCCGGGTCCCCTTGAACATCATGTGCTCGAAGAAATGGCTGATCCCGGTGATGCCGGGGCGCTCGTTGACCGATCCCACCCGTGCGGTCCATCCTGCGGCCACGGTGGGGGAGTCGTGGTTCTCGAAGAGCAGCCACTTCATCCCGTTGGGAAGCGTGAGTTCCTGCACGTCGCTCTGGGGCTTCTGGGCGGCACCGACGGGGACCGTGAGCAGCAGGAGGAGAATCGCCCCGCAGGGCTGACGCGCGACGTTCATCTGTCTGGACCTCATTGTCGTACGGCAGGCGAGCCTACCAGCCGGGCCAGGAGCCGGCAAGGGCCCTGATTTGACGGCCCCGGTGGGCGTCGCTACTCTGATCGATGCGTGGAGATGCGGCACGGCGTGCCCTTGGCCATGAGCCTCTGGCTCTCGTCCGTGGCGGCGGTTTCCCGGGCCCAGGAGCCGCCCAAGCCGCCGTCCTCCGCCGAGGAGCAGACCGTCGAGGCGACGGAGCCCGTCGAGCCCCAGGAAGAGGCGACGGGCCCGGCTCAGGGCGCGCCCACCGTGACCCTGGCCGAGGCGGTGCGGATCGCCCTCGAGCGCAACTTCGGCCTGCTCGGAGCGGCGGATGCCCTCCTGGCCTCGCGCTACCGTGAGAGCGCGGCCAAGGCGCAGTTCTACCCGCGATTCACCCCGCGTTACCAGCGCAGCGCGGGCACCGACCTGCTCGGCCTCGACCTGTCCCAGAAGCTCCCCTGGACGGGCGCCACCATCACCGCGGGCGGCACCTTGACCGCCACCCCCGAGAACGAGAACCCGTTTCCCCGGGCCGCAGACCTGCGCTTCGTGGTCACCCAGCCGCTCCTCCGCGGCTTCGGCCCCAACGCCACCTCCTTCGACCTGCAGAACAGCCGGCGCGGCCGCATCTCGCAGGAGCGCAACCTCGAGCTCTCCAAGCAGCGGCTGGCGGTGCAGGTCACGGGCGCCTTCTTCAGCGTGATCGCCCAGCGCCAGCTCGTGTCCGTCTCCCGCCAGAGCCTGAGGCGCAGCGACAGCCTGCGGAAGGCCTCCGAGGCCCGCCTGAAGATCGGCCTGGCCAGCAAGCTGGACGTGTTCCGTACAGAGATCCAGGCCTCGCAGACCGAGGACGCCCTCGTCCGCTCCCAGGCCGCGCTCCAGGCGGCCCTCGAGCAGCTCCGCTTCCTCCTCGCCCTGCCCCCCGGCCACCCCCTGGAGCCCGAGGCGGTGAGGCTGGGGGACCACCTTCCCGGCGAGGACGAGCCGGTTGAGGTCCTGGTCCAGCGCGCCTTCGAGAACCGCCTGGAGCTTCGGGAGACCCGCGACCAGCTCGACGACGCGAAGCGGGCGGCGGCCCTCGCCCGCCAGAACCTGCTGCCGCAGCTCGACCTCGGAGTGGGGGTGACCCGGATCGGCTTCGGTCCCACCTACTCCGACGCCTACAAGCTGGCCGACACGCGGGTCAGCCTCTTCGTGACCTCGTCCTACCCCCTCGAGCGCTCCAACGAGCGGGCGGCCCAGGCGGTGGCGGCCCTGGAGGTCGACGCCCGCGAGCGGCTGGTCAAGCAGCGCGAGATGGAGATCGAGTCGGAGGTGCGGGCGGCCCTGCGCGAGCTGGAGCGCATCCGCAAGAGCGTGGAGCTCCAGCGCCAGGGAGTCGAGATCGCGGCCCAGCAGCGGCGCCTGGCCGTCCTGCGCTACCAGCGCGGCCTCGCCAGCAACTTCGACGTGGTGGACGCGGAGAGCAGCCTGGTCCTCGCCCGCAGCAGCCTGGTGGGACTCCTCACGAGCTACAACGTGGCCCGCCTGGACCTCAAGCGCGTGGTGGGGTCCCTGGACGTGGAGAGGGAGTTCGCAGAGGCCCCCGGGGAGGCCGCGCCGGGGGCGGCCCCGTGAGCTCGCTCTCCATGGAAGGGGCGGCCCGCCGGGCCCGCGAGGCCTGGGTCCGGCTCCGCGAGAACGCCACCGCGGCGGCCCGCGACGCGAGGCCGTGGCTGCGGCGCGAGACCTGGACCCGCGACAACCTGGGCCGGCTCGCCCAGACCGCGCGCCAGCGGCCCCGGCGGGTGCTCGCGGCTCTCCTCGCCGTCCTCGCCGCGGGCGCGCTCGCGGGGCTCGTCCTGCGAGAGGCCACCGACTCGGGGGCGGCCACCGTGCCCGTCCGCCAGGGTCCGTTCCGGGTGACCATCGTCGAGGCGGGGACGCTCCAGGCCCTGCGCTCCGTGACCTACGCCTCCAGCATCCAGAGCAACCAGGCCAAGATCGTGGCCCTCGCCCCCGAGGGCAAGCTGGTCCAGAAGGGCGACCTGCTGATGCTCTTCGACGCGGCTCCCTTCGAGGAGGAGATCCGCCGCAACCAGGCGCTGCTCTCCCAGGCGGAGGCCGACCTCCAGAAGGCGCGCCAGGAGATCAAGCTCCAGGGGATCCAGAACCAGGAGGAGCTCTCCGCCGCCCGCCTCAAGGTGGAGCGCAGCGACCTCGAGCTGAAGGACGTGCAGGACGGGAAGGGCCGGCTCAAGGAGGAGGAGGCGAGCTCCGCGGTGGCCAACGCCGAGCGCGACCTGAGCAAGGCCAAGGCCCAGCTCGAGGACCTGAAGCCGCTCCTGGCCGAAGGCTTCATCACCAAGATGGAGCTGGAGCGGGCGGAGCAGCAGGTGGCGCGGGCGGAAGACGACCTCGCCCTGGCCAAGCGCCGGCGCGACGCGCTCCTCAACTTCGGGCGGCCCCTGGAGCTGTCCCAGGCGCGGTCGGACGCCCTGTCCAGCAAGGAGAGCTTCCGGCAGCTCGAGGCCGCCTCCTCCTACCGGACGGCCCAGAAGCAGGCGGCCATCTCCTCCGCGGAGAGCCGCATCGAGGAGGCGAGCGCGAAGCTCGCCCTCGCCAAGGAGCAACTCGCGCGGTGCGAGGTGCGGGCCGACGTGCCGGGGATCGTGGTCTACAAGGACGTGTTCTTCGGCTCCGAGCAGCGCAAGCCCCAGGTGGGCGACCAGGTCTGGGCGAACCAGCCGCTCCTCATCCTGCCCGACATCTCGAGGATGGTGATCGAGACCAAGGTGCGCGAGACCGACATCCACAAGGTCGAGCGCAACCAGAAGGTCACGGTGCGGGTGGAGGCCTACCCCGACCTCAAGCTCACCGGCGCGGTCACCCTGGTGGGGACGCTCGCCCAGGAGGAGAAAGAGCGCCGCGGGGTCAAGTTCTTCGGGGTGACGGTCCAGGTCAACGAGTCCGAGCCCCGCCTCCGCCCGGGGATGACCGCGCGGGTGGAGATCCAGGTCGAGGAGCGCAAGGACGCGACCTACCTTCCCCTGGAGGCGGTCTTCGAGAGGGACGGCCGGCCGCTCGTCTACGTCGCGCACGGGCGCACCCCCCGGCCGAGGGAGGTCGTCCTGGGACCGTCGAACCAGGACTTCGTGGTGATCGAGAGAGGCCTCGAGCCGGGCGAGCGCGTCTACCTCCGCGACCCCGGCGCCCCGCCCTCCGACTTCGGCGGCCTGACGAACCCTTAAGCGGCCCAGCCGAGTTCGGTACTACAAGCAACTCATCGGCGGCTCCGATCTAGAAGCGCAGGCAAGGCAGGCGTTCACGAATCTGCGAGCCGTCCTCGAGGCTGCCGGGGGTACGCTTGCCGACGTGGTGTCCTTGCGGATCTATGTTGTCAACTACCGACCGGAGCAAGCCCCGGCGGTGGGTGGCGTCTTCAGAGACTTCTTCTCCGGTGAGGCGGCGCCCGCGTCAACCTGGGTCGGGGTGGCCGCCCTCGCTGATCCAGGGTTTCTGATCGAGGTTGAGGCGACCGCCGTACTCGACTGAGCATGAGGGCGAAGAGGCGGTCCACAAGGCTGGCAAGGACTTGCTGCCGGTGGTCGGCACGCTATACTCGTCTTGGAGCTACCGAATGGCCCTGATCGACGATGAGACGGCCGCCCAGCTCAAGGAAGAGTTCGCAAAGCTCGTGAACCCGGTGCGGCTCCTCGTCTTCTCCCAGGCCCTCGCCGATCCCGAGTCGGAGCAGGTGCGGCGCCTGGTGGAGGAGATGGCGGCCCTCGATCCGAAGCTCTCCGCCGAGTCCTACAACTTCGTCCTCGACAAGGAGAAGGCGGGGTCCCTGGGCATCGCGCGCATCCCCGCCGTCGCGATCCTCGGCGCGGACAAGGACCACGGGATCCGCTTCTACGGGATGCCCTCGGGCTACGAGTTCGGCTCGCTGGTGGACGCGATCCTGGACGTCTCGAGCGGAGACAGCGGCCTCCTCGCCGATACCAAGCAAGCCCTCCAGGACCTGGCACGGCCCGTCCACATCCAGGTGTTCTCCACCCCCACCTGACCTCATTGCCCCCGGGCGGTCCGCCTGGCCTGGAAGTTCGCGATCGAGAGCGAGAAGGTCACCGCCGACGGCGTGGAGGTGACGGGTTACCCCGACCTGGCCCGCCAGTACCATGTTTCCTCGGTCCCCAAGACCGTGCTGGGCGAAGGGATCGAGTTCGTGGGGGCCCTGCCCGAGCCCATGCTCCTGAAGCACGTGCAGGACGCGGCCGCCCAGGGAGGCGGCTTGATCGTCACCTAGGGCACGGCGCGAGGTCATGACCTCGGACGAAAGCCTGGCGCCCCAACCCCGATCCCCGGCTCCCGCCCGGCCCCCCGGCAAGCGCGAGCTCTACATCGACGCCTTCCGTGGCCTGATGGCGCTCGTCATGGTGCAGGGGCACGTCTGCGACGCGCTCCTCACCCCGGCCGCGAGGGCCGAGCCCTGGTACGTCTTCCAGACCATGTTCCACGGCTCCACCGCCCCCGGCTTCCTCTTCGCTTCCGGCTTCGTGGCGGGGCTGCCTCGGGCTCCGCTCTCCCTGAAGGCGAGCCTCCGGCGGGCCCGCCGCCTGCTCTTCGTCCTCGGGGTCGGCTACTTCCTCCACCTGCCCTACGTCTCGCTGTGGAAGACGCTCGCCGCCGCGAGCCCGGCGGAGAAGGCCGCGCTCTTCGCCTGCGACGCCCTCCAGGTCATCGCGGTGACCCAGCTCTTCGTCATCGCGCTGCAGGGGGCGGCCCGGCGGCGCTGGCCGACGCTGGGGGCGCTCCTGGGCCTGCTGATCCTGGCCGGGGGGCCCTTCGTCTGGGCTTCGGGCCTTTCCACGCGGCTCCCCGCGCCCCTGGGCGCCTACCTCGACCAGCGGACCGGCTCCCTTTTTCCGGTCTTTCCCTTCTCGGCCTTCGTGCTCGGGGGGACCCTCGCCGGATCCACCCTCGGCCACGTGGATCCGCGCGTGCGCCGGCGCCGTGCCCTGGGCGCCGCGGCCGTGCTCCTCGGCCTGGGGATCGCGCTCGCCCCCCTGCTCGAGGGGCGCGCCGGCTTCTGGGGCGTCTCGCCCGCCTACGCCCTGATCCGGCTGGGCGGCCTTCTCCTGCTGCTGCTGCTCGTGGAAGCGGCCTGCCTCAGGCGAGGGCCCTTCGTCGCCGCCCTCGGCCTGCTCGGCCACGAGACGCTCCTCGTCTACGTCCTGCACCTGCTGATCCTCTTCGGCGGGATCTTCGGCCACGGCCCCCTCGAGGCCTGGCACGCGCAGCTCGGCTTCCCGGGAGCCTTCTCCACGGTCGGCCTCCTGATCCCGGTGCTCCTGGCCGCGGCCGGGGCCTGGCGCAGCTTCAAGTCCCACCGGCCGCACGAGGCCCGGCTGGTCCTGGTCTTCCTCACCACGGCGTTGCTGTGCGAGTTCTTCACGAGCCCCTGGTAGGATGGCGCGCGTCCTTGACCAGCCCACCCGAGACCGTGACCGACGAACCCGCCGTCCTCTGGCTCGACGCGATCGAGGACCGCGACCGCGCGCGGGTCGGGGCCAAGGCCTTCACCCTCGCCCGGCTCCGGCGGCGCGGCTTCCCCGTCCCCGACGGCTTCGTCCTGCCGGCGGAGGCGCCCCTGTCCGCGGCGGAAGACGCCTACGCGCGCCTCGGCGGCGCGGTCGCCGTCCGGTCCTCCTCGACCGCGGAGGACACGGAGGAGGCGAGCTTCGCCGGACAGTACCGCACGGTGTTGAACGTTGCCGGAGGCGCGGCGCTCGTCGCCGCCGCCCGCGTGTGCCGGGACTCGGCGGCCGCGGCCGACGGCTACGCTCGGGCGATGGGCACCGCCGCGGGCCGCATGGCCGTCCTCGTCCAGAGGATGGTCGAGCCGCGCGCCGCGGGGGTCGTGTTCACGGAGGATCCGCGCGACTCCTCGGCCTTGGTGGTGGAGGCGCGGGCGGGGCTGGGTGAGGCCGTGGTCTCGGGAGCGACGACCCCCGACCGCTACGTCCTCGACCGGCGCACGGGCTTCGTCCGGGAAGGCCCCGCGCGGGGGAGCCTCGACGAGCTCGGCCTGCGGGTGGTCGTCGATCTGGCGCGCCGCCTCGAAACCGCCCTGGGCGCGCCGCAAGACGTGGAGTGGGCCCTCACGACCGAGGGACCCGTGCTCCTGCAGGCCCGGCCGATCACGGTGGAGGCGGGCGAGCGGCCCGACCCCCGCTTTCGCCGCCTCACCCGGTCGAACGTGGGCGAGGTGCTGCCCGATCCCGTCACTCCCTTGACCTGGTCGACGGTGGGGGCGTTCCTCGAGCAGGGTTTCCGCGGCGTGGCCGCGGCTGCGGGGCTGCTGCCGGAGAACGCGGCCCCCTTTCTCGTCCTCCATCGCCGCCGGCTGTACCTGAACCTCACGCTGTGCCTCGAGGTGGCCGCGCGCCTTCCCGGGATCACCGCGGCCGACGCGGAGCGCCTCTTCCTCGGAGGGGGCGCCGCCGGAGAGCCCCCGCCCGTGCGGCTCTCCGCCCTGCCCGGCTTCGCGCGCGTCGCCCTGCGCCTCGTGGCCCTCGCCCGGCACCTGCCCGCGCGGGTCCACGCCGCCGAAGAGGCGGTCGCCGCGCTGCCCACGCCGGCGGCCATCCATCGCGCCGGGCCGGACGAGCTGGCGGGGTACCTCGACGCGTTCGCGGAGCGGGGCCGTGAGCTGGCCGTGACCCACGTGGCCTCGTCGGGCTCTTGCGGCTTCCGGCTGGCGCTCCTGGGCGGCCTCCTCCGCCGCCTCGCCCCCGGCGACCCGCAGGGCCGCCTGAGCCGTCTGGTGACCGGCCTCGAGAACGTGGCCAGCACGGCCCCCACCTTCGCGCTCGAAGCCCTGGCCGAGGAGGTGGACGCTCACGCGGACTGGCGGGACTGGCTCGGGCGATCCGTCGCGGCGGCGGCCGCCCTCGATCAGGCGCCGCCCGCCCTGCGGGCGCGCCTCCGCGAATTTCTGGACCGCTACGGACACCGCGCGGTCTCGGAGGGCGAGCTGGCGGCTCCGGCCTGGGAGGACGACCCGCGGCCGCTCACGGCTGCGCTCCTCGCCCTCGTGGACGGGGAGCGGACGGCGGCGTGGAGCCGGCGCGCGCGGGCCGAGGTGCGCGGGGCCGACGAAGAGGCGCTCCTGGCCCGGCTCGACCCCATCCGCGGAGCCCTGCTTCGCTGGGCGATCCGCGGGGCCCGCGCCGCCGTGCGCGGGCGCGAGCACACCAAGTCCCTCACGGTCGCGCTCGTCCACCATGGCCGCCGGCTCGCGCGGGCGGCCGCGCGCCACCTGGTGGCCGCCGGGCGGCTCGACCGCGAGGACGACGTCTTCTTCCTCGAGCTCCCTGAGCTGCGGCGGGCCCTCGCGGGCCAGGGGCCCGCGCGCCCCCGGCTCGAGCGCCGGCGGCGCCGGCAGGAGAGCGAGGGGAGCCTGCCCGCACCGCGGGAGGTGGACCTTCGTTCCGATGCCGCCGCGCCCGAAGCCGCGACGGGGGGCCTCGGGGTGAGCGCGGGGGTGGCGGTGGGACCCGCGCGCGTGATCCTGCCCGGCGAGGCCTTGCGTCTCGAGCCGGGCGAGATCCTGGTCACGCCGGCGCTCGACGCGGCCCTGGGCCCACTCCTCGCCACCGCCGGGGCCGCGGTGGCCGAGATCGGGGGGATGCTGTCCCACGGCGCGGTGGTCGCGCGGGAGCTGGGGGTGCCGTGCGTGGTGGACCTGACGGACGCGACCCGGCGCTTCCGGACCGGCCAGCGGCTCCTCGTGGACGGCGGCGCGGGGACCGTGGAGGCCTGGAGCCCGGCCGCGGGCGGCGAGCCGAAGGGCGAAGCGACGCACGGGATGCCCGCCCTGCTCCGTAGTGAGGACGAGGCGCCCGAGTCGCTCCACACGCTCGAGGCACACCCGTGGGCCCGTGAGAGCGTCTACCTGAACGTCCAGGCCGCCTCGGCCGGCCTCGTTCTCGTGGCTTCGCTCGGCCTCCGCCCGGGCGGACGCGGGGAGTCGCTGATCGCCCTGGGCACCCCCGAGGGCGGCGTGCTCTTCGGCCTCGACCTCGCGCGCGCGCAGACAGACGGAGAGGGCTTCGCGGTGGCGGGCCTGCGGGTCAACTGGAGCCCGTTTCGTTTCCGCGCCGCCACCCGTCTCGCGCTTCACGAGGCCGCGGCGTTCCCGGCTGGTCCCCTCCCCCTGCTGCTCCGGCCGCGCACCATCGAGGTCGCGGTCGATCTCACGCTCGAGCCCGCTACCCCGGCGGTCGACTTCTGCCAGGGCCTTTCCGCGGAGACTCTCGGCGCGCTCGCTCCTCTCGGCGCGCACCACGTCGAGCAGTCAGGGGTCTGGCGAGGAGCGGTGACCCTGGACGGCCGCCGGATCGCGGTGGCCGGCTCGGGCAGCCGCGATCACTCGTGGGGGCGGCGGAGCTGGGCGGCGGCGGACCACTGGCGGCTCTTCACGGTCTCGTTCGGCGAGGACCTCGCCGTGCACGCGCTCGCGGTGAGCGCTTCCGGGCGGCTCGTTGAAGGCGGGTTCGTCTGGCGCGAGGGCCGCGCCGAGCGCATCACCCGTGTGCAGTACGTCACGGAAGGGAAGGGGGCGGCGCTCCGCGTGCTCGATCTGCGCCTCACCACCGCCGCCGGCCCGCTCCTCCGCCTGCGCGGCCGCGTCTTGCGCACGATCACGGTCCCGGTGGACGTGGAGCGCCGCCCGGCCCGACACCTGCTCGGGCGGCCCTACCGGCTGGTCCTGCACGAGAGCTTCACCCGCTACGAGACCGCCGACCGCGTGGGCCACGGCATGGCGGAGTTCACCGAGCGGCCCCTTCCTCCCGCCGGATGAGCCTTCCTCCGGCCGTCTACGAGCTGCTGGCCGCGCCCGGCGCGTTCGCCCTCGCCGCCGTCCACGCCCGGCGGGCCCTCGGGCCCCGCAGGGCGGCGGTGGAGCTTTTCGCCCTCGTCGCCTACGGCTACGGCCTGGAGCGGACCGCGATCGTGGCCTTCGGCTCGCACGACTACGGACACGCCTGGCGCTCCGCCATGGGCGGGGTCCCGGTGGCGGTGGCGGTGACGTGGTCGGCGGTGATCGTGGCCGCGATGTCCCTGGCCTCGCGCCTGGCCCGATCGTCCGTCGGCCGGGCGGCCGCGGCGGCTCTCATCGGCATCAGCCTGGACCTGCTGATGGAGCCGGTGGCGGTACGGGCGGGCCTCTGGAGCTGGACGCCGCCCGGCCCCTGGCTCGACGTGCCCGCCGGCAATTTCATCGGCTGGGCCGTGATCATGGGGGCCTACACGTTCGGAGCGGAGCGCTGGGGCGCCTCGGGCCCGCTCGCCGCCCAGGCGGTGCGCCGGCTCGCCCTGGGAGGCGCGGCCGTCGGCGTCTTGCTAGGCGTAGGCACGGTCTGGCACGCCCTGGGCGCGGAGCGCCTCTTCTCGGGGCCCCGCGGCTGGGCCGCCTGCGGGCTCCTGTGGGCGGCGACGGCGGCGATGGCCCTCCGGCCCCGCCCGTCACGGGTAAATGCCCCGCGCGGGTCGGCCGGAGAACCCCCGGAGCGCGGCCTCGCGGCGCGCCTCGGGGCCGCGGGCGGCCCCTTGCCCGCCTCGGTCCTGCTCCTGTTGACCGCGGTATTCGCCACCGACGCGATGGCCCAGGGGGACGCCCGCCTCGCCCTGGTCGCGCTGGGCTCGGCTGGGGTCCTGGCCGCGGTGGCGGGCCGCGCGGCTACTTGAACAGCTTCTTCAGGCTGGCCAGGGCGGAGTCCTTGGGGGCGAGCGCCTCCAGCTCCTCCCGCGCCGCCTTGTGCCGGGGGCTGATCTGGATCGCGGTGCGCATCTCCGCGATCGCGCGGCTGCGGGCCTTCATGGCCTTGTAGTAGAGGCCGAACTGGTAGTGGATGTCGGCGTTGTGGGGGTCGAGGCGCACCGCCTCGAAGAACTCGCGCTCCGCCTGCTTCGCGGTGCGCGGGTAGCAGGTCATGGCGATCGCGAGGCGCAGCCGGTAGGCCGCCACCTTGGGCGCGATCTGCGCCAGCTTCGCGTAGACCTGGACCGCGTTTGCGAAGTCCGAAACGGTCATGCGCACCTCGCCTTCCATCAGGAGGTGCTCGATCTGGGCGGAACCCGCGAAGTTCGACGAGCCGGGGGCCGCCACGCCTCCGGCCACTGCGGGGGCGGCGGCCGCCGGAGCCTGCGCGGCCGGCTCGGGCGCGCGGGTGGGAGGGACGGGACCCGGTTCAGGGGCCTCGCGCGGGGGTGTCGCCGCGGGAGGCGAGGTCTCGGCGCTTGCCTGGGGCGAGGGCGTCGATTCTGGAGCCGGCTCCGCCGCGGCGGAAGCCGGCGCGGGGAGGGCGATGGCCTCGGAGGCCCCCGCGCGCGGGGCCTGCGGCGCCTCGGGCGCCTCGGCTTTCACGGGACGCGGCGGGTTCGAGGCCGGCGGCGCCTGGCGGGTCAGGCGCAGCATCGCCGAGGCCCGGCCGATGATGACCTCGATGTCGGTCTTCACCTGCTCGTCGTCCCCCACCGCCTCCCGCAGCGCGTGGTAACGCTCCATCTTCTCCTCGAGGGCCTTGATCAGCTCGTCGCGCGGGGCGGAGCGCGCCACCTTGAGCCAGCTCTCCTTGTCCAGGTTGGCCGACCGCTCGAGCTCGTCCTCCACCTCCTGCCGGATGGCGTCCTTGCTCGACGGATCGGGCTGCCTCTGGAGCGCGGAGAGCAGGAAGGTTCCCGTCTCCATGGTGACGATCGGACGCACCGCATCCCCCTCGGCATCCTCGAGGATGCCGGAGGCCAGGAGGGCGTAGACCGTCTTGAGCCGGGAGGGAGCGAGCCCCCCCGCGGCCCAGGCCAGGCGCCGCACGGTGACCCGGCGCTGGGCCAGCTCCAGGATCTCCTTCTCCTCGGCGGAGCGCCTCCCTTCGAAGGGGAAGGGCGGCAGGGGGGCGATGGTCACGCCGCGGTCGAGGTTCCCCAGGCCGGCCAGGATGAGCTCCGGGCTGGTCATGGTCTTGATGCCGTCGTAGAGCAGCTTGTGGATCGAGAGGCTGACCATGTACTCGAGGGGGATCGGGCAGCGGCGCTCCTCGAAGGCGGCCACCCCCTCGGGCATCTCGAAGAAGCTCAGAGCGACGCGCCGGACCTGGCGGGCCACCGAAGTCCCCAGCTCGTTCTTGTCCATCACCCCGGACTGCACGAGCGCGTCCCCGAAGCGCTTCTTGTTCTCGCCCTTCATGAGGGCGGACACGCGCTGGAAGTCCTCGTCGGTGATGCGCCCGAGGGCGACCAGCGCCTCCCCCAGGCGGTCCTTCTTGAGGTTGCTCGCGGCAAAGACGATCCGCCCGTGGTCGAAGAAGACGGTCTTGACCAGCTTCACCGAACGCACCTGGAGGTCCCCGCTCTTCCGGTCGGCGGAAAGGCGCCGGATCGTCTCGGCGAACGGGGTTACGGAGAGATCGGTGAGCATGGGGTCCTAGTTAGCACGCCCCGGACGGGCGGACAAGCAGGCTAGCGCAGCTCTCGCCACAGGCGCGCCATCTCCACGAATATGTTCACGATCACGCGGGGGGAGGACAGGGTGGAGACCCCGCGGGACCGCGGGAAATAGTCGACCCCTATCTGGATGATGGAGGCCCCCGCCTTCTTCGCCCGCACCAGGAACTCGGCGTCGATGAAGCTCCCCTCGCTCTTGAGCTCGATCCGTTCGAGCAGGGAGCGCCGGAAGAGCTTGAACGAGAAGTTCACGTCCCGCACCCGAAGCTTGAAGAGCATCCGGATGAGGTGGGTGTAGGCGAGGGTGTAGAGCGTCCGCAGCGGCCCCTCCGCGGTGCGGTCGTGGCGGTAGGCCGCGAGCACGTCCGCCTGCTGGTAGTCGAGCAGGCGCACCGCCCGGGGGAGCTCCTTGAAGTCGAAGGGGAGGTCCGCGTCGCTGTAGGCCACGAGATCCTTGGCGGCCAGTGCGTAGCCCGCCCGCAGGGTCCCCCCGAGCTTCCGGTTCCGTCGGTTGTGGATCACCTTGATCCGCGCGTCGTCACGGGCCAGGGCGTCCGCCAGCTCCCCGGTGCGATCCGTCGAGCCGTCGTCCACCAGGATGATCTCCCAGTCCGCCGTCACCTCGGAGACCGCCTCCCGGGCCGCCGCCACCGCGCGGTGCACGTAGGCCTCCTCGTTCCACATGGGGAACACCACGCTGATCGAGGGCGCCATGCCGAGCCAGAAGGGTATCATCTCCATGGGAACGGATAGGGAGGGGGGTCGATGGAGACGCGGGGCCCCACGTGGTTCAGCGGTCCCCTCCCCCTACGTGGGGAGGGATAGGGTGGGGGGTCGATGAACGATAGGGAGGGGGGTCGATGATGGACGACGTCGGACGGGTGCTCCTGGAGGACGCGCGCAAGCGGCTGGTGGGCGGCTATCCGGCCCAGGTCCGGGCGGCCCTGGACACCCTCACCGACGACCAGGTCTGGTGGCGAGCCAACCCCACCAGCAACTCGGTGGGGAACCTGGTCCTCCACGTCTGCGGCTCCACCCGCCACTTCCTGGGGAGGGGAGTGGGGGGCAGCGACTACCGCCGGGACCGGCCGCGGGAGTTCGCGGAGACCGGCCCCCTGCCAAGTTCCGAGCTCCGGGGCGTGCTCGAGGAGACGGTCGCGGAGACCGAGCGGGTGCTGGGGAGGCTCGACCCCGCGCGGCTGCTCGAGGTCTCGGACCGGGCGGGAGAGCCCCAGACCATGCTGGCCCTGGTCCTGCGCACGGCCCACCACTGGGCCGTCCACACCGGCCAGATCGTCTACGCCGCCAAGGCCTTGCGGGAGGGAGCCTTCGACGAACTCTGGGCCAAGACGATGCGCTGAGGCGGATCAGCGCACGAGCGCGCAGGCTTCCGCGACGTGGTGGTCGGCGTCGAGCTCGCCCCGGATGACGTCCCGGATGCGCCGGTCGGGGCCGATCACGTAGGTGACCCGGCGGGCCAGACCGATCAGGGGCCAGCGCACCTCGTAGGCCGAGAGGACCTTCCCCTCGGCGTCCCCCACCATCGGATAGGGAAGCTCGAGGGATTCCCGGAACCGGTCGCTCGTCTCCTGCGGGTCCTTGGAGACGCCCACGATCGCGTAGCCCGCCTTCCGGAACCGCTCGTGCTCCCGGCGGAACCCGCCGGCCTCGCGGGTTCAGCCGGGGGTGAAAGCCTTGGGGAAGAAGAAGACCACCGCCCGCTCCCCCCCCGCCAGTAGGCGGTGGAGGGAGGTGTCGCCGATCGCGAAATCGGGGGCGGGGTCGCCGGGCTTGAGCACGCCGCGACGTTATACCGATGGACGCGACGCGGCAAGCTCCGAGAATGCGGTCGGGCCCGTATGCCCCCGAAATTGTCTAGGATAGGAGAGCATGACGCGCGCCATCATCGTCGGAAGCGGGACCGAGATCGCCCCCAACCGGGTGACCAACGACATGCTGGCCCGGATCATGGACACGAGCGACGCCTGGATCCGCGAGCGCAGCGGGGTCGCGACCCGTTATTTCGTGAACCCCGGCACCGCCACCTCGGATCTCGGAGCGGCGGCGGCCCGCAAGGCGCTCGAGCACGCAGGCGTGGCGCCGGAGGAGGTCGACTTCCTGGTCTTCGCAACCATGACCCCCGACCACTACTTCCCCGGATGCGGGGGCATCCTCCAGGCCAAGCTGGGAATCCGTCCCGTCCCTTGCTTCGACATTCGCCAGCAGTGCTCGGGCTTCCTCTACGGCCTCGAGCTCGTGGACGCCCACGTGCGGGCGGGGCTCGCGAAGACGGTCCTCCTGGTGGGAGCAGAGGTCCACAGCGGTTTCATGCCCTGGACGGATGGGCAGTTCGAGTTCATGTACGGGCGGAGCCCGACCCCGCCCACCCCCGAGGAATACGCCTGGAACACCCGCTTCCGCCACCTCACCGTGCTCTTCGGCGACGCGGGGGCGGCCGTGGTGCTGAAGGCAGGCGAAGGCGGGCGAGGCTTGATCGACCACATCCTGCACGCCGACGGAACGGACTACGAGAAGCTCTACGTCCCGGGGACCGGCTTCAAGCACCGCCCCTACACCGATCCCGGGCAGTTCCAGCGGGGCGAGCACATCCCGGTCATGGACGGGCGCTACGTCTTCAAGATGGCCACCAGCCTCATGATCGAGGTCTCCCAGGAGATCCTGAAGCGCAACCGCGTGGGTGTCGACGACCTCGCGATGGTCCTCATGCACCAGGCCAACCAGCGCATCAACGAGTACTGTCAGAAGGCGCTCGGCATACCCGACGGCAAGATCGTGCACAACATCGACCGCTACGGGAACACCACCGCCGCCACCATCCCGCTTCTCTGGGACGAGTGCGTGCGGAACGGCCGCATCAAGCCGGGCGACCTCGTGCTCATGGTCGCCTTCGGGGCGGGGATGACCTGGGGAGCGAGCCTGGTTCGGGCCTAGGCGATGCGGAAGCCCGGGCCCGAGCGTGCGAAGCCCGCCTGGGCCAGGAACGGGGCGAGCGGGCTCTCGGCCAGCGGCTCCCCCCCCTCGGCCGCCCAGCCCAGGCTCGCGCGGCCCGTGCCCGCAGCCCAGCGCGCGAGGGCTTCGGCCAGCGCGCGGCCCACCGCGGACCGGGCTGGCTCGTCTTCGGGCAGGAACGGCCGGAGATCGCGCTCGCCCTTGCCGAGCCAGGCCGCGAGCTGTCCGTCCACGAGCGCCACGTGCGCACCCGCGGCGCGCATGGGCCGCACCCCCTCGGTCTTCGGCCACGGCAGGGCCGCGCCGTACGGGTTCGCGGGGTCGGTGGCGGCGAGCACGACCGCCCGCGCGTCCTCGGGGTCGCCTTCCCGCAGCGCGCGGAGCCGTTCGAGCGCGCCCGGGTGCGCGAACTGCGAGCCACCGCGGCCGGCCACGAAGTAGCCCCGCCGCACCCGGCCCGCTTCCTCGAGGCTCCGCAGCACCGGGTAGAGGGCGCCGAAGCCGCCGGGCACCTCCTCGGCCGCGACCGCGTCGCGGGTGAGAACGCCGTGACGGGCGAGGAGCTGCTCGGCGAGGGCCATCGCCCGCTCGGTGGGGGTGGGTGGCTTTTTGGGCGCGGGCACGAGGCTCCACCGCCCGGCCGCGCTCGGGGGGGCGGGGCGGCGCGAGCGGAAGGCGGAGAGCCGGCCCCGGCGATCGGCCCGGGCGGCCCGCGCCGAGAGGAACGCGCGCAGCGCCCCCGGGGTGTCGTTCGTGACCTCCCCGGCCCACACGAGATCCCACAGCGCGTCCAGCACGGGCCGCGCGAGGCCGCCCCCTGCGGCCTCGAGGAGCTCCGCAAAGAAGCAGGCGCCGCGGCGGGCCAGGTGCTCGCGGAGGCGCTCGTGCGGCTCGCCCTTCGGCCCCTCCGCCGCGGCGGTGTGCAGGAGCGGCAGGTCGTCGGCGAGGTAGAGGGCGAGCCGGCCGTCGCGGTCCCCGAGCGGCCCCGACCCCACCCACACGACCTCGCCCGCGGCGCACAGGGTGTCGAGGTCCGACGGGCGATAGTCGGGAAGGCGGGCGGGCAGGATGTCGCGCTCGAGAGCGGAGGCCGGGAAGACCGCGCCCTGGAGCTGCTCGACGACGTCGAGCAGCGCGTCGGGTCCGGGTCGGAGCGCGGCGCCGATGACGCCCTGCCAGTCAAGGAGGAGACGCGCGAGGGCCGAGGGATCGGCCGGCTCGACTTCCTTCCGGAGGCGGGCCAGGGAGCGCCGGCGCAGGGTGGCCAGGACCTCGGGCGCGCACCACTCACGCCCCGACCCCCCCGGCCGGAACTCGCCTTCGAGGACGCGCCCCTCCGCGGCGAGGTCCTGGAGCGCCCCGGCGAGCGCCGGCTCGCTCGCGCCGTAGCGCCGGGCCACGTCGACCGGCCGGAAGGGCCCGTGGGTCCGCGCGTAGCGGGCGAGGACCTCCCGGAGCGCGTGGGGAGCGGGCTCCAGAAAGGCCCTGGGCAGGCCCGAAGGAAGAGCCACTCCGAGGGCGTCGCGCAGCCGCCCCGCGTCCTCGGCGGCGGCGAACCGCTCCTCGCCCACGATCCCGATCGCGATCACTCGACGCTCCGCTCGCAGGCCAGAGAGCCAGGAGCGCGCGGTCTCGAGGGCGGCGCCCTCGACCGCCTCGACCCGCGCCGCGACCTCCTCGAGCGTCAGGTCGCCCAGCCGAAGCAGGAGGTCGTGCAGCCGGTCGGGGTTTTTCGCGCGGTGGGCGGGATCGAGCGCCTGCAGGCTCAGCTCCAGGTCGCCGAGGGCCCGCCGGTCGATCAGCTCGCGCAACTCGGCCTCGCCGAGCAGCTCGCGGAGCTGCCGCTGGTCGACGGAGAGGGCCTGGGCCCGCCGCTCCGCCAGCGGCGCGTCGCCCTCGTAGAGGTAGTTGGCGACGTAGCCGAAGAGCAGCGAGGCCGAGAAGGGCGAAGGAGCACTCGTATCGACGGTCACCAGGCGCACCTCGCGCCGGCGCACCCGCCGCGCCAGGTCCACGAGCGCGGGCAGGTCGAACACGTCCTTCAAGCACTCGCGGTACGCCTCGAGGACGATGGGGAACGAAGGGTAGCGTGCGGCCACCCCCAGGAGGTCGGCGGCCCTCTTTCGCTGCATCCAGAGGGGCGTGCGCTGGCCGGGGCGTCGGCGCGGCAGGAGCAGGGCGCGGCCCGCCGCCTCGCGGAAGTGGGCGGCGAAGAGGCTCGTCCCCCCCAGCTCCCGCACCACGAGGTCCTCGATCTCCTCGGGCTCTGGCAGGAGCGCCGCGGCCTCGGGGGGGCGCTCGCTCTCGGGGAGCCGCACTACGATTCCGTCGTCGCTCCAGATCGACTCCACCTCGGCCTCGCCGGCGGCACGCAGGCGCGCCTCCAGGGCCATGGACCAGGGGGCGTGGACGCGCCCCCCCCAGGGCGACAGGATGCAGAGCCGCCAGTCGCCCATCTCGTCCCGGGTGCGCTCGAGCACGAGGGTCTGGTCGTCGGGGAGCGCGCCCGTGGCCTCCCGCTGCTCCTCGAGGTAGGCGACGAGGTTCTCGGCCGCGCGCGCGTCGAGGGCATGCTCCCCCCGGAGCCGCGCTACGGCCTTGGCGCGCGGGGCGGACAGCAGCTCGCGGGTGAGGCGGCCGATGGCCCGGCCCAGCTCGACCGGCCGCGCGCCGCGGTCGGCCTTCCAGAACGGCGTCTTGCCGGGCTCGCCGGGAGCGGGCACCACCAGGACCCGGTCCCGGCCGATCTCGGTGATGCGCCAGCTCGAGGCCCCCAGGACGAACACCTCGCCCTCGCGGCTCTCGAAGACCATCTCCTCGTCGAGCTCCCCCACCCGACGGCCCGAGCCCTCGCCTTCCGCGAGGAACACGCCGTAGAGCCCCCGGTCGGGGATCGTCCCCGCGTTGGCGAAGACCAGACGGGCCACTCCCTCCCGGGCGCGCACCGTCCCGCGCAGGCGGTCCCAGGTGAGGCGGGGCCGCAGCTCCGCGAACTCGTCCGAGGGATAGCGGCCGGCCAGCATGTCGAGGACGCCCTCGAACTGCGCGCGGGGCAGGCCGGCGAAGGGCGCGGCGCGGCGGGCCAGCGCGTAGAGCTCGTCGACCGTGCGCTCCCTCACCGCCACCGTGGCCACGAGCTGCTGCGCGAGGACGTCGAGGGGATTGACGGGGACGCGGGTCTCCTCGACCTGGCCCGCCGCCATGGCCTTCGTGATGGCCGCGGTGGCCAGCAGGTCTCCGCGGTACTTCGGGAAGATGATCCCGCGGGAGACCGCTTCGACCTGATGGCTGGCCCGCCCGATGCGCTGCATGCCGCTCGCCACGGAGGGCGGGGTCTCGATCTGGACCACGAGGTCGATCGCCCCCATGTCGATCCCCAGCTCCAGCGACGACGTGGCGATCATGCAGGGCAAGAGCCCGGCCTTGAGCGCGTCCTCCATCTCTACGCGCTGCTCGCGAGCGACCGAGCCGTGGTGGGCGCGGGCAAGCCGCTCCCCGGCCAGGTCGTTGAGGGCGGCCGCGAGGCGCTCCGCGAGCCGACGGCTGTTGACGAAGATCAGGGTCGAGCGGTGGGCCCGCACCAGCTCGAGCAGGCGCGGGTGGATGGCGGGCCAGATGGACCGGCGGGAGACGAAGCCGGCCGGCCCCTCCGGAACGCCTCCGGCGGCGAGCTCGAGGGTCTCGCCCGGCCGCGACATGTCCTCCACCGGCACTTCGACCTTCAGGTCGAAGGCCTTCTTGGCCCCGGCGTCCACGATCGTGACCGGCCGCGGCTTCCAGGCGCGCTCCCCCATCCCGCCGCCCAGGTAGCGAGCCACCTCCTCGAGCGGGCGCTGGGTGGCGGAAAGGCCGATGCGCTGGAGCGGCCTTCCCGCCGCTTCCTGCAGGCGCTCCAGGGAGAGCGCCAGGTGGGCGCCGCGCTTGGTCCCCACGAGCACGTGGATCTCGTCCACGATCACGACCTCGACCGAGGCCAGCATGGCCCGGGCCTGCGAGGTCAGGACCAGGTAGAGGGATTCCGGGGTCGTGATCAGGATGTCGGGCGGCTGCCGGGCCATCCGGGCTCGTTCGTCGGAGGGGGTGTCGCCGGTGCGGACCCCGATCGCAGGGACGTGGCATGCCTCGCCCCGTCGCCCCGCGACCCCCGCGATGCCGGCGAGGGGCGAGCGCAGGTTGCGCTCCACGTCCACCGCGAGCGCGCGCAGGGGGGAGACGTAGACGACCCGGCAACGCTCCCCCTTGCCCGGCACCGGCGCGAACATGAGCCGGTCGATCGCGGCGAGGAACGCGGCCAGGGTCTTGCCGGAGCCGGTGGGGGCGAAGACCAGCGTCGACTCGCCCCGCCCGATCGCGGCCCAGCCGAGGGCCTGTGCGCGGGTGGGAGCCGGGAAGCTCTCGGCGAACCACTCCTCGACCGCGGGATGGAAGCGGCCGGGAGTAGCCAGGGGCTTGGGGCGTGGGGGAGCCATTCCGCCTCCGAGCGCTCGCCGGACGCCGGAGCGCCCGACCATCATAGGGGAGCAGGGGCCTCCCCGGGACCGTCGCCTGGACAGTGATTCCGCATCGTGGTAGCCGAGGATAGGGCAGGGCCCTCTTCCGCAACGGGTTAGCCCCTTCGTTCCAGAGGCGAGCAATTTCGTGTTGGGTCAAGGTGAATTCTTGCTTGACATTCTGATATACGTAGGATA